>Ga0310828_1000109_pt1 | contig 134281 bp, 137 predicted proteins | sample WT_ome_3_FD_202242 | JGI IMG/M metagenome (GOLD analysis project Ga0310828, IMG submission 202242) | Sorghum-adapted microbial communities enriched on wild type (WT) sorghum from Joint BioEnergy Institute, Emeryville, California, United... ... | reverse complement strand
CAGCGTCAAGCTGGTAAGACCCCTCAAAGACGATGAGGTTGATAGGTTCGGTGTGGAAGCGCGGCAACGCGTGGAGCTGACGAATACTAATCGGTCGAGGACTTATCCACTCCAATGATCCTTTGCCACCATGCATATCCAGTTTTGAAGGCGCGAAGTCTTCAACATTCCTCGGTAGCTCAGTCGGTAGAGCAATCGGCTGTTAACCGATCGGTCGGGGGTTCGAGTCCCTCCCGAGGAGCCATTCATCTGCTCCTGTAGCTCAGTCGGTAGAGCGTTTCCATGGTAAGGAAGAGGTCGCAGGTTCGATTCCTGTCGGGAGCACCATTACATATGGCCCGTTGGTGAAGTGGTTTAACACAGCAGCCTTTCACGCTGTCATTCAGGGGTTCGAATCCCCTACGGGTCACCATATGGAGGCTTAGCTCAGCTGGGAGAGCATCTGCCTTACAAGCAGAGGGTCGGCGGTTCGATCCCGTCAGCCTCCACCACTCTTACACAATGATTTCTCACCGTCGCGGGATGGAGCAGTCTGGTAGCTCGTCGGGCTCATAACCCGAAGGTCGCAGGTTCAAATCCTGCTCCCGCAACCAAATCTGGAGCTGTGGTGAAGCTGGAGTTCACGCCGGTCTGTCACACCGGAGGTCGCGGGTTCGAGTCCCGTCAGCTCCGCCAGCTTTTTGAAAATGTACGCCACCTACTTGCGTTAACACACAGTTGACATCGACAATGGGTGTGCTATAATAAGCCAGGTACGCCGGTGTAGCTCAATTGGTAGAGCACCTGACTTGTAATCAGGGGGTTGTGGGTTCGATTCCTATCGCCGGCACCAGGAGAATGAACATGGGGAGATAGCGAAGTGGCTAAACGCGGCAGACTGTAAATCTGCTCCCTCTGGGTTCGGCGGTTCGAATCCGTCTCTCCCCACCATTTCTCCTTATCATGAATATGAGCCATTAGCTCAGTTGGTAGAGCATCTGACTTTTAATCAGAGGGTCGAAGGTTCGAGTCCTTCATGGCTCACCAGTTTTTTACGCAAAGTGCTGCGGGAAGACAGCAGCATGGTGAATGGCGAAAACTTCATATCGTGCGGTCGTGGCGGAATTGGCAGACGCGCTAGATTCAGGTTCTAGTGGTGGCAACACCGTGGAGGTTCAAGTCCTCTCGACCGCACCATATCCCCAAAAGGCGAAAGCTTTCAAGCCCAAACGGCTTTTGTCGGGGTGTTGCGAATGCGGACGTAGCTCAATTGGTAGAGCGTCGCCTTGCCAAGGCGAAGGTCGCGGGTTCGAGACCCGTCGTCCGCTCCATTTTTATTTCTATCTAAACATGTGCCCTTAGCTCAGCTGGATAGAGCGTTTGACTACGAATCAAAAGGTCGGGAGTTCGAATCTCTCAGGGCACGCCATCATTTAGAGGTGAAGAGGTTGCTGGGGGAAGCGAACCGGCCACGCCGTTTCTGTCACTCCTCCACCTCCGCATCTCCCCATCCAACGGGAAGTAGCTCAGCTTGGTAGAGTACTTGGCTTGGGACCAAGGGGTCGCAGGTTCGAATCCTGTCTTCCCGACCATGTTTTTTCCCAAAAAGGAACGGATGCTCCCAGGGAGCAGGCGGACGTTTTTGGGGGAGGGCCAAAACAGCGCCGGGGTGGCGGAATAGGCAGACGCAACAGACTTAAAATCTGTCGGGAGTTTCTCCCGTACCGGTTCGAGTCCGGTCCTCGGCACCAATACACGCCGTGCGGGTGTAGTTCAGTGGTAGAACCCCAGCCTTCCAAGCTGGTCGCGTGGGTTCGATTCCCATCACCCGCTCCATACGCAATGCAAAACAGACGGACATGTATCGTCCGTCTGTTTTTTGTATGTGGTGGAGAGCGTTTGGCTGCAACAGCCCTTTGTTTAAATTTGTCGAAAAATGTAAGATGGTTAAGGGTGGTAGAAACATATGTTTTCGTGTAGAGTAAGGCTAAGATCGCTTACCCGATAGGTAACGGATCTCTTGCCTCGCCTCCTGCACCGTGCAGGAGGTTTTTTTTCGTCGACGGCCGTTCAACTGAACGCAGAAAGACGGTCAGTAGCAATCGGCAGCCTCACGATGAAGCGGGTGGACTCCTCCGTCGATTCACAGGAGATGGTGCCGTTGTGCTTTTCAATGATGTTTTTGCAGATGGACAAACCGATCCCCGTGCCGTTCTGCTTGGTGGTGAAAAACGGCTGAAACAGATTTTCCACGATCTCCGCCGGGATCATTTCTCCGTTGTTTTCGACGGTCAACTGCAGCCATCCGCCCTCGCAGTGGGAGATGACGCGGATTGACTTGTTCAGACGGGTCTGGACGGCATCAATGGCGTTGTTGAGCAAATTGACCATCACCTGCTTGAGACCTTCTTCGTAGCAGTACAGGGTACACGGTTCAATGTGCTTGTCAAAGCAAATGTTTTCCCCCACCAGCCGCGGCGTAATCAGCAGTTCCACGTCGTAGAGGACCTGTCTGATTTCCACCGTCTTGTATACCTCGTCCAGAATCGGCTTTTTCGAAAAGCTGAGGAAGCCGGTAATCTGCCGGTGCAAATTTTCAAATTCGTGCATGACCACCTGGATGTAGGACTGCAGCTTGTCCTGCCCCTGGGTGGATTCGGAGATCAGCTTCAGGAAGCCTTCTATCGCGCATAGTGGATTGCGCAGTTCATGAGCCATGTTGGCAGCGATTTTGCCCAGCATGGTTAATTTGTCGTTGTGCAAATAGGAGATGGTTTCTTCCTTTTGGACGAGCTCCTTGTTGATCATTTGCTCGAAGTGGTACACGGCCCAGTAGACGCTCTCGTCCATGGCTTTTCCCAACTGGGTTTCCAGGTACAGCATCTCTTCCGGCGCCAACGACCATTGCTGCAGTTCCGGACGGAGGACCCGCCAGAATACGTTCCGGTACAACTGGTACGTACGCAAAATCGATGAAAACGGGAACTCCTGTGAGCGCATCCACTCGCCCATGTCCAGCGACCAGGCCTGCATGTCACCGTCGACGTCTTCCACCAGATAGCGAGCCAGGAGCACAGTCCGCTTCTCGGCAAAATTGCGGGGAATCGTCAACGGAGTATCCATGCTGATCACGATTTCCTGCAGCCACAGCGTCGTGATCGTCGGCGTCATATCAAGAATTTTCTGTGAAACATCGTGAAGATTTAGAGACACTGTTTCCGCCATAGCTTTTCCCACCCCAACTTTAATCGTACGGAAGGACGCCCAGAAAAACAAGGTATGTTTATCCTATTTTTCACATTAAAATGTTTTTTATGGAAGTATTTTTCTACAAAAAACGCGTTTTCTCGCCTTTTTTCGGAAAGAAAAGCGCTCATTAGTCCGCAAACAGGCGCATAGAGTAAGAAGGACAAACTCAGACGGGCAGGGGAGGCGGAGATGGACGGGCAATTTTGGCTGGGGTTCGTGCACATTTTTCTGATAGACGTCGTGCTCAGCAGCGACAATGCCGTCGTCATCGGCATGGCCTGCCGGAGACTGCCGGAGCCGGAACGCCGGCGGGCTGTCCTCTACGGAACGCTCGGGGCCATCCTGATGCGCGTCCTGCTGACAGGCATGGCCACCTGGATGCTCGACATTCCGCTGGTCAAGGCGGTGGGAGGGGTGCTGCTCCTGTGGATTGCCTGCAAATTGATCTTCGGCGGGGGCCAGGAGGAGACGATCGAGGTCAGATACGGCAGCAATGTTGGCCAGGCAGTCAAGACGATCCTGTTGGCCGATTTTGTCATGAGCCTGGACAATGTGCTGGCAGTGGGCGGAGCTGCCCATGGGGATATTGTGCTGGTGATCCTGGGGCTGGGCATGAGCATTCCCCTCTTGATGTGGGGGAGCACCTGGATTTCGCGGCTGATGAACCGCTTCCACAGCTTGGTGATCGTCGGCGGAGGCATTCTGGCCTACACTGCGACGGACATGTGTCTGGAAGATCCGTACGTTTGGAACGCACTTAACCCGCTTCTTCTGAACCACGCCTGGCTGCCGCTGTTGGTGGCGGTGGCGGTAATGGCGCTGGGCCGCTTCGGAAAAACGTAGGGAGACGAGGGAGGGCGAGCGGTGTTCCCGGTGATTTCGCGAGAAGGATCGGGGCATACTACAGGGTAAGAAGAAAGCCTGACGATGAAAGGATCCGATCGCAGATGAATACGGGTATCTTGATGTTGTGGGGCGTTTGGGACACGATCTACCAACGCTGCACGCGGCTCAGATACGTTGACAAAGACAACAACATATTTCGTGTCGTTTTATTGCGCTACCGGGGTGAGCCGCTCGTTACATCCGATCAACGCGTCATTCGCGACGGGGATCTGATTTTGAAACTGCATATCCACAATTACTATTTTGCCAAGCAAAGCCAAGGCGTAAAGGACGACCTGCGGCTGGTCTTGCTGCTCCGTCATCACATCATGCGCTCCCTGCCGCAGTTGGCGGCGTATCTGGATGGGCATAAGGATCGGGACCGCATCAAGGGCATCGTCGGTACCACCATGCTGCACAAGGGAGTGAAACCGCTCGGGTTTTCCATCTCGGACGTGCCGATGAACTGGTTTTTTCGCTACAAGCGCTGGTATCTCAGACTGATGGTGCGCCTGATCCATCCCGACGGCAAGCGGCGCATTCAGCGTTGGGACCGGGAGATGCCGCTGAAGCGGGTGTACATGTCCAAAGAGGAGTTGCTTCGCCGTTATCTGCCACGGCAGCAGGAACCGGCGGGTGATCGGCAGTGAACGGGAAGCGCCTGCTGGTTGTAACCGAGGAGTGGGCCGGCAGCGGACACCGGATGGCGGCGGAAGCACTGCGCGAGGCGGTGGTGGAACGCTGCCCCGACGTGTACGCCCGCGTGGAGGGCGGATTGCAGGCGGCCAGCCCGGCATTGCGGGAGTTGTCCCGTTTTTTTTATGGGCAGATGCTGCGCTATAGTCCAACGCTCTGGCAGCGTCTGTACGACCGCGAGCAGATGTGGGGTACGGCCCTCGCCAAGCCGATAGGGGCCTTTCTGGCGCGACGTCTTATCCGCGAACTGTTGGAACGGGAACAGCCGGACGTCGTCGCCGCCACTCACGCCTACTGCTTGCCCGCCCTGGCACACGCCAGGAAAAAGGCAGGCAAGCGGTTCCGGCTGGTCAGCATACCGACCGATTTCCACGTCCACAGGTTTTGGGTGCATCCCGAGATTGACGGTTACGTCGTGGCACACGAGCGGCTGGCGGAGCTTCTGGAGCGCCGTCACGGCGTAAAACGGGAAAGGATTCACGTATACGGCATTCCGGTGCGTCCGGTGTTTGCTGCGGCGGCGCGGGAAGAGAAAGCGTATTGGAAAGCGCGGACGGGACTGTCGCCCGACCAGTTTACCGTACTGGTGTGCGGGGGAGAGGGCGGCCACGGCGGCATGGAGGAAGTTGTCCGGTCCTTGTTGAACGTGCCGGAACCGCTGCACATCGTGGTGATCACGGGAAAAAACGAGCCGATCAGGCAGCGGCTGTCGCTGCTCGCCGGGCAGCCTCATCCGCTGCACCGCCTCGTGGTAAAAGGATACGAGCCGTCCATTTGGGAGTGGATCGGCGCAGCCGATGCCTATGTCACCAAGCCGGGCGGCATCAGTTGTGCGGAAGCGCTGGCGCTCCGGACACCGCTGATCCTGTATCGGCCGCTGCCGGGGCAAGAGCGCCACAATTTGTCGTTTTTACTCCAGCATAAGGCCGCTGCGTGGGCAGAACGGCCCGAGGAGATTGCGCGTCTGATCGTTCGCTGGCGGTGCTATCCGGAAGAGCGGGAGGAGATGGTTCGCCGCATGGATGCTCTGCGTCAACCCGATGCGGCCCGGCGCATCGCCGACTTTCTGCTCTCGCTATAACGCTATAAATTGCCAGTGAAATCCCTGCTCTGACAATGCATGAAGCTATCGGCCATCACACATATTAAAGCTACAAACAACGAGGAGGTGAACACAGATGCCGAACAACAACCGTTCCAGCAACAACCTGCTGGTGCCGCAAGCCAACCAAGCTCTGGACCAACTGAAGTATGAAATCGCTGCCGAGTTTGGTGTACAACTTGGCCCAGACACCACTTCCCGTCAAAACGGTTCTGTCGGAGGAGAGATCACCAAGCGTCTGGTGTCCTTCGCTGAACAACAACTTGCTGGCCGTGCATAACCAAATAGGTTGGATGTGGAAAGGCACCTGTTCGGGTGTCTTTCCTTTTTGTTTGATCACCTGTAAAAAATTACAAAAAGTGGATGGACATCATAGGAGAATATTTTGCCCCCCTTTGCTGAATCTAAAGGTGCTAGGAGGTGAAGGCAAATGACCGTCGCATCGCAAGTAAAACAAACGCTGGCCAGCCTGAAAGGGGCACAGGCCAACCTGGAGCAGTTTGCACTCAGCACGCAAAATCAACAGGCCAAACAATTGTACACCCAAGCGGCCCAGCAGACGCAGTCGATCATCGACAATCTGCAGCAGCGGGTAACGGAACTGGAAAACGAAGAACCTCAATACAAGGGATTTTAAACGGTTTGTTCGCAGGACGGGGGGAGGCATGCTCTCTCCTCTCCCGCGTCAAGCCAGGAGGTGAACACAATGCCTGAGTGGCTCAACCTTGTCATCCGCTCCGTCGTGGCACTGGTGTACCTGTTCATTTTGACAAAGCTGATCGGCAAGCGGCAGATCAGACAGCTTACATACATCGAGTACATCGTGGGCATTTCGATCGGGTCCATTGCGGCATTCATGGCCAGCGACATGGACGGTCCGATCTATCACAGCCTCGTAGCCATGACGATCTTTGCCCTCATTCCGGTAGCCATAGAGTGGCTTTCGCTGAAAAGCAAGAAGATCAGGGACGTAGTGGAAGGAAAGGCTACCATTCTGATCAAGGACGGCAAGATTTTGGAAGACAACCTGAAAAAAGAGCGGCTGACGGCGGAAGACCTGATGGAGCAACTGCGGATGAAAAACGTGTTTCGCTTGGCGGACGTGGAATTTGCGCTGATGGAGACGAACGGCGAAATTAGCGTACTGCTCAAATCACAGCATCGGCCGGTCACCCCGCAGGATCTCGACCTGCCTGTTGCACAGGCGGAGGAACCACAGGCGGTGATCATGGACGGCACCATCATGGACGAATCGCTGGCCAATCTGGGACTGAACCGCAACTGGTTGCGCATGGAACTGCAAAAAGCGGGTGTGGCCCTGGAGAACGTGTTTCTTGGCCAGGTAGACCGGGCTGGACAGCTCTATTTGGATTTGTACGATGACAAGATCAATGTGCCTCCCCCCCAAGCATTGAAGCTGACCTACGCGCTTCTGAAAAAGTGCCAGGCCGATCTGGAGATGTTTGCCTTGTCGACGAAAGACAAGCAGGCCAAGCAGGTTTACGAAAAGGACGCGGAGCATCTGCAGCGCGTGATTGATCAGGTGAAGCCGTTCTTGACCCAATGAGGAAAGGAGGGGTATAGGTGACGGACCAAAAAAAGAAAAAGCTGACGCCCACCCAGCAGCAGTATCAGCAGTTGGCCAAACGGCACGAACCGCCGCGCCCCTTGTTGAAAAACTTTGTCCGGGCGTTTCTCGTCGGCGGACTGATTTGTGTGCTGGGGCAGGCCATTCAAGAAGGTTTTATCCATTACTTTCACTTTACCGAAAAAACAGCAGGCAACCCTACCGTGGCAGTGCTGATTTTTCTCTCCGCCCTGTTGACGGGACTCGGGGTGTACGATCGCATCGCCCAGTGGGCAGGGGCCGGAACCAGCGTGCCGGTGACCGGCTTCGCCAATTCCATCGCATCGGCGGCGATCGAACATCGCAGCGAAGGTTTTGTGCTCGGGGTGGGCGGCAACATGTTCAAACTGGCCGGATCGGTCATCGTGTTTGGGGTGACGTCCGCGTTTGTGATCGGGTTGATTAAAACGCTGATGAAAATGGGAGGGTAGAGCATGAGACAGGGGCATCAATCATGGGTCTTTCCTTCCAGGCCGGTGATCGTCGGGGCGGCCGCGATCGGCGGCCCGTTTGAAGCCAAAGGACCGTTGGCCGACGATTTTGACACGCTGCACGGCGATTTGATGATGGGGCAGGACAGTTGGGAAAAGGCCGAGAGGGTCTTGCTGGAGGAAGCCTGCGACAAGGCGGTGGAAAAGGCGATGCTGCGAAAAGACGACATCCACTTCCTGCTCGCCGGCGATCTGACGAACCAGCTTATCACCGCCAATTTTTCGGCTCGCACGCTGGGGATTCCCTATCTGGGCCTGTTTGGAGCCTGCTCTACCGCGATGGAAAGTCTGGCACTGGGGTCCCTGCTGGTGGATAGCCAGTCGGCCGATTACGTGCTGGCCGCAACCGCCAGCCACAACGGATCGGCGGAAAAGCAGTACCGCTACCCGACCGAATATGGTTCGCAAAAACCGCCCACCGCTCAATGGACGGTCACAGGGGCGGGAGCGGCGGTCATCGCCCGCCAGGGAAAAGGACCGCATGTCGTGGCCGCCACGATTGGGCGTGTGGTGGACATGGGGTTGTCCGATCCGTTCAACATGGGAGCGGCCATGGCACCTGCTGCCTTGGATACGCTGGAAGCTCATTTCCGCGACCTGGGGCTGCCCCACGATCATTACGACCTGGTGGTGACCGGAGACCTGGGGAAGGTGGGCCATTCCATTCTGTCGGAACTGCTGCCCAAGCACAATCTCCACATTCCGCTGGATCGTTACCAGGACTGCGGCCGGATGATTTACGGCGACAATCCTGTCGTCTGGTCGGGCGGCAGCGGATGCGGCTGTGTCGCTACCGTCACGTATGGCCATCTGCTCAACCAAATGAAGGCGGGCAAGTGGAGACGAATCCTGGTGGTGGCGACGGGTGCGCTGCTTTCTCCCATCTCCTATCAGCAGGGAGAGAGCATTCCGTGCATTGCCCACGCCGTGGCAATCGAATCAGAGCCGAATGAGGAGGGATAACGTGACGTTTTTCTGGGCGTTTTTGGTAGGAGGAACCATTTGTCTCATCGGCCAGTTTTTGCTCGATGTCGTCAAGCTGACGCCAGCCCACACCATGTCCTCATTGGTGGTGGCCGGGGCCGTGCTGGATGGCCTCGGCCTGTACGATCCGCTGATCGAGTTTGCCGGCGCCGGGGCCACAGTCCCCATTACCAGTTTTGGCAATGCACTGGTGCATGGTGCGCTGGCGGAGGCGGAAAAACATGGATTGGTGGGGATCATCACCGGCATTTTTGAGGTGACCAGCGCAGGCGTCTCCGCTGCGATTGTGTTCGGCTTTTTTGCCGCATTGGTTTTCCGTCCCAAAGGATAGCGAAACAACAGTGCAATTTTCCAGAGCTGGCAGAAAGCTTGAATTGAACCGCATTCATCCCAACAGCTAGAATGGTGGCTTGAGGAGGGATGAACAGTGTTCAAGCGAAAACCGTTAACCTCCCTGCTGTTGACGCTTGTTGTCGCGCTGCTGATGACGGCGGCGCCTGCTTCGGCGGCCCCCTTGCTGAAACAAGGGAGCAAGGGCGGAGACGTCTGGGACTTGCAGTACCGGCTGCAGGTGCTTGGATACTACCAACAGCCGCTGGATGGAAAATTCGGACCGCACACCCGCCAAGCCGTCAAGCAGTTTCAGCGCAACTACGGTTTGGTTGCCGACGGGATAGCCGGCAGGAATACCTGGCGGACGCTGAAAAAAGTATCGGTCAACCGGGAGGAAATGATACTGCTGGCCCGCCTGGTACATGCGGAAGCGCGTGGTGAGCCGTACGTCGGACAGGTGGCTGTAGCCGCTGTCGTCATGAACCGTTTGCAGTCGCCGCAATTTCCTCATACGATAAAGGGCATCATCTTTGAGCCGTACGCTTTTACCGCGGTGGACGACGGCCAGTTCTGGCTCGCTCCCAATCAAACGGCGTATCGTGCAGCGTACGACGCGGTTCGCGGCTGGGACCCGTCGGGCGGTGCCCTGTACTACTTCAACCCGGCTACGGCGACATCCCGCTGGATTTGGTCCCGCCCGCAAATCAAACGGATCGGTCAGCACATTTTCGCACGATAATACACGTAACGGAGCGATGGAATTGTCATGCGACCAATTCTCACGGTTCTCACCCTGCTGATTGCACTGTACGCCCCCGTCTCGACGGTTTCGGCCAAGCAGCCGGAAGAGGAAGCGTCTGTCCTTTTGTACGTAAACCTGTGGAAGAAGCGTCTCTACCTGCAAACGTCAACAGGAGAAGTGCTGGCGTCTTTCCCGATCGCTCCCGGCGCCGTCGATACACCTTCGCCGATCGGAGTCTATTCCGTCATTCAGAAAGCGAAAAACTGGGGCGGAGGATTCGGGTCCAGGTGGTTGGGCATCAATGTGGAGTGGGGAACGTACGGTATTCACGGCACCAACAGACCGGAGCAAATTGGGCGTTATGTCAGCCATGGCTGCTTTCGGATGCGAAACCAAGACATCGAAAAGATCTATCCGCATGTCCGCATCGGAACACCGGTCATCATCGATGGACCGATCATGGGGCATGAGCGGCTGACCTATCGCATTCTGGTTCCGGGGAGCCGCGGCTCACTGGTCAAGCTGGTGCAAAATCGCCTGAAGGCTGCCGGTTACTACGGGGGCAAGGTTCACGGCCGTTTTGACAAGCAAACGGAGCAGGCCGTCTTTCGGTTCCAGAAAGGAGAAGGTCTACCCGTTACAGGCCAGATCCGATTTGAGGATTTGGTACATTTGGGCATTGTCGAGTAACCCCTTTCCTGCAAACAGGAAAGGGGTTTTCCTTTTTGACGGGAAATCGGGAAATCGCTGGCAAACATTGTAGGTTGTTTTCTGACAATTTTCCGATAGAATGAAACGAGAGAAAAATCAGCATGTTTGTTTCAGGAGGTTGATGATGAGAAAGCTGCTGATCCTGGCCTCTCTGGCAGCCATCTTCGGGATGGGCGCGCCGGCGGCAGAGGCGGAGACAACACCTGTAACCACACCATTTGCTGACGTTGACGGACATTGGGCAAAAAAAGAAATCAACAACCTGTACATAGCGGGGGGCGTTGAACGGGCGGAGCGCTTCCGTCCGGACGATCCGGTCACCCGCGGCGAATTGATCGCAATGTTTCTCAAGGCAAAAGGGATTAAGCCAGTGGCGGGCAATACCTCGCCGTTTGCAGACGTGCCGCGTGACAGCTGGCTGGCCCCCTACGCCGACACCGCATACCGGCTGGGGATCATCCACGGCCAAAAGATAGGCGGTCGAGTGTACCTGCATCCCGGCAATCCCGTTCAGCGGGAAGAACTGGTCTCCATCCTGACACGGGCGACCGGAGACAGCGGAAAGGTAAACCAGCTCGGCTGGACGGCTTCCTACAAGACGCTTTTGCATTATCCCGACGGGCAAGCAGTGGGGGAAGTGTTCCAGCGGCCGTTTGTGTACGCGCTGAAGAACGGTCTGGTCGGTGCCTATCCTGACAGCACCCTGAAGCCGGACAAGCCGATGACCCGAGCGGAAGCAGCCACGTACGCCGCCCTCCATCTGCTTCCCGACAAGCCACAGGCAGCGCAGCAGAGACTGGCCAATATCGGTACGCCGTACGAACGGATGCTGACGGTGCAGACGACGGCCTACAGCTACCCGAGCGACAACGTGTTCTCTTATCTGGGCTACCCGCTGCGCAAGGGTGTCGTGGCGGTCGACCCCAACGTTATTCCGCTGGGAAGCCACCTGTACATTGAAGGGTACGGCTACGCGGTCGCGGCCGACATCGGAGGGGCGGTCAAACAGCATCACGTGGACCTGTTCCTGCCGACCCTGCAGCAAGCGCGAAACCACGGTCTGCAAAAGAATGTGCGCGTTTATATTCTGGATTGACAACCCATACATGGAACATAATTCCCACTCTTTCCATTCATACTAACAGGGAAAGGGTGGGATTTTTTGATGGTCTGGCTGATCGTGGGCTTCCTTGCTCTGGTAGCGATAATAGCTGTGACGCCGATACGGATCGCGATTGCCTACAATCGGGTCGGGGAAAACGACCATCTCGTGGTGGAAATCTCCGCCTGGTTTCGTCTGATTAGGAGAAAGTACGAACTGCCGGTCCTGCTGCTGAAGCAGACGCAGGAAGGGACGGAATTGAAAGCGAAGGTCGAAAAGGTGAGCGGGCAGTCGGTGATGGACGAATCGATTCAGGACGTCACCTCCAGACAGGTGAAGCAGTGGAAAAACAAGTACCAGGACCTGCTGAAACGGGTGCATGACCTGCAGCCGGTAGTACGGGCGTTTGTGCGTCAGATCCGCTGTTCCCGCCTGGAGTGGCATACCGTGTTGGGAACGGGAGAAGCTGCGGAAACAGGCACGCTGTTGGGGCTCGCCTGGGGAGTCAAAAGCATGCTGGTGAGCGTCTTTTCCGGCGCTGTCTCGCTGCGCAGCATTCCGCGTCTCAGTGTGCAGCCGGTCTGGAACCAGGCAGTGATCCGGACACAGTTTCGCTGCGTTTTGCATGTTTGGCTGGGACACGTGCTGTTGGCCGGCATACGGCTGCTGCTTCGCTGGCAAATCGGACGCCGGCGCGAGTGGAAAACGGCGCCGACCGAGGCATGAAGCTGTTACAATCGACGTCCGGAAGCGGACTGTGCTCGTTTTCCCAAAGCGGATGACATCAGTCCCCCGGTACATGCCCCGTTCTTGTTTTGGGCATGCTAACAAATGCTTATGAAGACACGCTCAGACGGAGATTTCATCTCGACAAGGAGGAAACGGCATGGCAGACCATCCCATTCAGGGATTAATGAGAACCGCAATGGAAAACATCAAGCAAATGGTGGATGTCAATACAATTATCGGTGATCCAGTGGAGACGCCGGACGGCAGCGTAATACTGCCGATCTCCAAGGTTGGGTTTGGTTTCGCAGCGGGAGGAAGCGAATTCCAGTATGAGAAGGATCATGCCGGAGTCCTCGGCCATCCGTTCGGCGGGGGAAGCGGCGGCGGGGTGTCGATCACGCCGGTGGCGTTTTTGGTCGTGGGCAAGCAGGGAATTCGCTCGATTCCGTTGGAAAATACGACCCATCTGTACGATCGGATACTGGACTCGATTCCGCAGGTTGTGGACAAACTGCAGAGCTTGATGGGCAAGAAAGAGCAGGCGTCCGTGACGTCCACCACGTATATCACCGACGCGGACGAACACGACTTGGAAGAACTGATCAAGCGCAGCTAAACGAAACCGACCATATGAAAACAACAGGTATGCCGCATGAAAGGCATACCTGTTGTGCATTGCAGGCGTAATTCTTATATATGCTGTAAGTCCGTCCTGCTGTGACGCCATCACCACAATTGATTAACGAACAGGCCGGTGCTGGCCGCGTGCCGGAAAAACAGGTTCGGCAGCAAGGACGATTCGTACGCATTGACACCCGTTGGTGTCCGGGTGCGGCGTACATAGCCCCCCGAAGGAGCGGCCTGCAGGCGATCCGCCACCTGCCGAAACGACTGTGTCAAGTCCTGCATCGCTTGTTCAAAGCCGGCGTAATCCTGGGCGACTCCCTGGCGGAAAGCGGCGTCGTCCACAGCCAGGCTGCCGTCCTGCTGCAGCCGGATGCCGTATTTGGGCAGTACGCTTTGTGCGGCCCGGGTAATGCGAAAGAAGGTATCGTCCGGACCGGGTGCAAACGAATCGGGACGCTCCCGCCAAAAGCGCTGCAGCCGATTGTATCGATCCGTCAGTTGACGCGTCCGACGCAGCAGCTCGTCCACGTCTGGTGCGGCACCGTCTGTATTGCCAAGACTCCTTTGACGGGATGGGGCAAACTGCCGTGCCGCCAGTTCCAGTTCCGTTGAGTACCGGTAGAAGCGGGACAAAACATTGGCCACCTCCACCGTCCACTGCCGCTGTTTGGCGAAAAACGGGTGCAGACTGTAGCCGCGAATGGGCTCGACGGGGGCGCTCAGCTTGGCCTGGGCCATGTGGGCGCGGTAGCTGTCCACCCTGTACCGGTACGGCACTTGGCTGATCGCAGCCGGTCTCATGACGATCTCCTCCCTTCAGCGTCGGATTGTTTCTCCTTCCATTATAAAACGATTTGCCGCATTATTCCATTTCCACGAGCAGATCGCCCGTCTCAATGGCGTCGCCTGCCTTGACGTAAACCGCTTTGATCTTGCCGTCAATCGGCGCCTGAATGGTGGTCTCCATCTTCATCGCTTCGCTGACCAGCAAATGTTCGCCCTTGCGCACTTTGTCGCCTTCCGCCACCAGCACCTTCAACACCTTGCCCGGCATGGAGGCGCCGAGATGGGCAGGATTTTGCGGGTCGGCCTTGCGGCGGGTCTGTTCCGCAACCTGGGCGGACTGGTCGTGGATGAAGATTTCCCGCGGCTGTCCGTTCAACTCAAAGTAGATAATGCGCCGCCCGTCCGGATGCAGATCGCCGACCGCGACCAGCTTGATGATCAAGGTCTTGCCGCGCTCGATCGTGATCGCTGTCTCTTCGCCCGGACGCAGCCCGTAGAAGAAGGTGGCGGTGTCCAGAACGGACAGGTCGCCGTACTCTTTGACGCTCTGGTCGTACTGCAGGAAGACCTGCGGATACATGATGTACGCCAGCACATCCAGCTCGCTCGGCTCCCGGCCGATTTTTTCCTCCAGTTCGGCCGCTACCTTGGCAAAGTCGACAGGGGGGAGCAGTTCGCCCGGCCGTGCCGTGAAGGCGTCCCGCCCTTTCAGCACCAGTTCCTGCAGCTTTTTCGGGAAACCGCCCGGCGGCTGTCCGAGATAGCCCTGGAAGAACTGGATGACGGAGTCGGGAAAGTCGAGCCGCTGTCCCTTTTCCCAGATGTTTTCTTCGGTCAGGCCGTTTTGCACCATGAACAGCGCCATGTCGCCCACCACTTTGGAGGAGGGGGTGACCTTGACGATGTCGCCGAACATCTGGTTCACCGTGGCGTACATCTGTTTGACCTCGTCCCACCGTCCCTCGAGGCCGACCGCCTTGGCCTGCTGCTCCAGATTGGTGTACTGGCCGCCTGGCATTTCGTGCACATACACTTCCGTATTGCTCGCCTTCATGCCGCTCTCAAAGCCCTGGTACAGCGGCCGGACGTCTTCCCAGTAGTCGGACAGCTTGTTAAACGCTTCGAGTGAGAGGCCCGTTTGCCGCTCCGTATGGTCGAGGGCAGCGACCAGCGCGTTGAGGCTGGGCTGGGAGGTAAGCCCCGACATGGAGCTGACGCAGGCGTCGACGATGTCTACGCCCGCTTCGATAGCCTTCAGCAGCATTGCCACGCCGTTGCCGGACGTATCGTGGGTGTGCAGGTGGATCGGGATGCCGATCTCCTGTTTCAGGGCGCGGACCAGTTCGTAGGCGGCATATGGCTTCAACAGGCCGGCCATGTCCTTGATCGCCAGGATGTGCGCCCCCGCCTTTTCCAACTGCTTGGCCAGGTCGACGTAATAGCGCAAGGTGTACTTGGTTCGGCTGGGGTCCAGAATGTCGCCGGTGTAGCAGATGGCCGCTTCCGCCACTTTGCCGCTTTCGCGCACGGCGTCGATGGCCGTCTGCATGCCCGGCAGCCAGTTCAGGCTGTCAAAGATGCGGAAGACGTCGATGCCGTTTTCCGCCGAGGCCTTGACGAACGCCTGGATGACGTTGTCCGGGTAGTTGGTGTAGCCGACGGCGTTGGCTCCGCGCAGGAGCATCTGGAACAAGATGTTGGGGATGCGCTCGCGCAGGATCTGCAGCCGCTCCCAGGGAGATTCCCGCAAAAAGCGCATCGATGTGTCAAACGTCGCACCGCCCCACATTTCCAGCGAGAACAGGCCGGCGCCCAGCTTGCCGGTCGCTTCCGCCACTGCCGCCAGATCGTAGGTGCGCACGCGGGTGGCAAACAGCGACTGGTGGGCGTCACGGAAGGTGGTGTCGGTAATCAGCACCCGATTCTGTTCACGAATCCAGCGAATCAGCCCGTCCACGCCTTCGCGGTCCAGAATCTGTTTGGTGCCGTCCGGGTACGGCTGGGCAAACGAGGTCCGGGGGATGCGCGGCGTGTCAAAGTGCGGTTTTTTCTCCTGCTTTGGCAGGCCCGGGTACCCGTTGACAATCGTGTTGCCGATGTAGGTAAGCAGCTTGGTGCCGCGGTCTTGGCGGCCCGGGAAGATGAACAGTTCCGGTTTGGTGTCGATGAACGAGGTGTCGTATTGGCCGCTCAAGAAATCGGGATGCGTGACGACGTTCTCCAAAAAGGGCAGATTGGTTTTTACCCCGCGAATGCGGAATTCGCGCAGCGTGCGCAGCATTTTGCGGGCGGCCTGGTCAAAGGTGGTCGCGTAGGTGGAAATTTTCACCAACAGCGAGTCGTAGTAGGGCGTAATGATCGCGCCGGGGTAGCCATTGCCGCCGTCCAACCGCACGCCGAAGCCGCCGCCGGAGCGCCAGGCCAAAAGCCGTCCCGCATCGGGCAGGAAGTTGTTTTCCGGGTCTTCCGTGGTGACGCGGCACTGGATGGCGTAGCCGCTCATCTGCACCGCCTCCTGCGACGGGATGCCGATTTCCGGATCGGACAGCGCGTGCCCTTCGGCGATGCGGATCTGCGCCTGCACGATGTCAATGCCGGTGATCAGTTCGGTAATCGTGTGCTCCACTTGAATGCGTGGATTTACTTCAATAAAGTAAAACTGGCGATCCGGCGTCAACAGAAACTCGACAGTGCCGGCGTTGCTGTAGCCAGCTTGTCTCATCAGCTTCAGCGCGGCCTGACAGATGGCCTCGCGCAGTTCGTCATCCAGCGCCAGGCTGGGGGCCACTTCCACGACCTTTTGGTGGCGGCGCTGCACCGAGCAGTCCCGTTCGTACAGGTGCACGATGTTGCCGTGTGAATCGCCAAGGATCTGCACCTCGATGTGTTTCGGCTTTTCCAGATAGCGCTCCAGATACACCTTGGCGTTGCCAAACGACGAGCGGGCTTCGGAGCGGGCCCGATCGAGCGCTTCCTGCAGCTCGTCCTGGCTGCGCACGATGCGCATGCCCCGGCCGCCGCCTCCCGACACGCCCTTGATGATGATCGGGTAGCCGTGCTCTTTGGCAAACAGCAACGCATCCTGCATCGTCTCGATCGGTTCCGGCGTCCCCGGTATCACCGGGATGCCTGCGTTGATCGCCATTCGGCGTGCCTCCACCTTGTCGCCGAACGCCTCAATCAGCTCGGGCGACGGGCCGATGAAAATGATCCCTTCCTGCTCGCAGCGGCGGGCAAATTCGGCGTTTTCAGCGAGAAAACCGTAGCCCGGGTGAATGGCGTCGACGTCGTTGCGTTTGGCGATCTCAATAATGCTGTCGATGTCCAGGTAGGCTTCGATCGGGCCTTTGCCGGCCCCCACCAGATAGGACTCGTCCGCTTTGAAGCGGTGAATGGAGACGTTGTCCTGTTCCGAGTAGATGGCGATGGTGCGAATCCCCAGCTCGGTAGCGGCGCGGAAAATGCGAATGGCGATTTCCCCGCGGTTGGCGACCAACAGCCGGTTGATCTTGCGCTTGTGCATGGTGCTCTCCCCCTTCTTCTCTCGCAGTCGTGAGCGAAAATTATATATAGTGTAAATATACAAAAATGCGCGAGAGGAAACATCAGTTTTTTTTACCATTCCGGGAGTGAGAGGAGACATTTCCTGAATGTAAGCCGTTGTGTCATCGGCAAATATTCGTAAATGACAGGAGGAAACCAGATGAATCCACATCGATTGCCCGTTTTCGTCTACGGTTCGCTGCTGCCAGGGTTTCGCAACTGGGAGCTGTACGTCAAACCGTATCCCCACCAGGCACTGCCGGCGGAAGTAAAAGGGCAGCTCTACCATTTGCCCACCGGGTATCCCGGTCTGCTGAGAGAAGGGGAGGGAACGGTTAAGGGAGGCGTGCTCCTGTTTTCGCCGGACGTGTACGACGAAGCGCTGCGCGGTCTGGACGAACTGGAGACGTATTTTGGACCGGGCGACCCGCGCAACGAATACGAGCGCGAAATCATGACGGCGCGGCTGGTGACAACGGGGGAAGAACAGCGCGTCTACGTGTATCGCTTCGTGGACGAAGCCTTTGCGAGACAGACCGGCATCTTCCTGGCCGACGGCGATTGGGAGGCCTTCATGCGCCGCAAGAGAGAATAGGGGTGTGCCTTTTTGCCCAGAATGGTAGGGAAAGGAGGGAGCCCTGCCATGGAATTGTTGCATGCCGCGCCCGCCGACATCTGGCGGCTGTTGATTCCAGCGGCCAACTGGATGTATGTTGACGACATCCCGGAGGACGAACTGATCTTTCACTACCGCGATCACATCTACTTCGTCAACAGCGACGGTTCCGTTCTCGCCCTGCCCAAGCCCGCCTGTTTTGAGCGGATGGACGCAAGCGAGTGTTTGCAGCTTTTGGCCACCTCGGACGAGACGATCGACTTTGACGACAACGGAGAGTTTGACTACGGTTTTGTCTTGAAACAGATGGGCTATGTCGTGCCGACCCGCCGCTCACGGGAGAAGGCCACCTACCGGATCGAGATTGTCAATACGATCCTGCCCCAGTCGATGAGCACGCAGTACGAATTGAAACGGGTGAGCTTCGAGTTTGCCCTTTTTCACGCGCTGATGCGCTGCCACGAACTGAACATGAGGAGCAACTGGGAGTACGAACACGAAGTAAAACGCATTGACAAAGTGGATCAGCGAACGGAGAAACACGTCCGCTTCCAGGTGTAAAATTCTACTGTTTGCATAGTGAAAAAGGTAGAAAAATAGAGTATGATAAGTTAGGTACATATGAATCTCTGGTGAGGAGGAAATGTTCATGACTGCTACGATCGAACGCCAAGGCGTGGTCACGTTCAAAGGCAACCCGGTCACCCTGCTGGGCCCGGAAATCAAAGTGGGTGACACCGCTCCCGATTTTACCGTGCTGGCCAACAACCTGACGCCGGTAACTCTGGCTGATTCCAAAGGCACTGTACGTATCATTTCTGTCGTTCCGTCTCTGGACACGGGCGTGTGCGACGCGCAAACCCGCCGGTTTAACGAGGAAGCAGCCAAACTGGACGGCGTGACCGTCCTGACCATCTCCGTTGACCTGCCGTTTGCCCAAGCCCGCTGGTGCGGCGCCGCCGGCATCGACAAGGTGCAAACCCTGTCCGATCACCGCGATCTGTCGTTTGGTCTCGCGTACGGCGTCGTGATCAAGGAGCTTCGTCTGCTCTCCCGCGCCGTCTTCGTCGTCGATTCCAACGACAAGGTGGTATACGCCGAATACGTGCCGGCCGTGGGTGAACATCCGAACTACGAGGCGGCAATCGCGGCGGCCAAAGCAGCGAAATAACGGATGTTCTATGCAATAACCCCTTCGTCAAACGAGGGGGTTTCAGCATGTAGACAAAGTCCGTGGCGCATGGGAGATCGGGCCCGCTCGCTCTCTTGACGCCCAGCAAAGAAGTGGATGATGTCCGCTCCAAAACGCGACGCGGGCAGGGGGCAAACATCTGGGTGTTTCGGCGAAGTGAGACTTGTGCCCCCTGTTTTTCCCCGCGTCTTTCGTTTTTCCGCTGAGCAGGTCGTCAAAGGAGCTCGCTTGGCCCATCCCTCCATGCGATGTACGTTGTCTTCAGCTTCGGTTGATGAATGTGCAGGCCTTCCGGCCTGGAAAACATGAAAATTACTTCCTTGTGGACACTTACTAAATAAACAGTTTGTCTTCAGTCTGTAGCTGCCATTATTGGCAGCTTGTTTGATGGTGTCACGATTCCCTTTTCTTGATTTTTCCAAACGGCTTCATGTAGGTAACGAACGTCATCAATATCAAACAGAGAAGGTTAAACGAACCAGTTACGATCATGGAGAGCCAGGTATTTTGAAAATCTTCACGCTGGATTGCCGAAAAGCCCAATTGCTCTGCGGTTGTGAGCAGAAAAGAAAACCAATCTTGGAGAAAGAAAATGCCCAGAAGAATGGTACCAATGGTTAAGACAAACTTGATGACAACCCAGTAATGTTTGAAAAGTCCCCAGTGAGTCCATACGGACAGCATGACACCCGTGATCAATGTGGCGAGCGCCGGGTATTTTAGCATGCTTTCATCAATGACGTGCATGCTTGCCAGGGTATAATACAGCTGTGCACCATTTTCCGCATTTTTTGCATACAAGCCAAGCAAGAACATGCCCATCGTACCACCGAACCACAGAGCAACGGCAATCACGTGTATCGAAACCAATAATTGTTTTGTTCGGATACCGAGTCGTACAGCCATCCGCAGAAATTCCACCTTTCATTTCGATGATGTAATACTTTTGGTCGACATTATAATTTGTGTGAAGAAGCATTTCGTCCATCCCGGGACTGTTTTCGCCTAAGACTCCAGAAGGGGATCATCGTTTTTCCGTGTGATGGTCAGCGTACGGCTTCGATCATCCAAACAGCCGTACGCCCCTCTCACATAGGTTGACATTAAAATCTGCATTTGTATCTGCAACTCTTCCGCGGGAAATTGGCGCGGGCTCCAGTCTCCAGGTTCCAGGCTCCAGGATGGCGGCTGAACAGTGCCGTCCCTCCGTTTGTGCTATACTGACCAGGAAGGGTTTCCGACAAAGGAGAGACGACATGTTGGAAGAACTGATACGGTTTACGGCTACGGAGCGGGAAGCGGATATGACGATTCGCGATGCGCTGCAAAAACGGTTCGGGGTGTCCCGACGGCTTCTGGTCCGGGCCAAATACCAGGGAGCGATCACCCGCAACGGAACGCCTGTTTTCGTCACGGAGCGGCTGCGGCCGGGGGATGACGTGGCCATCCTGGTGCCCGCCGAAGAGGAAGAAACGGTGCAGCTGGAGCCAATGGAACTGGCCATCCGTCACGAAGACGAGGACATCCTGGTTATCGCCAAGCCTGCGGGACTCGTCGTTCATCCCACTGGCGGACACACGGGCGGAACGCTGGCCAATGGCGTGGTCGCCTACTGGCGGGAGCGGGGGGAGCGGCGCAAGTTTCGCCCCGTCAACCGGCTGGACAAGGACACGTCCGGCCTGCTGATCGTCGCCAAAAACCAATGGGCCCACGAGCAGTTCAGCCGCATGCAGAAAGAGCGGACGCTGCACCGCTGGTACCATGCGATCGTCGAAGGGATCGTGGCCGAAGAGGAAGGAACGATCGATGCCCCGATTGGCCTGCGCGACGATTCGATCATCGTGCGCGAGGTGCGGCCGGACGGCCAGCCGGCAGTCACCCATTACCGGGTGCTGGCGACAGGCGGCGGGATGAGCTGGCTGGAACTGAAGCTGGAAACGGGCCGCACGCATCAAATCCGCGTCCACATGAACCATCTCGGTCATCCGCTGGCAGGCGACGACCTGTACGGCGGCAGCCGGGCCCTCATCGGCCGTCAGGCACTTCACGCGACCAGATTGTCGTTTGTCCATCCGCGCAGCGGGCAGGCGATGGAGTGGAGCGAACCGATACCGGCAGACATGCAGGAACTGGCGGAGCGCGTTTTCGGACACCGGGACTAATCAATTCAGACGTACGGCTCCCTGACGTACACATCGGCGGGGAGCGTGCGAGTCGGCAGATAAGTGACAACATTTCGTCAATTTCCTCTGGCAATAGGAAAGCGTTTCCGTTATGATGAGGATAGAGACAGACAAGAGAAGAGCGGCAGCATGTGTCGACGGCTGGCTGTCTGCGGGGGAACGCCCGCAAGGTTTTCTTCGGTAGCGGACAGAGCCCAGCTTGCGCCTGATGCCCGTCTTGACTTGCATTGACGACAGCGGAATGCTCTGTTTTCGCATGCAGTCGGGACGGTTTGGGGGTAAGCTGGGCTTTTTGTGTGCCGTTCCCAGCCGGCATGGCTGCCGAAGCAGGAGCGCTGCGCAAAAAATGCAAAAGATCAGGGATGCGTACATGCGTATGGCGAGGAGGGATGTGCGTGAAATTGGTGTCGTACCGTCGCGGCGGCCAGGGAGATTGGCGGGCAGGCTTGTTTCGAAGCAGTTTTGTGATCGACATCGCGCAGGCGATTCCGGAGGCCCCCGCTTCCGTGCTGGCTTTGCTGGACGAGTGGGAGCGCTGGAGGGAGCGGCTGCAGCGTCTGGAGATTGAGGCGGATACGGCTTCCTGCGCGGTGCCGGCGGAGCAGGCTGTTCTGGGTCCTCCCGTGCCCCGTCCCCGCAGCTTTCGAGACTTTTACGCGTTTGAGGAGCACGTCAGGACGGCGCGCGGCCGCCGCGGGCTGGACATGATTCCGGAGTGGTATCATTTTCCCGTCTTTTACTTTTCCAACGCTGCCGCTTTTGTCGGACCGGAAGCGGCGGTGAAGCGGCCCAAGGCGGCGCACTGGCTGGACTACGAGCTGGAGGTGGCCTGCGTCATCGGCAAAGGGGGCGTGGACATTCCCGTCGAGCGGGCGGAGGAGCACATCGCCGGCTACTGCATCCTGAACGACTGGAGCGCCCGCGACGTGCAGCGGGAAGAAATGAAGGTGGGACTCGGGCCGGCAAAAGGAAAGGATTTTGCCACGTCGATGGGGCCCTGGCTGGTCACTCCTGACGAACTGGAAGACGTCCGCATTCCCGGCGAAAGCGGGAGCCGGTACGATCTCACCATGATTGCGAGGGTAAACGGCGTGGAGTACTCGCGCGGACGTTGGGCCGACATCCATTACACCTTCGCCGAGATGATCGCCCGGGCATCTGCCGATTGTCCGCTTTATCCCGGCGATGTGATCGGCTCGGGCACGGTGGGGACCGGCTGCATCCTCGAATTGGGGCCGGAACGCTGCCCGTGGCTTGAGCCGGGGGACGTAGTGGAATTAGAAGTAGAGCGTCTGGGGGTTCTGCGCAACGTCGTGGTCGAATAAAGGTTCAGCAAAAACATGAAGGGAGGAAAAACGGATGCCCTTTTACCATCGCATGGGGGAGGTGCCGAAAAAGCGGCACACCACTTTTTACAAACCGAACGGAGAGCTGTACCGCGAGCAAGTGATGGGCACGAAAGGCTTCTCCGGCATTCAGTCGATCCTGTACCACCATCATCCGCCGACGCAGGTGCGCGCGACGCGCCGTTGCGGCGAGATGAAGCCGGAGTACGTGGAGCAGGCGGATCTGCGGCACCAGCATTTCAAAACCTTTGACCTGAAGGCCGGGGGCGATCCGATTTCAGGCCGGCAGTACCTCTTGGGCAACAGTGACGTGGTGCTGGGCGTCTGCGCTCCGACCGAGCCGATGACGTATTTTTACCGCAACGCGGACGGGGACGAACTGCTGTTTGTCCACCAGGGGGAAGGGGAGCTGGAGACTATCTTCGGCACGATCTCTTATCGGCAGGGCGATTATCTGGTGATTCCGATCGGCACCACGTACCGGATCGTGCCGTCCGCTCCCAGCAGGTTTCTGGTGATCGAATCGCAAAGCGACATCGTTCCGCCCAAGCGCTACCGCAACGAGCACGGCCAGCTGCTCGAGCACTCGCCGTATTGTGAGCGGGACATCCGCGTCCCGGAGCGGCTGCAGACGCACGTGGAAGCCGGGGAATTCGAGGTGCGCGTCAAGCGGCAGTCCGTCCTGTACAGTTATCTGTTTGACTTTCATCCCTTTGACGTGGTCGGCTGGGACGGCTATCTCTACCCGTACGCCCTCAGCATTCACGACTTTGAACCGATCACGGGACGCATTCACCAGCCGCCGCCGGTGCACCAGACGTTTGCCGGAGAGAACTTCGTCGTCTGCTCCTTTGTGCCGCGGCTGTACGACTACCACCCGCAGGCGATTCCGGCGCCGTACTACCACAGCAACGTGGAGAGCGACGAGGTGCTCTATTACGTGGACGGCCAATTCATGAGCCGCAAGGGAATCTTCGAAGGCTCCCTCACCCTCCATCCGATGGGCATTCCGCACGGTCCCCATCCGGGCAAGATCGAAGAGAGCATCGGCAAAACGGAAACCAGGGAACTGGCGGTCATGCTGGACACGTTCAAGCCGCTCATGGTGACGCGCCAGGCGCTTGGCATCGAGGACCCGGACTACATGGCCAGCTGGCTCCCGCCCCAAACGTAAACAGGAAAGGGGATGCGCATGGAAATCGACATCAGTGCCATCGGGCGCCTGGACAAATACAAACTCTTGATCGGCGGGGTCGTGCCGAGGCCGATCGCCTGGGTCACGTCCCTCAGCGCAGACGGTGTGGTCAACGCCGCGCCGTTCAGTTACTTCAATGTGGCCAGCATTGAACCGATGTTGGTTTCCGTCGCGGTCATACGCAAGCCGGGCAGTGTGATGAAGGACACGGCCCGCAACATCGCAGAGACGAAGGAATTTGTCGTCAACATGGTGGACGTGTTCAACGTGGATGCGGTCAATCAGACCTCCGCCGATTACCCGCCGGAAGTGAGCGAGGTGGAAGAGCTGGGGCTGACCCAACAGCCGTCCGTCGCCGTCCGCCCGCCGCGTCTGGGCGAGTCGCGCGTCCATTTTGAGTGCCGGCTGCACCGTTTCGTGACGCTGGGCGAGCCGGCTGCGTCGGACCTGATCATCGGCGAGGTGGTACACGTCCACATCGACGATTCCCTTTACCGAGACGGCAAGATCGACATCGACACCTTCTCCCCTGTCAGCCGCCTGGCCGGCCACTGGTACGCCACGCTGGGCGAATTGTTTGAACGGCCGCGGCCGATGTATCAGCCAAAGCAGGACAGCTGAATTTTCCTGCGGTCTGATTCCAGGCGGCAAAGGCACGCTCCCGCCGCTGTCACATAGACTGTGGTGGACCCTTTTACATGCAAAAAAGGAGGAGTACGCGTGCAATTTCATTACGATGAAAAGATGCCGCTCAGAATCTTGGACGAAGGTGAATTTTGGAAACTGCAGGAGAGTGAACACACCGTTGTGCTGCGTGAGCTGGTGCCCAATCTGGAAGGGGAGTTCGTCGATGCGCTCGCCGAGTGGGAGCAGGCATTTGCACAGACGCAGGGTCTGTTTGTCCGCTACATCGAGGCGGTCATCCGTTCCTGCAACAGAGTGAGCGATCCGCTCATGCGGCAAATCAGGGAGCTGGTCACGTTTTCCATGGAACAGAGCCAGCAGTTTATTGCCCTGTTGAATCAGATGGGTTCGGACAGTCCGGCGTTTCGCAGCAATCCCACGGCGCTGGCGGTGTTGAACCACATCCGCCGTGAATCGGAATACTTTATCGGCATTACCGAAGCGCTGATGGCCAAGGCGCTGATCTAGCCCGCTGCCTACAGAAAACACGGCACCATCAGCAGATCATTCCACAGGCTTCACGGGACGGAGTTGGCCTCCGTCCCCGGACGGAGGTCAAATCCCCCTGGGGCCAGTTTTGGGCAACCTTTCTTTCGGGTATCTTGGAGGTAACATCAGAAACGGATACAGAGAGGAAGGAATGTCATGATGGAAAGACGCTTATACCGATCCAGCAGCGATAAACGACTGTTTGGCGTGTGCGGAGGCATCGCCCGTTTCCTGCGAATTGACTCCACCCTTGTGCGGGTGGCAGCGGTGATTCTCACCGTGTGCACCTTCGTGCCCCTGTTGATTTACCTGCTGCTCGCGTTGATCATGCCGAAAGAGCCGGCCTGGCCGTACGGACACGACGCCTGCGATCCGTACGATCCGCTGTTTGCCGGTCGGGGATACGGATCTGATCTGGACAGTGAGATTGAGCGCCTGGAAAAACGGGCTTTGATACAAGAAGTACACCGCCTTCGCGCCGAATTGGCGAAATGGAAAGGTCTATAAGAAACCGGCAACAACTGCGTACTTCCGCATATCATGTAAGGTGGAACCTTTACATAGAATGGGGAGGGGAAAGCAGTGCATCTCGGCTTGTTCGATCTGAAGCAAAGGCTGGAACAGACCCGCAAGATATTGCGGGAAAAACAGCAAGTGAAGCGATTGATTGAAGAGGACATCCGTGAATTGGAAAAAGACGTGCAGGAATTGGAAGCGCTTATGAACCGCTACGCGAACAGCGTGCAGCGCTAATCACCAACACCGTGAGTCAATAAAGCGGCAGCCCCCTTGCTTGGGGAGCTGCCGCTTTTCTTTGCAGACCTTGTTAACCGTACGGTCAGGTCGACTGTCACTGCTTGGTCAGAATCACGGGACCGTCGGCGGTAATGGCGATCGTGTGCTCGTACTGGGCAGACAGCTTGCCGTCACGAGTCCGGGCCGTCCAGCCGTCCTCGTCGATCTTGACGTGGTAGCTGCCTACATTCAGCATCGGCTCGATTGTAATCACCATGCCTTCTTTCAGACGGGGGCCGCGTCCAGGCGGTCCAAAGTGGGGAATGTACGGCTCTTCATGAATCCGTTGGCCGATTCCGTGACCGGTAAAGTCGCGCACGACCGAATAGCCCTGCGCCTCGGCGTAGCTTTGAATCGCGTGGGAAATGTCGCCGACGCGGTTGCCCGGGACAGCCTGCTCAATACCCAGATAGAGCGCTTTTTCCGTCACCTGCAGCAGCCGCTTTGCTTCGGGTGAGATGTTGCCCACCGCGTACGACCAGGCGGAGTCGGCCAGCCAGCCGTCCAGGTTTACCACCATGTCAATCGTCACGATGTCGCCGTCTTTCAGCGGTTCCTTGGTGGGAAACCCGTGGCAGATGACGTCGTTGACGGAGGCGCAGGTGGCGTAGGGGTAGCCCTGGTACCCTTTCTGCTCAGGCGTGGCTCCGTGTTTTGCGAGAAATTGCTCGACAAATTGGTCGATTTCCCAGGTAGTTACCCCGGGGCGAATCCGTTTGGCCAGAGCGCGGTGGCAGGCGGCGAGAATTTTGCCGGCTGCCCTCATCCGTTCGATTTCTTCCGGTGTCTTGAGGATAATCATCGGCTCTCTCCTTGTGTTCCAGTTGTTCTCGTTATTAGTGTAGACCTCTTTGCCGTTGATTGCCACCGTCATTTCCGCGTGGTAGGATGGGAAGAGACAGTGAAGATGGGGGTACGTTGCATGGACAAATTTCAAGAGCACCTGGCTCACTACCAGGCTCATGTGAAGGAAGATCTGGAAAAGCGCGTGGCCTTTATCCGTGAGCAGATTGACGGACCCGGGCTCGGCGGCGCCGTCGTGGGGATTTCCGGCGGCATTGACAGCGCAGTATCCGCTGCTCTCTGCGTACGGGCGCTGGGCAGGGAGCGGGTGATCGGCGTATGGATGCCGGCGTACTCGCAGGCCATTCATGCGGAGGATGCCCAAAAGCTGGCCGACGCGATTGGTCTGCAGTTGGTGACCGTTGACCTTGGACCGGCGTTTGACGCGATCGTCCCGGAAATCGAAAAGGTGCTTCCCCTTGACGACAAAACCAAAGGAAACACCAAGGCGCGGCTGCGCATGACGACGTTGTACGCGATTGCCAACCAAAAGGGCTATCTGGTGGTGGACACCTGCAACCGCAGCGAAATCTACATCGGCTACATGACCAAGGGCGGCGACGGATTGGCCGACATCAATCCGGTGGCCAGCCTGACCAAGCACGAAATACGCATTTTGGCGCGCGAACTGGGCGTGCCGGAGTCCATCCTGACCAAGGCGCCGTCCGCCGACCTGTGGGAAGGGCAGACGGACGAAAAGGAAATGGGCTTTTCGTACGAAGATCTGGACCGACTGCTGATCACGGGCGAGACCGATCCGGAGGCCAAAAAGCGGATAGATTACCTGCACCGCATCTCTGAGCACAAGCGGCGTCCGATGCCGGAAGTGTAGACAGGGACAGGCGAGTCACTGCGAATGACGGTGCCTTGCCGTTCGGCGGCTCGCGGAGAAACGGGGAAGACGTTGATTCTCCGCCGCGTTTGTACGATAATAGAAAGTATGCACAGATCTGTTTAGGAAAGAGGTGGAACAGATGTCGACAACCGAACTGATGCTGAAAACGACTTTGGAAGGACGCGTGTTGCGAACCCTGCAGGCTTACTTCCGCAGCCCCAACGATGTGTTGGTCCGCGAAAGCCTGTGGGCAAACGGCCTGTCTGAAGAGCAGGTAGACGTTACCATGAATCTGTTGCAGCAAAATCTGACCGTTTCCGAAATCATGGAACAGCTGCGGGAAAAAGGCTTTTTCGCGTAACCTCGTGACAAAGCGCTTCGATTGACGGCCTGTTTTCACCCGCCGGTTGCCGTGAACGTCAAAAAAAGAGACCGGGTCGACAAAACTGTCGGTACCGGTCTTGTTTTTTTATTTTGCATAGGGAGACGCGCCCGTTTTCCCGCTTACCGTGACTGCCGTTGGGCAAGTGAACGGCGGGCCCGTTTTTGCCGGTACCACTGCAGAGCGGAGTAGACGAGGAAATAGCTGCCGATTGCGACGATGAGGCCCATGATCGCGCTGCCGGTAAAATAGGCGAGTCCTTTTTGCTTCATCCAGGCGATCCAGTTTGCCCACGGCTCGTTGTTGTGCTTCATATGTTCATGCAGCGGCCGGCCGATAATGGAGTAGCCCAGTTTGTAATTTAGTACCATAAAGATTGGCAGGATCATTTTTCCGATTACAAAGCCGATCAATCCGGCGGGCAAACTGCAGCGAAACAGCTTGACCAGCGGAAACAGCAGGAGGAATGCCAAACCAAAGGTTGGCAGCGTGATGAACTCAACAAATATGCCGACGGAGAAACCTCGGGCGACAAAAGAGGGCGCCCCTTTCATCCGAATCAGCTTGTAGTACTCGTATTTCAACTTGCGGTAGATTTTTTTCCACATTCCGGCTTGTCCCTCATTTATCCTATTTCCATACTCCCACTCATTATAGCGAAAAGTGAGTGGGAAAGCCACGGCGAGAACCCATAAAATTCGTCATTTTTAGACAACAGTTGCGATACAGGCGCACAAACTCATGGCCTGCCAGGCAAGGTCAACACTCGCTGCAAAGAAGATTATACTTCCTTAAATGGGAATAATTCACAGATATTTGTCGCCCGCTTCTTCTTTTGGCATAATGTATTGAAAGAGGGGACAAGCGCGAAATGTGGTGAAAACATCTTGAATGAAATAAATGAAATTGTAACAGTTTTTGGCGGATACATCTCCCAATACGGGTACGGCGCCTTGTTTGGCCTGTTTTTTCTGGGGATTCTCGGAATGCCTCTGCCGGAGGAAACGCTCCTGGTCTTTTCCGGGTTCCTCGTCTCCACTGGCCAGTTGAAGTACGTCCCCACGTTTCTCGTCTGTTTTCTGGGGTCCATTACGGCGATGACCACTGCGTACTGGATCGGCAGGACGTTGGGATTCGTCTTTATCGAGCGGTATGGGAAGCGGCTCGGCCTGGGCTACGCGCTTTATCGCAAGACGGAAGACTGGTTTAACCGCGTGGGCAAATGGGCGCTGCCGCTCGGCTACTTCATTCCCGGCATTCGCCAGTTTACCGCCTATTTTGCCGGCATCACCCGGCTTCCGTTTCCGACGTTCATGCTGTATACATACACAGGGGGCTTATTCTGGTGCGCCTTGTTCGTCACGATCGGCTGGCAATTGGGAGAACGCTGGGAGCAGTTGTTCGTGCTGGTCGCGCGCAACCTGGCAGTCTTCTTCCTGGCCCTGCTTGCCGTTATTGTCTGCTGGTCCTACTGGCGCAAGCGCAAGGCTGCCGCAAAAACGAAACGGGAGGAATTGCCATGAACGATGAGCAGCGCCATCAAGACAAACAATTGTCTGACGAGCGATTGCCCGCCGTCCGGAGACCGGCCGAGCTGGTGCCGTTGAAACTGCCGGAGAAGCACCAACGCTTTTACGACAAGCTGCGGGCGAAGATCCAGGCTTTTATCCGTGAAAAGGGAGGCAGCGAAAAGGCAGCCGCGTACATCCTGCTTGCGCCCGACCTGTTTGTGCTGCTGGCCCGCCTGATGCTGGACAAACGCGTCGGTGTTCAGGCGAAAGCGTTGGCCGGGATTGCCGTGGCCTATTTTATCACGCCGATTGACTTCATTCCGGAAGCCTTGACTGGCGCCCTTGGTCTGCTCGATGACGTCGTGCTGGCGGTGTACGCGCTGCGGCGCATCCTCGTCGACGTGGACGAGGCGATCGTGCGCGAACACTGGAACGGGGAAGAGGATCTGCTCCAGGTGATTACCAGGGTGATCAAGTCGGCTGACGAGCTGGTCGGCAAGAAAATTGTGCACAAAATCGAAGAGACCCTGTTTCGCAAAAAATAGACGAGGAAGGACAGACAGATGAGATATCTGCTTGATTATCAAGAGGGAGAACGGGTTGTCACGTTTTGTCTGGTCAAGAGCAAGGAGGTGGGCGTCGCCAGCAACCAGAGCGAATACCTCAGTCTGGAGCTGGGAGATTGCTCCGGCACGATTGCCGCCAAACTGTGGGACGTCACCCCGGAGCTGAAGGAAGCCATCCAGGTGAAATCCGTCATCAAAATCGACGCGACGGTGCAGGTGTACCGGGGGAAAAAGCAGTTGGTCATCCAGCGGGTCCGGCTCGCGTCTCCGTCCGACGACGTGCAGATGGAATCGCTGGTGCCGGTCTCGCCATTCCCCGCCGACGAGCTTTGGGAGAAGCTGCAGCAGGCGGTTCGCGGGATCAGAAGCGAGACGCTGCGCGCGATCGTGACGGAGGCGCTGACCGACGAGGAGATCGGCGGACGCCTGCGCTGCTATCCGGCTGGTGTGCGCATGCACCACAATTACTACCACGGCTTGCTGGAGCACATCGTCTCACTTTTGGCCGCAGCCGAGCGGCTGGTGCCGCTCTACCCTCAGGTGGACCGGGATGTGCTGTACGCGACGTGCATTTTGCACGACATCGGCAAGCTGTACGAGCTGTCTGACCCGATCGCGCCCGACTACACCACCCCCGGGCAGTTGATCGGCCATTTGGTGATGGGAGCGGAGATCATCAGCGGCATCTGCCGCAAACTTGACATTCCCCTCGGTGATCCCGAAGTGCTGCACTTGAAGCACTGCATCCTGAGCCATCATGGCGATGTGGAAAACGGGTGGGGAAGCGCCGTCTCCGGCAAGACGCCCACTGCCGTGCTGTTCCACTATCTCGACCAGATTGACAGCAAGATGAACGCCCTGGGCCAGGCGCTGGCCGAGATGGGGGACGAGGAGTGGGCCTACGCCGGCGCCTTGAGGCGAAAGGTGTGGCGCGGCTATTGACAGCGACGAGGCAAAAGCGACAGCCGCTTGCGCCTCGCCGGAGCACTTTTTGAAGCGGATCGGGTCCGCTCTTTTTTCATTTATAAAAACAAACCGAATAGACAATCACTTTCGGTCGCAGTAGGATTTTTCCCTGCTGGTGTCGAATACCCATCTTGATTCCCATTTGCTTGGCAGACCTGTTGCCAATAGCGTAGAAGGAGTAAGTTTAATGAAACGGCCAACCTATACCCTGTCGAGTATTATTAAAAAGGTGTTTCGGTCTGGCGAACGCTCCCTTCCCCGCGAGGAGATCTGTTCCCGTCTGGAAGCGAGCGGGTTGACAACCGGCTTCGGCATGGACGGCAGCGCCCTGCTCGCCAAGGTGCTGCGAATGGAGCAGGCACCGGTGAAAGTTGGGCGTTCCGAGGCGATTATCGAATTGACCTATCAGCCCCATCAACTGTTTGATCTGGCGTACCGTTTTGTGCGTGATACCCATATGCCCAAAACGTTGGAACAAATAGCGGCGGAGCTTCGCCGTCAGACCCAGTTCGGCTGGAATCAGATCATGCGCATGCTGCAGTTGGAGCGGGACCCCCGCTTCGTCCAGTACCAGGGTGATGGCCGCTGGTTTCTGGCGGAATGGACACTGGCCAATGACCAGGTATACGCATTCTGCCGCGCCAACGGCATCACCCAGGTGGCGGCCCGTACCGTTCACCACTTTCTGGAGCAGGAGGTGGGCGTGGCGGACGACGCGATGTTTTTGCCGGCGCTGGACGACCGCTTTCGGTTGGACGGCGAGATCTTGTACATAATCGCCCGCGACGGTGACGAAGAGCAAAGTCAAGCCGGTCTGGAAGCGGCCGCAGCCGTGGAGACGGCGGACGAAACAAAGCCTGAGGCAGATTCGGCAGAAGCCGGCCATACAGCCGCCGATGTAAAAGACGCGGGACAGTCCGGCACCTCACAGCAGCAGTCCACGGACGGACAGCGGGAACGCGAGGCGCAGCCCGCACAAAACCATACACACCGCCATCAGGAAGTGCACGAACAACTTCACTTTGAGGAGGAATTGTCCATGAATACCGTACAAACCCAATCGGTTCTGGAAGAAGTACAACAACTGCTGCGCCAGGCGCTGGGACGTCTGGAGTCGCGCAACGCGGAGATGGCCCAGGAAGTAGTGGCTCATTTTCAGCAAAGCAACATGCAGGCCATCGAGGTTCTGATGAAAGAGAAGCATAAAAACGAGCAGATCGCACTTGGCATTCAGCAAGTGCTGACGACTACCGAACAGCAATGAGCGATCTGGAGGCCATGATCCGGTTTGAGCAGAGGTTTTCCTTGCTGCGCGAGATTATCGCGCGTTATCGGATTCGCCTACAGGAAATGGAACGGGAAGTGGTGGAGCTGTTCGCCGCGAATCAGCTTTCCGCCATCGCTGACTGCATGAGTGAAAAGCACCGCATCGAAGCGCTGATATACCGGCTGGAGCAGTTTATCGCCCAGTGGGAGTCGTCCGCAGTGGCGGGCATCGCTCATGACCGACACGAGAACACTTGAACACCTGATAAGAAATGCGGTATATATAGGGGGATTGCGCTAGATTCCCCGCGCATGCCGCGGTGGAAATGAAAGGAGATCCAAACCCCTTATGTCTGTAGGAAGAAATGATCTTTGCCCCTGTGGAAGCGGGAAAAAATACAAAAAATGTTGCGGCATCGTGACACCGATCACGGAGCTGCGCAGCCGACACGAGCAAAAACTGCAAAAGGAGTACGCATCCTGGGTCGAACGGCTGAACCACTTCGTCGCCGGCAAGGTCAGCAGCGAAACCGTCCAACAGGCACGGGAGCGCTTTGCCGCGGAGGTCGGACTGGCGGCTGAGAGCGTCATGAATCCGGAGTGGGCGGCCCACTTTTTCAACTGGTTCGTCCTTGATGTGAAAGCCAACGGCGAAACCGTGCTGGAAAGCTATCTGAAGCAGCACGGCCGCCGGATGGACCTGGATCTGCGCCGCTCCTTCACCCGTCTGCACCTGAACGCCTACGAGATCGTGCAGGTGGAGCGGGATGTGCTGACGGTCCGCCATCCGCTCAGCGGCGAGACCCGCTATGTGCTGAGAACCAGCCCCCTGAACATGCAGCCTTGTCAGATCATCGTGGGCCGGTTGCTCAATCTGGGGCTGCGTGATCTTTTGTTCTCGGGCAGCATCATCTTGCAACCACACGTAAAGCCCGCATTGGTGGAGTGGTTGGGTGAACATCCGGAAGTGCTGGAAGCAGCGGATAACCCTGAACGGCGCACCTACACCACCGCGCTGTATCGATTCATCGTCGCCTTTGGCGCATCGGAGGGCGGCAGCCGCGGCGACGGTCTTACCCGGCGCATCTACACGATTCCGGACATGGACCGGCTTCGTCAGGCGATCGATGCGCAGCGGGCGTTCGAATTGAAAAAGCGGGACGGCAGCCGGGAAATCTGGGTGTACGCCCCGCGCAAGGAAGAGCATCTCTTTCCGACGCTAAAAGATGCGCTTCTGGAGCTGTACGAAGTGCAGGCTGAATTGATCCTGCAGGACAATACGGCCTGGGTGGAAGGCTATCCGGCGCAGATTGACGAAGTGGCGTCGCTGCTGCAACTTCCCGACCAAGCATCCGAGGAAGAGATTCGCGTGCTGACGTCTACTGGTTCCAGGCTGGCGAAAGGCACGTTGTTTGTCACCAGCGAGCCAATGCTGCCGTCCCCTGTTTTGCAGTGGGCGATGCGCGCCTATTTTACGGAAAAGTGGCTCGTGACCCCGCATGAAGCCTTGGACGGGCTGGCTCCTACGCTGGCAGCAGCTTCTGCGAACGAGACGCTGCAAAACAAGCTTCAGGAACTGATCGATCATCTGGTGCGGGACGGACAGTCCGGCCAGGGACTGGGTCGGCTCATCCACCTGGATACGCTCAAGCCGCGGTTGGCGCTGCCGAACAACACCCTGCACGTGGCCAACCTGCTCAGCCGTCCGCTGATCGAAGGGCTGCCGGAGAGCGTCTATACGGTGCAGCCGGAGCGGCTGGCCGATATCAACCGCTTTGTGGCGGAAATGACCGAGGGCAAGTCGGAAGCGACGGTCAAGAAGTACGACGAAGCGATGAACAACTTCCGCACGTTTGTCCGCAGCGCTTTTGGCCCCTCCTTTACCTGGGAGCAGCTCCGGCAGGAAGACGTGGCGTACTTCCTCGTCCACGACATCTTTACCCGCGTGGACGCGGCCACCAAGACGCTGGCCGGCAACCTCTTGTCGGTGCTGATGGCCTTTTTCAAGTGGCTGGACAAGCAGTACGGCACGTCAATTGCCGCCGCCATGCAGCCGCTGTTCGGCGAGTTGAAAGAGGCGCTGCCGGAGGCGTACCGCCTGCGCGGTCTTCTGGAAAAAGAGGCGTACCAGCGTCTGTTTGGCGCGGACGGGCCCAAGCAGGTGGCAGAAGAACACCTCGTGCTGATCAGCCGGGAAACAGACGGTTGGCTGGCGAAACGGCCGAGCGGCGAAACGATCCGTCTGTCGCTTGCCGCACAGGCAGCCGAAGCACTGGCGCCCGATTGGACGATCGCCGGGCTGATCGGCCAAACCCAGGACGGCTCCTGGTATCTGTACGGGACACCCGAGCTGTATCCGCAGGCCGTTTCCCAGCTGCTGGGTGTCACCACCAGCGTTCCCGTATAACTCATCACATGAAAAATCCCCCATGGGCTGAAATCACCCATGGGGGATTTTGCTTTGGTGCGCTGCTTTCGTGTCCCGTGCTCGCTGTTAAGCGTGGTTAATCGCGTGCCACCCAGGCTCGCAGGTTTTGATCTTTGGGCAGAAGCAGGCCGAGGACACCGATCAGCGGCATGAGCGAGCAGAGCGTGATGACGGACGCAATGCCGTACAGGTCGGCCAAATACCCGAGCACCAGCGCACCCATGCCGCCCATGCCAAAGGCCAGACCGATAATCAGGCCGGAGACGGTGCCAACGCGTCCCGGCAGCAGTTCCTGGGCGTAGACGACCGTGACGGAAAAGCTGGACAGCAGGATCAGACCGCAGAGAAACAAGACAGGATAAATCCAATATCCGGACACGTACGGTGTCAGGAGCGTCAGCGGCAGTGCGCCCAGTGTGGAGACGATCAGCAGGTTGCGTTTGCCGAACCGATCGGCCAGCGGGCCGCCCAAAAAGGTGCCGATCGCGCCCGCGAGCAGGAAGACGAACACGCAGTACTGCGCACTGTCATAACTCATGTGCCGGATGTTCATCAGGTAGAACTGGTAGAAGCTTTGATAGCCTGCACTCATCCAGGAACGGACACTGACGATCAGGACCAACAGGCCCAGGGCGACCAGGCGCTTGTTGCGGTGGGTGTAGGCGACTGCAGCGGCGACAGCTTTTTTGGCGCGCTGCTGCCCCTGGTACCAGTTGGCGACGTACACAAGCACTGCACTGGCGGCAGCTGCCGGGACCAAAAACCACATCGCGCCCGGCTGGCCCAGCTGTTGGAAGATCAAAATGGTCATCAGCGGCGCGAGCGCCTGTCCGGCGTTGCCCCCCACCTGAAAAATAGACTGTCCCAATCCTCGGCGGGTGCCGGAGGCGTGGTGGGCGACCCGCGATGCTTCCGGATGAAATACGGCCGACCCGATGCCGACGCAGGCGACGGCGAGCAGCACGACGTAGTAATTGCTGGCCAGAGCCAGTGACAGCATGCCGAGCCCGGAGACCAACAGACCGACCGGCAGCATGTACGGCCGCGACTTGCGGTCGGATATGTACCCGACGACCGGCTGGAGAGCGGAAGCCGTCAGGTTCATGACCAATAGGATCATGCCCACCTGGGTATACGTCAGGGCCAAATTTGCTTCGAGAACTGGCAGCAGGGCGGGAATGACCGCCTGCAGGCTGTCGTTGAGCAGGTGGACCAAGCTGATAGCAAACAACACGCGGTACACCGTGGGAGCGGCATGTACCGCAGCAGAGGTGTTAACACTGCCGCTATGGGCACTCATAAGTTCATCTCCGTCATCGTTTTTGCCCTTAACTGTAGCACTGTTTGCGCCGCTCGTCACTACTGAACATTGATCATATGCCGATGTGAAATAAACGTGCATGCGAACGCGTATTCCATCTTGTGGTAGGGAAACACAGAATAATGTCGAAAGAGTAAGAAAATGCAAGAAGACGCGAATGGCGATGAGGGGGGCATGACATGCTGGGTAGCATGAAGGAATACTGGTTGTGCGCTGGGGGAGCAAATGTGGACGTGCAGGGGATCACGTCCGCCGCACTGCTGCCGGGAACGAGCAATCCGGGTATCGTACGTCAGACGGCGGGCGGCGTGGCGCGCAACGTGGCTGACCACCTGGCGCGCCTGGGAGAAGAGGTGCTGCTGTTCGCGCTGGTTGGCGAAGATGCGGAAGGGGAATGGCTGCGCCAGATGACGGCCCAAAGCGGCGTGGCGACCATCGGGATGGTCCGCGTTCCTGGCGGCAGGACGGGACGCTATCTGGCCATCCGCGCCGCTGACGGCGAACTGCTCGCGGCCATCTCCGACATGGCGGTGAACGAGGCGTGGACGGAGCAGATGATGGAAGACGGTGTAAAGCGGCTGCAGCATGCAACCGGCTTGTTTCTGGACGCCAATTTGCCGGAGTGGGTCATCCGCAGTTTTCTGCGGGAAGGGATGCGCCGGGGCATACCTGTCGTGGCCGATCCCGTCTCGGTGAAAAAGGCGGAGCGGTGGCGGGGGCTTTTACACGGCGTCAAGCTGATCGTCATCGACACGGACGAGCTGGAAGTGCTGACGGGGAAGCCTGCGTCCTCGGCTGCGGGCGCGGAAGCGGCAGCCAGCATACTGCTCAACGAGGGAGTCCAACAGGTGATCGTGCTGGGCGGTGAAAACGGCCTGTATGTGTGCCGGCAGTCAGAGGCGCTCTGGTTGCCGCAGCCCGATTGCTCCCTGCGCGAAACTGCCAAGGATGCGTTTGTGGCGGGCGTGCTGGCTGCCCTCAGAAAAACCGAGTCGCTCGCCGAGCAAGCGGCATTTGGCGTAACGGTGGCGGAACGGGCAGCCGCCTAGCTGCCGCTCACGCACGAATCGATGCGGAAGCGAACGGAAGTCTGCGCGACACAGGGACGGCAATGACCTAAACTCTTTAACAAGAACCACTCCTCCATCGGCAACCGATGGAGGAGTTTTACGTTCTGGCAACATTTTTCTACAAAAATGGACAACAATATGGTATAATACCGAAGTCAGAGTATTACTATTTGGAAGAAATATGCGGTGCTTTATTTCAACAAGCACTTTTCTTGTTTTTTCGATCTTTTCACAACTTTTTTTCAATGCTAACAAGGAGTTTGATACATATGCCTGAAACTGTGGCAACGCGCACGCGCACTTCCGCACAGAAGAAAAAGTCGGCGCGTCGGCGCACCCTGCGCAGACGGCTGATTTTGTTCAGCTTGTTCATGCTGCTGATGATCGGCGGAGCGGCTGGCGCGGTTTATTGGAAAATCGATCGGACACTGGATACCGTGACGAATAACGACTTTTCCCCGCTAACTTCAAATACAGACCCTACCTACCATTCCGACAAGCCGCTGTCGTTTATCATTCTCGGCCGGGATACACGCCCGGAGACAGGGACGATGAATACGGACGTCATGATCGTCGCCGTCGCCAACCCGGAGACGAAAAAGGTGACCATGGTGTCGATCCCGCGGGATACGCGGGTAAAGATTCCGGGGTACCGGGACTACCATAAAATCAACGCCGTCTACGCCAACGGGGAGGCGGAGCGACGTCGGGCGGAGCGGAACAACGAAACGCCGACGGAAGACGGCATCTCGCTGACGAAAAAGACGCTGACGGAACTGCTGGGCATTCCGATCCATCATTACGTCGCAGTTGACTTTGAAGGCTTCAAGGCGGTCATCGACGAGTTGGGCGGCGTCGAGGTCAACGTCGACCGCAAACTGGTGTACGATGACCCGACGGACGGCACCCATATCAACCTGGAGCCCGGTCTGCAGCTTTTGAACGGCGAGCAGGCGCTGGGCTACGTCCGCCATCGGCACGACAACCGCGGCACCAAATACTTTTCCACCGACTTTGACCGCAACCGCCGTCAGCAGGAGGTTATCCGAGCTGTAGTGGACAAGGCCACTTCGCTGGACGGCTTGACGAAAATCTTTAACGTCATGGATATAGGCGCAAAGCACATTCATACCGATCTGTCCAAAGAGCAGATAAAGGGGCTCGCCTACGACTTCAAGGGATTCAATTCCTCTTCGCTGGTTACGTTGGATAACGGGGCGTACTGGAAAGGTGGGTACACCTACCTGCCCAAGGAAAACCTGAACGCCATCCGAACCACCCTGCAGACGGAGATGGGCCTGTCGGGAAGCGTCGTCGCTCAGTTAAACGATTCTCCCGTACTGGAGAGCGGGGAGGAGACGGTGACCGCCAGCAGCAATCCGCGCAAGAAAAGCACATCTGCAACGGTGGAGACGGCTGCACCGGCGACCCGGCCAGCCAAGTCGAAGGCGAAGGAAGAAACGCCATCCAATCCGGCACAGGACGAAACTGAGCTGAAGCCGGAAACAGGCGAAACACCGCCGCCTGATATTATTTCGCCGACGGGACAGGATGGCACGCCGTCGTCCAATCCCGTGCCGTCGACGGGAACCACACCGCCGCCGGACATCGTGCCGCCGGCAGGAAGCCAACAGCAGGTGCCGACAGCAGTCGATCCGTCCGACCAGATCAGCACCTCGTAGCCGTGTCGCGATAAAGAGAGCAGAGAAAACACCCGGTAGACCGGGTGTTTTTTTTTTGCTCGGCGGAGGACGATGTCATGTTCTGCGTACAAAAAAGTTTTTTTGCAAAATAAATGCACAAGGTGGTTTAAAAACACCGAAAGCGTGGTAGAATAATAATATACTGATAAGACAGATCATTCAGACAAATATGCTGACGGGAGGGATTTTGGATGACGATTTTTTTAGTCAACCTGTTTCTGGTGATCGCGTTCGTATACATTATCAGCCGCCAACAAAACGAAGAAATCATTTATGATGAAGATTTTTTCCTCCAGAACCCCTCAGCTTTGGAAGAGTATCATCAAATGCCGCCCGACTTTCAGCAGGCGTTTTTCCGGAAACATAAAGAGTGGATCAAGGAAAAGTACATGCGCGGTGAGAGCTATGTCCTCGCCTTTTGTCCCAATAAAGAAGTCCGGCGTGCTTGGCTGGCGGAGTTCATGAACCAAAAAAACGTTAACAATCCCCCGACCCCTTCTTCGTGAAGGGGTTTCAATTTGCAGACAAAGTCCGAGGTGTCATGTGTGATGGTGCCCGCTCGCTCTCTTGACGACCAGCAAAGAAGTGGATATTGTCCGCTCCAAAACGCGACGCGGGCAGGGGGCAAACATCTGGGTGTTTCGACGATGTGAGACTTGTGCCCCCTGTATACCCCGCGTCTTCGTTTTTTCGCTTGGCAGGTCGTCAAAGGAGCTCGCTTGGCCCATCACTTCATGCCACGTACTTTTCTCCAACTTTGTTTGATCAATGTGCAGGCCTCCGGCCTGGGGCCTGGTTACTATGGGGAAATCTTACGATGTGGACCTTTAATGATAAAAAAGAACAGCTTGTCTTCACTCTGCACCCCTTCTTCGTGAAGGGGTTTTCCACTGCCCGGGCGCACGTGATATACTCAAAAGAAAGAGTGACAGCAAGACTGGAGGAACATGTTTGTGTTGCAGCGCATGATGGAAATATTGGACCAAACACTCTCGGGCCACGGGGTGATCCGCGACGTAATTCTGCGGACGGAGCATTCCCTGCTGGAGGACGAGGAGACGCGGGAGATCACGGTATACGTGACGGCTTCGGCGGAGGAGAGCGAACAGCCGCTTGCGACCGTGCATCTGTTTCCGCTGCCCGACGCTGCTGCCTGCGAAGTGGAGGCACAGATCGACTATCCCGGAGCAGTTGAGGCAGAGGCGGCCGCCCGACTGTGGGAGCGGGCTCGTGAGATTGTGCCGGACGTTTCCTTGACGGAAAAGCGGCGCTGTCTCAAACCAGGCGTTCTCGCCGAGTACGGCGTGACTCTCGATTTTCACTTTGTGGTGGAAGAGCCTGATACAGATGAAACAAACGCGCACTGTCGGCAGGCTCTCGATCAATTCGCCGCCAACCTGGGCAGATTGCTCCTTCTGTAAGCAGGCCGGGGCAGCAGGAAAACCGGCCGTGCCCGCCGAAATGATGGGGAGTAAAAATGAATGAGCATTCATTCGATTCGTCAGGAGGGGGCACGAATGGAAACAAAACGCGTCTGGGAACCGATTCGCGTCGGGGGGATTACCCTGAACAACCGCATCATGATGGGCTCCATGCACGTCGGGCTGGAAAAGCTGGAGGGAGGCGTGCGGCGGTTGGCCGCGTTTTACGCGGCGCGGGCCCGCGGAGGAGTAGGTCTGATCGTCACCGGAGGGGCTGCCGTCCGGCCAGAAGGCGGTATGGGCGAGCAGTACTGCAGCGTTTACAGGGATGAGCACATCGAGCCGCTGAGAGTGATCACGGAGGCTGTGCACCAGGAGGGCGGCAAAATCGCCCTGCAGCTCTTTCACGCCGGGCGTTACGCTTATCAGGAAGCCACCGGTCTGGAGCCGGTCGCGCCGTCCCCGCTGCAGGCGCCGATCAATCGGACGCGGCCGCGTGCACTGACCGGCGAAGAGATCGAGCTGACGCTGCAGGCGTTTGCCGACGGCGCGGTGCGGGCGCAGCGAGCCGGTTTTGACGCAGTGGAAATCATGGGCTCCGAAGGATATTTGATCAATCAATTTCTCTCACCGGTCACCAATGTGCGCGACGATGAGTGGGGCGGCGACTTCGAACGGCGGGCACGCTTCGGCGTGGAAGTGATGAGACGCGTACGCGAGGCGGTCGGTCCCGATTATCCAGTGATCTTTCGCATGTCCGGGCTGGACTTGATCCCCAACAGCACGACGATGGACGAGACGCTGCAGTTTGCCCGCATGCTGCAGGAGGCGGGGGCCGACGCGCTTAACATCGGAATCGGATGGCACGAGTCGCAGGTGCCGACGATCGCAATGATGGTGCCGCGCGGGGCGTATGTGTGGGTGGCCCGGCTGGTGAAAGAAGCGGTGACAATTCCCGTCATTGCCAGCAACCGCATCAACGACGTGCGTCAAGCCGAAGCAATCCTGGAGGACCGCTGCTGCGACATCGTTTCCATGGCCCGCCCCCTGTTGGCCGACCCGGATATCATCCGCAAGAGCCGGGAAGGCCGCTTTGACGAAGTCAACACCTGCATCGCCTGCAACCAGGCCTGCCTCGACCACGTGTTTGAGGGAAAACCGGCCTCCTGTCTGGTCAATCCGGCGGCCGGCCGGGAAGAGGAATGGACGCTGTCTCCCGCCCCGGTGAAAAAACGGGTGGCCGTCGTAGGGGCGGGACCGGCCGGGCTGGAAGCGGCGCGCGTGCTGGCGGAGCGCGGTCACCAGGTGGTGCTGATGGAAAAACGGCAGCAGATCGGCGGCCAGCTCAATTACGCGCGGCAGGTGCCGGGCAAATCGGAATTTAACGAAACGTTGCGCTATTACCGGACGCAGCTCGGTCTGCTTGGCGTGGACATCCGGCTGGGTGTGGAAGCACAGGCAGATGCGCTGCTCGCGGAAGGATTTGACGAGGTGGTGGTGGCTACCGGCATCATCCCAAGGCGGCCGGAGATTCCCGGCATTGATCTGCCGCACGTGGTCAGCTACACCCAAGTGTTTGAAAAGCAGGTGGATGTCGGCAAGCGCGTGGTGATCATCGGCGCGGGAGGGATCGCCTGCGATCTATCCCACCTGCTGGTGCAAAACGACAACATCTCGCCGCAGACCGCCCGCTACCTCCTGGAGTACGGGATTCTCAGCGCTGCGGAGGTGCATCGCCTGCAGCAGAGCGGCAGACAAGTGCGGATGCTCCGCCGCGGTCGGCACGTGGGCACCGGATTGGGCAAAACGACGCGCTGGGCGGTGCTCGCCAATCTCAAGCGGCACGGCGTCGAGATGCTGACGCAGGTAGAATACAAGGAGATTACGCCGGAGGGCGTGCGCATCGTCCACGACGGCGAAGAGCGGCTCCTGCCCGCGGATACGGTGGTGGTTGCGGCAGGGGGCATATCGGACAACCGCTTGTACGAATCGCTGAAAGGTCGGCTGCCGGTGCACCTCATCGGGGGGGCCAAAGAGGCAGGAGAGCTTGACGCCAAGCGGGCGATTTACGAGGGAGCGCTCATCGGCCGATTGATTTGAGCGAAACAGGGAATCGGCACGTTGTCAGGTTATAGGATCTTTTGTCGAAAGACTTTCATTTGGACATGAATTTTTGCAAAATGAAAGTACGCTGTTCAAATTTAGTTGAATGGGGGCCCTTGCCTTGATGAATCACTATGGCATTCTGCTGGGAAAACGGCACTTTCTCTACTCATCCGCTCGGGTGGTGGAAGTAGAGGGCTGGACGTTCACGGTTGCCCCGGGGGTTAAGGTAATTGCCGGCGGAAGCGCCAACCCGCTGCAAACCTTGATCAGCATATACCGCGGAAGCGAAAAGGTTGCGCAGCTTGTGCTCATCCATAAACGCCACGACACCGATTTGGCGATCCAGGCGGTGTCCAGTGACATATTGTTGAAACTGTCCCCGGCCACGCGCACGGTCAGCGTAACCGAAAAATAGCAGGGCACCCTGTACGGGGTGCTCTTTCACACTTCCCGCATCTGCATACAAACTTGAGGAGGCTGGTACCATGCAATTGACAAACCTGCAGGCAGGAGCATTTTCCCTGACGTGGCTGCGGGGAGGGCTGTCGCAGTTGGACGGAGGGGCGATGTTTGGCGTGGTTCCCAAACCGCTCTGGAGCAAGCGCTATCCATACAACGATCTCAACCAGATACCGCTTAGGGCTGATCCGATCCTGGTGGAAGGCGGCGGCAAAATCATCCTGATCGAGTCAGGCTTGGGCAACGACCGGCTGACGGACAAGCAAAAGCGCAACTTTGGCCTGCTGGAGGAGTCGCAGGTGAAAGAGTCGCTGGCCGCCAAGGGATTGACGCCGGAAGATATCGACATCGTGCTGATGACCCACATGCATTACGATCATGCCAACGGGCTTGTTTCCTGGCAGGACGGCCGGCTCGTCTCCACGTTTCCGCGGGCGGTCATTTATGTCCAGGAACAGGAATGGGCGGAGATGCGCGAGCCCAACATCCGTTCCCGCAACACCTATTGGGAGGACAACTGGAAGCCCATTTATGAACAGGTGCAGACGTACGGCGACACGCTGGAGGTGCTGCCCGGCATTTCGCTGCACCACACCGGCGGGCACAGCCAGGGGCATGCGATCGTCCGCATCGAAAGCGACGGTCAACTCGTATTGCATCTGGCCGACCTTTTGCCGACACACGCGCACCAGAATCCCCTGTGGGTGATGGCCTACGACGACTACCCGATGACCTCCATTTTCGCCAAGCAAACATGGATTCAGGAGGGCATCCGCCAAGGCGCCTGGTTTACGTTTTACCACGACATCAAGTATCGGGCGGTGAAATGGGACGAGCAGGGAGTCATTACGGACAGCATAGAAGTGGAATAAAAGCAGCAGTGGTTACTCGCCTCCTTTCGGTACAGCGCAAGCATGTCCCCGAGCAGGGGGCTTTTTTTATGCGGGGGACAGCTTCAACGCCCGTGCGGCCTTCCGTCATCGTCTGTGGTCTTATCGATTTTTCGATTGTTGTTCTAAAAAAATTTTCATAATCAAAAAAGTTCGGACAGTGATTGACGAAACCAAGACTGCTCCCTACAATTTAGGAAAAACTTGTGATGACTGTTCTGTTTCCATTGTCGGGCAGAGCAGTTGGAGGAGAGAGAAACACATGGATAGGGTCAAGGGGTTGTTGCGCGAATTTCACCCCATCGTCTGGTCGCTTGTGGTCGGCACGGTGTTTGTCCGCGCAGCCAGTTCGATGAGCATGCCGTTCCTGTTTTTGTACTTGTCCAATCACACCGACATGGATTATGGAACCATCGGACTGACGATCGGCGCGGGGGCACTGGCCGGGACGGTGGGCGGCTTCATCGGTGGGACGCTTTCAGATATATTTGGCCGACGCCGCGTCATGCTCGCGGCATTGTACGTCTGGACCCTGGTGTTTGTAGGGTTCGCATTCGGCAAAAGTCCGCTGTTTTTCCTGCTGTTAAACGTCGTCGGCGGGCTCTGCCGCTCCTTTTACGAGCCGGTGTCGCAGGCGCTCATGGCCGACGTGACGCCGCACGAGAAGCGGTACCGTGTCTTCGGCCTGCGCTACACCGCGATCAACGTGGGCGTGGCCGTGGGGCCGATCGTCGGGGCGATGCTGGCGTTGACTTCGGCGGCGCTGCCGTTTCTGATGACTGCCCTCATCTACCTGCTGTACGTCATCAGCTTGCAGGTGATGTTAAACGTCTTTGGCATCAAGCAGATCGAGGGACAGAAAAAAGAGCCGGTCAGCTTTCAGCGTGCACTTGAAGTGGTGGTGCGCGACAAAGCGTTCCGACTCTATATGGTGGCGGGGATGCTGGGGGCGATCGGCTACTCGCAAATGTCAACAACGCTGGCCAAGTATACGGAGATGGCCGTTCCCGACGGGGCGAAGCTGTTTGCCATCCTGATGAGTATCAACGCCATCGTCGTGGTGTTGATGCAGATGCCCTTGACCCGCTGGGCGGAAAACAAGACGCCCCTGACCAGCATCGTGGTGGGGAACGTCATGTACGCACTCGGGGACCTTGGCTACGCCTTCGCCCACTCATGGACGATGTTTATTGTGGCGATGGTCGTTTTTACCATCGGCGAGATTCTCACGTTCACCGCGTCCGATGTCCTGATCGACCGGATGGCGCCGGACAACATGCGCGGCACGTATTACGGAGCGAAAAGCTTCGGCAACCTCGGCCAGTTTATCGGCCCGTGGATGGGCGGCATTCTGCTGGCGTCGTACGGCGGTCCCGTGCTGTTCGGAGTGGTCGCTTTCCTCTCCATGACGAGCAGCCTGTTTCATTGGGCTGGACAGCGCGCCTACCAGAAACGCACCGGGACGTCAATCAACATCGCCCGGAACACGTCACTGTAGTGCCTGCATGATCCGCTCGGCGATCCGGGCGTAACCGGCCTCGTTGGGATGAAAGTGGTCCGTGTAGAGGTAGGTATTTTCCTTGTGGACGAACAGATCGTAGGTGGGAACGACAATGACGCGCGGATAGCGGGCCGCGATGGCGGCAGCATCGCTGTTCCAGTCCAGCACCGGCTTGACGGTGTCGGCGGCCGCGTCGGTGTCCCCGAACGGATTGTACAGGGCGGTGTAGACAATCGGCGCGCTGTCGTTCAGCTCCCGGATACGCCGGAGAATCTGCTCGTAGTTGGCCGCAAGTCCTTTGATGGCAGCGGCCAATTTGTCGTTGTCGACGCGGTATACGCCGCCGGACTGCTTGAACAAATCATTTCCGCCGATGGTAAACAGGATGAGATCGGCCTGCTTCAGCAGCGACTGGACCTGGGGTTGGGACAACTGATCGACGAGGCCGGTCGATTCCTGGCCGTTGATGGCCAGATTGGTCAGCGTGATCGGGTGGCCCGCCTGTTTTTCCAGTGCTTGGCGGACGTGTCCCACGTAACCGAGCCCGTTGGCGTCGCCGGCTCCGCGCGTCAGCGAATCTCCCAGCGCCACCACATGACGAATGCCTTCCCCTGGCGCCAGCGGGGCCGGCTTGGCATGCCCGGCCGGTTCTGCGACCCGGCCGGATGAGAGCTGGCGGGGGTCCAGCGCAAACACGAAGCCTGCGGCAAACAGCAAAAAGGAGAGCACGGAGAGCAGGCCGACTGTACGCCACATGAATTGACCGGATGTGCGCATCGGGTACCTCCCATTCGTTGGTGGATGGTCAAGCATGGTATAATGTGACATGTACTGTCAGTGTATCACAATCACCGTTTTCGCGTCAGCGAACGGTATCTGGATAGGGAGGGCGAGCAGTGGGCGAGACAGTCCTTTCCGTAAAAGGATTGCGCAAGACGATCGGCGGCAAGCCGATCATTCACGATATGACGTTTGACGTTTACGCCGGAGAGGTCTTTGGCTTTCTCGGGCCTAACGGCGCGGGCAAGACGACGACGATCCGCATGCTGGTCGGGCTGGCCTCAGCCGACGGAGGAGAGATTGAGATCGGCGGCATCTCCCTTCGCCGTTCGTTTCCAGAGGCGATCGCCCAGGTGGGCTGCATCGTGGAAAACCCGGAGCTGTACAAATTCATGACGGGCCGGGAAAACCTGGAGCATTTTGCCCGCATGAGCGGCGGCATTCCCCCCGAGCGGATCGAGGAAATCGTCCGCTTTGTCGATCTGGAACGGGCCATCGACGACAAGGTGAAAACCTATTCGCTCGGCATGCGGCAGCGGCTGGGCATCGCGCAGGCCCTCCTGCACCGGCCCAAGCTGCTCATTCTCGACGAGCCGACCAACGGCCTGGACCCGGCGGGCATCCGCGAACTGCGTCAGTTTATCCGCAGGCTGGCGGAAGAAGAGGGGCTGGCCGTGTTCGTCTCCAGTCACCTGCTCAGCGAGATTGAGATGATGTGCGACCGCGTCGCCATCATCAACAAGGGACGGGTCATCTCCGTCGGACCGGTGCAGGAGCTGATGGAACAGTTTGCCGACCGGGTGGCGTGGACCTTTCCGCCGGAGGCCGAGCGCAGGGGACGGGACGTGCTGAGCCGCCTGTCCTTTGTGGAACGGGTGTGGCCGGACGGCGAGGGACGGCTGTACTGCCGCATGGATACGGAGCGAATCAGCGAGGCAAACGCCGCATTGGTGCGGGCCGGCGTCCCCGTCCTCGGCATCGTCGCCAAGACGGTGACCCTGGAAGATTTGTTCCTGACGCTGACAGGGGGAGGTGGAGAAGATGGGGCCGAGCATGCTCGCACTGGTACAAAATGAGACGATCAAGCTGCTGCGCCGCCGCCGCTTTCTCGTCGTGCTGCTGATCCTGGCCGTCCTCATCCCGATCTTTACCTACGCGCAGTACCGCTCCGTGGTGACGGTCCAGGAGCGGATGGGCACGACTGACTGGCGGACGATATTGCAGCAGCAGATCGTGGACACGCAAAACCGGCTCGCCTCCAGCAGACTGCCGGAGGAGTGGCGGGAGTTCTTAAAAATTCGCGTCCAGCAGCAGCAGTACTATCTGGATCATGACGTCAACCCGATGGCACCGGGGGCGCCCACGTTTGCGCGGGGCTTCATGGATCAGGCCGTGTCGCTGTTTCTGCCGATGATCATCGTCGTGCTGGCGGTCGATCTGGTCTCCGCCGAATACAGCGAGGGGACGATCAAGCTGCTGCTGACTCGGCCCGTGCGGCGCTGGAAGGTGCTGACCAGCAAGTACATCACCCTGCTGTTGTTTACCTCGCTCACGGTACTGATGACCTTGTGTATGGCCTACCTGATATCCGGTGTGGTGTTTGGCTATGCGGGCTGGGATCTGCCGGTGCTGACCGGCTTTGACGTGACCGGCGGCGAACTGGTCACATCCGCGGTGTTCATGCTGCCGCAGTGGAAATACCTGCTCATGCAGTACGGACTTGGGTGGTTTGTGTGCATCGTGGTCGGGACGATTACGTTCATGGTCTCCGTACTGGTGCGCAGCGCGGCTGCCGGAATGGGCATCATGATGGCGGCCCTGATCAGCGGAACGATTTTAACCCAGATGGCGTCGACCTGGGAGTCGGCCAAATACCTTTTCGTCGTCAATTTGCAGTTGACGGACTACCTGGCCGGCACGCTGCCGCCGATCAAGGGCATGACGCTGCCTTTTTCGCTCGCCGTGTTGAGCGTCTGGGCAGCGGCGGCGCTGATTGTCGCCTACGCCGTGTTTATTCGCAGGGATGTCACGTCTTGACCTTCTCTTGACCGGTGTGGACGGAAACCAAAAGGGACACTGCTTTTTCGAGGAAGCAGTGTCCCTTTTTTGGTGCTGGGCAGTTTTGATCGGAAGCGGGATTATTTCCACGTCAGCTGCTTGGACATTTCGACCAGTTGGTCCAGTCGGATGCCCCGGGCGGTCATTACGACGTAGAGCGATTGGTTTTCCGTCTGCGCGTTGAAGTGGACGGCGTGCTCGGCAGCCGCTTCGCCTGACGAATCCGGCAGGTCGAATGAGACGGCGATGGCCTGTTCGCCGTTGACCGTGTACAGCTGTGTGGCCGTAAAGGTGCCGGGGATGGACAAGCTGCGCTTCCCTTTTGCGTTGGGCACCACGTCCACCTTGATCCACTCCTTGCTGCGTTGGTAATGGCAGGAGAGGCGAACCACCTTATGGCTGGTCGGTGATTCGTACTGGACGGTGACTGCCTGCAGGGTCATGCCGTCAGGCGGCTGGTTCAGCACGGGTACAGGCACGTCGGATGAACGGATGGCCGTCTCCAGATCAGTGAACGCGGAGAGCGTAATTTCCTGTTTGGCCTGATCGGTTGCGGGCGGACCGGCTACGGGCGGTACGCTTTCGATTGACGGGTCAGGTGCGGCATCATTGCTGAACATGTTGACGCCCCATTCGTTCTCCGTCTTTTGAATGGCGGATTGACCGTCTGTCGGTTTAATTGCATCCGTCTGTTTCGACGGCGTGTCCTCATGTTTGACATGGTCGTTGGCGGATTTTCCGTTGGCGTTGCGAGCGGCGATGATCGTTCGTTTATGCAGGGGTTGCCCCGATTCGTTGACTGTATCGAACGCCTGTGTCCGCGACGTCTGAGGGGGTTGGGCCTTCTCCGCGGTCTTTGCTCCCGACCCGGCGTGCGGTTCCTGCGCCTGACTTGCAGCAGATTTGGGCTGATTGGTTCCGCTGTCGTTCATCGCCAGTGCGGCCGGCTGCACCGTGGTCCCGTCCGGTGACGTCTGCCCGTCTGGTTGTTTTGCGGCAATGTCTGGATAGCCATACCCGGCGGCCGGGCTTGCTACGGGCGTGTCAGGCGAAAGCAGGATGGACGGAGCGTCGGCAATTTGTCTGTCTTTCTGTTCCATATCGGCTTTGCTCTCGTGGTGCATGGCGTTTTCCGTGGCGCCATCTTGCCCTGCCAGTTGGAACTGCTGGTAGCCGGCCACCCCGACCGCGAGCAGGATGGCGGCTGCGCCCACCCACGACAGTGAAGGGAGGTAAGACGTCCAGCGGCGGAATTTCGCCTGTTTGGGTGACGGCGTGACGGATGCCGACGCGGCGTGAGGAGGAGCGCTTTGGCCGGCGGTTTGATAGATCGCATGCATGATTTTCTCTTCCAAATCGGCCATCGGTTGAGGAACTTCTTTCAAGAATTGCACCTCCTCGCCGCTAGTCAATTGGGCTTCCATCCAGGCGATACACTCATCGCACGTCTCGATATGGGAAAGCGTTTCGATGTCCGGCTCGTATGCCCATGCTTTTCTAAATTCCTGGCAGTTCATGCACGAGCCCCCCTTCCTTGCGAGTAAGCAGTTTGGCCAGTTCTTGGCGAGCGCGCAGATAGCGGACACGGGCCGTTGACTCGGCGATGCCGAGCAGCGACGCAATTTTTTCAAACGGATATTCGTGCGTGCAGCGCAGCACGATTACTTCCCGATACGATTCGGACAACATCGAAAATGCTTTCTCAATCTCCCGGCGGCGCTCCTTGTTCAAGAGGGAGTCCTGCGGTGATTCGTCGCTCGCCTGGGAGGGGACGTACGCCAGTTGTTCGTCGGATTCGTGAAACTTGCGCCGGCGCAGGAAGTCGATGGTCTTGTTTCGCGCCAGCGTATACAGCCAGGAGGAAAACTGGCTGTCCCCACGAAAGCTGGAGAGTTTTTCATACGCTTTGACGAAGACTTCCTGGGTCAAATCTTCCGCATCGGAGCGGTTGTTTACCATTTTGTAGATAAACACGTAAATCATGTGCTGATACCGCTGAATCAGCTCGCGGTACGCTTCGATGTCGCCTTGCAGAATCCGCTGAATGATTTCGGCGTCGGATTGCATTGAATCTCCGGCCTCCCTTCCTCTATGAGACGCTGGTATCGATCCGAATGTTTCAATCCAGCGCATCCATTTCTATCACGTCGTAGTGGTATCCCTGTTCCACCAGAAACAATTGCCGGTGAAGCGCAAATTCCTGTTCGCGTGTGTCCCGAGTGACCAGCGTGTAAAAATAGGCGGCGTTGTCGCGCTCTTTGGGACGCAGAATGCGGCCGAGCCGCTGCGCTTCTTCCTGGCGCGAGCCGAATGTGCCGGATATCTGGATGGCAACATTGGCATCCGGCAGGTCGACGGCAAAGTTGGCCACCTTGGAGACGGCGAGCCGGGTAATCTCGCCGCGCTTGAACTGGCGGTACAGCGCCTCCCGTTCCTTTTCCGGCACCTTGCCCGTAATCAGCGGGAGGTTCAGCGCTTCGGCAAGCTGCTGGAGCTGTCCCACGTACTGGCCGATGATCAGGACGCGGTCGTCGGCGTGACGCTCCAGCAGATGGCGCACGACCTGGAGCTTGCGCGGATTCTCCGCCGCGATCCGGAATTTTTGCCGCGCGTTGGCCCGGGCGTAAGCCTCCCGTCCGTTCGCTTCAAACGGCAGCCGAATTTCCTGGCAGCGCGCTTCCGCAATCCAGCCTTGTTCCTCCAGGGCTTTCCACGGCATTTCGTACTTTTTCGGCCCGATCAGGGTAAACACGTCTTCTTCCCGGCCGTCCTCCCGCACCAGTGTGGCCGTCAGTCCGAGCCGGCGCGTCGCCTGAATCCCGGAGGTGACGCGGAAGACGGGAGCGGGCAGCAGGTGCACTTCGTCGTAGATCACCAAGCCCCATTCCCGTTCTGAGAACAGGCGCATGTGGCGATACGAATCGTCCGCTTTTGAACGGTATGTCAGGATCTGATAGGTGGCTACGGTAATCGGTTTGACCTCTTTCCGTTCGCCTGTGTATTCACCGATCTGTGAGGGATCGAGGTCAGTCTTGTCGATCAGCTCGGCGATCCACTGCCGGACCGATGTGGTGTTGGTCGTCAGGATCAATGTGGCCGTCTGGAGCTGGCAGATCGCTCCCAGGCCGATGATCGTCTTGCCCGCGCCGCACGGCAGCACCAGCACGCCGCTGCCGCCAGTGGCAGCACCGGCGGCGTGGAAGGCATCCACCGCCTCCTGCTGGTACGGCCGCAGCGCAAACGGCCGGCCGCTGGCGGTCACTTCCCGCAGCGCGACGTGACAGGCTTCTCCGGATGTATAGCCGGCCACGTCCTGGACGGGGTAGCCGAGCCGGATCAGCTCCTGTTTGATCAGCCCGCGGGCGTATGGTTTGACGCGCCAGACGGCCGGATTCACCTGTCCTTCCAGCAGGCTGCTCACCGCCTTGTACCCGGTCAGCTCAGCCAGCAGGGGCACATCGTCGCCGGTCAACAGCAGGTGATCGCCGTCTTTTTCCAAGCGAATCAGGCCGTACCGTCCCATCGTTTCGGCGATTTCCCGGACGATGGACGGCGGAACTCCGTATTTACTATACGTGCTCAAGACGCCGGTTACCTGCTCCGCCGTCAGGCCCCCTGCTGCTGCGTTCCACAGGGAGAGCGGGGTAATCCGGTATGTGTGTATGTACTCCGGGCTTTTGATCAGTTCGGCAAAGCCGGACAGCGCCTGCCGGACTTCCGCAAACAGCGGATGCTGCGCTTCCAGCAGGATGGTGCGATCGCTTTGCACGATCAGCGGCAACTCGGGACGGTACGACACATTCTTCACCTCTGCGGCTTTGTGGTCTCCATGTTCATACAGTCAATCGTATCACAATCGGAAGGCGAATGAAAAACGGGTTTGCCGCCGTCGCGCTGCCGCGCTTTTGACAGGAACGGGCAACATTTGGCCGCCCGTGGGTTACACTAACGCAAGAAAACGGGCAAAGGAGTAGGGACGGCATGGCGATATGGAGTGCCTTTTTCAATCTGGTCCTGGTCGCATTTCTCGTCTTTCTCAACGGCTTTTTCGTGGCGACCGAATTTGCCATCGTGAAGGTGAGGGAATCGCGCATCGCCCAACTGGTAGCGGAAGGAAACAGGCGGGCGGGCGACGTCGAACTGGTGCTGGACAACCTGGATGCCTACCTGTCCGCCACCCAGCTGGGGATCACGCTGGCGTCGCTCGGACTGGGCTGGCTGGGGGAACCGGCCGTCGCCCATCTGCTCCACCCTGTCTTCCGCTACTTTGGGCTGAACGAGACGCTGGTCGGCAGCATCTCCTTTATCGTCGCGTTCTCCATCATTACTTTTTTGCACATCGTGCTGGGCGAGCTGGCGCCAAAATCGCTGGCCATCCAGCGCTCCGAGAAGGTCTCGATGTTCGTGGCCCGTCCCATCCGGATGTTTTACAAGCTGATGTACCCGTTTATCGCCTTTCTCAACTGGGCGGCGGCCAAGATTCTCAGGATGCTCGGCATTAGCATGGAACCGCATCAGGAAGCGCACACGGAAGAAGAAATCCGCATCCTTGTCAACGAGAGCCACAAAAGCGGCCTGATCGACCAGACCGAGCTGATGCTGGTGGACAATATCTTTGATTTTTCGGAGACAATGGCCCGGGAGATCATGGTGCCGCGCACGGACATGGTGGTGCTCAACCTGCGCGACCCGTTAGAAGATAACATCAAGGTCGTGCAAAACGGCCGCTTTACCCGCTACCCGGTGGTGGACGGGGACAAGGACCACGTGGTCGGCAGTTTGCATATCAAGGATTTGTTGACCAGCCTGCTGGAAGGGGAGCAAAAAAGCCTGGAGCAGTTGAGCCGCCCAGTGCTGACCGTTCCGGAGACGATATCCATCAGCCGGCTTTTGACCATGCTGCAAAAACAGCGCAGCCAGATGGCGATTATCATCGACGAGTACGGCGGCACGGCAGGTCTGGTTACAGTGGAAGACATAATGGAAGAAATTGTCGGCGACATTCAGGACGAATTTGACGACGAGCGGCCGGAAATCGAGCGGAAAGACGACCTGCTGTCGCTGGACGGCCGCATGCTGCTGGAAGAGGTAAACGACTACCTCGGGCTTGATCTGGACGACAGTGAGGTGGACACGCTGGCCGGCTGGATCTACATGCAGATCGACCATCCGCCGCGCGTGGGCGACGTGGTCAGAGACGGCGGCTACGAATTCATCGTCGGCGAGGTGGACCATTACCGAATCACCCGTGTATGGGTAAAAAGAGGAACGAAGGAAGCGGGGCAACAAGCGTAAAACATCTTTTCAACGCCGCAAAGTATGCTATAATGGAACACAAGTTTTCTGTTATTGCAGAGTGAGAGCTTAGAGGAGGAAGAACAGATGAGACGAGCTGTACATGCTGTACTGGCCGCATGTCTGTCGATTGCACTGACGGCGTGTGGCAACCAATCCGGCCAACAGACGGACGCAACCGCGACCGCTGCCAACGGCCAGCAAATGGTGAAGCTGGGGCTGACCCAATTCGTGGAACACCCGGCGCTGGATGCGATTCGCCAGGGAATTGTAGACGGATTGAAAGCAGCCGGATATGAAGAAGGCAAAAACGTGGAGCTGGATTATCAAAACGCCCACGGTGACATGAACAACACGGTCTCGATTGCACAAAAATTCGCCGGCGACGGAAAGGACCTGGTCGTGGCCATCGCCACGCCATCCGCTCAGGCAGCAGCCAAGGCGATTACAGATAAGCCCGTGATCTTCAGTTCCGTGACGGACCCGCTGTCCGCCCAACTGGTCAGCAACCTGGAGAAGCCGGACAAAAACGTGACCGGCACCTCTGACAAGGTGTCGATGGAGCAGCAGCTGGAGCTGGTCAAACGCTTCCTGCCAAACCTGAAAAAGCTGGGCGTCATCTACACCACGTCGGAAGTGAATTCCGAGGTGCAGGTGAAGGAACTGGAAGAAGCGGCGAAAAAACAAGGGGTCGAGGTCGTTAAGGCAGGCATCTCCCAGCTGTCCGAAGTGCAGCTCGCAGCCCAGGGACTGGCCGGCAAGACGGAGGCCATCTTCATCCCGATTGACAACACCGTGGTCTCTTCATTTGAAGCGGTGTTGGGCGCGGCGGAACAGCACAAGGTGCCGGTTTTCGCTTCCGACACGGATACGGTAAAACGGGGAGCCGTGGCCACCTACGGCATTGATTACTACCAGATCGGCAAGCAGACCGGAGAGATGGCCGTCCGCATTTTGAAGGGACAGAAAGTGGCCGACACGCCGGTGGAAGTGTCCAAACAGACCGAGCTGTACATCAACGAGACGGCAGCTGCCAACTTTGGCATTGCCGTTCCCGATGAATTAAAACAGCAGGCGAAAGAAATCTTCAAGTAGAAAAAGAGAGCCTTGCTCTCTTTTTCTGTTTGAATTGTGTTTCCATCGTGGTAAAATGAAAAAAATTTTATAATTAGGGGGGTTTTTTACATGAGAAAGCAAAAGTATTGGCATGTCGTCCAGAAAATTCTGTGTCCTTTGCTACTTTTATCCGTTGCAGCGTGTGGGCAGCAAAGTGCTCCGGCGGACAGTCAGCCGGCCAACGATCCTGCCCAGGATACGAAGCAATTGAAGGTGGGCATCGTGCAGATCGTGGAGCATCCGGCACTTGATGCGGCGCGGGAAGGCTTCATTGCCAAGCTGGGGCAAAACGGCTACGAGAAAGACAAACAGGTGGTCTACGACATCAAGTCGGCCCAAGGTAACATGGATCAGGCTGTGCAGATCGCGCAGAAGTTTCAGGCGGACAACGTCGATCTGATCCTGGCCATCGCCACGCCGGCCGCTCAGGCAGCCGCTCAGGTGACCAAGGATATTCCAATTCTCTTCACCGCCGTGACCGATCCGGTGGCGGCTTCGCTGGTGCAAACAATGGAAAATCCGGGCGGCAATGTGACCGGCACGACGGACATGAACCCGGTGGAAGAGCAGTTGAAGCTGGTACAGGAGCTGAAGGCGGACGCCAAGACGGTCGGCATCATCTACAACTCCGGCGAGGTAAACTCCAAGGTACAGGTGGATGCAGCCAAAGCCGCAGCGGAAAAACTGGGCCTGACCATCCGTGAAGCAGCCATCACCAGCCCGACGGAAGTGAAGCAGGCAGCCGAATCGATGGTCGGCAAAGTGGACGCATTCTACATCCCGACCGACAACATGGTGGTCTCCTCCATCTCTGCGGTGATCGGAGTGGCGGAGTCGCAAAAAATCCCGGTGGTGGCCGGCGAGGAAAACTCCGTGAAGAGCGGCGCAATCGCTACCTATGGCATTGACTACAGCAAACTGGGCGAACAGACCGCCGACATGGCGGCCAAAATCCTCAAAGGGGAAGCTCAACCGGCCAGCATGCCTGTAGAGAAGCAGGCGGAGATGAAGCTGGTGCTGAACAAAAAAGCGGCGGAAAAAATGGGCGTACCCCTTCCGCAATCCCTGCTCGACCGGGCAGCTGAAGTGGTCGAGCAATAATCGCAGCAACAGGAGGACGCTATGAACCTGGCATATCTCGGAGCAATCGAACAGGGCTTGCTGTTTGCGATCATGGCCCTGGGCGTGTATCTGACCTTTCGCATCTTGAATTTTCCTGACCTGACCGTGGACGGCAGCTTTGCGCTGGGCGGTGCGCTGGCAGCCAAGCTGATCATTGACGGCACGAATCCGTTTCTCGCCACCCTGGCGGCCTTTGTCGCCGGCGCAGCGGCGGGAGTGTTTACGGGACTTTTGCACACCAAGGGGAAAATCAATGGACTCTTGGCCGGGATTTTGACGATGATCGCGCTGTACTCGATCAACCTGCGCATCATGGAGAAAGCCAACCTGCCACTTCTTCGCGAGGAAACGCTTTACACGTTTGTCAAAAACCTCGGTGTCCCCAATGTGACCGTGGGCGGGGAGGTGCTGTTGACCGGTGTGGCAATTGTATTTTTCATTGGTATTCTGCTGCTGAAAGCACTGATTGATTGGTTCCTGCACACCGACCTTGGCCTCGATCTGAGGGCGACGGGCGACAATCCGAAGATGATCCGCAGTTTCGGCATCAACACCGACACGACCACGATCATCGGCCTGGCCTTGTCCAACGCGCTGGTGGCCGTCTCCGGCGCCTTGGTGGCGCAGTACCAGGGCTTTGCCGACGTGGGCATGGGGATCGGGATGATTGTGATCGGTCTGGCCTCCGTTATTGTCGGGGAAGTGTTGTTTGGCAGCTCCTCCATTGTCCGGGCGACCATCGCCGTCATCGGCGGCTCGCTGGTCTACCGGCTGGTGATTGCCCTGGCGCTGAACAAAGGGCTCAATCCGTCCGACATGAAGCTGATTACCGCGCTGATCGTGATCATCGCCCTGACGGTGCCGACGTTTGCCAAAGGCGTGTGGAAAAGACAAGGGTTCCGTGCGGTGAAAGGGGGGAACGGCGATGCTTAGGATTTCCGGCGTACGCAAAGTATTCAACGAGGGAACTGTCAACGAGAAGGTGGCGTTACGGGAAATCAACCTGCACGTCGCCCCCGGCGATTTTGTCACCGTAATCGGCAGCAACGGGGCCGGGAAATCGACGCTGATGAACATTATTTCCGGCGGATTGATTCCCGACAAGGGCACCGTGACGATTGACGGCAAGGACGTCACCCGGCTGGGTGAGCACCAGCGTGCCACCTTTGTCGGCCGCGTGTTCCAAGACCCGATGGCGGGCACGGCACCCAACATGACCATCGAGGAAAACCTGGCCATCGCCTACGGCCGCGGCCGGCGGCGTACACTGTCGTTTGGCGTTACCAACCGCAAGCGGGAGCTGTTCCGCGAGCACTTGAAACAGCTCGACCAGGGGCTGGAGAACCGTTTGAAGACCAAGGTGGGCTTCCTCTCCGGGGGCCAGCGCCAGGCGCTCAGCCTGTTAATGGCGACGTTTACGGAGCCGAAAATCCTGCTGTTGGACGAACACACGGCGGCCCTGGACCCGAAACGCGCACAGCTGATCGTCGAGCTGACCCGCAAGATCGTGGAGCAGCACCAGCTGACGACGATCATGGTCACGCATAACATGGAACAGGCGCTGAACATGGGCAACCGTCTCTTGATGATGCACGAGGGCAGCATCATTCTGGACATTCCGGAGGAGAAAAAACGGAAGATGAAGCCGCAGGACCTGCTGCAGGCGTTTGAAGCGGCGCGTGGCGAATCGTTCAGCGAAGACCGCTACCTGCTGTCGTAACGCGCATCGTTTACATGCTTGAGCCTTCCCGAAGTGACGGGGAGGCTTTTTCCATTCGCTGCAGGTACAGGTACTGGGCCAGGGCCCCGATGAGCAGCAGCACGGCCGAAGCGCCGAACAGCCATGCGCCGCCGAAATGTAGTAGGACCAGACTGCCCAGATAAGGCCCCGCTGCGCGGGAGATGTCCCAGTGCAGCCCCGTTATGGCAAAATAGCGGCCGCGCATGGAGGGCGGCGCGATCCGTGCCACCAGCGTCAGCAGGTGATTGAGACCGACGCTTTCGCCGAGAATGAGCACGAGCTGGATGGCGAGCAGTACAGCCGCGCTGTCGGACTGGGCGTAGGCTGCGGAGACCGCGGCAAAGCAGACGTATGAACCGGTGATGAGGATTCGCGGGGACACGCGCTGCGTCCATTTGACCAGCCAAAATTCCAGGAAGATGGATGCGGCCGCTTTTGTGGAGGCCAGCATGGCCAGCAGTTCCAGATAATCGGTGAATGTATTCTTCAGATGCAGCTGCAGATTGGTTTCCGTTTGCGCGTAGAACAGGCTGATCGGCATGGCCAACAGCATCAGGTGCAGCGCGGGACGGATTGTGTGCCGGGCGGCGGGAGCAGGCAAGTCCCCGGCGGCGGCCGGTGATGGTGTGCGTGCCGACGACGACACTTCTGGCGCAGACGCCGGTATCTTCCACCAGACGCACGCGGCGTAGAGGACCAGCGAAAACGCCGTCAATTGAAAGGCAAGGCTGGGGTCGCTTTGATAGATCAGCACGCCCACAAGCGGACCGGCCGCAGCGCCGATATAGCTGGCTGTATTCAACAGGGCGAACGCTTCCGACTGGAGCTTGTGAGGGACGGTATCAGCCAGGAGGGCGCGTGCCGCCGGGATGAAGAGGGAGCGGCCCGCACCGTTTATCATGTACAGGATGGCAAAGGCGGCAAGCGAGTGGGCAAACGCCATTCCCAGCATGGCCAGCGCCTGCAGGCCCAGAGCGACCAGCATGACGGATTTGCGTCCGTACCGGTCCGTCACACCCCCTGCGATTAGCGTCAGCGCGATTTCACTGGCGGGCTGCAGCCCGATCACCAGCATGGTCAGGGGAACGGAGCTGCCTGCCTGCTCGTTCAGATACAAGATCAGAAAAGGGGCAATCATGCTGAGAGAGAGCTGCGTCACCAGTTCGCCGAAGAGCCGGACCCAGACCGTGGTCGGATAGCGAGTGAAAAGTGATGTTCGTTTCATGTTTATCCTGGTATCCTTTCTGTATCGGGATTGGGATTGTACCCGATTGTACGCCGGGGGGAACGAAAGAAAAAGCGTACAAAACGACACGTCGTTTTTTCATGTTTTGAGGCGGTGTATGATTATGATCCTGTTTGAACATTATCATCGGCTGTTTGCCGGCTGCCCGCAGGCGGCGATCGACAAGCCCATCACCCTCTCGCTGGCCTGTGCGGCTTCCATCTTGTGCTGCACCCCGCGCAATGCGGCGGCTACGGTAAAAAAGTTAGCGCAGCGGGGGTGGATTGTCTGGCAGCCCGGTAAGGGCAGGGGACATCAGTCCGTGCTGACGTTTCGCATTCATCCCGCTGACGCCGCGCTCTCTGTCGCCAGGGAACTGGTCCGTCAGGGAGAGATTCGCGGAGCACGCGTGTTTGTAGCCCGGTATCGGGAGGAGTTAGGCGAGCTGGAGGAAAGTTTTCAGCGCTGGATGAGCAGTCAGTTTGGCCTGCATGTCAGCAGGAGTCCGGGAAGCAGACAGGACGTGCTGCGGCTGTCCCAGGGCAGGCCGCTGCCCATGCTGGACCCCTCCCGCGTGCTGCTGCGTTCGGAAGCCCATCTGACCAAACATGTATTTGATACGCTTGTTCACTTTGATCCACAGCAAGGTCGTTTTGAACCCCGGCTTGCCTTGTACTGGGAGGCGAATCCCCAGGGAACGGAGTGGACGTTTATCCTGCGAAAAGGGGTCTGGTTTCACCACGGCAGAATGCTGGAGGCGGAGGATGTGCGGTATGCCCTGCTTCGCCTGCGGGACAAATCTCCCCTGCACCAATGGCTTGTCCGGTCGATCCGTGCGGTGGACGTGGTTGACGCGTACACACTGCGGATCAGGCTGCACCATCCGGACAGCCTGCTGCTGCACGCCTTGAGCAAGGAGTTTGCTTCCATCGTCCCGTTTGACTACACGGAGCAGATGGGCGAGCAATTTGGCTGCATGCCATCGGGAACCGGGCCGTTTCGCGTGGTCCGCAATGACGACTCGATGCTGGTGCTGGAGGCGTTTGAGCCGTATTTTGGCGGCCGTCCGTTTACGGATCGGATCGAAATCTGGTGCGTCCCGGACATGACGGGCGAAACGGAAGCCGGATGGCCCGAAATCGTATTCGCCAACGTCCCGGGAAGGGAAAAACAGGATGATTCGCGGTCGACCTGGACGGAGGTGTCCCGCAGCGAGCGCTGCTTTCAGTACCTCGGGTGCAACATGATCAAGCCTGGGCCGGTTACGTCTGCTGCCTTTCGGTCGATCCTTGACCGTATCCTGGATCGCCGGCTGCTGCTGGAGGAACTGGGAGGATTACGGGAGCCGGCGGTCATCTGGGGAGAACAGGAGAGGCGCAAGGTACGAAGTTTCCCGCAGACGAGTGACGCCGAGATTTTGCGGCGCTTGCAGGCGAGCGGCTACAGGGAAGAACCCCTCCGGCTCGTCAGCTATCCTGACCAGGATCACGTCGAGGATGCGGAGTGGATTCGGATGCGCTGCGCCCGTTATGGCATCGATGTTCGGATTGTGTACGTCGAGCCGGAAGAGATGGCCCGACCCGAGACATTCAGGCATGCCGATCTCGTGCTGGACAGCGCCAACATCGACGAGCGGGAAGAACTGTCGCTTTTGGAATTTTTGCACGATCAGGCATTCAGTCCGTGTCACCACCTGCCGCCGGAAGCCGTCAGGGAAGTGACCGCCCGATCAGCGGAACTTACGCGCACCTTCGATGAAAAAAAGCGGCGCCGGCAAATGCAGGCGATCGTGTCCTGGCTGCTTCGGCAGCGGGTGTTTTTGCCGCTGTACCGGAATCGCATCGAACTGCTTGCCCACCCCCGATGGTCAGGCCTTTCACTCAATGCGCACGGTTGGCCAGATTTTTCCCGCATGTTTGTCCGAGCGTGACAGAAAATGTCACATTTTTGTCTGAAACCGCTTACCCCTTTCGTCGTATAATTAGGCAAATACTGCTTCTCACATTTGCAGTGATATTGCAGTGAGTTTCGGGGGAGGAAAAACGATTGTACAGCAAAACCGAAAAGGACAAACAGATTTTGTTTGCGTCCATTCGCTTGATGATCTGCGTTGGCCATGCCGACGGATATATAGGCAATAAAGAATTGACCCGGATTCAGGAGATTGTCAATTCGGAGCATTTCACGCTGAAAGAGCGGCAGATTCTCATGGATGACATGGATTATCCCAAGCGGCCGGAGACAATCGTGGCTGACTTGATGGACCTGACGCGGGCGGAGAAGCTGATGCTGTTGCGCAAGCTGTACCGGATCGCGCTGATCGACCACAAGCTGTCGCAGGCGGAAACGAACGAGATTCGCCGCATCGCTCGCCTGCTGGGGATTCCCGAGGGAAAGATCGCCCAGGTGGAAGCGTGGATCGAAGAAGGCATCCGCTGGCGGGAGCGTTGGAAAAAGATCGTCGACGATTAGGCAGCAGGCGGCGCTCTGAAAGCGAACCGCGTGCAGCTGAAAAACGATGTGCGGACCTCACAGTGGATTGGGGTCCGTTTTTCATTTTTGGTACAATAAGGAGAAAAGCAGGCAGTGCCAATAAGCTCCCCTGCGGGCACTTTGATGTGGCTTGACGAGGAAGAATACTCGAGGTGGCGGCGCCACTACGAAGGAGGACACAACATGTTGCGGATATTGTTGACCAACGATGACGGAATTGAAGCGCAGGGCATCAGGCGGCTGGCGGAAGCGCTCCTCGATCTGAAGAATGCGGAGATTTACGTTGTGGCTCCGGCGGAAGAACGGAGCGGGGTAGGGCACGGCCTCACCTACCGCAGCGCGCTGGCTCCTGTCTCTCACCCCTTTTACGGTCTGCCGGTAAAGGCGTGGGCGATCAACGGCAACCCGGCCGACTGCGTCAAGGCGGCCTGCCATCTGCTGTTTGAAGACCGGCGTAGGCCGGACATCGTCTTTTCCGGCATCAATGTCGGTACCAACCTGGGCCGTGACATCTACTACTCGGGCACCTGCAGCGGGGCAAGGGAAGCGGTCATTCTCGGCGTTCCCGGCGTCGCTCTCTCCTACGACAACTGGTACGCCCAGGACGACTTCGGCCAGGTGGGCGAGCTGATTCGTCCGCTGCTGCACATGTTCTGCGAGCAGGCGGCCGAGAAGAAGCTGCCCGCCGACGTTTTCTTCAACATCAACATCCCCCATCTGCCTCCCGAACAGGTAAAAGGAATCGCGCCGGCAGCGCTCGCCCTGCACCACTACGAAGACAAGTTCGATCGGCAGGACGAGGGATACTGGCTGACACGGGAGTACCCGGATGGCCAGCAGCAGTCCGATGCAGACGACTACTATCTGGTCAAAAACGGCTATATAACGGTCACGCCGGTACATATCGACGCCACGGACCGCTCGCTGTTGGCCGACATGGCCGAGTGGCCGTTGCTGAAGCAGCGGGGTCAGGGCACATCATGACAAGACAGCCGTTTCGTCCGGAAGTCGTGCCCGATCCGTCGCTGAGGTCGCCGACAGCAGCCACGCAGGGGGAAGTGCTGGATGCGACCAACTTTGCCGATTTGTACCGCCTGGCGGGCGAAGAAGGACTGCCCTACTTTGCCCGTCTCAACGCGGCAGGCGACGTGGAGCTGTACCTCGTGTTTGAGAGCGTCGACGCGTTCAGCGAAGCGACCCGGGACGCCGTCTCGGTGGAGTTCAAGACCTACCGCGACAAGCTGCTCGCAGTGATCTGGACTCTCCATGATCCGATCCAGCCGCTCGGCTTCCCGCTCGCGTTTGACATCAAGCGGCCGGAGGAGCATCACATGGCCCTTCGCATGCTGGAACAGGAACAAACACTGCTGCATTACCTCTCCTACGAAGCAGGCCTGCTCACCCATATCTACACGGAAGCAATCACCTTTTCGCCGCAGGAGGCATCGCGGGCGAAAGCGATGATTCGCTCCCTGTACGAAGGGCGGACGGAAGACGTGCCCAGCGAAGCGGCCGTGCAGGAAGAAGCGGTGCAGACCATTTCTGCACTGGAACTGCCCGATCAGGTGCTGGAAGAGACGGGCGTCGCCTATCTGATCGACTACGCCCGCCTGCGCCAGAAGCACGGAGACGAAGGGGCCCAGCACCTGTTGATGAGTGCTGTCCAGCAGGCGGTCTGGGTCATGCGCCGCCACGCCCGCAGCGAGGTGCGCGAGACCGCCTTTACGGTGTGGGCTGCCGAGCAGGGAGAGATGCTCCGGCTGATCGTCACGCCTTCCTTGTCGCACGTGTTTGAGGTGGTGCACATGTCCGCCGACGAGGCCAACCCGTTTGCCCGGTTTCTCTTGGCGCTGCCGGAGTTTGTCCGTACCGAGGAGGCGGTTCCCCTTGAGTGGGGCGCCTATCCGCTGATTCGTATGGAAAACGGCCGGCTGTTTCACCTGGAACTGGACGAAGCCGTGCAGGAAAAGTTGCAGCACTTGTTCGCATCCCGCTGGCCTGCCGCTTCCAATCCGTACGAGCTGAGATAGGGAAAGCGAAACGCCCGTCCGTCACGGCCGTCAGTGAAGAGGCCTGTCCGATCGTTCAACACGCTTGTAAAGTGGTATGTTTGTCGTTTCGGGAAAATATGGGTAAAGTAGTCAGGTTTCCACAAAGGAAACGACAAGCGGCGCTGCGAAGTTAGAGGGACAGATATTCTGCCGGGAAGGGTGAGTAGGATGTACTCTGTTCAACCTTGCGTGTTTGAGGCGGTTTCGGAGTGCGCCCGCCGTTTTCAGGAGGAGGTCGCACAATTGGCCGAACGGTTTGCACTGCGCGTCGACGGCGGCTTCCCCGCGCTGGAGCTGCAGGTCCATCCGCATTTTCGGGCGATCCTGGAGTACACCTTGTGGGGAGATGCCGGCGTGGTCGTAATCCGCGGCAAGGTCGGAACGCAGACCGAGTCGCGGCCATGCAAGCCGATCGCGGTGACGATGAAATTTTCGCTGTCGCACGACCCGGAACTGGACATCGAAGCCAAGAAGCAGCGGATTGAAGAAATCCTTGCCGGTGAAACGGAATTGTCCTGGATTGTCCCGCCGGCTGGACACGTCGGCCATCTGGAGTTGACGCTTCGCTTTGAAAGCAAGCCGGGTTCCGGCTTGGTGGGCGACTACGCCCGCACGGTCCTGGGCATTGTGACCGGAAAGGTGATGGCGGCCTGATCAGTTCCGCTTGAGCTGCACCAATGGTCGAATTTTGCGGCCGGTCGTCGCCGCCCACACCGTTTTCCCCACCAGCGGGCAATAAAAGATCACGGCAAAAAACAAGCGGCTGATGAATAAACTGGTAGGGAGAACCATGGCTCACACCGATGTGCCCAAAAGGGGAGCCTGCCAGAAAGCGGTGGAAAACGGATGGGTGAGTTTACGACGGGGATTTTGTATCCGCGCAAATACGAACCGAAAGTGCTGACTGATCTGCCCAAATCGCGTCAGCCTTACTTCCACAGAAACGTCAATCACCAATGGAACGCCTTTTTCCTGCAGGACGAATGGCTGGAAACGCATCAAACCGTGCAGTTTCTCCTGCAGTTGTCCCGCCATTGCGTGCCGCTGCTCTGGTTTCACGACTCCGAAGAAAATGGATGGGGCTTTCGGCTGTTTGACGGCGGGTACGAGGTATCCTCGGCCACGATCAGCTATTCGCTGGACGTGGAGCTGGCGGAAGCGGAGTTTGGCCGATTGTATCCGCATGTGGATGTGGAGGAAGCCATCAGCGAAAACGACGACCTGCGGCAAAAGTACGAGGAGATCCTGGATCGCGTGGTGCGGTCCGACCAGTATCGACGGGAAGTGGGCAAAGGCATTACCCGGGTGCGTCCCCAGTGTTTCAGCAGGTTTGTCGGACCCAAGCAGGTGCAGCAGATTCGTTCGCTGTTTGACCTGCAGCTCCTGACCGAAGTGGACGAGGAGACCGGCTCCTCCATGCTGTACGACTCCGTCGATCTGTTCAAGGAAATTCTCGGGATCGAGGAGATGGTCTGGGTCAATTACTCGTATCTGGCCAGCGGCGGCCGGGAGTAGCGGAAAAGAGCGCCGATCGCTATTCGATCCGGGAACGAATCAACGTGTCCGTGGCAAGACGGCATCGTCTGTCCCAAAGCATTATGCATGCAAGCTAAACAACGCCCCTGTACGCTTTTTTCGTACCAGGGGCGTTGTTTGGTTTCAAGCCTTTTTCCACTGGGCAAAAATTTCGTCCGCGTCCAACAGCATGATCAGCTTGTCCTGCACGCGGGCAATGCCGCTTAAGTATTTGCCGTCGACTCCGGCTACGATCGGGGGAGCCGGTTCGATCACCTGCCGGGACAGGTAGATGACTTCCGACACGGCATCCACGACGATCCCCACATTCAGCCCTTCCAGCTGCAGGTCGATAAACCGGCTCTCTTCCGTCAGCGGCAGCGGCTCCAGACCGAACATCGTGCGCAGGTTGATGATTGGCAGAATCCGTCCCCTCAGATCAATCACGCCTTCCACGTACGGCGGCGACTTGGGGAAGCGGGTTACCGGCAGCGGCTTGATGATCTCCCGCACCAGCGAGATCGGCAGGCTGTAGGTTTCGTCCCCCATTTGAAACAAAATGGATTGGACGGAATCGCCTTCCGCTTTCCAGTCTGTACCGTCCACATGTTGCAACGTTTCCATCTCCCATGTCCCTCCTGCAACGCAATCCCATTCTTTCATTCTTTACCCGTATTGTACCATGGACAAACGCTGAGAGTGGGAATATTTACCCGGTTTTCTCAGAGCGGGATTACGCCGAGCGACACGAGGACGACCAGTCCCAGGCTGACGCCAAAGCTGATAAAGACGTTGCGGCTGACCGCCATCACGGCCAAGCAGAGCGCGCTGGCGATCAGAAACAGCGGCTGCACCGCCAGTTGCCCCTCGGCCACGAACAGCGAGGGAAAGATGAGCGAGGCAAAGATGCCAAGCGGAATAAAGCTGAGGCCGTTCTTCAGCCGGGCGGAAAAGTGGCGGCTGGGCAAGCGGAGAAACGCCCGACGCGACAGGTAGGTGGCCACCGCCATCACGAGAAAAAGCAGGAGCGGATGGGTGCTCACGTCGACTCCACCTCCTTGACGTTCGGCGATTGAGCGGTTTCGGTCGGTTCAGCCGCGGGCAGGAAATAGCCGATGGCAAAGGCGAGCAGGCCCGCGACCAGAACGGGCAGCCCGTTGGGGAGCACGAACGTCATCCCGACGGCGGCCGCCCCGCAGAGCACAAATGTCAGGATGCGGACAACGGACAAGAGCTGGTAGTACGCGAGCGCCACAAACATCGCGGTAAAGCTGAAACCAAGGCCCAGAGCGGCCGGGTCCGGTATCCACTGGCCGGCCACTGTTCCCAGCCAGGTGCCCAGGCACCAGGCAATGTACAGCGAAAGGCCGACCCCGAGAATGTACGACGTGTCGCTCGGATAGCGGCGAAAACGGTTAAGGGTAATGGCGTACTGCTCGTCGGTCAGCAAAAAAGCGAGCGCATTCACCTGGGCGGGCGAAAAGCGCTGATAGTAGGGAGACAGCGACAGGCCCATCAAAAAGTGGCGTGCATTTAACAGACAAGTCGTCAAGATGATTGCCCAAAAGCCAGCGTGTTCGGCGATCATGGAGCTGGCCGCAAACTGCGCTGCCCCTGAATAGACGAATAGTGACATCGCCATGCTTTCCCAGGCGGCCAGGCCGGACTGACCGGAGAGCATGCCGAAGATGGCACCAAACAAGACGTAGCTGGCCGTAATCGGCAGGGCGTCCAGCACACCCTGCTTCCACGCTGCGGGTTCACTCGTGTTCATGTCATCAACTCCTTTTGTTCGTGCAGCAGACGGGCGATGATGGCCATCCCCCTGTCGATCTGTTCCGGCCGTTCGTGCGTAAAGCAAAGCCGGATATACGGCTGTTCTGCCTCCCGCAGCAAAAACATATCGCCGCAGGCAATCAGAACCCCCTGTTCCCGGCAGAGCGTCATCAGCCGGCGGGGGTTGATCTCTTCAGGCAGGGACAGCCAGAAATAAAACCCGCCGGCCGGCCGTTCCCAGCGGATGCCGAGAGGCCCCAGCCGTTCCAGATGGCGTTCCATGATCGCCGCCTGCTCGGCGTATTGGCGGCGTGCGTCCGTCAGGTGCGGGAGCAGCGCGCCGTCGCGGAGAAAGGCGGCCACTGCCAGCTGTCCCAGCGTATTGGTGGTGATCGACAATTCCTTCAGCCGGGTCAGCAAGCGCACAAATGGACGGCTGGCCGCCACCCAGCCGATGCGCAGGCCGGGGAACAGCAGTTTGGAAAACGTGTTCAGGTAGATGACGCTGCCGGTCTCATCCAGCGCCTTCAACGGCGGCGGCGGTTCCTCCGCGAGATGCAGGTGCCGGTAGGCGTCGTCCTCGACGATGGGAATGCCGTATCGTTCGCTCAGCGCCAGGAGCCGCTTGCGGCGTTCAAGCGACAGCGTCCGGCCGGTCGGATTGTGATACGTCGGCACCGTGTAGAGAAAGCGCGGCCGGCAGCGGGCCAGTACGCCTTCCAGGACGTCGATGCGCATGCCGTCCGCATCCAGCGGCACCGGCACGATCTGCAGGCCAAGCGACTGGAAGAGCTGCAGCGAGCCGAAATAGGTGGGCATTTCCGTAACGATGCAGTCGCCGGGCCGGGCCAGCAGGGTGGTGATCAGGTACAAGCCTTCCTGGGAGCCGCTGGTAATCGTCACCTGCTCCGGAGATGAGATCTGCTCCATCCCCATCCACTCCACCAACAGTTCCCTGAGCTGGGGCAGCCCCTGCACCGAGGTAAAGTAATACGAAGGCAGCTCTTCTGCCGTCGCCTTCACGTAGTCGGAAAAGCGGGAGGAAGCCAAGGTGTGCTTGCCCCCGTCACCGTGGGCAAAGTTGATGGGATTCGGACAGCGGTCGGTGACCTCCAGCAGCTCCGCCATGTGCGACGGGGAGGCGGCCAGCGATTCGTAACCGTGCTGGCTGTTCCAGTCAATCCGCCTGATGCGCGGAGCGGGCGGGAGGGCTTCCACGTACCGGCCGCTGCCCATCCGGCTGGCGATGAATCCTTCCGCTTCCAGTTCGGCATAGGCCCGAACCACCGTATTGCGGCTCACCCCCAACTGCGCGGCCAGTTTCCGCTCCGGTGGCAAAGGGGAGCCAATTGCCAATTCGCCGCTTAATATTTGATAGCGCAGCTGATTGTACACACGTGTGTAAATCGGTTTTCGCCCCATGATGCCGCCCCTTTTCAGTCTGTGCTTTGCTCTCCACTATACCGGCTCCCGTAATAAAATAAAAGAGCCAATTTTCCGGCAATAAAAAGCCAAACAGACGGACTGGACCATAGGGGCCAATCCGTCCGTAAAAAAGGGGGGAGCCGGTTACGGCTCCCGCAGCTCGTCCAACGAGATCCCTTGTTCCAGGGCAAATTCAAAGTCGTCTACATCGTAAAACTGAACGGGTACGACATATTCCAAAATCCGATCCTGGTAATCCGTCTGGTCGGTGATCAGCGGTATCTCAAAACGCATCGATGTGAGCAGCAGTTGGGTCTCCACCGGATCAAACAGTTCTCCCCACATGGCGTTGTCGTCTACCTTGACCACGTTGAGCGTCACGCCGTTTGGAAACGAAAACGGCACGATGGACCAGGGAGCGATCAGGCCCTTTTCCATGCGCTTGCGGTTGAACGGATCGGAGAAGAACTGAATCATTTCCTTCATGATCTTGCGTACGTGCTGATCGTCGGCCGGGATCGGCATGATCGGTTCCGGGCTATGATAAAACTCGTCCAATTCGTAGATTGTCGACGCGGGTATGTAATACTCTACAGGTTGCGACGGTGCCATTAATTCCCCGTAGATGGCCAGCATGATCGCTTCAATAACGAATTGTTTCGGCATTTCGACAACCCTCCTCGTAACCATCATACTGAAATCGGAAGTTGACAACAACCCTGGGGAGGGGGCCGAGCACACCTGCTGGACAGTAAAGGGGGAAGCATGGCAGAGAAAAACTTGACGGCCTGCTGCTCGCAATAGCGCAGCAGGGCGGCAACAGCATCGAAACATAAGGAAGCAGCCGCATTCCAGATGAAACACAAGGCAACAAAAAAGCTGAGACAAGGGTCTCAGCATCTGACTGAAAACAAACTATTTATCTGGTAAGTGTTCACAAGGAAACGATCTTCCATCGTTTCCAGGCCGAAAGGCCTGCACATTCATTAACCAAAGCTGAAGACAAATTACTTCTCATGGAGTGATGGGCCAAGCGAGCTCCTTTGACGACCGGCTCAGCGGAAAAACGCTAGACGCGGGGAAAAACAGGGGGCACAAGTCTCACTTCGTCGAAACCCCCAGATGTTTGCCCCCTGCCCGCGTCGCGTTTTGCAGCGGACATCATCCACTTCTTTGCTGGTCGTCAAGAGAGCGAGCGGGCCCGAGCACCCATGTGCCACGAACTTTGTCTGTATGCTGACCTGAGACCCTTGTGTCTCAGCTTGTTGGCTTTCCCGGAAACGCAGAGGACGGCAGGCTTGTCCAGTCTGGAGATCCACTCTGCCTGCCTTTGCCGTCATGCCGAATACGACACAGTACGGCAGGGCATGCAGCTAGTTCCTGGCTGCGGCGCTCCGGTCGGAACGCGTAAACCAGCGGAACGGATTGAGCGACCAGCGCGCTTGATGACGCTCCAACCGCTCTTTTCGCCGGGTCAGGCGCTGCTGCATGAGATCCATTTCAAATGTGACGCGGCGCATCTCCAGCCGCAGCGACTCTTGCATCTCCTCGATGTCGGCGATTTTTTGCAAAATGGTGGACTGCAGTTGGTTCAATGACGACAGTTGGGCCAGCTCATGCTGAAACTGAACGATCATCTCCTGCACGGTCAGCTCCATCTCGCGAAGGCCGGCTGCTTTTGGCCCGGTCACCACAACGGATTGTTCCTGAGCGGCGGCCGTTTCCTCCTCGGCCAGCATGTCCGCCGGAATGCGTCCTTCTTCAATCAACTGACGCTGTATGTCACGCAGGGAGTAGTTGCCTTCGTCCTTGCGTTGTTTGACTTCTTTCAGCAAGGAAAACCCTGTTTCACTGATCAGGTAGTGACCCTGAGGATTTTTTTGCCGCTCCTGCGGCGGCACGAACATCTCCAACCAGTTTCGCAACGTCCGGACGTGAACATCCAACCGATCCGCCACTTCCTTGGAAGCCATCCACACTTGTACATCCATCCCGAATCACTCCTTATCCCATCAGGAATTCCCGTGGCCCCATTATAGCACCAATTTTTCCGGGTAAAAGGGAATCGACAAAGGTTCTAAAAACAAGTGGCGTTTCGGCTAATTCGGACAGGTTGGCGATTTTTGTCATGTGTTCGCCGGGCATGGCAGCAAGGACGGGGCCATGCAGCACAGCTCTTCGTTTTGCCCCGGGAATCTCTAGCGGGTACTGCCGCAGGTAAAGGCATAACGACCGGGACACGCGCGTAGAATGGAAGGGACACACGTCCGACACCCCGGATGAAAGGGGACGTGCCATGCAACCGGATCTGATCGTGATACTTACGGTGGCAGCGGCCGCAAGCAGCATCGGCGGGCTTCTCCTGTGCCTGCGCGCCTGGTCGGAAGAGACGCTGTACGCCATGGTCAGCGTCGGCGGCGGTCTGCTGTTGGCGCTTACCCTGCTGGATTTGCTTCCCCATACAATGGAAGGGGGAAGCGAGCGGGCCATGCCGTTGGTGATGTTCGGGTTTGCGTTATTGTTCGCGCTGGAGCTGATCGGAGGAGCGGAGCGGAAAGCCGGCTCCTCCCGCCTGATCGGCCTGTTCAGCGGATTTCTGCTGCATGCGTACGTGGAGGGCGTCTCGCTGATCGCCAGCTATCACCTGGACCATCGCATCGGGTTTTCCGTCCTGCTGGCCATGGTGCTGCACAAGGTGCCGGACGGCGTGATCTTTGCTTCACTGGTGCTGGCGGCGACGCGCTCGCAGTGGAAAGCGTTCTGGGGGACGGCCGCACTGGGGGCCTCCACACTGGCGGGGGCATTCAGCGTAGGGGCGGTGGAACAAATTTTCCCGGACGGATGGTCTTCCGTGGTGATAGCCCTTACCACCGGCGTCTTCCTGTACGTCTCGGCCAGCCATCTGGTGCCGCTGATTCAGAACGGACGGCGGGTATTGGGGGTGTACTTTTTTGCCGGGATGGTTGCGTACCTGTTCGTGACAGCCGTCTGGCTTCCGGGCGGGCATGTTCATGCATAAACAGCCGCCTCCCCAGCCAGCCTAAAAATGGTTGTGGGCCAAAAAAGCCTGGACGGAAGGGAGCGATCATCCATGGAGAACAGAGAAGACTTGACGCCGGCAGGCGAACCGGCGCAGCTGCATGCGGAATTCCCGGCAAACGGAACGCCGCTCAATCCGGTGGAAGAATCCTGGGTCTTTTCCAACAGTGCAGCCGCTCCGGCGGACGATTTGGCAAAAGCGATGCAGCAGGGAGAATAACCGATGGAAGCGGTCCCGTTTCGCGTTTTTCCAGCAGACTCTCGTAACCGAGGACAAGATCGGTTATAATGTCAGGGGAAAAACGTTGAAAAGGGGCCGATACATAATGAATACATTGTTGCAAGGCAAGAACTTCGTTATCATGGGCGTGGCCAACCACCGCAGTATTGCCTGGGGAATTGCCCAGTCCCTGCACAAGGCCGGGGCCAACCTGATCTTTACCTATCAGGGGGAGCGGCTGCGGGAAAACGTGGCGCAGCTGGCCCAAAGCCTCGGCGGCGAGCCGATTTTGATTAACTGCGACGTGACCAAGGATGAAGAAGTGGAAGCTGCGTTCGCCCAAATCAAGGAAAAAGTGGGCGTCATCCACGGACTGGCTCACTGCATCGCGTTTGCCAAGACGGAAGAGCTGGAAGGCGAGTTTGTCAACACGTCCCGCGACGGCTACGCGCTGGCGCAGGACATCAGCGCCTACTCGCTGGTTGCGGTGACGCGTGCCGCTCGTCCGCTGATGACCGAAGGCGGAAGCATCGTCACCCTGACCTATCTGGGCGGCGAGCGCGTCGTTGCCAACTACAACGTCATGGGCGTTGCCAAAGCGGCGCTGGATGCCTGCGTCCGCTATCTGGCGAGCGACCTCGGCAAAGACAACATCCGCGTCAACGCCATTTCCGCCGGACCGATCCGAACCCTGGCGGCAAAAGGCGTGCGCAACTTCAACAGCATGCTGAAGGAAATCGAGGAAAAAGCACCGCTCCGCCGCACCGTGGACCAATCCGAGGTGGGCGACACGGCGCTCTTCCTGTTCAGCCATCTCTCCCGCGGCATCACGGGCGAAATCATCCACGTCGATGCCGGCTACAACATCATGGCACGATAAACGGCAGATACGCAGCCCCTGCTCCGGTTTTTTCGACCGGACGCAGGGGTTTTCCCGTTTTCCTCAGCCCGAACGGCTGCGGCAGAATGTTTTGTATACAAATTAAGAAGCAAATTTCCTGGAGGAGTGAAGCAGCGTGAACGAACGAAGATGGCGGATGGGCGTTCTCGTCATCGTCTGGATGGCGTTTTTGTTTTCCTTTGTGGACAGGCTTTCCTGGCCGCCGATCATCCCGCTCGCATCCAAGGAGCTGGGGCTGAGCAAGGCGGAGGCGGGCAGCTACATGACCGCCTTTTACATCGGGTACGTGATCACCCAACTGCCGGGCGGACTCTTGACCGACCGGTTCGGCTACCGGAAAGTGCTGCTCAGCTCGTTTTTTGTCATGGGCGTGTTTACTGCGTCGATGGGCCTGATTCACGATTTTGCGGCGGGTTTCGCGCTGCGCGTGCTGGCCGGTCTGGGATCAGGCGCCGTCTTTTCCGCCTGTGTCCGGGCGATTTTTGACTGGTTTCCGGCGAAAGGGCGGGGAACGGCGATGGGCTTTTTCATGACCGCCTCTTCGCTGGGGGTCTCCGTCGTCAACATGTTTGTCCCGGCTGTGGCCAATGCCTACGGCTGGCAGACGTCGTTTCTGGTGGCGGGGCTGCTGCCGCTGTTCGGACTGGCGGCGGGGTATGTGATCCTGCGGGAAAACACGCCGACAGCCGCCCGGCGTGCGCAGGCGCCATCCTCTCTCGACTTCTGGAAAAACGTGGGGCGCCTGTTTCAAAACCGCAACCTGATGATCACCGGCTTTTCCGGCTTCTGCGCCATGTGGGCCACCTGGGGAACGGCTACCTGGGCCAACACCTACCTGAACAAAGGGCTGAACCTCTCGCTGGTGGAAGCGGGCGTGATCATGTCGCTGTACGGCATGACCGCGCTCCTGTGCAAACCGGTCATCGGCATCCTGGCCGACGTGCTGAAGGTGCAGCGCAGGACCCTGCTCTTTATCGTCCTGGCCCTGTTCGGCCCGGCGCTGCTCTGGTTCGGCATCACCACCAGTGTCGCGATGTTGTACGCGGCGGCGGCGGTCCTGGGCGTGGCCGCCTTTGTCTACAGCCCGATCATGAACACGTTCATCGGCGAGCTGGTGCCGCCGGAGATGGTGGGAACGGCCACCGGCTTCGTCAATACCATCTGGCAGCTCGGGTCGCTGATCTCGCCGCTGGCGGTGGGGGCCGTTCTGGATGCGACCAACAGCTATGTTTTCGCCTTCCTGGCCTTGGCCGTCGGGCCGATGCTGGGGGCAATCATCATCCTGTTCGTGAAGGAACGACAGCCGTCCGCCGAGGTCGCGCCGGACCAGGCAGAACGGGCGGGGGCGTAAGGGAGCACGGCACTCCCTCGGCCCACCCCCGCACGCATAAAAGGCTCCCCATTTCCGCACGCTAGTACCAAACGTACGGAAGGGAGCCGTTTGTTGTGTTTCCAATCATTGCGTCGATGGAAGAATGGCTGATGTACATGGGCGGGGGACTGGACCGGCTATCCGCCCATTTCGGCGATGAACCGGGAGGGCCTGGTTTTCCGGCCGAACCGCTCGCGGGGGATGCCGACCGCGAGAGAATGGCGGGCCCGCGTGATGGCCACGTATAGGAGGCGCCGCTCTTCCTCCAGGGCGGACGACTCTCCCTTGCGCACGGCGTCCAGCGCGTACTCGTGAGGGAGAGCGCCTTCCACCAGGTCGGGCAGGAACACGTGGTCGAATTCCAGTCCTTTGGCCCGGTGAATGCTGAGAACGTGAACACCTTCCTCCGGGAGTGGCCGCTCATGGCGCCACTCCTTTTCCCGTTCCGCCATGCGTTCCACATGGCGCAAAAACTCGGCGACGGTGGCGTGCCGCCTGGCCGCGGCCAAAAGCTGCTGCAGTTCGTCGCTCCAGCGCTCCCGGCTGTCCTCCCGGTCCTTGGCCCGCTTTTTCAGGTAGTCCCGCAGCCGGCCGTCCTCGTAAATCAGCTCCAGCGCCTGGGCGGGCGGACATTCCCGGCAGGCGGCGAGGATGTCGGTCACGGTTTGCAGGTGCTTGCGCTGGTAGACTTTCCACTGCGGCAGGCGGGGCAGCACGTGCAGGACCGGCAGATCCTCCAGAATGGCCTGGCTGCGCACCGCGTTCCACATCTCCTGGGAAATGTAGAGGGTAGGGAGAATCTCCCGCAGCGCGTCGGCATCGTCCGGGTCCAGCGCAAGCCGCAAATAGCCCAGCGTCCAGCGAACGGCCTGCCGCTGGTAAAAGGAGTCCTCCTCCTGCGTGTAGTGAAACGGGATGCCCGCTTCGCTCAGCCGCTCCAGGATCGGCCGGGCCGACTCGCTGGTGCGGTAGAGGATGGCGCACTCGCCGGGCGGGGTCCCCTGCTCGATCCGGTGGCAGATCTCGTCCACGATCCGCGAGGCCTGTTCTTCCTCGTCGTCCGGCTCAAACAGATAGGTTTCCCCTTCCTCGCTGTGAAACGACAGGCAGTCTTTTTTCCAGCGCGCCCGGTTATGGCCGATCAATGAGTAGCCCAGCCCGACGATGGCGGAGCGGGAGCGGTAGTTCACTTCCAGCGTAATCGTTTGGGCCTGGGGATAATCGCGGGTAAAACCAAGTATGTACTGCGGATCGCTGCCGCGAAATCCGTAGATCGACTGATCGTCGTCCCCGATGATGCACAGATTGTTTTGCGGCGCTGCAAGCAGCTTGACGGTTTCGTACTGGATGCGGTTGATGTCTTGAAACTCGTCGATCATCACATGCGTGATCCGCTCCTGATAGCGGCGCAGGATCTCCGCATCGTCCCGCAGCATTTCGTAACAGCCGATCAACATGTCGTCAAAGTCAAACCAGCCGAGCGTCCGCTTCGCCTGTTCGTACAGCGGGTACAGCTCGTGTGCCTGCCGCTCCGCGTCGTTTGCCGCTTCCTGCGAGACGGACTGGCCGGGCAGCAGGTATTCGTTTTTCCAGCGGCTAATCACGCCAAACGCGTCTAGCACGTCCTGTTCCTTTTGCCCCAGGAGTTCGGGATGGCTGGCGAGCAGGCCGCTTTCCCTGAGCAGCCGCCACTTTTGCCAATCTTTTTTCAGCAGGCGGCGCTGATCCCAGCGTTCCGGCTGGTGGTACAGCAGCATGCGGTAAAAGATGCCGTGAAACGTGCCGGCGATCAGCTCCCGCGCCTGCTCGCGGGGAAGCTGGCGGGCCAGCCGCTGCCGGATCTCATCCGCCGCCTTGGTGGTAAACGTGACCACCATGATCTGCCGGGGAGGGACGCCTTTGTCCCGGATCAGGTGGGCGGTCCGGGCTGTCATCACGCGCGTCTTGCCGCTGCCCGCCCCTGCCAGGATGAGAAGGGGGCCATCCGTGGTCGTGACAGCCTGCTGCTGGCGGGGATGAAGCGGTTCGTTCTGCTGTTCCGCCAGGTGTTGGATTCGCGTTTTCGGCATCAGCCGTTTGCGAAACAGCGGCGGTTTTGGCGCGGGCGTCACGCTGCTGCCGCCGATCGTCCGCTGTTTGGGCAGGCGAAAGGAGCCGACCCGCACCGATTCGCCGTCTTCTTCTTCCACCGTGGCGGCGTTCGCCTGACGCGGGTTGGCATCACGCGGAGCGGGATCGGCCGCAGCTGCGACAGCGGCCGCCAGCTCGGGACTGGCAGCCAGCCGCTCGTGCACCGCATCGTCACTTCCTTTGCAGGCACAATCGCTGTCCGCGGGATGGAGAAAGCGGGGTTCCGCACTGATTCCCGCCATCAGACTGAGATGCGAACCGCAGACGGGGCAGCGCACTTTTCCCTGGCGAGCGGCCAGCCGCCAGGCGGGGATGCGAGGGTATGTCTCGGGTGTTAGCAGGATGACCTGGTCGTCTAGCTGCGCGATTTTCATGGCGACACCTCGTACGGAATGCGGCGTGTGATACGGCAGACTTACCGCGCTGACACGCCTGTGAATGGTAACATCGGATGATGGAAACGGGGGCTGTCGGTCTTGTACCGCCGACAGCCGGAAAGAAGAAGTGCCCCCTGCGGGCAGGGGACACTTCAGCGTGTAGACAAAGTCCGTGGCGCATGGATGATCGGGCCCGCTCGCTCGCTTGACGCCCAGCAAAGAAGCGGATGAAGTCCGCTCCAAAACGCGACGCGGGCAGGGGGCAAACATCTGGGTGTTTCGCTGAAGTGAGACTTGTGTCCCCTGTTTATCCCCGCGTCTTCGTTTTTCCGCTGAGCCGGTCGTCAAAGGAGCTCGCTTGGCCCATCACTCCATGCGATGTACTTTATCTCCACCTTCGGTTGATCAATGTGCAGGCCTTTCGGCTTGACACCGATGGAAAGATCGTTCCTGCAGTTTGTCTTCAGTCTTTGTCTATACGTCACGACTGTGCGGGTAAAAGAACGGTCTCGTCGCTCTCTGTCGGTGGTGCGTTTTCGCCCACGTAGGTGATGCTCACCCGCGTGATGCGGTGGTTTTCCAGCTCGGTGATGGTGAAGAGGTAGTCCTGCAAGCGGACCGACTTGCCTTCCGCCACATCTTCGTTCAACTGGCTGTAGAGCCAGCCGGCAATCGTGTCTACCTCGTCGGAGTGCATCTCCACGGGGATTATGTCATTCAGCTCAGAGAGCAGCATCTTCCCGGAGACGGACCATTCGTTGTTGTTGGAACTTTCAATATCGGGACGTTCGTTTTCGTCAAATTCGTCCTGAATGTCGCCCACAATCTCTTCCAGAATGTCTTCCATGGTAATCAGTCCGGCGGTGCCGCCGTACTCGTCGATGACGATTGCCATCTGCGAACGGCGTTTCTGCATCAGCCGCAGCACGTGGCTGATTTCCATGGACTCCGGCACGGTCAAAAGCGGGCGGAGAAAATCCTTCAGCTCCGCTTTCCCATAGGTGAGAGCCGACAGGTAAAAATCAGAGGTGTGGACAAACCCAATCAGTCGGTCCTTGTCCTCGTGGGCCACCGGAAACCGGGAGTGTCTTGACTGGCGCATGATTTCCAGGTTCTCCTCAAACGTGTTGTCATCGTAGAGGCAGACCATGTCAATCCGCGGGATCATGATTTCCCGGGCCAGACGCTCGGAAAACGCAAAGACGTTGTCCACCAGTGCCAATTCGGTCTGGTCGATGTGGCCGCTTTTATGGCTCTGGTTGACGAGCAGGCGAATCTCTTCTTCCGTATGGGCGGAGTCGTGTTCCGCCGCGGGCTCGATGCCCAGCCGCCGGATGAAGAAGTTGGCCGTGCCGTTCAGCAGCCAGATCAGCGGATAGCTGAGCTTGTAAAAGAACATCAGCGGCGCTGCTGTCCAGAGGGAGGTAGTTTCCGCTCTCTGGATCGCCAGCGACTTGGGAGCAAGCTCCCCGAAAATAATGTGCAGGAAGGTAATGAACCCAAAGGCGATCGCCAGCGATATGGGCGTTGCCAGGGATTGTGGCAGGTTTAAAGAAACCAAAACGGGTTCGACAAAATGGGCGACGGCCGGTTCACCTACCCACCCCAGTCCCAGCGATGCCAGCGTAATGCCAAGCTGACACGCGGACAGATAGGCGTCCAACTGGCGGGTCACCTTTTGCGCGTAGGCGGCGCGCTTGTTTCCCTCGCTTGCCAGTTGGGCCAGACGGGTTTGGCGCACTTTCACCAGCGAGAATTCTGCTGCGACAAAAAAGGCATTCAAAAAAACCAGAAAGCCGACGAGCAGCAGATTCAACACAATCTCCCCTATCGGACCTATCGGACTCTCCAATAATGTCTCCCCTCTCGCATCCGCTAGCGCTTTTGCGACAGCAGGAGAATTCACCTCCACTTGTTATTGTCAGATGATGTTTGTACGAACGCCCTACGGCCAACATTCGCACCTATCCTGTTACTGGATAGTATACCAGCAGAAAAAGCGAAGAGTCAAAACCATCCGATTTGTGCCGGCACATCAGCACAATTGCCATACATACCCGCACCCGCTCTGACATAGAGTTAAGCGAAACCCTGTCCGGGGAGGAGAAGCGTGTGTACTGGCTGCAAAAAAGCGTGGCAATCCTGGCGGGCAGCGTGCTGGTCGCCGTGGGCGTCAACCTGTTTCTCGTTCCGCACCAGCTGATGGATGGGGGCATGATCGGCCTGGGGCTGTTGGCCACGTACTACCTGCACGTGCCCCCGGGACTGGTGATGATTCTGGTCAGCCTGCCCGTTTACGCACTCGTCTTCGCCTTCGACCGCAGCCTGTTTGCCCACAGCTTTCACGGTATGCTGATCTCTTCTTTTTTCATTGATGTCTTTTCGCCACTGCGGTCCTGGAACGTCTGGTCGACGCCAGCCTCGGCCGTCTGGGGCGGCGCGCTGATCGGCTCCGGCATCGGACTGATGCTGGCGTACAAGACCAACACGGGAGGCACCGACCTGTTGGCCCAGTTTGTGGCGAGGCGGTACGGACTGCCTGTGGCGCTCCTGATTCTCTGCATCGACGGACTGATCGTCGCCGGTTCGCTGCCGGCGATCGGATGGGAACGCACCGTCTTTTCCCTGATCACGATTGTCGCCGTCGCGTCCTGCACCCATGTCTTCAGCGGCATTCGCCGCAGGCCGGCGCCGTACGTCGTAATCGGGCCGATCGGAAGGGATGGGGGAGGCGCGTGGAGAAAATAAGCAAAAAGCCAGACAAGAAAAGAGGGAACGCCTGTGGCTTCACATATGCCTGAAATGATTACCGATCGGATCGGCTACTTTCCCGGCAGCGTCAACATCGGCCTCGTTCTGGGAAAAAGCGGCGCCATCCTGATCGATTCCGGATTGGACACGCAGACCGCGAAGAAAATCAAAAAAGGGCTGGAGGCACTGCCCCAGCCGCTGTCTGCCATCGTTCAGACCCATGCCCATGCCGATCATTTCGGCGGCAATGCCTACCTGCTCACCTGCTGGCCGGAGGCGGTCGTATACGCTCCGCCGCTGGAGGAGGCGATCATCCGCTACCCGCAGTTGGAACCGATCTACCTCGGGATGGGGGCCCAACCGCTGGCGGAGTTGTGCAACAAGTTTTTGCTGGCGGAAGCCTCCCGGGTGGACCGCCTCCTGCCGGTGGATGGCGGGCTGGACATCGACGGCGTCCGCTTTGAGGTCATCGCCTTGCCGGGACACAGTTGGCAGCAGGTGGGTCTGGTGTGCGATGGCATCTGCTTTGCCGCCGACAGCTTTTTCGGCGAGGAGACACTGAAAAAGCACAAGCTGCCGTTTCTCGTCGATGCGCATGAGACTCTGCGCAGTCTGGTGAAGCTGCTGGAATCCGGCTATCGCGGCTACCTGCCGGGCCACGGTCCCTACACCACCGCCCCGGAAGCGATCCTGACGAAAAACATTCACTGGCACCGCCGCCTGTACGACGTGATTGAAGAGCTGCTGGCGGAGGAGAGAACGCTGGAACAAACACTGGCCTTGCTGTGTGAACGCTTGCAGATATCCATCGAAAACGCCACGAGCTACGTGCTGTACCGGACCGCGCTGATGGGCTACCTGATTGGACTGATGAAGGAAGAGCGCGTGGGTTATCGCTTCGCCGCCAATCAATGGCTGTGGAGCCGAAAAGTGAGCGATCAGCGCTGAGCAGCGGGATGGGACAAGTAGTCCGCGATTTCGGCCAGCTTGTGCTCGGCGGCTTCGCGGATCTCTTTCGGAATCACGAACTGGTCATCGTCCGTCGTGTGCATGTAAAACTTCGCTTCCAGATAAGGGTGGCCCAATTTGACGGTCAATTCTCCCTTGCCGGTGGTAGTGCTGGTGTAGTTGGTCGGAATGCGGAGAAAATACGAAGTGCTGGTGGCTGAGTCGTAGATGACGACATCGTAGGTAGGGGGGCTGTCGCCGCCGGAACGGTGAAATCCTTGCTGCCGGAGCATTTTGTCGACATAAGACAGCGGCCGAACAACACCGGTCAGGTTTTTGCTTTTTAACCGCATGGACATCCTCCTTGGCTACCACTCAAAATTGTGTGTTGCCTAATCATATGTGGAGGAGCGGCGATTCAGACTTACAAACAGGAGAAACCAGAAGGAGTGGAACATCACGTGAAACAAGCCGATCTGCATACCCATACACGCGCATCCGACGGCACCTGCGAGCCTGCGGAAAACGTCCGTCTCGCCGCCGAAGCCGGACTGGCCGCCGTCGCCATCACCGACCACGACACCGTCGCGGGGATTTCCGCTGCACTGGAAGCGGCCGCGGGGCGGAACATCGAGGTCATCCCCGGCGTGGAGATAAGCTCTGCGGCCAACGGACAGGACATCCACGTGCTCGGCTATTTCATCCCGTACGACGACGAGGCGTTTCAGGAAAAGCTGCGCGGGCTGCGCGAGACCCGGCACGAGCGCAACAAGCTGATGATCGCCCGTCTGCGCGAGTTGGGCATCCCGATCACCCTGGAGAGCGTCTACCGGCGAAAGAAGGGGGAGGACAAAAACATCGGCCGGCCCCACATCGCCGAAGAGCTGGTGGAACTGGGCGTGGTCGGCTCCATCGACGAAGCATTTGCCAAGTACCTGGGCCGCGAGGGAGCCGCCTACGTGAACCCTCCGCGCATCACGCCCCAGGAGGCAATCACGCTGATCAAGGAAGCCGGCGGTGCCGCCGTGCTCGCCCATCCCGGCCTGTACGACGACGATGACCTGGTGCAGGAACTGATCGCCTTTGGCCTGGACGGCATCGAAGTATGGCACCCGGACAACGACGCGGCCGAACGGGAGCGGTATCGCACTTGGGCTGAGCAACACGGCCTGGTCATGACCGGCGGCTCCGACTTCCACGGCTGGCGCGGCGAAGAGCCGTTTCACGCCATGCTGGGTACGCACACCGCACCGGTCTCCGCAGTGGAACGGCTGCGGGAGATTGCGGCGATGCGGAAGCGGTAACACTGCACAGTGAAACCCCGCGTCCGATGAGGACTGCGGGGTTGTTTTTTACACTTATTTCGTATCCAGCTTCTTTACCATGGCAATGTGCTCAATGCCGGCTTCGTCAAACACGTCACCGTGCGCCTGGTAGCCGAGCTTTTCGTAAAAGCGTTGGGCGTGGGTCTGGGCGTTCAGTTTGAGGCTGTGGTAGCCAAGACGGCGGGCGGCTTGCTCCACGGCCAGCATCAGTTCCCGGCCCAGGCCGGTGCCCCGCTCGCTTTTCACCACGGCAACCCGCTCCACTTTGCCCACACCGGGAGCATACGGCCGCAAACGGCTTGCTCCCACGGGCGTCTCCCCCGCGTAGGCGACGAAGTGAACGGTCCCTGTGTCCGGCCGGTCATGCTCGTCAATCTCCAGCTCTTCCGGCACCTGCTGCTCCTCGACAAACACGGCCCGCCGCACCGACAGGGCATCGTTCATCTGCTTGTCAGACTGGACGGTCTCGATTTGGTACACCTGGTTCATCGTCACGCTTCCTTTCGCTCTGCGCCGAAGTTCTCTTTTCACAAGCCGTGAAGGGGGCTGCGCTCAAACGCCCGCTTGCTATCCCGCCCGCGAGAATAATCGCCTCACGGTTATTTTTTCAAGTGGAACGTTTGGTATACGCTCCAGGTGCCGTCCTCCAGCGGACGAATCAAGTGGAAGCTGTCAATCTCCGAGGTCAGGTCGATCTTGTGCATGCTCAGCTGGCTGGTCACGTCGCGCAGCTCGTCGTTGGACAGATCGCGCCCGATGGTCAGATGAGGCACGTAGGCGTATGTTTCCGGAGTATTGACACATTTCTTCACAATCTTTTCGTGCAGGGCCACAAACGGCTCCTTGTTTTGCACGGCAATGTAGATCACGTTGCTGGTCGGGTGAAACGTCGAGATGCGGTGGAAATGAGCGGTAAAGCTATCTGTCGACTGGGCAACCTGTTCGAGGTGGCTCACGAGATTAGGCAGGCGGTCTTCTTCCAGCTCAAACGCCTCTTTCAGTCGGATGTACGGCGGGATCAAATCAAAGGTCGGGTCGTAACGTTTCCGGTATGAGTTGGCGATCTCTTGCACCTGGCTGGATGGGAATACGACGATACTGTATTTCATATGGAACCCCTCCTTCTTCACGTTTTTGAACATGCCATCATATCCACTTATTTTAACAGAAAATTCGCCATTTGTGTAATGTTATGCGTCAACCCGTATATTCCTTCGACGATGGGACAGACTGTTAACAGCAAGGAGGTGTCCCAATAATCATGAAAACAGCCATGATGATTACCTTTATGTTCCTCGTTTTGTTTTTGTTGGCGCTGCTCACCTTTACAATCATTACCGTCATCCGCAAAGCGGAATTCGAAGAGGCGCTCGTCTCGCCAGGAAAGGAAGACGGCACGCAAAAAGAACGGCCACGGTAAGTTTACCCAAACAGCGCGCGCAGCATGCGCGGCAGGTTGGCCTGCCAATATCCCCACGTGTGGTCACCCGCAAAGGTCTCATAAGCCAGGGTGACCCCTTTTGTTTGCAGGATGTCGCGCAGTCGTTCGTTGGCCGCGAGCAGGTTGAGCGTCCCGCGCGACGTTTCCACCGCCGTTTCTTCCGTTCCCACTTCCAGGTAGACGTGCAGGGAAGCGGGCAGCTCCGCTTCGGCGACACGCCGGTTCAGCGCCTCGTCCATCGCGGCAGACTGGCAGGCCACCTGGCCAAACGTGTGCGGATACGCCAACGCCGTAAACAGTGACACGACGCCGCCCAACGACTCGCCCAGCAGCGTTCGCGCCTGCCCCAGCGGGTGAGTGGAGTAGTGACGGTCCACATACCCAACGGCCTCGACAGCCAAAAAGCGCCGGTAGGCCAGATGCTCATCACCGTCCGGATGGTAACGCGCGTACCGCCGGGACTTGTCCACCGGCAGGAACACAGCAATAAGGTCAGGGATTTCTTTTTCCCGGTGGAGCTGTTCCAGAAGCGTCGCCAGCCGGCCCAGCGACAGGTAATCCTCGCCGTCCTGCACGTACAGCACGGGATAGGAGTAGAGCGGGGAGTACCGCTCAGGGGTATAGATGAGGAGATGTTCCGTTGTTCCCAGGAAGTTGCTCGTCAGTGTGATTTCATTCAGCGGCACAGGGATGTCCTCCTTTTCGTGGCTGCGTTCATTATACCGAAAGCCAAGGGGACAGGGAAATCGTTTTCATAACTGAGGGAGGGGCGACCCGCCCGGCCATGTTTTCCCAACTCCTCCATCGGACAAAAAACCTTTCCAGCCGAAAGATTGTCGCAATTCTGCCAGCGTATGATACTATGATAAAAAGTGACTTCACTCAATCGTGGAAGGGGTTGTCTCAATGAAGAAGCACGTACACAGCAGCGAAGTCAGAAATGCCGCCCTGACACGCCTGGCAGAGCGCGGCGTCACGGTAGAGGATATTGCCGAAATCGTCTATCTGATGCAGTCGCCGTACCATCCCGACCTGACCATGGAACCCTGCATCGAGAGCGTAAAAGCCGTTTTGGAAAAAAGGGAAATGCAGCACGCCATCCTCGTCGGCGTGGAATTGGATACATTGGCGGAAAAAGGCATGCTGTCCGAGCCGCTTCAAACCCTCATCGCGACAGACGAAGGCCTGTTCGGCTGCGATGAGACCCTTGCGCTCGGCTCCGTGTTTGGCTACGGCAGCATCGCCGTCACCACCTTTGGCCACCTGGACAAACACAAGGTCGGCGTCATCCAACGCCTGGACACCAAACGCTCCGGCCGCGTCCACACCTTCCTGGACGACCTCGTCGCCAGCATCGCCGCCAACGCCTCCAGCCGCATGGCCCACCGCCTGCGTGACGAGCAGGAAGAGCAAGCCAAACAGGCCGAGATCCGGATTGCGGAACAGAAAGCGGATCAGGCTGGGTGAAAAAGGGGGGCGGACAGCTCCCGGGTCAGCTTTCGCGAAATGCTGAAACATTTGGGAAATGCGGTCTCATTTGAGCAGTACGGTCTCATTCAGGCAGAGATGATGCAGAAGCATTACCGGAAAACCAAGCGAGAACAGGGCCATTCTCTTGCACGTGAAGCTGGCAGAGAATGGTTCTTTCTATGCCGGTAAAATTTTTTACAGGAATTTTGATTTTTTCTCTTGAAATCGAAAAAGAAATCAGGTATATTAAATCATGTGATCGGCGTCCGGTACGATTCGGGCCCTTAGCTCAGTTGGTCAGAGCGGTCGGCTCATAACCGATTGGTCGTAGGTTCGAGTCCTACAGGGCCCACCATGAGACAGACGATTGTAAAAGTTACATAACATGATCCGGTAGCTCAGTTGGGAGAGCACCATCTTGACAGGGTGGGGGTCGCTGGTTCGAACCCAGTCCGGATCACCATAACAGAAACGCCAAAAGCCTTGAAAATCAAGGCTTTTTTTGTTGTAATAACCGCCTGAAAAAGACTAATACAGGCGTCAAAACTCATAATTGGGGACGGGCTGGGGACGAATTTTTTGGCCGTTGTGACCATCAGGCCTTTTTACTTTTCGGCTGACTGTCGAAGAGAGATTCAAAATGTTTAGCAGCCTCCTGGTCAGCAGATCGTAAAGCGTGACCATAAATGTTCATGGTCGTAAGGATGTTAGCATGTCCGAGACGTTCTGAAATGATCTTGGCATGGACACCTTTGTTAATAAGAAGAGTGGCCGAAGTATGTCGCAAATCGTGAAAACGGATGTACTTCAGCTTGTGCCGCTTCGTAAAACGTGACCACCAAGTCTTTACGCTGGAAGGGTAAAGTGGTTTTCCGTTCCAGGAGGAAAAGACGAAGAATCGATCGCCACCTTCCCATAGTTCCTCTGATTGCATCCGTTCCTTGCTAGTCTGAACTTTCAACGCCTTCAGATCATGATATAAACTTGGGGGAATGGACACGATCCGGACCGAATTTTTTGTCTTTGGTTCCTTTACAACGTAGCCGATCCCCTTCACGTAAGTAAGCGATTGGCGGACATCAATGGTACCGGCCTCCAGGTCAACATTTTTCCACTCCAATCCAAGAAGTTCTCCTCTTCTCAGGCCAGTTGTCAGTGCCAAGGCAATCATGACTCTCCACATCAGCTTTTCATGTTCCAATGCCAAGAACAGTTGGTGAGCTTCGGCTTCGTCATATACGCTCATTTCGGCCTGTTCAACTTTCGGCTTCTTTATCCCGTCCATTGGGCTTGTTTTAATTACCTTCCACTCAACAGCACGGTTAAATATATTTTTCAAGACGCGGTGGATATATTCGATCATCCCAGACGATAACTTTCCCTCCTTGCCGTCTTTCCGGGAGCCTTCTTCTTCAAGTTTTTTTATAAAGGTGACGATGTGGAGAGGTTTGATCTGATCGAGACGCATGTGGCCGAATTCAGGAATAATCCGGTTATTAATTTGGATCAGATAGTTCTCTAATGTTTTAGCACTTAGTTCTCGTTTGGCATACTTTTCTCTCCATTCGTCAACAAACCCAGCCAATGTCATCTTTTCGGGGGAAATATACTCACCGGCCTCAACCTCCATCTTGAATTTAAGCCACTCACTTTCCAGATATTCTCTGAGCTTCTTCGTTGTTTTCAATAACGCTGGATCTTCAACCTTGATGACTTTTCTTTCACGCAACCGTTCTCCATTAGGTCCATACCCCAATTCAACGGTTAAACGCCAAGAATTAGCGCCGCGTTTTTCAATGCTTGCCATTTTGGTTCACCTCCATGGATTCATCTGCAGGAGCTCTTCGAGATCTGCCACCTGCAGCATCAGAAATTCGGCATCCCAATAATCTAGCATGTTTTCCGTCACGCGCCTACGGAGAGGGTCAAGCCGAATCCCGAATTTCCCTGGTTTATCTTCGCTCACGGTCAGATCTGCAAGCGTCACCGTAATACCCATGCTGTCCGACGAGAAATCTTCCGCTCCCTGTCGTTGGAAGGGAGCAGCTATGGGGATATAGGCTATATCTTTGTTCCAATCAAGTTCCCCCTTCCGAAAATTGATGACGTACCAGAGCGGGGCCAGCTCCCCCTCGAAATAATCGTAAAAAACTGCAATTTTCATCGTATTACAACTCCTTGTCCTTTTTGAAATTTTCTTTTTATTGCAGTCAGAAAGAGCCTTTTTGTTTCGTCTGACCAGTTTGTGGGATCTGCTTTGCTGTACTGACTCTGAAGATAGGTAGCAATCCTCTGACTGTATTCTTCCTGGCTGATACGGCCTCTTATCTGATTGAATCGACGGGTCGCCAGAGAAACGGGAACATTGAACGTATGAGCCAAATACAAAGGAATTTCATTCTCGTAGACCGGCAAAACAAGTTCCTGGACCATGAAGAAGGGAATTGCTGCATACTGCTGGAACAGGGAGGCTTGGATCTCCTGTAGGTCCCGGAAAGTCTTGGGGAGAGTCCTCTGATCACCTACGTGACGGAGTGGATGGCATAACTCATGAAAAAATTCACTCCGCAAAGTTGGCTCGTCCAAACGAGAGTCGAGAATGATCATGAAATCATTAAAGCCATCGTCAATCCAACGGGCATGAGATTTTGTCGGGAGATAGGAAATTTCACCCCCAAAAATGTTTGCAATCCGGTGAATGTCAAGGTCTTCTGGCGTGAAGATGGAATGTGCGAGGTATTTTTCAGCAATCCATTCCTCAAGTGGTGTCATTTTGTAGAGTGTTAGATTCATTGAATACCCCTCCTGACAAAACGTATGTTCGTATATATAGGTGAAAATAATAGCCCAAAGGGCTATGAAGGCTACACTAGAATAAAGGATTATTTTTCCCGTTCCTTCGCTCGTCTTTCTTTCATCCTACGGAACAGTTCCAAACTCTCTTTCAAATACTCGGCTTCCTCTTCGGTAAGATCTTCCCCGCCAGTTATGAATGCAAGGCCCATACGTGCATCTTTATCGTCCTTTTTGACGGAAGGGGAGGGGTCATCAGTACGCCCAGTAATCAAGTAATCCACATTAACATTATACATTTCAGCCATTTTAGCTAGAGTTTCGTTATCAGGCTCTGAGTGGTTATTTTCGTACTTCGATATCGTGGAGTAGTCAAGGCCGAGCATTTTTGCCACCTGCTCTTGTGTCAGTCTTGCTTTTTTGCGTGCCTGTTTTAATCGCTGGCCAAAAGACATTCCTATCACCCCACTTTTCTCCCACTCATTATATAACTATTGAATAATCTTCAAAAGTAATGTGATGAAACTTCAAGTTTTTGTTGACAACTTGAATTTACTTCAAGTAATATATGATCAGAACATGAAAAAACTTCACATGAGGTGGTGAACAAAAAATGCCCAACCCGCAGATTTTGGAAAAATACCGCCTGAAACGGAAAATGTCCGTGAAGCAGCTTACTGAAAAAATGGGTAAAACCCCAGGTTGGTATTCAAAAATCAAGCGCGGTCACTTCCATTTGCCAAGTTACCATATTCCCAAGATGGCAGAGGTGCTTGGGGTGAAACCTGAGGTACTTGCAAAGGAGTATTTTTCTGAAGTCAAACTTGAAAAAACGTCAAGTTTTGATGAAGACGAACCACAAACCGCCTAAAATGGCGCGGAAAGGAGGAAATCCCATGGGACAAGGGATACTGACCCCCGCTGAATGTGCGAAATACATCGGCGTCCACCGTGACACGATTTACGCGATGGTTCGCAAAAAGGAAATCCCGCATTTTCGGGTTCGCTCCCGCATTTTCTTCCGAGTTGAGAGCATCGACGCCTGGATGCGTGAACAGGAACAGAAAAACACCAAGTCTTCGGCCTAGTAACTCAACATCTTTTTGAATATTCTAGCTGTTTCTCTTTCTTAGTTCTATTCCTGCTTTTTCCTACTCGCTGTTTTCATTATCTCCACTTTACGCGATTGTCATGCTGCACGGAGAAGTATGATGCCCGGTATTTGATCCAGATCTGTCACCCAACAACGGAATCCGAGGAGGGAGATCCATATGGAACGTTCCCTGGTAGAGGAGGCATTCATCGAGCTGCAAGATGCTCAGTCCAATTTGAAGGAAACAGGTTTCTCGTCACCCTTTTTGCTTACGGAACCTGGATTAAAAAAAGCTGAATCCATATGCACAGATACCAAAAAGTAGTGGTTACTCAGGGGAAGTTAGTCTTCCCTATCGTTTTTCTTACAAGTTGAAACTGAGTAGTAACAAAAGGACACGATCATAAAGGCGCTTGTCCATTTGTTAGTGGTCAGATTCGGAAAAAAGTGAGGAGGGGTCGTTATGCAATACGTTGAGCTGATGGTTTTGAGCGGTCGGGAACACAATGTCTTGGCTCTTCTCAAGAAGAAAATCGAAATGCTGGTTGAGGCCGATGATACATACGCGTTCCTGAAGGATGTGGTTGTATGTCACTTCCGGAAGGGGGTCTCTCAGGTTTCTCACCGCGTCAAATATAGCTATGAAAAGGGGGTGAAAAGCTACCTGTTTATCGGTGCCGATCTGATGAATTGGACCACCGATCAACTGGAGAAGTTGTATTGCGTTTTAACAAGCGGCATCCCATTTGTGATCGGGTTGGTCCGGAAGTGGCAGCAGATTCAACAGCGGCTGTTTACTTCTCAGGAAGAGATGGAACGTATGGCTCGTAATCTTGGTACAGAATTGGAGCCGGAGATTCGCCTGGTGTTACCTGAAAAAGAGACTGACATTGTTCAGGCGGTTGAGATCCAGGCTGCAGTTGAAGAAGCCAAGGCTGAAAACGTGTTTCGTAAGCGCGTGTCTTTCAAGGAGATGGTGGAGCGCTTCAAACAAAAAGTGAGTTCCATTGGGCAGAGGATAGAGGAAAGGGAGATCGGTCGGAAATCCAAGCGGGTTCTTTCTCTTTCTTACGACTTTGTTCTTGATTTGATTAAGCGACACTTGCCCCAGGCGATCCAACCCAACGTGTTCATCCCGACAGAATGGCTAATCAAGTGGCTGCCGGTACTCATTGAAGAAGAGATGAAACATCAAGGCTCAGTGGCTTAACGGCGGAAGTGAGAAGAAGAAGGAGTTGAGACAGTGAAAAACGGTAAAAACCTGACGCGAACGCAAAAACTCGTACTTCTTAGCCGCAACCTCAATCCGAAGGAATGGTTAATAAGCAAAAAGTTGCCCGATATGTGGCTGCTCGTTCATCGACGGACAAAACAAACATTAGCATTATCGCTCAATAGTAGTTCAGATGCGAGTTAAATTCCCCTGTAGACAACATTTCATCAGCTTGTTGGATATTCTCCTGACATTGTTTAATCTGTACAGCTTTTTGAGGAAAAAACAGTAGAGGGAGATAACAATGGATTCCTTTAAACCAGCGAAAATAATTGCTAGCATCCTTTGGCTTGTTACTGTGATTATTATGTTTTATTGGGGGGAGAGATGAGGACATGTTGTTTGATCCATAGTGTAAGCCTGTAACCCGAGTTGATTTCGTTACCAAACTTAAAACTACTATATCAAAAAAGTGACACAACGAGGAGGTGTAACATTGAGTGGGAAAACCGGAACATTAGTCCGTTATAAGTTTCGGCAACCGAACAACGACTTCATTGTTGCCATTCTTAAGCAAGACGATGGCGAAGAAATTACCATCATCGGGACTATTTATGGGGTTGAGCCAAACGAGAAAATCACGGTTTACGGCGATTGGTTTAAACATCCCCAGTTTGGCGAACAGTACCGTGTCGAGCGTTGGGAACGTCCGATTCCGAAAAGCAAGGAACAGGTAATTGCTTTCCTTTCATCGTCCTTGGTGAAAGGCTGCGGGGAGAAAAGAGCCAAGCAGATTGTTGATGTCCTGGGTGAGAACGCATTAGATATTATCATGAAAGAAGGAGAAGCTTGCTTGCTGCCGATCCGTGGAATTGGTCAGCAAAAGGCTTCGTCTATTGTCACCAGTGTCCGGGCATCGTTTGAGGTTCAACAGATCATGATGGAGCTGTCACAGTACGGGATAAGCACAAGTATTGTCGTGAAGGCCTATAAAGAGTTTGGCTCCAACACGCTGGATATTATCAAGCGGAATCCGTACCAGCTCACCAAACTGGATCTCATCGGTTTTCTTAAGGCGGACGAAATCGCAAAAAGAATAGGCATCATGCCCAATTCGATGTTCCGGATTGAATCCTGTGTGGATTATGTTCTGAAAAAGATGTGCTTCGATTTTGGCCATTGCTTCATTCCAGAAGCAGAGTTGATCGATGAGGTTCTGAAGGTTCTCAACCACAACACGGACGTACACATTACACGGGAAGAGGTAGAACAGGGGATTTTTCAGCTGGAGGAAAACGGCCGCCTCATCATTGAGGAAGAGGGAGTCTATCCTCCTTTTTTGTATCGCTCCGAAAAGAGACTGGCCCAACTCCTGCTCAAATTTATGCGCAGCGGCAGTAACAACGTAAACATGGCTGCTATCGATACTGCCATCAAAGACTACCAGGTTCGTTCCAAAATCGTATTGGCGGAAGGACAACGTGAGGCGATCCGGAAGTTGTTCACGGAAAACCTGTTGATCTTAACCGGTGGTCCAGGATGCGGGAAAACCGCAAGCGTAAAAGCCGTCATTGATGTGTATCAACGGCTTAACCCAGTGGCAAGTATTGCTTTGGCTGCACCGACAGGACGGGCCAGCCGCAAACTGACGGAGGTAACCGGACTGGATGCAGCTACCATTCACAGACTCATTAACTTCCGGCCGGGAGAGGAGCCTGAATTCAACGAGAGCAATCCGCTTGAAGCAGATTTACTCATTGTCGATGAGATATCCATGATGGATATTCAGTTGGCCGATTTGCTGTTCAGAGCGATCAACCCGAACAAAACGAAAGTATTGCTTGTGGGGGACCAGGATCAGCTCCCTTCCGTGAACCCAGGAAATGTACTGAAAGACATGTTGGATGCCGGCGTTCCGCATGTGCGGCTTACGGAAGTCTTCCGGCAGGCGCAAAACAGCCAGATTGTCACCAATGCTCACCGGATTAATAAAGGCGAGTCGATTGTCATTGATCCAGCGAAACAAGACTTTTACTTCATCCAGCGGGAAAAGCCGGAAGAGATCGCTGCGACGATACGGAACAGTGTAGTGAGGTTTACGCAGCTTGGATACACCGCTGCTGATATTCTTGTTCTTAGTCCCATGAAAAAGGGGCCGATCGGAACGGAAGAGTTGAATCGTGTGCTCCAGGAAACTCTCAATCCCTCTGCCCCCCATAAAGAAGAAATAGCGGTCGGGAAAACAATTTTTCGGGTCGGGGACAAGATTATACAGACCAAAAACAACTATGCGAAAGAGGTTTTCAACGGCGATATCGGCACGATTGATCGGATTGATTACCTGCTGGACAAAGAAGGACAAGTAACAGAAGAGAAAGGTCTGTACTGCACGATCAACGGCCAAGTGGTGACATACACCAAGGAAGAGTTACATGAACTTCAACTAGCCTATAGTATCACCATACACAAGTCGCAGGGAGGGCAGGCTCCCATCGTCATCATACCGGTATCGACCAGTCATTACATCATGCTTGCAAAAAATCTGATTTACACGGGAATCACCCGAGCCGAATCCAAAGTAGTCTTGGTGGGAACCAAAAAAGCCCTGCAGATTGCGATCAAGAATAACAAGATTGTGGCGCGTCATACTCGGTTAACCAAACGAATTGTTGAGGACATTCAGTTAAACGGACTGAACAAGACAGCCCCGAATCTTCCTGACTGGGAGGAGAGAAGGGCTGTTGATTTTTCATAGCCCTTGTAAAGTTCGGGATACCGTTCATTACAAGAGAAAGGGGGTTAACTTGGATACCGCCGGCCAGCAGTGCCGAACAACTCAAAGACGTGGCGGTACTGCCTGATGGGGAGGTCAGGGAATACAAAGGCTATTTCCCCAGCGGCCAGTTCAAGACGATCATCCTGTTCGAGGACAAACGGAATCACCAGAGCGACTAGGGTCTCGCGCAGGTAGCTAACTTCTCCCCAGGGGACAGCATAATAGAATGACTTGTCCAAATCGATCACACTCCTATGAGCGGAGCATACCACGATACATGCGAGGAGGAAAGACAGTGAACGGAATCAAGATTCAGGTACAAGAAGTCACCGACTTGGACATTGTGTTTGGTGGACGGGCAATGGAACTGCAGCCGCCATACAACGAAATCCCCGAGGAATTCAGGGATGCACAAACAAAGTGGAACAAACTCGTTTCAACCTGGTTTTTCTACGGGCTGAAAAACTGCAAATGGGTGCCGAAAGAGGGAATTGATACTGGCAAGGCGCTCAGACATATAAAAGCCATCCTAGGATCTTTCGAACCAAAGCATGAACACAAAGAGGCCGGATGTGCATATCTCCTGAGCGAATGGTTTGAAGACGTGCCCTATGAGCGGGTGAAGTAGCAGCATTGAAGCATGCAGGGAGGGCGGCCAGATGAATCGGCTGTCTAGTTAAAAAAAGGGGGAAATCCATTGTTTAAATGGCGCGATCTTGATGCAGAACAAAGAGCCGGTGTTTTTGGGATGATCACTTCAATCATTATGCTGGTAACGATCCTAGTTTTATGGTTTTTAGCTTAATGTGTTTGAAAAAGCGAGGGAAACAAAGTGCAGACAGGACTCTTCGACTTCGAGAGTACATCAGCACCATATGGGTTAAACAACGTTATCGCTGCGCTAAAAAAAGTCCGCGTACACGTGCTGACTGACGAGTACAAGCTCCACAAGAAGATCGCCGAACAGCTTGACCAGGCGAGCATTCCTTACACACGGGAGTATAGGCTAGGGAACGGTAATAGGGTGGACTTCTTAACTGCTAATGGCATCGTGATCGAAGCGAAAAAGCGGAAACCGAACGAAAAGCAGGTTCTTGCTCAGTTGAAGAGGTACGCATCTTTCCCGGAAGTTAAAGCGGTGATCCTGGTCATTGAAAGGTATCAGGGTGTGCCAGCGGAGTTGAATGGGAAACCGTGCTTTTGCATCGGATTGAATCGACTCTGGGGACTATCGAGCAAGTGAGGTGACGACGATGGGAGCGCTGCCATCATACTTATCACCGCCTGTTGCAGTAGACGACTATTACTACGGCGACCTGTTTTACGAGGAACAGACGGATTCGTGGATCATAAGAGGGGAACCGGTGGTTGTGCAGATGGCCAAGAAGCTCTTTCCCGGTTCCAGCGGTCGCGGCAAGGGCATGGCGCGATTCAAGCGAAACAAGCGTACAAACGGCGATTTGAACTGGCTCATGCAAAGGTATCCACTCCGTATCATGAACCCTGAACTGTGGGAGCAGGACTACCAAAAGTCTGTCGAATATGTGCGGAATCAAATCGAGATACGCAAGCGGCCCAAAAAAGTTGAAGCGCCCGTATACTTCAATGGCCAGCTCCGGGAGTTCCAGAAAGAAGGCGTAGCGTTCCTACTGAATAACGCGCCGACCCTGCTGGCCGACGACATGGGGCTGGGGAAAACGGTGCAAGCGTTGGCCTGGATCGCTGCATTGAACGCATATCCGGGGATAATCGTGGCACCAAAAAGCATCATCCGGCAATGGTTTATCATACCGCAACAGCAGGGCCAACTGTCGCTCTTCCCGTCAACGGACAACATGGTTCACATCATCAAGGGGCTGCGGCCATATCCATTACCGCCAGCACAATTTTACCTAATCCACTACGGATTGTTGCGTGGTTGGAAAAACGAGTTGCCGGAATACCGATTCAACTTTTTGGTTTTTGATGAGATCCAGGAATTAAGACACTCCGGCACAGAAAAGTACAGTGCCGCGTCACTGTTGGCTGAAAGCGTGGAGAATCGGATCGGGTTGAGCGGGACGCCCATTTACAACAAAGGCGGGGAGATTTGGAACGTAACAAACATCATCGAAATGCACTGCCTGGGCGATCATGATTCATTTACACGCGAATGGTGCTACGGTTACGGCAGCGACGTTGTCTCTGACCCCGAATTGTTAGGCGACCATCTGAGGCGCGAAGGATTGATGCTCCGGCGGACAAAGGAAGAAGTGCTGGACGAACTGCCGCCGAAGCGCCGCATCGTCCAAGAGATAGATTACGACGAAAAAAAGTACGACCAGAGCATCGAGTTTGCCTTGTCCCTAATAAAACAGCTTGACGCCAGCACGGACCACCTGGAGCGAGGGAGATATAAGCAGCAGATAAGCAGCGCGGCACGGGAAGCGACAGGTATCGCGAAGGCTGAACATGTAGCCGCGTTTGTAAAGATGCTATTGGAAGCAGGAGAGGCAGTAGTCCTTTATGGGTGGCATCACAAGGTATATGACATCTGGATGGAAGCCCTGAAAGAGTTCAATCCTGTAAAAATCACTGGGCTTGAGACAGACCGAGAAAAAGAAGAGAACAAACGGAAATTTGTTGATGGTGAGACAAATCTGATTATCATTTCGCTTCGCGCTGCTGCCGGTTTGGACGGACTACAACATCGGACAAACATCAACGTGTTTGGCGAACTTGACTGGTCGCCAGGCATTCATAGCCAGTGCGAGGACCGTACACATCGAATGGGTCAAAAGGATTCTGTGTTGTCGTACTATCTTGTGTCCGGCACCGGGACCGACGAAGCCATGATGGACTGCCTTGGCTTTAAAACAGCCCAGTTTGTCGGGATTATGGGGGGCGAAGTTGAGACAGAGGAAGACAAAGCGCTGGCTCAGGTTGAAGTTGGTAAGCACATAGAAAAGATCATCCAAAGACTGCGCGAAAAGCAAAGATAACGGAGCAGTCCGTCACGGCTGCTCCTTGAAATGCACCGGTTAATCTCCTTAATGGCGAGGAGCCCATAACATGATGGATACACCAACTACGCATACCAAAACTCCGATCCAGTCGTACATGTCCGGTGTTTTCTTATCAATCAACCATCCCCAAAAAACAGCGAGAACGATAAAAACACCGCCGTAAGCGGCATAGACTCTGCCGAATGTTGGGAAGCTTTGGATAGTAGGGATGATCCCGTATGAAAAAAGAATGATCCCCCCAACGATGCCGTACCAAAGGGGCTTGGATTCACGAAGCCATAGCCAAACTAAATATCCGCCACCAATTTCCGCCAGACCAGCAAGAATGAAAAGAGCAATTGCAAGCATGATGACTCACTCCTTTACTCGCAATTCTAATACATAAAGGAGTGACTATGAAAAGAATGCAACACACGATGTGATAAGCAAGGAGGGAAAGGGATGGAAAAGCAAATATGGGTTAGAGCATTGTACGATTTCGAAGTTCATAGACTTGGGGGAGCTGAAATCGATGGGAAAATTAACGAGGGTCAGGTATATCTGGCCGAATTAAATGAGGAGTCGAAAGAGTATTTCGCCAAGGACGACCTTGGCAGAGAGGTATATGTAGGCGAGCTCGACGCCCTCGGTCAACTCAATCTGGATGCCCATTTCGAGATCGTCCAGACGATTAAAATTTCCGAATTGAGACCTGGCTCCTTTATTGCATACGGAAGCGAAGTAATCACACAAGAAGAGGCAATTAAACGTTATCAGCAATGCGATGAAACCCCGATGTTTACTATATCGCAGGACTTCATTTTGTCCGTATTGCAGCAGGCATATGAAGACAGTGCTAATGGCATCGACAGAGAGGAGTATGCCGCACCAAATAAGGGGCTTCTGATCGTGTTTGATATTTAACAAATATTTCGAAAGTAAAGGGGCTAATAGAAATGGACAAGCAAATAAAAAAAGCCTCATTGGAGAGACCTGTTTACCACATAATTTTATTTTATTTTCAAATTGGGAGCCACAGCTGATGCTGTAGTACCCAATGGTGAGTTATAGCTTCACCAATATGAGACAGAATGCAAGAAATGCGAGAAGTACCAGCACTCTGTTCATAGTCTCACCTCCCCTCGGAGGTATACAAACAGAATATCATACCGTTGCAACTTCAGTCAAACAAAAGAGATGCCGGGAGCCATGGAAAAGTGGTCCAAAAAAATTATACCATCGGCAATCCGCGAGGGGGAATGGATGAGCACAAGAGCCAAGGAACTGGAAATCCATATAAAGACAATGACGATCACGGTCCCAGTGGGAAAAGAGCCCGCCATGGTCCTGGTGGATCCGAAACAAGGGAAAGCCAAGATCGTACCACTGGTGCCACACGGCGAAACCGTGGTAAAATCAAGTCAAGTCAGGGAAAGATTGCAAAGGTGGACTATCGGGAAAGTGAGCTATTCTAACAGAAAGGATTCACTATGAGTAAGGGAAGAATTATATTTGGTTTACTCTGTTCCATATGGATGTTTTTTTGCTGGAGCCATTAGTCTCTACTTATCATTGGAATCCGGCGGTCAAACAATAGGAATTCCTTACTTTTTACCAATTGTTCTTTTTATCGGTGGCATCTGAAACAGTAGTTACTTTGTATTGAAATACCGACAATTACTGCGAAACAAGAATTAGCTTGATACCGAGATACGGGAGGGCGTCAGAATCTTCACCTAACACGGGTATGTTCTGGCGTCCTCTTTATTCGCCGGAAAGGAGGACAAGACATGGCAAAGATACGCGACATTCTGAAGTACAAGCGGAGGAAAGAGAGAGCCGATCAGTTTTGCTGAGCACCTGGAGCGTGCAAAGGAACGGCTGCGGAAACAGCCGCCACGGGCACGCGGGAAGCCGGCAGTTGCGCTGACGTTTGACGAGATGCGACGCCTAATGGGGAAGTCGGGTCGGGAAGGAGCTTTTACTTTCGCGATAACCCCTCCAGTTACCGCCTCGGAAACGGGGCGGTATTTTTCTACTAGACAAGGTATCTTTGTCTGGATCAAAATGGAAATGGAGGAGGCGGTGTAAAGTGGAAATTAAAGAATTTAAGGAACCTCTAAGAACAGGGCAGTATAATGGCAAAGAATACGTTGGAGCAGTTGTTAAGGTCCGGGATAATTTATTTATTGGAAACATTGTAGAAGTACCAGCAGCTAATAAGACTTCTGTATTTGGTGAACACATTACTGGTACATTTGACAATTATGAATCTGCGAGAGATTTTGTCGTGAATGAATGGACACGAAAGTTCGGTAATTAATGAAGCACCCATGCGGTGCTTTTTCTCTTTGTCAAAAAAGAACCACCAGTGAAGGTGGCTATGCAGATAAATGCTATTTTCTGTACCATGTTTCCATTTTTATTTTAAGCCTTTCCAATGCTTCATCAAAGGTAATATTACTAAAGATGCTATTTGGGGAAATTACCTTTCCCATTTGTAAGTCAATCATTGTTGGAAGTGACCAAAATGAAGGTTTGTAACCGGCAAGTTCAGTTTTGGGGATATTTTTTCTTTTAGCGACTTTTCTCATTGAGCTTTCGCATGTTTCTTTTAATTCCGAAATAGTTTCAATGATATAGTCATAAACATGCTTAGCATAATTACGTGCTTCGTCGTGCTTGGGAATATATCCATTGTGAATTACTTTATTACGGAACTCACTCCAAGTTTGGTGAAAATTTTTCGGAGTTCTTTTGAAATAACTTAAATATAAGAAATAAAACGCTCCAAGCTGTCGTTCAGAATATCTTGAGACATATTTCCATGTATCGGTGCATGTTTTCTCATCGACACCCATAGCATTAAGAATTACTTTAATGCAGTATTCATGGAATCTTTCAACTGAGGTTGCGAAGCTAGAAACAGCTTCTCTGGTATAACTATCAAGAAGGGCCATTGCTCCCAGTTCGTACAATATCTCGAAATGTTCTTGTTCGACAATAATTATATTTTTGTGCCCATTATCACATTCCACTTTATAAGTGTTTGATTCGTCAAATTCCATTTGAACAAAAGTATCATTTAGCCCATCAAGTTTACATTGAAGGCATGGTAAATACAATTTCATTATGATGTCCTCCCTTCCAACATTACCTTTCGACAGCAGAGAGGCTTATCCTTTTCCAAAACAAACTCAACCAGGAGGTGGTGATGATGTAATTGCTCCAGTTCGTCGTCCCGGACACAGAGTAGGTCTTCTACGATTCACAAATCCTCCGGAACCCAGACGAGAAGGCCAAAGTGTTTAAGTCAGCCAGCCGCAGCGCAAAATTCATAAATATCAAAGTCAGCCAAAAGGCAAAGCTACTGCTCAGGAAGCTGTCACTGGTCGAGGCTGGTTTTTAGTTGAAGGCGGCATGGGGAATAAAACGGTATGAACAAAAAGAAAGGAGGAAAGAAAGAAGGGACTAGATGCCGCTAGTCCCTTTCTAATTCCGCTATGAATATAAATAAATTATACCAATTTTATGTGTATTTGGTCAACCATTCCCTCGTTCGTATCCATGATGTTGCAGATGTGTTTGCAGTACACAGAGCAACCGTTTGGCGTAACATACGGAAACTTGAGATTGCCAATCTGATTCGGACACAACGGACATGCGAAGGAATCAAAATCGAGAAGATTGGTGAATGGCGACAGGATGCGTCTCGGGTCAAAGTAGTCCCACGGAAAGCACGGGACAGTAATGTTGCATCCAAGACGGGTCTGAGAGAAAAGAAGAGGAGGTTAGAGTCGAAAAAAGGGGGCAGAGGAAACGCCAAAATGGAGCAGATAGTTCCTAATGTTGCAGCGGGAATGGAAAGCGATGTTGCATTCGGCCCAAGTCTCAAGTGCGTGGATAGAGCTGGCAATGTTGCATTCCAAGAACCGGCTGCTACTAATGTAAGTTATATAGAAAACCATATAGTACCCCAGTTGGTTACGCGCGCGCGTGTGAATCCTGCAACGTTGGTCAATCAGCAGGCGGGAACCACGGCTTTAAAAACATTTGATCGTGACAAAGGTGAAATCACTGCGATCTCTCTCGCTAATGTATTGATTTTTCCGGCGAGAGTTTCCACGGACCGTGTTCGAGCTGTTGCAACATGGATACGTGAGTGGATTGACCTCCCGGTATATCTTCGTCATCTTGGGATTACGGTTCAAAGGGAAAATCGATCGGGTGAACACCCTTGCTTGTGCCCGTTACATGGGGATACCGAACCAAGTATGTATGCCAACAGGGAAAAAGGAATCTGGTACTGCCATGCTTGCTCCATTTCGGGTGATGCTACGGAGATGGTACGACATATGTACGGAATGCGCTTTGGAGACGCGGTACGGAAGGTGCTAAAGGACATCCGACAGCTATTGCTCAAAGGTGACACCCGTATCCTCTTAGCAAAACCAGGGGAGGTTTATCGTGCTTGGTTTGATTGGGGGAAGTCCAGGGGAAACCGTAGTCAAATTTTACACAAGCGGGAGACAACCAACGTTTCAACTGGTCTCCTCAAAATGCAACGACTGGAACAGGCCAAAAAGTATGCTTTTGATCTTTGTCTCTCCCATGAGGCCCAGAACTATCTAAGAGAAAGGGGCGTGGATGCCAATACCATCCGAACGTATGGCATTGGATGGGATCAGAAGACCAACAGCATCGTATTCCCCAACCGTGACGCTGTAACGGGGGATGTGCTTGGTTTTACATACCGGTCGATTGTCCCCACTTCAAAAAAGCGATACTGTAATACGCCTGACGACAGCCTCTTTCAAAAAGGGGCTGTTTTATTTGGCTTTTATGAAGTGATGGAAGAGGCAAAACGCAGCAAGACACTTTATTTGGTAGAGGGGGGATTTGATGCGATCTTATTGCGTCAAGAGCTTCGGGTACCAGCTGCGGCCATGCAAGCTTCACATCTTTCCGTAGAGCAAGCGTGCCTGATAGAGAGAGTTGTTGGAAAAGACGTGAAGATTTACGTTGTCCGTGATAATGACGAAGCCGGCGAACGGGGAGCTGAATTGTCAAAGAAGACTCTTCAAAGTAAAGGTTTCGCTTGTGAGGTGCTGAGGCCGAAGGATGTTTTTAAGGATATTGCTGAGCAACTTCAAGCTGAAAAACGAGAAAGGACGAGAACGATGGACAAAATCAATCACATGAAAGATTTACTGGAGAAACTGCCATTATCGGTTACTGTTCAGCAGGTGAATCGATGCCTCGAAAAGATTGAACCGAGTGCTTTATCTGCTGATGATAGACTGGAATATCATCTTTTGTACAGAGTAACAGAACACTTGGAAGCAGCTTTGTATGATCTTAGCTACTTGAACGGTAAGGTTACTGCTCAGGGGCGTTTGTACAAAAACAGCAGCGGCAGATATGCCATCAATGAGGATCATTACTTTACCTGCGGGGAGACCATCGAAATATTGGTGAACGAAGATGCGGACGGCGGGTATTGGATACGCACCAAAATTGAACACAATGGGGAAGACTATTACGCGGTAGATCGGCCGAAGATTAATCTCCAAGGTACGATGGCGAGGGTTCGATATCTGTAAGGATAACAAAGGATGGTGCAGGACAAGATGTATACAGGTTGCTTTGACATTACCCGGAACAATAAGAATCTGTACGCTGTTGCGTGGTTAATCTCTCCGGAAGGTGAAAGGGTGTGGGAATTACAAAAACGTGTTGAGGGGCTTGATCGGAACGAGGCGTCCTATTATGCGCTCCAGATGCTGCTTGAAGAAATACTCATCCGCGGCATTACAGCGGTTAAGTTCCTCGGTACAAATTCACTTGTGATGAAGCAGGCAAGTGGCCAATGGCAGGCTAAAAAAACACGCTTGTTCAACTATTGTGTGAAGGTGAGAAGTCTCCTTGCAAATCTTCGCCATTTCCAGTTTGAACGGCTTGATCGAGAACAACAGGAAGAGGATCAGGAGGTGTCATTCAGTCCTGTTCCTCAGGTGGGAGGCGGACAAGAGACAGAACAATTTGTCATGGTGAGTTTCTGGTAAATTGACACTTGCAAACATTCCCATGATGATTTATGCTATATATTGACAATATGAAAGTGCTTGAATTATACGCACATTCCGACTCGCTTGAAAAAGCGATATTTTTATTGCTCGAATATCTCAAAATCAACCATATTTGTTTGATATTGGAGGGATTGCTATTGAAATTAATACCCGTGACCTTACGTGACTTTCCGTATTTAGAGCCTGTTGAGTGGACGTTCAAGAAAAAGGGGTATCGAGGGAAGGTTACATTTCGTCGTGATTCCCAAACCTACGTTTTTGAGATTGAATCTCCAAAAAAGTATCGGTCCTTGGATGACGGGAAAGTATTTGGATCACTTGAGGAAGCAAGAAAAGCGGCAGAATCTAAAATTGACATGTTTGATACCGTATTTGGTCGGTTACTCGCTTTGAAGTAGGAGGCCCTGTTGCAAAGGGCTTTTTGTTTTGTACACGTAAAGTGAAAGGAGGCTTATTCGATGGGGATTTTGTTTGAAATCAACAGTCATGTTCAACGATTGCTTTCTGAGCGAGCCAAGTTAAAGCGAGAGTTACGTACATGCCCTCCCGAACGAGTGGCCATTTTACAGGAAAAGTTAGATGAAATCAATAAGCAGTTACTTAACCTGAAGGAGAGCCTTCCATGCTAGGACGCACACATATGACTGTTGCGGTTGCTGCGTACTGCTCGTACAAACTACCGCATCAATGGGATGAATTGCCGCTATGGATAATGGGACTGGGCACAGTCATTTTTACATCGTTGCTTCCTGATATAACGGAGCCAAGAAGTCGAATGGGTGGGATGTTGATGCCCTTCATTCCTTCCTGGCTCCGTCCCTTTGCTTTCTTGGTGGTAGGAGTGATGCTGGTTTATTACGGATGGGGAAATCACGAACTGTTCTTCATGGCTATTGGGGTTCTTCTGCTTTTACTGGTGCTTGTAAAAAACCGGGAAAGTCCCACACATGGCTTTGTGGGAATCGGAGTCGCTGTCGCATTTGCTTGGTTGTACCAACCTAACTTGTGGATGCCGGCCCTGATTGGGTACGGTTCTCATCTCGCCTTGGATTTCATTTCTGAAAAGATTGCGCTGTTTTCTCCGTTGAGCTCAAGACGCTTCGGTGTAACGCTTTTTCAGACTGGTTCAACCGCAGAGCGGCTGATAGTCCAATGGGGGGCGATTTTCTACACTGCTTGGATTACTATTCAGTCATATCTCTCGATTTAGGAGTCGTTGCATTAGATGCCTGGTATTCAAGAGATACCGGGCTTTTTCTATTTGTGAGGGGCGCTGCAATCTATACGTGAAAGGAGGGAGGATGTTTCTGCGCAGCTAGCCTCGACATTTTTTATTGTAGACAAAAGGAAAGGAGAATTCGTATGAGCTGGACTGTCCGATCAGTCAAGATTCTGATGCTCGTTGCCATTTTGTTCTCGTCACTGTTTGTCCCAATTCATCAGGCTCAAGTAGCCTATGCAAAGGTAAACGGCAAACCACATTTTGATCCATTTGGATTGGCCGAAGGAAATCCCGAAAATGATTTTAGCAAGTTGATCAACAAAATCTTTAACTGGGTGATCGGAATAGCTTTAGCTTCATCCGTCATTTCTGGTGCGTTGCTAGGGTTCTTTCTTAACTTCATCGCCTTGGGGCAAAACGCACGACAGACCGCAAAAACATGGGGTTTCGGGATTATTATCGCGTTACTGTTGATCGCAAGCCTGGTTACGTTAGCCAAGGTCATTTACAACATGCTGCAGCCGTAATAAGGATGTGGATCCGATGCGTGCAAAAGTACCAAAAGGGATAAAAAACGACATCCCGCTTTTCGTCTTGTCCAACACACAATGGATCATTTGCATTGTATCGTTTACCGGATTGCTTGTCTCCATTTCCATTGGATTGTATGAGATTGTCCCCTTGTTTCCCATAGCAGGGGGATATCTCATGTTTCGAAAAATCAAAGGGGAATCTCCGTGGATCGTGTGGTGGCGCCGGTTCTTGTTCCGGTTGAGACCGAAGAGGGTGATTCGAAGGGAAAGGAGAGGATACATTGGACTCCAGAAAGAGCATTAGTTGGCCAGGGTATCTGGAACTGGAAGATGTTCAGGATGGTCTTGTGATCCTTTCAGACGGTCGTTATCGAAAGTACTTGGAGATTTTCCCGATACCCTTAACGCATTGCTCGGAAAAAGAATTAAGGAATGTCTACTTGGGGTGGCAAGATTTCTTACGGACGTTGGAGATTGAGATTGCATTGTATATCCAAAGTCGCCAAGTTGACCTGGAAGAAGTGATGAAAAGACAAAGAGAAAATCGGATCAATTTTGTCCGTACCTATAACGCTTCCGGTTCAATAACGGAGGCGTTTTTGATGGAGCAAGAACACTTCAATCGGGAGTTGCTGGCATCAAGAAACCTGCCGGTTCGCCGTAATTTTCTTGTGTTTCCATTGGATGACCCAACTCGATCACCGGAAAAAGCCAACGACTTTCTCAACGATCGCATTGAAGAGTCTTTGGGTCGTATCCAACGATTTGTACGACGGTACAAACGTCTGGAAACTCCGGACGTATACGATATTCTTCACGCCTGGTGCAATAAGAAACAGTCCAAGTACATCTCGGGTGTTGATCTCTACGAAAAGGGATTTCACAGCTTGTTTGTAAGAGGGGTGCCCGCATTTGCTTAACCTGAAAACAAAAGTCAAGTTCACCTGGTCGGCCAAGAAGGAGAAGGATGATGAATATCGTCCGATTCATGATTTTATTGAAGTGTTGGCTCCAAACTCTGCTGATCTCTCACCTGCTACGTACATTCAGGTAGGTGAGAGGTACATCCAGTCGTTTTTTGTTGACGGGTGGCCGTCTGAAATTGACTTTGGATATCTTCACCCGCTTGTGAGTTTTCCGGGGGATATTGACTTCATCCAATATATCGCCCCTGTTGATAAAGACAAGATTTTGTCCTGGCTAACGAACCGTATTGAAGGAATCGAATCCAAACTCATTGATCGCGCCAAGCAAGTGTCCAGCCGTGGCGTACTCTCCAAACAAGAGGAGCTGGCCATGCTCCAGCAATTGCGGTCTGATATTGATAACAATCGAGATCGCATTATCTACTTCGATAACTTCATCATTTTGGCTGCCAACAACCAGGAAGAGTTAGAAAAAAAGGCAGACCGCCTTATGTCAAAGTTTGGCGGAACCAAGGACTGCCTCAAGCCGGCAGACCATGAGCATGACCTGATGTTCAAAGCGGTCAGTCCTCTGGCCATCAAGAGAAAAGAAGCGTGGAAGGAGATGAATTTGGCAGCGGGGACCAACCTGTATCCCTTTACCGTATCGGATTGGCCGCATGAGGATGGCCCGATATTGGGACTAAACTACGACGTTGGCTCTCCTGTCCTTTTCGACGGGTTTAACAAGGAGCACGTGAATAACTTTGGAATCTCTTTGATTGGTGTTTCGGGAACAGGGAAGACCGCCATGCTTCAAAAGATCATTGCTGGGGAGGTGCCTTACGGCGTTTATCATGCGGTGATTGACCAGGAAGGAGACCTGAAAAAAACCATTGAAACCTTGGGAGGTGTCTACCTGCCGATTAGCCGCTACTCCGATCTGCGGTTTAACCCGGCAGACATTGAGGTAGAACACCACAAGGAACGTGGCTTAATTGTAGACCTACAGGGGAAAATCGAGGATATGGTCAACCTGTCAGCAGCAATGGCGGGTTTGACGGACAGTGCTGATCATAAAGTGATCGCAGCATATATGGACCGAGCGTGGCGCAAGGCGTATGAAAAGTGTGAGATCACGGAAGATCCACGAAGTTTGTATCATGACGCTTACTTTGATCCTCAGAATGGACAATTCGTCACAAAGCGAAAAAAGAAACCGCCGCAATTTGGAGACTTTTATCATGAGTTTTGTACGCTTGCGGAAGGGATTAACGAATTACAAGGAACCGTATTAACCCTCGAACGTTTCACCGATAAGGGGACCCTTGGGATCTTTGACTGTCAAACCAATGTGGAGCTCGGAAAGGCGCCTTGTGCGGGATTCGGCTTGAGAGATCTTCACAATTCGGAGTTATTACCGATTGCGAACATTGTGGTTCTTTCTTATCTGGAGAACCGCTTTTTGAAAAAGCGCGATCTGGACGATGGCTCGTTGTTCCGCGTCGATGCGGATGAGTGCCAGGAACTCTTCAAAAACCTGTATTCTGCCAAGGCACTGGAAACCTATTTCCGGCGGTTCCGCAAGAGAAAGGGAGGGCCGATTGCGGCAACCCAGAACTTCCAAAAGTTTTATGAGAATGAACACGGCAGAGCTGTCATTCAGAATAGCGACACGAAAATTATCTTTGCTCAACACGAAGGCGATCTGCAGAGATGTGCCGAGCTGTTCAAACTAACCGAAGGGGAACTGGAATTTTTGGGGATGGGATTAGCTCACCACGCGATCATTAAGCAGCCGAAATACAGTGTGCGTGTGGTGACGCAGTTTTCTCCCTGGGAACAAGAGATTTTCTTCCCAGAGCATGGGGGGTGAGCAAGCATTGTGGAGACGTGTCGTAATCCTTACCGTGGCCATCGTCATGCTTACCGGAGTTGGTCTGACAACATTCGGTGTGTATAAGGCGGATGCAGGTAAGGGTGGGGTTGTCGGAAGTTGGATTGGGAAACTGTTCAAAGACGGGTGGTTTGGAAAAATTGCGGATAAGGCAACGAAAGCGGGGGAAAAGGCGAAGAAAGTTTATGACAAGGCAAAATGGGGAGCGATCATAACCGGTATCGGTGTTTCAGCGTATGATATTGCCTTTAATGACGCCAACTTCCTGGGAAGTAGTGTTGGATTTGTCGTTCAGAGGGTAGCTGCATGGTTAGAACTATTGATTCCGCCGCCGGAGCGGCAAATCTTTAACTTTGAAATTGTGAAGAGCGAAGATGGTACGGAAGAGGTTCAATTTAAGGACAAAGATCGTTTTGCCTACTACCGGTTTGACGAACATACTTGGCAGACCATTAAATACATCTACTACTACATGATGGGGATCTTTTGGGCGGGTGCTGTCATTATCGTTGGATATCAGGCAAACTACCTGATGTTCCCGAGCGGTGTACAGGATCGCATTACTGCCCGAAGTATTATCTCCACCATGGTCCTTTCAGCATTGGCGATCCTGTTTATTCCCTTTCTCGTGGGGATCTATTCCGATATCGCCATGCTATTTGTTGCCCTGTTTGCCAATCTGGTTGATCCGGAAATTGTCGTGCAGGGATTATTGAATTACACCATTGATGACAAGTTAACAGAAGCCATGTTGAAATTGATCGCCCTGGCTCAGCACGGGATGATCTTTTTTATTTACTTCATGCAGAAGATTGTCATCATGGGGTTATTGGTGCTGTTCCCGATCATTGCGATGCTGCAAAACTTTCCGTCCAAACGTCATCTGTTTGGTTTGTGGAATCGGGAAATGCTGACCAACCTGTTCACGCAGCCGGTTCATGCCTTGCTGTACTGTTTTGCCTTCAATCTCATGCAGGATGCACCTGATGTGGAGAAGATTGCTTACTCGGCTGTCTTATTGCTTGCGATCATTCCATCAGGAGCTTTTGTACGGGAAGTTTTTCAGGGGGGCGGATTTGCCCATGAGGGAGCTGGTTGGTTACGGAAGATGGCCTATCTGACTCTTTCAGGTCTTGGAATTGCGGGTGTAATGAACACAGGAAAATTAGCCATGCAAAGCTTTCAAGGGATACGTGACGCTTATCAACAAAGCGGATTGGCTCAACCTGGAGAAAGCTTTACGCAATCCATTGGACATTTCTTGCGGCGTGGATTCCAGTTTAGTGCAGGGGCATTTGGAGGATTGGCTGGAATGGCATTGGCGGGTGCACCCGGAATGTTCGCTGGAATGAAAGTGGGTTCCAGACTTTCAGGATATGCAGCCAACCAATTCACCGCGACAGCGTCGTCACCTGAGGTACGAAAGGGTCTCCACAGCGTAGCATCTCGGCTTCCGTTTTTGGACCGTGATTATCATCGCCAAAAGGCGGCAGCCTACCAGCAGATGATGGAATTACCACAGAAGTGGGCAGAGGCCCGTCAGCATGAAGAAGAGGCGGCGTTTGCTCTTCGCCAAGCTGACAGCCAGATTAGCCCGGTTTTTGCAGCGAAGCAAGATCACCTGCAGGCCAAACGTAACTTCGACGCCGTGTATCAACAAATGGAGCCGGAAGAACGCGTAAAAGCAAGGAACTTGTTACAACAGCATGAAGAGGCGTATCATCGTTCGCGGCCGCAGTTGATTCATGCACACCAGACAATGCAGGATGCCAAGCGAACGTATGAGAGGGCGTTGGCCGATTACCAAGCCATCAAACCAAACACACCGGAAAAGAACATGGCTCGCCAGCAGGTAGAACAAGCCTTCAAGCAGTTACAGCAAGCGAAACAGGCTGTGAATCCTGTGTATCGTAGTCAAGATGTTCAAGCACTCACAAAAGCGGGTTATCGCCCGGGTTCTTCCCTTGCTCAATATTTGGAAGCAGGCTATCAAGTGAACCAGGCTGCACAGAGAGTACAGCGAGCAGAATCTCATGCAGGTGCACGTTACGAGGAACTGGAACGAACCTATCAAGGCGCAGCGGAAAATTATCAGCAAGCTTTGGCTGGAAGGATGAACGTGGAGGGGCAGAAGATGCATCTTGAAAAAGTTACCGGAAAGGTGATTCCTTTGCCGTCTTCCGGACCATCCGTTCCGGTGAGGAAGTACCGCATTGAACCGGTATTTACCCCAGCGCCGCAGCAAGCCGCTTTCCGGTCTGAATCTCAAGGGAAACGTTCACCCATAAGTTCATCTGGTACAGCATTTCGATCGACCTTTCAACAAACGTTTGGACCCGTTGAACCCGCATGGTTCGCTGATCCGGTTACCGAAAAACAAGCCTACACACTAGAAAAATTGGGGGTTCCAGCAAGCACAGTAAAGAACAAGGGGGAGGCACACTTGATTATCAGCAGTTTCAAAAAAGGTGAAGAGGGATTGGAACTCCAAAGGAGATTCCGTAACCAATGATGGAACGATTGAAAAAGGTGGGCCTGCTCATGGCCCGCCTTCTTTTTCGTTATGTCAAACGGATGCTGCTCTCTCTCTTATTGAGCATAACTCCCCTGATTGTCATTGTGCTTCTCGTGATGTTAACCCTTGATTCGATGTTTAATCTTACTGGGGGAATGCTGAACTTCACCGGAAGAGATGACTTTGATCCCAAAATCGGTCTGGAAATAAAGGCAGCGTACGAAAAGAAAGCAGACACATGGAAGGGAGGATTGACTGAAGAAGAAATTGCCCAGGTCTACCAGCATGATCATCAATTGTCATGGGGCATTCTGGCTGCGATTGACAAACTGGCCTACAACTTTGATGATCTTTCCCAAATGGAAACGTATCTGAACCAAACCTACGAGTTTGTTAAACCGGAATTTCGTTTTCGGAAGGCCTGTGACGGCCGAACTCTGCTTGATTTTGCTCATACCTATATTGGGACATACCAATATCATTACCAAACCGTCTATGAAAAGCAGTCGGACGGCACGCAAATATGTCATGAGGTGTTGGCCCGTGTAGACACGGACTTCACGTATGAAAAGCTGAAACAGGCGCTTCGACACTACGGTTTGGAAGATAACCAGAATGTTGACATCGTTATTTTTCAAGCCTATGGGTTTGATCGAGACTTAAAAGATCCCCGCGTGAAGTATCTGTTGCCGCCCGAAATGCAACAAGTGATTGCCCGCTCGCCAATTGGCTCTGCCCCCAGGAATGAGTGGGGAGAAATCGACTTGTATGCTCTCCTGCCAGAACGAACGCCAAAAGAGTTTATTGAATCCATGCATGCAAAAGTTCAAGTCTACGACAATTCGTGGCGTATCAATAAAGGCAGGACACCGCTAGGTACACTTCCCCGAAGAGGAAGCGAAACGCGATTCGGAACGATAGCGGTTGCCAAAGATAACCCGTACGGTCTTGAACTTGGCATGAAAGTATATATTCCGAAATACGGTTACGCCATTGTGGAGGAATACTCAGATAACATTAATGATGACATCTTAACGGATCGTTTCGTCGATAAGGTGGCCAAGTTTTTATTCTTGTCCTATGATCTCCTCACATCCTGGTTAGATGACATCACCAACCGAACCAAAAAAGAGGAAGTCGTTTATCTGTTCATGGGTGGAGAAGAGACAGATGAGGAGAAGTTGGTCAAAGCACAAGCTTCCTTGAGTAGTGCGTACACGGTTTATTATCAGTCGATTCCCATCTATATTCTCAACCCGGACTTTCAAATTGAGCCTCCAACCTTTGAAGTGAGGGGAAAGACATTTTGGGATGGCAGTACATGGCCCATTACCAGTTGTTTTTGTTACCGAGAACTCTTTGGTAAACAAGAATTCCACGATGGAGTAGACTGGGGTGTTCCCGAATATATTCCGGTCTTGGCGATTAACTCAGGGATCGTGCAGATTGCGAAACACTCGGATTCGGCTGGAAATTATGTGGCGTTAAAGCTGGATACACAAGTTCTTGAACAAAATCGTACACAGGACATTGTTGTCCGTTATCTGCACCTAAGCAGGTACGTGGTCTCTCCAGGGCAGAGGGTACTGCAAGGGGAAGTGATTGGGTATGTTGGAACTACAGGTAGAAGTACAGGCGCTCACCTGCATATGGATGTCACCATTGGCGGAAAACGCCGGGACCCACTCAAGTGGATAGACTTCATGAAAGCAGACGGACTTCTGGATGTATACGGGGATCAACCCAGTTTTGAAGGGGGTAAAATTTCTAATCCGAGTACAGAAAAGATGTCGTATTTGGGGGAGTTTGAGATCACTGCGTACACGGCCGGGAAAGAATCAACCGGTAAGAAGCCTGGAGATCCCGGATATGGGATCACTGCTTCCGGGAAGCCGGTGCGTCCCAATCATACAATTGCTGCCGATTGGACGGTCATACCAGCAGGTAGCATTGTGAAAATTGAAGGCTTGGAGCCTTACTACGTGGTTGAAGATAAGGGGAGTGACATCAAAGGAAATCGAATTGATATCTATATGCCTGAACTAAAAGATGCCTTGCAATTTGGAAGACAAAAACGTCGGGTCTGGATCATTAAGCAGTAGGAGGGACGTATGAAAAAGTGGGGATGGATTCTGGTTATCGTTTGGTTGTTGTTTCATTCGGTCGCATATGCCGAACAACAGCAGCCCAAAAATGATGTGGCCAATCGCATTTTGTCCGGATTAGAGGAAAGTCAGAAAGGGACGTTCATCATTAAGGAGTCGTCCTCATTAGAGAATGATGAGTTCCTTGATTGGCTGGAGAAAAAAACAGAAGTGATTCGAGCATGGTTAACTGAACTGTCACTAAAGTTATCCGTGAAGTTTCTCTTACTAGCGGGACCGTTTCTCGTTTTGGGATCGGTTCTTCTGTTTTTTATGGGGTTTAAAAAAATACTGGCATGGATTTGGTGCTTTATAGCCTTTGTCGCACTAGGACTGTTCCTAACAATCCATGGCGTCCCATTATTACGGAAATTCATTGAATTCCTCCAGTGAGGTGATGGCCTTGAGAATTGTCTTTGCCACAGGGGACGAAGCGTTGGATGAATATGTGAGCAAGAAGGAAGGAATTTTGGAAGTTGGCAGGGCATTGTATGCGGAACAGCTTACCACCATGGTACCTGCATTGAAACCGGACGTTGTATTGTTTTCGGAAACCATTCCAATATCCCGTTTTGATCAACAAGCGGGGCTTGTGGGGGCGGAGGCAAACATTCTTAAAATCATGGAGTCAATTGTCGAAGAAGGGATTCGTGTTGTCATGATCCTCAATGAACGCCCTCCAGGTCATCCTTTTTTGGAAAGACTGATTGGACTGGGTATCTATGATCTGATCATAGGGGATACCATCAAGGTGGATCAGGTAATTGCAGCTCTACATCATCCCGGAACTCGGAAACAGGTGAAACATCTTCTACGTCAAGAAGAGGAGCTTACTTCTGAAGATACCTTCCGGGCGAAGGAGATTAGGCTCATAACGACGGAAGAAGAAAAGCCAGAGGGCTATCGGCAGATTAGTCAACGAGTCTATCGAATTGCCAAGTCCATGACGGATGTAAGTGAAAAACTGCGAAAGAAATGGGAAGTACGCGGGAAGGAAAGTGCATCAATTCCTGAAACGACAACAGTGGTTCAACAAGCGGTTGTAGGGATTCAAAAGAAAGAACCGGAAACGACTACGGAAAAGGTTATCGTGCTGTATTCACCTGAAGCAACTGGAAAAACATATGTCGGGGTGAACATGGCTATTGCCGCAGCCAAAAGATTGCAGGTTCCTGTTTTGTATAAGGATTGTACACCAACGTGCAAGACGAAACTTTGGTTTAACGCACCTATGTTCCCGTTTACGCTATCCGACATACCCCTTACAGTCGCAGGGAGGGATGCTAAACCTTCCGCAAAGGTTGATGTACTGATTGTGGAAGCCGCCAGTAAGGCTGATATTCCAACAGGAGCAGTTGTGTACGTAGTCGTAGACTCTGATTATGCACGGCAAGTGATCATTAGTAAGTCGCTGGATGGAATCCAACCTGCCGGCTTGATTTGGAATATGGCCTATGAAGATGCTTGTCACCCTCAAAACATGATTCCACTTCTCCATGTGTTGACGCTTCCTTATGATCGTAAGGCCTATTGCGACATTGAAAAAGGCATTCCACGAGCGTTTTCAGATGAGGCTTTATGTGATCGTTTGGTGAAGGTCATACAAATGGACCCCCTTCACCAGTACATGCGAAGTGGTATTGGATGAGGATGCACGACATGCGTGTATGGCAGAAGCGGGATTATGGGGTGTTCTTTGGGATGATCGCAACAGCGGTCATCTGTTTTTTTACCCACTTCTATGTAGGGATGTTTCTGTTGTATGTGTCAGCTGCTCTTTATGTTGGCGCCGTCGTTTTGGTTTTTAACGGGATTCGTAAACGCGATGCGATCAAGAAACGATACCATCGTGAAGCAAAGAGGATGGGCCTGGAGAGGACATTTGTGATTCCCCACAACGAATCCGACGACGAAATTTGGTTTGAACTTCATCTGATGGAACCAGATAAGAAGCAAAAAAGTACACCTGTTAGGGTATTAAGGCAGTACATCCGCGATATGCAACGGCTGCATGACTTCGCAATAACGTATCCGAAGAAAAGGGTGGTGTTCGTCGGAACGACCCATCAAACGTTAACGGTTTTAGCCCTGAAGGAAGCCAAACGGCTAGGGCTTGATTATGAAATAGCGCCAAGCATTCATGATGAATCGGCTCCGATGACAAAAAGAGAATGGAGAAGGGTGCTTCGGAAGATGTATCGAGCCGATCAGAAGATACGAGCACCAGCGAAAGAGGAGTGGCGCACGTTAATTGTTCGTGTTGAAAATCCATGAGACAACAAACGAAAGGAAGATAGTCATGATCGCTACTCAAACACAACGTGTGTTTTCTACTGTACCTCTGAACAATCAAGACGTAACGGTCGTTTCACCCGATCAACTGCTGGCCCACGTGCGAGAAACTCCAAATGCCATTGTGTATCTCCTCTGGCCAGAAGATAAGGTTCTATTGCCCCTTCTGAGAGACCATGCAAGGGTATATGTCCTTGGGAATCTCAAGAGTGAACAATATATGGAAGAAATGAAGGAAGCATTACGGAATGGAGCCCATGACTTTCTGGACCGGATGGCACACGTAAGTACCGCTACTCATAATACAGGGAAAACGGATACGAGACCTGTTGATCACGTCATTCGCTTGGTTCCCAGGACAAGACCATCTACTTCTGTTCCCCGAAGCAAAGAACAGTCAATGTTTGTGGAACCGATTGACGATCAAGAGCCGCAAAGGAGGGAAGAAAAACACGAGTCCTATCCTCCGATAGACAAGAAACTTGAGACCGTATCTGTAAATTTCTCACGTCTGGATGAACTTCATATCCGCCCTATCGGGGGACGACAAATGCTTGTGGTCACCTCAACAAAAGGGGGGATTGGAAAAACTACGGTCGCCATGAACGTGGCCCGGCTGCTGCATGACCATGCAAACAGTCGGGTCATTCTTGTTGACCTGATGCATCCGCACGGTAATGTAGCAACCCGAATGCGGATTAAAACGGAAGTGAATTTGAAAACGTGGGAACCGTACTTTGAAAGCAATGCGCTGGTTACGGATCAAGTAGTTCTCACGAAACTGGTGGTCAAGCACCCTAATGGCCTGTATGTACTGCCAGGTGTGAATGTAGGACAATCTTGCTCTCCCGAACTTGTTGGCTACATTTTGACTCATCTCAGCCGCATATTTGACTATGTCGTGATTGATATCGGGCCAGAGCGGCAAGATCTGCTCAGTGTGGCGATGTCTATGGCGAACAGGACCTTGTTGATCGTTGACTACGATTTGGCAACCATCAAGGATACACAGGAATATCTGGAGCTGTGGAGCAGACGGCAACAATCCCTGGAAAAAGTCAGTGTGTTGGTCAATTTTGAACCAGCGAAGAAAGACCGAAATACACTTACGAGGGAAAAATGCAAAGCATACCTCAACGGATTGCCCATTATCGGCTTTCTTCCAGAGGCAGCTGGAATGCGGGCCATTCATAATGAGGGGAAGGTGCTGGTGCAAGAAGATAAATCTCATCCTTTTTCTGTTGCACTCATCCGAGTGATGGAATCGCTCGTATCTGGATTCGCGGTGAAAGAAAAACAAGGCTTTTTTGCAAGACTGTTTGGAGGAAAGAAATCATGAAGAAGTGTTTCGCAGTAATTTTGGCGCTTTCCCTAGTGGGAAGTGTCAATTCTTTTGCGGTTGCGCAAAAAAAGGCTACGGTATCAATTCCGGAAGGGACGAGCGCTTATAAAATCGTAGACAAGGAGGGGAATTTTGTAGATTTGGAGTTTACGTACAAAGAGGATGAAATTACTGTGGTGGTTACGGTTCCTGACACGAAAACCGCCCCCAAAATTATTTCAGTTCCTCTGAAAAAAACAGAAAAAACGAACGGAGACAATGCCGGGGGAGATAGAAAGAATGATTCGGTGTTCAGGGTACCAACGGATTCAACAAACCACTGGGCGAGAAACGACATTCTGATTATGAATCAGCTTGGTTTACTGAAAGGGTATCCAGATGGAACGTTTAAGCCGGAAAAAGCCATCACAAGAGCAGAGTATGCTGCACTTTTGGAGCGTGTTTTAAAAATGACATCAACTGTTCCTCGGCCGATAGAAACACAGGTCTTTTCGGACGTAAAGCCAAGCGACTGGTTTTTTGGATCAATTTCTTCTCTAGTGGTTCGCAAAAACATTGATCCAGCCGTATATTCAGAACGGCTTTTCTCGCCTAATACTGCGATCCCGCGTGAAGAGATTGCCCTATGGACAGCCATAGATGTTCCAAAAACCTCTTTGCAGCATGTAAAGTTCAAAGACGAGAGTGCCATAAAGTACCCATCAGACGTGAAGAAAGTGGTTTCTGCTGGCCTGTTAAAGGGCTTTCCAGATGGAACCTTTCGTCCCACCAGTAACACCACTCGGGCAGAAGCTGCGACCATGATGGTTCGTTTTTTGAAGATGAAAGGAATTATCACTGAACAAAACGAGGCAGAGAATTCTTGAATTGATTGGAAAGGGGGAGAAAGACATTGAATAAGATACCTAAAACTTTCTTGGTGTTTTTACTTGGAATCGTTCTTTTGACAACAAACGGCCATTTACCGAAGGTATCAGCGGCGACGCAATCAAAGACTTTTCCGGAAAGTACGTCTCGGACGCAAACACACTCTCTCAAGCTGCCTAACTTAAAATCGATTAGTAGCGTTTCAGTTAATACCGGGAATGTTTCGTATTCAGTGAGTGGAGAGACGGTCACGTTTACATTTTCCAATGGCGCCGTTTCCCGCACAGTCCAAACAGGAGGTACTTACACGCCAGCCGATTCTAAAACAGTTTCTACGAGCCGAACCTACTCATCAAGCGGAGCATGTTCTGCACCAACTTATCCATCTACTATCTATTATAATTACGATGGGTATTCTGGTATATTGAGTAAGACTTCTGCATCTTCGGGTGGGTTTCAATTATGTGAAGCTGATGGCCATTACTATGCCACAACTGCAACTGTTAGCTATAGTGGAACAGTAACGCGGCCAGCTTCTGACACCAGAACCTACGCATATTACTATCAGTACACCGTTACTATTAATTACGTTGATAATTTAGTTCCAAATCTAACGATAGTTTCACCTACGAATAATCAAACATTATCTGAAGTTCCCGGGTTCAACACTTACACAATTTCCGGGCAAGTGAACGACGCTGATGTTGGGGATGAGATCACGGTAAAGTATCAAATTGATTCAAATCCCGCGAAAATCATTGCAACAGAAACTTCTACTGGGTCACCACAGTCATTTAATAAAACCATCACGATTGACTCAACAATCTCGGAAGGGAACCATGTTTTGAAAGTTTGGGCCGAGGATAATAAGGGGGGGATCAGCAGCATAGAATCCAGGAATTTTGTGGTGGACAAAACTCCTCCGGCAGCACCAACTTTTTCGGAAAATCCAATCGGACAGGCAGTCTCTAAAACCGTCACTATTAACTTTCCGCCCGATGCAAGTATAAAGGAGTATAAGATCGACGTTGGCAACTGGACGACCTATACTGAACCGATCACGCTGACAAAAAATGCAACCATCTATGCAAGAGCGATCGATATAGCGGGCAACCAGAGCGATGCTTCACATTCCGTCACGTCGATCGGCCCGCCCAATCCGATTGTGAATGTCGTAGGGTTGTCGGAAGACAGCGTAAAAGTAACAGACACCCAAACGTACCCTGAACCTGTAGAACGTCAGTTTAGCATTCTCAAAGGTGGGCAGATCGTCCAAAATTCAAACTGGACTGACGAAGTAGAATATACATTCTCAGGGCTTGACCCTAACACCATATATGATGTTCAAGTCGACGTCAGATTCAAGTAAGGGGTGGGGTATTGTGAAAAAAGTACGTCAGATGGCAATTCTAACGCTGTTAGGTTGCTTTTCTTTTGCTCAACTTTCATTCGCTGCAAGTGGGGTTTCTACGACCACCATTAACGTTGTAACCTTGGCCAAAACACCAACAAACTTAACACTCGATAAAACGGCAGCGACAGATACGTCGCTGCCTTTGCGTTGGGATGCGAACGGAAACCCTTCAAAAACAGGGTATACTCTCGAAGTGTCGGAAGATCAAACCAACTGGACGGTTGTGCAAGACAATAGCATTGACGACATGGAGGAGACAGTCTCAGGATTGGCGGGAAATAAGATGTACTACTTTCGGGTATCGTCGTTCAACCAGGATTCACCTCCAAAGACAAACGGGGAGTACCTGACCGGTCAATTTCTGACGAAACCTGCAAAACCTCCGGCACCAACTGGGAGTGTCGATGGCCAAACTATCACGGTAAACTGGGAGAACGAGCCTGGTACGACGACCAAACTGTTTGACAGCAACGATCAACAGCTTACGATTAGCGACGGAGACACGAGCAAAACATTGGCCGACTTAACACCGGATACCGCATATGAGTTTTACATTGTTCATGCTAATGCGACAGGTGATTCAGTGCCCTCAGATAAAGTGAAGCTCTGGACGGATGCCAAGGTTCCAGCTAACTTGCGAGTGACTGACAGCACAGAATCGTCTTTGACCATTGCGATTGATGCAAACGGGAATCCGTCTACGACCCAATACAAATATCGGATCACCACAATCGATGGTACGGCCGTTGACGAAAGTGACTGGACTACAGACCTTACCTACAACTTTAGCTCTTTGTCGCCCGGAAGATATAAGGTATACGCAAAAGCCCGAAATAATCCGCAAAACCCGAATGCGAAGGAAACGGCTGAGATCGAGCTGGTGACGGGAACTGTACCGGCTACTCCTACAGTAGAAACTGTTCCGACAGAAGATTCGATCACAGTAACCCTTACACCGAATTCGGATCCAACGAATGTTGAATTCCGGATTGTTCTGCAGGATGAGAACGGCCAGGAGGTTGCGACTACGGATTGGGCACAAGCAGGAACAGGATGGGCAGCTTCTGAACTGAAACACACATTTACGAGTTTGCAGCCGAATAAGAAGTACAAGGTGCTTGGGGAAGCACGGTATGCAGAATAAGGAGGTTTCATCATGAAACAGCGCTGGCGAAAAGTTGGCTTGGCCCTTGTATTCTTGGCTGGCCAACCAGCTCAAACGATATTGGCGGCCAATCCGTCCATAGTTGCTGAGCAAGAGGAATGGACCTTGGCAACTGTACCTAAGTTATCTGTAATCGGGGTATCTGGTAATACTCACACCGTTGAAATTGATACGAATAATCCTTCGGGAACGGAAATGAAAATAGAGAAGTCGGGAGATCCCGACTTCTCTGTTTTTGATATTGTGGAAGATTGGACTCCACACAATGACGGAGATACGTTTTCGCTTGATCTGCAAGATGCGGAAACCGTGTACGTTCGTATCAAAGCACGAAATGGGAAAGAGCTTGAGACTTTGTACTCGGAGCCTCTTACACTTATTCAGGCTCCTGCCATGCCTACCTTGGCTTCTCAAGATAGTACGGATCGTAGTATAACCTTGGTTTTCAATCCTGTGCAGGGGGCACATGTTTACAAGGTGAAACGCTCCGATTGGGATGAGGCGAAAGTGATTACAGGCACGTCTTTTACAGATGATACGGTTTTGCCGGGAAGACCGTACACGTACGAGTTTTGGGCCGAAAATAGTGTCATGAGCAACAAAAATACGATCACCATTTGGACCAAGCCGGCGCCGCCGATTTTGAAAGTCCAAAACGTGACTGCAACGAGCATTATGTTAAAAGTTGACCTCAATGGGAATCCGGATGATGTTTTGATCGAGGCTAAACGTGAAGGAGGAAACCCTGTCGTAAATGGAACCTTGATCGAAGAAACCGGACTCAAGGAGAATACGGACTACACCTATGAGGCCCGGGTCGAGTCTTCCAATCACGAGTATTCCGAATGGGTTTCCAAAACATTCCGGACAGGAACGATGCCAGTCACTTCTGACCCCGATCAGGAATTTGACAAAGCTGCGGAGGACATCTTCTCCGAGGTTGTATACCAGGTGGACGCTGACGATAAAGGCGCATGGGTCGATGTCTCCGTGACAAACACCCGAGGAATGGATGTTCGTGGGACGGTCAACGGGGTTACCCAACTCTTAAGTGCCACGCCCGTTCGATATGGAGACCTTGAGTGGAACAAGGAATACCTTCTTACGGTCGTGGTGAGCGATGGCACTAGAATGAAGGAAAAGCAGTTTTCAATTAAAACTCCGAAGAAAGGGACAACAGAAGAAGAGACCTTCCGTAAAGAAGCAGAACAATTTATCCAATCGATCAATCTGGTCGCCGATGGTCTGATCAATTCCGGAAAAGCCTGGATCGACGTTGAGGCACCACAAACAAACTTCGCCGTCACAGCAACCATCGAAGGGGTTTCCCAAGAGATCACAAAGAAAGTACGCTTTGACAATCTGGATGACAACGCAGTCTATGTCGTTTCGATCGAGGTACGTAACGGCAAATTCTCGTATCGTGCACAACGGGAGATCACGACCCCAAACCGGACAGCTCCAGAGGTGGTAAATATCATGAAGAGCGGCAGTCAATTGCAGATTGAGGTTCTGACCCATTCAGAGCTGAAGAATTGATCGACAGTAGCCCTCGTCGGTTAAATGGCGGGGGTTTTCTAATTATTAGTGATGGAATTTTACTCAAAGAAATACCGCCTTATCATAGGCGGTATGTAACGCTCCTTTATTCATCATCTCCAGGTAAGAGTCCCTCACGAGCTAGTTTTAACGTTTCGTCAAGTTCGTCTAGTAAATGAACAATTTCAGCATTATTTTCTATATCGAAGGTCTCCCTAAATTTATTTATCCACGTTTTCTCCTCAGGAGAAAGATACCGTTGACGATTACTTATGGTATTGATTCGATATTTTAGATAGGCCTTAATCAAGACAGTAGGGATATTGGTTAGTTGATTCTCTACGTAGTCACCACTTCTCCAGCAGGAGCCAAAGCTTCTGTTAGAAAAATTAAACAAATTACTCATTTCATGTCCAAATTCATGTTCTAGCCGTTCAAATTCAGTATTTTCTTTAAGATTCTTGAGTTTTGTAGCGAGCTTAAGGAAGATTTCAACTCTCGAAGGATGCCAGTCAAAATCTCTTGTTTGATTCACAAATTTCAGGGAAGCAAGTACTATTCTGGTGTATTCATCCCATTGCCCTATCTCTTCCCTGGCTTCTACTATTCGATTTACAAAATGTAAAATCCGTAGGCCAACATCCTGACTTAATACTCCATTGTGGATTTCCATACAAAAAGGCTTTTGAATCAGCACGTCAGGGTAGGAAACGATTTTATCTAGTGCAATTAAAACATACCTTACTTTAGCATCGTTATTAACAATATTGTCGACGCTAGGACTCGTATTCTTTTTAATTAAATCCATAATAGTACTTTGTGTTGTATCCCATGGAATTTCATTTCCAAAAAGCCTTTGGAGGTCTGAGCGTTCCCTGAATTGTTTGACAGCTTCGGCAAGTCCTTCAACAAAGTTAGGAAGAGTACTAAAGTTATCAAGCACTTCAATACCATGTGCTTTTAAAAATCTCTTATAAGAATCATAGTATGTTCCTAATTTTACCTTATCGTAATCAACAAGAACGATATACGCCTTGCGGTCAGCATTATCAAGATAATCTTTATAATCTCTTCTAAATTGAAAATATATGTTGTGAATATTGATATCACCAAAACCATACCCGAGCATCAATACAACACTTGATGAAAAAAATGTGTATAATCTACTCCTGTAAAACCCTAGTTCATTCATGAATCGATAATACTGAGACTGGGTAAAAATGATACCCTGCGGTACCTCAACATCACCATGAATCTTAAAAATAGTGTTACCAGCCTCGTCCCATCCAAATTCATCCGCTCTTCCCGGGCATAATACTGCAAAATCCGGAAATAGGTCTTCCAAGTTTTTATCGTAGTTGGTAGTTACAATATTTTTTGGTGATAGATCTTTAAGGCGAGATAATTTTCTTTTTTCCTCCTCATTATCGTCTTTAGTTGAATTATTTTTTTTAAGCTCCTCCAAATTTTTCACAACCAAACTAGAAAATCCTGTCTCTAACTTCGTTTCAATTAGATGTTGAAGCATTTTATGTCCTTCTGGGGTATTTTCAATTTGGTTTTCTCTAAGTATTTCCTCTTTAACTTTTTCATAATTCAGGTCTTTGTAATGACAAAAGAAAGACTCAGCTACTTGTAATGGATCCTTACCGTTTAAATCTTCTTTATCAATACCTAATTTTAAATCATTTGCAACACCATTTAGTAAATCACTCCAAGAAGGATAATTATAATACCAGCTAAATCCTGCTCCTATAAATGGGACTAATCTTCTCCCAATAGCAGCCTTTAATATCTCTTCGGGAAATTGATCAATCATATATTACCGTCCTTTCTGGTTACTAAACTTTTTTTGATTTCAACAAAAAATTCCATATTCCTCCTAGAGATCCTTTCCCATTTAAGTTTGAGGAATTAAGCGACAAATAGCCCTTGTAAGGAAAATGGGTAGGGCATATATGAATCAATAAAAAAATGATTGCAAACTTTTGTTGTATATGGTAATGTAAGTATTGACAATAAGCAAGTGGTTAATTTATACCCTCGTTGATAGGCATCCGCAAAAATATGGACTAAGAGGCGTGGCAATGCTGTCAGTTCTGCACAATGGTCGTCCCCCGCAAGGGGCGGCTCAATACTTGGTGTGAAATAGACCGCTGAGGTGCTAACTCAAGGGCGGTCTATTTCCTTTTGTGGAAAGACAGTATAGCTACGAGCAGCATGCCAAAGGCAAGCATCAAAAAAGAGTTTCGTATACTGTCATTATCTCACCCCCTTCCCTCATGGAGTAGAGAGTGAGCTCTTCATCCTTGAGGAGCCGATTTTATTGTGCAAGAAAATGGCTTTTTCTGGAACGCCAAATGGACTTTCATAGCAAAAAGAAGTATAATAACCACCAAAGAGGGTCATACAATATAAATGACCGCAGGTGCTGGTAACACCTACGGTCTTACACAATAGCCGCCCTCAAAGGCGTCGGCTCATATTCTGGGGAAGTAGATCACCATGCTGCCAAGCTCAAGGGTGATCTGCTTTTATTCACCAGCGTTTTATGGTATCCTAAAAACAACAGCAATTGTATACACTAAAAAAGACCAACAGCGCGGCAACGCTGTCGGTCTTGCACAATAGACGTTCCCCACAAGGGGGCGGCTCAAGTTCTTTCGGAGTAGACCGCGCGAGTTGTCAGCTCAAGGGCGGTCTATTTCCTTTTGTGGAAAGACAGTATGGCTACGAGCAGCATGCCAAAGGCAAGCATCAAAGAAAGAGCCTCGTATACTGTCATTGTCTCACCCCCTTCCCTGATGGGATAGAGAGTGAGCCGACCACCCTTGAGGAGCCGATTCTATTGTGCAAACCATATTATACCATGGATTGGTAGATTCAGCCTCAGTCTCTCCGAGACTGGGGCTTTTGCTTTTTTATAGAAGCAGTTTACGACAACTTTCAAAGGGGGAGCGATTATGAAATAATGGGGATTGCTAGGAAAAATTTAGAATTACATTTCTCATTGAGGTGATTTATATGAAAAAGAATCGTTTTGCTCAATATCTCCTTGGAGCAGCTCTGCTGACCACCGCAGTTAGTCCGGTCACTGTACTGGCAGACAGTAAAGATATCCAGGTGAAAGTGGACAACGTCTCTGTCCAGTTCCCAGATGCGAAGCCTTACATCGATCCCTCTACCAGCAGAACAATGATCCCAATTCGTTTCGTTAGTGAGAAACTGGGTGCCTCTGTAGAATGGGACGGAGCGAACCGAACGGTTACTATGACCAAAGAAGGTAAACAAATCTCACTTAAAATCGGGGAAAAGAAAGCAACTGTATCTGGCAAACAGATCACATTTGATGCAGCAGCGACTTTACAAAACAATCGTACGTTTGTCCCGCTGCGCTTTGTCAGCGAAGCCTACGGTGCTAAAGTAGACTGGTTGGCAACTGAACGACTTGTATTGATTACCACAAACTTGTCTGATGGGACTGGAACTTCGGGTACCACACCGGTCGCTGGCCAACCGGGAACTACAAATCAGGGAAGTGGAAACACGTCAACTTCAGGGGTAGGATCGAAAGTTGGAGTGGATGGGCAGTTTACAGTTGTTGATCCGTCTTATCCTGACCTCCTTCTCCCCAAAGATCCCACGACTGAGCCGGCAGTTGAAGCATTCCTTAATAGCTTGAAGTTCGAAAATGGAGTAATCACGGGTAAAATTCCTCAACTACCGAAAGGGCATGTAATGGCACTTACGTATACGGACAATAAAGACAAAAATTTGAATCAAAATTTAACGAAAACCAAAGAAGGAGAAACTTTCTCAATTACCGTTAGTGGAAATGGAGGACAAATAAACTTTGCTATCTTCCAAGGAAATGTAGGGAAAAATGGAGTGTTTGTATATGTACCAGAAATGAGAGTCGAATGGGGTGCTAAAAGATGAAGCCCAAGAGAATAATTAGTTTGGCACTCGCTTTTATTTTCTTGTGTTCAACAATGGTTTCAGCAGTTGCAAATTATCCTTATGGAAAACATTATTATGGGGAAAAAGACATTTACTTGCAAGGTGATTTATCTTATTCCGGATTATCAGGAGTACAATTGAGACCTTCTATTGCGTATCGGCACGATTTGAAAGTCAGGAACGTTATTACTGGAGCGCAAACTCCAGCCAACGGTTACTTGAAAACAGTCCAATTCGACATCCAACCACTACCTGGTATTGAACCAGTAGACAAGTTCAAAGACAAATCTGGGTATCACTTGATCCCGTTTGAGGAAGAACTCATTAAAGACCTAACGACAAAAGCGAACGGTAATGCTCAATGGGTGTGGGAGCAAGTTAGCAAGTCAAGTCCCCATCCGATTGTCAAGCGATACCTAGTTAACAACGTCCCCTATATCAACATAGGGGCCGTTTTTTATTTGTCCGGCGGTGGATTGAACAACATGGCGCGGGTAGCTAACGGCAATGGGATTACATCTCCTTTGTTCCAGACTCTTTATAACAGTACACCATGGCCATCAATTCCGATCCTGGAACAAAACTCGAATGGGAGTCTGCACATCAAAGCGTTGGCTCACTCGATTTTTGATACGGCTATCACCGGCGTTGTTACCGTGAATGGAACGGCTACCAAGCAGCTCTTTTCGAAAAATACACCAGTTAGCAATTACACGGTGACTTATGAGGGAAATGTCCCCTTATCAGAACTACCTGGTCTAAAACAGGGTCAAAATCAAGTTACACTCACGGTCAGTGACAAGTTTGGGAGAACCGCTTCCAAATCAATTGTCATTCAGAATGGAGTTACACAAGGCTGCCAACCGGTTCTTGTGAAGATGAGGGATGCGACCCAGAGAATTTACTTCCCGGATGTGTCAGATGGATCAACCATCAAATACGGAGGGCCTCTCGTATGGGGAATGCAATATAACTCCGCTGTTTGTTCCGTATTTGAATCTGTAAACAAAAACAACGGCATTGGCGACAAACTGAATCAACCTATTCGGGTGTCGGACATTCATACAAGCATCTTTATGAACCGATGGGAATTCAAGCTCGGTAAGAGCAAAAATGGGGTCATCTTGGAAAATCACTCAAAAGATACGAAGCCGTTGGTGGCTTATCTTATTGAGACAAAAGGAGAAAAGGTCTTGAAGCGGTATGTGGTGAACAAAGGCCAGTCGGTGGAGATCGTACTTCCCTCTAAGAAGTACAAGGGGGAATATTCCATCCAATTCCCGTCCCCATTGGTTGACAGCGGTTTTTGGGCCAAGGCTACAGCAACTAGGGATGGAATGCCGGCCAGCTATACGTATCCAGACCAGGTAAGGGGAGCCATTCAAGCGATCGTTAATTTCAAGAAGTGAGAGGTGGGATAATTGAGGTCCAGACAAAAAATCTTGCTCCCTATGATCGTAATTTCGATCCTGATGGTCACGGTTCTTCCCGCGTCCGGATTTTCAACGAGCAAGCCTCCTGTGATCTATTCGCTGACGATCAATGGACAAAATGCTCCGACCGTATACGCGGACGTTGGAGAAGTGAGTTATTCGATTTTGTTGGAAAGCTTTTCGGCGAACAAGAAGGCGTTAGTCTCCCTGGAGTACCGGAACACTGAAACCAATCAACTGACAACAGTATTTGAAGAACAATGGCTTGAAGAAAAGACAAACTCCGGAACCTTTGCACTTCAAAAGGGAACGTATGAGGTCACGCTTCATGCGAAAGATGAAGAAGGGAATGTGGCGCAACCATATACGGTTACGGTTATTGTAGGCAGCGACACAAACTTGAAACTGCTTGAGGTGAGTCCTAATCCAATCCTGATCAAACGAGATAAGGAGACGAGAGATGTTTCGGTCACCGTGGAAAATCAATCACCAAGTCCGAAAACAACGCAGGTAGCATGGAAATGGGAAGGGGATCAACAATGGCAGGAAGTTAAGGAAGTAACCTTGCCGGGGAGGTATGAGAACCTGGGGCGAAAAGCCATAACGTTTTCGATCATGTTTGACATGCAGGGGAAAAAGGAAAGGTCAATTGAATTTGAAGTGAATCCCAATCACAATCCGTTGGAAAAAGATTATGGGGATAATCACGCGAACACGCTCGTTCAGTTTGACCTGCCAGACTTAGAAATCGGGGAAGGGATTTTGACCGCAAAAACGGCCAGTGGAATTACAGTTGAATTTCCTGTGAAGCAAAAGGATTTGCCGGGACGTACCCAAACCTTGGTTACATCCATGGAGTACGGTTTGGGGGCAGAAGCAACCAAATTGGGCGAGATCTCCAATATTTCGCTTGGGGTTGGGGAAGAAAAAATCATTGCGGCAAAATTCCCGCTTCAAAATACTGTTTATGCTCGGCTCAATCCACATGAAAATGCTCCCCCGGTTGAGTTGTATGGATTCCATAACAACCTGGAAATCACCACGCTTGATTTGACCAAGGACGTGAACCTGTACGTCAAATCAGTCAAAGGTGGAGTATATCGTCAGGGAGAACACGTTACGACCATCGTACAGGTCGGGAATATTCCAAATAGTGTTATGCCTGAAGCGGTTGATCTCGTTCTGCGTTTTAATGGAAAGGAGGTTGGCAGACAATCCGTTCATCTCAATCCGGGTGAAGAGCGGGAAGTTCCTTTCGAGTGGAAGACGCCTGTAACCGGGAAATTGGAAAGGAAGACATACAAATTGGAGGCCGAGATTCATCCGAAGCCGCGAAAATTTGACGAGATTACGTACGCGGACAATATCAAATCCGGAAATGTTGTGTTGCTGCCTGAAGAGGTGGTCGGGGCAGCATGTCGCGGGGCTAAGGTTCAGACGACAGCGGTTTCGGGCACCTATGAGTACTATTGCAATTGTACACCTACTGGCTGCAGCATTTGTACCGGTAAGTATTATGAGTCTATCATGGTTACACCGGAATACCAACCGGCAACTGTGAAAGCCGGGATGGGTTTTGCCTACAAGCTGAAAACGGAGTACCACAACTCTAATCCCCACAACGGATCGAAACATGATTTTTCTAAGATCGTAGCGGAGTTCGATACCGAAAAGGATCAGGGAGGTACGATCATCCTGCCGTCAGTTGAATTGGTGCCAAAACAGGCTCCGCCGGTATCATCAAACATTTGGCAGTTTCCACGAGCTAAAATTGAGCGGGGCCAGAAGGACATAGAGGCCATTGAGTACATTCACACACTTGATCCATTGGAAGTGGATGAAAGTCGGTACGTGGATGGGCAAAACAAGTATTACACCAGCTTTTACCAAAAGGATGGGGAGTATCCATTCGTGGTGAAGGGTGAAGGAGCGGGAGTAAACTACATCACTCACACAGATATTCATGGCAATACGACGGTGACTCCTGTTTCCCCGCGTCTCGCAACATGTATTGACCAAACATACAACATTCAAGGAAGCCCGCATGATGATTATATTTATCGACGGGTTGATCCAAACAATCCGTATCCTCATCACCTTCGGCCGGGATGGGATTGGCTGGGTCACGAAGGATACTTTGATAAGCTAGTGCCTTGGTACAACAGCAACGGAAAAGAAAATTCCAATGGGATAGAGGTTGAGGAATTCTCCGTTTATCCATAAGAGGCGGGGAGGTGATCACGTTGACAGGGATACCCAAGATGGTAGCCTTTTTTATTTGCTTGGCTTTTGTGATTGCGTACTTTAAAGACATCTCCATTATTGTATTTGGAAAAGAAGACTTTCGGAGTGCAGCGATCGCAGCGGCTCGACAGGCCATTATCAAACATCAGGACTGGGCTGCATTGCGAGTAGGAGATCCACCATATCTGATGCGGGATGGATTGGAGGATACCATAAGTCGGGTGTTGCAAAACAACCTGAACGTGGGGGCAAAGGAATTAAACGTGCGGATGAACGTACAAACGTCCCCCGCGCTTCTTTCTCTTGCGGTAGATGCGAACTATAGCAGCTCCCTTCTCAAACTGCTGAAGGAGGACAACATTCTTGTAAACGTTCCGGTCCAGACAACGGAGATCATCGAATCGAAATATGACGTGAAGAATTACGAATAAAAGGTGGTGAATGGGCGCATTACAGGCGCCTTTTTCTTATGCAAAGAAACCTCAGAATCATCATCCTGCTATTGCTTATCGCATTAGTGGGAGGGGGTGTTTACTTCGGGTATACCGAGTATGAAAAACGACAAAATGCATTGGTTCCAGTATTGACTGTCTCAAAAGAGATTCCTCCTCGCACCATGATTACTCAAAAGATGTTTGATGACGGGGTAATCAAAGTGAGCATGCACCCGGCCAAGATCGTTCCACCAAATGTGTTCCGAAAACCGGAAGACGTCCTGAATAAGTTTACAGCCACAAACTATACGGTACCGCCGAACAGCTACTTATACGTCGGGAAGGTATTGACGGCTGAGGAAATGAAAGATGGTGCGGCAATGCTGCTTAACGAAGGGGAGAAGATGATTGCGATCAACACCAATTTACGCTCTTCCTTAGCGGCCCAGATTACGGAAGGGAGTTACATCGACCTGTGGCTGTCAGCGGTGGCCAAGGAGGATAAAAAGCCGGTGATTGGTCCGTTCCTGGAAAAAGTGAGGGTGATCGGGACGTATGCAACCAGTTCTCAAAAGTCGCGTCCAACGACAGATACCGTTACCAAAAACAGCAGCGATGAGCAGCAGCCGGTAACCATCGGGACAAATGTCGTGCCGCAAACGATACTTCTCGCGGTCAATAATGAACAGATCGCATTGATCCAACTGGCTGAAAAACTCGGAACCATACAAGTAGCGGGAGTGAGTTACAAGGACTATGGCAAAACAACATCAGCTACGGATAACGGGCTTTGGTCAGTCAAGAGGATGCGGGAATGGATGACGGCAGAATTGAGTAAAACGTTTCAAGTTCTCGAAACTACAAAGGGGGATGCCCAATGATTATTAACGCAAGCAGTTATGAGCAGATTACTCAGCTCGCACGCTCTTATGGAATCGTGTGCGAAGAACGGTATGATCTTGGAGATGCACAATCACCTGTCATTCTGTCAGATACAACCGACCCGACCGGTGAAGTGGCGAATACGTTGGCGAGCCAGGGGGTTCCTGTTCTTTATTTGGCGTACGATCCTCCCGTCAATTTGTCTCCCTCTATCTCCATTTTGAAGGGGAAGGAAGTAAGGTGGGAGCAAATTTACGCCTGGATTCAGTCCTCCCTGCAAAGGCAAGAGCAGAAACAGCACATTGCCCATTTGAACGTGAAACGAACGATCGGGTTTTTTGGAATCCAACCGGGGGTAGGAGCTGGTTCGATTGCCCGAGCCTTGTCTTTTTATTCGGCCATGAATGGGAAGAAAACGCTGTACATCGACATGGACATTCGATTCCCCAAGGCACCGTATCTGATCGGGTATAAGGATTCGCGATACACGTTGGAAGGACTGCTCGAGGCCCTACAAAGCAAAGAGCGGCCCAATATGGAACCCTACTTTTTGCATAAGTCCAAGATGGGGCAAGTCACCAAACATTTGGCGGAACACTTCAAGAAGCTACCGGATTTGTTGTACGTCCTGTCTCCGTCGGCCGACCTTGGTTTTGAGTATTTTCCAACCTTGGGGACGGACCTCAACGAGATTACCGACTACATGAAAAAAATCGTGGAAGGTTCCAAACCATTCTTTGAAAACATCATATTTTCCATGGGAAGCGATCCGGATGAGCCCTTACACTTGGCCATACTTAGAGCCTGCGATCAGCGCGTCTTTGTCACGGATACCAGTCCATCTGCTGTACGGTTGTTTCCGCAACGAATCAAACTGCTGGAGAACACCGGTGTTCCAGTGGACGGTGCCCAGGTAATTCTCAACAAGCTTCCTGAAAAGATGAACATCGCCATATTTGAAGAGTTCCTACAACGTCGTGTCACCTATACCGTTCCGTATGATCCGCAGATGATTACCGAGATTCACAAATTAAACTTGCTCGGTGGAAAGTCATTTGAGTCAGCCATCGGTGAAATAGCAGAGGGGTTATTGGGGCTAGAGAAGGAAGCGAAAAGACGGGAAGCCAGTTCGAAAAAGGCAGGACGCGGCAGCCTCCTTTCACAATTTTCCCTGTTTCGAGAAAAAACCGTGTGAGGTGGATCAACGATGTCACATGAAACGATCTTGTTAAATAGAGGACGTGTAAACCTGCAACAACTGCAAAGCCAGCAGGCCGCTACGAAGACTGCTAGGCCAGAGGAAGAACAAAGTGTGGAACACACCAGTTCCGACTATGAATTGGTACGAAATGAAGTTCGGAACTTTCTCATGAACGAACATAACAAACTCGTCCAGGATGCACTGTTCAATAAAAAACGTAAGCCGGAGGTAGAGCGGATCATCCGCAACTACCTGCAGATCGAACGAAAGTTTGTGGCCGGCATGAGCATCGATGATGTCGTCATCCGAATCTGGAAAGATATTTTTTCACTGGGGCCTTTGGATGATGCGTTGGAGGATAACTCCATTACCGAAATCATGATTAATGGGTACGATCAACCGTGGGTAAAGCAGAACGGAAAAGACCGCCCTGCGGGAGATCTGATTCAATTTGACAATCAAAAGCACCTAGAGACCATTATCGTCACCAAAATCCTGAATTCTTGCGGGAAGTCTGTATCGGATAAAAATCCGATTGTGGATGCACGAATCGGTGAATGCCGGGTAAATGTGGTGTGGCAACCCATCAGTCAAATGAAAGGGCCCATCTTGACCATCCGAAAGTTCCCTCCGATCACGTTGACGGAAAAGGAATTTTTGGAAAAAGGAACAGCGTCGCCCGAGATGTTTGAGTTTATCAAACTGATTGTTCAAGGGGGATGCTCCATTTGCATGGGCGGGAGCACCGGTTCCGGTAAGACCACTACTTTTAAACTGATGGCAGGTTTTATTAAAAAAGGCGAACGGGTTATCGTTATCGAAGACACCGCAGAGATGCGATTGGAAAAGTTGTATCCCTATGAGGAAGGCTACCACTTTATTTCTGAGGAGTGTCGGATCATGGAAGATGAGTCGTTGGACGTTGTGATCCAAAAGTTGGTCGTTACCAGTCTGCGTCAGACTCCAAAGCGGCTGATCATCGGGGAGATTCGCAAAGAGAAGGATCTCCTGGCGGCGATTGAGGCTGCCTTGATTGGACACCCGTTGTGGTTTACCATGCACGGCCTCAGTGCTTCGGAATTGGCAGAACGAATCAGTATGCTTTTGGCACGGTTTATGACCAAACAGGACGCCAACCGGCTGTTATCCAAGTCGCTTAACATTATCATGATGCAAAAGCACTTTGCCGAAGATGACCGCCGCCGCGTGTTTGAAATTGTGGAGATTGTTGGCGTTGACAAGGACGGGGAATTGATCCTCAATCCGATCTTTGAATTCGACTGGGAGAAGAAAGAGTTCGTTCGCAGCAACCCCATCTCTGAACGCCTGGTCAAAATGTTCCAACATGCTGAAATTCCAAGAACGAGATACGAAAAGTATCTCCACCCTGTTGGTTGAGGTGGACATCGATGAGCATGGCGGTTTTGTTGGCCGTAGGAGCCGTCTTATTTTGTTTCCTTCTCTTGCTGTGGTTTGAGTCTGGAAAAAGAGAGACGATTAAGTGGGTTGAATTAAACAAGCCAGCAAAAAGAGAGCGAACCAGTTTTTTTGCCGAGGGAGAACGACTGGGGGTTTCGGTCCAGAAACAAGTCATATGGTGGGGACTTGCTTTCGGAATCGGTGTTGGCTTGTCCTTTCTTTTTCTCAATCCATTTATCTCGTTACTCGTATTGATCGCCAATTACTTCTCAATCAAGATGTTTTATTTAAATAAAGAACGCCACATTCGGGATCTAGCGAAAGAGCAATTGGGACCGGCGCTTCAAAATTTAGGCGCCGCTTTTCGCATTCAAAAAAACTGGAAACGTGCGTTGGAGACCACGATTCCGAGTCTGGATGAACCGTTGAAAAGTGAGTTCATGCGTGTGTATCAACTCCACAGCAGTGATGTTTTGATCGGGGAAGCCTTACAAGAGATGATGGAACGGCTCAAAGTACCCGAAATGAACTTGTTTGTGAAGATGGCCGAGATTAGTCAATCGGTTGGTGATAGCGCAGCCGAAGGAGTACTGGTTGCGGGTGCCTACTTTCAAACCAAGCGATTGGCAAAAATGGAACTGGCCAATGCTATGCTAAGTGCCGTTCGAGAAAATCGTTGGCTGTCCTATTTGTTTATTGCTGCCGTGGCATTTTTCCGTTTCTTTCAGCCGGAAATATTTGCAGTGTACACAAAAAGTATGGTTGGACAGTGTCTGTTGACTGTATATCTGGGGATTGCTCTTTTTGTCCCCATCGTGAGTTATTTCATCATTCGAAAAGAGGTGTGATCGTTGATCTTCCTTGTGTTTGGGGGAGGGCTGTTGGCCTTCCTCCTTTTTCTCATCCTGTTTTACCTGTTTCAACCTTCGTCAACTTATCGGGCATCGATCCTTTTGGAGGAAGTCAAACCCGATCAAACATGGCATCGGTCATTCGAATTTCTTTTTCCTCTGACCAACAAATACTTGCAGCGAACCAGAGCTGCGATTGAGCAAGAACTACTGGATGCTGATTCAAGGAAGACGCCCGAGCAGATTGTCATTGAACAGTTTGTGTATATGGTCGGTGTGTTGTTACTGTTTCTCATCGTTTACGTGATCATGAAGGCCTGGTTCATTCTCGTCCTGGGTATCCTTTTAGCCGTATATTTTTTCTTCGAACCGAGGAGAGAGCTAAAAAACAAAGCGAAGAAATTGCGGGAAGAGATACGAAAGGAAACCCCCAACTTTGCACTGACGGTCAGACTGTTACTCAAGGGGCAGAAAACCCCCGCGGATGCGCTGCGAATTGCATGCGAACACGGAACAGGTAGTGGGCTGAAAGCATATGCGGAGGTACTCAAACAAGACTTGGAGTTTCTGTCACCGCAGGAGGCAGTCCAAAAGTTTGCCAGGAGTACAAAGGTGCCGGAATTGATTGAGTTCAGTGCAGCTCTTTCTCAATACATGACGGTAGGGCCTGGAAAAGATGGACAGGAAATCTTGGCGCAAATGGAATCGACTTTTCGGGAATTGGACAAAAAACTCATGGAGCGCGAAAAGCAAGTACGTCCCGCCAAGGTAAAGGCGATGAATATGATCATTGCCTTGGACGGTATCCTGTTTATTGCCACGCTGATGGCGTTGTATTTGGTCAGCATGCTGTCCAAAGGACCTGCCTTTTGAAAGGGGGGAGTCGGTTGAGAGATCCCCCCTATGGAGACGATACAACCTGACCAAAGAAGTCATGCAAAAGAATTATTATGTAGGAGAGGATTACCATGTGGAACAAATTGATTCAAAAAGGAAAAGCTTTGTTTAAACTGGTCCGTAACGATCGTGGTACGGTATTGATGGAAAAGAAAATTCTGTTGGTCGTCATTGTCGTAGGCGTTTTTGGATTCAGTACCCTTGGCTATACGTTCCTGAAAGACTACTGGAACCAAACGTCCACCAACATTAAAAACAATAGCCAAATTAACGAAGAAGTGAGCTGGTAAAAAGGGCGGACCGGGCAGAAATGCCCGGTTTTTCTATTTATGAAATGAATTTCGAAAGGAGAGGAAGCGAATGCAAAAGTTTTTCTGCCAGTGGTACCTTGATACATCAGGTACGGTTCTGATGGAAAAGAAAGTGATCTTAGTGGTTTCTGCTGTGATGATCTTCGGTATGGCCTCTATGGCCTTACCGTGGATCCACTCGTATTTTTCCGACTATACCGCCAGTGTACGAAATGCCGGGAAAGTACATGAATTTCGGAGTGTGATCCTCCAATGAAAACGCTCAGAAATCAAAGTGGGTTTATCAGTATTGAGTATTTGATCATCTTCTCCCTAATTTTCCCGTTCTTCATCCTCATGGGCGACTTTGTTCAATGGGGAGGAAAATGGCTGAATGCTCAGGTTTGTATTAACGACACGGCTCAAAAGATGGGGGAGCATGGCGGGCTGTTGGATGGCACGATCCCCTATTTGCAACAACGGTTTGCTGATGCCGGACTGGACCCTGCTGAATGGGATTTGACGATTTCAGCCGGTCCACTGGCAAAAGGGGAGGAAGGCGTGATTGCCGTTTCGTCCACCTACACATTCAAGTCTTTGAAAATCATCGGGATTACGGCTCAAGTTCCCTTACGGGCTTCGGCCACGTTTACATCACAAATCTGGATGAGGTGAGGAAGTGATACTCATTGGGTTCTCTCTCATTGTCCTGCTGATCGCTGCTTGGACGGATTGGAAATGGCGGATCATTCCGGATTGGTTGACCTATCCGTCTATGGTGGTTGCGATCCTGTACCATTACATTCATGACCAATTGGGGTATTCCGTATTCGGTGGTTTGTTTGTGTTCTTTATGCTGATGGGACTCACATTGTTCGTGCAAGACGGAATTGGGGGAGGGGATATGAAACTCCTTACCTTTTTGGGATTTACGCTTGGTTTCCCGCTCGTAAATGGGGTGATCTTATTGTCTTTTTTGTCGGGGCTCATCTTTTCCAAAGTGATGAAACAGGTTCATGTACCGTTTGCGCCGTTTATCGCGTTTTCATTCGTAATCCTGCTGCCGACGATTTCTATGGGGTAGCAAGGAAAAAGAAATGGAGGAGGGGCCGATGGATCTGCCGGTAATCCAATACGCAAAGAACATATGCGAACAAGAATTCCGAAAAGCGTTGGCAGCGGGAAAGGAGGGAGGGATCGAGATTTATTACCAACCCTTTATTCACGTTGGCACAGGTCAGGTTATTGGAGCGGAAGCTCTCACACGATGGGTACACCCATTGTTAGGGGACATATCGCCTCGTATCTTCGTTCCACTGGCGGAATCCAATGGCCTGGTTACCGATTTGGACCGATACGTTTTAACAGTTGCTTGCCAACAGGCGAGGAGGTGGCAAGACACGTATGGCCCAATACGAATCGCAACCAATATTTCCCCGCATTCCCTCCAACATGCCGACTTTGTCGCGGTAATCTTGAATGTCTTGCAAGAAACACGGTTGCCTCCGGAGTGTTTGGAGATTGAACTGACGGAGAACATTGCGATTCGACAAGAACATACCCTTTCGATATTGGCCAGGTTGAAAGGGCTGGGCATAAAGATCGCGATTGACGATTTTGGTACAGGATACTCTTCGCTAAATTACCTGCGCCTATTTCCAGTAGACACATTGAAAATCGACCAAGTATTTGTGCGAGATGTGGAAAGCAGCCAGCAGGAAGTCCCAATTACTTCAGCCATAATTCGTCTTGCTCATGAATTGAATCTGCAGATTGTTGCCGAGGGAGTCGAATCAGAGGAACAAAAAAACTATCTCTTGCGTAAAGACTGCCACTGGTCAAGACCCCATTTTGTAGACACTTAAAAAACCCCCGGCCGTTAGGCCGCATGCTGACGCCTGTACTCGACTGGCGTCAGCTTATTTAATTTGATTTGCAAACGCTCTTCATTGTAAAAACGAA
>Ga0310828_1000108_pt1 | contig 134838 bp, 141 predicted proteins | sample WT_ome_3_FD_202242 | JGI IMG/M metagenome (GOLD analysis project Ga0310828, IMG submission 202242) | Sorghum-adapted microbial communities enriched on wild type (WT) sorghum from Joint BioEnergy Institute, Emeryville, California, United... ... | reverse complement strand
TGACATCTAAAATATTCGGCGACGCCGAATGGATTTTATTGACAACCGTCACCGGAAGGCCGGCCGCTTTCAATGTCGCAGCTGTGCCATTCGTCGCCAAAATTTGATAGCCGATTTCGACAAAGCGGCGGGCAAGGTCGATGGCTTCCGCTTTATCTTTGTCCGCCACCGTCAACAGTACCGCCCCATGCGGCTGAATGTGAATGCCGGACGCCACAAGCCCTTTGTAGAGCGCTTTTTCAAACGTCATGTCTTTGCCGATCACTTCACCGGTCGACTTCATTTCTGGCCCGAGCGAAATATCGACGTTGCGCAGTTTCGCAAACGAAAACACGGGTACTTTCACAAAGACACCCTCACTCGTTGGGCAGACTCCAGTTTCATAGCCCATTTCAGCGAGCTTCGCCCCTAAAATGGCCTTTGTGGCGAGGTTGGCCATCGGCACACCGGTGATTTTGCTTAAAAACGGCACGGTGCGGCTTGAACGCGGGTTCACTTCAAGCACGTATACATCGCTGTCAGAGATAACGAACTGGATGTTTAAAAGCCCAACGATGCGTAGCCCGCGTGCCAATTTGACTGTATAATCAACAATCTTTTCGATGACATCGGCACTTAATGTTTGCGGTGGGTAGACAGCAATCGAGTCGCCAGAATGGACGCCGGCCCGTTCGATATGCTCCATAATCCCTGGAATGACGACCGTCTCACCGTCCGAGATGGCATCGACTTCAACTTCCTTGCCGGTGATGTAGCGGTCGATCAACACCGGGTGTTGCGGGTTGACGCGCACGGCGTGTTCCATGTAATGGAGCAGTTCCTCCTGCCCATACACGATTTCCATCGCCCGGCCGCCGAGCACGTACGACGGACGAACAAGCACCGGATAGCCGATCTCTTCGGCGATAGCGACCGCTTCCTCCACCGAAACGGCCGTTTTGCCGGCCGGTTTTGGAATGCCGAGTTCGGAGAGCACCTGTTCAAATTTGTCGCGGTCTTCGGCGCGGTCTAAATCTTCAAGCGTCGTCCCGAGCAAGCGGACGCCGCGCGCTTCGAGTTCTGCCGCTAAGTTGATGGCTGTCTGGCCTCCGAACTGGACGATGACGCCGACCGGCTGTTCGAGCTCGATGACATGCATGACATCTTCCGCTGTCAGCGGTTCAAAGTACAGTTTGTCCGACGTGCTGAAGTCGGTCGACACGGTTTCAGGGTTGTTGTTGATGATGATCGCTTCATAGCCCGCTTGTTTAATGGCCCAGACGCAATGGACGGTCGCATAATCAAATTCGATCCCTTGGCCGATGCGGATCGGGCCTGAGCCGAGTACGATGACGCTCTGTTTCTCGGTCACGATCGATTCGTTTTCTTCTTCATATGTGCTATAGTAGTACGGCGTTTCTGACGTGAACTCGGCCGCGCACGTATCGACCATTTTGTAAACTGGCACGATGCCCTCCTGACGGCGCAGCTCGTAAATGTCGCGTTCCGTTTTGTTCCATAAGTTCGCCACCGCGGCGTCCGAGAAACCGAGCGCTTTCGCTTTCTTTAGCACTTCAAGATCTCCTGGATGGCTTTGGACGACCGTTTCCATCTTGATGATGTTCTCAAGCTTATGCAAGAAAAAGCGATCAATTTGGCTCCACTCATGCAGCGTTTCGACCGATACCCCGCGGCGGAGCGCTTCAGCGATGTAAAAGAGACGCTCATCGCCCGCCTTGCGGATCCGTTTTTCGATCACGTCGTCTGCAGCCGTGTTCACATCTTTCAACTCGAGATGGTGAACGCCAATCTCAAGCGAACGAACCGCCTTTAACAGCGATTCTTCAAACGTTCGGCCGATCGCCATCACTTCTCCCGTCGCTTTCATTTGCGTACCGAGGCGGCGGTTCGCCGATTCAAATTTGTCAAATGGGAAGCGTGGAATTTTCGTCACCACATAATCAAGTGTCGGTTCAAAGCAGGCATACGTTTTTCCGGTGACTGGGTTGATCATTTCATCAAGTGTTAGTCCGACAGCAATTTTCGCTGCCAGTTTCGCGATTGGATACCCGGTTGCTTTTGAAGCGAGCGCCGACGAGCGGCTGACGCGCGGGTTCACTTCAATGACGTAATAGCGGAAACTGTCCGGGTCGAGCGCCAGCTGGACGTTGCAGCCACCTTCGATGCCGAGGGCGCGGATGATGTTAAGCGACGCGTTGCGCAACAGCTGGTACTCGCGGTCGCTTAACGTTTGGCTCGGAGCAACAACGATCGAATCGCCCGTGTGAATGCCGACCGGATCGATGTTTTCCATGTTGCAGACGACGATCGCATTGTCGTTGGCATCGCGCATCACTTCATACTCGATTTCTTTGTAGCCAGCGATGCTCCGCTCGAGCAGACATTGATGCACCGGACTCATTTTTAAACCGGTCGAGACGATGTCAATGAGCTCCTCTTCATTCGTACAAATACCGCCGCCCGTACCGCCAAGCGTAAACGCCGGGCGGACGATGACCGGATAACCGATCTGTTGGACGAACTCGTACGCTTCCTCCAAGCTGTGAACAATGGCGCTTTCCGGCACCGGTTCTCCAAGCTCGTTCATCAAGGCGCGAAACTGCTCGCGATCTTCCGCCTTTTCGATCGCCTCCAGTTTCGTGCCGAGAATTTCAACTCCGCATTCCTCAAGCACGCCGGCTTTCGCAAGCTGGACGGCCAAGTTGAGCCCGGTTTGGCCACCCAGCGTCGGCAAAATCGCGTCTGGCCGCTCTTTTCGGATAATGCGGGCGACAAACTCGAACGTCAGCGGCTCCATATATACTTTATCGGCGATTTCCGTATCGGTCATGATCGTCGCCGGGTTTGAGTTTACGAGAATGACTTTGTATCCTTCTTCTTTTAAAGCTAAGCATGCCTGCGTCCCAGCGTAGTCAAACTCGGCCGCTTGGCCGATGACGATCGGCCCTGAGCCGATCACTAAAATCGTTTCGATGTCACGGCGTTTAGGCATGGATGACTTCTCCTTTCTTGCTGAACTCGCGGATGAGTGTCAAAAACTCGTCAAACAGTGAATTCGCATCTTCCGGCCCCGGCGATGCTTCCGGGTGATATTGCACTGTAAACGCCGGGAAATCGAGATGACGGAGCCCTTCGATCGTCCCATCATTCAAGGCAACGTGTGTCACTTCGAGACGAGTGCCAACGAGCGACTCATGCGTCACGGCATAGCCATGATTTTGCGATGTGATAGCCACTTTGCCGGTGCGCAAATCTTTCACCGGATGGTTCGATCCGCGATGGCCAAATTTCAATTTTTCCGTATTCGCACCACACGCCAAAGCGAACAACTGATGGCCGAGGCAAATCCCAAAGAGCGGCACTTTGCCCAAAATCCCACGAATCATCTCAATCGCTTCCGGCACATCTTTCGGATCGCCCGGTCCGTTTGAGAGCATCACCCCATCCGGATGCCAGCTGAGCACGTCTTCTGCTGTCGCATTGTACGGTAACACGATGACATCGCAATGCCGTTTGTTCAACTCACGCAAAATACCATGCTTCATCCCAAAATCGATGAGCACGACGCGTTCACCGCGCCCCGGGCTCGGGTAAGCACTTTTCGTCGAAACGCGTTTTACTTGGTCTCGCGGCCACTCCATCGCCCGCAGTTTCGCCGCCGCTTCCGCTGGGTGGACATCCAAGCCGCAAATCATTCCTTTTAACGTCCCGTGCTGGCGAATGAGACGCGTCAGTTTGCGCGTATCAACGCCGGCAAGCCCCGGAATGTCTTTTTCTTTTAAATAGGCATCGAGCGTCATTTCACCGCGCCAATTCGACGGAATTGAGCATGCCTCTTTAACGATGAATCCGTGCACATACGGGCAGATCGCTTCAAAATCGTCGCGGTTAATGCCGTAGTTGCCGATCAACGGATACGTCATCGTCACGATTTGCCCGCAGTACGACGGGTCAGTCAAAATTTCTTGATAACCGGTCATCCCGGTGTTAAAGACGACTTCACCCGTCGTCTCTTTCAAACTACCAAATGCTTCCCCAACAAAAAACGAACCATCTTCTAAAATAAGCTGCCGCTTCATGTTATGCCCTTCCTTTCTCCCATACGAGTGTTCCACCAACAAACGTCATCACCGGCCATCCTTGACATCTCCATCCGGCAAACGGCGTATTGTTTCCTTTGGAGGCAAATGTCTCTGGATCAATCGGTTCTTCTGTTTCTAAATCAATGACCGTGATATCCGCCGGTGCTCCGACCTCGAGTCGCCCTGTTTGCAAGCCGAAACATTGCGCTGGTTTGATCGTCAACCAATCGACAAGCTGTTTTAACGTAAACACGTTCTTTTTGACAAAATGGGTGTACAAAAGCGGGAATGCCGTTTCCAATCCGACGATGCCAAACGGCGCCGCCTCCATTCCTTTCGCTTTTTCCGCTGCTGTATGCGGCGCGTGGTCGGTGGCAATGAAATCGATCGTGCCGTCGAGCAGCCCTTCAATTAACGCTTCACGGTCAGCGCGGCTGCGCAGCGGCGGATTCATTTTATAGTTCGCATCAAGCCTCGGAATGTCCTCATCGCATAGGAGGAGATGATGCGGCGTCACTTCCGCGGTGACGCAGATACCAGCCCGCTTTGCGTCACGGACGACGCGCACCGATTCTTTCGTGCTAATATGGCAGACATGATAGTGGCACCCGGTCGCTTCGGCGAGCAAAACATCGCGGGCGATGTGCACCGCTTCACAGACCGACGGGATGCCAGCGATCCCGTATCGGCGCGCAAAATCGCCGTCATGCACCGCACCGCCGTTTTTTAACGTATCGTCCTCGCAGTGGGCAACGATCGCCATATCGAGGGCGGCGGCCCGTTTCATCGCTTCAAACATCATCCCCGCTGATTGCACTCCGACGCCGTCATCAGTAAAGGCGAACGCTCCCGCTTCTTTTAACGCGGCAAAATCGGTCAGCTCCTCCCCTTTTTGCCCGAGCGTGATCGAAGCATACGGCAACACACGGACATGCGCCGTTTCTTGGATGCGTCGCGCAAGCCATTCCATCTGCTCTTTCCGGTCCGGCACCGGGTTTGTGTTTGGCATCGCCGCCACTGTCGTAAAGCCACCTTTCGCAGCGGCGAGCGTGCCGGTTTCAATCGTTTCTTTCGCTTCTCCACCCGGCTCGCGCAAATGGACATGCACATCAATCAAGCCGGGAGCGATGAGTTTGCCCCCAACGTCGATCACGTCTTCTCCATTTGCTTCAAACAGCTGTTCATGATGGATCGCTGCAATGTTTCCGTGCTCTATTTTGATATGAGTTCGCACCAATTGCCCGTTTTCATTGAACGACATGCCATTTTTCAACCACATGGCCATGCTGCATTCTCCCTTCTATTGCCCGTTTTAAGACCGCCATCCGCACATAGACGCCATTTTCCATTTGTTTAAAAATGCGTGACGGTTTCGCTTCGACAAGCTGACTCGCGATTTCGACCCCACGATTGACCGGCGCCGGGTGCAGAATGATGGCGCCCGGTTTCATCAACTGTGCCCGCTCGAGCGTCAGCCCGTATTGTTGGTGGTACTCTTCTTTGGTTAATCCCATTTTTTCAGCGTGACGTTCGTGCTGGATGCGCAAAAGCATGACGACATCAGCGCGAGCGATGGCTTCATCGATCTCGACATAAGTCCCGTGCAGGTTCATGTCATCTTCCCATTCCGGCGGTCCGGAAAACAAGACGTTTGCCCCCAATCTTGTCAACACTTCCGCATTGGAGCGGGCGACGCGGCTATGGCGAATGTCACCGATGATCACGACCGTCAACCCAGCAAACGTTCCAAACTCTTGACGAATTGTCAGCAAGTCAAGCAGCGATTGGGTCGGATGGTGTCCACAGCCGTCGCCGGCGTTAATGATCGAAACACCAACCGAATGACGGAGCGCTTCGAAATAGGCATCTTCGTGATGGCGGATAACCACAGCGTCAACCCCGATCGCTTCAAGCGTCTTGACCGTATCGTACAGCGTCTCTCCTTTTTGCACACTTGAGCGTTCCGGGTCAAATGGAATGACATGAAGCCCCAGTTTCCGCTCCGCCATCTCGAAGCTGCATTTCGTGCGCGTGCTCGGTTCAAAAAACAAGTTCGCTACATACATCGGCGTCGCTGGATGCCACGGACGCCCGTTGCGGAACGTCTCCGCTTCATCGAGCAAACGGTTGATTTCGGAAAGCGACAGTTCACTTAACGTGAGTAGATGGGCCATCAGTCTCTCTCCCTTTTCTTTTTGATAAAAAAACACCTTGCCGGCAAGGCAAGGTGTGACGATTGAGGCATGGCGGAGCAGAGGGTAGACTCCGCCCCATGCGCTTCGTTCCCACCTTTTTAAGCCTCGCTGGACTTAATTAAAAGGTGTTTTTATTTGATTTAGGCGACATGGTCGTTGCTTTTTTCTTCTTCAAATAAGTTTTCCGCTACTTGCGGCCGTCCTGGCAACACTAAGTTGAGCAGGACACCGACAATGGCTGACAACGCCATTCCAGTGATTTGAAAGCTCTCACTAATTTTTAGCACCGCCCCGCCAATTCCGATGACTAAAATGACCGAGGCGATGATTAAGTTGCGCGTCTGGCCAAAATCCACGCGGCTATCCACAAGCATACGCAAACCGGACGAGGCGATAATACCGAACAGTAAAATCGAGACGCCGCCCATGACCGGTGTCGGAATCGAGCCAATCAGCGCCGTCACTTTGCCGACAAAACCGAACACGATGGCAATTACCGCTGCGCCGGCAAGCACGTAGACGCTGTAGACACGCGTGATCGCGAGCACACCGATGTTTTCCCCGTACGTCGTTTTCGGCGGACCGCCAAGCAAAGCAGAAATCATCGTCGCTGTTCCGTCCCCTAAAATCGACCGGTGCAATCCTGGCTTCTGGATTAAGTCGCGGCCGACGACTTTGCTTAACACGAGCTGATGGCCGATATGCTCCGACAAGGTGACAATGGCGACTGGCACCATGAGCATGACAATCTCCGCGGTGATGCGCACCGGATAGTCAGCGAACGGGAGAAGGAAATCCGGCATTTCTATCCACTTTGCTTTCGCTACGTTCGATAAGTCAACGAGCCCGACTGCGAGGGCATAGACGTAACCGACGACGATGCCGACAAGCACTGGGATTAAGCTCAGCATGCCGCGCGCCAGTACCGAGCAAATGACCGTGGCGGCAAGCGTCACTAACGCGACCGAAAAATGGAGCAGACTGTAGTTGCCGTCCGGGCCGTTCATCGCCATTCCCACCGCCGTGCCGGCTAAACCGAGACCGATGACAATGATGACCGGACCGACGACGACCGGTGGCAACAGTTTCATCACCCAACGATATCCGGCCTTTTTAATGATGAGGGCGACGATGCCGTACACGAGCCCGGCAAGGAAGCTGCCGATCATGGCCGCACCCGGGCCACCGGCTGTTTTCGCCGCAATGATCGGCGCGATGTAGGCGAACGATGAGCCGAGATAGGCCGGTACTTGCCATTTCGTGATAAGCAAAAACGCGAGCGTCCCAAGCCCGCTTGTGAGCAGGGCGATCGAGGGGTCTAACCCAACCAAATACGGCACTAAAATCGTTGCCCCAAACATGGCGAATAAATGCTGCAAGCTTAACGTCACCCATTGCCCAACTGTCGGGCGGTCTTGAATATCCAGTATCGGTTTGTTCACTTTCCTTCACTCCTTTCGCTATCTAAGCGAATTTATCTTTTAGTGTGCACAAAAAAAACCTCTTGGCCCGCGAAGGCACAAAGAGGGTGCAGAAACAGCCGAAACCATTCCGCCCCTTTTGCAGCCTCGCGGGACTGCGCTTAAAAGGGAGCTGCTTTATTTTTCATGAATCGATACTTGATCAACCCCATCCACTTCGGCAAGTTCGACGACAATCACTTCGGCGCTGGACGTTGGCACGTTTTTACCAACGAAATCGGCGCGAATCGGAAGTTCCCTGTGGCCGCGGTCAACGAGCACCGCCAGTTGGATGCGCGCTGGGCGGCCCAAATCCATGACGGCATCCATCGCCGCTCGCACCGTCCGACCAGTAAACAGCACATCATCGACTAAAATGACTTTCTGTTCGCTCACCGGAAACGGTACGTTCGTTCCCTTGACGAGCGGCTCATGGTCTTCTGTTTTCATCGTCAAATCATCGCGGTACAGCGTAATATCGAGTTCACCGACCGGAACCGATGTTCCTTCAATTTGTTCGATCCGCTCAGCCAAGCGGCGCGCCAAATAAATGCCGCGCGTTTTAATCCCTACCAATACGCAGCCATCGATTCCTTTGTTCCGTTCGATAATTTCGTGAGCGATGCGCGTTAAAGCGCGGCGAATCGCTTGTTCATCCATCACAACAGCTTTTTGCATGCGAACCACCTCCGTCGACACAAAAAAATCCCCCGCCTGTGAAGCGGGGGCATGGCTGATTGCCAGCAGACAAAATGGGCATACGCCATCTATTTTTACATCCGACCCCTTCTCAGCCTCACAGGACTGAATTTAAAGGTTCCTGTTCACTTGCTTTCATTGTAAAGCGGCCGCCTCCGTTTGTCAATTGTTTTTTCGCAACCATTCGAGCAGTTCGGCAAACTCCGGCGGCAGCGGTGCTTCAAATTCCAAATAGTCGCCGCTTCGCGGATGACGGAAGCCGAGCACCCCGGCGTGCAATGCTTGGCCCTCGATCGAGAGCGTTTTTTTCGGCCCGTATTGCGGATCGCCAGCAAGCGGGTAGCCGATGTATTTCATATGGACGCGAATTTGGTGCGTCCTCCCCGTCTCAAGCTGGCATTCGACATACGTATATTGACGGAACCGCTCTAGCACGCGGAAATGGGTGACTGCTTCCTTTCCGTTTTCATCGGTAACCGCCATTTTTTTTCGGTCGCGTTTGTCGCGGCCGATCGGGGCATCGATCGTACCGTAATCGTGCGGAATAACGCCGTGAACAATCGCCTTGTAGCGGCGCGTCACGGTTTTGTTGACAAGCTGCTCCACAAGCGAGCGGTGGGCGGCGTCATTTTTCGCCACCATCAGAAGCCCTGATGTATCTTTGTCAATCCGATGGACAATGCCGGGACGGAGCACGCCGTTAATGCCGGACAAGTCGCGGCAATGGGCGAGCAAAGCGTTCACAAGCGTGCCGCGCATATGCCCGGGCGCCGGGTGGACGACCATGCCGCGCGGCTTGTTGACAACAAGCACGTCTTCATCTTCATAATAAATGTCAAGCGGGATCGGCTCCGGCTCAACATGAAGCGGCTCCGGTTCCGGCGGCGAGATAGCGACGGTATCGCCCAGTTCGGACTTGTAATTCACCTTCACTGTACGGCCGTTGACCGTCACGAGCCCATTTTTAATCCATTGCTGCACTTGCGAACGCGACCATTCATCATTTAGCGCAGCGATCACTTTATCGATCCGCTCGCCGTCATATTCCTCTTCGATGTGAAATGTGATCGTATCCATCTACTCATTCCCTTTCTCTGGTGTTGCGAAAAAAAACATATGGATAAACAGCAAGATGACGCCGACAGTCAGCGCTGAGTCAGCGATATTGAACACCGGAAAGCTGTATGTGCCGATGTACGTATGGATAAAGTCGACCACTTCTTTCCGGAACACACGGTCAATAAAATTGCCGATCGCCCCGCCGAGCATCAGGCCAAGGCCTATGCCGGCCAATCGTTCTGAAGGCCGCAAGCGGCGGATGTAGATGATGATCCCAGCTACAACGATGACTGTCACTAAATAAAACAGCCAAAACTGTCCTTGCAACATGCCCCACGCTGCACCGCGATTGCGGTGCGATGTAATGTAGAGGACATTGTCGATCATCGGGATGCTCTCCCCGAGCTGCATATAGCGGACAACAAGCCATTTTGTCCATTGATCCAGAGCGATCACCGCCGCTGCGAGCAAATAATAGATCACCGCGCGAAATCCCCCCACGTTTCCGATTTATCCTTTCAGCATTGTACCATACTTGGCCATGGCAAACAAACGAAGCGGCAAGGCCGCCAGGAAGGCAGCCTGCCGCTTTTGTTATGCCGAATAATGTTCGTTCACAATATGTGCGCAGCGCGGACAAAGCGTCGGGTGGGACTCATCGCGTCCGACGTCCGGTGTCACCGTCCAGCAACGTTCGCACGTCTCACCTTCCGCCGGGCGAACGATGACGGCCACATGGTTGAGCCGTTCTGCTTCGGCTGGCGCGGCGTCATACGATTCATCGGCGACCGAAAACGCGGAAACGATGAGAAGTTGGCGCAAGTCCTCGTTGATCGAAGCCAAAAGCGCCCGCACTTCGTCTTTCGGGTAAACAGTGACGCTCGCCGTGAGCGACTTACCGATCACTTTTTCATTACGCGCATTCTCGAGCGCTTTTAAAATGTCATCTCGTACATCCATAAACGCATCCCATTTCGCGAGCAGCGCTTCTTCACCATCGATGGCCATTGGCTCCGGCATGTCGGTGAGCTGGACGCTTTCCACTTGCTCTTTCCGGTTCGGGATATGCTCCCACACTTCATCGGCCGTGTGCGGCAAAATCGGCGCAATGAGCTTCGCCAAGGCGACAACCGTTTCATACAGCACCGTCTGCACCGCACGGCGGGCACGACAATCGGCCGCTTCGATGTACAAAATGTCTTTCGCCATATCCAAATAAAATGCGCTTAACTCGACGGTGCAGAAATGGTTCATCTCATGATAAACAGCAGCAAAATCATAGCTGTCATACGCCTTTTTCACTTTAGCGATGAGTTTATTTAATTTCGCTAACATGTAGCGATCGAGTTCGCCAAGCTCCCCAACCGGCACAGCGTTTTGATTCGGGTCAAAATCAAACAAGTTGCCGAGCATAAAGCGGAACGTATTGCGGATTTTCCGATACACTTCGGACACTTGTTTTAAAATGTTATCGGAAATGCGTACATCCGCCTGATAGTCAACCGAGGCGACCCAAAGGCGTAAAATGTCGGCACCGAGCTGTTCCATGACTTTGGCCGGCACGACGACGTTGCCGAGCGATTTGCTCATTTTTCGCCCTTCGCCGTCTAAAACGAAGCCATGGCTTAACACCCCTTTATACGGTGCTTTTCCGGTGACGGCAACGGCTGTAGACAGCGACGAGTTAAACCAGCCGCGATATTGGTCAGATCCTTCTAAGTATAAATCAGCCGGACGCTCTAGGTCATCGCGTTCAACAAGCACGGCTTGATGCGACGAACCGGAGTCAAACCAGACGTCCATAATATCCGTCTCTTTCGTAAAGAGGCCGTTCGGGCTGGACGGATGGGTGAATCCTTCCGGCAATAAGTCTTTCGCCTCACGCTCAAACCAAACATTCGAGCCGTACTGGCGGAATAGGTTTGACACGTGCTCGATCGTCTCATCTGTGATGATCGGCTCGCCGTTTTCGCCGTAAAAGACCGGAATTGGCACGCCCCAAGCGCGTTGGCGGGAGATGCACCAGTCACCGCGGTCGCGCACCATGTTATGGATGCGGATTTCTCCCCATTCTGGCACCCATTTCGTTTCCTTGATGGCATCAAGAAGTTGATCACGAATTTTATCAATGGAGGCAAACCATTGTGTCGTCGCTCGGAAAATTGTCGGTTGCTTCGTCCGCCAATCATGCGGATACGAGTGGGTAATGAAGCTGAGCTTAAGGAGCGCTCCAACTTCCTCGAGCTTTTGTGTAATCGCTTTGTTCGCCTCGTCGTAAAACATCCCTGCAAATCCAGGCGCTTCTTCTGTCATATAGCCGCGCTCATCAACCGGGCAAAGAACCGGAAGCCCGTATTTTTGTCCGACGATAAAGTCGTCTTCCCCGTGTCCTGGTGCCGTATGAACGCAGCCGGTACCGGCGTCGGTCGTGACGTGCTCGCCGCAGACGACAAGCGAGTCGCGCTCGTAAAACGGATGTTTGGCGACTACGTACTCAAGTTCTTTTCCTTTTATCGTTTTGACGACAGACCATGCCTCCCAGCCGACTTCTTTCGCTACCGATTCCGCCAAGGCCGCAGCAACAACGTATTTTTGCCCGTTTGCTTCGACAATATAGTAGTCCAAATCCGGGTGAACGGCGATCGCCAAGTTCGCTGGAATCGTCCACGGTGTCGTCGTCCAAATGACGATTCGTTCATCCCCTTGAAGCACACCTTTACCATCTTTAACTGGGAACGCGACATAAATCGACGGCGACCGTTTGTCTTTATATTCGATTTCCGCTTCGGCGAGCGCCGATTCGCTCGACGGCGACCAATACACCGGCTTCAGCCCTTTATAAATGAGCCCTTTTTTCGCCATTTCACCGAACACTTTAATTTGCTGGGCTTCATATTCCGGCTTGAGCGTAATGTACGGGTTGTCCCAATCGCCCCGCACCCCGAGCCGTTTAAACTGTTGGCGCTGGTTGTCGATTTGCTCATACGCGTATTGTTCGCACAGCTTGCGGAACTCAGCGACACTCATCGATTTGCGGTCGACACCTTGCTTCGTCAGTGCCGTTTCAATCGGTAAGCCATGTGTATCCCAGCCAGGCACATACGGCGCACAAAAGCCGCTCATCGACTTGTAGCGGACGATAATATCTTTTAAAATTTTATTTAATGCATGGCCCATATGAATATCACCGTTGGCGTATGGCGGGCCGTCGTGCAGCACAAACAGCGGCCGTCCTTTCGTCCGCTCCTGCACTTTCCGGTAAATGTCCATTTCCTCCCATTTTTTTTGCATTTCCGGCTCCCGCTTCGGCAAGTTGCCACGCATCGGGAACTCCGTTTGCGGCATGAGCAGCGTCTCTTTGTAGTCCATCTCTCTTTGCTCCTCCTCCAAGAATCAAATCAAAATAAAAAACCGTTCTCTCCCGGCAAGGGACGAGAACGGTCTCGCGGTACCACCCTTTTTGGCCATGACAAATCAACGCATAGCCCACTTTTCATTCGTAACGGGAATGACGCGCCATGGCCTACTTTGACGTTCGGCATGGAACTCCAGGGTGATGTTCACTCTTGCGCCGATACCGGGCTCCCACCATCCCCGGCTCGCTGCAACCAGCTATTCAAGAGCTACTGTCCCTATCATCGTCGATCGCATGTTTTCTTCGCTCAAAAGCCAACCGCACCAATGGCGGTCAGCACAACGATTTTTGCCATTTATTATAAATGAGACAAATGGCGTTCGTCAAGGCTGGGACAGCGGTTCTTTCATCTCTTCCTCCAAGTCAGGCATCTCGTATTCCATCAAGTCATCCCAATCGCGGTTGTTAATCATGTCCAGCTGTGCTTCGACGAGCATGCGGAAGCGGGTGCGGAACACTTTCGATTGCCGCTTCAATTCTTCAATTTCCATCGCGATTTTTCGCGATTTCGCCAACGCATCGCTGATAATGCGTTCAGCGTTTTTCTCCGCTTCTTTAATGATCAGCTTCGCCTCTTTTTGCGCATTGCGCTTCACTTCCTCCGCCGTTTCTTGGGCGACAAGAATCGACTTGTTCAATGTTTCCTCAATATTAGAAAAATAGTTCAGTTTTTCCGTCAGCTCCGCAACTTTTTCTTCGAGCTGCCGCTTTTCGCGAATGAGCATTTCGTAGTCTTTAATGATTTGATCAAGAAACTCGTTCACTTCATCTTCGTCATACCCGCGAAATCCGCGGCTGAATTCCTTGTTGTGAATATCTAATGGCGTTAACGGCACAATGGCCACCTCCGTCTCCATCTTTCCTTTTCTTGCTTAATTCGACACGATTTGCCCATTTCCTGCTGCTGTTTGATTATTTTTGTCGGCCGATACGCACGAGCCAGCGCTCTTTTTTCGTCGGCCCTTCCACAGAAAACAGCTTGCAGCGACCAAAACCACGCGCTGACAACACATCACCCGGTCCGCAGACGAAATCCGGCTTGTCCACCACTCTCCAGTTCACTTTGACAAGCCCGCTTTCAACAAGCGTTCGCGCCTTATCACGCGCGAGACGGAATGCTTGGGCAAGCACAGCATCAAGCCGCAGCGAAGAGACGGTCACCGTCCCTTCTTGCCATGTTTCTTCAATCGGCATGGCAGCCGACAGCGGCAACGGCTCAAGTGTAACTCGAGCTTTGCCGATCGTCTCGACATGAAGACGAATGTAATCGGCCACCTCCGCGGCGGCGAAAAATTGGATCTCTCCTCCTTGGACGAGAATATCACCGAACTTGCCGCGCCGCAAACCGAGCGACATGAGTGCACCTAAGACGTCGCGGTGTTCAAGGGAAATGAATTTATCCGGATAGCGGACAGCAAACAAGACGATGTCATAGTCGCCTTCATCCGGCTCGATATACGGCGGATAAAGAAACGCCCGCTTCCGCTCGGCGAACGGGACGCCGCCAAAAAAGGACACACGCACGTCTTCATCGCTGCCGACAATGCTTTGGACGATTTGCTGCTCACGCGGGTCAAGAAAATCCGTCAGCTTAGGTGCGTATTGGCGGCTCACCGTGTCCTTCCACTCGAGCACTTGATCAATGAATGGGTGTTCCTCTTTACGAAAGTGCTGATACAGTTCCATTCCCGTTCACTCCGTATTCATTAAAGAAAGGAACCCGCAATGGATTCCTCTCCATGAGCGCTGCCCATTGACCTTCATCATCAGGCTGCAGCAAATGCCGCCAACAGCGCAAAACGGCGGCTAAAACTGCGCTTTAAGGATATCAAACAATGCATATAGCCCTCTTGTCGCAAACTCAAGGACAATAAAGGCGACGATCGGGGAGATGTCAATGATGCCAAGCGGCGGGATAACGCGCCGAAATGGCTCTAGATACGGCTCGCAAATGGTAGCGAGCAACTGGCCGAACCGCGTCTCACGGGCGTTCGGAAACCATGACATTAAAATATAAATGATCAACGCATACGAATATACTTGAATGAGCGTCGTCAAAAACGTGAGCACATAATCCAACGGCTACCACCTCTTCATCGGTCTGTCATCCTCGCCATCAAGCGAAATCGCGCCGCTGACGTCAACGTTTTCCGGCGTGCATAAAAAAATTTTCGTGCCGACTTGCTGAATGTCGCCGCCAATGGCGTACACGGTTCCGCTTAAAAAGTCGACGATCCGTTTCGCCTGCTCATGCTGGATACGCTGCAAATTGACGATGACCGCCCGCCGGCTTTTCAAATGGTCGGCAATCTCTTGCGCCTCGGCGTACACCCGCGGCTCGGCAAGCACGACCTTCGCTGATTTTTGCACGCTTTGCAAGCTGACAACATTCGTCTTGTTGGCCGTCTTCAGCGGCAGCGCCTCCTCTTCCTGCTGCGGCGCTTCATATTCTTCTTCATAGTCTTCGTAGTCTTCCTCTAAAAAATAATCGCGAAATTTTTTCATCAATCCCACCGGTCTCACCTCCTACAATGATCCGACAAGCGCACTGCCGATGCGTACAAACGTCGCTCCTTCCTCGATGGCGATCTCATAGTCGTTTGACATGCCCATCGACAGCTCGGTGCATGGTGCATAAGGCAAATTTAACGCCTGGACGCGTTCTTTGAGCATTCGCAATTGACGGAAACAAGCGCGCAATACACTTTTGTCCTCCGTATGCGGCGCCATCGTCATCAATCCGATCACTTCAATGCATGGAAACGAGCGAAGCTGTTCGATAAACGGGACTGTTTCGTCAGGGGCGAGCCCGTGCTTCGTCGCCTCACCTGATACGTTCACCTGCACAAAACATTTCACTGGACGCACCGCCCGCTTCTCAATCTCCTTAGCAAGCGAAAGGCGGTCAAGCGAATGAATGTAATCGACTTTATCGATAATCTCCTTCACCTTGCGCGACTGGAGCGTCCCAATAAAATGCCACGTCGCTTGTTTCCCGATAACCTCATATTTTTGCAGCAGTTGGTCGGAACGGTTTTCGCCGAGGTCGACAATGCCGGCATCAAGCACCTCCTGCGCTCTTGCCGCATTAATATATTTCGTTACTGCTACGATGCGTACGTCGGCCGGATCACGGCCAACGCGGGCGCAAGCTCCCTCAATTTGCCGGCGAATGGCAGCTAAGTTGTCACGTACCGTCATGTCGTCTCCTCCCTTCGGCCGATGAACGCCAACATCCGTCCCGTTGTCCCGCGGTCGCGGCGGTGAGAAAAAAACAGTGTCTCCTCACAGCTTGTACAGCGTTCGGACACGTAAATATGGCTATCAGGAACACCGGCAGCAATAAGCTGCAACCGATTCGCCTCCTTTAAGTCAAGCGCATATTGCCCTGGGCTTGTTTCACGCCATGGCAAAGGGCTGCCCGCAGGAACAGTCGAACGCAAACCTTCGATCACCCGGTCATCGACCGTGTAGCAGCACGGGCCGATGGCTGGTCCAATGGCAGCGTACACATCAGCGGGTGCAACATGCTCGCGTTCTTGCCAAAGCCGTACCATGTTTTGAGCGATGCCGCCGGCCGTTCCTCGCCAACCAGCATGAGCAAGACCGACCAAGCCGACGGATGGAGCCATAAAATAGACAGGCACACAATCAGCAAAACAAAGGGCGAGCAATACTCCCGACTCATCCGTATACAACCCGTCAGCGCCCCGAACTGCTGTAGCGAAATCTTGTGCCCCGCTTCCCCGATCGCTTTTCGTCACTTTCTGGATCACGGCGCCGTGCACTTGCTCACAGCACACCCAATCATCAAGGGGAAAAACAAGCGATGCGGCTAGACGGCGCCGATTATTGACGACGGCAGTGCGGTCGTCGCCAACATGCAGTCCCATATTCAAGGAAGCGAACGATCCTTTGCTTTCCCCGCCTTGTTTCGTCGTTATCCCTGCGACGGCCCCGGCGAATGGGGGCGCCCCGCAGAGAAGCCATTCATAAGCCGTTTGTTGAAAAATGTCCGGCATTCGTGTCAACCTCACGCTTTTTTTGTAGATTTTTATCACTTTTTTTCCTATTTTATCATAGTTTGCTTAAACGTGATAATCTTTATTTACAATTTTGTTGAAACATTAGTGTCCCAACATAGTATCATAGCATCACTCCGTATCGTGCAAACGGACTAGAATGACATCAGCTCCGATTTTGACAATGTTTTGCCACGGAATGACGACCGCTTCCTCACGCCCAAACAGCCCGAGCATCTTTCCAGCTCCTAAAATAATCAATGAACGAATTTTGCCTGTATCGAGATCGATGTCAATATCCCCAATATTGCCGAGCTTTTTCCCATTGGCTACATTGACAACATCTTTTGTCTGAAACTCTGAAATTCTCATCACGGTTCATTCCCCCGCCTTTCCTCTCCTCTTTTTCATCTATATGACGCCGCCAAACAGGTTATGTAACAAAGAAAAAAGGCTGCTCTAGCAGCCGCTCACACTTGGATGTTTTTATTCATTTGCCGGATCGCTGCTTTTTCCAACCGCGATACTTGCGCTTGGGAAATACCGATTTCCTCAGCGACCTCCATTTGTGTTTTCCCTTGGAAAAATCGTTTGCGGATGATCATTTTTTCCCGCTCATTTAACCGCCGCAACCCTTCTTTCAATGCGATTTCTTCAATCCATTGACTGTCGCGGTTGCGCTCATCGCTCAGCTGATCCATCACGTAAATCGGATCGCCGCCGTCATTGTAAATCGGTTCAAATAGCGAAACCGGATCTTGAATGGCATCGAGGGCCAAAACGACTTCTTCATGGGCGACACCAAGTTCTTTCGCAATCTCTTCCGTCGACGGCTCTTTCGCTGTCTCACCCATAAGCCGTTCTCGCACTTGCAACGCTTTGTAGGCAATATCGCGCAGCGAGCGCGAAACGCGGATCGGATTGTTGTCACGCAAATAGCGGCGGATTTCGCCGATAATCATCGGCACCGCATACGTGGAAAACTTAACATTTTGATTTAAATCAAAATTATCAATCGATTTCATAAGTCCGATGCAACCGACTTGAAACAAATCATCAACAAATTCGCCACGGTTGTTAAAGCGTTGGATGACGCTCAACACAAGGCGCAAATTGCCGTTTACTAATTTTTCTCTCGCCTCTAAATCCCCTTCATGCATCCGTTGAAACAGTTCACGCATTTCCTCATTTTTGAGGACGGGAAGCTTTGAAGTATCCACACCGCAAATCTCGACTTTGTTCCTCGTCAAGTTGTTCCCTCCCATCAGGAGATGCTAAGTCGTCAGTTTTCAGTATCTCCTTAGGAGGGAAAAATATGCACAGCCTGTCCGGGCTGAAAAAAAGCGGCAGAGCATCTGCCCCTGCCGCCGGCTACATCATCTTATTGAATTCTTTACGCAACCGTTTAATGATCCGCTTCTCAAGCCGCGATATGTACGATTGCGAAATACCGAGCAAATCAGCAACATCTTTTTGCGTTTTTTCCTCACCACCCGAAAGACCAAAACGCAGTTCCATAATTTGCTTTTCACGGTCGCTCAGCTGGCGCAAGGCGTTCAGCAACAGGCGCCGATCGACATCCGCTTCCAAGTCTTTCGTAATCACATCATCTTCCGTGCCGAGCACATCAGACAGCAGCAACTCATTGCCGTCCCAGTCAATATTCAACGGCTCATCAAATGACACTTCCGCCCGCACTTTATTATTGCGGCGCAAATACATTAAAATTTCATTTTCAATGCAGCGTGAAGCATATGTCGCCAGCTTGATTTTTTTCTCTGGATTGAACGTGTTGACCGCCTTAATCAGTCCGATCGTTCCAATGCTGATCAAGTCCTCGATATGAATGCCGGTGTTTTCAAATTTGCGCGCGATGTAAACGACAAGGCGTAAGTTGCGCTCGATGAGAAGCGACCGCGCTGTCTTATCACCGACCGCCAACCGCTCGATCAGCCGTTCCTCTTCCTCTTTCGTCAGCGGCGGAGGGAGCGCTTCACTGCCGCCGATATAATAAATCTCATCCGTCTTCAAACCGAGTTTCGCCAGAAGCTTATACACCCAATACATGAAGCGAAGTTTCCACTTTTTCATAAAAATCCCCCTTCTAAACGGATAAAAAGCGAGTATGATATAGTAACGAACTACGAAGCGGTCAGCTTTCTTCCCGACTGCACCATTTTCGGATGAACGATGCAGCTATACTCCCCATCAGTCGATAGCGAGTCGGCACTTAAGGCAACAAGCCCTTGCTTCACCTCAAGCCATTGATCTTCATACAAAAGCATGATGCGGTCCGGCTTGATCGCCATCATCATTTGCGGGCCGCTCCCAACCGCGCGGTACGGAATGAGACGGAGGCGATGAGCCCACTGCTCTGGTAGATCGTCAAACGTCATGGTCGCCATATGCATCGTCAGCTCCTCAGGCAGCACTTCCTTTGCTTTTTCCCTATCAACAACCATCACCGGCGTTTTCGTCACTGGATCGAACAGCTGATTGCCGCTGTCAATGAGCCCACGCAGCGCCAGCGGCCGGCCATCCCAAACAACGATGACGTCAATAATATGTTCAAAACGCAGTTTTTTCTCACGAATGTTTTCCACACGGCGGCGGGAAAAAAGCCATAGCACCGGAAAACCAATCACAACAAACAACCAGCTGACTGGGTCGCCCGCTCCGGGGGGCATGATCAACCATTCTTGCTGAACGGACAGCTGCGGCACGAACAAATAATGGACAGCCAGCATGCCGCCGCCGATAGCGAACGTCGCAAAGTAAAATGCCATCATGTTCTCGATCATATAGCGCGGCCGCTTAAAGCCGAAAGCAGCAAGCACAATTAAGATCGAAACCGCCACTTTCACAAGTGGGTGCTGGGCGATGGCAGAAAACGGGGTGAACAACAACACGACAAGCAGTGAACCGATCAACGCCCCAGCCAACAGGCGCCACCAAATGACCGGTCGCTTGAGCATGAGCGCTGCCAGCCAAAGAAGCAAGGCGTCAAAACAAACATTGAGCAGCCAAATCACATCGACGTAAACGATCAAACAGCTAGCCCCTCCCCCCGCCCACATTAGCTTTGTCTGAAACAAGTATATAGCACATCATGAGGGAAAGTCTGTCAATCGGTGATGGTGAAAAAAAGGATGTTTTGTCAAAGTGAGGGGAATCACGGCGGATGAAACAAGCCGTCTGCAACTTAAGCAAGGCGAAAAACTTGATTTCAATAAAAATAGGCATGAACAACAAGTTGTTCATGCCTGGTTTCATCTTAACGACGACGGTTGCGATTACGCAAGAAAGCTGGAATGTCAAGCGGATCTTCCGCTTGCCCTGAACGAAGCGCCGCATAGTCTTGTGTCGGCTCTTCGCGCTTTTCCCGCTTCGGCGCCGGCGTCACTTTCGGCGCTGTACTGATGCCGACGCGCGATGGCCGCGGTTGCGAAGCAACGTTTTCGTTAAAGCCGGTCGCGATGACAGTGACGACAATTTCATCTTTTAAGTTTTCGTTGATGACCGAGCCAAAAATCATGTTCACTTCTTGGTCGGCTGCTGAAGCGACGATATCAGCCGCTTCCTGTACTTCGTACAAGCTTAAATTCATCCCGCCAGTGATGTTCATTAGCACACCTTGCGCTCCGTCAATGGATGTTTCCAACAGCGGGCTGGAAATCGCCTTCTTCGCTGCCTCTGCAGCCCGGTTTTCACCGCTGGCCACTCCGATGCCCATCAACGCCGAACCTTTGTTTGACATGATCGTTTTCACGTCAGCGAAATCGAGGTTGATGAGCCCCGGCACGGCGATCAAGTCAGAGATGCCTTGCACCCCTTGGCGCAGCACGTTGTCCGCTTCGCGGAACGCCTCAAGCATCGGCGTATTTTTATCGACAATTTCAAGCAACCGGTCGTTCGGAATGACGATCAGCGTATCGACCGCTTCTTTCATGGCGGCGATGCCGCTTGCGGCTTGCGTCGCCCGTTTCCGCCCTTCAAAAGTGAACGGGCGCGTAACGACGCCGACCGTCAGCGCTCCTAATTCGCGTGCGATTTGGGCGATGACTGGCGCCGCGCCTGTTCCTGTGCCACCGCCCATCCCGGCGGTAACAAACACCATATCCGCACCGCGGAGCGCTTCTTCAATTTGCTCTTTGCTTTCTTCCGCGGCTTTTTTTCCGACTTCCGGGTTTGCGCCTGCGCCCAAACCGCGCGTCAGTTTCGCCCCAATTTGCAACTTCGTCGGCGCCTTCGATAATTTGAGTGCCTGTGCATCCGTGTTAACTGCAATAAACTCCACACCTTGCACTCCGTGTTCAATCATCCGATTGACGGCGTTGTTGCCGCCGCCCCCGACCCCAATCACCTTGATTGTTGCCAACTGATCGATTGTCGTATCAAACTCCAACATAACCAAATCCTCCTAAATTTCAGTCTCTATTCAAAGAAAGATCCGAAAAATTTCTTGACCTTTTTCCCAAAATGGTCTTCTTTCTTTTTTGGTTTCGGCTGCTGTTTTGGTGCGGGGCGCTCAATCGGCTCCGCCGCCGCAGCAACCGGAACCGTTTTTCCTTGCAGCTGCGCTTGCCGGTAGGCGAATTTGAGCAAGCCGACGCCGATCGTATATTGCGGGTCACGCACACCGATATAATCCGGCAGGGCGACGCGGACGCTCGTCCCTAAGACGACGTGAGCCAGTTCCAGCACCCCTGGCATATTCGCCACACCACCTGTCAGCACATAGCCGCCAGGAAGGTCGCGAAACCCGAGACGGCGCACTTCATGCTGAACCATTTGCAAAATTTCCTCCAACCTTGCTTCAATAATGTCGGCGATCTCAAGCTGGCTGAACTGCTGGTGCTGATCGGTACCCATGATTGGCACGGTGAATACCTCTTCTTCCGAGGCATAGTCATAAAATGCATGCCCATGCTTCAGTTTAATTTTTTCGGCGTCTTCTGTTGTTGTGCGCAGCCCGATGGCCAGATCTTTTGTAATATGTTCCCCGCCGACCGGAAGCGAAGATACAGCCTGCAACCCGCCTTGCTCAAAGACGGCGACCGTTGTCGAACCGCCCCCTAGGTCGACGAGTGCAACACCTAAATGCCGTTCGTCATCGGATAACGCAAGCGAGCCGGCCGCCAACGGCTGGAGGCAAATATCGCTAATTTCCAAGCCAGCCCGTTCCACACAACGAAGGAGATTATGTAAAATTGTCTTCGCTCCCGTGATCATTGTCCCTTCCATTTCTAGACGGACACCAAGCATGCCGCGCGGATCATGGATGCCGTCTAATCCGTCAACAATAAACTGGCGCGGAACGATCCCGATAATTTCCCGATCCGGAGGGATGGAAACGACTTGCGCAGCATCGATGACGCGAGCGACATCCTCGTCACTAATTTCACGATTTTCACTCGCAACGGCGACAATGCCGTGACAATCTTGCAGCTGAACATGGCTGCCTGCCACCCCAACAATCACGCGGCGGATTGACAGGCCGACCATCCGCTCTGCTTGTTCGACCGCCCGCTTGATCGAGTGCACCGTTTTATCTATATCAACAATCGCCCCTTTTTTGAGCCCTTCGGATTTCACATTGCCTACCCCGATAATGTTAATCGAGCTGCCTAACATTTCCCCAATGATCACTTTAATGCTCGATGTCCCGACATCGAGGCTAACGACGATCTCATTGCTGCTCATCTTTTGGCATCTGCCTACTAAAAACGCACCTATCGGCCGGCGTTTCAGTAAGCAGCGACACCTCCTTTTTCGGCTGAAATTTCTCTATCCATCTCTTTGTCTATGTCTAGTTTATAAATTCCGCAAAAACACCATATTTTGTTTTACTCCATATAATTCAACATGCCAAAAGGCTTTCCCTGTCTTTTGCTTAACTTTTTTCACGATTTTGCCGCCGCTCCGCCCATTCGGCAAGCCAAAGGCGGCGGATGATGGCAATGTTTTGAAAAAGGCGGACACCAAACGCAAACACAGCCGCTAAATACAAGTCTACACCAAGATGTATCCCAAGAAAAGTTAAAGTTGTGGCAAGGATAATGTTGAAAAAAAACCCGGTTATAAATACAAGTTCGTCGTATGTCCGCTGTAAATGGGCGCGCCATCCTCCGATTAATGTATCAAAGGCCGCCAAAATAGCAATTGACAAATAATTAGAATACTCATCGGGAATTTCCCAGCCGGCGAGAACGCCGACAGCAAACCCGAGCAACATCCCGAGAAGCGGGAGCCACATGCTACTTCTCCTCCTTGCCGGCGCTCGCCGTCTCCATGTATTTTACGTCCGGCCGTTCAGTTGATGGTGGAATGACGATCACCGACTTCGGTTTGGAAATCGAAAGCTCCAGGTTTTCGACGATGAAATCGTCGCGAATCGGCGAAACAGCTAATCCGCTATACAGCTTGTCCACGTCATCCGCAATCGCCTTCACCTCAACCGGCAGCCTGATTGGGCGGCGGCCAACGTTCGTTATACCGTTGATATCGCGAATCGCCGTCCGGTTCGTCAGCCGCTCGCCGCCGATAGCAATTTCCCTTGCCCCATATTTGTTCAACTCATTCACTAACCGTTGCAGCAGCTCCGGGGAAACGGTCGCAGTGACTGGCCCAACATAGTCGGCCGTCGAGAATGGTGCAATCATCAGCACAATGCCGCTCCCTTTCACTTTAGTCAGTCCGGCTTCCTCCCGCAGCTCAGCGACAGTCGCCTCGAGCGCCGCCCCGCCGCCTGCCGCCTCCTTCTCCTGATAATGGCGCAATTTCTCTTCATAATCTTCGAGCTCCTCAAGCAGCTGCTGCTCGAGCTGTTGTTCTTTCGTTAAATCAGCGCGCAGTTCCCAAATGTCGCGTGTGTCACGCTCTTCTGAAGGCATCGTCGTCCGCAGCTCAACCGCGAGCATCACGCCAAACACGGCGGCGACGATGACAAAAGATAACCGTTTTTTCCACTCCAACATGCTTCAACGCTCCTTCCCGCCCTTTTTTACGGTTTGGGCGCAAATACCGGATCGAGAACGATGTTCTTTTGCTTTTCCACTTTCACATCGATATGGTCTTCGACTAGCTGGTCGACGACACCGCCGGCTAACTCAAGCGCGGATGATAGCACATCCGGGTCGCCGATCGCCGAAATGACAAACGGAGCCGCATGTTGTGTCCCGTCCACTTCAATGACCGGACCATTACAGACAATGTAAGAGCGATGGGAAATACGCTGCCCATTAATAGCAACGGCCTCAGCACCGGAAATAAGCATCTCGTGAACAACTTTCCATACGTGCTGTTCATGAACGATGTAATCAGTAGCACTCGCTTCAGAGGGGATATAAGAGGAATCGGAAAGCGTGACTGCTACGCCTTTCCCTTTGACCCTCGCCTTTCCAACATGCATGCGCAGCTGTTCTGCCTCTTTCGCCAACCCGACCTCATTCGACTGTTGCTCGGCCAATTTTTTTTCCCATTCGGTCAATTCAGCTTGCTTTTTGACAAGCTGCTGCTTTAGCGACCGGTTTTCTTTTTGCAAAGCGATAAGCGCCGAACGATACTCGTACTCCTTTTTCCACTCACTGTCGCTCCATTGGCGACGTGGCTCCTCCTCTTTCGTATGCTGGTACGAAAACCCAAGCATAGTCCCAAAGATAAAACAAATAAAAGTAAGGAGGACGCGGCTACGGACTTTTCGTCTCATCGTCATCCTCCTTTTTCGTCGGTTCATACGGAACAAAATAGCTGCCTACTTCCAGGTGAATGACTCCTTTGACATTCCGGTCGAGCTCGGCGATAATCGACGGATAATGCGACAGCTTATCAGCAAAGTTATGAATCGTCGCACTCACCTCATAGCCATCATTCATATAGACAACGACCCGGTCTTTGTATTCACCGGTTGGCTTGTAGTGAATTTCCGATATGGCACCAAGCACCGCCGCTGGCAGTTCAGCAAGCTGCCCGGTCATTTCCGCAATGGCTTCACCACTTTTCCAGCCGACTAATACCGGTGCATCGCTCGGAGCCGTTTTCACCGCTTCCTGCTTTAGCAGCTGCCCGTTCTCAAGCAGTGGAAAAAACGTTTGCCGGTTATATACGTAGGCGACCCGCCGCCATTCACGAACGTCGATGACGATCGTATTCGGCAGCCGCTTCTTCACAGTGGCTTCCTTAATTTCCGGATGACGAGCAATTTTCGCCTCCACGTTTTGTTCATTCACTTTCCAAAAGCTTGTCCGCTTTGTAATGCCGCTCAAACTGATGATCCGCTCCGCCGGCAGATGACGGTTGCCGCTCACTTCCACATGCCTCACTGCACTGAGCGGCGATTGAAAATAAAGGACACATAAGATAAACAGAAAAAAGAAGAACAGATACAAAATGAGCCGACGGTTCGCTTTTTGACGGCGCCGCTCTTTCAGCTTCGGCACACGATCCTCTAGAACGACGACCTTTCCTTTTTCCATCGCATTCACCGCTTTCTTGTCCAACGCCCACATTCTTGCCCATGGACAAAACACATTGCCGCATTTGAATAAAAACAAACGGCATCCGCTGCCGTTTCTTTGTCCTTTGCACTTGTTTTCATTATATCACAAATAGACTGCGAGAGAGAGCCTGTTTTTTATCGCATTTGCCGCCACTATTCGACGAGAGCGCCACCGGCCCAATCAAGGCAAACAAAAGCGGCGGACAGCCGCCGCCTGCCTAGGTCTAGTAGCGGGCATGCCTGCTAATATTGAGCAGCACACCGATAGCCATCAGCATCAACGTCAGCGATGAACCGCCGTAGCTTAAAAACGGAAGGGTAATACCGGTGACAGGCATCAGTCCGGTAACAACGCCGATATTGATCATCACTTGAATAGCGATCATCGAAATGATGCCAAGCGCCAAAAAGCTGCCATACAAATCAGGAGCGCCAAGGGCGATGCGCACGCCGCGCCAGAGAAGAAGGCTAAACAAAAGAAGGACGAGCGAACCACCAATAAAACCAAGCTCTTCAGCTAAAATCGCGAAAATAAAATCCGTTTGCGGCTCCGGCAAATAAAAAAACTTTTGCCGGCTTTGCCCGAGCCCAAGACCGAACAAGCCGCCCGGCCCAATGGCGTACAGCGACTGAATGATTTGAAATCCGCTCCCGAGCGGGTCTTCCCACGGGTTTAAAAACGACGTAATCCGCTTAATCCGGTATGGAGCTGATAAGATGAGGGCCACAAACCCGGCGAGCCCCAATACACCAAGACCAATAAAATGGCTGAGGCGGGCGCCGGCAACGAAAATCATCGTCACACATGTTCCGACCATGACGGTGCCCGTCCCTAAATCCGGTTGCAGCATAATCATGCCGAAAGCAGCAAACACGAGCAAAAGCGCCGGCAGCAACCCTTGTTTAAACGACGTAATCTTTTTTTGGTTTTCAGATAAATATTTGGCTAAAAAGGCGATCATAGCAAGCTTCATAAACTCAGACGGCTGAATGGAAAACGCCCCGACACCGATCCAGCTTCGCGATCCATTGCGCACCATGCCGATTCCCGGAATAAGCACAAGGATGAGCAGCACAAAACAAACACCGAGCAGCACTTTCGACCAATCGCGCCACGTCCAATAATCGATGTTCATCATAAAAAACATGGCGATCACGCCAACGCCGGCAAATAAAAGCTGACGCTTGGCGAAGAAAAACGAATCGTTAAACTTGTATTCTGCCCAGATGGCGCTCGCACTGTACACCATAATAAGCCCGATCGCTAAGAGCGAAAACGTTAAAATAATGAGCAAAAAATCCGGTGCAGACTTTTTTCGCGGCAATGCCCAACACCTCTATTTTGTAAACTAGAGGGAAAGGGCTGTCCCTTTCCCTCTATTTCAACTTATGCACGGCGTTAATAAAAATGTCCCCTCTCTCCTCGAAAGTTTTATATTGATCCCAACTGGCACATGCCGGAGAGAGCAAAATGACATCGCCCGGCTCTGAAAGCCGAAAGGCAACCGGGACGGCCTTTTCCACATTATCGACATATTCTACCGTTTCTATTCCCGCCTCCCGAGCCACGCGGCCAATCTTGGCCGCCGTTTGGCCAAACAGCACCATGGCTTTGACCTGTTGCAAGTATGGGAGAAGGGCATCAAATTCATTGCCGCGATCAAGCCCACCGGCCAGCAAAATGACCGGCTCATCAGCAAACGCCGCGAGCGCCTTTTGCGTCGCCAATATGTTCGTCGCCTTCGAATCATTGTAAAATCGCCGTCCGTCGACTTCAGCCACATATTGAAGTCGGTGCTTCACGCCCGTAAACGTCGTCAACACCCGACGGATGGCCTCATTGCTAGCGCCAGCTAGTTTAGCAGCTGCTACTGCAGCTAAAATATTTTCCAAATTGTGCTGACCGGGGAGAACGATGTCGGCGATCTGGATGACCGACTCACCGTTCCAATAAACAGTGCCATCTTGGACGTACGCCCCTTCACCAAGCGGCTTTGTCACCGAAAACAGCACCTTTTGCGCCCGAACGGACGAGACGATGTCCATCACAAGCGGATCATCCGCATTGACGACGGCGTAATCGTGTGCTGTTTGGTTGCGGAAAATGTTCGCCTTCGCCGCTGCATATGCTTCTTTCGTCCCGTGGTAATCCAAGTGGGCGTCAAAAATGTTGAGCAAGACCGCGATCCTCGGACGAAACTCGTCAATGCCGGCCAGTTGGAACGAAGACAGCTCGGTGACAAGCCATTGATCCGGTTTCGCTTCCTTTGCCACCTCGCAGGCCACAAGACCAATATTGCCAGCAAGCAGCGGGTCTTGGCCGTCCGCCTTTAACATCTCATAAATGAGCGTCGTTGTCGTCGTTTTTCCGTTCGACCCGGTAATACCGATAAACGGCGCCTCAGAAATACGATAGGCAAGCTCCACTTCTGTCACAATCGGAAGCCCTTTTTCGAGCGCCTTTTCGACCAACGGGTTTGTATACGGAATTCCTGGATTTTTCACAACAAGATCAAATGGCTCATCGAGCAGCTCGAGCGGATGACCACCACAAACGACGCGGATACCGAGCTGCTCCAGCTTCTTCGCCTCCGCATTTTCCTCCAACGGTTTTTGGTCGTTGGCGACGACTTCAACACCTAATTCAGCAAGCAACCGAGCCGCCGCCGCCCCACTTTTAGCCAATCCAATGACAAGCACACGACGATGTTGATAAAAAGGAGTCGGTTTCAATTAAATCCACACCTCGATATAAATTCCTAGCATTGCGAATAAAAGGCCGACAGCCCAAAACGTGACGACAATGCGCCATTCCGACCAGCCGACGAGCTCATAATGATGATGGAGCGGACTCATACGAAAGACGCGCTTACCGGTCATTTTGAATGAGGCAACTTGAATAATGACCGACAGCGTCTCAATGACAAACACGCCGCCGATCACAACAAGCAGCAGCTCAAGCTTCGTTAAGACAGCGACGGCGGCAATCGCTCCGCCGAGCGCAAGCGAACCGGTATCGCCCATAAACACTTTCGCCGGATGAGCGTTAAACACTAAAAAGCCGAGCACGGCGCCGACAACAGCCACACAAAACACAGCCACGTCGTACTGGCCTTGATTCCAAGCCAAGACGGCGTAAGCGCCAAAGGCGATGGCCGCCGTTCCGGCGAGCAGCCCGTCAAGCCCATCGGTCAAATTGACAGCGTTCGAACCGCCAACGAGCATGAACAACAGCAACACCCCGTATGCCCAACCAAGGTCAAACGACCAGTCAGTGCCGGGAATATGTAGCGCTGTCGAAAAACCGCTTTGCCGATAGACAAAAAAGAAAATGACCGCAATGATGAGCTGGCCGATAAATTTTTGCCGGCTTGTCAGTCCAAGATTTCGCTTCATCACAACTTTAATCATGTCGTCTAAAAAGCCGAGCACCCCATAACCGATCGTTACAAACAACAATAAATATGTCCCCGCCGAAAGAACGGAAAACTTGGCCGTCACCCATACGGTCGTCGCAATGATGGAAAGCAAAATCATTATGCCGCCCATTGTCGGAGTGCCCGATTTTTTTTGGTGCGACTTCGGTCCTTCCTCGCGAATACTTTGCCCAAATTTTAACCGTCGCAAAAACGGGATAAATAGCGGGGACAAAATGACTGTGATTAAAAAGGAGACCGCCATCGCAATGACGATTATTTGCTCTGGCATGAATCGTCACATCCTTTTGCCGGCCGCACGCTCAGCCACCTTCTCTGCAATTCAGCGAGCTGCAGGCGAGCTTCAGTATCAGCTGGAGCGTATGTTCCGCCTTTTTCCGAGAACGTAAAAGAAAATTCCGTGCCCCCGTCGCCCTCGCTTTGCCCTAAGTACCGCTCAAGCAACCTGGCAGCCGCTTCAAGCGGCGACGGAACAAAAAAGAGCGGAAACTGGTTGGGAATATAGCGGGGCAGCGGCTCGCCGATCGGCCAAAATGAAGCGATCGCCCCATGATCAATGGCTGTTTTCAACGTTTCCGCCGCATTTTTGAGCGGAACGAACAGCCCTTTTTTCACTTGCTTCGCGGGGTCGACAAACACGGCGTGAAAACGAATCGTCTCATCGATAATGCCGCGCGCCTCCACCGCGATGGATTGCACCATTTTATACGTAACCATCGTCATCTTCTCTCCTTCACCGCCGCTCGGGCGACAGCGCGATCGTCAAAGTCGATCACATCGTCGCCGATGATTTGATACGTTTCATGCCCTTTGCCGGCAATTAACACGACATCACCTTCTTGCGCCTGCCCAATGGCATACCGGATCGCCTCTTCCCGGTCGGGAATGGTCACATACGTCCCGTCCCCAGCACTAACGCCGGCCTCCATATCGCGCAAAATTTGCCTCGGGTCTTCCGAGCGCGGATTGTCGGAGGTAAAAACAGCGACATCCGCATAGCGCACCGCCGCTTGCGCCATGAGCGGCCGCTTTGTTCGGTCGCGGTCACCGCCGCAGCCGATCACAACATACACGTTTCGCTTTGCAAATTGCCGCACGGTTTTCAGTGCATTTTCCACACTATCCGGCGTATGAGCATAATCGACAATAACAGTAAAATTTTGCCCTTCATCGACCGTTTCAAACCGCCCCGGCACCGGCGAGACATCAGCGAGCGCCTCGGCAATCGTCGCAAGCGAAAAGCCGGACGCAAGGCAAGCGGCTGTGGCAGCGAGGAGGTTATAGACGTTAAACAGGCCGACCAGCTTCGTTTCGATCGCCATGGTCCCATGCGGAGTGCACAGTTGAAATGCCATGCCGCCGGGAGTCATTTCGATTTGCTCTGCCATCACATCACTTTTTTCCTTTATGCCATATGTGATGATCGGTGCAGCTGTCATATGTTTATAATATTGCGAAACGGGGTCGTCATGATTGAGAACGGCAAATTTTGGCCGCCGCTCGTCGTAACGGTTGCCAAGTTGGGCAAACAGCAGCCCTTTGGCGTTCCGATATTCTTCCATTGTTCCATGATAGTCTAAGTGGTCTTGTGTCAAGTTCGTAAACACGGCGACGTCGTAATCGCAACCGTGCACCCGTCCTTGGTGAAGGGCGTGTGATGACACTTCCATGGTTACAAACTCCACACCTTCGTCAACCATTTGTTTAAACGTACGCTGCAAGACAAGTGACTCCGGTGTCGTATTCACTGCCGGGTAAGAACGGTCGCCGATTTTCGTCCCAACCGTGCCGATGAGTCCGGTTTTCTTGCCGGCTTTTCTCGCCACCTGCTCAATGATATGAGTCGTCGTTGTTTTACCGTTTGTGCCCGTCACTCCGATTAAATGAAGGCGGTGAGTCGGCTGACCGTAAAACGCATCCGCTAAAATCGCCATCGCTCGTCGGCTGTCCGGCACAACAACAACCGGCACATTCACCGAGAGCGGGCGCTCGGCGACAATCGCCACCGCCCCGCGCTCCACCGCCTGTTCGGCAAAATCGTGTCCATCCACGGTAAATCCTTTCACACAAAAAAAGAGAGAACCAGGCGTGACATGGCGCGAGTCCATCTCCAGCGCAACGATATCCGGGTTGCCCCCACGATGCACCCAAAAGCCGGGCAAGCGTGACAGCAGCGTTTGTAATTTCATGTTTGCTTCATCCCTTTCGCTTATAAATAGCCCGCCCAACGATGCGGACAGCGGAAAAAGGGGCACAACCAACCCGATGAATCATCGCATCGGCCGCCCCTTGTGCGATCATTTACTGCTCCTCTGCCGTCTCGTTTTTCGCCAAATAAATGCGAATTGTCGACCCCTCTTTCACTTTCGCACCTGGCTCTGGAGATTGTTCAACGACCACATCTCCCTCGCCACTAACATCTAATTTTAAGTCAAAAAGTTGTTCTTGCAAATCTTTTTTTGTCAATCCGATTAAGTTTGGTACTTCCAGCACTTTCGGCTCGTTCCAGTCCCGCTCTTTGGCGAGTTGATCTTTGCGAGGTTTTACGTTCATCACACGTAGGCTGTCTTCCATCACTTTGCCGACGATCGGCGCGGCGACCGTACCGCCAAACTGAACCGTCCCTTTCGGGTTGTCAACGGCGACGTATACGACAAGCTGCGGATCGTCAGCCGGAGCGAAACCGATGAACGATACGATATGGTTGTTTTGCAAATAGCGGCCTCCTTGCGCTTTTTGCGCCGTTCCGGTTTTTCCGCCGACACGGTATCCTTCGACATACGCCTTTTTCCCTGTTCCTTGGGCAACGACACTCTCAAGCGCATATCGGACTTGTTTCGACGTTTCCTCGGAAATAACGCGCCGTTTCGCCTTTGGCGTATTGCGCCGGACGATTTCACCCGTTTCTGGGTCGATCCATTCCTTGGCAATGTATGGAGTGTACAAAACACCGCCATTGACCGCAGCCGATACGGCAGCGACTTGCTGGATCGGCGTCACCGACACCCCTTGGCCGAACGCGGTCGTCGCCAGCTCAACCGGCCCTACCCGTTTTAAATCAAACAAAATTCCGGTTCCTTCCCCTTGCAAATCGATGCCGGTTTTCTCGCCAAACCCGAACTGCTTAATGTACTTAAACAACGTTTCTTTTCCTAGTCGTTCTCCCAGCTCTACAAACCCTGGGTTGCAAGAGTTTTGCACGACTTCCAAAAACGTTTGCTCTCCGTGGCCGCCTTTTTTCCAGCAACGAAGCGTAGCACCGGCTACTTTGGCATAGCCCGGGTCAAAAAAGTGGTCTTTGAGCAAATTCACTTTTCCTTCCTCAAGAGCTGCCGCAAGCGTAATGATTTTGAACGTTGACCCTGGCTCATATGTGCTCCAAATCGGCAAATTGCGGTTGTAAATTTCCGGAGGGACGTCCCGGTAGTTGGCTGGGTCGAAAGTAGGGCGGCTCGCCATCGCCAAAATTTCGCCCGTATTCGGGTTCATAGCGATGGCGATGATGCCGTCTGGATTGTATTTTGCCTCCGCGATATCAAGCTCCCGTTCGATAATCGTCTGGATGCGCGAGTCAATGGTCAGCACTAAATCCAAGCCGTCGGTCGGCGGCGTATAGTCGTCCGCTATACCGGGCATGCGTCGTCCTTTAGCATCGGAATAAAATTGCACAGAGCCGCGCTCGCCGCTTAGTTCTTTGTCATAATACAGCTCAAGCCCGGTGAGCCCCTGATTGTCAATGCCGCTAAAGCCAAGCACATGCGACAAATAGCTGCCAAATGGATAGTAACGCTTTGTATCTTCAGCGATATAGATCCCATCTAAGTCAAGTGCGCGTACGCTCGCCGCTTTTTCATCAGAAATTTTTCGCCCTTCCTTTAGACGGACGATCGATGTTTTTTGTGTAATTTGCTTATAGATTGATTCGACTGAAGCGCCCAACACAACGGACAGCTTTTCCGCCGCCTCCGCCGGATTTTTCACTTGCCGGGGGATGACGTACACTGTCGGCGCGCTCATATTCGTCGCCAGCGGGACGCCGTTGCGATCCAAAATTTCACCGCGCTTCGGTTCAAACGGGATGTTCCGGCCCCATAGCCCTTTCGCCCGTTCCGTTAACATATCGCTAAGCCAAAATTGGACGTAACCAAGACGGAGATCGATAATCGCAAAAATGAAAATACCGATCAAAAACACGATCGTCAACCGCTTGCGCACGGTAACGTACGACACGCGCATATGGCGGAACCTCCTTCGTGATGGGCTCGTTCCACTATATGCTTGTACGCCCCGTTATAGAACGGCAAAAATCATTCGTGCGGCTTGTTGTCCTTCCGTTCAGCCGCCTCTTTTTCTTTCTTCGCCATCGTTTCTTCCCATTGGCGTGGAGAAGCCAGCTCGACAATCAAATAATCTCCTTTGCGCACTTCCGCTCCCGGACGAATGCTTTGGCTGACGACATAACCGGTGCCTTTCGTACTCGGACGCAACTCGAGCACGTTGGCCACTTTCATGGCGTCCCGCAGCGAAAAGCCGCGCAAATCCGGCATCGTTGCTGATCCGTCCGTTTTCAGCACGACTCGCTCCCCTGGAAGAACGCGCTCCCCACCGCTCGGAAGCTGCCGTTCAACATTTTTACCGTTGCCGATGACAACCGGCACATATCCTTTTTCTTTCAGCTGTTCCGCCGCTGAGACGGCAGTTTGACCGATCAGCGAATCAAGCGCGCGCCGTTCCGCCTTCTTCGTTTCCGTCTGTTTTTTCTCTACCGGCTCGATATGCAAATATTGCAAACTGCTTTTCATCACCGTCGTAAAAATTTGCGACACCGGCGCTGCCCCGGTTTCCGTTACATCAAGCCGCGGCTGCTGAACGGCTACATACATGATAAGCCGTGGATCGTCAGCCGGCGCCATACCTAAAAACGAAAAAATATAGTTTTCCCGGCCCGTCATGTAGCCGCCGGCGGCCGACGGAATTTGCGCCGTCCCTGTTTTGCCTGCGACACGGTAACCATCGATCTGGTACGGACGGCCGGTACCGTGTTCCGACGAGACAACCGTCTCTAAAATCTCGCGCACTTGGCGCGCCGTCTCCGCAGTGATCGGTTCACCGGCTACAGTCGGCTCATGATCAAGAACGACTTTGCCGTTGTCCGGATCAACCACTTTTTCAATGATGTATGGCTTCATCATTTTTCCATCATTAGCGATCGCCGTTGCTGCTTGAATTTGCTGAATCGGCGTCACCGACGTCCCTTGGCCAAATCCTGTCGTTATTCGTTCAATCGGATAGCGATAGCGGATTTGCCCAACAGACTCGTTCGGCAAATCGATGCCGGTTTTCTGGTCGAAGCGGAAGCGATGCAAATATTGCAAAAATCGATCTTCACCGAGCTTTTCTTTCACTAAAATGGAAAAAGCGACGTTCGATGAACGCTGCACTCCTTCGTCAAATGTAATTGTTCCCCAGCCAACATCGTTGTGGTCGCGAACAGTGTTTGGCCCAACTTTGTACGCCCCGGAACGAAACGTTTCCTTGCCGTTATATACTCCTTCATTAATAGCCGCCGCGAGCGTAAACACCTTCATCGTCGACCCTGGCTCGTACGGATAGGAAATGGCATCATTCAAAAAGTTCGTAATGTCGCGCTTATTCGGATCAAAACTCGGACGGGTCGCCATAGCCAAAATTTTCCCTGTTTTCGGATCAGCGACGATACCGATCATTTTCTTCGGCTTGTACTGCTTCTCAACGTTATTCATGGCGTCTTCTAAAAATGTTTGGATTTTTCCATCGATCGTCAAATAGACGTTCGCCCCGTTGTCTGGCTTGACGATACGTTCTTTTGCCTCCGGCAGGCGAAAGCCGTTCACATCACCAGCAAATGACACATAGCCGTCTGTTTCGCGCAAATATCGATCAAGCCATTTTTCCACACCCATTTTGCCCACTGTTTCGTTTTCCGCATTTTTTTGTGCGTAGCCGATCACGTGCGAAGCAAATGTGCCATTCGGATAAAACCGATTTGTATCACGGATGAAGGCAATGCCCGGCAAATCGAGCGCTTCAATTTTTCGCTTGAGTTCAAAGCTGATGTTGCGGCCGTAGGAGCCGAACTCGACCTGCTTGGCCTTTTTCGTTAAAATGCGCTCCATGTCCTTGACATCCATACCAAGCAACGGCGCAAGCTTTTTCGCCGTTGTTTCCGGATCGACAACATGACGCGGACGTTCCGGGTTGGTCGTCATCTCTGGATCCAAAATGGCCACGACCGTATATGAAGGTACATCCTGCGCCAAAATGGTGCCGTTGCGATCGAAAATCGTCCCGCGCTTCGCTTCGATCACTCGCTTTTGTTTATGCTGCTGTTCAGCTTTCGCGGCTAACACATGACCGTCCGCTTTTCCGGTCCATTGCAGTTGGATAAAACGGGCAAAGAGCAGAAAAAAGAGCAGGCTGAAAACGATAAACAAAATCCCTGCTCCTCGATGGGTGTTGGAATGTTTTTTCATTTCCATTCTCCATCATTCCTTTACAACTTTCACATGGTCTTCGTTCAGTGACAGCCCAAGCTCCTTCGCCTTTTGCAAAATGCGCTCGTACGAGCTCAACTGCTGCACTTCGACGTACAAGTCATTATTTTCCTTTTTCTGTTCATCAATGGCCGTCTCCAATTTTTGTATGTCTTTATTCAGCTCATAAATTTGCACTTGGCTTGAGACAAATTGAACCGCCACATAAAAGGCAAATAACAAAAATGAGACGATCAACAGCTTCTCGGCCAATGTGAGACGAAAACGACGTTTTCGCTGCGGCTTCGGGCTCGGCGGTGCAGCCGGACGCTTTTGTTCACGCACTACTTTAACTGCCAAATTGTTCACAGCTTTCCCCTCCTATTTCTCCTCTCGTTCTTTTCCATCATTCGCACACGTTACTGTTTTTCAGCAATACGAAGTTTTGCCGAACGGGCGCGGTTGTTTCGTTCCAGCTCCTCAGCAGAAGGAACAACCGGTTTTTTTGTAATGATTTTCAGCACGGGACGGTAATCATCGGGGAGAACCGGAAGCCCCGGAGGCAATGGCGGGCTTTCGCTTGCTTTTTTAAACGTTTCTTTGCAAATACGGTCTTCGAGCGAATGAAACGTAATGACGCTCACTCGACCACCCGGCGCCAACAGTTCAATTGCCTGCTCGAGCGCTTCGCGAAACGCCTCGAGCTCATCGTTGACAGCGATGCGAAGCGCCTGGAAAATGCGTTTGGCCGGATGTCCACCGCTGCGGCGCGCTGGTGCCGGGATCGCCGCTTTGATCACTTCAACGAGCTCTCCGGTTGTTTCGATCGGTCTTTTACGGCGCACCTCTTCAATTTTGCGCGCCACCTGTTTTGAAAACTTTTCTTCGCCGTAGCGGAAAAAAATGCGGACAAGCTCTTCATATGGCCAGCGGTTAACAATCTCCGCCGCTGTAAGCCGCTGCTTGCGGTCCATCCGCATGTCAAGCGGCGCATCATGCTGATAGCTGAAGCCGCGCTCCGGCTCATCGAGCTGCGGCGACGAAACGCCTAAGTCAAACAATATCCCGTCAACAGCGTGGATGCCAAGGGCTGAAAGCTCCTCCTGCAAAAACCGGAAGTTCCGGTTTATGAACTGCACTTGTTCACGGTAACGGGCGAGCCGCTCGCTCGCGTGCAAAATGGCGGTCTCGTCTTGATCAAAAGCAAACAGTTTTCCTCGTTTTGAAAGACGGGAGAGTAAATATTCACTATGGCCGCCGCCGCCTAACGTGCAATCAACATAGACACCGTCTGGACGGACGTTCAGCCCATCGACTGCCTCTTTTAACAACACAGTTGTATGCTGAAACATATGTCCACCACCTTTGTTGCTTCCGAACGCACTTGCATCGGCCAGTGGCCGCTTCCTTATTATATCGCAAAGATGAACAAAATTTTAGCTTTTTTTGTAAAAAAGCGTCCCTTTTTGTTTATTTTTGTCGGACAAAACCAATATGAACCATAATTTAAAAATCGATCCTTTACTTTTATTCCCATCCGATTTTGGTTGTTTTTTTACTATTCATTTCAAGAAAAAAAAATCCTGCTCGAAACAGGATTTTTCTTTTCGACTTTTTCTTTGAAAAAGCCTTATATATATACAATTTTATGCATCCCGTTTCCCGGGTTGCTAATCGCTGAAAGTTTTTCTACAAAATCAAATCCGTAACGGTTCACATAGTAAAACACGTTCCAAACCCGCTCCTGAGGCGCACCGTTCGGCCTCAGCGACGTTTCCACACGCCAAAATTTCCGCCATTCAACCTCATGTTTGCGTAGCAACGCCCGCTCCAACGTTTGCTGAAGAAACTCGATTTGTGCCTGAATGATGGCGGCATTTTTCGCCACTAATCCCTCTAATCCGCGGTCAATGGCCACGCCAAGCTCACGCAATGGCCGATGTGCCGCCTCAATATCAGCTTTCGCTTTGGCAAACGCCTCCGTCAGCGGCGCCTCAGCGGTTGCCTTGAGCCATTGCTGCTTTACCGCCTCGAGGCGCCCGGACAATACATCGGCCGCCTCAAGACCGATATCGACCAGATCCGTTTGCAGTGAACGGCTGACAAGCGTCGCCTGCAAACGCGGCACAACTGGCGGCATTTCCATTCCGAACAACGCAAACACTTCTTTCAATTCCGCCCAATAGGCAATCTCCCCAGGCCCGGCAATAAAGGCGAGCGTCGGCAGCAAATATTCTTGCATGAGCGGGCGGGTGACCACATTGTTGCTTAAACAGGCCGGCTTCGCTTCAGCGAGCTCGAGCAACTGTTGCTTCGTCAAGGCGACACTCCCCGTTTTATTGCGAAACAGCCCGCTTTCCTCATCATAGTGCAAAAGAGAGCGCTCACGGCCATCGTAATAAAACAAGTTGGCCGCATTCGGTGCGATCTCAATGAGCGGTGCATATCCAAGCGCGCGCAATGCCTCTTGCTGGGCCAGCACGGCTGACGTCACATCGCGATGGCGATCAATGAGCGCAGCAAAAAAACGGCGCTCAAGCGGGCGCACCGATGCATCGCCAGCGTTGAGAACGACTAAGCCGTCATCGGCAAACAAGCGCAGGACAATAGCGGCAAAAAAGTCAACAAACGTGCGGGAATCGTCCAGACACGCCGCGAGAAATGAAAGCAGTTCATTCGTCACATCCGTTTCCCCATATGTTTTGACGACGCGCTCAATCCACGCGTCAGCAAGCTGGCGATCGAGAGGGACATCGGCGGCCATCTGCTTTTCTTTCAATTTGTGCGGATACACCACTTTTTTTACTTCGCCGTCCTCTACGACATATACATGGTCGACTTCGGCGATGTCATGGTCTTCACCGGCAATCCAAAACAGCGGCACAACCGGTACACCAAGTTTTTGCTCCTGCTCTTTGGCAAGCCGGATTATCGTAATGATTTTATAAATTGTATAAAGCGGGCCGGTCAACAGTCCAGCTTGCTGCCCTCCGACGATGACAACACTGTTTTCATCGCGCAGCTTATCGATATTGTTCATCGTCGCCGCGCTGGCTGAAAAACGGCGGTGATAGGCTTGCAAGTAATCGGCCAGCCCATGTCGGTCATATGTCCTTGTTTGCAAGTGAATCAGACGCCGGCGAAACGCCTCATCATCGGTCCGTGCATAGCCAAACCCTTTTTCGGCTGGGAATGCACCGGTTATGTAATCAGCCGCCAACTTCGTTGTCGCCGGCAGCGGAACTTCTCGAACTTCCATGACGAAAACTCCCTTTCCTATGTATTCTTTCATGAGTATAGCATGTTCGGTGCAAAGAAAGAAAAATCATTGCTCAAAGGTTGGCGGCGACACGCACCATCATGCCATACACGAGCAGTCCGGCGTACAGGAAAGCAAAAATGAGAAAACACGCCCGCCAAAATAGACGGAACACCGCTGCTAGGCGAAAATCTGCCTTTTTCCGCCAATACCCGATCGCGATGGCGGCATGCAGTCCAAGCAAAAAGAGAAGGAGATGAATAAAATACGATTTTCCAAACAACACGGTCAGCAAAACATAGACGGCAGCAATAAAAAACGCGGTCGCAACGTTGACCGCGGCGTAAAATGCCGCCCGCTTCCGCCCCCCAAACAAACGCGCTCCCAAATAGACGAGCAAAAACAGGAAAAGCGGCAACGTCACAAATGTCGCCAGTATCGACGCGAGCCAATCACCCATCCGCGTTCCCCCCTTCTTTCCCCTTCAACGCGCAAAAGACAAAACGGACGAGCGGCAACGCCACCCCGCGCGCTTCCCCTTGCCTTAACACATAGCCTAAAATCGCATCGACTTCCGTTCGGCGCCCGTTTGCCACATCCATATACATTGACGAATAGTTGTCCGCCGTGCTTCGGCATATATGGACAATGCGTTGCCACGCCTGCTCGGCACTATGAAGCGGCAACACTTGTCTCACTTCATCAAACAACTGCGCCATCATGTCCCGATACGGCGCCACCTCAAGGAGTGCCCCGTTTTTTACCTGCAAGAGCGCCGTAAGCGGGTTGATGACCGCATTAACGATGAGCTTGTCGACAAGAACCCGCTCCCAATCATCCGCCCATTCAATTGGAAAATCACTGTCCCCAGACAATTCGGCGGCCATAGCAAGAGCTCCGTACAACGATGCGAGCGTTAACTTGCCAACCCCTGTATGTACTACCGTCCGGTCGTCAAGCTTCAGTGCGCCATGCTCTACGACACCGACGATGACGTTTTTATCAGCAAAAGCGGATAGCTTTTCAATGTGGCCCATGCCGTTTTGCAAAAACACAAGCGTGCGGACGCAGCGAAACGAATCGGGTTGTGCGCAAACAGCTGCGATATCATATTGTTTGACGGTCACGAACACAAGCGGCTCAACGAGCTCCGCCCCAGCAAACGGCTGCGCTCGAACCGCTACAACCTCTGTTTTCCCATCTTTTTTCAGCGCAACGCCACACTTGGCAAGCTGCTCAGCTTGGGACAAGCGTCTCGTATAAACTGTTACCTCGTGGCGCTGCCCGAGATAGGCGGCAAGTAGCAGTCCAACCGCCCCGCCGCCGACAATGCCAATGTTCATGCCTCTCCCCCGCTTTCTAGCACAGTCACGCTAGCCTTATTTTAGCAAATGTCTTCTTAGTCCGTTAAGAAAAAAAGCCGGCTAAAAAGCCAGCTTTTTATCCCTCACCGACACCCTCAGCTGCTGTTTGTTCCGCTTGTTTTTCCGATCCTGTCATCATTTTTCGCGCTCGCTCCATAATGGTGAGCAGGGTTTTATACTCCTCTTGAACAGCCGCCAGCTGTTTTTGCAGCGCTTCTTTTTCCATTTGTAATTTTGTAACCATTTGCTGCAGCTGTTCCATATCGTTTTTTAACGCCCGGTTTTCATCAGCTGTCCGTCGGATCTCGCGCGCCTTTTGCCCTTCAGCTTGCAAAAAGGCCAACACCTCCGCCCATGACAGCTTACTCTCAACCGCCGCTTCCATTTCCGGTTGCCCCCTGCCATCTTTTTCGGATGCCGTTTCTTTTTTTCTCGTTTTCCTCTCCTGTTTCGCCTGCTCAATTTCCTCTTTATACTGCTTGCGAACATATGAGTTCCAGCGAAATCCGCATGCCGCGGCCGTCCGCGACAAGCGCCGCCCTACTTCGGCAAACGCTTCCAGTTGGGTGCCGCCTGTACGAATATACTCAAGGACGACGTTAGCAAGCAGTTCATCCTCTTCTTTCGTCCATGCGTCTTGGCGTACTCCCGTCATCTCCTTCCCCTCCTTATTGCCGCTTTGTCATTATATGTATGCGGCTAATAGAAACGGTAGAAGGAAAAAATTACTTCTTGCGCAAAAAAGGACGCAATGCCTGTTCATGCTCAGCCGATCCCCAAAGCCCAGCACACCGATCGATTTCGGCGAAAAATTGCTCACGAAACCAAGTCATTCGCCATTTTTCGCCTGCCACAGCCTTATAGGCTTGCAAGACAGCAAGCGACCGCGCTGTATAGGGAGCAAGCCGCGCTTGCCACTGTTCACACCAACGATCCGCCGACAGAACCGCATCAGCCCAGCCGCACATTGCCATCTCCTCAGCCGCCATCGGCTCAGCGCGCAACAACAAGTCGAGTGCCCGCGCATACGGAAGCTTTTCAAACAGCATGGACGCGCCGCCCCAGCCGGTTGTAATACCAAGCCGGCCTTGAACGAACCCAATTCGACTCCCCTCCTTGACAAAGCGGAAATCACAGGCGGTCGCCAACTCGCAGCCCCCTCCCATTGCCGTTCCGTTGACAAGCGCTGCTGTCGGTTTCGGAAACGTCAGTAGTTTGTACAACAACTCCCCCATGCGCCTAAGCATTTGTTTTGCCTCCGCGCCGCGCAAATGTCCGAACTCTCTTAAATCGCCGCCGGAACAAAAGGCCTCGTCGCCGGCGCCGGTAATGGCAAACACTTTCACTTTGTCATCGGCCGCCGCTTGCTCCATTGCCTGTTCAAGGGCATGCATCACAGCAAAGTTGATCGCGTTGCGCCTTTCGGGGCGGCAAATCGTAAACAGCGCGATACCGTTATAATGCTCCACTATGGCTTCCATACCATGTCTCCCCTTTCGTATGATAAATTGGGCATGCATGCGCCGTTTTCCTGCCCCGTGACGAAAAAACGAGTCCACGGACAAAACGGCATTGTTTCCTCCATATAATAAAAAGGCTGCCCTATTTTCGGACAGCCTTTCGCGTGATGTCGGCGATTATTTGTTGACGACATCTCTTCCTTTGTACGTTCCGCATGCTTTGCAGACACGGTGCGCCAACTTCCATTCACCGCAGTTCGGGCATTGAACCATGCCTGGCACTTGCAGTTTAAAGTGTGTACGGCGCAGTCTTTTTCTCGTTTTCGATGTTCTTCTAAAAGGTACTGCCATCGTTCCCACCTCCTTGTCTGGCACATTCAGCTTATCGATGCCAGCAAGCGGGCGGCCGCTTGTTCGAGCCGCCCGTCGGCCGGCAAACAAGGCAGCTGCCGGACGGTGCGCATTTCGCCGGCGCCATCGACCGGCAACGCCGGTAAATGTCATTCCTTGTTTTTCTCTTCAAAAAACTTGGCCAACCCTGCTAGACGAGGATCGACTTTGTTCTCTGCTTGTTCTTCCATCGCCTTCTCCCATTGCTCTTCCGAGAGAACGTCCCATCCTTCCCCGTGCTGCGGCGCTCCGTCAGCGTCCGGATCATTAGCAATGAGTTGCAACGGGATTTCAAGCAAAATGAGTTCACGAATAATCGGATTCAAATCAATGGTTTCCCCGGTTACGACATGGATATCGTCGTCGGTTTCGACAAAGTCACCACCGTCGGCCAAAAACACTTCCGTTGTCTCGATGGAAAACGGATATTCCACATCAACGAGCGTCCGGGAACACGGCAATACCATCGTCCCTGACAGCGTCAAGTGAAACGTAAACTTTGTCGAACCGATGTCCGCTTTTCCTTGGACACGGACCAGTGAAATATCGCGGATCAACGTGTCGATTTGCTTTAAATCAGACACATCGATCGTCTCGTCAATCGTCATTTCCTTATGCTGAAAACGACGAAGCTGTTGAACCGTCCATTTCATATGATCACCTCAAGGCAACGAATAAAATTATACGTTCCGTTTCTATTTTTGTCAATGTTTTTTCTTTACAACCATACAGCCTTCAAAAAAGAGAAACAAAGCAAAAGGAAAGGCATACTCCCATCATTTCCAAATTTCACTGTTGGCATGCCCCTGTCTGTTGGCAACGGTGCAAAAGTCGACACCGCGCGGCTGCTTGTCAACGGTTATTTTGTAAACTTCCTCCCCATACTCACAGTTGAACTCTGCTACTGCTTATTCCATACTAGATTACATATAGGAGGTGTGGCCATTGATCAACGATCATTTTCATATCGGGCGGCATGTATTCTGTTGGGGAGAGCGGCCATGAAAGCCGTCGGCATCATCGTTGAATACAATCCGTTTCATAACGGCCATTGGCACCACTTGCAAGAGACGAAGGCAAAAACCGCGGCGGATTGCCTTATTGCCGTCATGAGCGGGAATTTCCTGCAACGCGGCGAACCGGCCATCGTTTCGAAATGGGCGCGGACGAAAATGGCGCTGGCGGCAGGCGTTGATATCGTCATCGAGCTGCCGTACGTATTCGCTGTCCAAGCGGCAGAACAATTTGCACACGGGGCGGTGCGGCTGCTTGATGCCCTCGGGTGCCAAGAACTTTGCTTTGGTAGCGAATCCGGGGACATTGCCGCCTTTTTGACTGCCGCCAAAACATGGTTTCAGCATAAGGAGAAGTTTGACTCCCTTGTCCGTTCTGAGCTTGCACGCGGGCAAAGCTTCCCGAAAGCGAACGCCGAGGCGTGGCGGCAGCTCGATTCCGATGCACTCGACTTATCCAAACCGAACAATGTGCTTGGATTTGCGTACGTAAAAGCGATTTGGCAAAACAAGCTGGCAATTGTGCCGCGTACCATCCCTCGTCTGGCGGCCGGATATCATGACGAATCGTTTTCCCACTCATCCATCGCCAGCGCGACCAGCTTGCGGAAAGTGCTCAGGCAAACAGGGCAGCTAGAACGAATCGCCGCGTACATCCCGTCCACCACCGCCGAACAGCTGCAGCAATACCGGCTGACGTACGGACGCTGGCATGATTGGGAGGCGTATTTTCCGCTGCTGAAATATCGTCTGCTGACATCCAGTGAAGAAGACCTACGCCGCATCGCCGGGGTGGAGGAAGGCATCGAATACCGGCTGAAGCAAAAAATTGTCAGCGCCGAAACGTTTGCTACTTTCATCGCCGCAACAAAAACGAAACGGTACACATGGACGAGACTGCAGCGCCTGTGCGTGCATGTGTTGACGAATTTCACAAAAGAGGAACAAAACAAGGCGGCCGCTCCGACGTACATCCGGCTGCTCGGTATGAATGAAACCGGACGCCGCTACTTGCAGCAGGTGAAAAAAGAGCTGGCATTGCCGCTCATTGCCAAAGCTGCCAAACTGAACGGCGATCCGCTGTATGAGCAAGAAAAAAGGGCGACAGCCGTCTACACTGCCGCCTTTCCTGAGCCGTTATACAGCGCCGCACTGAAGGAAGAATACGCGACGGCGCCCATTTACTTCTCCGGCATGGAACGCAAATAGCGGATCGCTTCGTCAAACGTATCCACCGGGACGATTTTCATTTTCGTCCCGATTTTTTTAGCCGTCCGTACTGCTTCGCGATAGTTCGACGACGGCGCACCATGTTCATTCGGAGCGAAGAACACATCTGCCCCTTCACGGTCAGCCGCCACGACTTTTTGCGCAATGCCGCCAATCGGACCCACTTCTCCATGAATGTCAATTGTTCCGGTGCCGGCGATTTTCCGTCCTTTCGTAATATCCTCATCGACAAGCTGATTATAAATTTCGAGTGAAAACATGAGTCCAGCCGACGGGCCGCCGATTTGTTCCGAATCGACTTCCACCGGTGGGTCGGTGCGGACGTCATAATCTGTCCTCAACGTGACACCAAGGCCGATTTGATTCGGATGGTGCGGAAACGGCTTCAGCACAAGCTCGGCTTCATGCTGCTTCCGGTCGCGGATAAACGTGACGCGAACACGATCGCCAGCTTGTTTTTCTCGAACGTAGCTCACGATTTGTTCTGACGTATTAATCGGCTGGCCGTCGATCGCAGCAATGCGGTCGCCGGCTTCTAGGCGCCCAGCTGCCGGCATATTAGGAAGGACACTCATCACGTACACGCCTTTCGCCTCATTCGTGACCGGCTTTCCGGCATGCTGGTAAGCCACGACGATCGCCGCCTCTTTCGACTGTTCCATCAACTCGAGCTGGCGCATCGTATATTCTTTATCGCTCTCCCCCTCCTGCTTAATCTCCTCCACCGGATGCAGCTCATAAAACGGGCGGATATGGGCGAGCAAGTAAGCGACAACGTTCGCGCGCCCCATGCGGACCGTCGTCAACATGAACGTTCCCTCATCACGGTCACCGTTTTCGACATGAACGAGCGGCTTTAAATATTGCGCACTTCCTGGCATCATCACATAATATGGCAGTTTCACAAAAAAGAGCAAAAAAGCGAGGACAGCGCCAAAGAAAAACGCTGCGATATACGTCCGTTTTTTCATTCGTGCTATGGCTCCTTCCACTGTTCGATCGCTTGGCGGATCGCTCCGATCTGTCTCCGCGCTTCTTCCTCACCGTGGGCGATAATTTCCTCAATATGTGTAAATGCCCGCGAGCTGTACCGCTCAACGCGCGGCCGGATCATCACGTCTGAGGCAAGCTGGCGGTAGGTGACGAGCTCGGCTTGCAAAACGTCGAGGCTCTGCCAGATGACATCAACAATCGATGTAATTTCCGCTTTCGTGTTAAGCGGGGCGACATCGACGGCGATGACAATATCCGCCCCCATCGCCCGGGCGACCGACACCGGCACCCGGTCGACGACACCACCGTCGACAAGCAGTCTCCCGTCCATCTCAGCCGGCACAAAAATGCCGGGAATCGAAATGCTTGCCCGCACCGCCTGTGCCGCTTCCCCTTGTCGAAAGACGACTTTTTCCCCCGTCTGCAAATCGGCGGCGACAACCGCCACCGGTGGAGAAAGATCCTCGATTCGCTTCCCTTTCGTCAACAAACGGATGAACTCAGTGATACGTTCGCCGGCAATTAATCCCATTTTCGGTACTGTCCAATCAAGAAAATCGTTGCGCCGAAACGATTTAGCGAGCCGATAAAGCCGGTTGAGGCCGTGGCCGCTCGCATAAAGGACAGCAACCAGCGCACCGATGCTGCTGCCGGCTAAGTAGGACACCGGAATGTCTTCCTGCTCCAATACTTTCAATACACCAAGATGGGCAAACCCGCGCGCTCCTCCCGAGCCAAGCGCCAATCCGACTTTCGGCGGCACAATCCTTCCCTCCTTCGCTGCGGTGTTCCCCGCTTTCATCTTATGGTCTAAAATGTCCCCCTATGCTCGTATATTAGGTTATATGAGGTTGTACCGCAAAAAGCCGAACAGCGAGAAAAGGGGGGAGAACGTTGAAACGAAACTGGGGAACCAAACTGAAAACGGTACTGCTCGCTTCCACTGTCACCCTATTTGCGTTTTCGCTCATTTGTTACCCGAAACAGTCGCTTGAAGCGTCCATTCGCGGTTTGAATATGTGGTGGGAAGTCGTTTTTCCATCGCTGTTGCCGTTTTTCATCATCTCAGAGCTGCTGATTAGCTTTGGCGTCGTCAGCTTTCTCGGCGTCCTGCTTGAACCGCTGATGCGCCCGTTGTTTCGTGTCCCAGGCGTTGGCGGGTTTGCCTGGGCGATGGGAATGGCGTCCGGCTATCCGTCCGGAGCCAAATTAACCGCCCGCCTGTACCAAGAAAAGCAACTATCGACCATTGAAGCTGAGCGGCTCGCTTCCTTCACTAATTCGTCGAACCCGCTGTTCATTTTTGGTGCTGTCTCGGCTGGATTTTTCAATAATCCACATCTTGGGCTTGTGTTGGCCATTTCCCATTATTTAGGGAACATTAGCGTTGGATTGATCATGCGCTTTCACGGCATCCGAAAAGAGAAAGGGAAGCCAAAGCGAAGCCCTCGCCCGTTTTCACTTCCGTACGCGTTGCGCACGTTGCACCAAACGAGGTTAAAAAACGAACAGCCGCTTGGCAAACTGCTCGGCGACGCTGTCCGTTCTTCCGTTCAAACGCTGTTAATGATCGGCGGTTTTATTATTCTCTTTTCTGTCGTCAACAAACTGTTGTACATGATGCACTTGACTGAACAGTTTGCTCCGCTGCTACGTCAGCTGCTCCGCCTCACCCAGCTGCCGGAGCAGTTTGACATCCCGGTGTTTTCCGGCTTATTTGAAATTACGCTTGGCAGTCAAATGATCAGCCAAACAGAAGAGGCCTCGCTGCTTGAAAAAGCGGTGGCGACAAGCTTCATCCTCGCTTTCGGCGGCTTTTCCGTTCAAGCGCAAGTCGCCAGCATCCTTGCTGAGGCCAACATTCGCTTCCAGCCATTTTTCATCGCCCGTCTGATGCACGGGGTGTTCGCAGCTTTATTTACATACTTGCTCTGGAAGCCGCTGTATGTACAGACAGCTAGCGGAGAGCCAGACAGTATTCCGACGTTTCTTCCCATCCCCCCGGACAACGCTTGGGACGAAGTCTGGCAACTGCTGCAACAATATGGACCGCTAGTAACACTGCTCTTTCTTTGCCTTTATATATGGCTGACCGCCAAAACGACCAATGGAACCCGCGGGCGCTTATAACCGTTAGGCGCCCGGTCTTTGGGGCCATCCGGTGAGCCAAGTCCACACTGTTTATGTTTTCATTATCAGCCAACTCCAAAGCCGTATTTCAGTTGCCGAGCGGGCACTGTTCCATCTTGGCTGTCAATCGGCAACTGCAGACGCAAATTTCCGCTTTAGCGCCGCTTCAACGACCGGGGGAACGAGCTCAGAAATGTCGCCATTATATTTCGCAACCTCTTTGACGATACTTGAGCTTAAAAATGCATACTGACTGTTTGTCATCATAAAAAACGTTTCAATGTTCTCATCGAGGACACGGTTCATCGACGTAATTTGCATTTCATACTCAAAATCAGACACGGCACGCAAGCCGCGCAAAATGGCGTTCGCCTTTTTGCTTCGGGCATAATCAACAAGCAGACCGTGGAACGATTCCACATGGACGTTATCGAGCGTCCGCGTCACCTCACGCAGCAACTCCATCCGCTCCTCGACGGTAAACAACGGCTTTTTCGATGAGTTGTTTAACACCGCAACATAAACTTGGTCAAACACTTTCGCCCCCCGCTTAATAATATCCAAATGCCCGTATGTCACAGGGTCAAAGCTCCCCGGGCAAACGGCAATGCTCGCCATCGCTTTCGTCCCCTTTCTGTTCGTCTATCCGGCGATAAATGGTGATGCCGGTAATGCCATACGTTTCCCGTTTCCATTGCTTTAAGTTGCCGACTTCTTCCGGCAGCTCGACCTCAGCCAGATGTTCGGCAACGACAACGCCATTCGCCTTCAGCAGGCCATGCTCGACAATGAATGATAAAAGCGTCAGCCACTTTTTCTCTTTGTAGGGCGGATCAAGAAAAATGACAGAGAAACGCAAGCCGCGCTTCGCAACCGCCTTTAATGCCCGCCCGGCATCATTGCGGTAAATTTCCGCCCGTTTCTCAAGCCCGCAGGCAGCAACGTTTTTTCGAACCGTTTGCACTGCCTTCGTATCATGATCGACAAAAATGACACGCTCGAGCCCTCGACTGAGCGCTTCGATGCCCAACCCACCGCTGCCGGCGAACAAATCAAGACCGATGCCGTCCGTAAAATACGGCCCGATCATATTGAAAATCGCCTCTTTTACTTTATCGGTCGTCGGACGCGTCGACATCCCTGGAACCGCTTGCAGATGCCGACCTTTGCACATTCCAGAAATGACTCTCATCGCGTTCACCTAATTCGTTGTTTTCATCGTAATCTTACCATAAAGTTGGTCATCGTCAAACCGAAGAATTTTTTATCCGCCGATGTATAAGAATCGGCAAACCGTCCATAATGAGTAATGGCAACATCGTTAATGGCGTTGTTGCCAATGACGGAGAAGACTTACGTTTCCCCATAAGTTCTTCCTCCGGTTTCTCCTCTCCCTTTTCTTTTTTTCTTTCCATCCCTTGTTCCGCACTAGGCGGAGACAAGGAATTGGAAAGAGCCTTGCGGATCGTTTTGTCCGCAAGGTTTTTTTTGATTGCAATTTCTGACGATGGCCGGTAAAGTTAAGGATGGACGATGATTGCAAGGGGGACAACATATGATCCAACGTTTTATCGAACTTGGCGAAGGTTATTCCGATATATATGAATTGATTGAGCTGGCGCGGGCTAATCGCCATCGCTTATCCGGCTTTTTTGCTTTCCATACAGTGAAAAAAGAGCAGCCCGTCGTCTCCTTGGTTGTTGTTCTTCGCCCAACAGATCCGGGCGACTTTCAGCCGCTTTATATTTGCCGTGAAGGCATTCCCGATCCATCCGTCAAGCCGAACAAACGGTACAAACTATTCGAAGAAACGGTGAAAGAGCTTGGCGAAACCATCATCCATCTCGATGTCAAGCCATCGACAATGTTCGCTGACCTTGACCTATACTATCAGCACTTAATCGGCATTATGCGGATGAATCGCTTCATTCCGCCGCTTCAATAGTGAAAAAAGAGCAGGCCCGCTGCTGATACCAGCTAGGGCCCGCTCTTTTCTCTCATCCAAGCGGATACGGGGAGTCTTTTTCTTTTTCTTTCTCCCCTTTCGATTCAAACTCTAACCTTAAAAACGGTCGGTACGACGGCTCGACCCGCTTGACAAACGGGAGTGCGGCAAGTTTTTTCATCACATGGTCAACTTGTTCCATATCGCAGTAAAGAACTGCATACTTCAGCCGCTTGGAAATGTAATGAATGTTGCCGAACTTGCGCAGCTGTTTCCCATATTTCAGCGAATGAAGCCAAACGATAATCCCTTGCCGTTTTGGAAACATAGTCCCTTCCCCTTTTTTTCTATGTGCGGCAACCGCAGCTCCCACCGCTCCCGCAACCGCCGGAACAGCCGGCCGACAAAAAATACGGATTCCCGGTCGGCACTTTCACATGTTCCGATACGGCCTTGCCAATCAGTACGCTAATATCGTCAAGCAGTTGCTGCAGCGCCTTTTCCGCTTCTTTAAAGGCGGCAACCGTTCCGTGCAAATCGAGCTCCCGTTTCGCTTCCCGCACTTCTTTCATCACATCGCGGTAATCGGGATGATATTTGCCGAATCGCTGCACTTCCTCGTATCGTTCCTTCAACTGAACGAAGCGGGCAATCAGCTGTTGAGCACGTTGGTCTTGCTTGAGCCGCCAAAACGCGCGACGATAGTCGGCCGCCACATCTGACTCAACAACCATTTTCGCTAACGCTTCCGCTTTATCCAAAATCTCGATGCGCTCGAGAGTAGCAATCCTCACAAATCTGGCACCTCCATTATTCATCATACCATGAATGAAAGAAAAATGGAAAGCGGAGAGATGTCAGAGGGGAGGATGGCCAAAAAAGATTATGTAAAAACTGGAAATCATTGAGTAAAATAATATAAGGTTGATAAACATCACTGATGCTCGTACACCTTCACGCTTAAGAGCAAAAGGCCCCTTTCGTGAATAGGCCAAAAAGCGCATAAAAACGAGGCGGGAGCGACTCTTGCCCAAAGCCGCCACCCGCCATTTGTTACGGAATATCCACATCAAATTCATGCGTCATGCCAGTCACCTTTCCATCGTTGTAAACGAGTTCAAGGCGAATGACATGCTTTCCACTCGGCAGACCGCGCACGATAAACGCAGCGGTATATACTTCCGTTACCTTTTGTTCGTTGACATAGACGTTAATATGACCACCGCCGTTTCCTTTGCGAAACGGAAACTGAGCGGCAAAACATTCAATGAGAACGTCATTCCCTTGCACCTGATGCTTTACTTCCAATAGGCCGCCCGCGGATGGTTCATGAAGGGCGGCTGATGTTGCCGCCGGCCCGCCGATGGCAGGCACCAATAGCAGCATCACACACCCAAGCCATACAAGCCATTTCGGCAAAGACATCACTCCCTTTTAGGGCTAGTCTTTGCTGTTTGCTGTTAAATTAGTCACGCAGCGCTTTGAACATTTGCCACATGAGCGATGCCATTTGCAGGGATTGGGCAATTTTTTCTACCTTATCGGGAATCGTTTGCTCGTAATGGCGCAAAGCAGCCAACTGAAGCGTCGACAGCTCATGCGGGCGGCGGGCAAGCAGCCGATACCATCGGGGCTGTTCGCGCAAAAACGCACGCAACATCGGGTTTGCCTGTATATATTGCCATACGTCCTTTCTCATCGCCACCACCCTTTAGTCTTTGCGGAAAGAAAACGGATGCTCCTCTTTGTTCGGGCGCTGCGATCCAGCCCCTTGAAATTCAGAAAGAATGCTTTGAATGGCAGTGATCGCCTGTTGGACGTTCGCTAAATGTTTTTGCACCTCTTCCGCATCGAGCTGTCCGAGCATTGCAGCTAGCTTATCAAGCCATGTGTTTGTTCCTTTTTCCTCCTCTTTCTCCTTGCGGCTTGCTTCACGATACGGATCCCATATTTCATCGTCCTCCCCGAACAAATACCAATCCTCATACACTTGCTTCCACGTCTTTTTGCCGCTGCGCACCTCTTGGACAAGTTTCGGATGTTTTTTCACAAACTGTTTGAATTGCTCAACAGAAGGATGCAGAGGCTTGGCCATGGCGGTTCTCATCCCTTTCATCCACTCATGCCTATCTGCCATATCATATCGCACCCAGCAAGCGAACGTGCGCCCAATTTTTACAGTGGGGTAAAGAAGTTTTGCGTGTAATAATCCTCATAGACGCCAACACCAAGGTAAGTAAATTCTTCGTTTAGCATAACTTCCCGATGTTTCTCGCTGTTGAGCCATCCGATGGTCGCCTCCACACCATCCACCTGATGAGCAGCGATATTTTCCCCAGCCAACTGGAAAGAAATGTTAAGAACGCCCAACCGTTGGGATAAATCTCCATATTGCGGCGATTCATGGGAGAAAAATTGGTTGTCATGCATGTCCCGGCTATGCTTGGCGGCGGCGGTGGCCGCTTGGTCATCCCACATAAGGGAAGAAAGCCCATAGCGGTGACGGAGCAAATTCGTCCAGTCAAAAATTTGTTTCGCATTGGCCGCATCCACATTTCGTTGCTCTTCTTCCGACAAAGGAGCAACCGTGGGGAGGCGGCCGCGGTAAACAAGCTCGTACGGCTGCAGCTTAACGAACGTTTCCGCATCCATCAGACGAACGGCTGCTACGCTGCCGGTAAAGCGATCGATGTACAGCTGGGCATAAGCATCGCCAACTTTGACGACCGGCCTTGATGAATAATCTTGTTCGGACAGCTCAAACCGATACGTCCCGCTGCTTAGCTTAATTTCAATGTTCGATAAGACCGGCATCGTTTGAAAAATCGTCTGCAGGCGCTGACCGACTGCAAACGGCTCGACGTTCACCTTTTCCCCGCCAACCAAAGCGGTAACGACCTTGCCATGAAGCACGCCGATTTGCACGTACGATTCCGAATGGCGGCTGTACACCCACCAATCATAGCCATAGGCGGAGGGATCGATCCGCTCTGGCTCGCCAAGCTGTTTTTTCGCTTCTTGCGCCGGTCGGCCGATTAAAGAGACAATGCCAGCGGTCGCCTTCGGCTCTGTCAACACATGACCGTCTGTCTTCGGCTGTTCCACGGGACTTGGGGGCGGCGGGCTCGGTGCAAAGTAATAAAACCCGATCAAGAATAACAAAAAAAGGAAGAACCATCTCACAAAGCAACTCCCGCTTTCTACACAATATCCTTACTGTCATTATAGCCGTTTTTCAAAGCCAAAAAAAAGAGGACGCCCAAAAAGAGCGTCTTGTCTCGTTAAAAGAAGCGATGCCTTGTCTGATTGGCTAATGGACGCTATGTTGTTCGGAAATCTCGCTCAGCGCACGGCCGGCGCTTTCGTCGGAATAGCGGTTCGTCGCCAAATCACCAAGCGCCACAATGCCGACTAAACGGCCATTTTCAACGACGGGGAGCCGGCGAATTTGATGGCGCGCCATCATGTCTGCCGCCTTTTGCACCGAATCATCAGGGGATAGCGTTACAAGATCACGGCTCATCACTTCCGTCACCGCCGTCGAGCCGGGGTGCTTTTCCGCTATACCGCGTACGACTAAATCGCGGTCAGTGATCATTCCAACCAAGTGGCCATCATCGACGATGGGGATGGCCCCAACATCAAATTCACGCATTTTCACGGCTACTTCATAAATGTTGTCGAGCGGGGTGCAATATTGTATATCAGTGGACATAACGTCCCGTACTGTTTGCATTGTCCGTCTCTCCTTTCTGCTTGTTATTGTGTGCCCGAAACGAGAAAAAATGCACCTAAAACAAAAACAATGGCAAACAATTCGTTGAAAAGCAAACCGTTTTCGTACTATTATAAATGAGGGGATGATTTCCTTTTTGGCGCTCTACATACTGCGTTGTTAGGAGGAAGACAGATGAAATTTGAAAATAGCGGACTCGAAAATCAGACAGTTGAACTGTCCCGCCTTGATGACATCATGAAAAGCCTCGGTTTTGTACGCGCGGCGCAATGGGATTATGAGCGGGTCACGTACGACCGGAAATATGTGATTAAGGAAGGGACATATTATTTGCGCGTTCAAGGATACGCGGTCGAGGGAGATGTCGATTCGCGCTATGCCCTCATTAAGTTGCTCACGCCGATTTTAGGGAAACATTACTATCCGCACGGCGTCGAATATGGCGAGGATGAACATTTCCCATCTTCCCTTGTCAGCCAATGCCAAAAACTATTATCGCAAATCAAAAGCGAACTCGAGAAAGTCAAGGAGTAATGAAAAAACGCATGAGAGCTGATTTCTCATGCGTTTTTTCACGGCATCACAAGCCGCTTGACCGTGACATCAATGGCCTCAGCCACGTACGGTGTCATGGCGGCAATCTCCTCAGCAATTTGCTGTTGCAGCTCGCGGCAAACAGCGAGCACCGGCGCCCCGTACCGGATGGACAGCTTCACGGTGATGCGGCATCGGCCTCTTTGGGAGACAGTCACGAGCACTTCACAATCATCGGGCAACACTTCTTCCCACTCGCGCACACACATCATGACAATCGTCAGCAGCGTCGCTTCCACGGCGCTCCGCTTCCGGTATCGCAACGTATTCACCGCACTCCCCTCCCGCTGCGCATTCTCTGCTTATGCTTATGCTATGCGGGGCCGGCAGCCGGCGCTACTCGGCCAGCTAAAAGCCCAATACGGCTTTAATGAGCGATGTCGTCTGTCCCCCCGGATAAAGCACATAAAGCAACCAGTAGACAACAACCCCGGTTGAGGCGCTGCCAAACCAAATGATGCTTGTCACTGGACCGAGACGGCGGTGGCGGGACCGATTATCTTTTAAGCCGCTCCAAATCGTCACAAGGCCAAACACTGCCCCAATCGTCGCTAAAACAATATGGAAAAAGAGGAATGCGGTATAATACACCTTGACGTCCTCTGGTCCACCAAAGCTCGTATTGCCAATAAACAACGTCCGCGACATATAAATGACAAAAAACAAAAGCGCAAAGACAGCAGCGGCCAACATCACCTTTTTATGCGCTTCCGTCCGCCTGCGGCTGATCAAGTACCAACCGTAAGCGACAAGCAGGGCGCTGATCACAATGCAACTCGTGCTGATCGTCGGTAACATCTCCATGGCTTCTCTTCCCTTCCCTTCGTCTCTTCTTTACGATGAACGGCACGTTACAGTTTCGTCGGCCGTGGCGTCATATCCATGCTCGGTTCTTTTTCCCGCTCCTTCTGATACCACTCTCTAAAAACAAAGAACAGCATAGTCCCATACACAATTTCTTGAATAATTTTCATCAATATCCCACCAAGCTGCTGATCATGAAGCGGGGACATCGACAAAAACATTTGCGGTCCGGTCAAATCAAGCGAAGCTAATATTCCTTGCGGCACGCAAAGCGCCAACCCGGTCATCCATGCTTCTGGATCTGTGTACGTCTCATAAAGCGGGGTGCCTGCAAAGATAATGAGCGCACAAGCCGGTGTAAGCAGCATGCCGTCAGCAAAAATATATCCCATTTTTTTTAATCCTGATAATGTCGTCCAGCCCGAAAGTTTATTAACAAGCGCCCACCACATGAAAAAAGCTGCAATGAAAATGACCGTTGTGACAAAAGCATGCAAAAACATATTCGTTTTCACGACATCAAACACCATTGGAACATGGTACAACGAAAATAAACCATTAAACAAAAACAAAGACACGATCGGTTTTGTCAACAGCTGAAACGAACGGCGCACGATTGCAATGCGGAATATCCGCTCATAAAACGGCGCTGGAATTCCTAAAATAAAACATTGTGGCACCAGTAAATAAAGCAGAGCCATTTGCACCATATGGGCGGTAAACGTTAAATGCCCCATCAAATCGAGCGGGGAGCCTTTGCATACGTAAAGAAGAACAATTCCTGTCAAAAAGTACGCTCTTTGCTTTCTCGAAACAGGAACATCAAGACCAAACCGCTGCCGCCACGGTCCGGTAGCTGCGAGATATAATACGGCAATAGTCAGCAATGCCAACAGAAAAAACGGACTCCAAAGCGCAACTGTGCCAAACATTTGCAGCGATTGAAACATAGGAATCTCCTCCTGCTTTGTCCTTTTCCCATTATACTACATGCGGCAGGATAACAGCTATTAAAAAAGGGAAACCGGCATCCATACCGATTCCCCCCCTTGTGTCTACCACCAAACGATCGTCGAAAACGCCCAGACGAGAACTAACATGACAAGCACGCCGCCATATATAAACAAGGCTGGAAATTCATGCCCTTTATGGCTCATATGCATGAAATAGTACAGCTGAAACGCTACTTGTACACCAGCTAAAAGCAAAATAAACGGAATGACAAACCAGTGGGAAAACTCTTCGTAACCAACCGCGGCAAAAGCGATGAGCGTCAATAAAATCATCAGCACGAAAGCAATCACTTGATGACGCATTTCTTCCGCATTTTTCCGACGGCGGTACGCTAAGTCGACGCGCTCATTTCCTGAATTCATTTGGTTCGTCATACGTTCACCCCACCATTCCCATTAAGTATACAACGGTAAAAATGAACACCCAGACGACGTCGATAAAGTGCCAATAAAGGCTCGCGACGTAAAACTTCGGGGCATTGTATAAATTTAACCCGCGCTTGGCGTTGCGAATCATCAACGTTAAAATCCAAAGCAACCCAAACGCAACGTGAGCACCGTGCGTGCCAACAAGTGTGTAAAACGCAGAGCCGAAAGCGCTGGACGTAAACTTATGGCCTTCATGAACATACTCATAAAACTCATAAATTTCCAAGGCCAAAAATCCGGCGCCAAGCAACACGGTAATGCCAAACCAAAGTTGCATTTTTTGAAAATCAAAGTTTTTCATATGGTAAATGGCGTAAACGCTCGTTAAGCTACTCGTTAACAGAAGCATCGTTGCCATAAACACAATCGGCATTTGGAACAGTTCTTCACCGGAAGGGCCACCGTTCGTTTTGTCTTTGAGCGCTAAATAGGTGGCGAAGAGAGAGGCGAACAACACCGTCTCTCCGCCTAAAAACAGCCAGAAACCAAGAAATTTATTTTTCCCCTCAAGAGTGGCTCGTTCCGGCGCCGCCGGGAACGTCTCGGGCGTCAGTTTTTCCTCTACGTGCATCAGGCGTTCGCCCCCTTCTTCTCAAGTTCAAGCACTTCTTCTTTATGAATGTGGAAACCGTGATCATCAATCACTGAGCGCAAGAACATCGAACCGAACGTAATGAGCAAGCCGAGAATACCCACCGGCAAGCCCCAAGCCGTCTCTTGATGGTACGTAAAGCCAAATGCCGCCACAAACAAGCCGAACGACATGATAAACGGCAGGAATGACGAGTTCGGCATATGAATGTCGCCAAGTGGCTCAGCTGGCGTCAATTCCTTCTTCCCTTCCATTTTTTCAAGCCAGAGAGGATCTAACCCGCGAACAAGCGGCAATTGGGCAAAGTTGTATACTGGTGGCGGCGAAGCGATCGCCCATTCGAGCGTGCGGCCGTCACCCCATGCATCGGCCGGCGCTTTTTCACCTTTTACCGAAATCACGATGTTAATGAGTAAAACAACCGTTGCGGCCGCCATAAAGAACGCTCCGACCGTACTGATGAAGTTACCGGTCTCCAACCCTTGCCCCGGCAAGAATGTGAACACGCGACGCGGCATTCCCATTAAGCCAAGGAAATGCTGGATAAAGAACGTTAAATGGAATCCGATAAAGAACAGCCAGAACGTAATTTTGCCAAGTGTCTCGTTTAGCATGCGGCCAAACATTTTCGGCCACCAGTAATGCGTACCAGCAAGTAAGGCAAACACAACCCCACCGACAATGACGTAATGGAAGTGGGCAACAACGAAATAGCTGTCATGATACTGATAGTCAGCCGCTGCCGCTGCCAGCATAACGCCGGTTACCCCACCCATAACGAACGATGGGATGAAGGCCACCGCATAATGCATCGGCGTCGTAAACTTGATGCTCCCGCCCCACATTGTAAATAGCCAGTTGAAAATTTTAATTCCTGTCGGCACCGCAATTGTCATCGTTGCGACAGAAAAGATGGCGTTCGCAATCGGCCCCATTCCGACCGTAAACATATGGTGCGCCCACACCATGAATCCTAAGAAGGCGATGAGCACCGTTGCAAATACCATTGATGAATAGCCAAACAGCCGTTTACGAGAGAATGTCGCGAAAATTTCCGAGAAAATACCGAATGCTGGCAATACAAGAATGTATACTTCCGGATGGCCGAACACCCAGAACAAATGCTCCCAAATAATCGTATTACCGCCAGCAGCCGGATTGAAAAAGTTTCCACCAAACAATCGGTCCATCATCAAGAAAATCAATCCAACCGTCAACGGCGGAAACGCGAACAAGATGAGCGCAGACGTCACAAATGTCGCCCAAGTGAACATCGGCATACGCATAAACGTCATGCCCGGAGCGCGCATGTTAATAATCGTAACAAGAAAGTTAATTCCGCCTATTAATGTCCCCAAGCCTGAAATTTGCAACCCAAGGGTGTAAAAGTCAACACCATGGTGCGCTTTCGAATCGAGCGCCAACGACGCATACGATGTCCAACCTGCGTCAGGAGCGCCGCCTAAAAACCATGAACAGTTTAAAAACACCCCACCGAAGAAAAAGAGCCAAAAACCAAGCGCGTTTAAAAACGGAAATGCAACATCGCGTGCGCCGATTTGCAGCGGCACGACCGCATTCATAAACGCGAAAACAAGCGGCATGGCAGCCAAGAAAATCATCGTCGTCCCGTGCATCGTCAGCACTTCGTTGTACAAGCCGCCAACAAGAAAATCGTTGTTCGGCTTCGCAAGCTGAATGCGGATAAACAACGCCTCAAGACCGCCAAGCAGGAAGAAAATGCCACCAGAGATCAAATACAGATGGGCGATCTTTTTATGATCGACCGTCGTCAGGTAATCCCATAAAACGGCCCCAACGCCCTTTTTGCGAGCGATCGTACTCACAGCGAAACCTCCCTTTTATGCCTTATTCCACTTTTAAGCTCATTAAATATTTTGTCAATGCATCAAGCTGTTCTTCTGTCAGCTGGCCATATGTACCCGTCATTTTATTTCCAGGTTTCACACCTTCAGGGTCTTTCAGCCATCTTTTTAAGTTTTCTTCATTGTGTTCCAAAATGCCGGCAATCCGTTCACGGTCAGCGAAGCCCGCCAAGTTCGGCGCTGTACGCGCTTGCTCCGGACGATTGTCTACCGGCGACACCGCATGGCAGCCAATACAGCTTTTATTGAAGATTTCTTCCCCTTGTTTAGCAACCGGATCGGTCACAACCGGATTTTCCGCTTTTTGCATTTTTTCTACCCATGCATCAAACTCTGCACGGGGCAGCGGGCGCACTTTGAAATCCATCAATGCATGAGACGGACCACAAAGCTCAGCACATTTGCCGTAGAAGACACCGCCTGCTTTGTCTGTCGCTTTTTGGTCAAAGACGAGCCAAAACTGGTTTTTATTGTCCGTGTTCGTGTCGATTTTGCCACCAACGGCCGGAATCCAGAACGAGTGTTTAACATCCGACGCCACCAAATTAAAGTAGACTTTTTCGTTCGTCGGCACGACTAAATCTTGGCTCGTAATGATGCCATAATCCGGGTATTCAAACTCCCACCAGTACAAATTGGCGCGCACGTTGACAACAACCGTGTCTTTATCGCGGTTTTTGTCATTCATCGGCTTTACATCCGCCAACTTAAACGTCGCCGCTACCGTCGGCACCGCTAAAATAAGCAAGAGGATAATCGGAATGACAGTCCAAATAATTTCCAGTTTATGGTTCCCTTCCACTTGCTTCGGAATTTTATTTTCTTCCCCTTTCCGCCGCCGGAAGCGGATCACAACGTAGACGAAGATAATCGCTACGACAACAATGACGAGCACCATAATCGACGTGCTCAACAACATGAGCGAATACTGCATGTTCGCTACTTCACCGGCAGGCTGAAGCGTCGACAAAAACGGCTTGCCGCAGCCGGCGAGCAACAGCGCCATCATCCCAAACAAGGAAAATAAGCGCCAGTTCCGTAGCCCTTTCTTCATAGCCTAATCAAACCCCTCTTTCTTTGATGGATAAATGTATATAAATTCTTTCACGAAGAAAGAATTTTAACCTGTTCACCAAATCGTGGCGATGACCATCGCCACGAACAAAATCGTCAAATAGTTGAGCGAGTAGACAAACATCAACTTGGCCCACTTGATGTCGTCTTTCATTTTCAAGCCCCATAGGCCTAACAACAACCACCCGACATTCAGCACCGTTGCGACTATTAAAAACGGGATGCCGAGCGAAAACAAATAAAACGGCAGCGGCAACAAACATGCCACCCAGACGATGATTTGCCGCTTCGTCATCTCAAAGCCATGAACGACCGGCAACATCGGGATGCCGGCAGCCCGGTATTCTTCACACCGCTTCATCGCTAGAGCCAAAAAGTGAGGCGGCTGCCATAAAAACATGATTAAAAACAAGATGAGCGGAACGATATGGAAATCCGAATCGACCGCTGTCCAGCCGATCACCGGGGGTACAGCACCAGAGATGCTGCCGACAACGGTGTTAAGCGTATAGTTGCGCTTCGTCCAAAGCGTATACAGGAAAACGTAAGTCACCACGCCGATCAGCCCGACAATTGCAGCCGTAACCGTTGTCATGAGCAGGCTCATCGTCCCGATGGCAACAAGCGTCACCCCAAGCCAAAGCACCCGCCGCGGCTCCATCGTCCCCGTCACCGTCGGCCGCGTTTTCGTCCGCTCCATATGCTGGTCAATATCGCGGTCTATAAAATTGTTAATGCTGCACGATCCGGCGATGACAAGCGCCGCCCCGAACAGCGTGAAAAAGACGATATGCAAGTTTTCTAAAAATCGCTCTCCAGTAAAATAAAACGCCAACCACATTCCGGCAAATGTCGTGATCAAGTTGGAATTAACGATTCCGATTTTCACAACTGCCGATAACTCTTTCCAAAACAGCTTTATGCTTGCCTGCGGGCGCTGCCGAACATCGGCTTCTTGCACCGCTTTCAAATCGGCCATTCTCCTGTTCCTCCTCGCTGCGCCATCCGTGATGAGAACAGCGCCATCATATTGCTTATTGCTTAACATTCTATCCAATACGAAAAAAGAACAAAAAGATTTGTTTTCTCTTTATATTAAATCACATTTTTTTCAGATCATGTGAACTTTTTTTGAATAATTTGTGTCAAATTTTTGAATGCCTGACATAGAAATCGGTTCATACGCTTGTCCCATTAATATTTCTAGCAAACTTAAGTGACTTATTCAATATGCAAACGTCATTTTGTGTTTCATGGCGTCATCGTGTAAAATAGACTTGGCTTGATACGCCGATGATTGCGATAAACTTCATTACTTTACTAATATGGACAAAATCATAATTTCTCAATACAAGAAGGTGAAGATTTTGCAACGTTCATTAAAATGGTTTGCCTCGACAACAACGGTGGCGATGCTGTTTGTGCTGATCGGCGGAGCACTCGTGACAAAAACGGACTCCGGCATGGGTTGCGGACGATCATGGCCGCTGTGCCACGGCCAATGGATACCGGATGACATTACACCCCAACTCGTGATCGAACTGAGCCATCGCCTTGTTTCCGGGCTTGCCGCCATCATGGTGCTCATTCTTTGCATTCGGTCATGGCGGGTCATGGGGCATGTGCGGGAAACAAAGCCTTTAGCCGTTCTCTCTTTTGTTTTTCTCGTCTTGCAATCATTAATTGGCGCCGCCGCGGTTGTGTGGGGACAGTCCGATTTCGTTATGGCGTTACATTTTGGTATTTCGCTCATCTCGTTTGCTGCTGTGCTGTTGTTGACATTGCTTATTTTCGAAGTTGACAAAAAGTTTTCTGCCACTTCGCTTCAGCTTGACGGCCAAATGCGGTTCCATATTTATGGCATCATCATCTATTCGTACTTGGTCGTTTATACTGGAGCGCTTGTCCGCCATACGAATGCCAGTCTTGCCTGTCCGAGCTGGCCGCTGTGCGCGAAGTCACGCCTCCTCCCCGTGCAGTTTCACGAATGGGTGCAAATGGGGCATCGTCTGGCGGCTGCCGTTATCATCATTTGGATCGCTGTTGCAACGGTGCATGCCGCCCGTTATTACCGCGAACAGCCGGTCATTTATTACGGATGGATCATCTCTCTTCTTCTTGTTCTTGCGCAAATGGTGACCGGCGCGCTTGTCGTTTTTACCGAGTTGAACTTGTATATCTCCTTGGCGCACGCCTTTTTCATCTCCTGTCTATTCGGCGTGCTCAGCTATTTACTGCTCTTGGCGCTCCGCACCCGCCGCCGGCCGGCGACAGCCGCGGGTCGGTCGGTCGAGGACACGGCATCGGCGCCATTAAAATAACGCTCACTCGTTGCATAAAAGGGATGCCCACAAATGTTGGGCATCCCTTTTTTAGGAAACCGGCTTGTGCCAAGATCAATGTTTTTTTATTTGGACAACTCGATGAGCAAATCGCCTGCCTGGATCGCATCGCCGCTTTTGACGTAAATGTCTTTGACAACACCGGCAAACGGTGCTTGCACGGTCGTTTCCATTTTCATTGCTTCCGTGACCATTAAATGGTCCCCTTTGTCGACTTTTTCCCCTTTTTCGACAAGCACTTTAACAACCGTACCCGGCATCGTCGCCGCAATATGGTTCGGGTTCGTCCGATCCGCTTTAATGTGCTCAACGACTGCGGTTTTAATGCTTTCATCGCGGATGACAACTTCACGCGGTTGACCGTTCAGCTCGAAGTAGACGACGCGTGTACCGTCCGCCTGCGGCTGGCCGATCGACACAAGCTTAACGATCAACGTTTTTCCGCGCTCGATTTCCACTTCAATTTCCTCGCCAAGGCGCATGCCATACAAGAACGTCGGTGTATCGAGTACAGACACATCGCCGTATTTTTCCACCGTTTCTGCATATTCAAGAAACACTTTCGGATAAAGGGCGTACGCAATGGCATCAAAGTCGGTCACTTCGCGGCCAAGCTTGTCATACAGCTCTTTTTTCATTTGCTCAAAATCAACCGGCTCGAGCAGTTCCCCCGGACGGACAGTGATCGGCTCGCGTCCTTTTAAAATAATGCGCTGCAACTCTTTCGGGAATCCGCCGTGCGGCTGGCCTAAATATCCTTCAAACAGCTCGACGACTGAATCAGGGAAGTTCAGCGTTTCGCCGCGCTCGAAAATGTCTTGTTCCGTCAAGTTGTTTTGCACCATGTAAAGCGCCATATCGCCGACGACTTTCGATGACGGCGTCACTTTGACAATATCGCCGAACAAGTCGTTGACGCGGCGGTACATTTCTTTCACTTCATCCCACCGATCGCCGAGACCGACCGCTTTCGCCTGCTGCTGCAAGTTGCTGTATTGGCCGCCTGGCATTTCGTGCATGTACACTTCCGTATGCGGCGCGTTCATGCCGCTTTCAAATTCTTGATAAAACTTGCGCACATCTTCCCAATAGCGCGCTAACTGCTCAAGACCGTAAATGTCGACTTCCGGCGCCCGCTCGGTCCCTTCAAGCGCATAGTAAAGCGTATTGGCGCTCGGCTGAGACGTTAAGCCGGCCATCGAACTGATGGCGACATCAACAATATCAACGCCGGCTTCAATCGCTTTCGCGTACGTATAAATGCCGTTACCGCTCGTGTCGTGCGTATGCAAATGAATCGGAATGTCGACTGTTTCCTTGAGCGCGGAAATGAGCACATGCGCCGCCTGCGGCTTCAAGAGCCCCGCCATATCTTTAATGGCCAAAATGTGCGCACCCGCCTGTTCAAGCTCTTTCGCAAGGGCCTTATAGTAATCCAAATTGTATTTCGACCGGCTCGGATCTAAAATATCACCCGTATAGCAAATCGCCGCTTCAGCGATTTTGCCGCTCTGCCGGACGGCGTCGATCGCCACCGTCATTCCTTTCACCCAGTTTAAACTGTCGAAAATTCGGAACACATCGATGCCAGCATGCGCCGATTTTTCGACGAACTCGCGGATGACGTTGTCCGGATAGTTTTTGTAGCCTACGGCGTTGGCAGAACGGAGCAACATTTGGAACAACACGTTCGGGATGCGCTCGCGCAGCTTCAGAAGCCGATCCCACGGATCCTCTTTTAAAAAGCGATACGCCACATCAAACGTCGCCCCGCCCCACATTTCAAGCGAGAATAAATTCGGCAATAAGCGCGCCGTCGGCTCGGCTGCACGCACTAAATCGACCGTGCGGACTCGTGTCGCCAACAGTGACTGATGAGCGTCCCGGAACGTCGTATCGGTCAAGAGCACCCGCGGCTGTTCTTGAATCCAGCGGACAAGCCCCTCGGGGCCATGCTTGTCCAAAATTTGCTTCGTTCCGGCCGGGATCGGCTCTGCCTCGCTCAATTTTGGCAAGCGCGGCTTGTCAAACACCGGCTTTTTCTTTTTGCCGATACCTGGGAATCCATTGACCGTCACTGTGCCGATGTAAGTGAGCATTTTCGTTCCGCGGTCTTTCCGGCGTGGGAACACGAATAGTTCCGGCGTCGTATCGATGAACGACGTATCGTATTCGCCTGATAAAAACTTCGGATGTTGGACGACATTTTCCAAGAACGGAATGTTCGTTTTAATACCGCGAATGCGGAACTCGCGCAAGTTGCGCAGCATTTTTCTTGCTGCCTGCTCAAACGTCAACGCCCATGTCGACAATTTGACGAGCAAGGAATCGTAATACGGCGTAATGACTGCCCCTTGGAAACCGTTGCCGGCGTCCAAACGTACACCAAAGCCCCCACCGGAGCGATACGCCATGATTTTCCCAGTATCTGGCATAAAGTTATTGAGCGGGTCTTCCGTCGTCACCCGCGACTGAATGGCATAACCGTTAATGCGGATGTCTTCCTGCTTCGGAATGCCGACTTCATGGCTATGAAGCGAACAGCCATCAGCAATTAAAATTTGCGACTGGACGATATCAATTCCAGTAATCATCTCGGTGATCGTATGCTCGACTTGAATGCGCGGGTTGACTTCGATGAAATAAAACTCATCACCCGAAACGAGAAATTCGACCGTGCCGGCATTGACATAACCGACGCTTCTCATAAGCTGAACCGCTGCCTCGCAAATGCGTTGGCGCAGCTCGTCCGACAGCGAGACGCTCGGCGCGACTTCGACGACTTTTTGGTGGCGGCGCTGCACCGAGCAGTCGCGTTCATAAAGGTGAACAATATTTCCTTCATAGTCACCTAAAATTTGCACTTCAATGTGCTTTGGATTTTCGATCAACTTTTCAACATACACCTCATCGCTGCCAAACGCCGCTTTTGCTTCCGATTTGGCACGCTCAAACGCTTCTTTGACTTCCGACTTCGAACGGACGATGCGCATGCCGCGCCCACCGCCGCCAAGTGCTGCTTTAATGATGATCGGATAGCCGTGCGCTTCGGCGAAGCGGACAACGTCCTCAAGGCCGTCGACCGGCCCGTCGCTGCCCGGAATGACCGGAATGCCAGCGTTCACCGCCGCATGGCGCGCTTTCACCTTGTCGCCGAACATGTCCAAATGGTTCTCATTCGGGCCAATAAAAATAATTCCTTCTTCACGGCACCGTTTAGCAAATTGAATATTTTCTGACAAAAACCCATATCCTGGGTGAATCGCATCGACATCGTGGGCCTTGGCAATCTCAATGATGCCTTCAATATCCAAATACGCCTCAATCGGCTTTTTTCCTTCACCGACTAAATACGCTTCATCCGCTTTATAGCGGTGGTATGAGCCGACATCTTCCTTCGAGTAAATGGCCACGGTGCGGATGCCAAGCTCCGTGCAGGCGCGGAAAACGCGGATGGCGATCTCCCCGCGGTTAGCTACGAGCACTTTGCGAATTCGTCTTGTCTTCATCGTCTTTCCTCCTTTCTAATTTAAACTATAAAACTTTTTCTATTTTGTAAATACACTTTCTAAAAAGTCAGACCTCTTTTCTGTCTGTCGACAGTCATTTTTTTACTTTTTTTATACCGTTGTTCATATTTCGTAAACATCGAAATATTGACAAGCAAGCCAAGTGAGGCCATCATGAGGACGAGCGATGTTCCCCCGTAGCTGACAAGCGGCAGCGGCACACCGGTGATCGGAATGATTCCTGTGACTCCACCGACATTAATAAACGTTTGAAAGCCGATCATGACAGAAATGCCGATGGCGAGCAAACTGCCGAACGCATCGTTGGTACGACGAGCGACCCAAAACCCGCGCAGCACGATAAACGAAAGCAACCCAAGCGTGAACATCACGCCAAACAGCCCGAGTTCTTCGGCAATGACCGCCATAATAAAATCCGTGTGCGATTCCGGTAAATAGCCGTATTTTTGCACACCTTTTCCGAGCCCGAGCCCTTTCAATCCGCCAAGCCCGATCGCTAAGTACGAATTGACAAGCTGGTAGCCGTCGCTGCTCGCGTATTTAAACGGATCCAAATAGCTATAAAGGCGTGACATTCGTTCATCCGAAAAAATCTTTCCACCCACAACTGGAAGCCAAAACGGCGATAGCATCGCCCCAATGAGGGTAAAAAAGAGCAGTTGCTTTAGGAGCAAAATGAGGCGCAGCCCAGATGATACGATGATGCACATCGCGATGAAAAACACGATCGCTGCCGTGCCAAAATCCGGCTGAATGGCGATTAAAAAACAAATAAACAGCGTGTAATAAATCGGGAACAAATTGCTTTTCACCGGCTCAGCCAACCGTTTCTGCTTGTTGGCAAACGCTGCGGCCAAGTACCAAATCAATCCGAGCTTCGCCAGCTCCGCCGGTTGGACCGAGAGCGCCCCGACACGAAACCAGCTCGTGGCGTTGTTGGCCGTATGGCCGAGAAAAGCAACTGCAATCAGCATCAACGGGGAAGTAAAAAACACTAGTTTCACCCATCGTTCTTTCCGCCACACTTTATACGGGATCATAGCCATGACAGCGAAGGCGATCAACGCGCCGATGAGCCATCGCTTTTGCCGTTCGTAAAAATAGTCGCTCGGTACTTCAAAGCGGATGACAGCGGTAACCATGCTTGAACTGTACACCATAATCAATCCGAACAACGATAGCATAATGATCGCAATCACAAGCGGATAATCGTAACATTTCAATACTTTCTTCCACAATTGTCGTTCCATCTTCCCTCTTCCCCATTTACACAGTTATGTACATAAAATCATTCGCAGCGGCACACCGTTTTCCTGCCGAAAAACAGAAAAACTCAAACGACGGCAGACCAATCGTTTGAGTTGCCATGTATTGTTATCGCACGCGCTTTTTCGTTACTGCCTCATGCAACGCGGAGAGCTCACGCTCGAGCCGGTCAAGGAGCGCCTTCCCTTCTTTTGCCTCGATAAGGCCGAGGCGCACCGCAAAATCAATTTCCCGCGACAAGCCGAACATTTGCGTATCCAACACTTCCTCATATAGCGGACATTGTGGCATCGTCAAATGATCCATTTGCACGCGGATGAGCTGAATAATTTTTTCTGCATCCGCCTGTAAAAGCGCGTACGCCTTTTCCTGATAGCTCATCGATTCGTCCGTCACATCGATCCCTCCGTTCTCTCCCCTATCCTTCTTTAAATGTTAACGTGAAACAAGCCATTTTGCAAGTTGAAACCGTTGACAGTCGAACGGCTTGGAACATGACAAACCTTTTATTTATTATTATACTAAAAACAGCGGGAAAATGCAGAGGAGAGGATGCTTTGATGAGCGATATTATTATGCTGACTGGAAAAGTAAAATTTACGATCACGCTTGATCCCGGCGTCTGGATTTTCGACGACCGAAAAATCGATTTGGACACGTATTTTTCGCAACCGAAACCGGAAGTAACAGAAAAGGGCCAAGAGGAAGAGGAAATCAAAAAGTGGTCGGCTTTTTGGGACCGGGAAATTCAAGAGGGTGCCGTTTTTCCACCGACGTTGAAAACAGAGCAGCGCTTTTTGAAGGAAAAAATCATCACCGGTTCGTTCGGCATGCCGTTTGCCCCGTTTTTGCGAAATGCCGAACCGCATGAAGATGCTTCTGAACTTGTTATCGTGGCACAAAATGAGGAGATTGCGATCCCGCTCGAGAAAGCATACGACTTGATTTTCGCTTTTTCGAAAAATGGAAAACCGCTGCGCGATGACGGACCCGTTCACATTTATTTTGGCGACGGCTCAAACCGTGAAATGCCGATTACGAATGTGCGTGAGTTGATTGTCCGCTAACCGGGCGCCCTATGAAGGGACCGCCCGGTTTTTGCCTCATTTGGGGGAGCTGTTAGCCGCACTTTGGGCAGCCATTCGTGTCAGGAAGCGGGTTTAAAGCAAGTCGGCAGCGAGCTGGGCAAGCGCCGAACGCTCCCCCTTGATGAGTCGGATATGGCCGGCGATTTTTTGATCTTTAAACTTTTCGACCACATACGTCAAGCCGTTGTTATACTCGTCCAAATACGGATGATCAATTTGCTCCGGATCACCCATCAAAATAATTTTACTTTTTTCACCGACGCGTGTTAAAATCGTCTTCACTTCATGCTTCGTTAAATTTTGTGCCTCATCGATAATGATAAACTGCTCCGGCAAACTGCGACCGCGAATGTAGGTAAGCGCCTCAACTTCGATCGAGCTCATACCGGCTAAAATAGCGTCCAGCTCCCCTGTTTTTTTCGTGTTAAACAAATATTCAAGGTTATCAAAAATCGGCTGCATCCATGGACGCAGCTTTTCTTCTTTTTCCCCCGGCAAAAAGCCGAGATCTTTCCCCATCGGCACAATCGGTCGAGCAACAAGCAGTTTTTTGTACGTGCGCAAGTCCTCGGTTTGCATCAGGCCGGCAGCAAGCGCCAACAACGTTTTGCCAGTACCGGCTTTACCGATTAACGTCACAAGTGGAATGTCGTCGCGCATGAGCAGCTCAAACGCCATCGTTTGCTGCACATTGCGCGGGCGAATGCCCCATATATGCTCTTGATGGAAGACGAGCTTTTTTACCTTTTTTCCGTTTTGGTCGACGATCCCAATCGCCGAGGTCGAACTGCCAAACGCATCTTTCATAATGATGAACTGATTCGGGTAAAACGGGTGGTCTGCAATATCGGCCAGCACAAGCTCTCCCTTCTCGTAAAACCGCTGCAAGTGGTCGTTTCCTATGTACAGCTCCAAAAACCCGGTGTAAATGTGGTCGACGTCAACGACACGGTCGCTTAAAAAGTCCTCAGCCTGCAGCCCAATCGCATCGGCTTTGACGCGCACGAGGGCATCTTTGCTCACTAAAATGACAGAGCGTCCGTTTTCTTTCGCCTGTTCCTCGAGCGATAAATTTTTTGCGACTGCCAAAATGCGGTTATCATTCGTTTTTTCAACAAAAATTTCTTGAAGTTGCTGAAAGGAGCGGTGGTTCAATTCAATGCGCAGCACCCCTCCGTTTTCTAGCGGAATTTTCTCGTGCAGCTTGCCGTTTTCACGAAGGCGGTCGATCAACTTCGACACTTGGCGAGCGTTTCTTCCGATTTCATCCATATAGCGCTTTTTCGAATCCACTTCCTCAAGCACAACAGCCGGGATGACGACCTCGTTATCCTCAAATGAAAAGATGGAATACGGATCTTGCAAGAGCACGTTCGTATCGAGCACATAGATTTTCTTTCCCAAATTCCGCTTCCCCCTATATCCGTTTTTCGCCTTCTGCACCGGATGGGAATGGCTGTAGTATAGCATATGAAAAAATGTATAAAGATAGAAGGATATTTGCAAAATAAAGTAAAAAAAGGCGAGGTGGGCAGATGATGAAGAAAAACTACTGGCTGGCTGTTCTATGCGTTCTTCTTTTAAGCGCATGTGCCATCGGAAATGATAATGAGGCAAAGGAGTCCGACCGTTCGCTCGTACGCGTAAAAAATACGGTTGATGAAAAGGTAGAAAACAAATCCGGACAGGAAATCGCCCGCCGACTAGCAGAGATCGCCAACCGCGTCCCAAACGTTCATGACGCGGCAGCGATTGTCGTCGGCAAATATGCCCTCGTCGGCATTGACGTCGGTGCTAACGTCGACGCCTCGCGCGTCGGCACGATTAAATATTCCGTCGCCGAAGCGCTGCAAAAAGATCCATACGGCGCCAACGCTATTATTGTCGCTGACCCGGACCTTTACACCCGCGTGCGCAACATCGGCAAACAAATCGATGATGGACGACCGGTGCAGGCGTTTATGAATGAAATTGCTGACATCGTCGGACGGGTGATGCCGGAAGTACCAAGCGACTTATTTGAAACGACGCCTGAGCCGACGGAAGAAAACGACGGGCAGCTGAACGAGCAGGAAGAACGGCAACTGAATGAGCGTCAAGATAAACAGTCGAACGAACATTTAAATCGCTAAATGATTCCGGTGCGACCATGCTGCAAGTAAATAGGAGGACAGCCCGCAGCTTCCCTTTTACAAATGACAATCGGTTCCATTCCATATAACCTTGTCTTTTGATATAGGATGAACCGATTGCTTTGCTGTGGTGAACGATGATATACTATTCCTGCATAGAGAAAACATTCCATATCTTGAATCGGGCGTACAGGGCGTTAAGCGCCGTCAGGGTGTTTACCTATGAACGTCTTGCCGAACAAGGGTGAGTTGTGCACGTACGTGTAATGAAGAACCCCTGTTATACGCACCCCCTCGCGATTTTCGCCATCGGGAGATTCAGTGAGGTGAACAATGAAAGTTAAATGCGTGCTTTGCGAACAAATCGATACCATTGATGACGAATCGTTGCTCGCCAAACGGCTGCGCAACCGCCCGATCCATACGTACATGTGCCGCCAATGCCATGACCGCATTGCCGAAAAAACAAAGCAGCGACTGGCAACCGAAAAATTCCGCTTCTACCGCGGCGTCTGTGCTGAAGATAACTGGTAACCGCAAAAAAACGGCACTGAAAAGCAACCGCTTTTCAGTGCCGTTTTCATTGCTAGGAACCGTACTTTTCTGGTTCGGCTTCGATTTGTCGCCATATCGCTTCAGCCAACTCCGCAGGGAAATAGGACGAATGTTTTTCTCCGCCACGCACATATTCGACAACGTATTGACCGTTCGCTTCATCTTTCACGGCGTTCACCGCTGTCACACCAAAATCGCTTTCCAAGATGGAGAGAAAAAACGACGCCGTGTCGCGTGCCGCTGCATCGTGCGGGCGGGCATTAGCGACAAGATGAATCGTCAGCCAATTGTAAAGAGCCTCTTGAACCGATTTCATCACGCCACCGCCTTTTCATTTATGGCTGTTCCTCTTGTTTCGCCTCCTTGAGGCGAATTTTGTAAATGATCAATACGAGAGCGGCAACCGTCAATCCTTCTGCTATCGGCAAAAAAACAGCAAAAAACGTTAAAATGGTGCAGCCGAGCGCAAGCAATGTATAAATGATGACGCTTTTTAACAATGGCAGCCGGCGGGCAAAGCCAAGCCGATACACAAGCGCCGAAAGCAACAACACGGTGGCATAAAGCAGCCACATGCCGCGCTCGGGATCTTCGTGTACATCATAGAGTGAAGCGAAAAACGTCAGCCGTTCGAGCACATTCACACGATTCCCCCCCATTCACCTGAATGTCCTGCAAAAACCTAGACCATTCCGGACTTCTCAATCATCAAGCAATACAGCCAGCATACATCCGCCTGTCCGCCTAGGGAATGCCGCTGCCTGCTATTTTGCCTGTTGAGCGGCTTTCTTTTTCTTCTCCGCCTTTTCACGCTCACTTTTGTTTAAGATTTTTTTGCGCAAGCGGATCGATGTCGGCGTCACTTCGCAATATTCATCGTCATTCAAATACTCAAGCGCTTCTTCGAGCGTCAAAAGGCGCGGCTTTTTCATCGTTACCGTCTGCTCTTTCGTCGACGAGCGCATGTTTGTCACATGTTTTTCGCGGCAAATGTTGACGACCAGATCGTTTTCACGGTTATGTTCGCCGACAATCATCCCTTCGTACACTTCCGTACCCGGTTCCACAAAAATTGTGCCGCGGTCTTCAAGCTGCATGATGCTGTAAGCCGTCGCCTTACCGGTTTCCATCGAGACGAGCACCCCTTGACGACGTCCGCCAATCATACCTGGCTGCACTGGGGCATAATGGTCAAACGAGTGATTTAAAATGCCGTATCCACGCGTCAGCGACATAAACTCGCTCCGGTAGCCGATCAAGCCGCGCGACGGCACATGAAAGACGAGGCGCACTTGCCCGTTGCCGCCATGCACCATATCAGCCAACTCGCCTTTGCGGCTGCCAAGCGATTCCATAATGGCACCGGTATATTCTTCAGGAACATCGATAACAACCCGCTCAATCGGCTCACATAGAGCGCCATCGATCTCCTTTACAATGACCTCCGGCTTCGATACTTGCAATTCGTATCCTTCGCGGCGCATATTTTCGATTAAGATGGCTAAATGGAGCTCGCCGCGACCAGAAACGACCCACGCATCCGGCGACTCGGTCGGCTCGACACGCAAGCTGACATCGGTCTCGAGCTGGGTGCGCAGCCGTTCTTCCAACTTACGGGCGGTGACATACTTGCCTTCACGACCGGCAAACGGGCTGTTGTTGACGAGAAACGTCATTTTCAGCGTCGGTTCATCAATGTGAAGTGGCGGTAGCGGCTCTTGGTGGTCAGGCGGGCACACCGTCTCGCCGACATTAATGTCTTCCATTCCAGCAACAGCGACGATATCGCCGGCGTGCGCCTCATCAATCTCAATCCGCTTTAAGCCGATAAAGCCAAACAGCTTCGTGACACGGAATAGTTTCACTGCGCCATCTCTCTTTAACAAGGCGACTTGCTGGCCAGTTCTCATCGTGCCGCGAAAAATGCGGCCGATGCCGATACGTCCGACGTATTCATTGTAATCGAGCAGCGCCACTTGGAATTGCAACGGCTCATCGCGATTGTCAGCCGGCGCCGGAATATGGTTTATAATCGTTTCAAACAAGGCGGTCATGTCGCCATCTTGCCGTTCCGGATCAAGGCTTGATGTTCCGTGCAATGCCGATGTATATACAACCGGAAACTCGAGCTGCTCCTCAGAAGCGCCAAGCTCGATAAACAAATCGATTACTTCATCGACAACTTCCGCTGGACGGGCGAACTCGCGGTCGATTTTGTTGACGACGACGATCGGCACGAGCCGCTGCTCAAGCGCTTTTTTCAGCACGAACCGCGTTTGCGGCATGCAGCCTTCGTATGCGTCGACGACGAGCAAAACGCCATCGACAAGGCGCATAATCCGCTCAACCTCCCCGCCGAAATCGGCGTGCCCCGGCGTATCTAAAATGTTAATGCGCGTTCCTTTATATAACACCGCTGTGTTTTTCGCCAAAATCGTAATGCCGCGCTCCCGCTCCAAATCATTGCGGTCAAGCGCCCGCTCCTCGACTTGTTCGTTTTCGCGAAACGTTCCTGACTGCCGAAGCAGCTGGTCAACGAGCGTTGTTTTTCCGTGGTCGACGTGGGCGATAATCGCAATATTGCGCAGATCCAATCGTTTATTCGTCAATGTCGTTCACTCCCATTAGGCAAACTGCTTGTCTATTATATCACAACCATAGAAAATCAGCATATTTTCCGGTAAACTTAAAAAAGATGCCCCATTTTGCCAGAAAGGAGTCAAGCGGATGAAACGCATCAAGGCTGTGCCGCTGTTGTTTGCGATTCTCGCGGTTGCCGCCATCATGGCGATCGGCGTTTTTATCGCCGAACAAAACATAATCGGTATCGCTGCTTCAGCACTCATTCTCATCGTCATTATGGGCGCCGGATTTGCTCACAAAAAACGGACGCATGAATAAAAAGGACAAGCTCTAAGAGCTTGTCCTTTTTTGCGGCGACACCCCGCACTGTCATTGCCGCAAATAGCGCTGCAAAATTTCCTCGTGCACTCCTGGTTTGGCAGCGAGTACCGAATTGCGGCTGAGCAGATTGAGCGGCTTGCCATCTAAGTTTGTCACGATTCCGCCCGCTTCCTCGATTAAAATCATCCCACCGGCGAAATCCCACGGCGACAGGCGCGGTGAAATATACGCATCCAAGCGGCCGGCGGCGACATACGCCAACTCGAGCGCCGCTGACCCATACGAGCGCGTACCGCGCGCTTCTTTGGCCAACCGGACGAGCGGGCGGTGATCGATGCGGCGGTTTTCCATCAGCCACGTTGCATTGACAGCAATAATTGATTCCGCAATCGGCACCGGCTGCAGGCGGTCAAGCGGCTTGCCGTTGAAAAACACCCCCCGCCCTTTTTGAGCGGAGTACAGCTCGTCAAAGACAACGTCATACACATAGCCAAGCCGGCCGACCCCGTCTTCAAAAATACCGACCGACACAGCGAAATGGCGCTGCTGGTGGATAAAGTTCATCGTTCCGTCAATCGGGTCAATAATCCATACAATGCCGTCCAATACGGCGAGTTCATCGCCGAACCCTTCTTCGCCTAATATATGGTGGCCGGGAAACTGACGGCGGATGTGCTCGGCAAAAAACTGCTCAATGCCACGGTCAACATTCGTTACTAAGTCGTTGCGATTTTCTTTCGTTTCTACGGTCAGCTGTTCAGCAAACGAGGCGCGAATGCGCCGTCCAGCTTCTTCAATCCATTGCCGGGCATATTGGTCGATCTCTTCCCATTTTCCTGCCATGTCAATTCCTCCTGCTTTCGTTATGTATGCAGCAACCGGAAAGGGGGGGACACCGTTCAAGAAAAAAACGAACCGCAAAGATGGTTCGCCTTAAAAATGATCATACTTGAAGGCGCATCAGTTCTTGGCGCAGCTTTTCAAGCCGCCGTTTGCACTCTTTTTTCTTTTCTTCGTCATTTTCCATCATGGCTTCATACAGCGTCGCTAATTCGTAATCGAGCTCGAGTCGCAACACCGCCATGCGTTTGTCTCCGTCTGGTCGTTTCCGCGAATTGGCGGTCTTTTTCATCTCCGTCCGCACCCCTTTCCCTATCATCCGCTAAACTTCCGGCGCTCTTCACGGAATGTGCTGCTTCATTTTGTTTTATATTATATTATGTGGAAAAAGGGGTGTATGCAACTAATTTGTGCGTTTACCTACCGTGCTTCGTCCGCTTCGTTCAATGCGAATCCAGTCACCGTTTTTCGCCTCTTTCGCTTGCTTCATGACCGCATACGACGAATAGCCGCTCGCTTTTTCAAACTCGGCATACAGCCGGTTTTCTTCGCTTTTGGATGGGACGATCTCTTTGAACCGGCGGTAGACGTCCATTAGCTCTTCGCGCTTCATCCCCCGTTCATACACCGTTTCAATAGCCGTAAAAAACTTAATGACATCAATGATTTCCTGTGTTGACCAATCGTAGGAAAATGGGTACGAATAGCCCATTGTTTCACCTCCTCCATTAGTTTGCCCAGCGGCGCCGAATTTGTTCCGCCTCACCAATCATGCGGGCAAACAGCTCAGCAACGGACGGAATGTCGCGAATGAGCCCGATCGCCTGTCCAGCCCAAGCGAACCCTTCCTCCACCTTTCCTTCATAAATGAAGCGGCGATTTGCCTCTCCGCTAATATATTCTTTCAAATCTTCGTACGTGCCGCCTTGGCGCTCAATTTCCAATATTTTCTCCGTCCATTGATTGGCGATCGCCCGCCCCGGCGCCCCAAGCGACCGTTTAATGACGACCGTGTCATGCTCTGTGGCGTTAACGATCATTTCTTTATACACCGGATGGGCATGGACACATTCTTTCGTCGCAATAAACCGCGTCCCCATTTCAATGCCTTCTGCCCCAAGAGCCAGCGCCGCCATCAGCCCGCGCCCATCGGCGATACCGCCAGAGGCGATAACCGGAATCGATACCGATTCGACGACTTTCGGAATGAGGACGAACGTGCCGGTGTCATATTTGCCGAGATGCCCGCCTCCTTCTTGGCCGACGACCATTACCGCATCGGCGCCCAATTCTTCCGCTTTGACCGCTTGGCGGACTGCTGCGACAAGCACTAATGTTTTTACGTCCGTTCCCTTCAGTTGCTCAAAAAACGGTGCCGGATTGCCGCCGGTGACCGAGACAACCGGTACTCCCTCGTCAAGCGCGGCTTCAAGCATATGAGAAAACGCGCGGCCGTGCTGACCGATGGCAAAATTGACGCCAAACGGCCGATCGGTTTTTTCCTTCACTTTGCGAATTTCCTCGCGCAACCGCTCCGGGCTTTCTAGCGACATCGCTGTAATTTGCCCGAGGCCGCCCGCATTCGAGACAGCAGCGGCTAAATCGGCGTACGCTAAATAGGCAAGTCCTCCTTGAATGATCGGGTATGTAATGCCGAGCAATTCTGTCACTCTCGTTTTCCATTCCATCCCCTTATGCCTCCTTTTGGTTTTGTCCTTCTTTTATTTCTTGTTTTCACCGCTGTTTTCCTTTTTCACATAGCATTCATTTCTTCTTTGCAAACGAAAAAATAAATGCTATAATGCACTTGTTTTATTTTAAGGTAAAGAGGTGTGAAAAACCATTGTCGCAACTCGAGACACCATTGTTTACCGGGCTGTTGGAACACGTAAAAAAAGATCCAATCCAATTTCACATTCCCGGTCATAAAAAGGGAGCAGGTATGGATCCGGAATTTCGCGCCTTCATCGGAGAAAACGCCTTGGCGATCGATTTAATCAACATCAGCCCGCTCGATGACTTGCACCATCCGAAAGGGATGATTAAGCGGGCGCAAGAGCTCGCTGCTGAAGCGTTCGGCGCCGATTATACATTTTTCTCAGTGCAGGGGACAAGTGGCGCGATTATGACGATGATTATGTCGGTCGCTGGACCGGGCGATAAAATTATTGTGCCGCGCAATGTCCATAAATCCGTCATGTCGGCGATCGTGTTTTCCGGGGCCACACCGATTTTCATCCACCCGGAAATCGATAAGGAGCTTGGCATTTCTCACGGTATCACTCCCCAAGCGGTCGAAAAAGCGCTTGAACAGCACCCGGATGCCAAAGGGGTGCTTGTCATCAACCCGACATACTTTGGGATTGCCGGCGATTTGAAAAAAATCGTAGAGATTGCTCATTCATACAACGTCCCAGTGCTCGTCGACGAAGCGCACGGAGTGCACATCCACTTCCACGAAGATTTGCCGCTCTCGGCGATGCAAGCCGGTGCTGATATGGCGGCGACCAGCGTTCATAAACTCGGTGGATCACTAACCCAAAGCTCGATCTTGAACGTGCGCGAAGGGCTCGTTTCCGCCAAACATGTGCAAGCTGTTTTGAGCATGCTCACAACGACGTCGACATCGTATTTGCTGCTCGCATCACTCGATGTTGCCCGCAAACAGCTGGCGACGAAAGGTCGGGAACTCATTGACCAAGCGATCCGCCTTGCCGACTGGACGCGGGAGCAAATCAATCAGATTCCGTATTTATATTGTGTTGGCAAAGAAATTTTAGGGACAGAAGCGACATACGACTACGATCCAACGAAGCTGATCATTTCCGTCAAAGAGCTCGGATTGACTGGTCATGACGTCGAGCAATGGCTCCGAGAAACGTACAACATCGAAGTAGAGCTTTCCGATTTATATAACATTTTGTGCATCATCACTCCGGGTGATAGCGAGCGCGAAGCCAGCCTGCTCATCGAGGCGCTCCGCCGCTTATCAGAGCAATTCAGCCACCAAGCTGAAGAAGGAATAAAACCGAAAGTGCTGCTTCCAGATATCCCGGCGCTTGCCTTGACGCCGCGTGATGCGTTTTACGCCGAAACGGAAGTTGTGCCGTTTCACGAGTCGGTAGGCCGAATTATCGCTGAGTTTGTGATGGTGTACCCGCCGGGCATCCCGATCTTTATCCCTGGCGAGATCATTACTGAGGAAAACTTGAAGTATATCGAAACGAATTTGGCCGCTGGCCTCCCTGTCCAAGGTCCAGAAGATGATACACTGCAATCGTTGCGTGTGATTAAAGAATATAAACCGATTCGCTGACCGCACAAGCTAGGTAACTACTAGCTTGTGCTTTTTTTGTGCAAAATAAATGGCGCACATGTGCCCCTTTCACATGTGCGCCTATCCATTCCTTCCCCCGTTTGTTTGACCGTTCTACTCCCGTTCCTCTACTTCGTCGTCATGATCGCAACAATCACATTTTCCGTAAAGCGTTGTCACTTTTTCGTCTTCAAAATACGCAATTGTCGCTTCACATGCTTGACATACGATCGTGCCCATCCCCAAAACCCCTTTATGATGATAAATTCGTTGTTGACTTTATAATAATATATCACATTTCGAATGTCAAGCCTTAATTTGTATGTCACATTTAAAATAATAATAGCCTTTTGCATCAACAAACTTTTTCGCCAACAACCGGAAAAACATGGTACAATGAACGTAAAGAGACAAAAGGATGGCGAAAGGGGAGAGTAGAATTGAACGCATACTTAAAGCTGCCGGCGGGGAAAGCGGTTACAACCGAGGAAGTGAAACAGCTGCTCGAACGCTATCGGACGGCGCTAGGCAAAACGGGAGAACAGCTTGGCTGGGCGTACGAACAGGCCGCTTTCCCGTATACGGTGCACGAACATGACTCAGTTCTATACTTACAAGGGGATAACCGTTTGTATAAAGGAATGGCCATTTCTGTGCGAACAGACGGAGAAGAAACGTTCATTGATGTGGCGCTGCCGCCTGGGGCGACACACGGAGATAAAGGAAAAGCGAACGAATTCAGCAAATGGATAGCGAAAACGCTTGGCGGCGAACTGCATTTGTTTAGCGGCCGGACGATGACATTTAATGGTGCGTAAACAGCGGGCGTTCCACCGCTGTTTTTTATTGCCCAGAAGCCGGGGCAGCGACGACCAAACTTGCTTCGTGAAGGGAAAACACCGGAAATCGGCGACTCCAATGACAGATGAGCAGGGGAAGTCAATGGACGGCTTGCCAAATGAAATGCTGGCCGGTAAAATAAACAGCCGCCGTCACGATCGTCGTCAGCGCTGCTTTACGCGTCGCTAAGCCGAGTTGACGCGCCAGCAAAAACGCTATGTACATAAAGACGCACAACATCAGTCCGCGAAAAAACGGCCGATCTCGCCCTGACAACCACTCGATTAATGAGAAACTGCTCCAAATCATCATCTGCAATAAAAAAGCCACATACGCTTTCATTTCAAACCCATCTCCCGCTTTTCTTTACCATAACGATATGAAACAACAGCGGAAAATAGTATGAGAATTTGGACAAGAAATCGGTATAGAGGATCGTCGTGTCCGATCGATCCGCTTTGGTTGGCATATGAACAAGCAAAAACGGCTTCTCTCCTGCCAGCCTTTGCCCTGAAACAGCTGGCCCAATAAAAAGCGACCGGATGAAGTCAACACTTCAATCCGGTCGCGATGTCGTTACTTCGTAATGATATGAATTGGTGTGCCGAGCGCTACTTCGGCTCCTTCCATCGCGATTTCGCCAAGCGTTGGGTGAGCATGGATCGTCAAGGCGATATCTTCTGCCGTCATGCCGGCTTCAATGGCCAATCCTAGCTCGGCGATCATATCGGATGCGTTCGGGCCGATGATTTGCGCCCCGATGACAACACCGTCTTCTTTGCGAACGACCAGCTTCAGGAAGCCATCTGTGTCGTTCAACGCTAAGGCGCGGCCGTTAGCAGCAAATGGGAACTTCGCTGTGATGACATCAATGCCTTCGTCTTTCGCCTGTTGCTCAAAATAGCCAACCGAAGCGCATTCCGGATCAGAGAAGACAACCGCTGGAATGGCGACATAATCAACGACTGATGGATGACCAGCGATGGCTTCGGCCGCCACTTTCCCTTCATACGACGCCTTATGGGCAAGCGCTGGCCCTGGGACGATGTCACCGATGGCAAAAATGTTCGGGACGCTTGTGCGGCATTGTTGATCCACTTCAATCAAGCCGCGGTCCGTCATTTTAATACCGACTTGTTCAAGGCCGAGTTCATCGGTGTTCGGCCGACGGCCGACCGTCACAAGCACGTAGTCAGCGTCAACGGTTTTCGTTTCGCCATTGGCTTCATACGTGACGGTGACGCCATCTTCACGCTCTTCGGCTCCTTTCGCCAACGCATTCGTCACAATGTCGACGCCTTTTTTCTTTAAGCGACGTTTAATGATGGCCGCCATTTGTTTTTCAAAACCGGACAAAATTTCGCCGGCTCCTTCTAAAATCGTCACTTTCGCTCCGAAGTTGGCGTACGCTGTACCAAGTTCGATGCCGATGTAGCCGCCGCCGATGACAACGAGCGATTTCGGGATTTCCCCGAGGTTGAGCGCGCCGGTCGAATCAAGAATACGGTTCGAAAACTTGAAGTTCGGCAGTTCAATCGGGCGAGAGCCAGTAGCGATAATGGCGTTTTTAAACGTGTACGTCTGCGCACTGTCGCCGTTGACGACACGCACCGTATTCGCATCGACGAAATAGGCTTCCCCTTTGACGATCTCCACTTTGTTTCCTTTTAAGAGCCCTTCAACACCGCCCGTCAACTTTTTGACGACGCTTGCCTTCCATTCCTGTACTTTCGAGAAATCAACAGTGACGTTTTCCGCCTTAATCCCCATCTCTTCGGAATGTTTCGCCTGCTCATAGCGATGACCGGCTGAGATGAGCGCTTTCGACGGAATACAACCAACGTTTAAGCAGACACCGCCTAAATTTGCTTTTTCGACAATCGTCACTTTTTGGCCGAGCTGTGCAGCGCGGATGGCGGCTACATAGCCGCCAGGGCCGGCGCCGACGACGAGCGTTTCCGTTTCAATTGCAAAATCGCCAACTACCATCGTTTTACGCCTCCATTAATAATAGTTCTGGGTCACTTAACAGCCGTTTCACATGGTTGAGTGCTTTTTGTGCCGTTGCTCCATCGATCATTCGATGATCGAAGCTCAACGAGAGCGCTAAGACTGGAGCGGCGACGATTTCGCCGTCGCGGACAATCGGTTTTTCCGCGATGCGACCGATGCCAAGAATCGCTACTTCCGGATGATTGATGACCGGAGTGAACCATTGCCCACCAGCCGAACCGATGTTTGTAATCGTGCACGATGCACCTTTCATTTCATTTGGCGCTAGCTTGCCGTCGCGAGCTTTTACGGCGAGCTCGTTAATTTCTTGCGCCAACGCGAAAATCGGCTTCCGGTCGGCATGCTTAATGACCGGCACGAGCAAACCACGATCTGTGTCAGCAGCGATGCCGATGTTGTAATAGTGCTTATGGATGATTTCTTCTGTTTGATCATCGATTGACGTATTCAGCGTCGGATATTCACGCAACGCCGAAACGAGCGCTTTGACGACATACGGCAAGAACGTCAGCTTGATACCTTTTTCTGCTGCGATCGCTTTGAACTTTTTCCGGTGGGCAACTAGTTTCGTCACGTCGACTTCGTCCATGAGCGTCACGTGCGGAGCTGTATGTTTCGAATTCACCATCGCTTTGGCGATCGCTCGGCGAATGCCGCTCATTTTCTCGCGCGTTTCCGGGAATTCGCCTTCTGGCACAACCGGTGTCGCCGCTGCCTGCGGCGCTGCTTTTTCTTCAGCTTCTGCTGCCGGCGCCGGTTGGGCTGCAGCTTTCGCACCGCCAGCAAGGAAAGCATCGATATCTTCTTTCAAGATGCGGCCATTTTTCCCCGTTCCTTGGACGAGACGAATGTCCACACCTTTTTCACGCGCATATTTGCGCACAGACGGCATCGCGATGACGCGACGATTTGGATCGGCTTCTGCTGCAGCCTCTGCTGCGGCTGCCGGGGCGGTGGCCCCAACGCTTTCTTCTTTCGACACCGTTTCCGTTTTTTCCTCTTTTTTCGCCTCTTCTTCGTGCTCTTGTCCTTTAAACGTCATGTTTTCATATCCCGGTGCGTCGAGCGTGATAAGCGTTTGCCCGACCGTCGCAACGGTTCCTTCCGGGACAAGAATCTCAAGCACTTTTCCTTTGACCGGCGACGGGATTTCTACGACTGCCTTGTCGTTTTGTACTTCACACAACACATCATCTTCGTTCACTTCATCGCCTGGTTTCACAAACCATTTCACGATCTCGCCTTCATGAATGCCTTCGCCAATGTCCGGCAGCTTAAATTCAAATGCCACTGTATGTCGACCTCCTATCGATTGCCGAAAATAGGCGGGGGAATGCGATCTGCTCCCCCGGGACTTGTCCATTATCAGAAGTTCATTACTTTTTTCGCCGTTTCAATCACATCTTTAAAGTTCGGCAGCCAAACCGATTCCGCTTGGGCGAACGGATAGACCGTATCCGGCGCGGCAACGCGGAGCACCGGCGCCTCAAGGCTTAAGATGGCCCGTTCGTTAATTTCGGCAACGACATTGGCAGCGATGCCAGCCTGCCGCTGTGCCTCTTGAACGACAATGGCGCGGCCTGTTTTTTCCACCGAACCAATGATCGTTTCGATGTCGAGCGGCTGCACGGTGCGCAAGTCGACGACTTCAGCAGAGATGCCTTCCTTCTCTAATTCTGCCGCCGCTTTTAACGATTCATGCACCATGGCGCCGTAAGCGATGATGGTGATGTCTTTTCCTTCACGCTTAATGTCCGCTTTGCCGATCGGAATCGTGTACTCCCCTTCTGGTACTTCTTGGCGGAACGAACGATACAGTTTCAAATGTTCAAGGAAAATGACCGGGTCGTTGTCGCGGATCGCCGAAATGAGCAACCCTTTCGCATCATACGGCGTCGACGGAATGACCACTTTTAAACCTGGCTGTTGGGCGACAAGCCCTTCTAAGCTGTCCGAGTGCAATTCCGGTGTATGAACGCCACCGCCAAACGGTGAGCGAACCGTAATCGGCATATGGTAACGGCCGCCCGTACGATAGCGAATGCGCGCCATTTGTCCGGAAATCGAATCCATTACTTCATAAACGAAGCCAAAAAACTGAATTTCCGGCACCGGACGAAACCCTTGCAGCGCCAAGCCGACTGCCAAGCCGCCGATTCCTGATTCGGCCAGCGGCGTGTCAAATACGCGCTCCTCGCCGAACTCAGCTTGCAGCCCTTCGGTCGCCCGGAATACGCCGCCGTTGACCCCAACGTCTTCCCCAAAAATCAGCACGTTCGGATCATTTTTTAACTCGATGCGCAGCGCATCGGTGATCGCTTGAACCATTGTCATTTGCGCCATGGCTTACTTCGACTCCTTCTCTTTGTAAATTTCATACTGTTCCTTTAAGTTCGCCGGCAACTCTTCGTACATGATGCTGATTAAGTCGGTTACTTTTTGTTTCGGCGTTTCATCGGCTTTTTTAATCGCCTCTTTGATGTCCTCTTTCGCTTGCTCGATGACGCGGTTTTCTTCTTCCTCGCTCCATAAACCTTTCGCTTCTAAGAACTTGCGGAAACGCACAAGCGGATCTTTTTTCGCCCATTCGTTTTCAAGCTCTTTCGAACGATAGCGAGTCGGATCGTCACCGGACATCGTGTGCGGACCGTAACGGAAGCAAAGCGTTTCGATGAGCGTCGGCCCTTCACCGTTAATGGCACGCTCGCGAGCTGCCTTCACCGCTGCATAAACCGCAAGCGCATCCATGCCGTCGACTTGGATGCCCGGAATACCGGCAGCAACTGCCTTTTGTGCTAACGTTTTGGCGACTGTTTGCTTTTCGACCGGTGTCGAGATAGCAAATCGGTTGTTTTGCACAACAAAGATGGCCGGTGCTTTAAACGCCCCAGCAAAGTTGATCCCCTCATAGAAGTCACCTTGCGATGTACCGCCGTCGCCCGTGTATGTAATGGCTACTGCTTTTTTTCCACGCATTTTCAAGCCGAGCGCCACACCGGCTGCTTGAATGTATTGTGCACCGATGATGATTTGCGGCGGCAAGGCATTGACGTCTTCTGGAATTTGGTTTCCATGGAAATGGCCGCGTGAGAACAAGAATGCTTGATAAAGCGGCAGCCCGTGCCAAACGAGTTGTGGGACGTCACGGTATCCCGGCAAAATGAAATCCTCTTTTTCAAGCGCGAAATGGCTGGCAATTTGGCTCGCCTCTTGCCCGGCAGTCGGCGCGTAAAAGCCGAGACGGCCTTGGCGGTTTAAGGAAATGGAGCGTTGGTCAAGAATGCGCGTATATACCATCCGGCGCATTAGCTCTTTTAGTTGTTCATCGCTTAAATCCGGCATCGCCTCTTTATTAACGATTTCGCCTTCTTCATTCAAAATTTGGAACGTCGGAAACTGCTCGGCCACTTTCTCGAGCTGCTCCGCAAACGGAAACTGGGAGGTCTTCACACCCATTTTGTTCACCTCTGCCTTTCGTCAAAAATTTGGAAATCAGGCTACATTCACCCATATACTATTAATGTACCCAAAATGAAGAAGAAATAAAAAATGGCCACCGCTTGGCGCAGTTGCAAACGAATGCGGCTTCAAAAATCTGTATTATTGTTTTTGGTTTTCAAATTAGTACAATGCCCATTCACATGCTTTAGTTTACACTTTATTTTCAAAGCCGTCAATGTCTTTGATTCGCCATCACTAAACTGGTTATATTTAGGAAAAAAAGTCACTTCAAAAGAATCTGTTATATCACATAGTCAACACCCTGTATTAGTCCTGTGTTATATTTTGAAAAAATATAAATCATATGACCACCTTTCTTATTGTTGAGAGCGTTTTCTAATTTAAACTTTATACCCCAATAATATATTAGACAGATTATCACATTTTCATTTACGGCAGCTGAGCATTTTGTTAGACTAAAATGTAAACAGCGATGCCAAAGACAGGGAGTGAAAAAGTGGATGATTACGATGAAAGACATCATTAAAGAAGGGCATCCGACGTTGCGGAAAGTCGCCGAGCCAGTTCCGTTACCGGCTTCGGAGGAGGATAAGCGCATTTTGCAAAGCTTGCTTGATTATCTCAAAATGAGCCAAGATCCGGAGATGGCGGCGAAGTACGGTCTGCGCCCCGGCATTGGACTGGCTGCTCCGCAAATTAATGTATCAAAACGGATGATCGCCGTCCATGTCACTGACGAAAACGGAACGCTCTACAGCTATGCGTTGTTCAACCCAAAAATCGTCAGCCATTCCGTACAGCAATGTTATTTGACAACCGGGGAAGGCTGCCTGTCAGTTGACCGCGATGTGCCAGGGTATGTGCCGCGCTATGCCCGCATTACCGTCACCGGCACGACAATTGACGGCGAAGAAGTCACATTACGCCTGAAAGGATTGCCAGCTATCGTCTTCCAACATGAAATTGATCATTTAAACGGCATTATGTTTTACGACCATATTAATCCATCCGACCCCTTTAAAGCTCCGGACGGAGCGGTCCCAATCGGGCGTTAAAAATGACTCGGCTCTGGAAAACCTATGGTTTATGAATCAAGAGATCGGTTTCTCAAATTGACAACTCTTTTTCCTCACCGTGTTTAAGAACTGCTGCGCGACGGAAAACAGCTGTTTTCTCCTACCTTCTAGGCATTTTCACAAGCAAAAAGCGGTTCCGCTGGATGAGCGGAGACCGCTTTTTTTATGGAAGTAATTGCAATTGTTTCAGTCCGTGCCATATCCCTTCTTCATCGACCGGTTTCGTGACAAAATCGGCAACCCGTTTTACTTCTTCATGGGCGTTGCCCATCGCCACCCCGGTTCCGACAAATGACAGCATTTCGATGTCATTTAATCCGTCACCAAACGCATACACATCCTCTTTGTCGATCCCAAGCTTCTCGATCATGAGACGGATGCCTTCCGCCTTAGATCCACCCGCCGGCAGCACGTCAGTTGACACATCGTGCCAGCGGACAAAACGGAACTCCGGATAGTTGCGCACATATGGCGCTTCTTCTCCAGCGCGGCAAAATAACAGCGCTTGATAAATGTCTTTGTTTTCGTAATACAAAGGATCGACGGGCGGATGGGCGAATTTCAGGCTCTCCATGCTGACATGAATATGCGGATGGTCGTCGACGCTCGCTCTCATTTCCTCTGCGTCCATAAAGACGAGCGGGTGACCGTTTTGATGGGCCTCTTCCGTCAGCATCCTCACTTTCTCACGGCGGAGCGGTTGTTTATGCAGCACGCTTCCCTCAAAGACAACGTATTGCCCGTTAAAGCTGACGAATGAATCAATGCCAAGCCGATGGCGTATATGTTCAAACATAAACGGCGCCCGTCCGGTAGCGATGGCCACATAGACGCCCGCCTGTTTCAGTTGACGGATCGCTTCAATAGTTGACGGTGGCAACTGTTTTTTCTCGTCAAGCAACGTGCCGTCGATGTCGAAAAACACAATTTTTCTACCCACATTCTCTTCCCCTTGCCGAAAATGTATTCACTGTCTACCGTACTGAAAAACGATCTGAATGTCAATCGAAACGCGACGATTCGTTCCAATTTTCCCCATGAAAAACAAGCCTTCGCCTACATATCCTATATAATAGAACATTTACTTTCGCTGCAAAATGAGTACAATAAAAAGTAAGGAGTGATGAAAAATGTTGAAAAAGCTGAAAAAAAAGCTGCTTCAACAATGGAAAGATTTGCTCCGAAAAAAATTGATCGCCTAACCGTTGCAATGATAGCCCTTCTTTACGAAGGGCTTCTTTTCCCACTTTGGCGAATGAAATAGCCAAAACTCGTCAAAGATGGTACATATCATCGGCACATCTGCCATCTGTTTTTTGCTTTTGGCAATAAAAAACATGAAAACGAGGGTTAATTCCTATATAATAAAAAAGCAATCATTGTACGATAAGGAGAGATTTCACGATGATTTTCAAAGTGTTTTATCAAGAAAATGCGGACGAAGTGCCCGTTAGAGAAAAAACAAAAACGCTCTACATTGAAGCAGAATCAGAGCGGGACGTACGCCGAAAACTGCAGGATCGTTCGATCAATATCGAGTATATTCAGCCGTTAGAGGGAGCGCATTTGGAGTACGAAAAGCAAAGCCCTAACTTTCAAGTATTGGAGATTTCATCATGAAACTATTGACAGACCAACAAGTTGGCGTTTTTGCCCTCGGCGGACTGGGTGAAATCGGGAAAAATACATACGGCGTACAATTTCAAGATGAAATCATTGTCATTGACGCGGGCATTAAATTTCCGGAAGACGAACTGCTCGGCATCGACTACGTCATCCCGGATTATTCGTATTTAGTGAAACATGCAGAAAAAGTGAAAGGTTTGTTCATTACCCACGGGCATGAAGACCATATTGGCGGCATTCCGTATTTGCTTCGGCAAGTGAATATCCCTATTTACGGTGGGAAACTGGCGCTTGGGCTCATTCGCAATAAACTCGAAGAACACGGATTGCTTCGTCAAGCTAAACTCATTGAAATTCGTGAGGACGATGTCATTCGTTTCCAAAAAACAGCAGTCACCTTTTTCCGCACGACGCACAGCATTCCAGACAGCTACGGCATCGTCGTCAAAACACCGGTCGGCCAAATCGTCCATACCGGAGATTTTAAATTTGACTTTACGCCGGTTGGCGAGCCAGCCAATTTGACGAAAATGGCGGAAATCGGGAAAGAAGGCGTCCTTTGTCTGCTTTCGGACAGCACAAACAGCGAAATTCCGCATTTCACGATGTCAGAACGGCGGGTCGGTGAAAGCATTCACGACATTTTCCGTAAAGTGGACGGACGAATTATTTTCGCGACGTTTGCCTCTAACATCCACCGACTTCAGCAAGTGACGGAAGCTGCAGTCGCCAACAATCGGAAAATTGCCGTCTTTGGCCGCAGCATGGAAGCAGCCATTGAAATCGGCCAAGATCTCGGCTACATTAAATGTCCGAAAGGCACGTTCGTCGATGCAAACGAAATCAATCGACTCCCAGCAAACCAGGTGACCATTTTATGCACCGGCAGTCAAGGCGAACCAATGGCGGCCCTATCACGCATCGCCAACGGTACGCACCGGCAAATTCAAATCATCCCGGGCGACACGGTTGTCTTTTCTTCGTCGCCGATTCCGGGCAACACGGTGAGCGTCAACCGAACGATCAACATGCTATACCGGGCCGGCGCCGAAGTGATCCACGGTCCGCTCAACGATATTCACACGTCGGGACACGGCGGGCAGGAAGAACAAAAACTAATGATCCGGTTGATGAAACCGAAATATTTTATGCCAATTCACGGCGAATACCGCATGCAAAAAATGCACGCCAAGCTTGCCATCGACTGCGGTGTGCCAGAGGAAAACTGCTTTATTATGGATAACGGTGAAGTGCTCGGCATCAGCGACAGCGAAGCACGCATCGTCGGCAAAATTCCGTCCGGCTCTGTCTACATCGACGGCAGCGGCGTCGGCGATATCGGCAACATTGTCTTGCGCGACCGTCGCATTTTGTCGGAGGAAGGGCTCGTGATCGTTGTTGTCAGCATCAATATGAAAGAATTTAAAATCGCGGCCGGTCCTGATATTATCTCCCGCGGCTTCGTCTACATGCGCGAGTCAGGTGATTTGATCAGCGAGGCACAGGCGCTCATCACCAAACATCTCGAAAAAGTGCTCGAGCGAAAAACGAATCAATGGTCGGAAATTAAAAATGAAATTACGGAAACGCTCGCTCCGTTCTTATATGAACGAACGAAGCGGCGGCCGATGATTTTGCCGATCATCATGGAGATTTAACCAAAAAGGGTGTCCTTTTCGCAAGGACACCCTTTTCTATATAACATGACCAGCCTCTAGAGGAGTGATCACCTAACGGGGACGCGGCGCAAACATGTCGCTTCCCCACCAAAGAAACCTTGATTTCACTCCCCTCCTAAAACCGCTGCACAACAGGAAACGATCGTTGTTCACCAACCTTTTAATATAGAACACAAATTTCCAAAACAGGGAGGCTAGGAACGAATCTGAACGCAGACATTTCATATCACACCGCTAGCCAACGACCTTTTCTTCAAACCGGTCAATGTCGCTGTCAGCGCCGATAACGACCAATACATCGCCTTTACGGATGATTTCCGAGGCAAGCGGTGAGACGATGACACTCGCCCCTCGCTTAATGGCGACAATGTTAATGCCATAGCGGGCACGAATGTCAAGCTCGAGCAGCGAATGACCGTCGAGTCTCTCGCTCGCTACAATCTCGACGATGCTATGTTTGTCGGACAGCTCCAAATAATCCAAGACGTTGTTCGAAAGGAGATTATGAGCGATCCGCTCACCCATATCCCGCTCCGGATGCACGATTTGATCAGCGCCGATTTTTTTCAGCACTTTCTCGTGGTAATCGTTCGTCGCCTTGACGGTAATATGATTGACGCCGAGCTCCTTTAAAATGAGCGTCGTCAAAATGCTTGCCTGAATGTTGTCGCCGATCGCAACAATGACGTGGTCAAAGTTGCGGATACCTAAGCTTTTTAGCACGTTTTCGTCAGTCGTGTCGCCAACCACAGCGTGCGCGGCAATCGACGCAAATTCATTCACCCGATCTTCATCAATATCAATCGCGAGCACTTCCATCCCTTGTTCGCTCAACGTGCGGCAAATGCTCCCCCCAAATCGCCCAAGACCGATTACAGCAAACTGTTTCTTTTTCATCATTGACTCCTCCAACAATGGTCAATCATCGCTTCTTCCCCTCATTTTAGCAAAAAAAGAAAAGGAACGAAAACGATTCTTCGCTCCTTTTCGGACAACCATTACGCCTACTCTCTCTTTTCTGCTTCTTCGAGCACGCGGTTGACGTGTTTTTCGAGCATGTTCATGCCGCCGCTGCCTGCTTGGAAATGGCGGAGCTTTCCTTCAACGTCGAACACGTAATACGACGGAACGTATCGGTTTTCAAACGCGTCGGCGATTTTATGCTCGTTGTCGACGAAAATCGGCTGAGTAATGCCGTACTTTTCAGCTATTTTTTTCACGAGTTCAATGTCTAAATCGTATTCCGAGCGCGGCATATGGACGGATACCATATGGAGTTTCTCTTTATATCGGTCACGGAATTCGTTCACTTGCGGCATCACTTCCTTGCACAAATGACAGCTGACCGACCAAAAATGGATTAGCGTTGGTTTTTCACCGATCAATTCATCTCTTGATACGTCTCCATTTAACGTTGCCGTTGCTCCGGTCAGTTCCGGCATTGGTTCACGCAGTTTCACACCTCATCCCTCCATATGGAAAAAGAAAGGCCTAACTCCCCGTTAGACCTTTTCCATGCTCAATGCGACTCTCCTTGCAGCGTCAACGTCGGTTGTCCTGGCTTCCAGTTTGCAGGGCAGAGGCCGCCGGTTTGCAACGCTTGCAGCACGCGCAATACTTCATCGACATCGCGGCCGATATTGTTATGGTGAATGACGGCATATTTCAACTCACCGTCCGGATCGATGATGAACAAACCGCGCAGTGCGACCCCCTCTTCTTCAATGAGCACGCCGTAATCACGCGAAACTTGCTGCGTCCGATCAGCAGCGAGCGGGTATTTAATTTGACCGATGCCGTTTTGGTTTCGCGGTACGTTCATCCATGCTTTATGCGAGTAAACAGAGTCAGTCGATACACCGATCACGACTGCATTTAAGTCTTCAAATTCATGATAGCGGTCAGATATCGCTGTAATTTCCGTCGGGCAAACGAATGTAAAGTCGAGTGGATAGAAGAACAGCACCGTCCATTTGCCATTTTTCATGTTTTCCTCAAGGCTGACACGGCCAAACTCTCCATTCGGCAGGACAGCCTCCATTTCAAAACGTGGAGCTTGTTTTCCGACTAAGCGCTCTGCCATATGTAAGCCCTCCATTGCTAAAAATAGTGATGTCATACCAATCACTGACATCATTCATTGCAACACCGTAAACCATTTCTTTCATCGTTTAGGGGATGCAACGGCTACGTCTTTATTAGTTCACGCAAACCTTCCGAGTCGGCTTGTCCATGCTATCGTCCCCATAAAAAACGGGCTGCTGGCGCACACAGCCCGACAATCGTTACCGAAGCTTTTGTTCGATTTTTTGGCAAATTTCTTCCGCAGTAAGTCCGCTCGCTTCAATGACCGGACCGGATGTGATTGTGTTTTGAATGCCGGTGACGTTTGTATCCAAGCCAGTAATGACACAGCAATCGCAACCTCTAGCATCTTGTTCACTGCGCAGCGGAACAACGTCATATCCTCTTTCCTTCAACACCTGCTGCACGTCAGTCAGCGATTGCTCGACACCGATTTTCGCCATCACACTCCACCTCCTCACACACATAATGTGTCTTAATCGAGGTGGAACTATACTTCACTCCATATTTCCTTTCCACGAAAAATAGCTGATTAAAAAGGCGATGGCCCGATCGATTGCCGCTTCATTCGGGACTAGCTTCGCATGGTGCAGCCCGTACGGGGAATCAACGCCAAGCCAAAACATAAAACCAGGAATTTCTGCCAGCATATAGCCAAAATCCTCACCGGTCATCGCCTCTTTGCAGCGAATAACATTCATATCAGTATGTGTCTCAGCAAATTGGATAAATTCCGTTGTCAGTGCCGGGTTGTTGTACACTTCGTGGTACATGGCACCGTAATCAATCACCGCCTCACATTCATAGGCCACTTCCACCCCACGGACGAGCGCTTCAATCCGCCGCTTCACTGCCTGCATGGCATCGATCGACAGCGTCCGGATCGTCCCTTCGAGCCGAGCATGTTCGGCGATGACGTTTTGCACTGTCCCACTGGTAATCTTTCCGATCGTAATGACGGCGCTGTCAAGCGGATCAACGTTGCGAGCGACGATCGATTGCAGCTGGGTGACGAGCGCACAGGCGGCAACGACCATATCGTTGGCTAGATGCGGAAACGCCGCATGGCCGCCTTTCCCTTTTAAGTCAATAAACAGCTCCGACGTATTGGCAAACAACAGGCCTTCTTTCGTTGCAATTGTGCCGACTGGATATTCCGGGGCAATATGCAAAGCAACAATCATATCCGGCTTCCACTCGCGCATTATATCGCTTTCTAACATCGGCTTCGCCCCACCTGGCCCTTCTTCGGCCGGCTGAAAAATAAACAGCAAATCGTCTCTGATTGGATTGTGGGCAAAATGGGTCAACACGCCAAGGGCAATGCTCATATGGACATCATGACCGCACGCATGCATTTGCCCTGCATGCTCGGAGCGGTACGGCAGACCAGTTTCTTCGCTGATCGGCAAGCCGTCGATATCAGCACGGTAGCCGATCGTTTTTCGCGGTGCTGTTCCGCTGACTTTCACAAAAATACCTGTTTTCCATGTCCGGACATCAAGCCGCTCTTGCGGCAGAGATTGAATATAATTAAGCAAATATTGCTGTGTTTTAAACTCCTGAAACCCGAGCTCGGGAATTTTATGCAAGTCGCGACGAATGGCGACAAATGGGCTGATCGTTTCCATCCTCTCTCCTCCATCGGAAAAAAGCTGTCCTGTGAGCGGACAGCTTTTTGATGTGATTATAATTGGCGAAGCTCTTGTTTAATTTCCGTTTTCGCTCTTGTTTGTTCATCGATTTGTTTAATAACGCGCGCCGGTACGCCGGCCACGACCGTATATGGCGGCACGTCTTCAACGACAATCGCGCCAGCAGCGACGACCGCCCCTTTGCCAACGGTGACACCTTCTAAAATGACAGCATTGGCTCCGATAAGAACATCATCTTCGATCACGACTGGCTTCGCTGATGGCGGTTCAATTACCCCAGCCAACACCGCACCAGCGCCGATATGGCAGTTTTTCCCTACCGTTGCCCGACCGCCGAGCACGGCGTTCATATCGATCATCGTCCCTTCGCCGATGACGGCGCCGATGTTAATGACCGCTCCCATCATAATGACAGCATTGTCGCCGATCTCGACGTGATCACGAATAATGGCGCCCGGCTCAATGCGCGCTTTCACTCCTTTTAAATCCAGCAGCGGGATGGCCGAATTGCGACGATCATTTTCGACGACATAGTCCTCAATTTTGTCTTGATTCGCTTCGATGGCGGCTTGAATGTCTTGCCATTCGCCAAACACGACACCGGCGTTGCCAGTGATAAACGTTTTCGCGCTTGAGCCGAAATCGATACCCTCGAGATCCCCTTTTATGTACACTTTAACAGGCGTTGATTTTTTGCTGTTTTGAATAAACGAAATGATTTCATTGGCGTCCATCATCTTCATAGCCAATATCCTCCTTATTCCTGTGTTCTTTTTTTACTTTAGCAAACCAGAGAGCCTTGTGACAAGCACCAATTCATCGAGCAAAATGCCGTAATGTCTTCTCGAAGGCTTGTACTTGTGGAAGTTGCCATGCCACTTCCGAACTGATCAGCCATGTATCTCTGGTCATGGGCTCACCATGCTTCGTTTTTAACGGTATCATGTGAACAAGATGTTGTTCTCGATCACCTAAAGCAATTTCCGGTAAAATCGCATAACCAACGCCATGATAAGCAAGCTGTTTGCATGTTTCAATTTGATCGACCATCACCGTTCGTGGCGGCAAGGCTTGAAATTGCTCATGCCACCATTGTTGAATATGCAACGAATAAGTTGAATCGCTTTTAAATTGAATAAATGGCCGATCAGTATGGCGCAATTGCTCCAAAGATTGAATTTCTTGGTCTACTAAATATAGCTGATCGGTAAATAAACGTGTCGCCATCCCGCTCCAATTTGGCTTTCCACGAACAATCCCAAGTTGACATCGATTTTCATACATATGACTTAGGACTTCACTTGTCCATCCCGTCATCAACGAAACGTTTACATTGGGGTATAACTTCATAAACCTTTTTAACACGGCAGGCAGCCAATGTTGAGCAACGATGGAAGCCACCGCTATCGTTAATGTCCCGCTGATTTGCCCGACCAGTTGTTTCATTTCTTCTTTTACTTTGTTCGTTTTCTGCACAATTTCTTTGGCAAGCTGAACAATCTTTTCCCCCTCTGGTGTTAGCAGCAATCCGCGCTGAGACCGGATAAATATTTTCACATTCCAGCTGGCCTCGATCGTCTGTAGCCGTTGGGATAGTGCAGACTGGGTAACATACAGCCGGACAGCGGCTTTTCTCATATTTAATTCTTCCGCCAAAACAGTGAGGATTTCATACTCTGAAATATTCAAAACGATCATCCCTTTGATAAGTTTTTCTTATCATTTATGTCTATTTTTTTCACATTTTCTTATCGTTATAACAAAAATAAAATAGTTGTAGAACCCTTATCGAAAGGAGAATCTCTACATGGACTGGATCCTGTTTGTCCTCATTGGGTTTGCTACTTCATTCGTTGGTACATTAGCTGGCGGCGGTGGCCTTATCAGCATGCCCGTTCTGCTCACGCTCGGTGTTCCGATCCATCAGGCCATTTCCTCCGCAAAGTTTTCCAATACCATCAGCTCGTTTTCCAGCTTCTTCGTCTTGTTTCGCCAGCAAAACATTCGTGGGAAACAACTGCTTCTGATCATCCCGATCAGCCTCGGCGGGGGAGCCACAGGAGGGGCCATCGCCTCGCTGTTGTCCGAACGAACAATGACTATCATCGCGGTCATGTTGCTGTTGTTTGCACTATGCCTGCAACTTTTCAAAAAAAAGCCCAAATCAGCGGCAACAGCCCCTGCTCTCCCAAAAATTTTCTATCCGATTTTGTATGGCATTAGCGTCTATGATGGCATGTTTGGCCCCGGCCAAGCCACCATGCTCATGTATGCTTACTTACGCGCCGGCATGGATTACTTATCGGCCATGGCGCTGACAAGATTCCAAACGTTCATCAGCTGCTTTGGCGCAATGGCGTCTTATCTATACAGCGGCCTTATGAACTGGCATATCGCTCCGTTCTTGGCGATGGGATCGTTGATCGGCGCTCAAGTATCGGTTCGAGTCGCACAAAAACTGAAACAAAACCAGCTGCGCTTAATCTTACACACGATTACTTTTCTGCTCATTGTTCAGCTTCTTTTCGGCCTGGTTTCCGGCCGCCATTAAGCCTCCGCAGCTGTTTATTGAATTGCTTCAATATTTCACGGCGAGTAAAAATCCCTTCAAAATAACCGTTTTCATTTTCGACGCAGACAAACGGATGGTTGACAATCAGTCCGAGAGCCTTCAGCAAGCTGTCGTCAAGCTGCAGGCGCGGAATGTTTCGATTCATCACTTCCTCGACCTTCATCGTCTCGAGCCGTTCAAACTCGATGCGCTCCAATCCTAACAGCGCGTCCATAATCATCGTCATGCCAATTAGCCCGTGCAGTTTATACGATGTATCAAGAACTGGAATTGCTGAATAGCCGGTTTTTGTCAAGACGAGCAGCGCATGATCCAAATAGTTTTCAGGCTGAACGTGCGCAACTTTATCAGCAGGGATGAGAAATGGTTTAACTGTCATGTTGGCCAACTGTGTATTTTCTAACCATGTCATGCCAATGTTCCGCCTTTCTCTTTTTACGTCTTCTCCTCTCCGATTTTATCATATCATAAAAAAGACTATCGCTTCTTGCCAAGCGATAGCATAGAATGACATTTTACTCTTCCTCCGTTAAAAGGCGGTCGTATAAACGTAAAAGCTGCCGATATCGTTGTTCATCGGCTTCCTTATCCCCGTTTTCAATATCCGCTAGCTCAGAGCGGACAAGTTCGAGTGCATATTGCTGGCTGAACAGCACCTCAAGCAACAATGACGCCTCCTCGCCCGACAGCCGCAACGGCAGCCGCTTCGCCATCTTCATTCCTCCTTTGCCTCTTCCGCTTTCATATATATTCAGTGGCAAAGGAAAAAAGTCGTGGAAAAAAGCGTCATTCGCGGACAAGCAAAAAGGCCATCCGTATGAATGGCCTTTTTTCAATAATAGCGCAACGCCAAATAACCGATGGCAAAAATAGCGAGCAGGACAGCAAGCACGTAAGCAAGCAACACCGGGTTACGTAAATAGGCATGTTCCTGTACCGTTTTCGGAATCGGTCCATCAAGCTCCCCTTGCCAACGCTGTTGGCGGCCGAGGCGAACCGTATAGACGAACCCGATGATCGCAATCAATACAGAGAGGGCAGATAACACAAAAGTCAGCTGTGCCATAAGTTTCACCTCATGTTTACTTTGCCGCAATAAGATGATTTTATACCATCAATAATGGGCGTCATGCTCAAATAAATAACTGTACGACAAATCGATAAACAAATAATGATGCTCATCAATCGGGTACGAGTACGTCCGAATCGTCTCCCCGGTTTCAATGTCTGTATATAAATCCGATAGAATCCCTCTGCGGCGCGAACGCATGCGAATAATGTTTTCCAAAAAATACGGACGCCAACTCCAATTTTTCATGTAATATTGTTGCTGCAACTCCCAGCGGCTACCGCGCTTAAACATATTGCCTGATTGCTGAAAACCGTCCTCATCACAAACGTAAATGCGGAAGCAAACGTCATTCAGTTCGTCAGCCAATAGTGAAATGAGCTCATTAAAGCTGCTCACTTTTTTATATTTGCCAAGCAACGCGGCAACCCGTTGCTGAAACTGCTCAGAAATTTGATACAGTGTCTCAAGCTTTTTCTTTTCTTGTTGGATAAACCGATGGCATTCTTGGCGGAGAAGCTCTTTCAACAGATCACGCGGCACCACCTCTGGCGCCGGCTTGGCCAAATAATACCCTTGGTAATAGCGGCCGCCATGCCGCCAAGCGTACTGGAGCTGAAATGATGTTTCAATATCTTCATACAGAAGCGTCGCTCCGATTTTGCGCGCCAACAATGAAATGGAATGAACGATTTCTTGATAAGCTTGGTGGACAGACGTTTTCCGCAATTCATGCAAATCAATTTTTAAAATATCAGGCGACAAAACGCCGATCCGCTCGAGATGAATGCTATGTTCGGCGATATTATCGACCGCCACCTTAATGCCGTACGTGCGGATATACGTCAATAAATGGCTGAACTGATCCAAGTCGCCTTTAAAATGTTGCTCGTTAATTTCCAATACGATACGGCTAAGCGCCAACCCTTTCGCTTCATAAGCAAGAAGCAATTGCAAAAACGATTCGCCGCGGTCAAGCATTAACAAATTGGCGTCACGGTTTAAAAAGATGAGCAGCGTCTGGTCGGGCAGCGACAAAAAATAATCAAGCGCCTTTTTTGTAATGACATCATCCACTTCAATGCGAAACTCTTCCGGGATCGTGTCGTCATGAAAAAACGGCCCGAGGCTGACTGGCCCCGCTTCCGTTTGAAATCGCCCGAGCACTTCATACCCGATGACCCCATGCTCATCGGCGCTAAAAATCGGCTGATAGTACGGGATTGCTTGCGACAAGTTGGCCATCACGTCTAATGCATCCATCATGCTCACCTCATTCTCGTCGACCATCTTTGACTTTATTATACCATATTGACCAACCTTTTCCGGAACGAAAAAACGGATCTCCTAATCATAGGAAATCCGTTTGGACAGCAGCCGTTGTTCCACAAATGTAAGGCAAAATCCACTTAGAAAGTCGGTGATTTCATAACAACACAGCCAAGAAAGACATTTGCTAAATGGAGAAACCTTATGAACCTTGTCCTTCGTAGCGATTGAGGATCGCTGAATAAAGAAAGGACAGTGATTTTTTCACTAGCACGTTCGTTAAAACGGTCGCCGATTCAGCCATTGACCGCCGTCAACCGTGATGCAGGCACCGTTGATGTAAGCGGCTTCATCTGAAAGTAAAAACGCCGCAACCGCTGCAATCTCTTCTGGTGTTCCGAGCCGCCCGAGCGGCACGCTGTCGATCGTCATCCGCTCCGCCTCTTCTGATTCCCAAAGACGCTCCGCCCCACCTGTCCGCTCAATCGGTCCTGGAGCGATAGCGTTGACGCGGAAGCCATATTTTTTCCCCCACTCAACCGCCAATGTACGCGTCATCGCCAGCACCCCGGCCTTGGCGCTTGCTGAATGGATGACCCCCGCACCGGCATGCCAGGCGTATGTGGCAATGATGTTAACGATATTCCCTTTTAAGCCACGTTGAATCCAATAGTTGCCGACTTCCCGGCTACAGTAAAACGTACCGTTCAATACGATATTAATGACGCTGTTCCAACCGTTGATCGATAGCTTTTCCGCCGGGCAAATAAAATTGCCAGCCGCGTTGTTGACTAGAGCATCGATGCGGCCAAACTCCGCGTCAGCCCGTTTGACCATGTCTGCGACTTGCTCCGGGTTGCGCACATCCATCGGAACAGTGAGCACCTGTCCCCCGCCTGGTACGACCATTTCCTGTTTGGCCTCTTCAAGCGCCTCCGCCCGTCGTCCGGTAATAACGACGTTTGCCCCTTCGGCAACAAACCGCTTCGCCATATATTTCCCCATTCCGCTCGATCCACCGGTAATAATAATCACTTTTCCGTTCATTCACTTCTCCCCCTATGACTGATGGTTCATTCATTTTTTCTTATGCTTGGTTTTCTTTCTTTTTCTAGCATAGGGCAATTTCCCCCTCTTTTCAATAGAAATGACTGATTTTTTTGAAAATCAAAACACAATGGCTTCTTCTCTACTTTCACTTTCTAAGAATGATGACCTTCTTGATTTAACAACATTATTTTTCTCCTATTGTTCTTCCCTTTTCGTTTTCGTTATAATAAAGCTACTTGTGAAAGGACGGCGAAACGATGCACCGTATTGAAACAACCAAAATGAACCGACGCACGTTTTTAAAAAAGCTGACACGCACCGGCTTCGCCGCAGCGTTGGCAACATCGCTCGCCTACGGCTACGCCCGTTGGGTTGAACCGTCGCACTTGACGGTGACTCACCATACACTGTCACACCCGCTCATCCCGAAGGCGTTTGACGGCGTGAAACTGTTGCAATTCAGTGACCTCCATCTCGGTCATTATGACAGCTTGGAACGCTTTTACCGCATCATTAATCAAATAAACAAGCTGCAACCCGATATCGTTGTCTTCACCGGCGATTTGCTTCATGAGGCGAACCGATACCCGCACACCGAAGAGGTGGCAGATGCGTTGGCCTCCATCCGTGCTCCACTTGGGAAATTTAGCGTTTATGGCAACCACGACCACGGTGGCTACGGGACGGACATTTATCGCCGGCTGATGGAACGAGCTGGGTTTCGCGTCCTTGTCAACGAGCATGCGCTCGTTCGCCGTGGACAAGAGAGGATCGCTGTGGCCGGTGGCGATGATATGATGCTCGGCCAACCCGATTGGGCGAAAATGACGTCCGGCATTCCGGCGTCAACATATACAATCGCCCTCGTTCACGAACCGGATGGCGCTCTTGAGACATGCCGCTATCCGATTCATGTTCAACTGTCTGGCCATAGCCATGGCGGACAAATTCAACTTCCATTTATCGGCCCGCTCATTACGCCGCCGCTGTCCGAGCGGTATTATGAAGGATTTTACCACGTCGGCGGGCTTGTGCTATATGTCAACCGGGGACTCGGCACAACAAGGGTGCCGCTTCGCTTTTTCGCCCCGCCGGAGCTAACAGTCTTTTCGCTCATTCATCGCTAGAAATAGGTCAAGCAGATCACAACTATGCTATAATAGAAAGAAAAAGGAGACATGTCGATGAAACCGTTGCAGTTGACGGTCGACAATATCGCCAAAGCCATTTTTACAGTTAACCGCCATGCGAAAACGGCATTAAACCCTTCGTTTTTGTATCTTCTCAAGAAAAAAGCCATCGAAAAACTGCTTGAAGAAGGCAAGGCGAAAAAAGTCGGCCTCCATTTTTCCCGCAATCCGAAATATAGTCAGCAGCAATCCGATGTGCTCGTGGCCGTCGGCGACTACTATTTCCACATTCCTCCGACAAAACAAGATTTCGCCGCCCTTCCGCACCTCGGCGCGCTCAGCGACTCATACCGAAATCCTTCCGCCCGGATGCCTTTATCGGAGGCAAAAGCCATTCTCATCGCCTATACCGGAATCAAAGAATCGACGGAACGAAAACCGAGACGATTGGCAAAGCCTGTGTTTAAGCGGCTCGGTGACCGTTACTAAACAAGGCGCTGGAATGTTCCCAGCGCCTTGCTTCTGTCCTTCCTCCACTTACTTACAATAAAATCAAGGATCCCCACTCCGAGCAGCTATTGTTTCGCTTTGGTTGGAAGTGGAGATTTTCCGTTCAAAATAAGAAACAAGGGAAGCCCACTATCATTGAAGAAACACTCCTTGCCTAGCAGCCGCCATCTCAGTAGCAAAAACGCGCCTTATTATTCATCTAGCTCTTTTAGCAACCAAGCTCGCACCATTTCAGTGGCTTTATCACATACTCATCCCCCTTGCCGGTAGCATGGGCGATTGCCTGTTCGTCTTGGTGCAGCGGCAATACCAACACTTTATGCGGCGGAGATAGTGTCACACCTCACATTTTCCAGTCTAAAATGACAATGAAGTGCCGTCCGTTTTTTGATAGAGTGGCGATTCGAGGAAGGAAAGCCCGTCACCCAACTCATCAATGTCCACTTCCCACCCCTGCTCAGCAGCAAGCTTGCGAACGAGATCAGCGGTGACCGTTCACACCAGTGCACCGCCGTCGACAAAGGCAACAGACTATCTCTGTTTGCCCGCTCGGCGATGCTGTTCCTCCGCCGGACTGCCATTGACGGAAGTGGCTTGCTTCTAAACTCCCTCAACCCGGCTGCCGCCGCTCTTTTTGGCTGCATATAGCGCTTTATCGGCCAGTTTGAGCCAATGATCAAGCGATTCGTTCGGGTCGGAGCACTCGACAAAACCGGCGGAAAACGTGCACGATAGGCGTACGCCAGCTGCTTCGATTTCCTCTGAGGCGAACTGACGCTGCAGCCGCCCAAGCACACGGTGCGCCTCGCATGTCGAGGTTTTTGCCAGCCAAACGATAAACTCTTCACCCCCGAAACGAATGACCGTGTCCATTCCGCGCGTATGTTGAAGCAAAAAGGCGGCCAGTTTTTTTAACACCGCATCCCCCACTAAGTGTCCGAAGCGGTCGTTGACTTGCTTAAAATGGTCCAAATCAAGCAGCGCCAAACAGCTCGGTGTCCCGAAACGCTCAAGATCGCTGCGCAGGCGGACATACACTCGCGGTAAATATTTACGGTTATAGACGCCGGTTAACTCATCAATAAGCACCAATTTATCAATTTTCCGCTTTTTTTCTACGAGACGGTGAACACGAATGTATAGCTCACTAGCTGCCACCGGCTGCGCGATGACATCGTCGGCGCCAAGCCCATAACATTTCAGATGTACAGCTTTTCGTCCGTCTCTGCTAATGATCACTACTGGAATGTAGGAAGGCTGACTGGCGGTCTTCAGCAGAGCAACGAAAGGAGGAGTTTCTAAATCGTCTTCCCCGATGTTGACGATGATGCAGTCCGGGTTGAGGCGAAACATGGATGCGGCTGCTTGTTCGAGGGAAGGAAGCGTGATGAAGCGCCAAGGTACGGTTTGCCATGATCGACGGATATAAGCAAAAAATAACGGGTCGTTTCCGCAGAGAAGAATGTCAGCTTCCGCCCCTTGTTGTTGCAAGAAGGAAGCGATTGTAGAATCCGTTTCCTCGGCTTCATAGCAGCGGCGCAGGAGTGGAAACATCTCCGCTAGCACCTCCTCCACCGTCCATTGCCGTTCCTTTTGCCTGTTCATCCGGCGGAGAATCCGTTCTACTTCAGCAGCAAGATCATCGCGGCCGGTCACCTTCGCCGCTCGGCCGATGGCATCGAAAAACTGAGTCAGCTCCGCCCCGTCGAGCGAAGATGAAGACTCCCATTGTTCATACTGCTCTTTCATCCGGTCTAGTAACGAGACGATATAGGAATCCAACTTCCCTCTCCTTTCTTTATGTTAGCCATTCCGTAATCCCGATAAAAAGCCCTCGAACTGCTTTCATTTCCGTACTCATCTTTTCCTATATATTTATTAATATAGTCAACACGACCTAAAAACATTCTGACTTCCTTCCTCACCTCCTGCCGCGGAAGCGAGGGATTCTCACATTTCCTTTCGCTGAAGCAAATTCGGTTACTGTTCGTCTCCGCTTTCGTTTCACTCAGAAGTGGCCGCCTGCTCGATCAAGATAATAAAAAGGCCGTTGCCTTGCTGCAACGGCGCTGTTCAATATAAAAAGTCAAGCAGGCGGCGATCCGCCAAATTCGTATCAACCGGACAGCCTTCTGCGTCGCGCCCGTACTGCCACGCCCAAACGTTCGCGCTACAAGGCGGGGCGGCCGGCTGGTAACGCGGAGCTTTTTGTTCTTTCGTCGTTCCAGGCCTTGGGGCTGCGCTCCAAATAACGGCCTGTACCGCCACTTGATTGTTGTTCCCAACCGCCTCGCAATAGGCGGCGGCGAAATCCCCCTGCGTCGGATCGGCATACAGCCCCGGACGATACCCAGTCGGATAGAGCGTTTCCACCCAAGCCGTAATCCAAGCCGCATCGACAGCAAAAAAATCTTCGATGTTGGCAAACAGCAATTTATTTTTCGGAATGCCGAGCCGCCGTGCATGGAACACCGCATTGCGCGCCGCCACTTGGCCGTTCGCATAGCCAACCGCCTCACGAAAGGCATTATAAATTGGCAGTACTTTGATCCCATAGTTGCGGATGCGGGTGATCTCGTCCCGCGTCAGCCCTTCCGAGACGTTCGGCACTTCCACCAAATAGCGACCCCAAAATTTCGGGTAACCAAACTCCGTCCGTACACATTGAAACAATTGGTCTGTGACGACTTGCGCCGAATCAACGCCCCAAACACCTCGTACCATCCTTCCCCCTCCTTCACGGTCGCATTGCCATAGTTATATATATGAGGGGGCCAGCTTGTTTTATACGGTTACCGACGCCGTTCCTCCTTCGACGAGTCGCCTTTTAACAGCTGAAACCAACCGTTGCGTTTAAACCAAGCAAACATCATTATGCCGATGACTGCCATGATCGCCAATACAGCAAAGTACCCATATTTCCAGCGCAGTTCCGGCATATAATCAAAATTCATCCCGTAAATGCCGGCAATAAAGGTGAGCGGCATAAAAATCGTCGTAATGGCTGTAAATGTCATCATAATGTTGTTCATTCGGTTGGAGTTGAGCGACAAATAGCTATCCCGGATATCGGAGGTAATTTCCCGATTCGTCTCGATCATTTCCGACAGCTTCAATAAATGATCGTAAATATCATGGAAATACAACTGCCGTTCTTTCATGCGCTGCAGTCGGTCGGAGTGGATGATGCGATACAGTAAATCGCGCATCGGCACAATTGTCCGGCGCAATTTCGATAAATCGCCACGAATATCAAACACTTTTTCGATAATGTCATGAATCGGCTCATTGTTCGTATTTTCCTCTAGATCATTTAACACATCTTCAATATTGTACAGTGGCGGGAAGTAATCATCGACGAGTTTATCAATCAGCCGATACATAACATGAAACGGCCCCTGCTGCACATCCTGCTCGCGTTTCAGCCGCTCCCATACGTCATCGACTGCGTGAATCGACGACTTATGAAACGAAACGATAAAATTTTGTCCGACAAACAAGTCAACTTCCTCAGCCTCGAGGGTTGTTCCCGCAATCGCATGAAGGACAACAAATAAGTAGCGGTCATAAAAATCAAGTTTCGGACGCTGTACATATTCCAAACAGTCCTCAATCGCTAGCGGATGGAAACGGAAAAATGAAGCGAGTAAGTCCGACTCCTCGTCCGTCGGTTCATGAAAATCAACCCAATACCATGAAACGTCTGGACTGTTGACGAACGCTAAATCAACATCATGCATAACCTCAAACTCTTTTGTTACGACACACGTGCGAATCATCGCCATCTCACCTTGCCATTTTTTCTCTTCTTATCATAACCGAAAAGCTGTTACACACCAACAAAAAACGGGTAAAGAAATCGTGTAGAGAAAAAATTGACAAAAAATATTTATCTAAATTTTCTTTACATTTTCACCAAAAAGGACGATAATATAAAAAAGGGAACCCCTTCGTTCCCATATGGGAGGGAATTGACTATGTATGAAAAACAGTATCCAAACGAAGGCGCCATATTGTTCAACCAGCCTGAAGAAAAAAGCAGCTATGGTCCAATGGCCGAACAAGTGTTGAAAGAAGCACTCTTCCAGTTCCAGAGAAAAAAACTGATGGAAAAAATCGACGAGGCGCTTGCTACTGGCAACAAACCGTTGTTTGTCAAGCTTTCCGCCCAATATAACGACTTATTGAAAAAATACGGCGCGTAAAAGGAGAGAACGACGTTGGAGTGTGAATCATCTATGACAGGATGAGCCCCATTTCCGTCTACGGAAAACGATCCGAACGGAAAGGGGCTCATTTTTGTTTTTCCGTTTTGCAGGCCCAATGGTACAATAGAGAAAAAACGGAAAGGTGGACAGCTTGTGAAACACCTCATTCAGCCACGCGTTCAAGCCATTCAACTATCTGGCATCCGTCAATTTTTCAACCTTGTCTCCGGCCGGCCAGGGTTAGTTTCCTTGACGATCGGCCAACCGGATTTTCCGACACCCGATCATGTGAAAGTGGCAGCCCAAGAAGCGATCGCCGCCGATTTCACAACATATACGGCGAACGCCGGTCTCCTGGAGTTGCGCCAAGCTGCTTGTCAATTTGTCGCTGATAAATACGGGCTTCGCTACAGCCCGGATGAAGTGATCGCCACCGTTGGCGCCAGCCAGGCGCTCGACATTACGTTTCGCACCATTTTAGAAGAAGGGACGGAGGTGCTTCTTCCCGCGCCGGTCTACCCCGGCTATGAGCCGCTCATCCGCTTGTGCGGGGCGAAACCGGTGTACATCGATACAAGACAAAACGGCTTTCGTCTGTCGGCCGAGTTGATTAAGCCTTACCTCACCGACAAGACACGTTGCCTCGTCCTTCCGTATCCGTCCAATCCGACCGGAACGACGCTGTCAAGTGAAGCGCTGGAAGCCATCGCTGCACTGATGAAAGGAAGGCCGATTTGGATCGTGTCTGACGAAATTTACAGCGAGCTCGTCTATCGCGGGCGCCACCGCTCAATCGCTGAATGGTTGCCAGAGCAGACTATTGTCATCAACGGTCTAAGCAAATCACACTCGATGACCGGCTGGCGCATCGGATTGGTTTTCGCTCCGTCCTTTGTCATCGAACAGATGGTCAAGGTGCATCAATACAGCGTCTCCTGCACGTCGTCGATCAGCCAAAAAGCAGCGGTTGAGGCGCTTACCGCCGGCAAAAATGACGCCGAGGCAATGCGCGCTGCCTACGCTGAACGTCTTGAGTACGCTTACAATCGCCTCACGGCCATGGGGCTGCCTGTGGAAAAGCCGGACGGCGCGTTTTATTTGTTTCCGTCGATCGCTGCGTTTCGTATGCCGTCGTTCGATTTTGCCCTTGATGTCGTTGAAAAAGCCGGCGTCGCCCTTGTTCCCGGAAGCGCCTTTTCTGAATACGGCGAAGGCTACGTTCGCCTGTCATACGCCTATTCGCTCGATGTGCTCAAAGAAGGGCTCGACCGGCTCGAACGATACGTTCACGAAAAGAGAAACAGTCTATAAAACAAATGTAACGCTGTTTTCCTTTCAGCGCGATATCGTATGCGGTGGCCGCCGATTGGTTTACGCACATATAAAAGGGTGTCCCACAAAGACAACGGGACACCCTTTTTCATCACGATATACGATCTGAACACTTCCACAATACAGCATCTTGTCTCTCTTGAAGAAAGGCGACCTTTCTGGTCAACTCCATTCCTCTTTTTACGGCACAAGTAACAGTTTGCCGCTCGTTTTCCTCCCTTGCAACAGCTCGTGTACCATAGCCGCCTGCTCAAGCGGATAGACGCCGCCGATGATCAGCTCTAAGCTTCCTTCTTGCACCCAATGGAGCAATTCACGCAAGCTTTGCTCGTACAGCGCCCGCTTCCGCATGATTTGCGGCAAGAAAAAGCCGACGACAGACCAGTTTTTCGCCATCAGACGAGCTGGGTTAAGGCGCGTCATCTCCCCGCTTGCCATGCCGTAAACAACAAGGCGACCGAACGGGGCGAGGCAATCAAGCGTTTGATGGAAAATACCGCCGCCCACCATTTCCAAGGCAACGTCAACGCCGCGGCCATCAGTCGCCTCCATCACAGCCTTGGTCCAGTCGTTTTGCGTATAATCGATCGTCACATCAGCACCAAGACGCCGAGCAAGCTCCCGCTTTTCTTCGGTGCTCGCCGTGGCGATAACGGTTTTCGCGCCGAACCGTTTCGCCAGCTGCACGGCGAGCGTGCCGACGCCGCCGGCTGCCGCGTGAACGAGCACCGTTTCTCCGTCCTCCAGACGGCTCATCGTTTTTAAAATATGATAGGCACTTAACCCTTGCACCGGCAGCGCCGCTGCTTGTTGGACATCCATCCCATCCGGCAGCGGCACGACCGCCCGCTCATCAACGGCAACAAACTCGGCGTACCCTCCCGACTCCACTAAGGCGACGACGCGCTGCCCTGGGCGGATCGCCTGCACGTCCGGACCAACTTCACGGACGACACCGGCCACTTCAGTTCCAGGCACGAATGGAAGCGGTGTCGGTACAACGTAGCGTCCTTCTCGTCTCGCTGTATCGGCGTAATTGACGCCAATCGCCTCCGCCTCAATCAACACGTGGCGACCGGATGGCGACGGGCGTTCTACCTCTTTCACCTCAAGCACATCTGGACCGCCGTATTCCGTAAATTGTACCATTTTCATTGTTGTTTCCCCTCCCCCGCTACTTTCGTTTGCGTCATATCACGCATTTCCGGTCCAAACGACTCACACTCAAGTTTCGGAACGACAGAAAGAGCTCCATGCTGGTTGATGTAGTCGATCTCCTTTTCGAGACCGTAAGCGGCCATCCAGCGCCCGACACGCGAGGAGGACAGCACTTCTTTCGCCCTTCTTTCACCGCTATATTGCCGATAAAACAGCCAAGCAGCCATGGCGCTGTCGGAAAGCTCTGCAGCAGCGATTCCGTGCTCAATCAGGCAATGAACAAAATAGCCGGCGCCATAAAAATCCTCAAGACAAAATCGGCCGGATGAGCCGGAACAAATGGCGATAATCGTCTCTTCCCGATGTGAGCGGCAAACATATTCGCCGACTGCTGGGCTATTGAGCAAACTCGCTGCATACACAGCGCGGGCTGGCATCGCCTTACGAAGCGCCACCGTGCCGTTCGTCGTCGACAACACCACCGTTTTCCCCGGGCAAACAGTTTGCAAAAACAGCGGCGCTGGCGGGTGGAAGCCAACGATCGTCCGCCCTTCGCTTTCGCCGACAAGTTCGTAGCTCCCGTCAGGCAATCGCCGCCCGACTTCTCTCGCTTCGGCGGCGCTATACACCGGAATGACCGAGCGGGCGCCGGCAGCCAATGCCGCTGTAATCGATGACGTCGCGAGCAAGACATCAAACACAACGGCCACTTTACCGTCAGCAAGTGCGGTTTCGTCAATATCTTCTTTGCGCAGTACAACATGCACTTTCGTGATCATACTCTCTCACCGCCTTGTCGCCAGCTGCCACGCATGCTCAATGAGCGCCTCGACAAACTGGTTGAAATGACGAAACCGCTCATCATTTGTTTGTCCGCGGCGATAGCGGTAATAAATTTGTTGACAGATGACGGCCAATTTAAAATAAGCAAACGTTAAATAAACGTGCATATCGGAAACATCGCGTCCGCTTTTTTCTGCATACGCAGCAATAAACTGTTCACGCGTATAAAAGCCAGGCCGAACGGTGACCGGCTCGCGGCCGAAACCTTGCTTGACAAGCGGTGGGTCGTCTTCCTCAACCCAATAACTCATCGCCACCGCCAAATCAGCAAGCGGGTCGCCAACAGTCGACATTTCCCAATCGAACAAGCCAACCATTTTCGTTGCATCATCCTCAGCAAACAAGGCGTTATTCAGCTTAAAATCGTAATGGATGACCGTCGCCTCCCGCTGTGGCGGGATATGGGAAGCAAGCCACTTCATAAGCGCCTCAGCCGCTGGAACATCATCTGTTTTCGCTCGTTCGTAGCGTTGAATCCATCCGTGCACTTGCCGCTCCATAAACCCTTCTGGCTTGACTATCTGCACAAGGCGCGTTTTCGTATAGTCAATTTGATGAATGTTGACAAGCGTCTCAACCATCGTCTCGGAAATGCCGCGGCAGACGTCTTCCGTGGGGTCGATGCCATCTGGGAAATCGCTGTCAATCACAACGCCGTGACGTCGCTCCATCACAAAAAACGGGCTGCCGATAACCGATTCATCTTCACAAAAGTAGAATGGCTTCGGGGCCAATGGGAACAGTGGATGAATTTCAGCAAGCCATGTGCTCTCCCGCTTCATATCGTGCGCTTTCGGCGGCACGGGGCCAAACGGCGGGCGGCGCAGCACCGCCTCCCATTCCCCGCAGCGAAGCAAATACGTTAAATTCGACCGACCGGCGGAAAATTGCTTGATCTCGAGCTCGCCGTCCGGTATATCCGGCAACACTGTGCGTAAAAACTTAGCCAGCTTTTCGGCTGGCAGTTCTTCCCCTTTGCGAACCGGAATAATGGCGGTCAATCTCCCCTCTCCCCCTTTACGAACGCGTTTGGGTGTGCGCCGTTTCACTTGTCTATCGAGTATATGGCGCACTCATTCCTTCAATCAAAATCGTCACCATTTGTTTCGCCACTTCAGCATCGGTCAGCTCGCCGTCCGGACGAAACCAATGATAGCTCCAATTGGCCGCCCCAAGCACAGTAAGGGTAGCAATCGATGGCGACAAATCGCGGCGCAGTTCGCCAGTTTTCATTCCTTCTTCAATTAACGCCTGCAGATGATAGCGGAACAAATCGCGCTTTTCTTTCACTTTTTGCAAATGTTCCTCGCTTAAATGCTTCATCTCACGGAAAAAAATGCGCGCCTGTCTTCCTTGCCGCTCGACATTATGAATGAGCATATAAACGATGGCGTACAACTTTTCCCGCATCGTCCGCTGCTCATCATTCATAATGCGCGCCTGTTCGCTAAGCAGCCCTTCAATGTAGCGAAGATGAATGTCCATGAGCAGCTCTTCTTTGCTTTTGAAATAGTAGTAAAACGTCCCTTTCGTCACCCCGAGAGCATCGACAATATCTTGAATCGACGTTTCGCTAAACCCGTTTTGTTCAAATAATTCAATGCTGGCAGCGATAATTTTTTCCCTCATGTCTTTCCACCTCTTGCCTTACATGTAGTCACCGCCAGCTATTTTACCATAAAACGGCCAAGCCTGCTCGGGACCTGGCCGTCAACTGCGCCTTCGTCATTGCGGGCGAGACGCCTCTTCGCGCAAAGCACGACGCAAAATTTTGCCAACGTTCGTTTTCGGCAGTTCGGTGCGGAACTCGACGATGCGCGGCACTTTATAGGACGCTAGATTTTTCCTACAATGACGAATAATATCGTCTTCGTTCGCCTGTTGCCCGTCTTTTAAGACGATGACCGCCTTCACTGTTTCGCCGCGATACGAATCCGGCACACCGATCACCACCGCCTCTTTCACGGCCGGATGTTCATATAGCACTTCCTCGACCTCGCGCGGATAAATGTTATAGCCGCCAGCAATGATCATATCTTTTTTCCGGTCGACAATCGTCACGTACCCCTCCTCGTCAATCGAAGCCAAATCTCCGGTGTACAGCCATCCGTCTCGCAGCGTCACCGCTGTTTCCTCCGGCATGTTCCAATACCCCTTCATCACTTGCGGACCGCGGATGATGAGTTCACCGACCTCACCCGGCGGCAATTCTTGCGTGCCCGTCGCCACATCGACGACTTTGTACTCAGTAAGTGGCATGCCGATGCCGACTGTCCCCGGCTTGCGTGCAGCAAACGGTGGATTGCAGTGCGTCACCGGGGATGCTTCGGACAGTCCGTACCCTTCGAGAACGACCGCCCCGGTTTTTTCCTCAAAATCGCGCATGAGCTCCATCGGCATCGGTGCGCTGCCGCTGTTGCACGTTTTAATACTGCTAATGCCGTATTGCTCGACTCCAGGTGTGTTCGTAATGGCAACATACATCGTCGGCACACCGGGGAACACAGTCGGCTGCTTGTCTCGGATCGTCTCGAGCACCTCCTTCAGCTCAAAGCGCGGCAATAAAATGTTTTCCGCTCCTTGATAAATGGCCAAGTTCATTCCCGAAGTCATGGCGAAGACGTGGAAGAGTGGGATCACAGTTAAATAGCGCTCTTTTCCCATCTCAAACGTGCCTTTGAAAAATTCGGCACATTGCAAAACATTGGCGAAAATGTTGCGATGGGTGAGCATCGCCCCTTTCGAGCGTCCTGTCGTTCCGCCCGTGTATTGCAGTACAGCGACGTCATGCGCCGGTTCGATTGGCACTGGACGCACTTGCCCGCTTCCTTCGGCGAGAAACTCATCAAATGTGACGTCTTCGGCGGCCAATGAAGCGGAGGACGGCGCTCCGAAGCTAACGGTCACCGCCCGCTTGATGGCCGTCCCCTCTCTTACTGCGGCGAGGCGCGGATAAAGCGGTTCATAAATAATGATCGTCTCAGCTCCGGAATCGTTCAGCACATACGCCAGTTCACGCTCGACGAGCATCGGATTCACTTGGGTGACGATGGCGCCAGCCTGTAAAATGCCATAGTACGCAATGACGTATTGTGGACAGTTCGGCAGCATAATCGCGACACGGTCGCCTTTTTGCACTCCGAGCGTCTGCAGACTGGAGGCGAAGCGGTTAACCGCCGCAACGAGCTCAGCATACGTGATCGTTTTGCCGTAAAACGTCAGCGCGGGATGGCTGCTAAATTGCGCTGCTCGCTCATGGAGCACATCGCATACCGTTTTGTCCGGAATGTCAATATGAAATGACACATGTTCCGGATAAAGAGACAAGGCCCGTTTTTCGCTCATTTGCTTTCCCCCTTACTTTCGTTAAATGCCAGACGCATGACTGCCGCCGTCAACGACGAGGAGCGCGCCGGTGACAAACGCGGATGCCGGCGAAGCGAGGAATAAGACAGCGCCTTTTAAGTCATCCTCACCACCAAAGCGGCCGAGCGGCGTATGTTCCAACACTTTTTGACCGACACGCTCAAGGACGACACGCGACATTTTCGTTGGGAAAAAGCCAGGTGCGACCGCATTGACGCGAATACCGTGTTTTCCCCATTTGGCAGCTAGATCGCGCGTAAACGTAATGACTGCCCCTTTGCTTGTGTTGTAGCCAATCGTATTTAAAATGTCCGGATGCGTGCCGCCAAGGCCAGCGACAGAGGCGATATTGATGATGGCGCCTCCGGTTTGCTTGGCAATCATCACTTTGCCGACCTCTTGGCTCATCAAAAACGTACCAGTGACGTTGACGTTCATTACCTTTTGCCATGCTTCAAGCGGCATCTCCTCAACCGGCGCCCCCCATGTCGCTCCGCTGTTGTTGACCAAAATATCAATGCCGCCAAATTCTTTTTCCGTCGTTTCGACGACCTTTTTTACGTCATCCGGGTTCGTTACATCGCACGGCAAAGCAAGTGAGCGGACGCCGAGCCGTTCAATTTTTTCTTTTACTTGCTCACACGCTTCCACCTTGCGCGAGCAGACGATGACGTTCGCCCCGGCTTCGGCGAGGCCGATGGCGATTTGTTCACCGAGACCTCGCCCACCACCGGTGACGATGGCCGTTTTTCCTCCAATTTTAAATAAGTCGAGCACATGCATGAACGCCACTTCCTCCCCCATGCTATTGATATTGACGCAGTTCAAGCTTTGCAACTTGCTCTTTATGCACTTCGTCTGGCCCATCAGCGAGACGGAGCGTGCGCGAGTTCGCCCACATGGCGGCAAGCGGGAAGTCGTTGCTCACCCCGGCGGCACCGAACGCTTGAATGGCGCGATCAATCACTTTTAAGGCGACATTTGGAGCGACAACTTTAATCATGGCAATTTCTTTACGCGCAACCTTGTTACCGACTGTATCCATCATGTACGCTGCTTTCATTGTCAACAGGCGCGCCTGCTCAATCTCGATGCGCGACTGGGCGATCCAATCGCGGATCACGCCATGCTCAGCGAGCGGCTTGCCGAACGCTACCCGCGACTGCACACGCCGGCACATGAGCTCAAGCGCTCGTTCCGCCGCACCAATGAGGCGCATGCAATGGTGAATCCGTCCTGGACCGAGCCTTCCTTGGGCGATAGCGAACCCTTTTCCTTCCCCCCAAATGATGTTTTCTTTCGGCACCCGCACGTGATCATATGTAATCTCCGCATGTCCGTGCGGCGCATGATCAAAGCCAAACACCGGCAACATCCGTTCGATTTTCACACCTGGTGTATCGAGTGGAACGATGATCATCGACTGCTGTTCATGTTTTGGGGCGTCCGGGTTCGTTTTGCCCATGACGATGGCCACTTTGCAGCGCGGGTCACCGGCGCCGGACGACCACCATTTCCGTCCGGTAATGACATATTCGTCACCGTCACGGATGATCGACGCACGAATATTCGTCGCATCGCTTGACGCCACATCCGGCTCGGTCATTGAGAAGCACGAGCGGATTTCCCCGTTTAAGAGCGGAACGAGCCATTTTTGTTTTTGCTCCTCGCTACCGTAGCGGACAAGCACTTCCATGTTGCCTGTATCCGGCGCATTGCAGTTGAACACTTCCGGAGCGATAAGGGAACGGCCCATAATTTCGCAAAGCGGTGCGTACTCGACGTTCGTTAAGCCGGCTCCGTACTCGCTGTCCGGCAAAAACAAATTCCAAAGCCCTTCTTTTTTGGCTTTTTCCTTTAGCTCTTCGATGATCGGTGGCACGCCTGACCATCTCGACTCTTGTGCATTCAGCTGCTCCTCGTACACTTTTTCGTTCGGATAAATATACTCCTCCATGAAAGCGCTTAATTTTCTAATCAGCTCTTGGACTTTCGGCGAATAGGAAAAGTCCATGCCCTCCCCTCCCTTTATACCAACCGGTTAGTATGTTCCTCTTACTTCTACTATACCTCGATAAGAATTAATATTCAATATTTTTTGATAAATATATTTAGCATAAAAAATGGGGCGAAAACCGCCCCTTACTTCTCAACATAGCGCTTGTACAGCGCCTGTGTGCCGCTGTTTTCCTCACCTGCTTGCGCCAGCTCTTCGTACATCGATTTGGCGAGCGCTAGTCCCGGAAGCGGCAAATTCATGCGTTCAGCTTCTTCAAGCGCAATTTTCATATCCTTAATGAAATGTTTAATGTAAAACCCGGGCGCAAAATCACCGGTGAGCATGCGCGGCGCCAAGTTACTTAATGACCAACTGCCTGCCGCTCCTTTGGCGATACTTTCAAGCACACGAAATGGGTCGAGCCCTGCCTTTTTCGCATACGCCATCGCTTCGCAAACACCGATCATATTGGTGGCAATGGCGATTTGGTTACACATTTTCGTATGTTGGCCGGCCCCGGCTTTTCCTTGAAGGATGATGTTCGTGCCGAGATGCTCAAGAATCGGTTTGCACGCCAAAAACACCTCTTCATCGCCGCCGACCATGATCGTCAACGTTCCTTCACGGGCGCCGATATCACCACCAGATACCGGAGCATCCAACGCGTGAATGCCTTTTTGCTTTGCCGCTTCGTAAATGGCTTGCGCTAGCGTTGGTGTCGAAGTTGTCATATCGATGACATACGTTCCCGGCCGCGCCTGCTCCAAAATGCCTCCCTCACCGAAATACACTTGCTCGACATCGTGCGGGTAGCCAACCATTGTCATGACAACGTCCGCTTCCCGCGCCAAGTCGGCGACCGTTTCCTTCCATACCGCCCCTTCCTCAAGCAAGTCGAGCGCCTTTTCCTTCGTACGTGTATGGACAAGAAGCGGGTAGCCCGCTTTTAACAAATGACGCGCCATGCTTTTCCCCATGACACCAAGGCCGATAAATCCGATTGTTTTCATGCTGTCTCTCCCTTTCTGTTCGTTTTGCCAAAACATCTGGCGAACATAACCGTCTCCTGCTACTCAACGATTCTTAAGAACGGCAGAATGATAGATTCAAAACAGTTTCTCCATTTAAACAATCCTTGTCGTACCTTGAATCACAAGCCTTCTAAATGGCCTTCACCATGCCGCCATCTACGATCAATGCTTGCCCGGTGACGTACGTATTTGCATCTGACAGCAAAAAGACGACAACGTTGGCAAACTCCTCAGGGGTTCCGTAACGGCCGAGCGGAATGGCGCTTCTCATGCGCGCTTCCATTTCTTCTTTCGTAATGCCGAGCTTTTCAGCGTTCACCTTGTCTAAGAAAGCTACCCGTTCCGTAGCAATCCGTCCAGGTGCGACTGTGTTGATCAAAATATTATCAGGCGCGAACTCCGTTGCAAGCGTTTTCGTCAACCCGATGATCCCAGTGCGGAACGTATTGGACAGGATGAGCCCCGGAATAGGCTCTTTGATGGACGACGAGGCGATATTGACAATTTTACCGCCTTTTTTCTTTAGATAAGGCAACGCTTCGCGAATCAACCGAATATAGCTCAGTAAATTGAGCTCGAACGCATATTGCCAGTCTTTGTCGCTGATTGTTTCGAACGTTCCCGCCGGAGGGCCGCCGGCGTTGTTAACAAGTAAATCGATCGTTCCAAACGTCTCCACAGTTTTGGCGACCAGTTGGCGGATGTCATCCGCTTTCGTCACATCGGTGCGCGTATAAGCAACGCGTCCCTTATGTAAACTGTTAAGCTCCTCGGCGACTTCCTGCAGCTTTTCCTCATTTCGGCTTGTAATCATCACGTTTGCTCCTTCCAGCACAAGCGCTCGGGCAATCGCTTTGCCAAGCCCTTGGCTCGATGCAGCGACAAGCGCCGTTTTTCCCGCCAATCCGAACTCCATTATATAATCCCCCCGGAAAAATAGTCATAACAAATAACAGTATTCGCGTTTGTTCGCCATTTTCCTTCTTGACTGATTCATGAAAAAAGCGATTCGCCTAGCGAATCACTTTTTTCCCTTCCATTAACGCCCGAAATCGCTTCATTCCTTCTTCCACTTCAAGGTGGTCAACATGGAACGGACCAGGGTTGGCCTCCCGCAGAGGGTCTGCATCACTTCGCACCCCGATTGCCTTGGCACCATCGGCAGTCGCATCATTGATGATGCTTTCGCGGGCACCATCTTGGTGAAACTCATGCGGGTGGTCGTTTCGTCCACGCTCTGGCATATGCTTCTCTCCTTTTTGACGGTAGTTTTCCGTAAAACAGGAAAGTTCATTCGGTACAACGTGCCATTTAGACGATAAAAAACGTGGAGCCTGCATGCTGCAGGCTCCTTTTTCCGCATTAACTTTCAAGCAATAAATCTTCTGGATTTTCGATCAAGTCTTTCACTGTTTTTAAGAACCCAACTGCTTCTTTGCCATCAATGATGCGGTGATCGTACGACAGAGCGACATACATCATCGGCCGGTTTTCAATCCGCTCCTCATCAATAGCTACCGGACGCAGTTTGATCGAATGCATCCCTAAAATACCAACTTGCGGCCCGTTCAAGAGCGGAGTCGAAAGAAGCGAGCCGAATACACCGCCGTTGGTGATTGTAAACGTACCGCCTTGCAAATCGGCAAGCGACAGTTTGTTGCTGCGCGCTTTCGCCGCTAATTCAGCGATGTCTCGCTCAATTTCAGCGAAGTTTTTCCGGTCACAGTCACGCACAACCGGGACAACAAGCCCTTCATCGGTCGAAACAGCCACGCCGATGTCGTAATATTTTTTCAGCAAAATTTCATCGCCTTGAATTTCCGCGTTGACGTATGGATATTTTTTCAGCGCTGCCACCGTCGCTTTGACGAAAAACGACATAAAGCCAAGGCGGACGTCATGCTCTTCTAAAAACTTGTCTTTTTTCCGCTTGCGCAATTCCATAACGGCTGACATGTCGATTTCATTGAACGTCGTCAACATCGCAGTCGATTGCGAAACTTCAAGCAATCGCTTGGCGATCGTTTGCCGGCGGCGCGACATTTTTTCACGGATGACCAGCTTGCCGCTTTCCGCTGACGGCGCAGAAGCCTGTGTTGGCGCAGAAACCGGCGCAGCCGTTGGAGCCGGTTGCGGCGCTGCTTGTGAACCAGCTGCTGGTTGAGCGGCAAATGAAGCCACGTCTTGCTTGCGGACGCGTCCAAGCGGATCAACGGTCGGCACTTGCGTCAAATCAATCCCTTTCTCACGCGCCATTTTTCGAGCGGCCGGCGAAGCGACTGGACGTTGGCCCGGTGCTTGGGCGACAGCGACCGGTTGCGGTGCTTGTTGCTCGGCGCGGTCAGCCGGCACGGTTGGTGTTTCGTCAGTTGGCTGCGCAGCCTGCGGAGCAGCAGTCGGTGCCGAAGCCGCCCCCTCGCCGATAATGGCGATCGCTTGGCCGACAGCGACCGTGTCACCTTCGTTCGCCAACAATTGCTGCAAAACTCCCGACTCTTCGGCCATAATTTCGACGTTCACTTTATCTGTTTCTAACTCACAAACCGATTCACCTTTTTCCACATAGTCGCCCGGCTTTTTCAGCCATTGAGCGATCGTACCTTCGGTGATGGACTCTGCTAGTTCTGGGACTTTGATCTCAGCCACGTTGATGCCCTCCTCAAATATTCCGTTAGTCATCATTCATGTTTCGTTAATGCACAGCGGATAATGCGCTCCTGTTCTTTCCGATGGACGACCGGATCGCCCTCTGCCGGGCTCGCTCGCCGACGTCGCCCGATATAGCTGACATCGACGCCCTCTGGAGCGATGGCTCGCAGGCGCGGTTCCATATACATCCAAGCGCCCATGTTTTTCGGTTCCTCTTGTACCCAAACAAGCTCTTTTACATTCGGATAGCGGGCGATAATAGCTTGCACGGCTTCTTCTGGAAACGGATACAGCTCTTCGACACGGACGACGTGCAGCCAATCAAGCCCATCCATTTTGCCGATTTGTTCCGCTAAATCAATCATCAGTTTGCCAGTACCAAACACGATCCGCTCGACCTTGCTGGCGTCAACGCCCAATCCTGGCTGTTCGAGCACCGGTGAGAATGCACCTTGAACAAGCGCTTCAGCTTCGGATGATGCAAGCGGATGACGGAGCAAGCTTTTCGGTGTCATTAGGACGAGCGGGCGCACTTCTTCTTTTTTCAGCAACGCCGCTTGCCGGCGCAAAATATGGAAATACTGCGCCGCCGTCGATAAGTTGGCGACCGTCCAGTTGTTTTCTGCCGCCAACTGTAAAAACCGCTCGATACGGCCGCTGGAATGTTCCGGCCCTTGCCCTTCATAACCGTGCGGCAAGAGCATAACGAGCCCAGATTTTTGTCCCCATTTCGCCCGGCCGGACGAGATAAACTGGTCAAACATCACTTGCGCCATATTCGCAAAATCGCCGAACTGCGCTTCCCAAAGCACAAGTGTTTCCGGTGCGTACACGTTGTATCCGTATTCATAACCGAGCACGGCCGCTTCAGTCAATGGGCTGTTGTAAACGACAAACGAAGCTTTTGCACCGCTGATATGATGAAGCGGAACATACTCTTTTCCAGTTTTCACGTCGTGCAGCACTAAATGGCGTTGGGCAAACGTGCCGCGCTGCGAATCTTGGCCGGTGAGGCGGATCGGCACGCCGTCTTGCAAAATCGTGGCAAACGCCAACGTTTCCGCATGCGCCCAGTCGATTTTGCCGTTTTGCGCAAATACATTGCTGCGTCGTTTTAAGATGCGCTCAAGCTTGTTAAAGACATGGAAGTCAGCCGGGAACTCGAGTAGCTCCTCATTGATGCGGTGAAGCACGTCTTTTGCCACACCTGTTTTTACTTCCGGCAGCCGGTCGACGACCGGTTTCGGTGGATCCATAATGAAATCGAGTTCCTCTTCGTTTTTCGGCACCCGCTCATAGGCAATTTTCAACCGTTCGGCCACTTCCTGCTCCATTTCTTCGACTTCCCGCTCAGCGATGATGCCCTTATCAATCAATTTTTGCGCATACAGCTGCCGCACGGTCGGATGCTGGTGAATGATGCTATACATGAGCGGATTCGTCGCCATCGGCTCATCCATCTCGTTATGGCCGAAGCGGCGATAACCGATCAAGTCGATAACAAAATCTTTTTTAAATCGCTGGCGATATGCAAACGCCAAGCTTGCCGCTGCTAAACAAGCCTCCGGATCATCGGCGTTGACGTGCACAATCGGCACCTCAAACCCTTTCGCCATATCGGAAGCATACGTTGTCGAACGGGAATCGTAACTTTCCGTCGTAAAGCCGATCATGTTGTTGGCGATAATATGAATTGCCCCGCCGGTCGTATAGCCGCGCAACTGGCTTAAGTTGAGCGTCTCAGCCACAACACCTTGCCCCGGGAAGGCAGCATCGCCATGAATTAAAATAGCAAACGAGGCGTCTACCTTTTGCTCCGGCACGCCTGGCTTCGTCCGGTCTTCTTGTGCAGCGCGCGTGTAGCCGAGCACGACCGGATTCACAACTTCAAGATGGCTCGGGTTGTTGGCGAGCGTAATTCGCATCGTATGCGCGCTTTTATTGCGCAGACGGCGCGCCGCTCCCAAATGGTATTTCACGTCACCCGTCCAGCCGTAGGTGATGGCCACCGCCCCTTCGGACGGAATAAAGTTTTTGCTTTCTGCATGCTGAAACTCAGCGAAAATCATTTCATACGGCTTACCGAGCACATGGGCGAGCACGTTTAGCCGGCCGCGGTGCGCCATGCCGATGTTGACAGCATCAATCTCATGCTCAATCGCTTGACGGACAAGTTCATCGAGAAGCGGTACCATGGAGTCAAGACCCTCAATCGAAAACCGCTTTTGCCCGACATATGTCCGATGAATGAACTTTTCAAACCCCTCTACTTCCGTCAGGCGACGCAGCAAAGCGACCCGCTCTTTGTTCGCCAAGCTCGGATAGTACGCTCCAGACTCGATTTGCTGGATGAGCCAGTTCCTTTCCTCTAAATTATGTACTTGCGAGAATTCAAAGGCGATTTTATCTGTATAGATTTTACGCAAGTGCAAAATGGCATCCCAACCGTTTTTAACGTGCGCCGGCGCATGTGGACAAAGAAATGCGACCGGAATGCGCTTTAAATCTTCTTCTGTCAAATCATACTCATCTAGTTCGAGACGGCGCAACTTTTTCTCCTTTTTAACGATTGGGTTCGTATCGGCGGCCAGATGGCCATAATGGCGAATGCTGTCCGCCAGTTTGACGGCGGCGACAAGTTTGCTAAATACAGTTGGTGTCTCAGGCAGCCGGAACGTTTGATGCGTCTGCGTCGCTTCGGGATCCGCAGGAGAAACCGGTTCCTCGACGACCGGCGCTCCCCACTGTTCAAACAGTTGTTTTAGTTCCGGGTCGACGCTGTCTGGGTCATCGAGGTACTGCTCATACATTTCGATGACATAGCCGAGGTTCGGCCCGTAAAACTGGCTCCACGGTTGAGCGTAGTTCGTCTGTTTTGCCATCGTGAAAAAACCTCCAACTAATTTTCGTGTCCCTCGGGTCAAGCGGACAGCGGTTATCAAGACGCCGCGTCCCCATTGGCTACCATTATTCCCGAATGGACAACAAAATAACTATATAAACGTTTTCACTGTTTATTTTAGCACTATTATTCACTAAAATCGACGCAGAAACTTAAAAAAATTCCACTCATTATCATTATATGAATAGTATGAATAGAAAATATATTGTTAACAAATTGATGGGAACATGGCTATGACCTACAGGCAACGCCGCCTCCTGCTGCTTGAGAGGCGGTCCAACTACCAGCTACAGCCCGTCGGCACCAATGGAAAAGCGCAGCCGAACAAAAGCTGCGCTTTCTTACGAGAGCTTGAATTTTTCCACGAGCTGCTTCAATTGCTGGCTCATCTCGTTTAACGATCCTGCCGATTCGGTCACCGTCGCCAGCGCCTGCAACTGGTCATCGGCCGAAGCAGCCACTTCTTCTGCCGCTGCCGCTGACTGTTGGGCGATGGCGGCAATGTTTTGCATCGCGCCGACCACGTCATCTTTGCTTCTGTTCATCCGCTTTGCTTCTTCCATCACAGCAGCGAGCGCGTCTGTCAATTGTTCCATCATGCTAGTGATTTTTACGAACAAATCACCGGTCGTATGCACCGCTTCCCGCTGTTTGTTGTACGCCTGTTTGGAACGGCCGACGGCCTCGATCGCCAATGCCGCTTGCTGCTGAATGGCCGCAATGGTCGCATGGATCATTTCTGTCGCTTTTGCTGATTGTTCCGCCAGTTTGCGCACCTCGTCAGCGACAACGGCAAATCCTTTGCCATGCTCGCCGGCGCGCGCCGCCTCAATGCTGGCGTTTAACGCAAGCAAGTTCGTCTGTCCGGAAATGGCGGTAATTGTTTGGATAACCCCATCAATTTCATCCATTTTTTTCACTAGATCGTTAATGACGTTTTCTACTGCGGACAGCTCTTGTTTCGCTTCCTCCGATTTCAGCTGCAAGATATTTAAATGCTCCAACCCATCATAACTGGCCGTTTTCGTGTCATCCGACAATGATTCCATGCCAACTGTCGCACTTGTGACCGATTCAATTTGCTGTGACAACGCTGACGTCTGCTCATTGATCGTATCAAGGCTTCCAGCTTGATCGGTCGTCCCTTTCGCAATCTCACCGATCGCTTTCGCCACTTGTTCGCTCGTTGCCATCGTTTCTTCGGAGACGGCGCTTAAATGGTCAGCTGAAGCCGCTAATTCATTTACCGATCGGTTCACTTCACCGATCAGCACGCGCATATGCTCGATCATGTCGTTGAAATGGCGAGCGAGGCGACCAATCTCATCTTTTGCTGTCACACGCGCCTGCACCGTCAAATCACCAGACGCCGCCTTTTCGACCTGCTCTTGCAAGACGACAATCGGTTTCGTAATCGAACGCGCCAAAAAGTAAACAGCGACAAATGCTACAATCAGCGCGATCACTGTAATGACGAGCATGTTCATCCCAACTGAACGGCTCATCGCTGATAAGTCCGCTTTCTTATAAACAGCGCCGACTTTCCATCCAAGCTCTGGAATCGTTGTGAAATATATGACCCGTTGTTCGCCATCTTCCTCGTATTGCCACATTCCTTTTTCACGTTCAAGCATATAGCGAACAGTCGCGTTTTTCGCCATATTTTTCCCTTTATGCTCTGGATGGACGATCGCCATTCCTTTTGAATCAAACAACACCGGGTAGCCGTGATAACCGACATCGCTCGCGTTGACCATTCTCGTCACCGTATCGAGCGACATATCAATACCGATGACAGCAGAAACGCGGCCATTTTCACTCACTGCCTTAGCCAATGTCACGACATGTTTACCTGTAATGGCATCGACGTACGGCTCTGTCCACACGACTTGGTCCGGGCGTTCCATCGCTTCTTTATACCACGGGCGGCTTGTCGGATCGTATCCGTCCGGAAACTCCGCCGTCGGCGTAATGTACATTTTCTTCTGCTCCGTGCCGATATAGATGTACTGCACATTTTTATGAATGCGCAAAAACGTACGGAACTGCTTTTCAAGCTGCAACCATGCTTTTTCATCTTGAATCATTTGCATAGCTGACGGCGATTCACTAAACTGTACTAAGCTGTTCTCCTCGCTTTGAAAGCTCGTACGAATATCGCCGAGCAACCCGTCGAGTGCCGACTGTGCTCGTTGCTTGACATCAGCGTCAACGAGTTTCCTCATTTGCATCATGCCGACGAACTGCGTGGCCGCCAACGAAAGAATCAATAATAGCGCCATCAAAACAATTAACTTGCTGCGTAATGTTCGAAACACTCCCTACTTCTCCCCTCTGTCCCCTGGTTTCATCGAACTACATTTTATTGAACTACATTCCATTATAAAAGGACGATAGTCCTCCGTCCATAGGATTAGCTTCTTAATTCATACATAGCAAGAGGCGGCAGGCGGAACAATAAAAATAGGCAGGTGAACAGCGATGGGGGCAATCGAACATGAAGGCTATGTATTCGAAATTGAATATAGTGTCCTGTTGCAAAAAGGAGCGCTTCATGTTTACCGTGACGGTGAATTTATTGAGGAAATTGTGTTTCCATTTCACGGCGAAAAGCCGGATGAACAACAAATCGAAGCGTTGGTCAGCAAATACGTTGAACAACATGCCCACAGCCGCTAACAGCGGCTGTTTTCTTTTCTTGGCGTTTTTTCTAGCGTTCAGATTATGATGGGGCATAACGAAAGCAAGGAGGAGCGGTATATACAAGAACCGTTTTATCGGAGCGATGACCGGACCCATCCTCGACTTCGATCCTAGCCATGCTAATGATTTATGGTAAGAAATGACCGACGGAGGTGATATTCACGACCATCATCCTAACGGCAATACGTTTTCTGTCATTGACATTGGATTTCCCTACCGTACTGGAAGCTGGGCCCGCGTTAAGTGGCTCATGCAATCGATGGATGAAGTTGTCATTCGCCTTGGAGGCAGATGGATGCCTGATTACATCAACCATATAAACGAACTGCTCCTAGAAGAATGGAGGAACAAAGGAATCGTCAGTAAGCTAAAAGATTCAATCCATTACGTTTTTGCTTTGCTGCGGACGTACACCGCTTGCAATGGTTTGCAATGATTTAGAAGATGAAAAACCCCCTCAATCATGCGATGTTCATGAAATAGAACACCCATTTAAGTAAAATTATAAAAAATTTACAATTATGAAAAGAAAGGAGTCACTGGCAGCGGCCGCGAATAAGAAAAGGAGAACATAGATAGAAAGGAATCGTTATCGATGAAACCGATTTTCTACAACGATCCGCTCGCTCCTTTACTTATTCGCAATGAGCTCTTTTCTCTGCTACCGGCGCATGTCCGCCATCTGACCGTTGTTTGCATCGGCAGCAACCGCATTAACGGGGACAGTTTAGGTCCGTTTGTTGGCACGCTGCTTGAAAATGCTTATCCGGATCATTTGACAGTGATCGGTACACTGCAGCAGCCAGTCGATGCGACGAACATCCGTCAGGTGCACCAACAGTTGCAAAACAAAGATGATTCCTACATATTGGCCATTGACAGCATTGTTGGCCCACGTCCGTTTGTACATACGATCGCCATTCTCCCCGGCGCGCTCGCTCCCGGAACGGCGCTTGGTAAATCGCTGCCGCGTATCGGCGACATCAGCATCATGGGGGTCATGATAGAGGACACGGCTGATGTGAGCGCACTTCCGTATACGAATTTACACATTGTTTATCAAATGGCGAAAGTCATCGCCATCGGCCTTTCCCTCACCATCAGGCAACGCTATGGCTACGAAACATCTGCCCCGTTGTTGGCATAAAGCAACACGAAAAAGCGCGGCAACACAAACGTTGCCACGCCTTCATTTAAGCAAGAGAAAATGTTTGTTTGACAAAGGCCACAACGTCCTCGGCTGTTCCGAGCGACAGAACCTTCTCTTTGATGCGAGTTGCCTCTTCTTTTGACAGCTGTTTCAGCTGAGCGCGCGCCGGTAAAATCGAGGTGGCGCTCATGCTGAACTCGTCAAGTCCGAGGGCAAGCAAAATCGGAATTGCAATCGGGTCGCCAGCCATTTCCCCGCACATACCGACCCATTTTCCTTCGCGGTGGGCAGCATCAATCACATGGCTGATAAGCCGCAAAATGGCCGGATTGTACGGTTGATACAAATACGAGACACGCTCATTCATTCGGTCGGCGGCCATCGTATATTGGATTAAGTCGTTCGTGCCAATGCTGAAGAAATCCACTTCTTTTGCAAACTGATCCGCCATAACGGCAGCAGCCGGAATCTCGACCATCATGCCGACTTCAATGTCATCGGCGACTGGCGTGCCTTGACGCAGGAGCGCCTCTTTTTCTTCGAGCAAAATCGCTTTCGCCTGACGGAATTCGTCGAGCGTGGCAATCATCGGAAACATGATTTTCAAATTGCCATGCACGCTCGCCCGCAGCAGGGCACGCAGCTGAGTGCGGAACATCTCCTGCATTTCCAAGCAAAGACGGATCGCACGGAACCCTAAAAACGGGTTCATTTCTTTCGGCAAGTTTAAATATGGCAGCTCTTTATCACCGCCGATGTCAAGCGTGCGGACGACGACCGGCTTGCCCTTCATTTGCTCAAGCACCGTTTTGTAGGCGACGAACTGCTCTTCCTCTGTCGGCAGTTCCGGGCGGCCCATATATAAAAACTCCGTCCGGTACAAACCGATGCCTTCCGCCCCGTTAGCAAGCACCCCTTTTACATCGTCCGGTGTGCCAATGTTGGCTGCCAGCTCGACATGTACACCGTCAGCCGTCACTGTCGGCTCATGAACGAGTTTTGCCCATTCCGCTTTTTGCGCTTCATAGCGGGCTTGCTTTTCTTCATAATGAGCGAGCAGCTCCGGCGACGGATTGACAACGACTTGTCCATCAAGCCCGTCGATGACGACAATGTCGCCGTTTTTCACTTCCGCTGTTACCGTCTTCGTGCCGACGACAGCCGGAATTTCGAGCGAGCGGGCCATAATGGCCGAGTGCGATGTCCGTCCACCGATGTCGGTCGCAAATCCTTTGACATACTGTCGATTCAGCTGCGCCGTATCGGATGGTGTCAAATCTTCAGCAATGATGACGACCTCTTCGGAAATCAGGCTTGGGTTGGAGATGGCAACGCCGAGCAAATGGGCGAGAACGCGCTTCGTTACATCGCGGATGTCAGCAGCTCTCTCTTTCATATATTCATTGTCCATGCCTTCAAACATGGAAATGAAAAACGATGCGGTCTCGTCAAGCGCATACTCGGCATTCACTTGTTCCGTTTTAATTTTTTCTTTAATCGGGTTTAACAGTTCCGGATCATCAAGCACAAGCAAATGGGCAGCAAAAATGGCGGCTTTGTCTTCACCGAGTTTCTCTAAGGCGTGCTGTTTAATCATCTCAAGCTCTTCTTTCGCCTTGGCGACCGCCGCCTCGAGCCGCGCCACTTCCGCCTCAGCGTCAGTGATCGGCCGTTTTTCAGCCGCCAAATGAGGGGTTTCTAAGCGGTATGCCTTGGCAATGGCGATACCGCTCGATGCAGCAATTCCATGGATGGTTTTTTCCATTACTGAGCAAGGCCTTCTTTCGCCAACGTATCCGTTAACGCTGCCATCGCCTCTGCTGCATCGGCCCCTTCTGCCGTAATTTTAATCGTTGCCCCTTTCGGAATGCCTAACGACATAACGCCCATGATCGATTTCAAGTTGACCGTTTTTCCGTTGTACTCCAGTTGAATTTCGCTGTTAAATTTGCTGGCTGTTTGCACTAAAATGGTCGCCGGGCGGGCATGGATGCCAGAGTCTGAAGTGACTTTAAACGTTTTTTCCATCGTTCATCAATCCCCTTCTTCACTATTTTTTTCTTTGTCATCATATCAAATACACGGGCGGGGAGGCAACGGAAAATGCTTGTCCCCCCGCACCAACGATTAACAAGCGGTTTAGCCGATTTCAACGACGCCGTCTTCACCTTGGGAGACTGCGCCTTGCTTTTTGATGTGCACCGCCTGACCAGCTTGCAAGTTCGTGAAAATCACCGGTGTAACGATGGATGGTGCGTTATTTTTCACATAATCGAGATCAACACGCAAAATCGGCTGTCCTTTTTTCACTTCATCGCCTTCTTTGACGAGCGCTTCAAATCCTTCACCATTCAGTTTCACCGTATCGATGCCGAAGTGAATTAAAATTTCATGTCCTCCAGCCGACTTGATGCCAATGGCGTGCTTCGTCGGAAACACGTTGATGATGTTCCCATCGACAGGGGAGACGACTGTGCCATCCGTTGGCATGACGGCGAAACCATCGCCCATCATTTTTTGCGAAAATACTTGGTCAGGTACATCAGCAAGCGGGACGATTTCCCCAGCGAGCGGCGAAGCGATCGCTTCCGCCTGAGTCGTAGCTGGCGTCTCTTCCTTAGGCTCTTCTTTCACTTTTGTCGGCACTTTTCCTTGCATAATATCATGAATTTGTCCTTTTAAGATATCCGATTTCGGGCCGAAGATCGCTTGCACGTTGTTGCCGACTTCGAGCACACCAGCAGCGCCGAGCTCTTTCAGCCGGTCTTTATTGACTTGGCCGATGTCACGGACCGATACGCGTAAGCGCGTAATACATGCATCCAAATGTTCGATGTTTTCCTTTCCGCCAAGAGCCGCAAGCACTTCATACGGCAAATCACCAGTGGCCGCTTCAGCTTTTGGCGTTTCATCGCCCGTTTTTTCACGTCCTGGCGTCGCCAAGTTCCATTTGCGAATGGCAAAACGGAACCCGAAGTAATAAATGACTGCAAACGCTAATCCAATCGGAATGACGAGCCACCACGCCGTCCGATTCGGCAGAACACCGAACAGCAGGAAGTCGATGACCCCACCAGAGAACGTCATCCCGATTTTGATGTTCAACAAGTGCATGATCATAAACGATAGCCCGGCAAAAACGCAATGGATGGCAAACAGCGCCGGAGCGACGAACAAAAACGAAAACTCGATCGGTTCAGTAATCCCAGTTAAAAACGATGTCAGCGCTGCTGAGCCCATGATACCAGCGACGATTTTTTTGTTTTCCGGGCGCGCTTCATGATAAATAGCGAGGGCTGCAGCCGGAAGGCCAAACATCATGAATGGAAACTTCCCGGTCATAAACGTGCCAGCCGTCAGCTCCACTCCGTCTTTCAGCTGCTCGAAAAAGATTTTTTGGTCGCCGCGTATAATTTGACCAGCCTTATTTACATATTCGCCAAACTCAAACCAAAACGGCGAATAAAAAATATGGTGGAGTCCAAACGGGATCAACGCACGTTCGATAACACCGAAAATAAACGCGGCAACCGTTTTGTTTGTATCAATCATATTGTGCGAGAACGCATTTAATCCGTGCTGAATCGGCGGCCAGATAAACGTCATGATAATGCCAAGCACGACGGCAGAAGCCGCTGTCACAATCGGCACGAATCGTTTGCCGGCGAAAAAGCCGAGATATTGCGGCAGTTCGATGTTAAAGTATTTATTGTACATATAAGCGGCCAAAATCCCGACGATAATCCCGCCGAAGACGCCCGTTTGCAGCGTCGGAATGCCGAGAATGTTGGCAAATGATGGGTCGTTACCAACCATATCGGCGTTCACATTTAAAACAACGCTCATTGTGACGTTCATAATTAAGTAGCCGATGATCGCCGCTAATCCGGCGACCCCTTCCCCGCCGGCGAGACCGATCGCTACACCGACGGCAAACAAGAGCGACAAGTTAGAGAAAACAATGCCGCCCGCCTGTTCCATAACGTTTGAGATTAACACAACCCAGTCGGCTTTTAACGCCGGAATTTTGTCGGTGAGCGCTGGGTTTTTCAAAGCGTTACCGATGGCTAACAAAATCCCTGCTGCCGGCAGGATCGCCACCGGGAGCATAAGCGCTTTCCCGACCCTTTGCAGCGTGCCAAACGCTTGTTTCATCCTTACGACCTCCTTCAACTTCCTTTTCTTAAGTTTTGCAGCAAACGGCAGATTCATGTACTGAAAAATAGACGGGCGATCATTTTTCGGACAACCAGTGGCAATAAAAAAGGCATGAATAAAGAGAGACAAAAAGAACGCTTACAACAACCTGAATACAAAATTCCGGTCGTTGCCGTCCTGTTTCGCTCTCTTTACTCATGCCTGATCGAATCAGTAACACGTAAAGCGAGACAATGTTATATTGTTGTGCCACTCTTTTTTTCCGCCAGCCGCTGCAAATGCAGCGTCAAATAGACTGCCTCGGCGTCGTCAGCCGGCAGTTGAAGCGTTTGCTGCATGACTTTAACTAACTTCCATGCTAGATTATAGCATAGCGGGTAAGCCTCTTTCAAGATTTTCGACAAATTTTTTGGTTCTTCGACTTTTTCTCCTTTTTTCAGCCGATCGATCGCGTAGCGCAAATGACGAACGAAACGCAAATAGTGGATACTCTCACGATCGATGTCGACGCCAAGCTGCTGTTCGACAATCTCGACAAGCTTAGCGATGAGCTGGGAATATTGATTAGCTTCTGCCAAGCTTTGTTTTGAAATAGCGCTATGAATATGGAGGGTGATGAAGCCCACTTCTCCTTCCGGCAGTGCGACCCCGAGCTTATCCCCAATCAGCTCGGCGACTTCAGCCGCGATTTCGTACTCAAGCGGATACAAACTTTTCGTCTCGACCAAAAACGGATTTTTGACGTCTAATCCTTGTTCAAGTCGCTTTAGTGTAAACGCGATATGATCGGTCAGTGCAACGTGAATGTGCTCGTTTAATGGCACGCCGACACGCTGCTTAATATGTTGAATCACCTCATTCATGAGGGCGATAAACTCTTCGCTCAGTTCAGGGAGCAGTTTTTTGTATTGCTCTTGTTCACGTTCATTTTTGAGAACAAAGCATTTTTCTACAGTGCTCTCAGCAATTTCGTCCCCCTTTTTTTTGCCGAAGCCGATCCCTTTACCAAGCAAGACGACTTCGCCATACGCTGGATGGGAAGCGATTAACACATTGTTATTGAGCGCTTTTTCTACACGAAACGACTGTTCCATCAAGCTCCCTCCTTTCCGCGGCAATGGCCCGTTATTCATTACGCGACTAATTATAAACCGGAAACACCCCGCCGCTCAACGAAAAAAAGATGGCGTTTTTTTGGATGGGACGACGCCCTTCTTTCCATACTATAGAGTGCCAAGAGAGGGGGATTGATATGCCATACGTTTCCATTAATGAGCGCGTCCGCCTTTATTATGAGGAAAAAGGGGAAGGACCGCCGCTTTTATTTATCCACCCTCCGGGGCTGGGACACGTCATTTTTCGCCAACAGGAGCCGCTTGCCCGCCATTTTCGCCTTATTTTGTGCGATATGCGCGGGAATGGGAGAAGCAGCCCATCAGACGTGCCGATTACCGTCCCGCTGCTTGCAGACGACGTCTCCGTATTGCTCCGCTTCCTTGGCATCGAGCGTGCCATCATTTGCGGCTATTCGAATGGCGGATCAATCGCACTTGATTTCGCGCTTCGCTATCCACAGTACGTCGAACAGGTCATTTTAATCGGTGGGTTTCCTGAAGTGTGCACTCCACTTTTGTACGGCGAGTTTTTGCTTGGCATTTCAGCCGCCAAACTAGGTGCCTTATCTTTAATCTCCTCGGTACTCGCCATCGGACATGCAACAAGCCGACACGAACGGAAGCTGCTCAAGCAGTACGTTCGGCGGGCTAACAAACGGGATTTAGACACCGCATACCGTGCCGGACTTGTCTACTGTTGCACGAAGCAGCTGTCTTCCCTTCAAGCCCCCTTGTTGCTTATTTATGGCGCACGCGACTATTACATCCATCCCTATATCGCCATGTTCCGCCGTTATGTACCGCATGCTGACGTCGTGTTCATCGATCGGGCCCGCCATCAAATCCCGACCAAACATAGCTGTGAATTAAACAACATCTTACGGGTGTACAGTCGGCGGAAATCACTTGAACGAAAGGAGGAACATGCATGTCCAAAAAAGGAAGACAAAATAAAGTAAGCCAAGAAGTAGCCAATCCGACTGTCTCGAAGGCGGAAGCAGAAATGGCAAAAGACAGCATCGATACGGCGAAGCAAGCAAAGAAAAACCGCTCGTAACGACAGCGAGATGGCCGAAAAACAGCGGGACACCCTTGCATACCTCACAAAAAGGGGGAATGATCATGACAGTTGGTATGACGCCAATCATGAAAGACTTGTTTGCTGTCATTGAGGAACGAAAATCCGTCCGTCAATATGACGCCAACGCGACGATCAGCAAAGATGAGCTGCGTGCCATTCTCACGGCTGCCGCGAAAGCACCGTCTGCTTGGAATTTGCAGCCATGGCACTTTCTCGTCATCCACGGCAAAGAGGCACAACGACGGTTGCAACCGATCGCTTATGGCCAACAACAAATCGTTGATGCCTCTGCTGTGATCGTTGTGCTTGGTGATTTGGAGGCGAACCAGAATACAGATGCCGTTTATGACCCACTCGTTCGCGAAGGGACGATGACCGAAGAGGTAAAGCAGCAGCTCGCTAAGCAAATTGAGACAGCGTATGCCAACGAGCAATACGCCCGTGACGCTGCGTTTCAAAACACCGCCTTCGCCGCAATGCAGCTCATGCTGGCGGCAACGGCGAAAGGCTGGGCGACATGTCCGATCGGCGGATTTAACCCCGAACGGCTCAAAGAGGAGTTTCACATTTCAAACCGCTATGTGCCGACGTTGCTTATCACGATCGGCAAGGCGGCTGCCCCTGCCCACCATTCAATCCGGTTGCCCATCGAGACCTTGTCGACGTGGGTGGAGCAATAGCAAAGCAGGCGTTCCCACACCATTTGGGAACGCCTGTTTCTAGGATGTCATCTTCTGCTAGTCATTCGCGTCTACAAACGCACACCCGGACGGAAACGTCAAGTGGACGACCGTTCCTTTTCCAACTTCACTTTCAATCTGCATTGTCCCTTTATGTTCTTGGACAATTTTCATGCTTGTTGTCAGTCCAAGCCCCATTCCTTTTTCTTTCAAAGTAAAAAATGGCTCACCGATTTTTTGCAACCGCTCTTTCGAAATACCGATGCCAGTGTCAGCAATGTCCAAACGGATCAGACTTTCAGCTTCAGAAACATGGACATGCAAGTTTCCTCCATTCGGCATTGCTTCAATAGCGTTTTTCATAACGTTTAAAAGCACTTGAACAATTTGGTTTTGGTCGCCATACACGCAAGCTTTTGGCGCGTTGTTACGAACGGAAATGGAAACGTTATTTAATGTCGCCTCATGACCGATGAGGTTAATAACATACGAAATGGCCTCTTCCAACAAAAACGGCCGGTAATCAGGACTTTGCGGCTTAGCCAGCACAAGCAGCTCGCTGACGATTTGGTTGACGCGGCCAAGTTCACTCAGCATAATGCGCACGTGGTCATCATTCACTTCACGCGTTTCTTGCATCACTTGCATAAAGCCTTTCAGTGAGGTAAGCGGATTGCGAATTTCATGAGCAATGCCAGCTGCTAGCTCTCCGAGCACCGACAGCTTCTCTTTTTTCAGCAGCAACTCCTCGGTGCGCTTTTGTTGGGTAATGTCGCGCCCGATCGTTAACAATCCTTTTCGCGCACCGTTTTCTTCAAACAGCGGCACTTTAATGACATCAAATGTCTTCAGTTCCCCATCCGGCGTCTCGAGCGACTCCTCGCGGCGCGTCAACGCCCCGATTTCCCACGCCTCGCGATCCGATTCGATACACTGCTCAAACGCATCTTTGAAAAAGGGTACGAGTTCGCCAAGCTCGCGATCCGTTTTTCCGACATAATCAATATGCTCGAGATGGTAAAGCCGCCGACCGAAATCATTGACGCGCAGCCACCGCCCTTCGCTGTCTTTAAAACAAACAAAGTCGGGCATCGAGTTAATGAGCTTCAACAACTGCTGTTCATTTTCTTCCACTTTCACAAGCTGTTCGTGTTTTTTTAGCAGCTGATATAAGAACACGACCGACAGAAAAATAAAGACCGTCCCTTTGGCGGCGCTAAGCGCAACGTACACGCCGCGGCTGACCGTCAGCACATTGAGCAGGGAGTCGGTGACAGTTAGCCATAAAACACTACCTGTAACGTAAATTGCCATGACTTTTGATTTGTTTAACACTTTGTCATCGAACCCCTAACATACAAAGTCAGTGGCGGCCGCGCCATCCGCTGGTCTACATCTCTCGCGCCCATCCGAGCAACCGGTCGGCCAACATGACCGCGCGTTCATGGCCGAGCTGTTTTTGTAGCGATATCTCAAGCCGCTGTGCCACTGCCTCCGCTTCCTCCTCATAAGAGAACGAAAATGACCACTCGAGCGCCGGAATGGCTAGAACGATATATTCCTCTTTTCGGTTTTCATAAATATATACATGAGCCGGAGCTTGTCCGTCAACTAGCGGCGTTTTACGGATTTTCATCGTTCCATCCCCACCTTTTCGCTAATAAGCCGTCTCCATTTTATTTATTTTAGCAAACACCCAACGCCTACTCAATATAAATCATTTTCCTCGTCATCCCTCCATCGATGACGAGGTTTACTCCGGTAATAAAATCGTTTTCTTCATCACATAAATAAAGGCAGGCGCGAGCGATATCGTCTGGCTTGCCGACGCGGCCGGCCGGGTGCTGTCGATGGTCAACATCCCGCAATTTCGCGTAATCGCCCGTTTCAATCCAGCCAGGGCTGATGCAGTTGACACGAATGCGATCGTCGGAAAGCGACACGGCCAACGCATGGGTGAGAGCGATGAGGCCGCCTTTGGATGCCGCGTACGCCTCCGAATTCGGCTCGGACATAAGTGCTCTTGTCGAGGCGATGTTGACGATCGCCCCACCTTTAGGGTTGCGTCGCATATATTTTGCCGCTTCACGGGAAGCCAAAAAGGCGCTGCGCAAATTCGTTGCCAGCACGTCATCCCACTCATCCACGGTCAACTCGTACGGCGATTTCCAACGCGAGACGCCCGCATTGTTGATTAAATTATCGATGCGGCCAAAGCGGCGGGCAGCTTCCTCTATCAATCGCTTAATGTCAGCCTCATTCCGCACGTCTGCCTCCACAAATACAGCATTCCGTCCGTCGGCTCGCAGCCGCTCAACGATCGCTTCCCCATTTTTCGCATCAACGTCCGCAATCACAACATTCGCTCCCTGTTTTGCGAACATCTCCGCAATCGCCTTGCCGATTCCGTTCGCTCCGCCGGTGACAATTACCGTTTTCCGTTCTCCGACCATTTTGTCCATTCCCCTTTCTCTCCTCTTTAGCATGTTCTAATATTCTTTCTTCGTTTCACACGAAAATGGCCTCTTTATTATACCACCAACAGTAACGGAAATATATGGATGCCATATAAGAGCGTTGGGGGATTCGAACCGTTGATGCAAAGTTTGTAACGAAAGCAAAGCAATGGGAGACTTTTTTCTAGCGGTGGCACCCGACAATCTAGGTGGAAAAGCGATTTTCCATAAAAAAAGACCGCGGTCAAGCGGTCTTTTTAGCGGCTTACCGATATGGGCCGTACGGCATTGGGAAACCGGGCACATACGGAGCCATCCCTGGCTGCGGTGTGCCACAATAGCCGCCATGTGGCACGACCGGGGCGTACGGCATCGGTGCGACTGGTGGATGGCACATTGGTACACACGGAGCGTGACCTGGCATCATGCTAGGCAAAACACCCGGTGTCATGCTTGGCATCACATTCGGAACGGCTTCAGATGTCATACCGGCGACATTCGGTTCCGCCCCCATATGCGGAGCAACCATATCGTACGGAGCAGCGGCGCCACCAAGTGACAGCGGCGGGACATTTTCGTTCTCACCCATCGGTGAGACGGAAGCCGGAGCTACATTGGGCATCGTTCCTAAGTGAAGCGGCGGCGCCGGAGGCATCATATCAGGGCTGTCAAACTCATCCTTGTGATCAAGGTGGGCCGGGCTGACAAGTGGTGCCGGCAGCGTCATCGGCGGACACCAATACCCGTGCGGCACGACCGGTGGATAATATGCCATCGGCATCACCCCTGTTGGCATCGCTCCAGTTGGCATTGGCGCCATCGGCGGCATATTATTGTCGATCCGTTCAGCCTCATCGCCATGACTGGAGTCGTTCAGAAACGGATCATTATACGAATCCCATTGACTCATTGTCCTCTCCCTTTCTTGCTCAGATTATCGGGGCGCGTACCCATCCATATTGTATGTCGGAACAAGTAAAGGGTGTTTGCCCGGCAAAAATATAGGTATTTATCCCACAAGATGATTTGCGCTATGATGAATATGGACAACAAGATTCAGTGAATGCTTGGGGGGATGTGATGGACAAAGCACTAGCAGCCAAACAAATCGCCGAGTTGCGCAACGGTGTCATTGCTGAGCTGTTAGTAAAGAAAGAGGACTTCCTTACGTTTCGAGCTGTGCTCATCGAACAGCCTGATTTTAAACATTTTCGCGGTATCGCCCAGCGCGGCGGCCACGTTCTCTACCATTACATGGACACCCCGCGCAGCTGACTTGTTTGTTTTCATTGATCAACATCCGGCTTTCTGTTCCTGAAGGCCGGATCTTTCTTTTGGCGAAGAATTTTCCACTCTTTCTATGAAACTAGTTGTATCAATGTTTCACGCTTTTTTCCATCATTTAGATAATGAACAACAGCGCCATCCTTGTTACTCTAGTACCGAGTTTACGAGAGGAGGGATGAGGATGAAAAGAGGAAAGGCATGGGTGCTCGCGATATTGTGTGGAACGTTTTTCTTTGCTGGCCACGCCGATGCCGCAAAGGTCCATACGGTCAAACGCGGCGATACGCTTTGGAACATTGCGAAACAATATGGTGTGCCACTGAAACAATTGAAACAAACAAATCGCAAAGGCGATTTACTATATCCTGGCGAAAAACTTGTTATCCCGAATACTACTAGCATTACAGCGGCGGAAAAAGATTTGCTTGCCCGTCTCGTTCATGCCGAAGCGAAGGGAGAACCATATGCTGGGAAGGTGGCTGTGGCGACGGTCGTGCTCAACCGCGTCGATCATCCTGATTTTCCAAATTCGATTCGCGAAGTCATTTATGAGCGCTCTGGCGGCCATTATGCCTTCACGCCCGTGGCAAACGGAACGATCAACAAACCAGCTGACCACGAGGCGTATCGCGCCGTTGAAGAAGCACTTGCTTTTCGCGGTTTAGGAAACGGCTCGCTCTATTTCTATAATCCGAAAACGGCGAAAAGCAACTGGCTGCGCTCCCGCCCGGTGACTGTTGTCATCGGCAACCATGTGTTCGCTAAGTAAACAAAAACAAGGGGTGAAAATTTATCAAGACCTAAAATTAAAAAATGCTAAAAAAATAAAGGTAAGCACATATTAGTCATGTATAATATGTTTGCTTACCTTTTTTATTTTGGATTGAACTAATTCCACCCGTTAGCCGCCCATGCATCGCTTCGTAGCGCCACAGATGATGGAAGTTCATTCGTTCTTCCATGGGAGATAAGTAAGAGAGTTATTTTTTGAGTTGTTTAAAGTAAATTATTTCAGGGTCTCCTTCATCCAGATTATCAATAAAACCACTCTTACTATATCCAAGTGATAAGAATACCCTGTGCATTCTCTCATTAGATTGATTCGTTGAAGAAAAAATCTTTTCCGTTGGAGATATATTTTCAAAATACTTGATTAGTGATTTCGCATATCCTTTTCTTCTTTCTGAAGGTTTTACAACAACTAATGAGATAAAACTACATTCAAAAAAATGAGTGTTGTAAACCAAAAAACCAACAATTGACCTGTTAACTTTAGCGACTAAACAACACCCTTCTTCAATTGCTTTCTTTATGTATGTTCTTCTGCTTTCGTCTCCAATAACTTCCGCATCGATTCTTACTATCTCATCTAATTCATTCAATTTGGCTATTGTTATATGTTCCAAAAAAATCAAAACCTC
>Ga0310828_1000096_pt1 | contig 142908 bp, 128 predicted proteins | sample WT_ome_3_FD_202242 | JGI IMG/M metagenome (GOLD analysis project Ga0310828, IMG submission 202242) | Sorghum-adapted microbial communities enriched on wild type (WT) sorghum from Joint BioEnergy Institute, Emeryville, California, United... ... | reverse complement strand
CGCTCAACCACCTCGCCGTGATCTTCGGTGACCGGCTCACCCTCTGACCACCGACAGTAACCAGAACACCGAGCACAAGAAGGAGAAAACGCTGCCCTAACTTACACAGAAGACTTGACAACTCCTGCGGCTGGGGGCCGGCACAGCTTCTCCGCACGCCACCACACCCGAATCCGGCACCGGCAAACCCACCAAAGCCTGCGCCGCCTGCTCCAACACCCTCACCACATCACCCGACGACGCCGCCGCTGCGGCCACAGCGGCGGTGGTGGTGGCAGAAGCGGCGGCAGCCGTGGCGGTGCCAGCCGATCCCTGGCCAGCCGAACCCTGGATCGAACACATGATCCAACACTGTGGTCGCCGCCCCACACGACCCGCGCTACGAACCACACCTGTGGGCAATCCCACCACCACCCCAACCTGTGGAAAACAACCGGCCTGTCGCACAGACTCCTCCACCTGCTCCGAGTCACCGATTGCCGAGACTTCCCTGTCGGAGGTCGGTGACACACTCTCGACGTCCAAAACGCTCACGCTGGGAGGAGACGCATCGTGCTGCGCGGCCGCATCATCGTGGAAAGCCTGCGCATTGGCGCAGACATTCAGATTCCGAGCCGACCCTGACCAAGCTCACTCGTGCGACCGAGCCCGGAGCGGTTGACCCACAGCCCAAAGTCTGGACACTCCTCGACTTCGAGGTGCCACGCTCGCGTGCCGACGAGCTGGCCGAAGCTTTGTCGCATGCCTTGCTCGCCGAAGGAGGATGGTACGCCGACTTCGGCGTGGAGGACGATCACATTGTCGTCTTCGCCAACAAGGTCTCCCGTTACAAGAAGGGCGATCACAACGCACGCAAGGAAGTAGTCGCCTACGGTCTGAGCATTGGCGTCCCGGCCCACCAGCTTGACTGGGGTGACTGACGGCCGAGCGGGACTGGCATCACCTGCGCATGACGATCGTGCGGTCCCGCACCCGTGGCAAGGCTCGCGTCGTTGCCACATGGCTCGGCCTTGGCTTGGTCGCGCTCGCTCTGTTGGCGTTCGGACAGTTCAAGCTGAGCAATTCCCGCAGCTTCCAGATCTGCGGCGGACTCACGAACCGCGTCGACACACAGGCCAAGGTCGTGGCACTGACCTTTGACGACGGGCCACACCCTGGCGGAACGCAGCAGATAGTGCGCACACTGGCCGCGAAGCAGGTCCGGGCGACGTTCTACCTGACAGGAAACGAGCTCGAGCGCTACCCGCAGCTTGGCCGCGAGATCGCGGCGGCGGGACATGAGATCGGCAACCACTCGTACGCACATGAGCGTATGCTCTTCGTGACCCCCGGACGGGTCGCCGACGAGGTACGACGGACCGACGCGCTGATCCGGCAAACCGGCTACCGCGGTGAGATCACCTTCCGCCCGCCGTACGGAAAGAAGCTCATCGCTCTGCCGTGCTACCTGCGGATGCACGACCGCACGACCATCACGTGGGACGTCGAGCCGAACTCCTACCCCGACGTCGACGCAGACGCCTCACGAATCGTGAAGTACAGCGTGGAGCACACTCGGCCAGGGTCGATCATCCTGCTGCACGGTATGTATCCCAGCCGTCACGAGACGAGAAAAGCCATCGGGCCGCTGATCGATGCCCTGCGCGAGCGCGGATACCGATTCGTCACCGTGTCAGAGTTGCTCGAGCTGAGATCGGCGCAAGCTGACGCCACGTAGCGCGTTGCCGGCAGGATCACGGACTGCGCAGTCGCGCACGCCCCGGGATGCCGATCGAGCCGTACGGCCACGGTCCGGTTACGCTCGGAGGTCGCGGAGCGCTCGCCTCGAACCACGTACGCCGCCAGGCGTAGTCGCCAGCGTCCCGACCACCGCGACCGGAGTAGCCGAACTCAAGACCACGAACGGATGCCGCGGCGGCGCGACACGGGAACGATGGGGCCAAACCTCATCTCATGAAGGAGTGCCCCCAGATGTCGCCCCGACCGTTCCGCTTCGGCGTCGTCGCCGCCTACGCCCCAGACGCTGAGACGTGGGCCAAGCTTGCCCGCCGCGCCGAAAACCTCGGCTTCCACACGCTGCTCGTACCTGACACCGGACGCACGTTCTCGGTCTTTCCAGCCATGGCCGCGGCTGCCTCGGTCACAAGCACGTTGCGTGTCGGCAGCTTCGTCCTCAACACTCCACTGCACGCGCCTGCCGCCGTGGCCCAGCACACCATGACGCTCGACATGCTGAGCAACGGACGGTTCGAGCTAGGGCTTGGCGCCGGGCGTCCGGGAGGTGAGCACGACGCCGCTGAACTTGGTGTTCCATGGGGTACGCCTGGGGAGCGGGTACGACACCTCGCGGCAACGATTCGTGCCGTCAAGGACGCCTTGCGCGAGGCAAGCGCGAATGAGACCAGGCGGGGTCCGGGACTGCACCCGGTCCAAAAGCCTCACCCGCCTCTGATGATCGCCGGATCCGGTCGACGTCTACTTCGGCTCGCCGCCGAGGAGGCCGACATCGTGGCACTCGGGATCGGCCCTGAGGGCACAGAACGCGATCTTGCCGCCAAGGTGGACGAGCTGCGCAGCCTCGCGGGTGAGCGGTTCGACCACCTGGAGCTCTCCCTGAATATCGCGGCCATAGGCGACGACCTACCGCCGTGGATCGCGGCGCAGCTCGGCAGCGATCCAGCCAAACTACGGGCGAACAATTCGATTGCGCTACTTCGAGGCACGCCGGACGAAATGGCCGACGTCCTTGTCCGGCGGGGAGAGTCGCTCGGCATTTCGTACGTTTCGGTGAATTCGGCGTTCATGGACCAGTTCGCGCCCGTCGTGGATCGCCTTCGCGCCAACGAGCCGAACGACCGGTGAAGGTCAGGACCTTGGCGTGAGGAGATCACGCACTTGCGACGAATGGCGCAGCACCGCCGTAGGTATGGGCTGGTCCGTACCAGAGCTGCTGCCTTGTGCAGGATCTTGCCCAGAAGGAGCATCCTGCTGCAAGCTCTTGCAGCCTAGTCGCAAAAACCGGTCGGATAGCCCTTTCCCAATCGCCATGCCACGCGATCGAGAGCACCACACAAAGACGAGAGCTGCATAGCGTGGCGACATGTCCACGACCACAACACCCAGCGGCGTCGTGATCAGCCAACGTGGCGCCAAGACTGCAGCTACCCCAACCAAACACACCGGTTTGTTGAATTGGGTCGCAGAACTGGCGGACCTGTGCCAACCGCAACAGGTCTATTGGTGTGACGGCTCGGAGCAGGAGTGGAATCGGCTCACCGACCAGCTGGTGAAGTCAGGCACGCTCTTGCGCCTGAATCCGGACAAGAAGCCGAATTCCTTCTGGTCGCGTACCGATCCGAGTGACGTGGCGCGTGTCGAGAAGCGCACGTTCATCTGCTCCCGGCATGAATCCGATGCAGGGCCCACCAACAACTGGATGGACCCGGACGAGATGAAGCGGATCATGACGGAGCTCTACCGCGGCTGCATGCGTGGTCGGACCATGTACGTCATCCCGTTCTGCATGGGACCGCTGGAGGCCGAGAAGCCGGAGTTCGGTGTGGAGATCACCGACTCGGCGTACGTCGTGGCGTCGATGCGGATCATGACCCGGATGGGTCAGGCGGTCCTCGACCGACTGGATGCCGATCCAACCCGGGATTTCGTCCGGTGTCTGCACTCGGTCGGTGCGCCGCTCGAGCCCGGCCAGGCCGACGTTCCGTGGCCGTGCAATGAGACCAAGTACATTTCGCACTTCCCTGAGACCCGCGAGATCTGGTCGTTCGGGTCCGGCTACGGCGGCAATTCGCTCCTGGGGAAGAAGTGCTACTCGCTGCGCATCGCGAGCACCATTGCCCGCGACGAGGGCTGGCTTGCCGAGCACATGCTGATCCTCAAGCTCACGTCACCGGAAGGCAGGGTGCACTACATCGCCGCGGCATTCCCGAGTGCGTGTGGGAAGACGAATCTCGCGATGCTGGAGCCGACGATTCCAGGATGGAAGGTCGAGACGCTGGGCGACGACATCGCGTGGATGCGGTTCGGTGAGGACGGCCGACTGTACGCGGTGAATCCGGAGTTCGGCTTCTTCGGGGTCGCTCCCGGGACCGGCTGGAAGACCAACCCCAACGCCATGCGTACGATCGAGCGCGGCAACTCAATCTTCACCAACGTGGCACTCACCAGCGATGGTGACGTGTGGTGGGAGGGCTACTCGGAGGAGCCTCCCGCCCAGCTCACCGACTGGAAGGGACGGCCGTGGTCGCCTTCGGAGGCGGAGCCGTCGAGCCATCCGAACAGCCGCTTCTGCACGCCGATCAAGCAGTGCCCGATCCTGGCACCGGAGTACGACGACCCGCGTGGCGTACCGCTCTCCGCCATCTTCTTCGGCGGTCGGAGGGCCGCCACGGTCCCGCTGATCACCGAGTCGCGGGACTGGGTGCACGGCGTGTTCATGGGAGCCACCCTCTCCTCGGAGACCACGGCAGCCGCCGAGGGAAAGGTCGGCGTCGTGCGTCGTGACCCCATGGCCATGCGGCCCTTCATCGGGTATCACGTCGGTGACTACTTGCAGCATTGGATCACCACCGGCCGAAGCCACGACGCAGACAAGCTGCCGCGCATCTTCCACGTGAACTGGTTCCGCCGTGGTCCCGATGGGTCGTTCCTCTGGCCCGGCTTCGGCGACAACAGCCGCGTGCTCAAGTGGGCGATCGAACGCATCGAGGGCCGAGCGGATGCCGTGGAGACCCCGATCGGATACGTCCCCACTCGTCGTTCGCTCGATGTCGAAGGGCTCGACCTCGACGACACCACGTTGGATGCGCTGTTGCGGGTGGACGCAGAAGAGTGGCGAGCGGAGCTCCCGCAGATCGCCGAATGGTTCGAGACCATCGGCGACAAGCTGCCCGAGGAACTGTGGGAGGAGTTCGACACCCTCACCACTCGCCTGGACTGAGCCCACCTCTCGCGCGTCACCACGAGGGTGCAGCCGCCGCCGGGTCACGCAGGTGGCCCGGCGGCGCTGTATCGTTGGCATCCGCGATGCCTCTCGCCCCTGCCCGCCTGTAGGTAGGATCCGGCGCTGCGGCTGTGCTCTGCTGGGGGAGTACATGCGTACGGTCTTGTTTGCGTTGCCGACGGTGATTTTCACGCTTGCGGTTGCGGCTGCCGTGTGGGCTGGCTCGTACGCCCGCCGGGCACGCCAAGAAAACGCCGAGTTGCGCGCACTCGTCAACAAGCTGAAAGACATCGCGTGGGATCAGCGCGAGTTGGACCCGAGCCTGAGCACGATCATCATCGACGAGATCCGTACGCACGAAAAGAAGAAGGAGCTGCGTGGATGAGGCGATCCACTGTCTCGGCCCTGACCATTGCCGCGACAATGGCTGCGGTCACCGGATTGGTCGGCTGCACGAGCATCAACACCCAACCCGACCAGGCCGGTCTCACGTACAACGCCGGACCGCTGTCCAACACGGCCTTCGACAGCTGCGTCGGCCCCAGCACACGAAACTGGGATGGCCCAGGCGACGAGCACTACACCTACCCGTTCGGCCAACGGACGTACGACTTCAGCGGTGGTGAGGGGTCCGACTCCGAGCCGATCAGCGTGGTCACCAAGGACAACGTGACGATGTCCGTGAGCGGTGTGGCGACGTTCGCGCTGAACACCGAGTGCGAGACGCTTCGGCAGTTCCACGAACGCATCGGCATCAAGTTCCAGGCCTGGATGGAGGACGGTCAGACAAGCACAGGCTGGATCAACATGCTGAACGTCTATCTCAAGCAACCGCTTGAGAAGGCCATGGACGCCGTGTCGAAGAAGTACGGCTACAAGGAGCTCTACTCCGACCCCGCGGTGAAGGAAGTCTGGGAGGACGAGGTCGGGAAGCTGGCATCCCAGTTCATCCGGGACCAGTCCGGCGCCAACTTCTTCTGCCGACCGTCGTACGAAGGGGCCGGGCCGTGCGGAAACCCGGTCGTGACACTGCAGTCACCAGTACCGCCGGAGAACATCCGAGCAGCGCTCACCGCCGAGCAAGAGGCGGTCGCCCAGAACAACGCGCAAAAGCAGCGGAACGCGACGGTACGCACGCAGCTGGAGTCGATCCGCGAGCTCGTGGAGGTGCTCGGCCCTGAGGGCTACGTGCTCTACAAGGCGATCGAGGACGGCAAGGTGAGTGTGGTGCCCGTACCCAACGGAAGCGGGATCAACATCACGCCGAAGCAATAGCGACTTGACACGCCTGTCGGTCGCTTCGGAACGAGCCGGTGAGTGCTGCGGTGCTCGCCGGCTCGGCTTTCCGAGGCGATCGGTAGCGTGCCGCGGCATTCACGCACCTGTGAGTAGCGACTCACCGTCGTTGCGTGGTCATTGCAGGCTCGGGGCGGTGCACGCCGCGGGGACGATAGCCGAGGGCCTCGCTTTCGCCGAGGAGGTCGGCCAGCAGCCAGATGATGGCGAGCCACATCTCGGTCCCCTGCAGACCGGCCTCGTGGTGGCGCCCTCTGCCCGGCTCCAGTGCGAACGCAAAACCTTCGCCGTCCCTCCACCGGGACACGGCACGTTCGAGCTGCCAGCGTGCCCAACGCTCCGCTTCGTTTCGGCGTGAGCGGGTCTGCTTCCCGGCGAGCCACAGCGGGTGGATCACATCGAGCACGTTGCACGCGTTGCCGCGATCGTCGGCGAAGTACTCCGGGTCACGCGCATGCGCGAGCACGGTGTCGATGGCCTGCTCCGGGTACGGCAATGGCAGCCCGAACTGAGCGTACGTACCACGGGTCAGCCGGTAGAACCCGTTGACCGGCTGCAACCAGCGCTGCCGCGTATCGGGTTTGGACCACATGCCCGTGAACGGATCGGCGTGCAGCTGCAGCCAACCGAAAAGCGTTTCCACCGGACTTCGTACGTCGAAATCCTTGAGGTTCCAGTAGGCAGCCGTCCCGATGGCATCCACCCAGTGTCCCGACGACCATCCGGCCTCGTCCCACGGCAGCTTCTCCAGCCGCGCGACCAGCTCGCCCGGTTCCATCTCCGAGACGGCACTGATGGGATGAGCGAACGACGACCCCAAAAGGTCCAGCGCGTAGCCGACGCAGAGAATGTGGTACGACGCCCCGCCGCGGTCCAGGCTGGGGCTGGACTCCGAATACTCCGGCACGAGGCCGGTCTCGCTGTCTTGCAGGGAACGCAGGTACGCCGCGAGATCTGCTCGTCCGACCTGCGGAAGCGAGCCGTCCAGCAGCAGGTCGGCGATCTCCACCGCGTCGCACCAGGCGCGCACGGTCGGATCCGCGTCGGGTCGATCCAGGAAGCGGCCACCCAGCTCGGACTCGGGGTCTTGCCGCCAGCAGCGGGTGAGCACATCGGGCGCCTGGTCGCGGACCCGTGCGCCGAACGACTCCAGAAGGCTCCCGACGTCCTGGGTGGCGATGGGTCGGCTCGAACGACCTGCGACGTCGCGGCGGTCGCGTATCACGCGCGCCGGGTTGCCTCCGACGACTGCCCAGTCGGGCACGTCCTTGGTGACGACCGCACCCGCGCCGATCACAGCATGACTGCCGATTCGTACGCCATCGACGACCACGACGTGCGAGCCGATCCAGACGTCGTCACCGATCACGATCCCCTTGCTGGTGGTCGGTTGTTCACAGATCGCGCGGTCCGGCGCCGTCGAGTGGTTGAAGCCGAGCAACGACGTGTGCGCGCCCACCCGGACCTTGGCGCCCATGCGCACCCGTCCACGTGCCACGGCATACGGGTTGAGCGTGCAGTGTGGCCCGGTTTCGAGGTCGTCGACCACGACGTAGGTGTGCGCAGCGAGATATGACCCGTCGCCCAACCGCAGCCTTCTCGGGTAGACCGCGGCGAGCCGGGAGACGAAGACCTGCTCGCCGAACTCGATATCGCCGCGGCTGGCCAGTTCCCGCTGCCACTCGAGCTGTGCCTTGCGCTCGGCTTCGGTCGCCGTCTTCCAGAACCCCCACGGGGCGAAGTCGTGAAAACCCCCAGGTGCCGTCGGCCCATCGTTCATGTCTCACATCCGAGCAGACACCGAGAGGCGAGACAACGTACGCATCAGGAACCGGCCGCCCGACAGGTGGGTCTCGCCTCAGCAGGTGAGCGGCAGCATCACAGGGCGCCGGCACCTCCTGCGGCGAGCGAGCAGCCGCCGCGCCTGGTCATTGTTCAGAGGCGCTCGATGATGGTCGCGACGCCCATGCCGCCGCCGACGCAGAGCGTCACGAGGCCGCGCCGTAGGTCACGCCGCTCCAGCTCGTCGAGCAGGGTGCCGAGCAGCATCGCGCCCGTCGCACCCAACGGGTGGCCCAGCGCGATCGCACCGCCGTTGACGTTCACGATCTCCGGGTCGACGTCGAGCTCCCGGATGAACCGCAGGACGACGGCCGCGAACGCCTCGTTCACCTCGTACAGATCGATGTCGGCAGGAGTGAGGCCGGCCTTGTCGAGCGCCTTCCGCGCGGCCGGGCCCGGCCCCAGGAGCATGATCGTCGGGTCGGTGCCGACCGCGGCAGTGCTCACGATCCGAGCCCGCGGCGCCAGCCCCAGGTCGGCGCCCACGCGCTCGTTGCCGATCAGCACGGCCGCAGCGCCGTCGACGATCTGGGACGAGTTGCCGGCCGTGTGCACGTGCTCGATCCGCTCCACCATCGGATAGCGATCGATCGCCACCGCGTCGAAGCCCAGCGCCCCGATCTCGGCGAAGCTCGGCTTCAGCGCGGCGAGGCCCTCCATCGTGGTGTCGGGCCGGATCCCCTCGTCGTGGTCCAGCACGACCATGCCGTTGCGGTCGACGACGGGGACTAAAGACCGCGCGAAGTACCCCTTGTCGCGAGCCACCGTGGCGCGACGCTGCGACTCGCAGGCGTACGCATCGACGTCCTCGCGGCTGAACCCTTCCAGGGTCGCGATCAGGTCAGCCGAAACGCCCTGTGGGATGAACCCCGTGGTCAGGCTGCTCTCCGGGTCGATGAACCACGCGCCGCCGTCCGAGCCGATCGGCACCCGCGACATCGACTCGACGCCGCCCGCGACGACGAGATCGTCGAAGCCGGAGCGGACCTTCTGCGCCGCCAGGTTCACCGCCTCGAGCCCGGATGCGCAGAACCGGTTGAGCTGCGTTCCGGGTACGCCAAGATCCCAGCCGGCCATCAGCACCGCCGTACGGGTCAGGTCACCACCCTGCTCCCCGACCGGTGTCACGATGCCGAAGATCACATCGTCGACGCGCGCCGTGTCGAGCTCCGAGCGCAGCTGCAGCGCCTCGAGCACGCCTGCCGCCAGCGTGACCGGCTTCACGCTGTGCAGCGCCCCACGCTTGCCTTTGCCACGCGGGGTGCGGATCGCGTCGAAGATGTACGCCTCCTGGGGCGAGGATCCGTTCGGTCTGCGGGTTCGCGCTGTCATGGCTCCAAGCTTGCCCCGAGATTTGGCTCTGTGCCCAGCACATGGGCGTCCGATCAGGAAGACTTGACTCATGTCACGCCGGATCGTGCGAGCGGGATATCGGTTACGTCGGCGACGATTCGTGCTACGCCGCCTGGATCGCGGTAGTGGTGGCGATGTCGTACGAATTGGCGACACGGTGCGCCGACCCATGCCGGCTAGGGCCGAGTTCGTGAACGATGTGCTGCGGCACTTCGCGCGGTACGACTGGCCTGGGGCACCGCGCTATCTGGGCGCCGACGAGCAGGGACGTCAGATCCTCACGTACTTGGAGGGATACGTCCCACGAGGGCTCGCACAGCCGCCGGCCATCTGGGCAGACCGGAGCCTCGTGAGGATCGCCAAGCTGGTCCGGCAGTTTCATGACCTGACCGCGGGTACCCGGCTTGCCGGTGACGACGAGGTGGTGTGTCACAACGCGCTCTCGCCCGCCACGACGGTCTACCGCGACGATGGTGCCGGCCTGGTCCCGTACGCCTTCATCGACTGGGACCGTGCCGCACCCGGGAAGCGGGTGCACGACGTCGCCCACATATGTTGGCGGTTCCTCGACCTCGGGCCACGCCGGACGAACCCGGTCGGTGCAGCCGGGCTGGTCCGGATGCTCGCCGACAGCTACGGGCTGGCGAACCGGGATCGCCGCGTCCTGGTGGACGCGATCCTGTGGTGTCTGCAGCGAGCGCTGTATGGGTCCACGCGACCCGATGCAGACGTCAAGCAGGCGTACGACTGGGTGGCTGCTCACCGCGCCACGCTCGATGCCGCGCTGCGTCCGGAATGACCACGCAACCCACCCCTGACAATGACCACGTAACGTGGATCAGTTGGATCGGCAAGTGCCCTACATCCCTCGCGAGGGTGGGAATGGCGCCGGCCAGCACTGGATGGAAGCGGCGCCGGCCGATGTCAGGCCAGGCATAGGCACGCCACTCGGACGGTCTTCTGCAGCCTCTCCAGACTCAGGACATGTCACATCGTGCGACGCTGGTCGCGACGTTGGCTGTCGGGACGACCGGAGCCTTCGCGCAGCTGGTACGGCGTTCAGGCTGCAGCGTCTCAACACGCCCGTCCACCCACCACGATCCACGCACGTCCGGCCGGGCATGGCCGTTCAGACTCACCCGCACCCGCCACGCGGGCTCGTCGTACTCCTCCTCGTCCACCACCACGGCATCCACGCCACACTCGCCCATGACGTCCCGCACGGCGAGCTCGGCCACCTGCCCAGCTGGGCTCCACGTGGAACGTCCGCGGCAGCGCTGGGGCACCATCCGGCCTGCGGCAGCCTCGGTGAGCAGCCGCTCGGCGAACGGTGGATCCAATCGCCCGTAGAGGTAGCCGACCGGCAAGAGCACGGCCGTAGGGGCGAACCGGTGGCCGCCGGTGTGCGTGGTCTCCCACACCTGGTCACCGAACCGCCTCGCGAGCTGCTGGGCGATCGGTCGGCCGCGAAGCGCGCAGCAGACGTCGCGGCGGCCGTTGGTGCAGACGAGAAGCAACGTACGCGGATCCGGACGGCCGAATGAGGGCACGACCCCCGCCCCAAGCGCGCCGAAGTCGAACGACAGGAGCTGGCTCGGATCCGCGATCCGGCCGGCCACCAACCACGTACGCCCGGGGCGGGTGTGTGCGACGAAGATCTGCCGCTCACCCAGCGAGCTGTGATCGTCGGCGTGCCGGCCAGGTCGTCGGATCAACTGGATGCGTACGCCGGAACCCGCCGCCCGTCGTGCCAACTCGGCGCCGATCTTGCGATCGAAGTGGCTCTCGACGAGGGCGTCCGGTCCGTACGGACCTGGCTGCTCGATGCACAACCAGGTCTTTGCGGATGCGGCCGTTCCGGCCAGTGGCTCTGCGAGCGACTCAGAAACCTTCGAGCAGGCTGGTCGCTCGCCTACCCGGTCCGTCTCCGCATCCGCCATGCCTCATTTCTACCAATGGCATCTCGCCATGCCAGATGACGACCGGAATTCGTCAGAACTCCGCGTCAGGCGTCACTTTGTGCTGTCACCTGCGGTCAGGTTTGTGACGAATTCCGAATTGTCCTTCATCCAGGCGGTGACGCCTTCGGCTTCCCTTCCCTTGTATTCCTGGAGCGCAACGTGCTCCAACGTGCCGAGCGTCTCGTCGTTCATGCTGAACGACGACAACCAGCTGGCCAGCTCCGGAAACTCTTCAGAGAAGCCCTTGCGTCCGACGGCGTGGATCTTCTCCGTCGCTCCCATGGTGCCCTTGGGATCTTCAAGGTCGCGGACCGGCAGCTTGGCGTATGCCCAGTGTGGGCGCCACAGCGTGACGACGATTGGCTCTTTCGCCTTGATCGCCTTGTCGAGTTCGGCAAGCATGGCTGGAGTAGACGACTTGGCCAGCTCGTACTCACCGTCAAGACCGTAGGCCGGCATCGTCTTGGTCTCCGTGGTCGTGGTGAGTCCCGCACCGGCCTCGATTCCCACGATCTTCCCGCCGAATTTGCTCGCGTTCCCCTTGAGGTCGGCGATGCTTCTCACGTCTTTCACGTAGTCGGGTACGGCAATCGTGAGCTTGGCGTTGTCGTACCACACGCCGAGATCTTCCAGCTGGTCACCGTACTTCTCCCAGTAGGTCTCATGGGTGATCGGCAGCCAGCCGTCGAGGAAGAGGTCGATGTCGCCACGAGCAAGACCCGCGTACAACGCGCCGGGCTCGAGCTGGACGAGCTTCACGGTGTAACCCGCGTCCTCGAGGACCTGCTTCCACATGTGCGTGACGACGATGTCCTCGTCCCACGGAATCCACCCGATGGTGAGGGTCTTGCCGCTACCGCCACCGCTGTCGCCTTGCTCCGTGGTGGTCGAGTCGTTGCCACCTCCGGTGTCAGACCCGCCGATCGTGCCGCAGCCGGCAACTGCCAGCACCACGGCAAGGAGCGCCGCGAGCGCGACCGCAGTGGATCGGATTGCTCCTTTTCGTTGCACGATACTCATCCCTTCTGGTCGATCTGCAACGAGGCTTCGGTTCCGCGTCTTGCCGTACGAAGAGGTCACCGTGCGGCAGCCGCCTGAGCTCGGACCACGGCCGAACGACTCGTCAATGCAGCGGTGAGACGGTCGAGGTAGATGGCAAGGATCACGACCGCAAGTCCAGCCTCGAAACCTGGTCCGATTTGGACGCGGGATATTGCGCTGTAGACGGAGTCGCCGAGACCGCCCGCACCGACCAGTCCGGCGATCACCACCATGGACAACGCCAGCATGATGACCTGGTTGATGCCTGCCATGAGCGTGGGCAACGCCAACGGCAGCTGAATGCGGAACAGCACCTTCGCCGGAGAGGCACCGAACGCTTCTCCGGCTTCGACAACTTCCGGATCCACCTGGCGAATGCCCAGCTCGGTGAGTCGCACTCCGGGTGCCATCGCGAAAATCAACGTCGCGACGGCGCCGGGCGCGGTGCCGACACCCCACAGGAAGATGGCAGGGATCAGGTAGACGAACGCCGGCATCGTCTGCATGAAGTCCATGACGGGCCGCAGGACGCGGCTCACCACGTCGTAGCGTGCGGCCGCGATACCGAGCGGAACGGCGAGAGCCACCGCGCAGGCGCTGGCCACCAAGACCAATGCAAGCGTCTGCATCGCCGGATCCCACAGCCCCATCGCGTCGATCAGCAGGAACGCGAGAAAGGCGAAGCTGCCGAACGCCCAACCGCGCAAGGCGAGTCCGATGATTCCGAAGGTGAGCGCGAGAACGTGTTGCGGTGCGACGTGTGCGGCAGCCGCCGCGTAGCCGAGTGCCAGGCTCCCGACGAACGCGGCAAGCCCCACCTTCCAGCCACGCCAAGCCAGAGCGAACCCACCGAAGATCACGGCCAGTACCACGATCACAGGTGCGGCGAAGAAAGCGGCAAGGTACGAGACGGCCTGGTCTACCACGAGCCCGATGGCGTCGAGGAAGAAGCCGAGATTGGCCGTCATCCAGTCGACGATGGCCTCGAAGAGCGCACCCAAATGAAGTCGTGGTGTCTGTGCGGCGGCAACAAGGCTCACGATGGGACCTCCTCGGCGGTGACCTCCTCGGCGTCTACTTCCTCGATGTGGTAGCCGTTTCCCAGCGCAGCGAGGAGGCTCACCCGCGGAATCACGCCTCGGAGCCGTCCGTCATCTGTCACAACCGCCAGTGGAACCGGAGACTGCGCCGATGGCGTCAAGAGGTTCGTGACCAACGTGTTGGGCCGGACCGTCACGACGTCACGGGGATTCATCAAGCGGTGCAACGAGTCGGCGCCGTTGCGTACCGCCTCGGCAACTGCCTCGTCACGGACGACGCCGACCAACCGCCTGTCACCGCTGACCACGAATGCGGAAGCCACCTGTCGTTCCTGCATCACACGCAACGCCTGCTGCACTCCAGCGTTCGCATCCAAGACGGCCACCGGTTCTTCCATCACGGCGGCGGCAGTCAGTACGCGCGACCGATCGACGTCTTGCACGAACTGCGCGACGTACTCGTTCGCCGGATTCCGCAGGATCTCTTCAGCGGTGCCGATCTGCACGATCCGTCCGTCACGCATCATCGCGATCCGGTCGCCGAGACGCATGGCCTCGTTGAGGTCGTGAGTGATGAAGACGATGGTTTTCGCCAAGCGGGCTTGCAGTTCGAGCAGCTGGTCCTGCATTTCCCTGCGGATCAGCGGGTCCAGTGCGCTGAACGCCTCGTCCATCAACAGGATGTTGGTACCGGTCGCCAATGCGCGAGCCAGACCTACTCGTTGCCGCATTCCGCCAGAGAGCTGTGTCGGCAAGTGGTCCTCCCAACCACTGAGGCCGACCATCTCGAGGGCTTCGTATGCACGCGCTCGCCGTTCTGCCTTGGGAACTTGACGAATCTCCAAGCCATACGCCGCGTTCTCCAGCACCGTTCGATGGGGAAGGAGGGCGAAGTGCTGGAACACCATGCTGATTTTCTGCTTGCGGATCTCGCGAAGCTGGCGTGGCTTCAAGCCGGTGAGCTGAACGCCGTCGACATAGACCGTTCCGGATGTAGGGGTGAGCAAGCCATTGAGCATCCGGAGCAGCGTGGATTTGCCGGATCCGGACAGGCCCATGACGACGAAGACTTCACCTGTCTGGACTTCGAAAGACACATCGATGACAGCGCGCGTGTCACCGAATACCTTGTTGAGCTTCTCGGCGCGTATTGCCGCGGGCACGAGCCTCCCATCCTCGGTTCGGCGCGCACCGCCGCACAACGCTGGCCGGCGTGGGGAATTCACATTCCCAGCGCCTGCCCGCGCACCTCGTCATACGGCGAGCACTCGGGGCGGCCGCGGCAACTCACCACTCCAATGCGTCAGCGTGCGAGCGTCCACGCCTTCTGCGGAACGTTCTCACGAGCCACGGCCCGACCGAAACCGGTCCCGACACGACGGCTGCGCTCACAGCCCATCGCCCACTCGAGGCCTGCAAGGCGCTCTTCCCCGGACTGGTCGTGTGGCGCATGCCACATCGAACCAGCACGGCACGCCAACGTGCGGCCGCGTCGACCGCGTTGGCCCGGTCAGTTCGAACGTACGAACCGTCGCAGACCGTCCGGCCCAGCCCCTGACGGACTTGTCCCGGTCCACGACCGTACCAAATGCCAGGACGAGCCGGCACCTCCCCGGTTCGGCACCTTGCCGCGCCTGGCCATAGCCCTGACATGGCAACTGGCTCCTTTCCGCGGCGTACATGCCACAGAAAGGAGCCAGTTACTTACGTAACGTGGTCATTTTCAGAGGTGTCAGGCGAGGCTGTCGAGCCAGGCCTGGTGCAGATCGGCGAAGCGGCCACTGTCGGCGATCAGCTGCGACGGCGGACCGTCTTCCACGATGCGGCCACCCTCCATGACGAGCACCCGGTCGGCGATCTCCACGGTGGAGAGCCGGTGCGCGATGATGAGGGCCGTCCGGTCGGCGAGGATCGTGCGCAAGGCGCGTTGCACCAAGCGCTCGCTCGGCACGTCCAGGCTCGAGGTCGCCTCGTCGAGGATCAGCACCGCGGGGTCGGCGAGGAACGCCCGCGCGAACGCGACCAACTGCCGTTGTCCCGCCGACAACCGGCCGCCGCGCTTACCGACCAGTGTGTCGTAACCGTCTGGCAGCGCCTCGATGAACTCGTCGGCTCCGATCGCCCGAGCGGCCGCCTTGATGTCCCGCATCGACGCGCTCGGCCGGCCGAACCGGATGTTGTCGGCCACCGTGCCGGTGAACAGGAAGTTCTCCTGCGTCACCATGACGACGACCTGCCGGAACGTCGCCTCGTCAAGGTCTCGCAGGTCGATCCCGTCCAACGTCACTCGGCCCCGGATGGGGTCGTAGAACCGCGACAGCAGCTTCGCCAGCGTGGTCTTGCCCGCACCGGTCGCACCGACGAGCGCCACGGTCTGACCCGCCGGGATGTGCAGGTCGAGGTGCGGCAGCACGAGCCGTTCGGGCTCGGACTGGTCACCACGCGGGTCGGACGACTTGTAGCCGAACTCCACGCCCTCGAAGCGCACCTCGCCGCGCGCCTTGTGACGCGGCAGCGGAACCGGATGCCGCGGCTCCGGAACGTCGGGCTGCTCCTCCAACACGCCGGACAGCTTCTCCAGCGCGGCACTCGCCGACTGGAACGTGTTGTAGAACTGGCTGATCTCCTGCATCGGCTCGTAGAACTGCCGCAGGTACAGCAGGAAGGCTGCGAGCACACCGACCGTCACCGCGTCGTGGAACGCGAGCCAACCGCCGTACAGCAACACGGCGGCCACCGTGACGTTCCCGATCACCTTGACGCCCGGCATGAAGACGGCGATCAGCCGCATGCCCCGCATGTTCGCATCGCGGTAGGCGACGTTGAGCTCTCCGAAGATCTCCTGGTTCCGCGGCTCACGGCGAAACGCCTGGACCGCACGGATACCGGTCATCGACTCGACGAAGTGGACGATGACCGCCGCCACCGCCTCCCGGGTGCGCCGGTACGCGATGCTCGACTGCTTCCGGAACCACTGCGTGAAGAACAGCAGGATCGGGATCGGGATGAGCGCCACGATGCCGAGGTGCACATCGAGCACGAGCAGCAGCACCGCGGTGCCCACCAGCGTCAGCACCGCGCTGACCAGTCCGTCGAACCCGGACTGCAGGAGCTCGTAGATCGCGTCGATGTCCGAGGTCAGCCGCGAGATCACCCGGCCGGACGTGTACTTCTCGTGGAACCGCAGCGAGAGCTTCTGGAAGTGGTTGAAGACTCGCCTGCGGAGCTCGAGCAGGATGTCCTGACCGATCCGACCGGAGAGCTGCAGGAAGGCCTGCCGCGTCGCCGCCTGGGCGACCGCTGCGATCAGCACCATGGCGACCACGGTGATGAGCACAGACGTGCCTTCACCCGCCAGGATCGGTGGGATGCCGTGGTCGATTCCCACCTTCACGAGGTACGGAATCGCCAGTCGCGCAGCGTTCTCGGCGATCACGATGGCGATCAGGGCGAAGATCAGCTTCCTGTGCGGGCGCAAGAGGTCGCCCAGCAACCGCCGGGACCGCGCCCGAAGCAGCAGCGACGCCTTCTGCGGGATCTCGTCGTGCTGCTCGGCTGCGACACCACGCCAGTTGCGGTTGTCGCTCAGCTGCTCCTTGGCTTGTGCGTTCTGCTGCTGTGTCGCCGCCTGTGCTGTCACGACAGCACCTCCTCGGCGTCGAGCTCTGCATCCTGGCCGAGCAGCTCGCGGTACTCGGGCACCTTCTCGAGCAGCTCGTGGTGGTGGCCGACGTGGGTCACCGTGCCGTTCTGGAGCAGCGCGACCTTGTCGGCCAGCAGCACCGTGGACGCACGGTGGGCCACGACGATCCCGGTGGCGTGCTCGAGGACCTTGCGCAACGCCTCCTCCACCAAGGCCTCGGTCTCGACGTCCAACGCCGACAACGTGTCGTCGAGCACCAAGATCTTCGGTTTCGTGAGCACCGCCCGGGCGAGCGCGAGCCGCTGCCGCTGACCACCGGACAACGACATGCCCTGCTCACCGATCCGGGTGTCGAGACCCCACGGGAGGTCGTACACGAACGTCGCCTGCGCGATCTCGAGCGCCTCCCGGATCTCCTCGTCGGTCGCATCCGAGCGGCCGAGCGTGAGGTTCTCCCGCACGCTCATGGAGAAGAGTGTCGGCTCCTCGAAGGCCGTCGCCACGATGGAACGCAGTGACGGCAGGCTCAACTCCCGGATGTCATGTCCGTCGATCGTGATCCGACCCGCCGTGACGTCGTAGAGCCGCGGCACCAGGGCGGTCAACGTGGTCTTACCGGAACCCGTCGACCCCACCACAGCGAGGGTTTCGCCAGGTCGTACGTCCAGCCACACGTCGTGCAGCACGTCGGTGTCGCTGTCGGGGAACCGGAAGCCGACGCCCTCGAACCGCAGGTGACCGGCCGGCCGCTCGATCGTCTTCGCTCCGCTCCTGATGCTCGGCTTGGTGTCCAGGACCTCCATCACGCGGTCGGCCGCGGTCATCGCCTCCTGCGCCATCGCGAGGATGTGCCCCAGCGACGCGATCGGCCAGACCAGCTGCAGCATCAGCGTGGTGAACGCCACCAACGTCCCGAGCGTCAACGCTCCACGTCCAACCGCGAGCGCGCCCAGGAGCAGGACGAAGGCCAGCGTGACGTTGGGAACGAAGCCGAGGAACGTCCAGAACCTCGAGGCGAGCTTCACCTTCTCCATCGAGGTCGCATAGACGTTGCACGCGCCCTCGTCGAAGATGTCGTACATGTGATGCCGCCGGCCGAACGACTTGATCACCCGGATACCGAGCGCACTTTCCTCGATCACGGTGGCGAGGTCGCCCTGCTCGTCCTGCACCTGGCGGGAGATCCGGATGTAACGGCGCTCGAACTTCCCTGAGGCGATGATGATCGGGATCGCCGAGGCCGCCACCACCAGACCCAGGGGCCAGTACATCTGGAACAGCAGGAAGGACACGACGCTGAGCTGGACGATGTTGGTGATCAGGAACAGCACGCCGAATCCCAGGAACCGTCGGATCACCGACAGGTCCGTCGTCGCCCGTGAGAGCAGCTGGCCGCTCTGCCAACCGCCGTGGAACTCCATCGGCAAACGCTGCAGGTGCTCGTAGAGGTCGTCCCGGATCTGGGTCTCGAGGCCGAGCACCGCACGGGCCTGGATCCAACGACGTATGAAGATCAGGAATGCCTCGCTGACGCCCAGGCCGATGGCGAGAAGGCCCAGCAGGATCAGCCCTCGTGCATCACGGTGCGCGATGGGGCCGTCGATGATTTCCTTGGTGACCAGGGGAATCGACATGCTGGCGCCGATACCGACCAGCGCGGAGGCCAGCATGAAGACCAACCGCCCGACATACGGTCGCAGGTACGTGCGAAGTCGCCAGAGATTGTGCAGCCCCGCGAGGCGACCATCCGGCGATCGGCCACTGTTAGCGTGTGTGTCTGACTCGGGCTCTCTGCCGTCTGATTCGTGCTTGGTGGATTGCTCTTTCGTATTGTCTCGGTGGTGGGCGCCAAGCGCCTGGCTATTTGATGGCATCGCTGAGCAGGCCACTCCTTACTGGGGTGCGAGATGGGAAGGCTGTGCCGGATCGCGTGTTGACCCCTCCCCGGCGATCCGAGCGGTCGCAAGACGACGTCATCTAGGGTAAGCCGTTGGGTCAACGGAGTTTGCTCCGTTGACCACACCTGGTATCAACACCGCAGAGCCTCGTGAGCTTCACGGGTGTCCGAATCCGGCCAGCCCGCGTGGCTCTCGGCAACAGGCGAGTCGAACTCCGATACGTGAAATGGCGTGACTGCTCGTCACCCGCAACGGGTGCACCGTCATCCTGCTGTCTCGAATGGCGGGCAGTCCTCAGCCAGATGAGGTACACGACCGCGTGATCGTCGATGGCGGCGACGGTGCCGCCGACGCCTTTCGGTGAGTGATCAGGACCGCTTCGGATCGTCTGCCGGCCACTCGGCTGGCCAGTCGCCAAGCCTTTGATGCTGCGTCGTCCAGTCGCTTGGGAAGCGGTACTTCTCACCACCAGGCTGGTCCTGGCCTGACCCGTCCGAATCACGCTGCTGGGCCTGCTCGCCGGGCCCCACGCCCTCCCCCTCGCGCGATGTCGCGGCCGAGGGCTCACCCGACCCGGAGGGAGTCGTGGCATCGTTCCCATTCGACGCACCCGGCGACTCCGTCGACGTGGCATCGGCTGCCGACGATCGCACCGCGGTGTCGTCCTCCACCGTCGCGTGGTCGCTGGCCTCGTCCTCACCGGTGGCTTCCGACCCGCTCGCCTGCTGGCCTGCTTGGGGCGGTGCGTCGAACCAGTAGGCGCCATCGCGACGACGAGCCGTGGGTGAGAGGACTTCTGTCGCACCGCTGTCGCTCGCCTCGACCCGTGGAACCCTCTCGGTCGGAGCGTCAGGTCGAGAACGCTGGCCTTGCTGGGGATAGGGCTGGATCTGGAACGGATAGCCAGGCCGTGGCGGTGTGTCGGACGGATGACCCTGTTGTGGCTGGTCCGGATGCAGCCGAGGTGGTTGCGGATGCTCTGGTTGTGACTGGCCTGGCTGAGCCTGTGCGATGTGGGGCTGGCCGGTCTGCGGCTGTCCGAACGGTGGCGGGCTCGGCTGCGAAGCGCGGGTCCATCCAGGATGGTCGGTCTGGCCCCAGCCCGACTGTTGCGTCCACCCCGGCTGATCGGTCTGACCGTACGCCTGGTGCGGCTGCCCGTAGGGCGGCGGCCCGGAATCCTGCCGTGCCTGCCGTTCCGGTCGGGGGTAGCGCCGCTGGCCGAGCAGGCCGTAGTCCTGGGTGCCCGACCATGGCGAATCGCTGCGCTCCTGCCCAGAAGTCTGAGCGGCTGGTCGACCCGCCGGCTCAGGCTGGCCGCCTTGCTCTGCCGGCCGCCGGGTCTCACCCCCAGCGTCTGTCGCCGCGGGCGGCAGCTGCGTGATGCGGGTCGTGTCGTCCGGCAACGACCCAGCTGCCGCTCCCTGCGATGGACCTGCCGGGAGAGCCGGCGGTCGGTCCATCGGGGCCTCAGGACGTCGATCAACCGGAGGATACTCGGCCGGCCGCCGGTCGACCGGTTGCCCCGAGGGACGGCGATCCCAGATGCTCGCCTGGTCAACTGGCCGATCGCAGCGCTCGTCCTCCCGGTCGCGCGGCTCGTCCTCACGCGCGTCGGCGGGTGGCTCGCCGCTCTCTGATCCAGGCTCCAGGCGTGCCGTCGCCTCGCTCGCGACGGGCGTGGGCGGATCGGTTTGCACCGCCGTGGCGTCACCGCCTGCTGTGACAGTGTCTTTCTCGGCAGCAGCCACCGACTCACCCGCGGCGGAGTCACCATCACCGGAGGCCGCGGTCGCACCTGCCGGGGAGTCACGTCGGTCGACTGCCACGTTGCCGCCGATCACCGTGACATCGTCACCGGCGGCAGGATCCTCACGGCGTACGGAGTCGTCAGCTGAGAGCGGCGTGGTGATCGGCGTCGTCGGTGCGGCGTCGGCTCCTTCCCGGCCTCGCTCAGCGGTGAGGTCGGAGGCCCGCCGGCGAACCAGGGCTGTCGGGTGCGACGGATAGCCGGCCGGCAGCGGACCTGGCGTCGGCGACGTCGACGCCGGAGCCGGTCCACCCAGCTGGCTACCCGCCTCGCCGTACGACCGGTCGAGAGCGCTCGCATGACGCCGGACCGCGCGGGCGACTGCGCCGACGGCCAGGACTCCAGCCGCCACCTCGAATCCGAATCCGATCCACAGCCAGTTCTCGGTCGAGTCGGCCGTCAGGCCGAAGGCGCTGAGGTCGAGGTCGATCAGCGCCTGCAAGCCGACGACGACCTGCATTCCGAGGCCGACGATGAGAAGCAGGGCGCGCACCAGCTGTCCAACGACGGTCATGGCGAGGAAGCGTAGCCATGATCGGCTGAAACGTCGCGATCACGAGACGGGGGATCGGCGCCCAGAGCACCGGTATCGCCGCCGGATCCCGTGCAAATGCGCAGCGTACCCGTCTATGGCCGAATCCGGTCAAATCTGGTAAATCGCCGCGATGCCACGCGTCGGCCACCGGTTGCCGCGCGAGGTCTGAGCAGCTGATGCCTAGCGGGACGCCCATCGACGGGCGACGTCCAGCACGATGTCGTTTGCCGCCACCTCGCCGACGCTGACCCGGCACCCCGCCCCGGGGAACGCGCGTACCGTGACGCCCTCGGCCCCACATGCCGCCGCGAAGTCCCCCGCCGCATCGCCCAGGGGCAGCCAGACGAAGTTGGCTTCCGTGACCGGGACGTCGAAGCCCAGGTCACGCAGCCCGTGCCACACCCTGGACCGCTCCTTCACGAGCTCCTCGACGTAGCCCAGCAACACGTCTTCGCAGGCCAGCGCGGCCACAGCGGCCTCCTCGGCGACCGTCGAGACCGCGAACGGCGGGGTGCAGGCCCGAAGGGCGTCGGCAACCGGCTGGTGCGCGACCGCGTAGCCCACCCGCAGGTTCGCAAGGCAGTAGGCCTTGGAGAACGTACGGAGAAGGCAGACGTTCTCGTGCTTTCGGTACAGCGCGAGCCCGTCGGCCGCCTCGGGGTCCCGGATGAACTGCAGGTACGCCTCGTCGATCACGATCAGGACGTCATCGGGCACCCGGGCACAGAACTCCGCGAGCTCCCCGTGGTGGACGACCGGACCCGTTGGGTTGTTCGGCGAGCACACGATCACCACCCGGGTCTGCGGTGTGATCGCCTCCGCCATCGCCGGCAGGTCGTGGCGGGCCTCGGCGGTCAGCGGCACCCGGATCTGCGTGGCGCCGGCCACCTGCGCGGCGATCGGATACGCCTCGAACGACTGCCAGGCGAACACCACGGCATCGCCGGGTTCGCACGCCGCCTGCAACAGGTGGTAGAGCAACGCGACCGAACCAGTGCCGACGGCCAGGTGTCCCTCCGGCACGTCGAGCCGCTCCGACAGCGTGCCGACCAGCCGGGAGGACGCCAGGTCGGGATACCGGTTCACCCGCTCGACGGCGGCGCGCATGGCCTCGACCAGCTGCGGCGGCGGTGGGTAGGGGTTCTCGTTGCTCGAGAGCTTGTACGTGGGGCGGTCGGCCGCGGCGGGTGGCCGACCTGGCTTGTACGAAGGGATGCCCCGCAGGCTGGGTCGCATGGTCATGGGTCAACAGTATGAGCCGCTCCGGCCTCGCAGGGTGAGCACCAGCCGCACGGGGCGTCGAGACCGGAAGGGACTACCGACTTGAGACGTTGTCGATCTAAGGCAGGCTTGGTTGCGTGCAGGCGTACGAAGCCGAGGCCGCAGAGGGCGTCAGTCGCACGGCGCCCCCCGAATCCCTCGCCCGTCTCCTTGGCGGCTGGCGGGCGACCACCGACGCGACCCTTCCACCGGTCGCCTTCGTCATCGCGTGGCTCGTGGCCGACCGCTCGATCGGCTGGGGTGCCGGCATCGCCCTCGCCGTGAGTGCCGGCCTCACGATCTACCGGCTGGCTCGCGGTACGCCCCCGAGGGCGGTCCTGCTCGGGCTCCTCGGTGTCTCGATCGCCGCCGCGATCGTGCTGTACACCGGGCGAGCCGCCGACTTCTTCCTCGTCCAGTTGGTCAGCAACGCGGGGAGCGGCCTCGCGTGGATCACGAGCATCGTCGTCCGGTGGCCGCTGCTGGGTGTTGTGGTCGGGACTGCGCTTCGTCAACGCGGCCGCTGGCGGCGAGATCCGGCCCTGCTGCATGCGTACTCCGTCGCGTCGTGGCCGTGGGTCGCGCAGTACTCCATACGCGTCGTCGTGTTCGGGATCCTCTATGCCGCCAACGCGGTGGTCGCGCTCGCCGTGGCCCGGGTCGCGCTGAGCTGGCCGCTCGTGGCGTTGAGCGTGGCGGCCAGCGCCTGGGTGATGCGCCGATCACTGCCTGACGATCATCCGGGCTTCCGGCATCCGCAGGAGGCGTGACCCGCAACGGCCGTCGGATCGAGCGCATTGACAAGGTGCGCGAGCGCTTCGCCCAGCGCCACGCCAGCCGTCGCGGCATCCCACGGCCATCGGCGGTGCTCACGGGTGGCTCGATCCCGCCTGCGGACCCGCTGCGGTCACAAGGCCCCGAGCGTCGGACGTCTTTGCGACGAACGCCGCCTGCCATCGCAGCGCCCCCGCTATCGCCGCGCCAATGCCGGTTCACCATCGCCGCGCGTCGCGATCACTGCGCGAACCCGGCTGCCCGTCGATCGTCCTCGCCGCGCAATTGCGCCTCGCCACGTCCGTGTCGCCGCGAGCCTCAGAGACGGTTGCCAACTACCGATCTCTCACGTACTATCGACGATATATCGTGAGCGATCGGAGGTTTCACCATGCGGTTCTTCCACGAAGGAACTCCACATGGCCCGCACCGCGGCCCTCGCAGGCACGGACGTTTCGACTTCGGCTTCGGACCCGGCGGCATCCCCGGCTGGCCACCCGGCCCGCCGTGGGGACGTCCAGGCGCCTGGGGACCCCCGATGTTCGGTCGGCGTGGACCGCGAGCCCGACGCGGCGACATCCGGATCGCGATCCTGCGCCTGCTTGCCGAGACCGATCGGCCGATGCACGGGTACGAGATGATCCGCGAGCTGCACGATCGCAGCGGCGGGACCTGGCGGCCCAGCGCCGGCTCGATCTACCCGACGCTGCAGCTACTCGAAGACGAGGGCCTGGTCACCTCGCAAGCAGGAGACGGCAGGCGGCTCTACTCCCTCACCGACGCCGGCCGGGAGAAGGTCCGCCAGAGCGGTGATGCCGCGCCCTGGGAGGAGTTCTCCGAGCCGGACGACTCGCCATGGCACGAGCTGCGCGACGCGGCCATGAGCCTCGCGGCGGCCACGATGCAGGGCGCCCACGCCGCGAACGAGAGCCAGCTTCGCCGCATCATCGAGACGCTTCGCGAGGCGCGATCCCGGATCTATCGGATCTTGGGTGACGACGAGGCGGAACAGTCAGGTGAGGATGGCTGATCCGGTCAGCACCTAGCGTTGCTTCAATGTGCGACGAATCGCTCACGTTGCGTAGCGATTCGTCCTAGTATCGGACGGTGGCTCGTCAAGCAACCATCGCGTACCACGTCGAAGAGCTCCTTGGCCGACCGGTGTTGTCGACCACCCCGGTGGCAGGGGGCAGCGTCTGTGCCGCGACAAGGGCCCGTCTGGGCGACGGCAGGAGCGTCTTCGTCAAGGCACTGCCAGGAGCTCCGGACAACTTCTTCGCCATCGAGGCACGCCACCTTGCCTGGCTGGCATCGGCCTGTGAGTCGACGGCCGCAACTCCGACCGTGTTCGGCTACGACCGGGAATGCCTGGTCCTCGAATGGGTCGAGACCGGCCGGCCCACCTCGGACGCGGCTGAGCAGCTCGGCCGGACCCTGGCCATGATCCACCGCAGCGGAGCCGCCTGGTTCGGCGCCGAAACCGAGGGCTTCATCGGGCGGCTCCCGTTGCCGAACGCGCCCACCGAGAGCTGGCCGGCCTTCTACGCGAAGTTCCGGGTCGAGCCTTACGTACGCATCGCGTTCAACCGCGGCCGACTCGACGCTGGCGATGCCAACGCGATCTGCTCGGTGCTCGACCGACTCGACAAGCTCGCCGGCCCACCGGAACCCCCGGCCCGCATCCACGGCGACCTGTGGTCGGGGAACATCGTCTGGTCGATCGACGGGTATCCCCGCCTGGTCGATCCCGCCGCTCATGGCGGCCACCGGGAGACCGACCTCGCCATGCTCGCGCTGTTCGGCGCGCCCTTCCTGGATCGGATCTTCGCCGCGTACAACGAGGCGTATCCCCTGAGCGACGGTTGGCGGGAACGCCTGCCGCTGCACCAGCTCCACCCGTTGCTCACCCACGCCGCGGCGTACGGGGGCGGGTACGGCCCGCGCGCCGGCCGGCTTGCCCGCGAGCTGCTGGAACGCAACCGGTGACGCTCACGTCCGCAGGCTGACGATCGACGCGGTGCCGGGCGGCACCGTGACCGTCACCGTCTTCCCGGCCACGTCGACCGGCGTGGCCTTGGGTCGGCCCGTCGCCACCCCGGATGGCAGGACGCGGTGTCCGCCGAGCGTGATGGCCCACACGTCGGTCGAGGCGAGTCCCTCGGGCGCGGCGCTTCGCAGGACGACCTGGCGTCCGGCCCTGTACGGCGACGGCAGCCGCAGCGTCACCCTGTCGGTCGTACTGGTCGCCGACGCGGGGTCCTGCACGTTGATCAGGACGACGGTCATCGTGCCCTTGCTGCCCTTGAGCGCATACGCACGAAGCTTGTCCAGGTCGGCGTCGGCGAGATCCACGCTCAGGAACCGGCTGCCCGCGGGAACCTGCCGGAACGCCCAGATGCCGTAGTAGAGCGGGGTCGGCGACAGACCGTTCGCATCGAGCTCGGCCTGGTCGGCCGCGCAGAACGCGCCGTAGTAGCGGTACGAGATCGGGTAGTCCGGCGACTCCCGCGGCTTGAAGTCACCGCAGATCGCTGCGGTGTTGGTGTGGAACTGCAGCCGGCTGACCCCACTCTGCGCGGCCTGGAGCAGGTAGTCCAGCGACCACAGCGAGGTGGCGTACGCGTTGCTCACGTCCGGCTGGCCGCTGCACGAGGCGCTGTTGGACTCGTTGATCGTGGACTTGATGCTGCCGCTCACCCGCGCGTCCTCGGCCATGATCCCTGCCAGCTTCGCGCGCGTGTTCGTCACGGTCGCGGGCGACATCAAGGCCTCGATGGTGAGGTTGGACGAGCCGCAGTGGCTGCCGGGATACCAATGGGAGGCAAGCTCGCCGAGGACCTCGGCGTGATCGGTCGACGTGTCGGCGAGGACTGCGGTGACGAACCCGTTCAACCGGGTGTTCGTGCGACTCGTGTTCGCCGATGGACCGATCATGCGCAGGCGCGCCTTCGGCACCGCCTCGTGAATCGCCTCGCGGTACTGCTTCATCGTCTCCCACAGCTCGGCTTCGGTGAGCGTGGTGACGTTGTCGTACTCGTTGCCGAGCTCCACGCCCAGGAGGTCGTCGCCGAGCGTTTCGTACGCAGCCTTCACCTCGGCCACGACCTGCTCGAGGGTGAGGCGTGGCGAGGGGTCGCGCGAGGGATTCTTGATCTTGGATGGGTCGATGACGCCCTTCAGCGGAGCACCGAGCGTGACCTTCCAGCCGGTGGCGTCGAGCAGCTCGTCGAGCTTGTCGAGATCGCTCTGGTCGACGACGCCACCGATCGCCTCTGGTGGCACGGGATCGTCACGGTACGGACCGAACGCCGGCCAGACCAGATCCATCGAGTAGCCGCCGAGCCGGATCACGCCGCGCGGGCCGAGAGTCTTGAGCCGCTCCGCCATCAGCTCCTTGGTGACAAAGCCGTGCGCGAAATCGGCGGTCTCCACGGAGAACCCTTGGAAGTCGGCGAGGACCCTCGCGTGGGAGCTGGTGTCGGTCACCGTGAGGACGAAATCGCTCGTCGGGCCATCGGCCTGGGCCGCATTGACCTCCCGTGCTGTGGCGGCACTGCCTCCCGCAATCGTGGCGCTCACGATGACCGTGGCCACCACGAGCCTTCCGGCGATCCAACGGCGTCTCATCTGCGACTCCCGAGATTCTCTAGCTGCGGATGCTGATCACGACCGCTTCGCCAGGCGCAAGGTCGACCTGGAGCCGTCCACCGCGAATGGGAACGGTTGTGGGATGGAAACCAAGCCAGGTGCCGTCGCCGGCCACCTGACGTCCGTCGATACGTACCTTCGGAGCGTCGAGTGTCCGCCCAGCCCCACTGGGGTCGTACGGCGTCATCCGGCTCACTGAGGCCCGCGCCGCCGGCACCGCCACGTCGACCGTTGCCTGCTGGTCTCCCTTGTTGATGAGGAAGAGTCGCGGCTTTCCGGAGCGAGCGAGGACTCGCCACGCCTTGACCATCTGCGACGCCGAGACCACGCCAGTAGTGGGATCAGAGACGGACACCGGCCGCAGTCCCCGCGTGTCTTGGGCGTACGCGGCGAAGAGCAGCATCGCGTAGTAGACCGGTCTCGCCGTCGGCGCACTCATCGCAGGGCTGGGGTCGTAGTTGATCGCGTTGTAGTAGGCGTTGCCCTCTTCAGGCGACCAGAAGGCTCGCACCTCGGCGTTGTGGAAGTTGACGCCGACCGCACCGGTACGGCAGTCGGCGTTGGCGTTCGGCAGGTGCGGCGGCTGCGGACACGCGGTGGTGAACAGCGCGTCGAGCGCGTACGTCGCGCTTGCAGCGACGTTGCTCACGCCGTCCGCACCCCTACCGGCAGCGGTGTTCGTCTCCTCGAGCCGATAACCAAGACCGTGCTTGGCGGCCTCCTGCGCGTGGACGTACGTCTGGTAGTGCAGCGACGCGATGTGCTCGTCGGACAGCAGCACTTCGACCGACGGGCAGCGATACGGGCGGTTCACACACGTACGGGCCAACGGGTAGAAGTGGTCGCTGGCGTACGCACCGAAGGGTCCGGCGCGTCTTCTGGCTTCCGGAGCTGCGGCCTCGAGAATCTGCGGCCAGTCCCAGAACCACCGAGTAGGAACCGTGCGCTCGTGGATGCTCTGCCAGGGCAGAATGTCCTCGCTGGTGTTCGGTGTGATGATGGGGTACGGCCCGGTGATCTCCGGTGCGGCGTATTGCGAGAGGTCGGCGAGGTAGCCAGCGAGATCACCACGGTACGACAGGTCGGGCTCGTTGCCCAGTTCGATTCCGGCGATGAGGCGCGAGTCGTGACCACGAAAGACGTGCGCCACCCCCTCTCTCACGAATCGTCGAGCATGCTCGGGGCTGACGAAGGGACGGTTCTCGCCAGGCGGTGCCATCGCGGTGCCGAGCACGACTGCCCAGGACTTGTCGCGTCCTGCGCTGGCCTGTCGCAACGTGGCGCGAATGTCGGCAAGGTCCTCCCGAGTGATGACGCGATTGGTGTTGGGGGCAGTGGGATCGAACTCCATGAGGTCCTGTGACGAGCCGCCGATGCGCAACACGCCGGTTTCGAGATTTCTGAGCAAGTTGACGAATGTCGGACGGGCGTTCGTCCCCATGTAGCGCTCGACCAACGACCACTCGATGCTGAGGCCCACGTAGTGGGCCGGAATCTCCGAGCCCGGAGCAGCGTGACCGTCGAACCAGCGCTTGGCCGCGTGCGTCTGGATAGCGCTTTCCGGCCCGTGGCGAAGAGCGCTGTCACCGAACGCTGTCCCGGGCACGACGCAGGCGACGCCGAGTGCGACGGAGGCGGCGACTCGTGCTAACCGTCGGCTCCGTCGTCGGTGACGTGAACCTGCGCCACAGGTACGAAATGCGCGCATGGCGGAAACCTCGCTCGGTCTGCAGGGCCGGACGCCATGTCCGCCACCACAAGGTCGCCACAAGGTCATGACAAGTCAAGAGTCATGACCGGCACTAACCCGCGACGTGAGCAGTTCCGGCCACGCCAGGGTGACTCATTCTGGATGTCAGCACTGTGTGTGGCGACGCGTCCGGGCCTTGCTGACCTCATCGCTCCTGGCTGATTCGCTTCGAACCAGACTCGGCCGCGGCAGCAGCGAAGAGCACGATGGCTGTGGGGAAGAAGGCAAGACCGATACCCAAGGCAAGCAGCAATGCCCAGACAGCGACCACCGCAGCGCACACCCAGCTCACCATTGCGACACCACGGCCCAATACCTCGGCCCCTAGGGCGGCGGCTGTGGCCACGACAGGTACACCGAGCAAATAGACGGTGGAGCTACCAGAGTCGGTTACCACGCTCGGAGCCAGTATGGCTGCGGTAGCCAGAGCCAGTGCGACAGCGATGCCACGAAGTATGCGAGAAAGACCGCCAGGCCACTCGTGCATGGTTCGCCGTCGCAGGAGAAGCCCTAGCCCAATGGCAAGCAGAACCGAACCCACAGCGATGGCAAGGATCATCGCGTCTCCCGACGCCAGTGACAGGTCTCGACACGAACCAGCAACGAGTGGTCTCGCCGGGCAATGCTAGCTACATGGCACCAGCTGAGCGGTCCTCTGCGCCAGCCAAGGTCAGTGTCGTCACGAGCGTGGCGCGACGTAGACGCAGAACTCGTTGCCTTCGGGGTCGGCGAGCACGTCCCAACGGTAGCCGTGCTCGGACAGACCCCTTGTGATGACGCGTGCCCCAAGTCCCAACAGACGGGTCACTTCTGCATCCAGGTCGTCCACGCCGACGTCGAGATGCATCCGATTCTTGCCCTGCTTGGCCTCGGGGACCTGCTGCAGGAGAAGCGTCGGGCCACCGCGTTCGGACACAAGACTGAGGTACGGTGCCGCGTCGAAGGATCGCCGATATCCGAGTGGAGACAGTGCAGCCTGCCAGAAGCAGGCAAGCGCTTCGATGTCGCGGCAGTCCAACGTCACGTGAACTCGCATCGTGCCACGCTATCGAGCGCGCTAGTACGTGCGCACGTCACTTCGCGCGCATACCTCACTTCATGGCCGGGACGTCGCACACATGCCACGGCCTGCTGCGGCGAAGCCGTTCAGACATCGCCACCTCGAGTGGCACTGAGGTGATCAGCGCTTCATGTAGGTCTCCGCGCCACTCCAGTCGAGTGCGACGAATGGCTCATCGCCAACCACCCAGGAATCATGCCCCGGTGAAATGATGAAGGCCTGGCCCTCCTCGAGCTCGCCTTCGGTCCCGTCGTCCATACGCACGTGCACCCGCCCAGACAGGACGTAGCCGGTGTGCGTCTCTTGACAGGTCTCCGTGCCTGCGGCCTCCTTCATGTCCTGCGACCAGCGAAAGCCAGGCTGCAACGTGAGCCGGCCAACCGTCGCCCCGGGCATGTTCACGACATCCAACTGCCAATTCCTGAATGTCCGTGTTTCATCGGCCTTGTCCAGATACCGTGCTTCGAACATCGTCCTCCCCCTTTGAAGCCGGTCCGCAGACCCTCGGGCGTGGACCTCCCTGCGCCGAGGTCAATCACTTTCAGTGTCACCCCCTCATCGAAGTTCCGGTAGGTCGATCGGCCTCCGACTTCGGCGCGAGATCTGACCGTGCCAGGACTGAACGGTGACATGGCACGAACCTTCGCCACGGCCCCGCATCGCGACATCTTCTGGACTCGCGGACCCGGCCTGCGGAGTACGGCGGGTGGCTGCAAACCAGTTGACGCGCGCCACGCGTTTTGGTCCGATGTGCGCCGTACCGCCGTCACGAAGGGTGGAGCCGGTGTTCGGCAAGATGCATGCCGACGAGCTCGACATTGACGCATCGCTCGTACGCCGTCTCGTCGCGTCACAGTTTCCGCAGTGGGCAGACCTCGACGTCGAGCCGGTTGACTCGTCCGGTACGGACAACGCGATCTACCGGTTGGGCGACGACCTAGCCGTGCGCCTGCCGCGACGGTACAGCCCTACTGCCCAGGTCGAGCGCGATATGCGCTGGCTACCGACGCTTGCCCCACTTCTTCCCGTACCCATTCCTGTTCCGCTTGCCAAGGGTGAACCTGGTGAGGGTTATCCGATGCCCTGGTCGGTGGTGCGTTGGCTGGAAGGCGAGCATCCGGTCCCCGGCAGATTGACCGACCCCAGCTTGCTGGCGAAGGATCTTGCCGAGTTCGTCGCTGCGTTCCGAAGCATCGACCTTCCGGACGGACCTCCCGCGTATCGCGGCGGCCCGTTGGCAGAGCAGGATGCCGCCACACGCCGAGCGATCGAGCAACTGGAGGGTGTGATCGACACCGACGCAGTCACGGCGGCGTGGGAGGAGGCGCTGAGGGCGCCCGACTGGGACGGGCCTCCGGTGTGGGTGCACGCAGACCTGATGCCAGGAAACCTGCTGGTATCCGGGGGTCGCCTCCGTGCCGTCATCGACTTCGGGACGACGGGCGTCGGCGATCCCGCCTGCGACGTGATCGTTGCCTGGAAGGTCCTCCCCGCTGGTGTGCGAGAGGAGTTCCGGACGGCGTTGCAGCTCGACGATGCCACCTGGGCACGGGCCCGCGGCAAGGCGCTGTCCATCGCCCTCATCGCGCTTCCGTACTACCAGGACACCAACCCGGTGATGGCGAACGGCGCTCGGCATACGATCAACGAGGTTCTTGCAGAACACGCAGCGACGCGCTGATCCGTTCTGTCAGCCAACTCGCTTGCTGCCGATGGCCTGGCTTGCCACCTGGTCTTCCGTGACTACCGTCCGACCTTCGACAGCGCGACGGTGACGACCCGCTCGTCACCGAAGGCGGGCTGACTCGCAACGTGGTCGACGCGGCCGTGCTGCTCGACGTCCTCGCAGGGTGCCCATCGCACGATCACCGGTTTCGCCGAGCCGGATCCGTTTGCTGCCCTCGTGCGAAGTGACGAGTTCAGCCCTCTACACCGCGGTCTGGAACATGACCGGCGAGCCCGCGCTCACCCTTCCGGTCTCCCAGAGCAAAGCAGGGCTGCCGCTTGCCGTCCAGCTTGTCGGGCCACCCGCCGGTGAGGACGTACTTCTACGCCTTGCTGCTCAACTCGAGGAGGCCAGCCACTGGGCTCGCCGCCAGGTTGATCACGTGCACGGTCGTGACCGAAGGCCCACGACACCCGTGTCCGTTCCGTACAGCGACGTCGATCATCACGGATTGAATGCTCGTATGCCTGGTTGCTAGCATTCAGGCATGCCAGCAAGCAGGCGTACCGAAGGCAGCGACGCCAACCCGCCCCCCGCCAAGGTGCAGATGAGCGTCTACCTGCCGCCGAGCTTGATTCGACGGGTCAAGCACAAAGCGATCGACGACGGCATCAGCCTGTCGCACCTTGTGGAGCAGGCGTTGACCGAATACCTACAAGCACACGGAGAGGCAGCCGGATGAGCACGACCAACCTCGACCGGGCCGACGTGGTAGTCAGGCCGTTGCGGTTCACCGACCACCTGCCACAGATGAAGGCGTTTCTCTCACTCCTGGGTTTCTCGCCCCGGGTGAGTCGTGGCGACAGCTGGGTCACGATGGTCGGCGGATCTGGTGAGGTGGCACTGCATGATGCTGCCCTCAGCGCAGACGCTCAGTCTGGCGAGACCACGCTGATGTTCGAGGTCCCGGACGCCGCGGTCCTGCGGGCTCGCCTCGCCGCAGCCGGGTTCGAAGACGCGGAGATCTACGACGAAGCATGGGGCCGTGTCCTCACCGTCCGCGGAGACGACGACACGCAGCTCAGTTTCGACGAGCGGCCTCACGACTGCTACGGCTACCAGGTGGATGAGCCGCAGCCGCAACACGGCATCGTCTCCATGGCCCTCTTGTTCGGTCCGCCTACAGAGCCGCTCGAACGACTCTTCTCAGCAGCCGGCCTGGTGCGTCTCGACCACGACAGCCGTGAGACCTGGCACGTCTGGGAAGGCAGGGGCGGCCTCGTCGCCCTCTGTCCGGCCGATGACAACGTCCCAACCGAATCGGTGCGGTTGGCATTTCGTACGCGTGAGTCGTTGTCGGTCCTTGCCGAGCGACTCAACACCGCCGGCTACACACGCGTCTTGCTGACCGACAGCTCCGGCGGCCACCTGACGGTCACTGACCCAGACGGCCAAGATGTGCTCATTCAAAGGCTCGGCTGACTTGTCGAGCTCGTACGAACGCCTCATTCTCGAAGCCAGCAACCGTCAGTCGAGCTGACCAAGGGCGTGGCGGGCGAGAAGTGTGGCGCCCGCCACCGCGGCCGGCATGAACAGGACCGCACCGAGCGGAACCAGGAACGCCACGAACACCGCGACGCCGAACCCCAACGTGACCGGTCGTATGGCGCGAAGTGCCTGCCGTCTCTCCTCCAGCCGCTGCCCGCGCCGTGAGAAGGCCGCACCGGTCAGCTCGACGGCCAGCATCCATCCGCCGACCAGCGCGCCGAGCACGGTCGCGACGATCTGCCCGACAACCGGAATGAAGCCGACGAACAGCAGCGGCAGCGCTATGCCAGCGGAGGTTCCAATGAGGCGAGCCGAGTCGGCCGCGCTCTGCCCCAACGACCGCCACCACGAGACCTCAACCGAGTCGGGCACACCACCGTACTGCTCCTCCACCCACTCGGAGATCTTCTCGTAGAACGGATCGCCGAGGGCCAGAGTCACCGCGGTGAACGTCAGCACACCGAGGAGCGCACCAGCGCCGACCAGAGCGACCGCAACAGCGACACGCAGCGCCGAACGCGCCCAGGATGTCCAGTCATCAGCGAAGGGAGTCATGACGTCGGCCAGGTCGGTGGCATTCCATCCCAACACCACGAGTCCGACGATGAAGAGAATTCCCGTGATCAGCGCAGGCACCAGGCCGAGCACCACGAGCCGAGGACTTCGGGCGTATATCCAAAAGCCCCGAACCAGCAGGCCGACACCGAAGACGAACTTGCCGCCGATGCCGACGGGGTTGGGCAGTCGCACGTCCACAGCGGCCTAGCCTACGAATCGAAGCGGCTGCGGTAGCACGCCTCTTCTTCTTGTGCAAGCGCCGGAACCGGCCGTCCGTTCGTTTCCACACTGATTCCCTCGCCTTTCCCGCTCATCTACGTTCACGAGAGTTGATCATGCTTTCGTACGAATGTCGCGAGCAACCCACGCTGGTTCGGGTGTGTACGACGGGGATGGTGAGGCGAGATGCGGGACCAGGAGCTCGGCTGGCGACTGCGCAACGGTCTGCTGAACGAGTTGGACCGGCGGAAGCTTCTGAGCGTGGCCTCTGCGGCTGCAGCCGCGCTGGTGTTCGGCAAAGGCCCTTACACCACCCGGACACGGGACACCCTGCGGTTTACCGACTACCCCTTCAAACTCGGCGTCGCGTCCGGCGACCCGACTCCCGACGGCGTGGTGCTGTGGACCCGGTTGGCACCTGACCCACTCGACGTGACCGGTGCGGGCGGCATGCCGGACGTGCGGGTTCCGGTCCGCTGGCAGGTCGCCGAAGACGAAGACTTCCGCCGAGTCGTACGTTCCGGCACGGCGTCCGCATACCCCGAGCTCGCGCACTCCGTGCACGTCGAGGTCTCGGGACTGCGACCCGACCGGTGGTACTACTACCGGTTCCGTGTCGGCAACGAGATGAGCCCGGTCGGCCGAACGAGAACGTTGCCTGCGCCTGGAGCGTCTCCGCAACAGCTGCGGTTCGCGTTCGCGTCGTGTCAGGGCTACCCCGACGGGTACTACACGGCGTACCGCCATATGGTGAGCGAAGACCTCGACCTGGTCGTCCACCTGGGTGACTACATCTACGAGTACGGCATCCCTTCCAACGGCGGTTACCGCAACCAACCCGATCCACTGCCCGACTATCTCATCACCGAACCGATCACCTTGGATCGTTACCGACTCCAGTACGCCGTCTACAAGAGCGATCCGGACCTGCAAGCCGCGCACCTCGCTTTCCCCTGGGTGGTGACGACGGACGACCACGAGGTCGAGAACAACTACGCCGGTTTGACACCGGAAGCGAGCAGTCAGACGCCAACCCTCGAAGAGTTCCTCGTCCGTCGTGCCAACGCCTATCGGGCGTACTACGAACACATGCCACTGCGGCGCAGCTCCATGCCGAACGGGCCGGACATGCGACTCTATCGTCGACTGCGGTTCGGCTCACTGGCGGAGTTCAATGTGCTGGACACCCGGCAGTATCGTGACGACCAGGCAGCCGGAGATGGGACTGATCCGCCGAACCCGGAGAGCCTCGACCCGCGGCGCACACTTGTCGGCGCCGAGCAGGAGGCATGGCTGTTGGATGGCCTGGCGGCGTCGGACGCGACGTGGAACGTCATCGCCCAGCAGGTGTTCATGGCGCAACGTGATTTCGCTGAGGGCGAGGACAAGCTGTTCAGCATGGACGCCTGGGATGGATACGCGCCGAACCGGGACCGGATCCTTGGCGCCATCGCGGACGGCGAGATCGCCAATCCCGTGGTCATCACCGGCGACGTCCACGCCAACTACGCCAACGACCTGAAGACCGACTTCGACGATCCGAACTCACAGACCATCGGTGTCGAATTCGTCGGTACCTCCATCGCCTCCGGCCGTGACGGCGCGGACAGCACTCCGACGGGCGAGCTGATCCTCGCCGAGAACCCGCATATCAAGTTCTTCAACGGTCAACGAGGATACGTACGTTGCACCGTGACACCTGACCTGTGGCGAGCCGACTACCGGGTCGTGCCGTATATCACCCAGCCAGGCGCTGACATCTACACCAGGGCGAGCTTCGTCACCGAAGCAGGAAACCCCGGCCTTCAAATCGTCGACGAGAACGCCGTGCCGTCGCGGCCGGAGTCGAGCTTCGAGACGGAGGAAGAGCGCCGGGTCAGGGACCTGCGTCTTGGTCGCGGTCCGACCGCATGACCGTTGCCGGTCGACGCTCACCAGGTGCCAACCAGCAAAGGAGCCACCAGCATGCTCGACGATCTTCGCCGTTCTGCTCCGCGTTCGCCCGCAAAGGCTCGCGTGTCAGGCCGCGCGCTGGTTGCCGCGACGCTCACCAGCCTGCTCGTTGCAACCGTCCCGTCCATCGCCGCATCGCCGGCGGCATATGGCGCTGCCGGACCGACGACCGCTGCGGTGAACCAGGCTCGGCCATCGATCGTGCTGTCCTCACAGCCGGACAGTCTGACGACTCGGCAATGCCTGACCGAGACCCTGAAAGTCGGCATCACGAATCAGTCGGCCGAGTCGACGTTCGTCAACCTGTCGATCAGCCCGGACGAACCGATCTGGACTGCCAACCCGCGTATCTCCACCTACGTTCCTGCGAACAGCACCGTCACGGTTTCCATCCAGATCTACGTACCGGAAGATGCAGCAGACGGCGACTACACGGTGCGGATGCAAGCGACTCCGACAGCGTTCGGCGCGGCACCTCGCTCCCGCCTCGCCGTACCGGTCACGGTGTCCGCGCCCGCCGGTCGGCGCTGCATCCCACGAAGCGCCATGACGGTCACCGCCTCGAGTGCCCAGGAGCCGGAGAACGCGCCCGCCAAGGCCATCGACGGCGCCACGGCCACGATCTGGCACGCGCAGTACCGCCCGGAGCGCACCTTCCTGCCGCAATGGATCACGTTCGACCTGGGCGGAAGCTATGACGTGGCGGAGCTGTGGTACCAGCCTCGCGTCGACGGCAACCTCAACGGCACGATCATGGAGTACACCGTCCTCGCCAGCACCGATGGGACGAACTTCACCGAGGTCACGGCAGGCACCTGGGCTCGCGACGCGACGCGGAAGATTGTCGAGTTCAACGCACCGGGTGCGCGCTACATCCGCCTGCTGGCAACCGAGGGTGTCTCCGACTACGCCTCAGCGGCAGAGATCGCGCTCTTCGGACGCTCGAGCTCCGGGTAGGCCTCAGGCTGCTCACCCGTACCGCGGTCATCCGCTGACGATCGGCGCGCTGCAGGCGTAGCGCGCAGGCGTACGAGCCCGTGACGAGGGTGTGATTTCCTGTAGGCATGGACGTGCCGGCGGACTCCTCGTCACGGTTGCTCGTCGCGCTGTATGGCCCTACGTCGTCAGGCAAGACGCGGCTCTCGATCGATCTTTGTCTGCGACTGCTCCCGATCATCGAGCCCGTCGTCATCTCCGCCGACTCCCGGCAGGTCTACCGGTACATGGACATCGGCACGAGCAAGACCACCGTCGACGAGATGCAGGGAATCCGGCACGAGATGATCTCGGTGGCCGATCCGGCGCGGAAGTTCGAGCTCGAGTCGTACGTCCGCGAGGCTCGCCGGCATATCGAGCAGTGCTGGTCTGCCGGGCAGCTGCCGATCATTGTGGGCGGCACAGTGGTCTACGTAAAGTCCCTCCTGGAGAACTGGGAAGTGGACCGGGCCGCCGCGATGCGCGAGACCCTTCGTCGCGACTTTCCCCGCGGCATGGCCCAGGACGCCTACCAGACATTGCGCAGGCTGGACCGCAAGCTCGCCGCCCGCATCCACCCGAACAACTATGACGTCGTGATCAATGCACTGGCTCGCGTCATGTCGGATTCGGCGGCGGCTAGTGGTCCACACGAGAAGGTGCGAACCCTTGTGTTCGGCCTCGACCGCCCGGCTCGCGAGCTGGACGCCCGAGTTGCCCAGACGTTCGATCGGCAGATACAGACCGGGCTTCTCGATGAAGTCCTCGACCTGAACTCCCGCTATGACCTCGACGACGAGCTGCGGCGACGTGGCAAGCGCACTCGTAACCAGGTGTTGCACACCCACGGCTACCGGGAGTTCTGGGAGCTCGCGCTGGAACGTCAAAAGTCCGTGCGTTCCCTGAACGCTTCCGATCTCTCGATCGTTCGGCAGCGGGTCGTCGACCACATCCAGGCTTACACGAGACGCCAACGAGGAGCTTTTCGGAAGCTACGGGGTGTTCGGATGATCCGCACAGCCGACCGAGCGCATCAGCTGGTGCGTGCCGCCCTGCGGTGACCCGGCTATGCTCCCGCCTTTGACACACAGCATTGCCTGGTGATTGACACCACGTCGACATTGGGCGGGCCTAGCCGCACATTCCGCGCTGCCAGATGCGTTTCGGCTTGCGGTCGGATAGCACCGCAGGCGGAGGAGGAGTCCGCCGTGGTCCGCATAGGCGTCATCTGCCTCAAGGACTGGAGACGCGCAGCAGAGTTCTGGTCACGTGCCCTTGGGCAGATTTCGTCGTCATACGGGACACCGAGGCAATCTCTTCTGCGTACTCGACCACGATTGACTGTCGCCCCGATCAATGCCTTCGCAAGCCGTGCCGCCCATCTTCCCAGCTACCAACTACTTGTGCAGCTGCTTCAGCTATCACGATTCTTCAAGACCCGATCGGGGAAGTTCAGGCCAATCATCACATCCTTGCCGAGATTTTGCTTAATGAGATATACGAGTCGAGGCCCATCGATAAGCTCTACCCGGCCATTCTCCCGAGCCTTGGCTTCCGCCTTTGCGGTAAACCACGAAGTGGTGACGAGGATGCCCTTGCCAGCTCGCTTCTCGTCCATGGTGCCGACAAGCTCACGGATGTGACTCGGTCCGATCACCGCCCGATAGCGTTTGGCTTGTACGACCGCGAGGCCTCCAACTAGGGCTGTTTTGTTTATGACAACACCATCAACACCATCGTCGTTGCTCCGCGTGGTAGTCCATCCTTCAAACTCTGGATATGCCTCGAAGACTTGACGGATCAAATGTTCGAAATTTTCAGGAGACATATCCAGCAAGTCTGGCCGGGAGTCCAGGGATGACACCGCATCGAGCCCCTCCACGAAGGAGAACTTGGTGAGTTCGAAGTCGAGTACGGGTTGAACCCCTTCAAGGGCGTACGGGTGATGAGTGATGATTGCTTGCAGACGCTTCAAGCATGCTTCCGGTTTCACTTGGTCGAGCACCAGATCGGCGAATTCCGCTCGATCAACAACAACACTGATCAAACATGGGTACTCCCGCTTACCGGTCGCGGGGTCGATGGCAGTGACATGCCCATTGAAGCCGACCCTTTGGAGAGACGGGTCCGCATCGAAGAGATCGCGGATGCAGAGTAATGTGAGCTGGGATATCACGGATCGATAGAGCTCGTCAAACTCCTTCTTAGGCCTGGGGTACTCTTTAATTTCATCGCGGGCTCTGACGTACTTGTATTCTCGCGCCGCCGGAACTACATCGGCCTGCGGGAGCTCGAACTGAACTAGCAGGAGTTCTTGAGGAGGACCACTGTAGGTAACATCTGCCGCGTACGGAAATCCCGCCGGCCGCGGCATCGCCTTCAACACCCTTCGGGCATAATTCTCGACGGCATTTCGTTCTCGCGCTTTGAAGCCTTCCTCTTCAGCCGCGATCAGGCGGTTGTAGGACTCCGTCTCGGCCCGCGCTCGGGCTACCTCCTCAGAGTGGCGACGGCGCATAGCGACGACCTTCCGCTGCCGCTCGGCCTCAGCCTTCTCCCAGGCCTGTGTCGCCTGTTGGAAGTCGCGCTCACGCCGGGCCTTCTCCTCCTCATATCTCCGGATTCCTCCGAAGATACTCTTCAGTAGACCAGGCGGTGCGGGCTCGAAGTCTTCCCAGCGAGGCTTCGGTGGGGGCTCGGCAAGGTGTCCGAGGTCCAACGGAGGCTCGATATACACCCGCTTCATGTCTTCAAAACTCAACTTGGCCGAGCGCCTCAGCCCGTCAGACAAGATCGAGTTGAGGGCCTTGACCCTATGCTCAACTCCTCGGGTCCGCTGCTCGGCCTCCGCGGTCCGCCTCGCGATATGACGCTGCTTTGCCTCCTGCTCCGCCTTCCTCTTCTCTGCCGCAGCGCGTTTCTTAGCCTGTTCGCGAGCTCGCTGTTCCTGCAGGAGCTCGCGTTGCCGCCTGGCTACCGGGTCATACGATCGCCCTGCCATTAGTCACCACCCCGGGACGAACAGTGACCGCTCCTGCGGTCAGGGTAGATCACGAACGCCCCCTACGCGAGAGGCTAGGGAAAGCGACATAGCCGTCGAGGTCTCCGCCGGCCGGCCCATCAGAAGGCGCAGCCACGATGCACTCGGCCACGTCAGTACCCCGATCAGCTGCGCGGAAGCCCGATTGTCGGTGTCGTCTGGCAGGCTCGCTGTATGGACGACGGTGAGCTGATCGACGTAGGAGACGTGACGTTGTTTTCCGCCAGCTCGGAAAGCGTCGGCGCAACCAACCATCGTTGCTCGTCGTCCATGGGGGACCGGATGTCGGCCACAGCTACCTGTTGCCCGGTTTCGAGCCTTTGGCCCTCGACCATCACGTGGTGCTCTTCGACTTCCGCGGCTGTGGACGGAGCACCCGCGGCCTTCCCGAGGAGGCGCTGCAGCCGGAGTATGTCGTAGAGGATGCCCGCCGGCTGGTCGACATCCTCGAGCTGGGCCAGGTGGACCTGCTCGGCTTCTCGGCCGGTGGGCGCGCTGCCGTCCAGTTCGTCGACAAGCACCCTGATCTGGTACGCAAGCTCGTCATGGCGTCCACCTCGGTGTACAGCCGGGCGGACAGCGAGGCGAACTTGGAGCACTGGGACGAGTACCAACGCCGGCGCCGGATCGAGGAGGCCCACAAGGGAGCGCTTCGGAAGTCGACGCTCTCGGTCTGGGACCTGGATCTCGCGCCTGCGTATCTTCGCCTGCTGGAAGGCCTCGACGAGGGCGACTGGAGCTATGAGGCGTACCTCGCCGGCCGGATGCATCCATGGTTCACCGGCGATCCGGAGGCGATCCTGCGAGGCTGGGGGAAGCCGATCCTCATCTTGCACGGTGACAAGGACATGGACTTCCCGGTCCAGCTAGCCGAACGCCTGCACACCGCCCTTCCGAACAGCACGCTCGTGACCATCGAGAACACCGGTCACATGTGTCACTTCGAGAAGCCCGCTCTATGGTCCCAGCACATTCGAGAGTTCCTGGCCAGTGAGGAGCTCTGAGATGGCACAACGGAGGTGGCCGGTAACGTCCGACGACTCCGACTTCGATCCGTATCTGGGTCGGCCGACCTGCCACCAGCGTGGCACTGTCCAGGCGATTCATCGAGATGGCTCTGGCATGCGGTGAGCCCACGTTCGAGCTCCAGAGCGGGCCCGTGGTGTTGCGTGGCACGCGCCGGATCTTCGGCGCCATCACAGCCACCGATCGCGGGTTGACCGGTTACCTCGTTCTCCCACGCCGACTTGATGATCGGCGCATTCGGAAGGTGGACCCACTCACGAAGCGCCTCTTCATGAATCGGTTCCTTCTCACGTCCACGTCCGACCTCGACGAGTCGTTCGCGGAGTGGCTGTATGAGGCCTCGCAGGTCGGCAACGGCGAACGCCGAACCACGGGCTGACGCGATGTCGATGCTCCGGGCAACGTTTTGAGCGTCACGGCCGTACGCAGTGAAGTGGATGCCCAACCCAATCCCGAATTTCTGGTGCAATCCCGCTGCTCGCCGTAGGGTCGGCGGCATGATGGATCCAGATAACTGGAGCAGGCACTCGCCCTACTCTGATCCCGGCAGACACGCCGCACTGCTGGAGGCCGTGCCCACCGACATACCGAGCCTGTCGGAAGTGGCCCGGAACATCATCGTCCACTACCGCGGCTCTGGCCTGGAGCTTCCTTCGTACAGCCGGAACGACATCGACAGTCGATGGCTGTCGACCATTCTGGACATCGATCAGAAGCGCCACCCCAAACCACTCGCCGAGCATCGCGAAGCTACCGAGCGAGTTCAGGGATGCTGCCGCGACCACACGTTGTTCTGCGTCGGGGTCTTACGTCAGCACGGCATTCCGGCACGGTCCCTCGTCGGCTTCGCAGGCTACTTGCGGCCGGGCTACAACCACGATCACGTGATCGTGCAGACCTACGACAGAAAGACCCAACGCTGGGTGCGATTCGACCCCGAGATCGCCGAGCCGACCGAGGCACTGCCAACGCCGCACGACATTCCGGCTGGACCCGACGCTCCGTTCCGCACGGCCGCAGAGGTGTGGAAGGGCTGCCGCGCCGGAGCGCTTGACCCGGACCTGTTCGGTGCTGGACCCGGGCAAGAGTTCGGCGGACTGTGGTTCATCCACAACTACGTCCTGATACAACTCGCCCACCGGTACGGCGACGAGCTGCTGCTCTGGGACGCCTGGGGTGCGATGTGCTTGCCAGACGGACCTGACGACGCATCCATGGCCCTCGTCGACGACATTGCCGAGCACCTCATCGCGGTCGAGTCGGCCGCGTCGCCTGCGGAAGCGGCCCGGTTGGATGGTCTGTTGCGCAAGCGGTACGAGGATGACGAGCGACTGCACCCCGGCACGACCGTGACGCAGTATTCCCCGTACGGTGATCCACCACGGACCGTGCCGATCGCACAGAGCCCAGCTCAGTAATACGGAAGCCGTCGCCTCCAGCCTTTTCGACGCTCAGTCTGCGAGCGAGATGCCTTCCGAGGCGTTTCGTACCCACCAGGCGCATACCTAGCACAGGAAGAGGCGAATCGCCGACGTTGCGTGGTCATCTCCGGTTTGTCGCTAGGACCGGGCTGGCGTGTGCAGCATGCGAAATCGTGACGGCGGGATCCCGAACTGCGTGGTGAACGCCTGTCGCAGCGCCTCAGCCGAGGTGAACCCACACCGGCGAGCAATTGCCGTCAGTGGTTCGCGCGTGCCGACCAGCAGCCGAGAAGCGGCTTCGAGCCGGGCCTCGCGTACGAATCGTCCAGGCGTACGGCCCATGTGCTCGGTGAAGAGCCGGCTCAGGTGGCGTTCACTGACACCGACCAACGCAGCCAGGCTCGTGGTGCTGAGGTCGGCATCGAGGTGGCCAACCACATAGTCGACCACTCGGCGGACCAGCGCCTGTTCCGGACGTGGGATCTGGTTGAACATGCTCATCTGGGCTTGGTTGCCGGGGCGTTGCAGGTAGGTGACCATGCCCATCGCCACCCAACGGGCAATCTCGGCTCCGTGATCCTCCTCGATGAACGCCAAGGTGAGATCCAGTGACGCCGTGACACCGCCAGACGTGGCCACATTCCCTTCCCTGATGTAGATCGGCGCCGCGTCCACGCACACGTTCGGAAAGCGTTCGGCCAGCCGCTGGGCATAGAACCAGTGCGTCGTGGCTCGGCGTCCATCCAGCAGGCCAGCGGCCGCCAACACCGTGGCGCCGGTGCACACCGACGCGACACGTCGCGACGATGCGGCGACCCGCCGCACCTGACTGACGAGCCGGGAGTTGGCTGCCGCAGCTTCGTGTCCCAACCCACCGGAGATGATGAGCGTGTCGATCGCACCGGAGATGTCGTCGAGCTTTCCCTGTCCGCGCAGCTCCAGGCCTGAGTCGCTGCGGACCGGCCGGCCTCCCGGCGTGGTGAAGACGACCTGGTACGACGGTTCTGCGCCGAGCCGGTTGGCGTACTCGAACCCACTCGTCACACAGGCGACGTCGATGAGCTCGATCCCGTCGTACCCGACGACCACGATGAGCGGCGTGTCCATCCGGCCAGCGTAAGGCAGGTCAGGGCGTGTCTGGCGGACAGGAATCCCAGGAAAACGGACACCGGGTGGGACAGCGACTTCGCCTGGCGCCGCTGCGCGGAGATTCTCGTACCTGCCGACAGACGCCGGCTCCTGTTAGGCAGGACCTCGGATGGCACTGGGCAATCCAGGCTCACCGCCCGACAGACGTCGGCTCACAACTTCTGTACGCCGATCGGAGATCGATGACCATGACAACCTCGTCCGATCCGACGACCCACGTTTCGGCGCCGGTGGCGACAACCGGGCGCCACGTCATTACCAGGCGTACCGCAGTGCGCAGGTTCGCGCTGCACTACCTCGGCATGGTGGTGGCGATGACGCTCGGCATGGTCGTGCTAGGCCCCCTGGAGTCATTGCTGGCACGCGGGCTGGGACGTCCGGAGGTGCTGAACGGCACGATGATCAGCATGCTGGTGATGGCGCTGAACATGACGGTTGCGATGGTGGCCTGGATGCGCTTCCGTCGCCACGAGTGGCGGCCGATCGTCGAGATGTGCGCCGGGATGGATGTGCCGTTCCTTTTGGTGCTGGTGCCCTTCTGGCTCGGCCTGATCGGCGAGATGGCGCTGATGGTGGTGGGCCACACGGTGATGTTCCTGGGCATGTTCGCCGTGATGCTCGCCCGCCGGCAGGAGTACGTCCGCCACCGCCACTGATCGGCGACTCCGTGACCCGAATGAAGGTAGCCATGCAGATCGCCATCGTCCTCTATCCAGGCGTCACTGCACTGGACGCGATCGGACCGTACGAAGTCCTGCGGCTCTTGCCAGACGCCGACGTCCGTTTCGTTGGCGCCGAACCCGGGCCGGTCGTTGCCGATGGCAACGTACTTCTCCTCGGCGTCACCCACACCTATGCGGAGACTCCCGCGCCAGACATCGTGCTGGTTCCCGGCTCGACGCCACGAACCGCCACGATGATGGCCGACCGCCAGCTGATCAGCTGGCTGCAGACCGTGCACCAGACCACGCGATGGACGACCTCGGTGTGCAGCGGTGCGATGATCCTTGCCAGTGCAGGCATTCTCGGCGGGCTCCGGGCGACCACGCATTGGTACGTGCAATCCGGACTGGCGGCTCTGGGAGCCAAACCTCGGCGTGAGGAAAGGGTTGTACGGCAAGGAAAGGTCGCGACTGCGGCTGGTGTTTCGGCCGGTATCGACCTCGCCTTGTGGCTTGCGGGTGAGATCGCCGGTCGTGAGCATGCGGAGACGATCCAGCTGCTGATCGAGTACGACCCGCAACCTCCGTTCGATTCTGGTCATGCAAGCAAAGCCAGCCCACCCGTCATCGACGCAGCGAAGACATTGCTCCGCAAGAACGCGCTCAATTTCAGCGAGATACGGGCGTACCCCACGATCGCCTGGCGGAGAACGATCGACGCATTCCGCAAACGACAAGGCCTGCACGACCAGGGCTGAGAGCACGTCCTGACCGGAAGTTCACGACAACTTCACTGACGTTGTCGAGGTTTATGTAAAGCCGCGGTCCAGCGGCGTACGACATGGCCACGAGGAGCTCAGAGGAAGACGGAGATCGCCGTAAGGGAGCCAGGGCAACGAGTGGACGGAGTTCGCCGTACTCCCCACCGACCCCGGCGAGTGGCAGGCATGGCTGTCGGACTCCGCGCAGCGGGTCGTGAATGCGTTCTCCACGCTCGACGCACCCGTGTTCAACGCCGCAGGGGACGAGCGGGCCGGCGTGGAGTTCTGGATGTCCAGTGTCCTCAACGAGACGGTCGTCCACGGTTTCGACGCCGCCAACGCGGCTGGGCGACCGGTCGACATCGACGCCGACATCGCAGCACCGCTCATCAGCAACCACTTCGCGATGCTCACCGCCCACCCGTGACAGATGCAGCGGCCGGAGTCCGCCAATGCCATCCGGGGCACCGGGCAAACTTTGCAGTGGGCGGCCACCGACACCGCCGCCGATGCGCGCACTTGGCTCGTCGAACGGCGACCCGACGGGGCACGATGGCGGCGTGGAACCCAGCCAGCCGATGTGACGGTGAGCGGCCCGGCACAATCCCTGCTGCTTGCGCTGACCCGACGACTCGCGGTCGCCGGCCGCGAAGCCGCCACCATCGGCATCGAGGACGACATCGACCTGGCCCAGCACTGGCTCGACAACACCGCCCACGTCGCCGACTGATCACCGGCACGGACCCACTCCGACGAGAACCATCAGCTCAACACCGGTGGCAAACCACCCGACGGCGAATAGTCGGTGCGTCTGCAACGAAAGATCCACACGACCGGGACTAAGCGTGTTCTGACAAGAAGTCGTAAGGCCGTCCTTCGGAGTCCGTGGCCGTTGCCGTATGACCGAAGTTGACCGAGAACTGGGACGTGCTTGCCGGTAGCGCCAGATCATAGGCACGAGGCCGCACACGTGGTCGACTCGTTGGGGGAGAGAACGCATGGCCCGTGCGCGCTACAAGACCAGTGAGCTGATGAGGGTGGGGACTGCGCACCTCCCGGAGATCGCCCGCAACGTCGGCGACGCCCTCAGGTACCTCAGTGACGCCAATGCTCTGGCCGGGCAGGTGTTCGCCGGGAAGTTCGTGGCCAAACTGGCGTGGTTGACGGTCGCAGAAGATTCCGAGGGCATTGTGGAGCGTACGGCGACGGCGGTTCGCGAGTCCGCTGATGCCATGGTGGTAGCGGCCACAAGGTACGCCCAGGCCGAGGAAATCAACATGCGACTGCCCTGGGAAGCCTACGGGGGTACGGGATGGGAGGGCTCGGAATGAGCGACGGGCTCGGGAGCGGCTTGGGGGCAGGTATAGCCGCTGGTACGCCATGGGATCCAGTTGCCAAGGCCGACGAGATCTACGCCGCGTTTGAAAGAAAGTGCATGGAACAGCCTTTGACGTGGGGCAGGACGCTCACCATCATCGGCTCGGGTATGGCGGGCGCTGAGCTTGCCAATGCATACAGGCCCGAAAGGTTCCGAGCGGCGTTCGAGCCTTGGGTCGACGGAGATCCCAACGCCGCGAGCGCGATGTACGACCTGCTCGGAAAAGCTCTTGACGCATACGAACGCGACCAAGGCGACCCGATCACCGACGTTCGTCTCGCCGTGAACGGATGGACAGGCCACGCCGCGAGGGAATTCAAAGACTACTTTGGTGAGCTCGAGACCGCTCTGCTCCTGCAGAAGGACCTCATCAGGACGCTGCAGAACATCGTCAGGGCCCAACACGACCTGATGGTGAAGGCGCGTGACGATCTCCTGACCATTGCCGACGGGACGCTGCAGGCCATGGAGAGCGTCGAACCGTCCGGCGGTGTGAGTCCATGGGCCGCGGTCTTTACAGCGGTTGGAGTGGTCGCCGGCGTGATAGCCGCTATCCCGAGTGCGGGAACGTCGTTGACCGTGACGGCCGCCTCGGTTTCGGGGCTTTCGGGTGTGGCGGCGTCCGGCCTCGCAACAGTTCAGGGCACTGGGCCGACGGGTGCCACGGTCGCCGGCACCGATCCGTTCGAAATTGCCGACTCGATGTTCAAGGCGCTGGAAGACCTCGACGAGGCGGTCTCATTGGAAACCCGGAAGCTCACTGCATCGCTCAACGGGATGCTCCAGTGGCTCGACGACCCCAGCAACCTCAGGGAGATCCTGCCGAGACGGCCCGAGCTACCCGTGGGGCCCAGCACGTTCCATCTGCCTGGGGACGGCCACGGCAGGCGATGAGAGCCGATGACGTCGTGGCTGGCCGATGCCGATGGGCCGCCACGAGGAACACTGTCTGGCCTTTGACCTCTTGCGACTGGCTATGAGATAGGTCAACGCGCTCTCAGTGGCGGTGCCACCAGAAGGCCGCCGCAAAAGGCTCGGTCGACGCGCAACCTGGCCGATGCGCCTCGCATCCCTTGGGGCAGGAAGAAACCCTGAGGAGACCGCCTTGAATGACGCAGACGCCGAGTTCAGCGCGTACGTCGCGGCACGGCAGAAGGCGCTCGTGAGGACCGCCTACCTCCTTACTGGCGACCAGCATAGCGCCGAAGACCTGGTGCAGACCGCACTCGCTCGTACGTACGCCTCATGGCACAAGATCAAAGACAAGGGCGCGGTCGACGCCTACGTGCGCCGCGCGATAGTCAACGAACACAAGGGGTGGTGGCGACGCGCATGGCGTCGGCTCGAGCGCTCGAGCGCCGAGGTGCCAGAACCCACCGGCCAGAGTGTCCCTGATCACGCCGCAACGAGCGCTGACCGGGAGCACCTGTGGGAGCTCGTCCTCACACTGCCGCCACGACAACGTGCCGCGGTCGTCCTCCGCTACTTCGAGGACCTGAGCGAGGCCGAGACCGCGAAAGCGCTCGGCTGCTCCGTCGGCACCGTCAAGAGCCAGACCAGTCGAGCGCTCGCCAGCCTGCGCCGCCAGCTCGACGATGCCGCGGCGACCTCCTCGGCCGTCGCCACGGAAGGAGCATCATGACCAGCCAACTCGAAGAACAACTCGCCGAGGCACTTCACCGGCAAGCAGGCCGGGTGACGCAGACTGGCGACCTCGCACCGGGCGCCTTCCGGCTGGGACGCCGGATGCGTTGGCGCCGGCGTGCTGGGACCGCACTCGCTGGGGTCGCAGCGCTGGCCTTGCTCGTGCCGCTGGGCCTCACGGCCGTCGACAACTACGGGAAGCAGTCCAAGATCGAACCCGCGGTGACTCCCACCAGCTCGCCGAGGGAGGAGCCGACACGGGAGCCCTCACCCGACACTCAGCGCAAGCCAGCCAAGCCGGCGCGGGTGACCCTCGACTTCGACCAGCTCGAAGTCGGCGAGGCACCGAAGGTGCCGTGGCTGGATCGCGAGGGCGTGATCCACGACGGTGAGCGAACCGTTCAGGTCGGTGGAGGCCTCAAGCCCACCGGGTTCCGACCCATCGCCAATGGATACGTGGTAGAGGCTAAGGGCCAGATTGCCCTGATCAGCAATGACGGGTCTGTCGTCGTCAGCAGACCAGGCAACGGCGCAGTGGTCTCCCGCGACCGCCAACGTATCGCTTGGGTCGCGGGACTCAACGCGACGAAGCGCCCCGTCGTCGTCTACTCGGCGACAGGCGAGCTGCTTGCGGAGGCGAACCTTGGCGCAGATCACGTCGTCGGGTTCATAGGCGGCTCGGTGCTCTTCGACCGCCCACCGGCCGACCCGCCCGGTACCGGTGATCCGTACCTCTGGAATCCGGAGACTGGCGATGTCTCGAGGTGGGGAGAGTCCGTAGGTAGCGGTCCAGTGTCTCGGAGCGGACGAGTGGCGGCCGTGATCCTCGATGAAGTCCGCCCAACGCCAGAAGCCCAGGACCTGGTTCCTTGCATGGCGATCGTCGAGACAACCGAGATGCGCGAGCAATGGCGTGGCCGTTGCGGAGTTCTCGTCGAGGGCTTCTCGCCTGACGAGCGTTACGCAAGAACTCGGGTGATTCCCGCCATGGGGACCATGGAGTACACGTTCCTCGACATCAACGCCGACCGGCCAGTGCTCACAGTCTCGGCAGACCGCATGGAAACTGTCGTCTGGGAGTCCGCGGACACGTTCCTCGTCCAGGCATGGGACGGCAGGCGGGCATCGGTGGTTCGCTGCAACCTGAGCGGAGAGTGTGAGCTTGCGCTCGAACCGATCGAGGTCGGGAACGGTACCGCTCCTTATCGCCTCTGAGCGAAGCGACCCGTGAAACTCTGCCGGGGGTCGTCAGCAGACGACCCCCGGCGTCCATTCGCGTCAGATTTCAGCAGCCGTCACGACGAGGTACGCGGCACTGGCCTACGTGCCTCCTAGCGAGTCCCTGGGGCCTAGGCGATCGGGTCGCCCGGCTGTGCACCATCGTCAGGTTTGAGCAGCCGCACCGTGCCGGTGTTGTCGATGGCGCCGAGCACGAGGCACTCGCTCACGAATCCCGCGATCCGCTTGGGGCCGAGGTTGACCGCGCAGACGACGAGTCGACCCATGAGCTCCTCGACCGAGTAGTGGGTGATCTGGGCGCTCGACTGGCGCTCGCCGAGCGGACCGAAGTCGATACGAAGCTTCCAGGCCGGCTTGCGTGCCTCGGGAAACTCTTGGACGGCTACGATCCGGCCAACGCGCATGTCCAGCGCGGCGAAGGACTCGGGTGCGTCAGGCTTCGCGGCAATCACATTCGGCAAGCCTAGAGCGACCTGCTAAGTGGCGAACGGGTGAGGTTGGCGTCCTCGTAGCCGTGAAAACTAGGCGATGACGGCGGCACCACGTCGTGGGTGGGAGATGGGCTGATCAGCGATGCCGTACCGCTTCTCGACCGAGCGCGTCGACTACTCGGACTTCGCCAGCGGGCGGGTCTTCCACAGCCTGCCCGGGCGCACCGCGTTCCCCGTCAGGCTGGCCGACGAGCTGTTCCAGCGTTGCCAGGCCCGCCGACCGGCCGCCGTACGAGATCATCCGGTCGTCCTCTACGACCCGTGCTGCGGCGGCGCCTCGCTGCTGTGCTCGCTGGCACTCCTGCACTGGACGTCGATTGCGCAGATCGTGGCCTCGGATGCCGACCAGGAGGCTGTGGCCCTGGCGACGCGCAACCTTGCCCTGCTCACGCCCCATGGCCTGGCCGAACGGCGCCTCGAGCTGACAGCACTTCACGCGAAGTACGGCAGAGCCTCGCACGCCGAGGCCCTCGCGAGTCTCGACCGGCTCGCGGCACGCGTACGTGATCTCAGCCACGACCACCCGCTCCCGACCCAGCTGTTCCAGGCCAACGCGCTGAACGAGACCGACCTCACCGCCCACCTCGAGCCGGAGAGCATCGACGTCGCCATCGCGGACGTGCCGTACGGCCAGCACTCCAGGTGGCTGGTCGACCGGGGCCAAGGAGCGACGCCGGACCCTTCAGGACCTCCGCCGGTCTGGCAGCTCCTCGACACGATCCGGCCGTTCCTGGCCGTCGACGCGGTGGTCGCCATCGTGAGCGACAAGTCCCAGCGAGCCCGCCATGAACGATACGTACCGGCCGGGACATTCCAGATCGGGAAGCGCCGCGTGAGCCTGCTGACGCTCGCGTGACCATCACAGCACAAGGCCCAGGCGAGCTGATCATGGCTCTCACCTGGGCTCATCCTGGAGCGGGTGACGGGAATCGAACCCGCACTATCAGCTTGGGAAGCTGACGTTCTGCCATTGAACTACACCCGCCGGCGAAGAGCCGACCGGGCGCACATCGTCCCGGACGACCGAGCCAGAATACTACCCCCTCCTAGCCGATTCGATAGGTTGCCAGGGTGCTCCTCTCCGACCGCGACATCCGAGTCGAGCTCGACAAGGGCCGCGTCGTGCTCGAGCCGTACGACCCTGCCATGATCCAGCCGTCCAGCGTCGACGTGCGGATGGATCGCTACTTCCGCGTCTTCGAGAACCACCGGTACCCGCACATCGATCCGGCTGAGGAGCAGCCTGACCTGACGCGGCTCGTGGAGTGCGAGCCGGATGAGGCGTTCATCCTCCACCCCGGCGAGTTCGTCCTGGCGTCGACGTACGAGAGGGTCACCCTCCCCGCCGACATCGCGGCGCGCCTGGAGGGCAAGTCCAGTCTCGGCCGGCTCGGTCTTCTCACCCATTCCACAGCGGGTTGGATCGATCCGGGATTTTCCGGACATGTCACCCTGGAGCTGTCCAACGTGGCCACGTTGCCGATCAAGCTCTGGCCGGGCATGAAGATCGGCCAGCTGTGCTTCTTCCGACTCTCGTCGCCAGCCGAGCACCCGTACGGCTCTCCCGAGTACGGCTCGCGGTACCAGGGCCAACGAGGGCCCACACCCTCCAAGTCGTACCGCAACTTCTACCGCGCCGACGTCTGACCGACCCGCCCACCATGCGGCCGTGACCGCCCCACGGCCACGCCCAGCCCAGACCACGACTGGAGCCCAGCCATGATCCGCAGGGATCCGAATGCGGAGCCGCGACGCCCGCCGCGCGGGGCGTTGCGAACGACGGGTCCGACCGTCGAGCGCTGTCACGAAACTGCCGAGCAGCTGATGCTGCCGTGCCGCGGGCTGTCCCGCGTAGCGAGTTCTGGACGACGAGCCGAGCAGTGGTGCCCGTCTCGTCGCGTCGGCGTGCCCTTGGAGAAGGTCGAAAATGAAGGGTGGCCCGAATGAAGGGTGACATGGAAGACACGCAAGACCGTACGGCGACCTCCGAGTGCCTGATCGGCGAGGCGGCACCGCCGGCTCTGCATGTCATGTCGTTCAACGTCCGGGTGGGCAGCGATGGCCTTCCCGACCCGTGGCCTGATCGCCGAGCAGCCGCCGCCACCGTGATCAACGACGAACGGCCCACCGTCATCGGCACGCAGGAAGGGCTCTACCCCCAGCTCCGCGACCTGGCCTCCGACATCCCGTCGTCATACGACTGGATCGGAATCGGTCGAGAGGGAGGGAGCCGAGGCGAGATCGCGGCCATCTTCTATGACACACGTCGCCTCGAGCCCCGCGAGTTCGACCACTTCTGGTTGTCCGACACCCCATCGGTTGTCGGCTCGGCGACGTGGGGTAACCAGGTCGTCCGCATGGCAACCTGGGTACGCTTCCACGATCGCCGAACCGACCGCGAATTCCTCGTCCTCAACACACATCTCGACCATGCTGTCGAGGGTGCGCGCCGAAAGGGTGCTCAGCTGATCAGTCGGCGTCTTGCCGCCACCTCTGACATCCCGATCATCGTGACGGGAGATTTCAACACCCCCGCCGAGGCGTCAGAGTCCTATCGCACGCTGACGACTGACACCGGTCTGTGTGATACCTGGCTCGCGGCAGAAAAGCGCCTCACTCCTGCATACGCCACGTTTCACGGTTATCAGTCGCCAACGGTCGATGGTGATCGCATCGACTGGATTCTTGTGAGCCCTCATGTACGGGTCACTGCCGCAGCCATCAACACCCGGACATTGGATGGCCGCTGGGCCTCGGATCATTGGCCCGTCCAAGCTCTCATCGAGCTGTGATGCTGTGGTGCCTCACCTGGCTGGATGCCCGTCGCTGCCGTGGCAGGGTGATCGGCTGAACCGGAGTCGGCTCGACATGGTTCGCTACCCGCCGCAACGTTGAGGCAATGGAGCGACGCAGTGCTGTCACACCTGACTGCACCTTCCGTTGCATCACCTCCTGTCGCAGGTGAGCAGCCTGCGCCTCCGCCAGAAGATCGGCATGACGGAGCTTGGCGAGCTCGTACACTGCATGGTGATTCATTACTGTTGTTGTGCCCTTCTCTTCTTCGTACTCCGTAGTGGTTTGTGGCGCAGCGTTTATCGGTTCGACTGGTGCCACGTCGCACCGCGACACGAATCCCGCCACGCCCGTTCACCGCAGTCCATGCCTATCAGTGAGCACGGACAACGGCGACGCCTTTTCCTGCTAGGCCGGTAGTCCCCATCCATGCATTGAGCGTTCGCATGGACCTAGGAATTCCCGCCGTTTTCGCTGGACCCATCAGCAGGTTCCGCGGACGCACATCGCGGGACAGCGAGGAGATGTCGAGTCACGCAGAGCTTTCGCCCCGCCACAGCGACCTAGATGTCGCCGAACCCGAGGTGGTCAAATCCGTGCATCGTCCCCCCAACTTGCCACCGTGTGCAGACCCACTGGACGGGACGTCGCCCCCAGCTCTCACGGTCTCTCGACAGAAACTGTCACCACTTGCTGCCTGGGATTGATGATCGACGTGGTGCCTACATGGGCGTCACGAGGCACCGACCCGAACGTGACGCCAGTAAGTCTACCGTCAGCTACCGGATCACACGACGTAATTTCGCCCGCGCCTACCAACCCTCCAGCAAACGGACGGTGACGTCACATCCACTGGTCGCATCGCCGGCCGGCAGCGCACAGTCACTACCCTCGTGTACGCCACCCGAGCCTGCTGCTGTGGAGGAGTGCCGATGCGAGCTGCAGCGATCGTCGTCTCGACCGTCCTGACCGTGGTGGCCGTGTCGTACGTGATCCGCACCGCCGTCCGCATGGTCGGCGTGATCCGGCTGGGTCAGCCAGCGGTGGGACGCACGGATCAGCCCGGGCAGCGGTGGCGCACCATGCTTCGGGAGACGCTGGGACACACACGGCTTGCCAAGTGGCGGCTCGTGGGGATCTCGCACTGGTTCGTCTTCGTGGGTTTCGGCTTCCTCTTCTTCACCCTGGTCACGGCGTACGGCCAGGTGTACGCGGGCGCGGACTGGGCATTGCCGATCATCGGACACTGGTGGCCGTACGAGATGGCGTCGGAGCTCATCGCGTTCCTGACCCTGCTCGGCATCGTCGTCCTGATCGTGATCCGCCAGCTGGTGCACCCGCGGCGACTGGGAAGATCGTCGAGGTTCAGCGGGTCGACGTTCTGGCAGGCGTACTACGTCGAGTACACGATCGTGGTGATCGCCCTGTGCATCCTCTGCCTCCGCGGTCTGGAGAGTGCGTTGTGGGGCGACGTCGGGCCGAGCCTGCACTACCCCGTGAGCTTTCCGTTGGCCGAATGGTTTTCCGGCCTGAGCGTCGATGCGTTGGCCAACGCGATCTATGCGGTCGCCACCGTGAAGATCGTCGTGTCGATGGCGTGGTTCATCGTGATCGCCGCCAACATCACCATGGGCGTGGCATGGCATCGCTTCACGGCGTTCCCGAACATCTGGTTCCGACGCAACGCCGACGGCGCCGACGCGCTCGGACCGCTCCCGCCGATGTATTCGCGTGGCAAGCCGATCGACTTCGAGGAGCCGAGCGAGGACGACATCTTCGGAGCCGGAGCGGTCGAGCACTTCACGTGGAAAGCGCTGCTCGACTTCACGACCTGCACCGAATGTGGTCGCTGCCAGTCGCAGTGCCCAGCGTGGAACACCGGCAAGCCGTTGTCGCCGAAGAAGCTGGTGATGGACCTGCGCGATCACGCGTACGCCAAGGCACCGTTCCTGCAGACTCCGGAGGACAAGCGTGACGCACTGCCGGAAGCCGTCCGGAAGGAGGCGGAACGCGGTCTCGTCGGCCCGCTGGACCAGGGCTTCGTGATCGATCCCGACGTGTTGTGGTCGTGCACGACCTGCGGGGCCTGTGTCGCGCAATGCCCGGTCGACATCGAGCACGTCGATCACATCGCCGAGATGCGGCGACACCAGGTGCTCGTCGAGTCGGAGTTCCCGAGCGAGCTCAACCAGCTGTACCGCGGCCTGGAGTCCAAGGGCAATCCGTGGAACATGAACCCGTCGTCCCGGCTGGACTGGACGAAGGGACTTCCGTTCAAGGTGCCCGTGCTGGGTGTCGACGTGGACGACCTCGCCAGCGTGGACTACCTGTTCTGGGTGGGGTGCGCCGGCGCGTACGACGACCGGGCGAAGCGCACCACCCGTGCCGTTGCGGAGTTGCTGCATCTCGCCGGGGTCTCGTACGCCGTGCTCGGCGAAGCGGAAACCTGCACCGGCGACCCGGCCCGGCGGTCCGGCAACGAGTTCGTCTACCAGATGCTGGCGCAGCAGAACGTCGAGACCCTGCGGGAAGCCGGTGCGACCAAGGTGGTCGTTACCTGTGCGCACTGCTTCAACACGGTCCGCAACGAATACCGGCAGCTGGGACTCGAGCTCAAGGTCGTGCACCACACGCAGCTGCTCAACCGGCTGGTGCGGGAGGGTCGGCTGCGGCCGGTCGCGCCGGTCGACGGTGACGGGGCACGGCCGATCACGTACCACGACCCGTGCTACCTCGGTCGACACAACCAGGTGTACGAGCCGCCGCGAGAGCTGCTCGGCGCGCTTCCCGGCAACGAGCTGCGGGAGATGCCGCGACACGGCAACCGTTCCTTCTGCTGCGGCGCGGGCGGTGCGCGCATGTGGATGGAGGAACGCATCGGCACCCGCATCAACCTGGCACGCACGACCGAAGCCATCGAGACCGGTGCGCAGCGGATCGCGACGGCGTGCCCGTTCTGCACGGTCATGCTGAGCGACGGCGTGACCCAGCAGCAGGCCGAGGGGACAGCAGGCGAGAACGTCGAGGTGGTCGACGTCGCGCTGCTGCTGCTCGAGGCGGTCCGCCGCGGTGACCAGGCAGGCTCGGATCGACCGTCGGAGTCCTCCGAGCAGCCCTCGGAGTCCTCGGATCGGTCCTGACGATCTGCCTTCCTCAGATCGGCATCGCCACGAACGGCGACGCGTAGCCGACCACGTTGTCGAGCACCTCGGCGATTCGTTCGTCGGTCCAGTTGACCCGGTCGCGCTCGGCTTCGATCAGCTTGCCGAGCAGACTCACCTCGCCGGCCGTGGCGATGCCCGTCACCTGCGGATGCTTCAGCACCCACGCCACCGCAGCGGTGATCTTGTCCTGCTCGTCGAACGGCTCGTACCACGTCGTGTAGCGGTGCTCGTCCTCCGGCCAGTTCCGCCGCGAGATGGTCTTGATGATCATCAGACCGACGTCCTGGCGCTGCGTCTCCTCGGCGAGCTCCTCCCACGCCGCGCGGTACTCGTCGTCACGAGCGAGCGCGTAGTTGAGCGGCGTCAACACGGTGTCGAACGGGAACCGCTTCAAGGCCTCCCGGTGCGTGGTCGGGGCGTCGTGCCCGTGACCGGTGATCCCGATCGCACCGACCATGCCCTCGTCGCGAGCCCGGATCGCCGCCTCGAGCGCTCCGCCCGGGCCTGTGGCCTTGTCCAGCTCGTCCAAGTCACCGACGGCGTGCAGCTGGATCAGGTCGATGTAGTCGGTCTGCAAGCGTTCCAGGGACTTGTTGATCGAGGCCCATGCCGCCTCGCGCTCGCGCTCCCCTGTCTTGGTGGCGAGAAAGATCTGCTTACGAATCCGGGGCATCCAGGGGCCAAGACGCAGCTCGGCATCGCCGTAGCTCGCCGCGGTGTCGAAGTGGTTGATGCCGGCGTCCAGCGCTTGCTGGATCGACTGGTCGGCTACCTCTTGGCTCACCTCGGCCAGGGCGGCCGCCCCATAGATCAGCACACTGCTCTGGTGTCCAAGGCGCCCAAGCCGTCGTTTCTCCATGACCTACGCTCCGCTCGCAGTCGCCGCTTGTGAGTCGTACGCCGTTCAGCTTATGGGTACGAAGCAAGCGTTCGCGCCCGGAAAGTCAGGCCGACCGTGGCTCAGTCGCTCCTCACACTCCGTCGTATCGGGCCCGACACTCCGCCGTTTCGGGCCCGGCACTCCGCCGTTTCGGACCTGCACACGGTGCCGACACGTGTCACACCCCCGACGGGCGTAGTGCACATGGTCATTTGGGAGGTCAGGCGAGGATGCCGCGCTTGGTCAGCAGCTCGACGACCTGGCCCACGGCGTCGTCGACGCTCAGTGTGGACGTGTCGAGCGCGAGATCGGCGTCGGTCGGTTCCTCGTACGGATCGGAGATCCCGGTGAACTCCTTGATCTCGCCCGCGCGCGCCTTGGCGTAGAGGCCCTTGCGGTCGCGGCGCTCGCATTCGGCCAGCGGCGTTGCGACGTGCACGAGCACGAAGTCGCCCCCCGCCTCAGCCACCATCTGCCGGACCTCTGCCCGGGTGGACGCGTACGGTGCGATCGGGGCGCAGATCGCGAGCCCGCCGTGCCGGGCGACCTCGGCCGCCACGAAACCGATCCGCCGGATGTTGGCTTCCCGGTCGGCCTTGGAGAACCCCAGGCCCGCCGAGAGCATCCGGCGTACGACATCGCCGTCGAGCAGTGTGACCGTCCGGTCGCCGCGCTCGAGCAGCAGGTCGCGGAGCCGGCGGGCGAGCGTCGACTTCCCGGAGCCCGACAGACCCGTGAAGAAGACGACGACTCCCCGCTCGTGAGGCGGTGGATGCTCAGCCCGGATGATCGACGCCACGGCTGCGGGATACCGATCGGGCGTCACCTCGCCACCTGCAGGCAGTTCCGGCAGGTCGAGCGGCTCGCCGTACGCCTCGGCGACCAGGCGGCGGCGCTCGGCATCGGCGTCGGGATCGGCGCGCCGGGCCAGTGGGACCGGTACGACGAGCGGCTGACCGGGGAGCAGCTCCGCCGCCGCTCTCGTCGCGCGTACCAGGCCATGCGGCGAGAGCCCACGCGGCGACCCGGCACCGACCAGCGCAAGCAGCACCACGACGTCGTACGACGAAATCAGCCGAGCCAGCCTGTCCAGGGCCTCGCTGTCCAGCGGCGCGTCGACGAGCAGCGACCCGATCCGCTTGCCGGCGTACTCGTTGCGTACGTCCGCGGGCGTGCGGTGCAGGTGTCGGAAGACGCCGTCCTCGCGCGGCGCCAACGCCGTGACCGGCCCCGACAGCGCGTGCCGCTGGTCCTGTCGTACGCAGGACGCGATGCGCAGCCGGGCGACCGGCGTGCCCTCGGGATCGGTGAGGTCGAGCACCTCGCCAGGCTCTGGTGCGCGATCGGCGGGCACCGTCACGCTGACGTCCGGGAAGATTCCGTCGAGTGCCAACGCGAGATCGTCGTACTCCGCCGGAGCCGGTGCCCATTGCGGAACTGGCGCCATCAGCTCTCCAGGATCAAGGTGACCGGACCATCGTTGACGAGCGCGACCTCCATGTGAGCACCGAACCGACCGGTCTCGACCGTGGCGCCGAGACCGCGGAGGGTCGCGCAGAAGTGCTCGATCAGAGGTTCTGCGACCTCGCCCGGAGCGGCATCCGACCATGACGGGCGGCGGCCCTTGCGGGTGTCGGCGTACAACGTGAACTGACTCACGACCAGCAGCGGCGCGCCCACGTCGGAGCACGACTTCTCGCCTGCCAGGATTCGCAGGCCCCAGATCTTCGCAGCGAGCTTCTCAGCCTTCGCTGGTGTGTCATCGTGGGTGCTGCCGACCAGGACCAGCAGACCGGGCTTGTCGATCGCTCCCACGACCTCCCCGTCGACGGTGACGCTGGCCCGGGACACGCGCTGGACGACCGCTCGCATGGAGCCGACGATATCCAAGTGACCGAGAGCCACCTGACCGACGTCGCAGAGCTTCTGCGCGGAGTCACCCGATGACGGAGACGTTGATCACGGTCGCGCCGACTGGCGCGGAGACCAGCAAGGCCGACTTTCCCGCGCTGCCGACCACGCTGGACGAGCTGATCGAGACGGCGCGCCGCTGCGAGTCCGCCGGCGCCGCCATGATCCACGTCCACATCCGGGACGCCGAGCACCGACCGACCCTCGACCTCGGCCGGCTCCGCGAGACCGTGGCAGCTCTGCGCAGCGAGACCAAGCTGATCATCCAGCTGTCCACCGGCGGTGCCGTGACCGACTCGTACGCCGACCGGCTGCGGGTGCTCGACGCGGAGCCGGAGTCCTGTTCGCTCACCATGGGGACGGTGAACTTCGGCGACGAGGTCTTCTCCAACCCGTGGCCGTTCATCACCGAGCTCTATCAACTGACCCAGGAGCGCGGTGTCGTGCCGGAGTTCGAGCTCTTCGATCTCGGCCACATCGCGGCGCTGCATCGCCTGCTCGACCGTTACGGCCTGCCGGCAGGTGGCCGGGTGCACTGCGACCTCGTGATGGGCGTACCAGGTGGGATGCCCGGTGACGCTCCGACCCTGGTGGCGGCCGTGCAGGCGTTGCCGGATGCGGTGACGTCGTGGTCTGCGACTGGCATCGGGCGTACGACGTTGCCGGTCGCTCTCGCCGCCTTGAGCTGCGGCGGGCATCTGCGGGTCGGCATGGAAGATACGCTCACCTTCGCCAAGGGCCGCCCGGTCACGCACAACGTGGAGCTGGTCGAGCGCGCCGCCAACCTGGCCAGCCTCGCGCAGCGGCCCCCGATGTCACCGGATGCCGCTCGTGCGCTCCTCGGTCTGGCCTGATCGCGATCCGGAGGGCAGGCGTGAGCGAGAACCCCGTCGTGGCGGAGGTCGTACGGTCCGGGTTCGTCGAGGCGCGGCATCGCGGTGCGGTGGTCGCGGTCGACACCGACGGCTCGATCGCCTTCGCGTTGGGCGACGTGACGACGCCCATCTATCCCCGCTCGGCGAACAAGCCGATGCAGGCCACTGGGATGCTGCGCGCTGGTCTCGACCTCGACGCCGAACTGCTCGCCCTCGTCGCGGCCAGTCACTCGGGTGAGGACTTCCATGTCGCCGGGGTACGCACGATCCTCGCCACGGCCGGCCTGTCCGAGGCCGCACTGCGGTGTCCGCCGAGCTGGCCGATCGACCAGGACGTCCTCCACGAATGGGTCCGTGCCGGCCGCCAACCCGAGCGGGTCGCCATGAACTGCTCCGGCAAGCACGCCGGCATGCTGGCCACGTGCGTGTCGGCCGGCTGGCCGACCGAGACGTACACAGACCCGACACATCCGCTCCAAGTGGGCATCCGGCAGACCATCGAGGAGCTCGTCGGCGAGAAGATCGCGCACACCGGTGTGGACGGCTGCGGAGCTCCGTTGTTCGCGCTGAGCCTGACCGGGCTGGCACGTGGGTTCCGGGCGATGGCGACGGCTCCCAGCGACTCGCCACAGGGCAAGGTGATCGCCGCGATCCGGGCGTATCCCGAGCACACCAGCGGGACCAACCGCGACGAGGCGAAGCTCATCCGTGGCGTGCCCGGCCTGGTCGGCAAGGGTGGCGCCGAGGCGTGCTACGCGGTGGCGCTGGACGACGGGCGCGCGGTCGCACTCAAGATCGACGACGGTGGGCAGCGGGCACGGCCGGTCGTGATGGCGGCGGCGCTGCGCCGGCTCGGCCTGTCGTACGACGTGATCGAGGAGCAGCTGACCGTCCCGGTGCCGGGAGGCGGCCGGGTGGTGGGTGAGATCCGCAGCGCCACCCTCTGACCACGGTCACGCGGTGTTCAACGCTTACCAGGGCTAGTCGTACCTTCCCGAGCCATGCCGGCGCCGGCTAGGTGGGAAAGACCCACGAAACGTGGTCATTGTTGGGCGCGCCGGAGGTGGCGGACGAGGGGTTTCGCCGGGGGTGGCGAGCGGGGAAATCGCAGAGCAGGAAGCCCAAGCGGCTCCCAGCAGTTTGGGCGAACCAGTGACCACCTAGACCGTGCAGGTACCGAGTGCAGACACCGACGCAGAACCCCACTAGCTGGCAGTTTGCGCTTGCTAACTTTTGCAAGCACAATGGGCAGCGTGAAGGTTCGGTCCATCAGCACGCTCGGCGACTACCTCCGGGAGCAGCGTCGCAACGCGGAGCTCTCCCTCCGGCAGCTCGCCGATCTTGCCGGCGTGTCGAATCCGTACCTCAGCCAGATAGAGCGTGGGTTGCGCAGGCCCTCTGCGGAGGTCCTGCAGCAGCTGGCAAAGGCGCTGCGGGTCTCAGCGGAGGCGCTCTACGTCCGCGCCGGCCTGCTCGATCCGTCAGAGGAGGGGGGAAGGCAAGACCGCGCCGTCGAGACGGCCATCCAGACCGACCCCTACCTCTCGGCACGCCAGAAGCGGGTTCTGCTCGACATCTATTCGTCGTTCCGCCGAGAGGCGAGCGAGGGACAGGTCAGTGAGCCGGAACACAGGAGCACAACCCGGAAGAAGGCCGCACGCTCAACCCGCCGAGACGCCCAGCGCTCTCGCCGGACTTCCACGACACGCCATGCCCAACAGGAGAGGGTCCGACAGGAGGACTAACTGATGCCCCGCAACTCCCGCAAGTCTTCGACTGAACCAAATCCGCTCTATGCGCTCGCTGGCGCCGGCGATTTCGCCGTGGAAAAGATTCGCGAGCTCTCCAAGATGGCATCGCGAACGATCAGCTCGCTGGAGGCAACCGACCCCGCCATGGTCTCCGATCGTGTCCAGGAACGCATCGAACGGCGAGCCGACGCGCTGGCCGCAGCGCTTCGCACGGCCTCGCTCGACCTGCGGATCCAGGCGCGCGACCTGACCGAGCGGGCTCAGGCAGCGCTCCAGATGGCCATGATCCAGGCTGGTTCGACGTACGACGCCCTGAGCGAACGCGGCAAGGACGCCGTCATGCGCATCCGCAGCATGCAGAACGGCGGCAGCCGGCAGGTGAGCCGGGGTCGTACGACGAAGCGCTCGACGAAGCCGGCCACCCGCAAGCGGACCACCGCGAAGCGTGGCTCGTCCGGCACCGCGCGGAAGTCGACCACTCGGAGCACCTCCGGCAGCCGCAGCTCGAGCGCGAGTCGGCAGCGGTCCAACTCGACGAGCGCGTCGAAGTCGACCAGCACCAGCCCGTCGACCATGGCGAGCAGCGAGGTCTGATCCGGGTCGACCCACAAGCCGCTTCGGTGTCGGACCAACGACGTTCCGCCTCCGAAGCTTGCCAACCCTCACCGGCGCATCTCACGGCGAGCAGGTGTGTGACGCCAGCGTGGGTGGGTTACGGCTAGGCTCAGGGTGTGCTGACTCCGCTGTCGATCATCGGACCGATCCAGCTCGTGCTCTGGATCGGCCTGCTCGTGCTGAAGGCGTTCGCGTTCGGCGACGTGGTCATGCGCCCGAAAGAGGCGTTCCCTGCCGCGGACAAGCAGAACAAGACGATGTGGATGATCCTGGTGGGGCTCGCCCTGCTCGTCCACCTGCTGCCACCGTTCATGTCTCCGCTCAGCCTGCTCAACCTCGCCGGCACGATCGCCGCGGCCGTCTACGTCGTGGGCGTGCGACCGGCTGTGCGAGAGGTCGGTGGCCGGCCTGGGAAGAACGACGGGCCTTACGGTCCGTGGTAGTCGATCCCCTCGAGAGTCAACGCTGAGCAGTCACCCCTCCGCCTTCGGCAGTTTCGGAACGCCCATCCTGCTTGCGTCACCCGGGGTTTAGCCGGCGCTGCGCACTGTTGCCCTGGATGCCGTTCCATTCCCTGCCAAGGCATTGCGCCGCTGCGAGACTTCTCTCCTGCCGCTTGATTCGCCACACGCACCTGCGCCCACTTGTGCTCGGTCAGGGCATCCCTCGCAACGCCGTCACATATGAGCGTTTTGTCGTATTCCTGAAGATCTGCACCATGGCCAGTCCGGTACACAGGGGAATGAGCGCTCCTGTTCCCGAGGTTGTGAACACGTGGCCTGACTCGCCACAGTCGACAACCGACTCCGACCTGCCGGAGGTCATCTGGTGCACGGGATCTCACGACCGCGCGATCATGTCGCAGGCCGGCAGCTTCTACCCCGCCGAGTCGCCATGCTCAGCGTGCACACCTCGCCTCTCGATCAGCCCGGCACCGGTGACGCCGGAGGGATGAACGTCTACATCGTCGAGCTCGCTCGCCGGCTTGCTGCTCTCGGCATCGAGATCGAGATCTTCACCCGTGCCACGTCGAGCGAGCTGCCACCCGTGGTCGAGACCGACGAGGGCGTACGCGTCCGGCACGTGGTAGCTGGCCCGTTCGAGGGGCTGTCCAAGAACGACCTGCCGGCACAGCTCTGCGCGTTCGCTCGTGGCGTCCTGCGTACCGAGGCCGAACACGAGCTCGGCCACTACGACCTGGTCCACTCCCACTACTGGCTGTCCGGCCAGGTCGGAGCCTTGGCCAAGGACCGCTGGGGCGTGCCGCTCGTCCACTCCATGCACACGATGGCGAAGGTCAAGAACGCGCTGCTCGCCGAGGGCGACGCTCCCGAGCCCAAGGCGCGGATCATCGGCGAGGAGCAGGTCGTCGAGGCCGCCGACTGGCTGGTCGCGAACACCGACGAGGAGGCTCAGGCGCTGGTCGAGCTCTACGGCGCCGATCCGCGCCAGGTGGTCACCGTCCACCCCGGGGTCGACCTCGAGGTCTTTCGTCCAGGTGACAGGGCGGCTGCGCGGCAGGCGCTGGGGATTCCCGCCGACGCCCTGGTGTTGACGTTCGTCGGCAGGATCCAACCGCTGAAGGCACCCGACCTGCTGGTCCGGGCGGCAGCGACGCTGGCGCGGACTCGGGCAGACACCCGGCAACGGCTCGTCGTGGCCGTGGTCGGAGGACCCAGCGGCTCGAACACCGAGGGTTCGCAGGGTCTGATGGCGCTCGCGGAGAGCCTCGGCATCTCCGACGTCGTACGCATCGTGCCGCCGGTTCCCCAGCGCGAGCTGGCCCGTTGGTACCACGCCTCGACGCTCGTCGTGGTTCCGTCGTACAACGAATCTTTCGGCCTCGTCGCCCTCGAGGCTCAGGCGTGCGGCACTCCAGTCGTCGCCGCCGCGACCGGCGGTCTCCTCACGGCCGTAGCCAGCGGCCATTCCGGCGTGCTGGTGGAAGGGCATGACCCAGACGAGTGGGCGCAGGTCATCGGCGACCTCACGTCCGATCCGAAGCAGCTCGCCCGAATGGGACGAAACGGCGTGCGGCACGCGCAGGCATTCGGCTGGGCGGTGACGGCGGCGCGAATGCTCGACGTCTACGCCGAAGCGCTGCGACGGACTCGGCCGGTGCGGGACCTGGCGCACGGCGTCGTCACAATGAGCGGGTGGATGCCGCAGCGGTAATTCGGGGCGCACTCGACGAGATAGGGCTGGGCTGGGACGAGCCCGAGCCGGGCTGCTTCGTGGCCACCCTGCCTGGTGAGCGCAAGCTGAAGACGACCTGTGTGCTACGCGTCGGCGCGCGTGCGGTGGGGATCCACGCATTCGTCGTACGGCGGCCGGACGAGAACCACGAAGCCGTCTACCGGTACCTCCTGGAACGCAACCTCAAGCTCTACAGCGTGGCGTTCTGTGTCGACCATCTAGGCGACATCCACCTCGTAGGCAAGCTGCCACTCACCGCCGTGACACCAGACGAGATCGACCGCGTGCTGGGGAGCGTGTTGGACGCGGCGGACTCGTCGTTCAACCAGCTGCTCGAGCTGGGCTTTCGCACCGCGATCCGGCGTGAGTGGGCATGGCGCACGTCGCGTGGCGAGTCGACGGCCAACCTCCAGGCGTTCCGCCACCTCGCCGAGAGCTGAGGCCAACGCCTGCGTGGCGAGTTCACCGGCAGCGGAGCGGCGCGCTCAGCCCTGGTGGTAGGGGCCCGACCGTCGTGGGCACCGTGCCGCAGCTGGCATCCGACGACGAGCTGCGCGGCTCTAGCCGGCGATGAAGAACTGCTCCGGGCCCACCGGCGCCGGGTCCGGGTAGAGGGAGCCCTCGGGGATCGGCTCGGGCACGTTGCGCATCTTGTTCTGCACGATCGAATACCGCCCAGCGATGAGCACCGTGCCGATCACGTAGAACTCCTCGCGCGTGATCTGGAGGATCTCCATGAAGAGCCGGCGACGGTCGGCCTCGTCCATGGTGACCTTGATCTGGTCGTACAACTCCATCTGCCGGCGTGGGGCCTCCGGCGGTTCCTCCCCGGCTTCGCCGCCGGTTGCGTACCAGTCGGCCCACGCCCGCGCGTAGTAGCAGCGACCACCGACCGGGAAGAACCATCCCGGGTCCAGGATCGCGTCGCGCAGACCATTCTCCGCGCTGTAGATGACCGCGTCGCACTGGTTGGCGAAAAGGCGCTGCCAGAACAACGGTCCGCCCTGCGACTTCACGCGCATCTCGACGCCGACCTCCTTCCAGTAGCCCCGCACGAGGTCGGCGGTGGAGGGGTAGGTGGGGTCGAACCCGGTGGGCAGCTCGACGGTGAAGCTGATCCGCTTGCCGTCCGGACGCAGCCGGTAGCCCTCGCTGTCCCGCTTGGTGTACCCGGCCCGGTCGAGGTGCTCGTTGGCTTTGTCGACGTCGTACTCGGTGTACTGCGTGGCGAGCGCTTCGTCGTAGAAGTCGGACTCCGGTCGCGGCGCCGACTGATACGGCTCGCCCTGCCGCTGGTGCACCGCCTTGATCAGCTCCTCGCGGTCGATGGCGTACGACAGACCGATGCGGAAGTCCTTGTTCTGGAAGACCTCGCGCAACGCCTTGTCCTTGTGCGTCAGGTTGAGACAGAAGACGCCGTTGTTGATGTCGGAGGTCAGCTGGTCGATGAGGCGGTAGTCGCCCTTCTCGGCGTTCTGCGCGAACACCGGCTTGTTCGCCGGTGTCAGGATGTCGGTCGACGGGAGCGTGAAGTCCCCGTTGCTCACCCGAAGCGCCGCGGTCTCCGGGCTGGTGACGACGTCGATCACGACCTCGTCCAGGTAGGGAAGCTGGCTGCCTTCGGGATCTGTCTTCCAGTAGTAGGGATTTCGCTTGCAGACGAGCCGGTCCTTGGTGAGCGGTGTGCTCACGACCCACGGAAGCAGGACCGGAAGCTCTGGGTTCTGCCAGATCGCAAGACCCGACGTGCCGTCGCCACCCTTGCTGAAGTACAGCTCGGTCCACTTGCCGAGCTTCGCCGCCTTGACGAGCGCCTCGACGTCGGGGTTGTACTTTGCGTGGAACTGCTGCAGGTAGTGCTTCGGCGACGCGGCGAACAGGTTGCCTTCAGGGCTTGCGAGCCGCTCGAGGAAGAACGCGTGTGGTTCGGCGAACGTGAACCTGCAGGTCACCTCGTCGACCTTCTCGAACGTCGGAGGCTTGCCCCCTGCCATCAACCACTGGGGGAACACCGGGAAGAGCTCGGTGTTGCAGAAGACGTCGTTGTAGGCGAACTCGATGTCGTCGGCGGTGAACGGCTCCCCGTCGGACCACTTCATGCCCTTGCGGAGGTGGAACGTGAACGTGCGTCCGCCGTCCGAGACCTCCCAGTCCACGACGTTGGGGATGACGTCGGTGAAGTCCCGAGACCAACGGACGAGGCCGTCGTAGCCGATGTTCTCGTACACCGAGGCACCGTCGGTGCCTTGGATGAAGGTGTTCCAGGTGCCGCCGTACACCCCGATCTCCTGCGCTGGCTCGACCACGAGAGGTTCGGCGGGCAGGCGCTTGTCGACTGGTGGCAGCTTGCCGGCCTTGACCTGGGCCGCGAGACTCGGCGCCTCCTTGCCTTTCCGTCGACGTCGCCCGGAGTCACGGTTGACGGCAGGATCGGTGCTCAGCAGGTCGCAGGCTGAGAGCGTGGTCGCCGCCATCAGCGTGGCGGCCACACCTCGGAAGGCGTCTCGCCGAGTGAGTCCAGCGCCGCTTCGACTGCTCGCGTGTCCTCGGTCGCGTGAAGTCCGTCGCGTGTAGCCATCCATCGAGATCCCGCCCATCCGCCATCTCGAGCCGCCCGGCACGGCAACGGCTGGAGATCGATTTCAACGTTGGAAAGACAGTCTGCGGATCTTTTGCCAGGCGGGTCAATGCCGCAGATCGTCCCATTCCGGAAGCTGACTCCACCGGACTCACCCCAAATGACCATGTGCACTACGCCTGCCGGAGGTGCACTACGTGCCGACACGTGTTGCAGGTCCGACAGGCCTTCTGCGTACGTACCGGGGTGCCGTCCGCTCCCCGTCGTCTGCAGGACCCCGGCCATGACCGGGTCCGGACAGGTCGGCCTTCCCCACCACTCGTACGTGATTGGCTTGCAAGACAAGGAATGACTCACGAGGGGGCAAGCAGCCCGCATGCACATCGATCTCGCAGGGCGAGTCGCCATCGTCACGGGCGGCGGGCGTGGAATCGGACGAACGTTGGTCCTGCGCCTTGCAGAGGAAGGCGTCAGCACCGTCACGCTCGACATCAACCGTGCGGATCTCGACGCACTGGCAGCCGACCTGCCACCCGGAGGACCACCGTCCAGTCAGCTGGTCTGTGACGTCAGCGACCCGGAGCAGGTTCGCACGGCTGTGGACGACACGGTACGCGAGTACGGACGGATCGACATCCTCGTCAACAACGCGGGCGTAGCGGGCGGAGGCCCGATCGAATCGCTGCCGATCGAGCGATGGCGTGCCTGCCACAGCGTGAACCTGGACGGCACGTTCCTCATGTGCCAGGCGGTCGTACCGGTCATGAAGCGGCAGGGTTCCGGCAGGATCATCAACGCATCGTCGTACGCCGCGATCACGCCCTCGGTGTTCGGCACCGCGTACGCATCGTCGAAGGCCGCGGTCGCCCACTTCACCCGCGCCCTCGCGGGCGAGCTGGGTCCGTGGAACATCACCGTGAACGCGTACGCACCCGGCATGATCCCCACCGACATGAACCATTTCACCGAGCGCTCACCGGAGCAGCAGGAACGCCTGCTCGACCTGCTGACCCTTCGCCGCTGGGGCTCAGCCGACGACATCGCCAACCTGGTGTGCTTCCTCGCCTCCGACCAGGCCGGTTACATCACCGGGACGCTGATCGACGTGAGCGGCGGGAAGCTCGCCACCCAGCTGCCACGCGTGGCGTACGACTGGGCGAGGAGAGCCACCTGACGAACGGCAGGCGACAGACTGACGTCACATCGGCCTGGAAGGTGGGTCCCGCGACCAGGCCGGCGAGCGCCGCCGACCGACAGACCGGTGCAGCCGGCTCTCGGGAATTGCCACGGCATTCCAGGCAACGGGCGATCACGACCGTCTCTGTAGAGTCGGTCCCATGAGTGACGTGCTATCCAGCACCGCCGCGCCGTACCGCCTGATCTTGCTGCGCCACGGCGAGAGCGAGTGGAACGCCAAGAACCTTTTCACCGGCTGGGTCGACGTCGGCCTGTCCAGCGCGGGTGAGGCAGAGGCGCGTCGGGGTGGTGAGCTGCTGCGCGAACACGGGATGCTTCCCGACGTCGTGCACACATCCGTGCTACGCCGGGCAATTCGTACCGCCGAGATCGCCCTGTCGGAGTGCGATCGGATGTGGATCCCGGTACGGCGGAGCTGGCGGCTCAACGAACGCCACTACGGAGCCCTGCAGGGCAAGGACAAGAAGCAGACGTTGCAGGAGTTCGGCGAGGAGCAGTTCATGATCTGGCGGCGCTCGTACGCCACGCCGCCACCACCGCTCGAGGACGACGCGGAGTTCTCCCAGGTGGGCGACCCGCGTTATGCAGACCTGCCACCCGAGCTCATGCCGCGTACGGAATGCCTGGCCGACGTGGTGGCACGCATGCTGCCGTACTGGTACGACGCGATCGTGCCGGACCTGCGCGCCGGCAAGGTGGTGCTGGTGGCCGCCCACGGCAACTCGCTGCGTGCGCTGGTGAAGCACCTCGACCAGATGAGCGAGGAAGCGGTCGTCGGGCTCAACATTCCGACCGGGATCCCGCTTGTGTACGACCTGGACTCCAACATGCGACCGGTGAAGCCCGGCGGCGAATACCTGGACCCTGAGGCTGCTGCTGCGGCGATCGAGGCGGTCAAGAACCAGGGTCGCTAGCCGACGTCCACCCAAATGACCATGTGCACTACGCGTGTCGGACCTGTGATACGTGTCGACACATAGTGCACCTCCAACGGACGTAGTGCATGGCAGGAATCGCGGACTCCGGATAGCGCATCCGCGCGATCTTCGCGACATGTTCGGCGAGCTCGCCCATGCGCTCGAGGCCGGCGACCATCCGCAGCGCGGCCACGAGCACCCGAAGATCGCTCGCCACCGGCTGCTGCAGGGCGAGCTGCTCGAAGGCGCGCTCCTCCACCAGTGCCCGGAGCCGATCGATCCCCGCGTCGGCTGCGATCACTTTCTCCGTGCGCCGAGCGTCCGCCTCGAGCAGCGCTGCGGTCGCTTCGTGGACCGCGGTCTCGACCTGTCTCGCCATCTGGACGAGCTGGTCGTTGATGAACTGCAGCTGCTCGTGGAAGACGTCTCGCATGCTGAACACCGTGCGGACGCGAGGGGAGGGAAAACCCCGGTAACGCTGAACGTCCGGTGAACACTTGCTGTCGAGCTCGTACCACGGCGGCCAGACGGGGCTTCACTGCCGAACCGCGCCCTACCATCGAGGACGTGGACGCGACACTCGCCGCGACTCTCGGCGGTCTCGCTGGCCTCGCCATCAGTGGTGTGGCCGCTGTCGCGTTCCGCTTCTCCGAGCGCGCTCAGGAACGCACACCAGATGCGCCACCGGCCCCCTTGCCACCGGACGTCGCCAAGCTGCTCGCCGTCCTCCCACAGGGCGCGGTCGTCGTCGGACCGACAGACGACGTGCGCTACGCCAGCGCACCTGCACGGGCCTTCGGATTGGTTCGCGGCTCCCGGATCGCGATCGCGGAGCTTCTCGACCTGGTCCACAAGGTACGCAGAGACGGTGAAATCCGGCACACCGACCTGGAGGTCCCGCGAAGCCGGTTCGGGCAGACCGCTCTGTCGCTGTCGGCCCGGGTCGCTCCGGTCGGCAGCGAGCTGGTCCTCATCCTGGTGGAGGACCGTACGAAGGAACGCCGGCTCGACGCGATCCGCCGGGACTTCGTGGCCAACGTGAGCCACGAGCTCAAGACTCCGATCGGTGCCCTGTCCCTGCTCGCCGAGGCCGTGCAGCACGCCGCGGACGACCCCGAGGCGGTGCAGCGATTCGCCGGGCGGATGCAGGTCGAAAGCGAGCGGCTGACCCGCCTCGTCCAGCAGATCATCGAGCTGTCCCGGGTGCAGGCCGACGATCCGATTCTCGAGCCCTCGCAGGTCGAGCTCGACGAGGTGATCGAGGCCGCCCTCGACCGGTGCCGCGTCGACGCGCAAGCCAAGCACATCGCGTTGGTACAGGCAGGCGAACGCGACGTGGTCGTCACCGGCAACCAGCAACAGCTGGTGATCGCCGTAGGAAACCTGGTCGAGAACGCCGTGAGCTACAGCCCGGAGCACACCCGGGTCGTGGTCGACGTACGCCGGACGACCGGCCCTCTCGAGGAGGCCACGTCGGACTCGTCTTCGACCCACGAGTACGTCGAGATCGCGGTGAGCGACCAAGGCGTCGGCATCCCCGAGCACGAGCTCGAGCGGGTCTTCGAGCGCTTCTACCGCGTCGACCGAGCACGTAGCCGCGAGACCGGCGGCACCGGGCTTGGTCTTTCCATCGTCAAGCACGTCGCGGCCAGTCACGGCGGGTCGGTCACGGTGTGGAGCGTGGAAGGCACGGGCTCGACGTTCACCATCCGGCTCCCACTCCGCTGCGGCAGCGCACCGCCATCCGTAGCGGGACCGGCGGTCGTGGCAGGCGACGCGCGACCGGGCGCGGCGCTGCCCGTGCCAGCATTGGTACGCCAGAAGGAGGCAACCCGGTGACCCGTGTTCTCGTCGTCGAGGACGAGGAGAGCTACAGCGACGCTCTTTCGTACATGCTCCGCAAGGAGGGCTTCGAGGTCGCACTGGCGGCCGACGGCAACACCGCCATCGAGACGTACGACCGAACCGGCGCCGACATCGTGCTCCTCGACCTTATGCTTCCCGGCATGCCTGGCACGGAGGTGTGTCGCGAGCTGCGCCGACGCTCCAACGTGCCGGTGATCATGGTGACCGCGAAGGACACCGAGGTCGACAAGGTCGTCGGGCTCGAGCTCGGCGCCGACGACTACGTGACGAAGCCCTTCAGCCCGCGTGAGCTGGTGGCGCGGATCCGGGCGGTCCTGCGCCGCGGCGCGGAGGCACCCGAGCCCACGCAGACGGTGCTGGAAGGCGGTCCGGTCCGCATGGACGTCGAACGCCATGTCGTGACGGTGAACGGGACGGACGTACGCCTTCCACTGAAGGAGTTCGAGCTGCTCGAGCTGTTCCTGCGCAACTCGGGTCGGGTGCTCACCCGGAGCCAGCTCATCGACCGGGTATGGGGCGCCGACTACGTGGGGGACACGAAGACGCTGGACGTCCACGTCAAGCGGCTGCGGGCGAAGATCGAGCCGGACCCGTCCACCCCGCGCTACCTCGTCACGGTCCGTGGGCTGGGCTACAAGTTCGAGGCCTAGGCGTCGCGTCACCCTCTCGCCGACTGCAACGACCGGCCGATCACGAGCCGTTGGATCTGGTTCGTCCCCTCGAAGATCTGCAGCACCTTCGCCTCACGCATGTACCGCTCGACCGGATAGTCGCGGGTGTATCCGTACCCACCGAACACCTGCACCGCATCGGTCGTCACCCGCATCGCCGTGTCCGTTGCCACCAGCTTCGCGATCGCGGCCTCGGTGGTCGTGTTCCAGCCACGGTCCCGGCGTCGTGCGACATCGAGGTACGTCGCCCGCGCGCTCTGCACGGCCGCAGCCAGGTCGGCGAGGAGAAATGCCAGACCTTGGAAGGAGATGACCGGCTGGCCGAACTGGTGTCGCTCCGACGCCCAGTCGACGGCGGCGTCGAGGGCGGCCTGCGCCAGTCCGACGGCACACGCCGCGATGCCGAGCCGTCCGCCATCCAAGGCAGACAGTGCAATCTTCATGCCCGCTCCCTCGTCGCCGATCCGGCGATCATCGGGCACGTGCACGTCGTCGAAGTGCACCACGGCGGTCGGTGAGGCGGTGAGGCCCATCTTGCGTTCCGGCGCGCCGAACGACAGGCCGGGCACTCCGGCATCCACCACGAAGCAGCTGATGCCGCGGGTGCGGTGGTCGGACGTGCGCGCGAAGACCGTGTAGAAGTCGGCCTCGCCACCGTGAGTGGTCCAGGCCTTCGTTCCGTTCAAGACGTAGCCGCCGTCCGGGTGCCGCGTGGCCCGCGTGGTCATGGCGCCCACGTCCGAGCCGGCGTGCGGCTCGGAGAGGCAGTAGGCACCGAGCAGGTCACCGGCCAGCAGCCTGGGCAGCAGGGCCTCGCGTTGCTCTTGTCTTCCGTACGCGAGGATCGGGAAACAGGCGAGGGAATGCACCGAAATGCCGACCGCGACGCTCAGCCAGGCGTACGCCACTTCCTCCAACGCCTGCAGGTAGACCTCGAACGGTTGTCCGCCACCGCCGTGCTCCTCCGGGAACGGCAGCGACAGCAACCCAGCGCCACCAAGGAGACGGAAGAGGTCACGGGGAAACTTGCCCTCTGCTTCGGCTTCGGCGGCTGCAGGCGCCAGTTCGTTCGCCGCGATGTCACGCACCAGAGCGATGAGCTCGTGTGCTTCCGTTGTGGGAAGCAGCCGTTCGACCGGCATGGGTCCCTCCGCTGTGATCTGCAGGACTGTCCGGCACATGCGCGTCAGCGGGGTCGCCGCTGTGGCGCTCGAGCGTACTCTCTCACGATTTCGGCGCACGCGTTTCCAGAGCGCACTGATCGGCATGACGCGATCACAGGTGAGCTCGCGGAGGGGTCGGTGTCACACGATCTCGACGCGGCGGCGGCTCGTCGGGTGAGTGACGTGTCGTCAGGAGCCCAGCTCCACCCGGGCGCAGGCGATGCCGCGGCGACGCCATGTGTAGGTGATCACGACGTCCTTGCCGTCCAGGATCACCGACGGGTAGGAGAACTCCGCGTCGACGAGCGGGTCCTCCTTCTCGATCACCGCGACGTCCTCCCAGCTGTGTCCGTTGTCGTTCGACACCGCGAGCACCAGCGGGCTGCGTGGCCCACCGGGCGTAGCGACCGGGTTGTACGCACAGACGAGCCGGCCATCCGGAAGCTGCGTGAGGTCGATTCCGCTGTTGTTGTTGGGCAACGACGTCTTCACCGCCGGGCTCCAGGTGCGCCCGCCGTCCGTCGAGTCACTCCGGCACGCCCACCCGCAGGAGCTGCGCAGCAGCATGTGGACGACACCCGGCTCGGACTCCCACAACGCCGGCTGGATCACACCCTTGCCAGGAAAGCTCGTGTGGTCGATCGGCACCAGACGACCGCGCCGCCAGGTGCGGCCCCTGTCGTACGACAGATCCACGAAGGCGTCCCAGGTGTGTTCCCGCTCGATCGACGCAGGTGCCGCCCATGTGCCGTCCGACAGTACGATCGGCTTGTTCTTCACCGGTCCCCGTCCACCGATGTCGCCGGGGACGAGCTCGCGCGGATCGCTCCAGGTGTATCCGTCGTCGTTCGACCGCATCACCCGCGTGAACCACATCGGGATCCGGCGTCCGACCTTGTAGAACAGCAGAATCTCTTCACTGTCGGGCGGACGGAAGAGCACCGGGTTCCAGTGCGGCAGGTCCTTCTGGTCGGCGATCTTCACGGGCCTGGACCAACCGCGGCCGGGTGCCCGGCGTGCGATCCAGATCGCGGTGTCGCCCGCGCCCTCCCGGCTACCTCCGAACCACGCGGCCAGCAGCCGTCGATCGCCGAGTCTCAGCACCGTCGAGGCATGGCACGTGTGGAAACGCGGGTCGTCGACAACCACAAACTCCGTATTGACCTGTGCCGCCACCGTGACGCTCCTGCCTAACCAGGACTATGCGAGCCTTACCAGGCATACAGAAGACTGACAGATCGGAGAGACCTACCATACGTGGTCATTTAGGATGGGCGCGAGGCTACGCGGAGCCGCGGCGGCGAGCGACTTCGTACAGCGCGATGCCCACCGCGACACCGGCGTTGAGCGACTCGACATCCGAGTCGATCGGGATCCTGGCCAGCCGGTCACACGTCTCACGGACCAGACGCGAGAGCCCCTTGCCCTCCGAACCAGCCACCAGGACCACGGGTTCGGCGAGCTCCTCGACCTCGGAGAGCGATACGTCCCCCGACGCATCAAGCCCGACAACCGTGAGCCCTTCGCGCTGACACGTCCGCAGAGCGCGGGTGAGGTTCACAGCCCGTGCGACGGGCACCCGCAACGCCGCCCCAGCCGACGCCTTCCACGCCCCTGCGGTCATCGCCGCCGATCGCCGTTCCGGCACGACAACGCCGTGCGCGCCGAACGCCGCCGCCGATCGCACGACCGCACCGAGGTTGCGCGGATCCGTCACCCCGTCCAACGCGACGAGCAGCGTGGGCCGATCGCTCGCGAGCGCCTCCTCCAGGAGGTCGTCGGGATGGGCGTACGAATAGGGAGGTACCTGCGCGGCGATCCCCTGATGAGCCGTGGCACCTGTGAGCCGGTCGAGCTCTGCCCTCGTGCATTCCAGCAGCGGGACATCCTGCTCGGTCGCGAGGCGTACGGCTTCCCGGATCCGGTCGTCCCGCGCAACCCGTTCGGCAACGTGCAAAGCCTTGACGGGAACGCCGTCGCGCAAGGCCTCGACGACCGGGTTCCGCCCGATGATCCACTCGCCAGCGGTTCCAGCGACCGCAACCGCCCGGCCTGCCGTGGACTGCGGTCCGGCGACCGACGCCTGATGTGCGACATCCACCGCATCGGGTGACGTCGCGGCCGCTCGTTTCGCCTGTGCCTTCTTGTACGCCTTGTGATAGACGCGCATGTGGGCCGGCGGGGTCGGTCCCTTGCCCTTCAGGCCACGCCGGACCTTTCCACCCGATCCCTTGGGTGGCCCACCGGACTTGCGTTTGCGCACAGCGCCACGCCGTCTGCTGTTTCCAGGCATGCTGGACGCTCACCTACTGTCGGATCGGGACCGATCCTGGCCGCTGGTGCTGTGCGTCTCTGCCAGCGCACCAGCCCGCCGGGCAATGGTCCAGCGTGGACCGTGCGGTGTGTCGGTCACCTCAATGCCGGCAGCTCGCAGCTGGTCGCGCACCGCGTCGGCGGCGGCCCAGTCCTTGCGGGCCCGCGCGGCCTCACGTTCCTCGAGAAGCGAGCGCACCAGCACGTCGACCGCGAACCGCAAGGACTCGTCGCCTGACGCCTCGCGGCGCCAACGAGGATCGAGTGGGTCCAGGCCGAGGACCGACAGCATGGCGCGAACATCGCGCAGCCGTGCTGCCACGGTGTCCTTGTCGTCGCGGGCGAGTGCCGTGTTGCCTTCGCGTACGGCCGAATAGACCACGGCAAGCGCCTGCGGGACGCCGATGTCGTCGTTCATCGCGTCGACGAAGGCGTCGGGCAGCTCTGGGCGCTCTCCCACTGGCGTGCCGCCGACCGACTCACCCACGAACTCGACCGCGTGCTCGACGAAGCTCTCCAGTCGCTGGTAGGCCGCCGCGGCCTCCTGCAGCGCTTCCTCGGAGAACTCGATCGTCGAGCGATAGTGCGGCTGAACCAGATAGAACCGCAGCTCGACCGGGCGTACCCGCTTCACGACCTCCGACACCAGCGCCGTGTTGCCCAGCGACTTGCTCATCTTCTCGCCGGCCATCGTCACCCAGGCGTTGTGCAGCCAGTAGCGCGCGAAGGGATCGCCGGCCGCCTGTGATTGGGCGCGTTCGTTCTCGTGGTGGGGGAACACGAGGTCGATGCCACCGCCGTGGATGTCGAACTCGGCTCCGAGGTATTTCGTCGACATCGCCGAGCACTCGATGTGCCAGCCGGGTCGTCCCGGACCCCACGGCGTCGGCCACGCTGGCTCGCCGGGCTTGGCTCCCTTCCACAACGCGAAGTCGCGGGGGTCGCGTTTCGCCTCGACGTTCTCGGTGTCGAGGGCTGGCTGGACATCCTCGATCCGCTGGCCGGACAGCGCGCCGTAGTCGGCGAAGGAGGTGACGTCGAAGAGCACGTCACCACCACTCACGTACGCATGACCGGAGTCGATCAGGCGCTGGATCAACGCGACGATCTCCGGGATGTGGCCCGTCGCGCGCGGCTCGAGTGTCGCCGGAAGGCAGCCCAACAAGTCGTAGGCGTGGGAGAAGGCCCGCTCGTTGCGGTAGGCGATCTCCCACCAGGGCGTGTTCTCGGCCGCCGCCTTGGCGAGCACCTTGTCCTCGATGTCGGTGACGTTCCGGACGTAGACGACCTCGTAGCCCTGGTGCAGCAGCCAGCGACGCAGGATGTCGAAACTCAGGGCGAACCTCACGTGGCCCACGTGTGGTGGGCTTTGCACGGTCGCACCACAGACGTACATCGTGACCTTGCCAGGCTGAAGCGGCGTGAAGTCACGAAGTGCACGCGTGCGCGTGTCGTACAGGCGGAGGTTCACCCTGCAAGGGTACCGAGGGGGTCGCTCGGCGCCGGGCGAGCCCTCGCCCCGCTTGGCGCCGGCGGGCTGGCGAGGTCCGAGCACGTGGCTGAGGCTTGGCGCCGGGGAGCCGGACTTCCCTGGTTACGTCGTCGCGTCCGCCCTGAGCCGGTCAGCGCTCGGCCAGGTCGCGGATGATCTTGCGCAGCGTGTCGGCGGACTTGCCGAGCTCCTCACCGCTCAGCGTCTCCTGCACGTCGTACGTCGTACGGTCGTGCAGCTCGAGCTGCGCCCTCAGCGGGTACTCCTTGTCCACGGTCACCGACGCGATCTCTTCGTACGGAATCCACAGGCTCTCGGGCCTTCGCGCCAGCTCGGAGACGGTGTGGTTCTGGACCAGCAACGTGAGCCGCCGCTTGCCCTGATCGGTCCGCCTGGGGCACGGGAGGAGGACCAGACCCGAATCGGTGATCAACAGGTCCATCGGGTTGCCCCCGACCTTGACGTTGGCCATGGCCCCCAGCAGGTTGGCCGTCGACGGATCGGCCTGGATCTTGCGCGGCGCCGCGAGTGACATGTCGATCCCGACCTCGGTCAGCCACTCGCGCACCCGCTTCGCGCCCCTAGGTCCGGATTCCAGGGTCTCGATGATGGTGCGAACCTCGAATTCCTCGCCATCGGGAAACAGCAGGCGAGCCGACCGGTCCCAACGGTGCTCGACCCGGACGGCGCCGGACCGGATCGCGGCGATCGTCAACGCCGACGCGATCCCACCCTGTGGCGCGTTCGCCCGCATCATGTGGTCGTACAGCTCGACGAACCGTCCGGCTTCCGCCGCGCGCAGGATGGTCTCGAAGGTCTCGGGCGTGCGCCCGGTCACCCGAGACAGCGCTCGGTACATCGCGTCGGCGCGTTCCTGCTCCACCGCGAGGACGCCGTGAGCGGTGTACGCCGGCCAGTCCAGCAACTTGCGGTTACCGAAGTCCAAGGCGGTACGTTCGAGCTCCACCATCAGGTGCTCGATTCCCGCGATCAGCCGCCACGCGGGCCGTCGATCGCCGCGCCTGCCGGCCGCTCGAGGGTCACGTCCCGACGCGACACCGACACCGCCGGACGACCGTGGGTCGTGTCCACCGGCATCACGCTCCGGAAGCTGTTGCAGCGCGGCGATGCGTTCCGGCATCGACGGGTGGGTGTCCCAGCGAGACGTACGACCGTCCAAGGGCTGACGGCGTAGCTCGGCCAGCTCCTCCTGCCGGGCCTGCAGCATGCGCGGGAAGCCTGCGAAGACACCACGGGGTGCGATGCCGTAGTCGAGTGCCCAGGTGACGTAGTTCCTGAGGTAGAAGTTCCACGCGGCGAGCAGGACCGGGACCTCCCGCAGCGCCGTCTCCACCGCGTGCCGGCCGGCTACCGCCACTGCCGCCCTGTCGGCCTCGAACTCCTGCTGCCGGCTGACGGCGAACTCCACGAGGAAGTACGCCTTGGCGTAAAGCTCGAAGACCTTTCGGACGATGGTGCGGATGACAGAGCCATCTTGCAGTTGCTCGATGGTCCGAGTGATCGTCGTACGCCCGCGATAGTTGATCTCGCCCAGCCTGGTGTGCGCGTGGGAGTAGTGGCCGAGCTCATGCCCCAGGACCGCCCGTAACTGGTCGATCGTCATGGTGAGGAGCAACGGCAGCCCGATCACCATGTATCGCCGACCGCCGCGCAGGCCGAGCATCGAGGCGTCTTCGGTGACACCGGCGTTGACGTCGGCGACCAGCCAGATCTCGTCTGGTGGCCGGGTCACCACACGGTCAGCGAGGTCACGGACCATCGCCCACAGGTGAGGCTGGTCCTCCTCCCGCAGTGGTACGCCGACAGGTGTGAAGGGCTCTCGTTTCAGCGCCTTCACCAAGCCGACCACGATGGCCCCAGCGGCGGCAAGGAGCGTGAAGACGATGTGCATGCCGCCCTGGGTGTTGCCGGCGATGAAGTACGCGCCGAAGCCGATCAGTGCGATGACGGCGAAGGCCAACACATAGAAGCCGGCCAGCATCGAAACCGCGACTACCGCACGCCATCCGGTCCGCATCGCCAAACTCCGTCCTCGCCGGTTCGCCGGTCGTCGCCGGGGCAAGCACAGCCCGCGAGGTCCGGGGTGCCGTGCCAGCGGCGAAGTGCTGCGCCGAGGCGTGGACTCACACTGGGTGGTCCTGCCAGCTGGTACCTGGTACTTCTTTGGATGGCGCAGCCTCCGACCGCGAGAGTAGCGGCCTTCACCAATGACCACGCGCGGCAGGTGTCCGCACGCCACGGTATGCGCCGGCACACACTGCGGCGACCGCGCACCCGCCACGCCTGGTCATTGTGAAGTCGGCGCACGTGTCCGCAGAAGCGGGCCCACTGGGTAGACGCATCCTCAACGTGACGGGCGGACGCATCCTCAGGGTGAAGTCCCTGCTCGATAGACGAGCGCGACAGCGATGGCAGCCAAACCTTCACCACGACCGGTGAAACCGAGCGCATCGGTTGTCGTGGCCGACACGTTGACCGGTGCTCCACATGCCGCGCTCAGCGCTTCGCATGCCTCCTTGCGTCGCGGCGCAAGTTTCGGGCGTACGCCGACGACCTGGACCGAGATGTTGCCGATCCGCCAACCGGCAGCACGTACCCGCGTGGACATCTCGCGGAGCAGCTGGACACCGCTCGCGTCCTTCCAGGCGGGATCCGACGTGCCGATCTGTGTTCCCAGGTCGCCGAGCTCGGCTGCGGACAAGATGGCGTCGCAACAGGCGTGGGCGGCCACGTCACCATCGGAGTGACCCGCCAGGCCGACGGGTTCCTGCGGCCAGTGCAGTCCCGCGACCCACATCGGCCGACCCGGAGCGAACGCGTGCACGTCCACGCCGATGCCGACCCGGGGAATGAACTCTGCTCTCTCGACCGGGCTGCTCCCGATGTCGTTCACCGGCCCACTGCCGCCTTCCGTCGGGCGAGAACCGCCTCCGCCATCACGAGATCCAGTGGTCGGGTGACCTTGAACGCCTCCTCGACCCCCGGGACCGTATGGACCCGAAAGCCCAGCCGTTCCACCATCCCCGCATCGTCGGTGATGGTCTCGAGCTCGTCGGCGTTCGCGTTGGCGGCCCATGCGTGCGCCTTGACGAGTACGGAACGCCGGAACGCTTGAGGCGTCTGGACGGCGCGAAGCTGACGTCGGTCGAGCGTACGGACCACTGTGGCGTCGTCGACCTCTTTCACGGTATCGACGAGTGGTACGACGGGAACGCACGCGTCGGCACCGGTGTCGCGGACCGCCGCCGTGACGGATTCGGCCAGCTCCGGTGGGGCCAGCGGCCGTGCGGCGTCATGAACAAGCACGACGTCGACGTCGTCGGGAAGCACGGCGAGTGCCTGGCGTACCGAGTCGTGGCGACGCTCACCACCCGGTACGACGTCGATGTCGGCCCGCCATTCGACAGCGGCGAGCAGCCGCTCCACCTCGGGCACGTCTGCCGCCGGCGCCGCGATCACCACCACATCCACACCACGCGCCCGCGCGAGTGCACGCACGGCGTGGACGAACAGCGGGGAGCCGCCCAGCAGTCGAAGCGCCTTGGGGACGCCCGGTCCGAGGCGCTCACCTCGACCAGCGGCCGGAACGATCGCGGCGGTTCTCATGGGGGACTGCCTAGTGAAGGGGTCACAAACCCATGTGGGCGGTTCATCGCAGAGCAACGGTCCCGGCGGCTCAAGTCTGGCCGGGACCGATGCACAAGTTACCCGTGCGTGGACCCGCTGACCACACGACGGGTAATCCCGATCTGATTAGGAAGCGAGGACTTCGTCGAGAAGGGTCTCGGCCTTGTCCTCGTTGGTGTTTTCGGCGAGGGCGAGCTCGGAGACCAGGATCTGCCGGGCCTTCGCGAGCATGCGCTTCTCACCTGCGGACAACCCACGGTCGCGCTCACGCCGCCAGAGGTCGCGAACCACCTCGGCCACCTTGATGACATCGCCGGAGGCGAGCTTCTCGAGGTTGGCCTTGTAGCGGCGCGACCAGTTGGTCGGCTCCTCCGTATGCGGCGCGCGTAGGACTTCGAATACCCTCTCCAGGCCGTCCTGGCCGACCACGTCACGTACGCCGACCAGGTCGACGTTGTCAGCCGGGACCCGTACAACGAGATCGCTTTGAGCCTTTATCCGGAGGACGAGGTAGGTTTTGTCCTCGCCCTTGACCTTTCGCGTCTCGATGTCTTCGATGACGGCTGCCCCATGATGGGGGTACACCACTGTCTCGCCGACCTTGAAAGTCATATGTCAGGTACCCCTTCCTCGAGACCATGCTATCACGAGGCGATCGGGCACCCCTGACGTTTGCGCAGGTCAAGGCCCGAATGAGGGCTTGACAAGACCGCGGTGGCCGTCTCCATGCAGGTGAACCGACGTGGCGTCGATCACCGGGCGGTCTCAGGACCAGGCCTCACAACCCCGGAAACGCAGGTGTTTTCCTTCGACGTACCTGGGTTTCGGCTGGTACGAATTGACGCCCGGATGTCCGCGGAGCAGGAACGCGCTCGGCCACGGAGGGTCATCGGTGACGATGCGGGTCGTGGTCGGAATGTAGCGGATCGTGAGCCCACAGCGACGGTGCGGAGAGGTGTTCGCGTTGCTCCCGTGCACGATGTTGGGGTGGTGGACCTCCACGTCGCCCGGCTCCAGCACGATGTCGACTGCCTTCGACTCGTCGACCTCGGCCGCGATCTCCTTACCCAGCACGCTCGCGACCTCGGTGTTGTCGCGCATGTCCGCGAGATCGCGTTTGTGCGTGCCCGGAATCAGCCGGACACAGCCGTTTTCGGGCGTCGAGGGGTCGGCCGCGAGCCACAGCGTCACCACCTCCATCGGCTCAAGCGGCCAGAAGGCGCCGTCCTGATGCCAGAGCACCGGCTGGCCGGAATAGGGCGGCTTGCAGATGTAGTGGGACGCGAAGAGCGCGATGTCAGGCCCGATGAAGAGCTCCGCGATGTCGAGCAACCGGTCATCTGACACCAGACGTACCCAAAACGGGTCGTCCCGCATCAGCACGTGACCGAGCTGCTCCGGCCGCAGCTCGGGGTGTTTGGCCTGCAGCCAGTCGACGTGGGCATGTACTTCTTTGATCAGCTCCTCGTCGATGACGTTGCGAAATATCGCGTATCCCTCGGTGTCGTACTGCTCGAGAATTCTTGCCTTGGACGCGCGGGCATCTGCTCGCTCATCGGTAGGGAGGCTCACTCGGCCACCTCCTTCACGTGCTCTGCTCGAGCCTGTCTGCGACTCCCGACGCGGGCCCACGAGCGATCGATCATTGGCCAGCTGTCACGCGACAGCCGGGGCTTCGTCGCCCAGCCCGGTGACCCATCCTCGCGGAAAGCCCCATCCTCGCCAGGCGCTGGCGCCATCTGCGGCAACCGAGAACCCACCACACCTGGTCATTTGGAGGAGCTGATCGGGAGCAGTTTCATCGTCGAGGGTGACCGCGGAATGCAATAGCACTCATCATGCCGAAATATGTAATCTCTTGATATGTCGCCAAAGGCCCTGCGCTTCGCCAACCACGCGCTCGGCCGGCCCTACCACGCGGCGCACATCCGGATCGGTGCCCGCGAGGGCGGCACCGATCTGCACACGCACGCAGACTTCTACGAGCTCATGGGCATCGTGGGCGGACGCGGCGAGCATCGCCTCGCCACCGGCACCCAGCCACTTCGGTTCGGCGACATGATCCTCGTTCGGCCAGGCGATCAGCATGCGATCAGAGGAATTCCTCCGTACGGGCTGGCGTTCATCAACGTCGCCTTTCCAGCCGACGCCTGGCACTGCTTCCTCGACCTCAGTGGCGCTGACCCGCAAAGCGCGTGGGAACGCTCGTCCTTTCCCCCGCGGGTGTCACTCACAGGGCCGTTGCGGGAGAAGATGCAGGACTCCTTCTCCCGGGTCGTCACCGCCTTCGGACGCTCGCCCCAGATGCGTGACCTGTTGGCGTTCTGGTGCGACGCCGTCGAATTTCTCACCGAAGGCACGCCTGCCGGCGGTGTGGACGACCTCGAAGATTCGTACGAGCACAAGGATTCGCTCGACCGGGCCGAGGGAACCCGGCCGAGCTGGTTGGTACGGGCGCGGGTCGCGATGCGCCGGGAGGAGAACCTGCGCGGCGGCGTGCCACGACTTGTCGAGCTTGCAGGGGTGAGCGCTGCCCATCTCTCCCGGTCGATGCGGGCTCACTACGGCACGACCCCGACCGAGTTCGTCACCCGGCTTCGCATCGAGCACGCCTGCACGCTGCTCGCGACCACGGGACTCACGGTCACCGACATCGCCTACCGATGTGGGTTTGCGAGCCAGTCGTACTTCACGCGATGTTTTCGTAAGACACTGCAGATCTCTCCCCGGGAGTTTCGAGCCCGCGTACGACACACGTTCGTCCCGTGACCCGGTGTGGGAAGACTGCCCCTCATGACCACGTGCAGGGCTCGTGTGGGGTCGGCGACGCGCGCTTGCTCGCGTCGGTTCTTGTCGCCACACTCGCCGCGTCGTTGGGGATTCCACACGGGTGCCGCGGCTCTTCGATCGTTCGCAGGTGGAATCGGGGCCATGGTGCTTGCCAGCGTCGTTCTCGTGCTCGCTGGGTGCGAGGCGACCATTCGATCGGAGAGCCAGGTCCCCTACACGCCGGGACAAGGCGTGTGGGCAGACGTCGACGGTCTCCGGGTACGCGGCGTCGTGGCCGTTGCTCCGAGCAACGGATCGGCGACGCTCGTGGGCACGATCCTGAACGAAGGCCGGCAGGGGGACGCCTTGGTCGCGATCCGCCTTCCCGACGGACGAGCCGAGCTCGGTCGCTCGCCACTGTCGATTCCGCCGGGCCGAGCCAGGGTGCTCGGAGTCGACACCTCTTTGGGCAGGGCCACGCCGGCGACGTTGCGCGGTCCAGGAATCCGTCTCGGCGAGGTCGTGCCGGTCACGTTCGTGTTCGACCGGGCGGGCAGGGTGAGCCTCGACGTGCTGGTGGTCGCGCGCGAGGGTCCGTTCGCGACGGTGGGGCCGCCTGGGGGAGCCGCCGCCCCGTGATCGCGTACGTCATCCTGGACGAGCCGTTGTGTCTCACCACGTAAGGCTGCGCCGGCGCCTCGCAAGGCGCTGCGCGCACCTCGTACGTCCTGGGCGAGCCGCCCTTCCCTCACCTCGTACGTCCTGGGCGAGCCGTTGCGCCCCACCTCGTACGTCATGAGGCGGGTCGGCAGTCTGGGTTGATGTTGGACACCTGCTGAGAGAGCTGGTCGAGGCCGCCGCCGCACGCCGGCCAAGGTCCGCACGGATCCGCAACCGCGGTGATTGACGCTCTCCAGATCGCTGTCGCACGGACCTGTCCCGCGTACCGACTCGCCGTTGCGCGGACTTGCCCCGCGCATTCGTACCTTTCCGGGGCATGCATGGGACTTTCAGAGGTAAATGGGCGACTCAACGTGGTCATTTCAGCGAGGTCGGTCAGTCAGCAGTTGCCGACGTTGCGGATCTCGAGCTTGGCCACGGCGTCCTGTAGGAGCGCTCGAGTCGCTTCGACCTCGTCGTCGCTGGCATCGCCCGCCGGTGCGTACGAGACCGTGGCCACCTGGATGCCCTCGCCTTTGAAGCCCTTGGCCACGCGCCACTCGTTCCCGCGTTTGACGTCGACCCGGCCGATCATCGCGCCGTCGTCCCCGATCTGCACCGCGGCGTCTTCGCCCTCCTTGCCACGCACCAAGGACTCGAGCCGCCGCTGACCAGGCGTGCCAGCGCCCTCGGTGAAGCTGCCCGAGACCCGTACCACACCGCCGCCGGTCTCACGGTCTGGCAGTGAGAAGCTCCAGAACTCGTCACCGTGGTCGACGAGCTTCCAGCTGTCCGGAAGCTCGATGTCGATGGTGGCGCACGGCACGAGCATGCCGTCGGAGGAATCGCTGGACCTGGGGCTGGGTTCACCGTCCGGCGATTCCTCGGCTGGCGCCGTGAGCTGCTGTGCGTCCGGATCCTTCGGGGGGAGCTCCTCGAGCGACGTCGGATACAGCGCGTTGTCAGCGCAGCCCGTCGCGAGCGACCCGAGCAGGAGGAAGGCGCTCGCCCCCGCGGCCAGGCGGGCAGCGCGGCCGACGCCGCCACGTGCGGTAATTCGGACGAAACGGGCGACAACAGGCACGAGGGCACTCTAACCAAGCGTGGTGGATATCTGGTCCCGCCCGGATCTGGGCCCGCAGCTCGCGTGGGGGCCGCAACTCGGCACCTTCCGGCCAGATCGTGCGCTTTACAACGTTGAGAAAGGATCAGTAGAACTCAGGCCATGACCCGGTCTGCGCACTCCCGCCACGCCGCCAAGGCCGCGCTGCTCGGCACGTTTGCCGCCGCGAGCCTCACCATCGCCGCCCTGACGCCACCCTCATGGGCCACGGCAGCACCCGGTGGCGCACCAACCACGGCATCGCCGGACGGCGCATCAGCGCAGGCGGTCAGCAAGCCTGCGACGTACACCAACGACGTCACGCGGGGCTACTCCATCGACTTTCCCGATCCGGCCGTGATCCGCGGCAAGGACGGCCGGTGGTACGCGTACTCCACCGGCGGGCCGTACGACGAGGCAGGCGAGCGGAGCTCGCCATACAAGATCGCCGTGTCCGACAACCTGGTCCAGTGGGAGGACGCCGGGTCGGTCTTCGACGAGAACAACCGGCCGAGCTGGGCGGACCCGACGACCGGCTTCTGGGCGCCCGACATCCGCTACCTCAACGGCCAGTACTTGCTCTACTTCACCGTGCCCAACACCACGACCAGCAGCCAGGGTTTCGACCCGGCCATCGGCGTGGCCACCGCACCGACGCCGGCCGGTCCCTGGACGCCCTCGGACGAGCCGGTCATCCCGGCCAAGCCGCTGGGCAGCGGGTACGACACCGTGATCGACCCGGCGATGTTCACCGACGACGACGGTACGCACTACCTCTACTACGGCGGCTACGGCACCGGGATCTGGGTGGTACGCCTCTCTGCGGACGGCCGGCGCGCGGTGTCGGAGCCGGTCCACGTGGCCGCCTCCCGTTACGAGGGTCCGAACGTCCTCAAGCACGGCGACTACTACTACCTCTTCGCGTCGTCGGCCAACTGCTGCGCCGGACCCACCACCGGCTACAGCGTCTTCGTCGGACGCTCGACCAGCCCGCTCGGCCCGTTCGTCGACCGGCTCGGCACACCGATGCTCGCCAGCCGCTCCGGCGGGACGCCGGTCATTGCACCGAACGGCAACGTCTGGATCGGTACCGGTCACCATTCGGCGGTGCTCGACCTCAGCGGTCAGTCGTACATGGCCTACCACGCGATCGACCGCAACGACCCCTGGCTCGACGTCCAACCCGGCTTCACGATGCGGCCGATGAACATCGACCGGCTCGACTGGATCGACGGCTGGCCGATCGTACGCGCCGGACTGGGAGCGTCGGCGACACCGCAACCCGCGCCCGTGGTACGCGGCGAGGCCGACGACCGGTTCGAAGACCCGGCCTCGCGCACCTTCGACGTCGTGCGGGGCACGCTTGCCGTCGCCGGTCCCGACGACCGCTCCGACTCCGGACACTTCGCGCACCTGTCCGGCGACTCGGCGCTCGCGTTGACCCGACGCCTGCCTCACGACGTCCGCGTCGAGGCAGACATTCGTACGACACAATCGGCGAGCGGCCAGGTCGGGCTGGTCGCACGAGCCGACAACCACGGCAACGGGGTACGCGCGATCGTCGACGCCGAGCGGCACGAGCTACGCCTCGAGGTGCCTGGTGGTCTGGTCGAGAGCGTTGCGATTCCGGACGGGTACGACATGACCGCCTGGCACGTGCTCGCCCTCGAAGCACGTGGAAGGACCGTGACCGCCGATCTGACCGACGCCAGGCTGAGCGATCCGTGGGCTCGAGTTTCGCTCACGCTTCCTCGGAAGCTTGACCGGGCCGGACGGGCCGGCATAGTCGCTGAGGATGCGGCTCACGCAGGCGCCGACGTGGACAACTTCTCGGCGACACGTCTCTACCGACCGGTGACGAAGCGGGTGCCGGATCCGCAGGCTGGCAAGGTTCTTCCGGCGTACTCCGACGAGTTCACCAACGGGCTCGGCTCCGGGTGGACCTGGCTACGCGAGGACCTGGAAGCGCAGGTGACCGACGGCGCGTTGATCTGGCCGACCCAGACCGCCGACCTCGTGGGCGATGGCACGCCCGGACTCCTGCTGCGCGACTCGATGCCGAGCGGCGACTACATCGTCGAGACCAAGCTCGACATCGACTTGGGCGAAGACACCATCCGCAACTTCCAGCAGGCCGGCCTCATCGTCTACGTGAACGACGACGAGTTCCTGCGGTTCGACGTCGTGGCGGTGGGTCCGACGCGGATCGCGGAGTTCGGCAAGGAGACCGTGCTGCTGGGCCGCCGGTCGTGGGGCGGCGGACTGGCTGGTGCGCCGGGCGAGACCACGTGGCTCCGGCTCTACCACACACGGAATCCCGACACGGGCGAGCACCAGTTCCGGGCCGGCTCCAGCACCGATGGCACGCATTGGACCTGGGGTCTCACCTGGACGCTGCCGGCAGACACGGATCCGAAGATCGGCCTGGTCTCGCACGGCTCGCAGCCGGAGACGACCGAGCAGTTCGGCCCAGCGACAGCAGTCTTCGACTACTTCCGCGTAGCCCGTCCCCGCTGACAATGACCACGCATCGTGGGCCATTTGGCCCTGACAGAGGGCTGCAAGCTTCGGATAGGGACGAATTCACTGGCGAAGACACGCCCGGACGCACTGGCCCACTGCGCTTCAGCTGAGCGCGAAACTCGGAAAGGCCTACCGCTCACACACGGGGGATAAGGTCCAGACCATGAACGTCACGCGATTCGGACTACAGATCCCGCTTTTCACCTACCCCGACGTCCCGGACAACCAGCTCTTCGAGCGTGTCGCCGCCATCGCGACAACGGCGGAGGAAGCCGGGTTCGACTCGATCTGGGTGATGGACCACTTCTACCAGCTGCCCGGTCTCGGGAAACCGGACGACCCGATGTTCGAGGCGTACACCCTCCTCGGCGCTTTGGCGGCCCGGACCCGAACCGCCCGGCTCGGCACCATGGTGACCGGCGTGACCTACCGCAACCCCGCGCTGCTCGCCAAGATCGTGACCACGCTGGACGTCATCTCCGCAGGACGCGCAATCCTCGGGATCGGCGCAGCGTGGAACGAGGTCGAGCATCGCGCGTACGGCTTCCGCTTCCCACCGACTGGCGAGCGCATGGACCGGCTCGAGGAAGCGCTGCAGATCTGTCGCGCCATGTTCACCGAGTACAGCCCGAGTTTCTCAGGCAAGCACTACGAGATTGTCGAGGCGTTCAACGTCCCGCGCCCGGTGACGCCAGGTGGGCCACCCATCTTGGTCGGCGGAGCCGGCGAACGGCGGACCCTGCGGCTGGTCGCGAAGTACGCAGACGCGTCCAACATCTTCGGCGACGTGGCGACGGTGCGCCACAAGCTCGACGTCCTCGAACGCCATTGTCAAGAGGTCGGACGCGACCCCAAAGAGATCACCAAGACCAAGCTCGCCACGCTCATCATCGGTGCGACGCCCGAAGAGGCAGAACGCAAGATTGCCGAGATCCGGGCACGCATCGGACCGGGCCACGACGACTACTGGCGAGACGCCGTCTTGGCGGGAACGCCCGATCAGGTGGTCGAGCAGGTCCAGGCGCAGTTCGACGCCGGGCTGGACGGAATCATCATCAACCTTCCCGACGCGCAGAACCTGGATGTCGTACGTCTCGCAGGCGAAACCTTGAGGCGTTTGACGTAGTGCACGTCGTCACGGTTTGACGTCCACTCCCGCGACGACCTTTGCTCAGCGGGAACCGCTGGGCGTGCAGGCGTCCACCACGACCGTGTGCACTACGTACGTTGGACGTGCACCAGGCGTCGACACGTGTCATAGGCCCGAGAGGCGTAGTGCACATGGTCATCGGGGCGTCAGCCTTGCCACGCTGAAAGCTACGCCGTCTTCTTCGTACGGAACTGTCGGTCCGCTCTGGCAGACTCCCGAGGATGCAGATCACGGGAGCAGACGCGAGCGAGACCGTCGAGAGTCTGCGCGCGGCCATGGTCGACGCGCTGCGCCGTTACGGCTCGATCCGGTCCGCACCGGTGGAGAAGGCGATGCGGGCGGTGCCGCGGCACCGGTTCGTGCCGGAGGCGCCCCTTCGCAGGGCGTACGATCCGCACGACGTCGTCGTGCCCAAGCGACGTGCCGATGGTAGTCCGGTGACGATCGCCTCCGAGCCCGGGATCGTCGCATGGTTGCTGGAGCAGTTGGGGGTGCAGCCCGGGCAGCGGGTGCTGGAGATCGGCGCCGGTACGGGTTACAACGCGGCCCTGCTGGCCGAGCTCGTCGGCACCGACGGCGTGGTGACGACGATCGAGTACGACGCCGACGTGGCCGAGTGTGCGCAGCGCGCTCTGTCGGACGCGGGGGTATGACAACGTTCGAGTCATCTGTGGTGATGGAGCGTTCGGCCATGCGGAGGGAGCGCCGTACGACCGGCTGATCGTCAGCACGGGAGCATGGGACGTTCCGCCTGCGTGGCTGGAGCAACTGGCCAGCGACGGCCGGCTGGTCGTGCCGCTGCGGCTACCGGGGTGGAACCTTTCGATCGCGTTCGAACGCGTCGACGATTGCTGGCGAAGCATCTCGTACGCAGGTTGCAGCTTCGTTCCGATGGAAGGAGCGGCCGGCAAGGCACGCCGGTCGGTGCCGCTCGGCGACGACCACGATGTCGTCCTCCAGCTCGAGGACGACCGTGACATCGACGCTGCCGCACTCGGGAATGCCCTGGCCCAGCCGCACTACGAGGGCTGGAGCGGGGTCGTCGTGGACAACACGAGCCCAGACACCTATGGCCACCTGCTTCTCTGGCTGACGACCATGACGGCGGGAGCCTGCAGGTTCACCACACGATCCGAAGCAGTCGAGCGCGGGATCGTCTCGCCGGTGTTCCGATGGGGCGGTGTCGCCTTCTGCACGGCCGACAGCATCAGCTATGTGACCAGCCGGCGGACTAGCGGGGACGGTGAGGCAGACCGGTATCTGTACGAGCTTGGGGCGATCGCCCATGGTCCCGGTGCAGCCGACCTGGCGGACCTCGTGTCGAGTCAGATCCGCACCTGGGATCGTGACTACCGAGCCACGACCGAAGCCTGCATCGAGCTGCACCCGGCGGGGACGCCCGACGAACGACTAGCCGGCGGGTACGTCATCGACAAGCGGTACACGCGGATCGCCATCACGTGGCCGCACCAGGGAGAAACATGAACAGATCGCCAAAGCTGGGTATTGTCCGCAGTGCGCTTACAGCGCGTGTAATCGTTCAACACCTCAACACGCCGCGCAGGAACACGTGGAGCTTCCCGCCCACGGACGAACCCGGTATCCGAGGGCACGCTTACTGGGTCGGAAAGACCAGCTTCTGGGCCCACAACGGGCAAGAGCGAGGCTGTCTTCTGAAGGTAAAGTGGACGACGTCTCGGCTGTGTCGTTATCGACGCAACGGATAGCTATTGCCCACCTGCACAACAAGCTATCCGAGTAGATCCACGACGTTAGGCGGCGCCGAAGTGCACGTAGAACCTGTCGATGAACGAGATAGCTCGTGGGAAGACGTCGACCCGCGATTTCGCGTGTACCTGTTCGACACCAGCCGTGGCGTCACCAGCACATACGACATAACCGGCGCCGACGTTCTGGAGGTTGTGGAATGGGCTGAAAGGGAAGCAGGTAACAGCCGACTCTACGCCGTGGCCCTCGTCCATGACGGAACGCAAGCGGAAGTTGGTAGGCGAGGGCTTCCTGGCTTCTCGGTGACGATCTTGTCGACCGGCTCGATCCCACCGAGTCCGAGAAGAAGGTCTTGGCTCGGATGGAAGCCCGGCGGGCACAGTGGGCATCCAAGCGAGGCCATTAGCTACGTCGCACCGTTCTGTAGATGTGGCAGCCTCGGGCACTACGTACGACTCGGCGAAGGAGCCTCGGCCCGCATCACCGCCAACACGACCCAGCAGCGCGTCGCCGCTCCCGCTGACCATCATCACACCCCGTTTGCCGCCACGCGCATCCGAACCACGGTTGGCGGTAGCACAGCCCGCAGCTTCCCGCTAACGCCAGTCTCCGCTCGTGCATTCACTGCACACTGGCCACGGCTTGCGGCCCAACTGCAACGTCCGCGGCCAGCATGCCGACTCGAACGCCCCGCACACACCGCACGGACGCCCGTCTGGGGAAGGCCTCCGCAGAACGGCTATGTAAGGCAGCTTTTCGGGGGCGTGTTGGGGGGTGGCAACTCCCCCACCAGTGCTTCGAGCGGGCTCAGGCCTAGGGACCCTGGACCCCTCTGCACGTCTAGGTCACGTTTGCAGAGTTCGGCGAACCGTGGTTGAGGATGGCGATCGTCATCCTGCAGCCGACTCGGCGATACTGTGGCGTATTACGCCAGTACTCAGGTCGCGTGGCCAGCTATGTCGTGGACTTCGTTGCCAGTACAGTGCCGAAGGCGTACAGAACGGCGGCGTCATAGAACGCCGGGTTCGTGTGCTGTGCCGCATCAAGCGCATCACGATATGCCGCCTCGAGCTGTGCTCGGTCACGTGGGGAGAGCACGCGGAGCTCGTTGGCGTACATCCGGGCATGAACGTCCCATGCCCGTTCGAGGTCGGATGGCTGGAAGTGGACCGTCTCCGACGTGACGGCACGAACGTCGAACCCTTGTGAGCTCAGCGCCTCGCGGCAGGCCTCGTCACTGCCAAGTGGAGCGCTGGGATCGCTGAGGTGAACGCCGAACGACGCCGCCACTCGGCGAAAGAGGCTTGCGGCGGGCGGATGGCCAGCCTGCATTGTCGAGAAACCGATGACGCCACCCGGTCGGAGGATTCGCCGCCACTCGGCTAGTGCTGCCCCAACGGGCATGTAGAGCAGTGCGGCGGAACAGATCACCGCGTCAACCGAACGCGATGGAAGCGGCAGGCGCGTGGCGTCAGCACGGAGGAACATCACACGACTCGGCGCGGAGGGTACGACCGATGCCCGCGCCCGCGCCAGCATCTGTGGCGAAACGTCTACCCCGACGATCCAACCGGCCGGACCGACCACCCGACTCGCTGCAGCCGCGGCGAATCCGGTTCCCGTACCCGCATCGACGACACGCCATCCCGGCTGCAGTGGGCAGAGCTCGACCAGCCGCTCGGCGTACTGACGGTGCCAGTCGCTTCGCGCGTATGTCGGTGCGCGGTCGTTGAACGCCTCCGCCAGCATGGTGTGCTCGGTGTCCGCCATGTTGCCGCCTTCCGCCGCAGGTCGGCGGGATTGCCCAGCTCGCGCGGGCTGGCAGCGATCGCCGTCGACCGGACCCACGCTACCGAGACTCGCCGGCGCATACGCGAGCGGCCGTGCACATGGCAGCGGCCTCGCCGAGAGCGTACGGCGTACCCATCCAGCGCCCGAATCCGTTCCTGCCCTCGTGCAGTCGTCTCAGAAGAAGTCACCGAACCAGATCGCCGGCGTGCAGCCGTTTCGCCCGACGTCCGAGCGCAGGGCAGCGACATCGGGTGAGACGCCGCTGCCCTGCGCCGTACCCGTACTTTCCCACCTCTCCGAGGCATGTAGACGCCTTTACGAGGTGAGTGGCCCACGAAACGTGGTCATTTCAGAAGGCGGCTTCAGGGACGTCCATGAGCCGGTTGTCGACGGCTTCGGCGATCTCGCGTTCGGCGGAAAGCTTCGGCAGGACCTGGGCGCAGAACCACTGCGCCGCGGCCACCTTGCCCTCGTAGAACGCCTTGTCGTCCGCGGAGAGACCGTCCCGACGAAGCGCACGCAGCGCCACCTCTGCCTTGCGGAGCAGCAGCCAGCCACACACCAGGTCTCCCAATGCGAGCAGCAAGCGGGTGGTGTTCTGGCCGACCTTGTAGAGGTTGCGGGGATCCGCGTTCTCCGCCCCGGGCTGCGAGCTCATCGCATGGCCCACCATCACCTGCACGATGCCCTGGACGTCTCGCAGCGCCCGAGACAGCAGCTCGCGTTCGCGGGCGAGCGACTTCTCTGCCTGGTCGGACGAGAGGAACGCCTCGATCTCAGCGCTCAACCGTCCAAGCGCCTGACCGTTGTTGCGTACGATCTTGCGGAAGAACAGGTCGAGTCCCTGGATGGCGGTCGTTCCCTCGTACAACGTGTCGATCTTGGCGTCCCGAACGTACTGCTCGAGTGGATAGTCCTGCAGATAGCCCGACCCGCCGAACGTCTGCAGCGACTCGGTGCCGAGCAGTGCCCAGGCTCGCTCGGCACCGTAACCCTTCACGACCGGCAGCAGCAGGTCGTTCAGTCCGGCAGCCGACTCGTCGGTACGTCCTTCGTACGCCGCAAGTGCCACCTCGTCCTGGATCGACGCCGCGTAGAGCACCAGAGCGCGCAGCCCTTCGGCGTACGCCTTCTGCGTCATGAGCGAACGACGGACGTCCGGGTGGTGGATGATCGTCACCCGCGGTGCCGTCTTGTCCAAGCTGCGCGTGAGATCCGCGCCCTGCACCCGCTGCTTGGCGAACTCCAAGGCGTTGAGGTAGCCGCTCGACAGGGTGGCGATCGCCTTGGTACCCACGAGCATCCGTGCATGCTCGATGAGCTGGAACATCTGGCGGATGCCGTCGTGCACGTTGCCGAGGAGGTAACCGACGGCGGGGTTCGACGGGTCCTCGCCGAACGTCAGCTCGCAGGTTGCGGACGCGTTCAACCCCATCTTGTGTTCGAGGTTCGTGGCGTAGACGCCGTTGCGCGCGCCGAGCTCGCCGGTCTCGAAGTCGACGAGGTACTTCGGAACGATGAAGAGCGACAGGCCTTTCGTACCCGGACCGCCTGCGCCCTCGACGCCGACCGGGCGAGCCAGCACCAGGTGGATGATGTTCTCGGCGAGGTCGTGCTCGCCGCCTGTGATGAACCGCTTGACCCCTTCGATGTGCCAGGTGCCGTCGGGTTGGGGGTACGCCTTGGCGCGGGCCGCACCGACGTCGGATCCTGCGTCCGGCTCGGTGAGCACCATCGTCGCCGACCAGCGGCGGTCCACCATGTGCTGAGCGAGCTTCTTCTGCTCAGGCGTGCCATTCCGCCAGATCACGGTGGCGAACCGTCCGCCGCTTGCGTACATGAACAACGCCGGGTTCGCGCCCAGCACCAGCTCCGACGCTGCCCAGCGCAACGAGGGCGGACACGGCTGACCGCCCAACTCCGGCTGGATGTCCAGCCGCCACCACTCCGCGTCCATCCAGGCTTGGAAGCTCTTCTTGAAGCTCTCGCTCAGGCGGACGGTTTTCGTCGCCGGGTCGTAGACCGCCGGGTTCCGGTCGCTCTCCTGGAACGACGCGGCCACCTCTTCGCGCGCCAGCCGGTCGAGCTCGGCGAAGATGCTGCGGGCGGTGTCGAGGTCGATGTCTGCGTACGGACCCTGCCCGAGAATCGCGTCGCGGCCTAGTACGTCGAAAAGCGTGAACTCGAGATCTTTCAGGTTGCTCTTGTAGTGCCCCATCGAGCGGTCGCTCCCCTTGATCCCTGCGGCTGCACCTGGATGCTACTCGTAAGTAACTTCATCCATGGTGCGCTTTTCGCTCGAAGGACACAAGTCGGGCAGCCGTGTGACCCGCCTCACCTCCCGGGCCACAATGACCAGGCGTGGCGACTACGCACTCGCCGTAGCAAGGCTCGGCACACCGCGGGGGTCCTGCACACCCGTTGAGGTCATTGCGGAGGCAAGCCCACCGCGCCCTGTGTGTTGGGGGCGACGCTCAGGTCATCGGGGTACGGCACGCCTTGCACGCGTCAACTGACGCGACGGCCCCGCCGCGACGTCACCGAGCAGGCGACAGGAACCGCTCCCCGTACCGGCTGGCCAGCTCGCGAGCCCGTGCGGCAAAGGCATCCCATCCGTACGCCTGGGTGAACTGCACGGTGCCACCCGTCCACGCCGGGTATCCGATGCCCAGAACGCTTCCCACGTTGGCGTCCCGAGCCGACGCGACGACACCTTCCTCCAGACAGCGCAGCGTCTCGACGGCTGGCATGAAGAGCAGCCGGTCACGCACGTCACTCTCCGGCACGTCACCGGCACCAGTTGCGAAGTGCCGGGAGAGCTCCGGCCACAGCCGCTTCTTCGCCGACGCACCAGCCCGTGCCTCCTCACCGGCCGACGCCGGATAGTCGTAGAAGCCGGCACCCGCCGCCTTGCCCTTCCGTCCCAGTTCGCCGACCATCCGCTCGATCACGGCGTACGCCGGATGCTCGGACGGCTTCTGCCCCTCGGCCGCCAGGTCGGCCACCTCCTGGGAACGGACCTGCGCGAGCAGAGAAAGACTCACCTCGTCCGCCACGGCGAGCGGCCCCACCGGAAAGCCGGCCTTGCGCGCGACGTTCTCGATCATCGCCGGTGGTACGCCTTCGACGAGCATCGCGATGCCCTCGAGCACGTACGTACCGAAGACACGAGACGTGAAGAACCCGCGACTGTCGTTGACCACGATCGGGACCTTGCCGATCTGGCGTACGAAGTCGAAGGCACGAGCCAGGGTCGCCTCTGAGGTCTGCCGACCTCGGATGATCTCCACCAGCTGCATCCGGTGGACCGGCGAGAAGAAGTGCAGACCCACGAAGTGGTCGGGCTTTCGCAGCGCCTCGGCCAGACTGGTGATCGGCAGCGTCGACGTGTTGGAGGCCAGTACAGCGTCCGGTACGACATGCTGCTCAGCCGCAGCCAGCACGCCATGCTTCAGGGCCCGGTCCTCGAAGACCGCCTCGATGACGAGGTCGCATCCTGCAAAATCCGACTCGGTCTCCGCGGGCGTGATGCGTTCGAGGAGGGCACGTCGGCGGTCGTCGGTCATGCGACCCTTCGCGACCCGCTCGTCGACCAGCGCGGCGATCCGTTGCTTGCCAGCTTGCGCCGCCTCCAGGGAGACGTCCTTGAGGACGACGGGAACGCCCGCTGTCGCGCTGACGTACGCGATGCCGGAGCCCATCATCCCGGCACCCACCACCGCGAGCCGACGAACGGTCGTGCGCTCGAATCCGGCAGGACGCGAGGCACCGCGCAGGAGCTCGTTCCGGGCGAACCACAGGGTGCCGATCATGTTCTTGGCGACCTGGCTGGTCACCAGCTCGAGGAAGTAGCGGCTCTCGATGGTGAGTGCCGTGTCCACGTCGACGCAGGCACCTTCGACCGCGGCGGCGAGAATTCGTTCCGGCGCCGGATAGGCACCGTGCGTGCGCGCGGTGAGCATCGCCGGGGCGACGGAGAGTGCCTGGTACCCCGCAGGGCTGTCGGGTCGCACGCCGGGCAGCTTGTAGTTCGGCTGGTCCCACGGCTGCATCGCGTCGGGATGCTCGCGGATCCACGCCCGGGCCAACTCCTGCATCTCGTCGGTGGTCGTGGCCAGCTCGTCGACCAATCCGGCCTCGCGGGCGTCGCTCGGCGTGAGCTGACGGCCGTCGACGAGTAGCGGCAAGGCTCGTTGCAGGCCGAACATGCGAACGGTACGCACGATGCCACCGGCGCCCGGCAGCAGACCCAGCGTCACCTCGGGAAAGCCGATCCGGATGTCGGGATCGGCGAGTGCCACGCGGTGGTGACAGGCGAGGGCAAGCTCGAGTCCGGCACCGAGCGCCGACCCGTTGATGGCCGCCACCACGGGACGGCCGAGCCGCTCGAGGCGCCGCAGCTGTCCTTTCAGCTCTGCCAGGAGTCCGCCGAACTCGCCCACCGACTCTCGTGTGACGTCGCGCAGGATGTTGAGGTCGGCACCGGCGAAGAAGGTCCGCTTCGCAGACGTCACGATCACACCGGTGATGTCGTCGCGCTCGCGTTCCAGCCGTTCGACCGCGGCGCCCATCCCGGCGAGGTAGTCCGCGTTGACCATGTTCGCTTCCTGGCCGGGCTGGTCGAGGGTCAGCGTCACGACGTTCTCGGCGTCCCGGTCGTACCGCACCGCGCTCACCGGGTTTGTCGGGCTCATCGGCAACCGCCCCTTCTCGTGATCGTGTGACATCAGCTCGGTCCTTGCTGGGCGGGATACTCACACTTTCGCTGCAAGATCGTGTCACCCAAGGGAAACCGTACCCAGCGACAAACGGCCCCAAAGTCGGCATCACTTGTCGTTGACAGGTACGGTTGTCACTTGTCCGCTTGAACGCCCCCCAGACCCAGGAGCGCATGCGGTGGCTCAGCCGTACCTTCACGAGCTCGTGAGCTGCATCGCCGCTCCCAGCGTCGCCTTGTCAGGCACCGACGGCCAGATCTGCGCCGGCGGTGTCCAGGGTGTCCTTCGGCACGACCGGCGGCTCCTGTCCGAACTGATCGTGACAGTTGACGGCCAGGAACCCACGCCGGTCGGTCACACCCTCGGTAGCGCCGCCGGGAACGATGCCGCGTCTGTCGTCCGCTTCGACAGCATCATTCGCCATCTCGGTGATCCAACCAACGATCCGACCGTTCGCATCGAGCGGGAGCGGCGGGTTCGGACGAACGGCATGCAAGAAGAGCTGCGGCTCGTCAACAACGCCCGCACCGGAATCACGACACACGTCCGGGTGAGTGCGGCATCCGACCTCGCTCCGATGAGCGCCGTACGCCGCGGCGACCTGGCTGGTCCGCGCCAGCCAGACGCCGTGGTCCCCCAGGTGGCCTGGACCCACCACGCAAGCACGGTGCGGTTCGGTCCCTGCTCCGGCGGGGATCACGAGTTCGAGCTCGAGCCCGACGGGCGCGTCGTCTGGAGCTGGCACGTCACCATACCCGCGCGCAGCTCGTGGTCGATGACGTTCGACCTCACAGTGGAGGACTCCGTAGCGGATCCGCACTCGTTCCCGGCCGCCGCGCCTTCCAGCCTCGGCTGGGCCGAGCGCGCGGCCATGGTCGAGGTAGGGCCTGCGGAGCTCGCCCGTCTGGTCGAGCGCAGCGTCGGCGACCTCCGGGGCCTCGCGCTCGCCGACCCGACGGCCCCGGGCGACGCATTCCTCGCCGCCGGAAGCCCGTGGTTCTTCACGCTCTTCGGGCGGGACACGCTCTGGGCCGCGCGGCTCACGCTCCCCTTGGGCACCGGCCTCGCGCGAGGGACCTTGCGGATCCTCGCCCGTCGGCAAGGCACCCGACACGACCGGGAAACCGGTGAGGCGCCCGGGAAGATCCTGCACGAGGTCCGGCCGCTGGTGCCCGACCTCGGCGGCCACCACGGACTCCCACCGCTCTACTTCGGCACGATCGACGCCACGGCGCTCTGGATCTGTCTGCTGCACGACGCCTGGCGTTGGGGCCTACCGGACAACGAGGTGGCCGAACTCCTCGACCCGCTCGAGGCTGCGCTGGCATGGCTGCGCACCGACGCCGACCCCGATGGCGACGGCTTCCTGGAGTACATCGACGAGACCGGCCGCGGACTGGCCAACCAGGGCTGGAAGGACTCCGGCGACGCGATCCAGTTCCCGGACGGGACGATCGCCAAGCCGCCGATCGCCCTGTGCGAGGCGCAGGCTTACGCGTACGAGGCCGCGCTTGCCGGCGCGACGCTGCTGGAGTCGTTCGGGCGCTCCGGCGCCGACGTGATGCGCGAGTGGGCCGCGAGCCTGCGGAAGCGGTTCCGGCAGGAGTTCTGGGTGTTCGACGCACGCGGCAGATTTCCTGCCCTCGCCCTCGACGGTGCGAAGCGCCCGGTCGACACCCCGAGCTCGAACCTCGGCCACCTGTTCGGCACCGGCCTCCTGGATGCCGACGAGTCAGCCGCGGTGGCGGCCCGGATCGCCGAGCCCGACCTGGACTCGGGATTCGGCCTTCGGACGATGAGCTCCGACGTGATCGGGTTCAACGGCCTCGGCTACCACGCCGGAACCGTCTGGCCGCACGACACGGCGATCGCGATCCGCGGCCTCACCCGCGACGGTCACGACCACGTGGCGGCCTCCCTGGCGGCCGGCCTGCTCCGTGCGGCGCCGGACTTCGGCTACCGGCTTCCCGAGCTGTTCGGTGGTACGGACGGCCGCAACGGTGGGCCCGTGCTGGCGTACCCAGCCGCTTGCCGACCGCAGGCATGGTCGGCGGCGGCGGCGATCAGCCTGCTGCAGGCCGCACTCGGACTTGACGCGGACGTACCAGCAGGGCGGCTCCGCGTCGCCCCCAGCAAGGCGTTCAAGGCGTGGTTTCCGCTCCGGGTCAGCGGGTTGCACGTGGCCGGTCACCCCCTGACAATCGACGTCGACGCCACTGGCAAGGCGACGGTCGAGACAACCGCCCCGCTCAGCGTCGAGTCGGCGGACGTTCCCATCAGGTGCTAGCCGTGCGCAAGCGAAGGAGAGTCCGTGGCCGACGAGCGTCCGAACATCCTCTTCATCCTGACCGACGACCACGCAGCGCACGCCATCTCGGCGTACGGAAGCAAGCTGCTCGAGACGCCCGGCATCGATCGGATCGCGCGCGAAGGCATGCGGTTCGACGCGATGTACTGCACGAACGCGCTCTGCGCACCGAGCCGGGCCTCGATCTTGACCGGCACGTACAGCCACGTCAACGGCGTCTACACGCTCTCCACACACTTCGACGCTCGTCAGCCGACGTTCGTGTCGATGCTGCATGACGCCGGGTACCAGACCTGGCTGATCGGCAAGTGGCACCTCGGACACGGCGGCATCCACGATCCGCAGGGCTTCGACTACTGGGAGGTGCTCGAGGACCAGGGGCCGTACTGGAACCCGGAGCTGCTCTCCGCAGGCGGGCGGCGGCGGCGCCTGCCCGGCTACACGACCACCGTCCTGACCGACCTCGCGCTGGAGCGGCTTCGGAACCGGGACCGCGACCGGCCGTTCTGCATGCTGCTGCATCACAAGGCGCCGCATCGCAGCTGGGACCCGGACACGAAGCACGCACACCTGTTCGCCGATGGCGTGCCCGAGCCTCCCACCTTGTGGGACGACCACTCAGGGCACAGCCGTGCGGCGCAGACCGCCGCCATGCGAATCAGCCACGACCTCACGTTGCGTGACCTGAAGCAGCCCTACCCACCCGGCCTCGACGAGCGCGAGCGGACGCGGTGGGCGTACCAGCGCTACATGCAGGACTACCTGCGCTGCGTGGTCTCGATCGACGAGAACGTCTCCCGGGTGCTCGACGCACTCGACGAGGAGGGTCTCGCCGAGAACACCATCGTCGTCTACAGCTCTGACCAGGGCTTCTTCCTGGGCGACCACGGGTGGTACGACAAACGGTTCATGTACGAAGAGTCACTGCTCATGCCACTCCTCGTACGGTATCCACGCGAGGTCCCGGCGGGGTCGTCCACCGATGCGATGGCGCTCAACATCGACTTCGCGCAGACGTTCCTCGACTACGCCGGCATCGACCCACATCCACGGATGCAGGGCCGCAGTCTCCGACCACTGCTGCGTGGGGAGCCGACACCGCCCGACTGGCGGCAGTCGATCTACTACCGCTACTGGGAGCACGACGACGGATGCCACCATGTGGTCGCCCACTACGGTGTGCGTACGAAGCGTTACAAGCTCGTCTACTACTACGGTGACGGCCTCGGCTTGCCTGGGACCTCCGACCGTACGACCCCGCCGGAGTGGGAGCTCTTCGACCTGGAACGCGACCCCGCCGAGCTGACCAGCGTGCACGACGACCCGGCGTATGCCGACGTTCGCCGGGAGCTCGAGGCAGAGCTCGCTCGCCTGCAAGCCGAGTTCGGCGACAAGCCACACACTGGAAAGGCTTAGAGGCCCCGCAACCCAAACCCTCCTGATCGGGCTGGGGCCGCACCCGCACAGAGCCTCACGAAAGACCCCTCGAGACCCTCCCGACCGGCGTTCGCACCACCCAAAGTGGGTGATTCTTCGCTGGTGTCAGGCCAAATGGCATGACTTTCATCCGCCATTGCTGAGATCGGGCGTGCCAATTCGGGCACAGGAGTTTATGTACGCGACCCCAAAGGGTTCTGTGAGACGGCCGTTGGCAAAGGCCTGATCCAGCGCTCATAATTAGCACTCGCGGAGTAAGAGTGCTAACGGTGGTGTCGCTGGAGTGAAGAAGGAGGAGGGGTCTTGAGCGGCATGACCTTGGCCGCGAGGGCACACAGGCACTCACTGCCCTCGCCATTCGCATCAGTGAACATCCGTTCGAGAGCACAACAGCGCCTACACGTGGTGCTGGTCGCGCCCCCGTACTTCGACGTTCCCCCCAAGGCCTACGGGGGTGTCGAGGCGGTGGTCGCCGACCTGGCCGACGGCCTGGTGTCGCGCGGGCACCAGGTCACCTTGCTGGGTGCCGGCGACCCGGGAACCTCGGCGAGCTTCGTACCCCTGTGGGACGGCACACTCGCCGACCGGTTGGGGGAACCGTTCCCGGAGATTGCGCACGCGGTGAAGGTGCGGCGGGCGATCGAGAAACTTGCCGCGGACGGCGACGTCGACCTGGTGCACGACCACACGTTCGCGGGACCGTTGAACGCTCCGGCCTATTCGACACTCGGCCTGCCGACCGTCATCACGGTGCACGGGCCGGTGGACGAGGACTTGTACACCTACTACCGCGACCTCGGATCCGATGTGCACCTCGTCGCGATCAGCGACCGGCAACGCACGTTGGCACCAGATCTGCACTGGGCGGGGCGGGTACACAATGCAGTGCAGCCGAGCGACTGGCCCTTCCGGGCGGAGAAGGGCGACTACGCGCTTTTCCTTGGTCGCTTCGCGCCCTACAAGGCCCCGCATCTCGCACTCGACGCCGCACACGAGGCAGGCATACCCCTCGTGCTGGCCGGCAAGTGCTCCGAGCCGCCAGAGCGCGCCTACTTCGAGAAAGAAATCCGGCCTAGACTGACCAAGAACGACCATGTCTTCGGTGTCGCCGACGCGACCGAGAAGCGGAAACTGCTGGCATCCGCCCGCTGCCTGCTGTTCCCGGTGCAGTGGGAGGAGCCGTTCGGCATGGTGATGATCGAGGCCATGGTCTGCGGCACACCGGTCGTCGCCCTACGGGGAGGTGCGGTACCTGAGGTGGTGGCGCACGGAGTCACGGGCCTCATCTGCGATCACCCAGACCAGCTGCCTGATGCACTGCGCGAGGTGCGCGGGATCGACCCGATGGCCTGCCGCCGACACGTCGAACAGCACTTCACGGTCGACCACCTCGCCGAGGGCTACGAGATCATCTACCGGAAGGTGCTGGCGACCAGCACCGCGACCGCCTTCGCGAGACCACAGCTCGAGACTCCGGCTAGGTCGGCAGCGTTCGACGCCCAAGACAACCCGTCCTTCACCTCCAGCATCAGCAAGACAGCATTCGACACCCGAGGTAGCTCGCCATGACGGATGGGCTCCCCGCGGAGCCCGGCATCGGCGAGTCGGTCCGACAGTCACCGCAACCGCTCAACACGAGCGAGCCGGTCATTCTGGGCGCCGGCGCGGTGACCCTGGTAGCAGGTGCGACCTTCTGCCTGTCGGACCGACTCGGCGATGTCCGGCCGGGTACACCGCACGGTCTGTTCTTCCGGGATGCCCGTGTGATCTCTCGGTGGGAACTCCGGTTGGACGGCCAGACCCCCGAGCCGCTGTTCCTGCACACGTTCGAGGCGTTCGCGGGGCAGTTCGTACTCCGCCGGGCACCACGTGGCGGGATCCCCGACAGCACGCTCCTGATCGTCCGTGAGCGGCTCATCGGGGAAGGCATGCGGGAGACCATCACCCTGGAGAACCTTGGTCGTGAGGACACCGCCGTCGTACTCGATCTCCACGTCGACGCCGACTTCGCCGATCTTTTCGCCGTCAAGGAAGGGCGGGCTGGAGCCCAGTTCGGCGGAGCAGAGGTCACCGTCACCGAGCACGAGCTGTTGCTGACCGACCGGTCCGACCACTTCCGCGGGCTGCTGGTGAGCGCGTCCGGCCAACCGGTGGTGATGCCGGGCACGCTCTCCTGGCGGGTGGCGGTGCCTCCCGGGGAACGCTGGCAGGCCGAGGTCGTCGCTCAGCCGACCCTTGCCAACCAGCGGGTGCAGCCGTTGTTCCGTTCCGGTGAGCAGATCGAGCTCAGCGGGCCCAGCCGCACCCTCGAGGCGTGGCGAGACACGGCTACCAACCTCACAGCAGAGGATCCCACGCTCGCTGCCGTGCTGCGGCGAACCGAACGTGATCTCGGTGCCCTCCTGGTCCAGGATCCGGAGGGCCAGGACGGCCGGTTCGTCGCAGCCGGCGCGCCTTGGTTCATGACGTTGTTCGGCCGGGACAGCCTGCTCACCGCGTGGATGGCGCTGCCCCTGGACGTCGGTCTCGCGGTCGGCACGCTGCAGCGGCTGGCGGAGACGCAGGGCAGACGGGTCGAGCCGCTGAGCGAGGAGCAGCCCGGCCGGATCCTGCACGAGCTGCGCCGCGGGCCGGCCAGTGGTCAGACACTCGGAGGAAACCACTACTACGGCTCGGTCGACGCCACGCCGCTTTTCGTCATGCTGCTCGCGGAGTGCTGGCGGTGGGGTGGAGACGAATCCGTCATCCGGTCGCTGCTGCCGGCGGCCGACCTTGCGCTGGCGTGGATCGACCAGTACGGCGACCGCGACGGCGACGGGTTCGTCGAATACCAGCGGGCCACCGACCGAGGACTCTTCAACCAAGGCTGGAAAGACAGCGCCGACGCGATCAACGACAGCACCGGCCGGATACCCGAGCCTCCGATCGCGCTCTGCGAGGTGCAGGGGTACGTCTACGCGGCGCTGCTGGCCCGCGCCGAGCTGGCGGAGGCGTTCGGCGATCCACGTACGTCAAACCGGCTCCGGGTGCGTGCCGACAGGCTGCGGCAACAGTTCGCGGAGTCGTACTGGCTGCCCGAACACGGCTGGTATGCCGTCGCCCTCGACGGCCGCAAACGTCCAGTGGACGCCTTGACCAGCAACGTGGCCCATTGTCTCTGGACCGGTATCGCAGCCGACGAGCATGCCGCCGAGCTGATCAAGCGGCTGGCGGCCGACGACATGGACTCGGGGTATGGACTGCGCACTCTGTCGGCCACGATGGGCGCGTACAACCCGATGAGCTACCACAACGGCTCGGTCTGGCCGCACGACACCGCCATCGCCGTTGCGGGTCTGCTCCGCTACGCCCACCTGCCAGGTGCGGTCGAGCTGGCCGAGCGCCTCACGACCGGGCTCCTGGACGCTGCCGCCGCCTTTGGTGGCCGCTTACCCGAGCTGTTCTGCGGGTTCCCGCGGGAACGGTTCCCACATCCGGTGCCGTACCCGACCTCCTGCTCACCTCAGGCATGGGCGAGCGCCGCGCCGCTGCTCCTCGTACGGTCGTTCCTCGGTCTCGAGCCGCACGTACCGCGGCGGACGCTCACCGCCAGACCGCGCCTGCCCGAGCAGTGGGGAGCGGTGTCGCTGACAGATCTGCGCCTCGGTGATGTCGTCGTCCACATCAGCGCGAAGAACGGGTCCATCACCGTGACCGGACTACCCGACCACTGGAAACTCATCACCAACAGCCAAGGCCCCAAATGACCATGTGCACTACGCCTGCCGGACCTGTGACACGTGTCGGCACGTAGTGCACCTCCGAAACGCCTTTCCCCACCTCCCGCAGAAGGTACGCAACTACTCCCAAGGCGTGAAGCAGAAACTGGCCCTTGCGCAGGCGTTCATGGAAGAACAGCGTGTTCTGATGCTTGACGAACCCTTCAACGCACTCGATGCCGACAGCGTTGATCAGATTCGCAAGTTGTTGCGCGACTTCCGCGATGAAGGTCGCACGATCGTGTTCACAAGCCACAATTCCGAAGACATCAACCTGTTGGCCGACCGCGTCATGCGGATCAATCGCGGCACTGTTGAGTTGCGATGAGTCGCCTGCGCCGGCCCGCACAGTCTCAGCTCGACTCGAGCGGTCGGAGCACTGCGACCATGCCCTGACCTGCTGGCTGATAGCGATGACGGGATGCCAACGCCATCAAGCCTGCGGAGTCCGGTGACGTCGCCGCAGGGTGAAGAGACTCGACAGCAGTCCCAGAACCCACGCGATCAGGAGTGCTGCCCACAACGGCATGGTGACCTCTGGAATGAGCAACCGGACCGTCGTCGGAGCAGTGTTCTCGAAGATGAATATCAGGCTGATCACCACAAGTACGGCGAAACCGACGATACGGCGAGTTCCAGGACGGGCGAGAAGTGAACGTTTTTTCTGCTGAGTCTGGCTCATGATTCCCCCGAAAAAGCACCGATCGGTGCGTCGCAGTGCTACCAGCGTGCGTCGCCGGCCGCTCAGCGGCAAGCGAGCCGACAAGGTTGCGATGCTGTGAGCCATGCAGCAGTGCCGTTTTACTCGCTGTCCGTTGTACGCAGGAGGGCTTCTTCCAAGGCGGCGCCGAGTCGGACGAGGTCTCTGAACTGCTGCGCTGGTGTCCCTAGGTCGTAACCGCGGTTATCGGGGAGACGGTTGTCTCGCAGACGCGCAATCACCAGCCGCGACGTCGGGAAGATCCACAGGTGTTGACCGCCGGACCCGTCGTGACCGAACGCGATCGGATCGCCGACTGCTCTGTCATCAGACCAGCCCTCGAACATCAGCAGACCGGCTCCTCGGACCGCCTCGATCGGTGGACGCCGGCATACCGACACCCAGTCCGGATCGAGCAGCTGGTTACCTTCCCACCATCCATCTTGGGCGAGAAGCTGCCCACACTTTGCCAAGCTGGCGGCGTTGACCGCAGCGGTCGCCATAGCCAACGGATTTCCCGCCTCGTCGCACCGCCACGTCCAATGGTCGATACCGAGCGGCTCGAACATCTCCCGGCGAGCGAATTCCAGGTACGGCATTCCCGCTGCCCGGCTCACGACAGCAGGCAACACCATCACAGCCGCGTTGTTGTATGCCCAAAACCGCCCCGGTTCCTTGACCAGGGGAAGCTCATGCAGCACGTACGCCACAAGGTCCGGCGGTGGTGATACGTCGAGCTGTGGCCAGGTGTCGGCAGCAAGCCCGGAGACGTGTCCCATGACGTGCCGAATCGTGATCCGCGCCCGCGGGCCGTTCGACCATTCCGGAAACCAGCGATGGACGGGATCATCCAGCGCCAACAGTCCCAGTCGTACGGCACGACCTACCGTGATGTTCACGAGCAGCTTGGTCACCGACGCCGTGTTCAACGCCTCGCCGTTGCCGTCCAGACTTGTGAGCTCACGGCCGTCGTGCAGGACGTGAAGCTGGGTGGTCTCTGACTCCTTCGCGGCCGTGACAAGGTCGGCCAGCCGATCTTCGTACGACGCCATGTCACGTCCCATCGACTCTGATGTGGCAGGCATCCACGGCTCAGCGCTGCGCTCGGCCGGACCGGTACGCACGGCCACGGCGGAGCGGTCATGCCTCACCGTTCAGCTTGATCATCATAGTCGTCACGGCGCGGACACTCGCGTGTCGGCAAACACTGCGTCGCGCCGGAACTGGGTGTCGTACAACATGCGGTAAAGGCCGCCAACCCGGAGCAGTCGCTCGTGTACCACGCTCGACGATCTGGCCGTCGTCGAGAACGACGATCTGCCGAGCTGCTCGGACCGTTGCGAGTCGATAAGCAACTGTGAGCGCCAAGATCGCGGAGCTGCTGCCCTGCATCAGTGGCAACCGCGAGCGTCTCGTGCCATCACCTGGCCTGGTCGACAGCCTCAAGGTCGAACACCGCAGGATCCAGCGCCAGATCGAGGAGATGGGTTCGTCGCTTCGGGTGCTGGAGAGCGTCATCGAGGCCGCCAACAACGGGTCGCACGGTAAGGACGACACCGAAGCGTCAGCGTCTCAGCCGTAAGAGTGCCCGAAGTCGACGTTTGCCACGGCTGATCGAAAGGCGCATCCTCGAGGCAAGCCGACGATGAGGTCAGATCACGTAATCGGGGACTTCGAGAGCGAGCACGGAGAGCGCATGAGCCTGACCCGTGAGCTGCTGAGCTCGGTATGGGCGACGTACCAGCTCGACGGTCAGCCTCCGGTAGTGGAGCCGGCCCATGGTGACGGTATCGGCGATCTCGGGGGTGGATCCAACCTCAACCTGTTCGCCACGCAGTCGAGGCGGCCGGTCGTGGTACGTGTCTATCGGCCCAGCGTCGGTCCGGCACGGCTAGCCGAACTGCAGCGGATACGTGATCTGTTGCGTGAAGCGCGGATTCCCACGCCATCCTTGGTTCCAACGGCGAACGGGCAGCGCTGGCTTTCGTTCGGTGGGCGCCTGGTAGAGGTCGAGGAGTACGTGCAACACGACGCCAACATGGACACCTGGCAACGTCTGATTGCCGGCCTGCCGATCCTGGGGCGGATCCACTCCGTTCTGGATGGCGTCGATGCCACGTACGAGACCCGGTGCCCTGCGTTCGCCAACGCGGTCGACGCAGCGGATGCCCGCGCAGTGACGACCCGCGGGGTTGCGCGGATCCGCTCGTGGGTCGACGTCGACGTGAGCGTGAGGCGAATGTGTGACGAAGCGGAGGAGCTCGCGGACCTCGTGGCGGCCGCCGAGGGTGATACTCCGCCCACCCACAGACAACTGGTACATGGTGACTTCTGGGACAACAACGTATTGTTCCGTTCCGGCCAGGTAGCTGCTGTGATTGATTTCGATTTCCTCGGCCACCGGCCACGCGTGGACGATCTCGCATTGACGCTGTTCTTTGCCGACCTCACGCTCGAACCGGCTGATTCGGAGCGGATTCCCTTGCTGCGTAGCTTGGTCGACAGCTACGACACGGGCCTGGATCAGCCCTTGACGCCAGACGAACGGGCGGCCATTCCAGCCGCACTTGCTCGCCAGCAATTGTGGGCGTTTGGGCACATCACGAGGCTGGACGAGGAGTCTGCGCGCGGGCTGGCAAAGGTCCTGGTCGGTGAGCTGCGCCGGACCTTGCCCATCGCGCGGAATCTGGACCGATGGCGCAACGCCTTCACCTAGCACATCGCATCTACGCGGTACCGGCCTGGGCCTGACGCATGTCCGCGGCTGAAGCTGATCCTTTCGGGCATGTCAGAGATCTACTCGACTCGGTACGACGGCCTGCTCAGCGGCAGACGAGTGAGTTGACCTCTTCGTAGCCGTGAAGATCCTTGCCCGGGCGGCGTCGGATCCGGGGCGAGGCGTTCGTAGACCAAGTGAAAGGCTGCCGGTAGCCGCCGAGGCAAGGAGGAGACATGGCCGAGTACCTCATCTACTTCAACCAGCAGTGGGTGGGCGAGCACACAGAGGAGTGGTTCCGCGGGCGCGCACCGCTCGGCATGGGTGTCGTGAACGAAATGAAAGCCGCTGGCGTATATGTCTTCGCCGGAGGACTCGAGGAAGCAGGCCCGGTCTACAGCGCCGACCCCACCAGCGGCACGGTGATGATCACCGATGGGCCATACGTCGAGACCAAGGAGTTCCTTGGCGGGTTCGCCGTGGTAGACGTGCCTGACGACGAGACCGCCAAGATGTGGGCTGGCAAGATCGCCGAAGCCTGCGGCTGGCCCCAGGAGGTCCGGCGATTCAAGCCGCAACCCAAGATCCCGGGATGAGGTCTCCTGACGAGCCGTGACCTCAGCGCTGTCGTACGGGCGCGTCGACGAGACGTATGTCCTAGTCGGCGTCGCCGTCTTGGTCAGAGAAGTAGAAGACCTCGGGGTCACCATCGTCCAGACCACTGAGCATGCCGGCAGGATGCCAACCGCTCGTCTGGAGCAGGCGGTGCATGGCCGCGTTGGACAGATTCGTCGACGTCCAGACCCGACCCGACAATTGATCTCTAACCGAGTTGACCAAGAGCCGCCCGATTCCCGAGCGGCGAGCGAACTCCGCCACATACACGAGGTCCAGGAAATCCGAACCGAAGAACACCCGGCGTCGGACGATGGCGTGGCCTACGATCCGCTGGTCACGTATCGCGACTCGAAGCCAACCCGCCTGGGCCGCTTCCCGTAGCCCGCGCACTCGTCCGGCCTCGCCAGCTCGTGCGATGTGGTCATACGCGATGATGGCGTCGACATGCGAAAGGTCTCCAGGCCGAACAACGGCAGGCTGCTGCATGATGGCAGCGTGACATTCCCGTACGCCTTGTCCAAGTGGTTTACGAGCGAGGCGAGCCCAACCGATGCCACTGTGAGTCGCTAGACGGAGGAGGACGAACTCCTGGCCATCCTTCCGCCGCTGCGGCCACGCTCGGGGTAGGCGTGCCTGAATGTCCGTGAGCAGCCGGCTGCTCAGGTCGAGGAGTGGACGACTGCTGTGGATGATCGCTATTGGGTCAGCGAAGAACCCTGCTCGGGTTGCTAGGGTCGACGATCTCCGCTCCATCCGGAGTGTCCCCACCGTAGTACTCGTCGCGGTCAGCCATCGCCGGAGCGTGCTTGGCGTGTGGGTGGCGATGACTGGACGCGGTACCGCCAGCCGGACACGTGCCAATGCTCGGTGGAAGGCCCCGGTGGCGGCGAACAACCAGGGGTAGGAGTCGATTGATGGCGTTCGCTTGTCGTGTGGGATGCGCCTTTCCAGCTCCGCCCGCCGTCGGCCGCACCGGGGAGCGGTTGCGCCATTCCCTGAGACAGCGACCGGTACGACTAACCCATGGTGCTGAGGCATCTGCGGACCTCGGGTAGCAAGCAGCCGGCGACGGGAGTTCTGAATGATCCCGTTCACTCCCGCGCCAGACACGCAAGTGCCGTCCGCCTCGTGTGTTCGCCTTTACCTGCCCGAGGACGGCCGTCGCCCCGCAGGACGGCTGGACGTCCCGCGTTAACGGATGAATTGATGCGATCCGTCGCCAGCTCGCTGCGGTGGGTGGGCTGCTACGGCAAGGGGAACGACCTGTCGCCTGTCCGCCGGGGAACCGCGTCAGCTGGGACGAGCTACAGATGCAAAAGCCGGACCACTTCGGTTGATCGGAGTGATCCGGCGTTTGTGCTGATCAGGGCGGAGGCGGCGGGATTTGAACCCGCGAGAGGTGTTTACTCCTCAACCCGCTTAGCAGGCGGGCGCCATAGACCGGACTAGGCGACGCCTCCTCGCAAGCGCCCGATCAGCCTAGCGGTACGCCCGCGGCCCAGGCAAAGCACTACCCCTATGACGACGCCTGAGAACCCTCCGTTGATCCCGCGGTACCGGCGCCGGCACACCCCTGATCGCTCCGACCACGCCGAGGCGTGGCGCCTCGCCGGGTTGCCATGACTGCGATCACCCTCGCGGCCTCACGATCGCCCGGATCGTGTCGCTCCAGCCCGATTCGAGGTACGGTGCGTAGGAGGTGGCGCCATGACCAGGCGAGCTGGACTCCGCACGGTCGGCTACACCGACCGGCTCGAGGCAGGTCGCCAGCTGGCTGACGAGCTGGCGTCCTATGCGAGTCGTGCCGACCTCATCGTCCTGGGTCTGCCTCGCGGCGGCGTGGTCACCGCGGCCGCGGTCGCCGAGCGCCTGGGCGCCACGCTCGATGTCTTCTGCGTACGCAAGCTAGGCGTTCCCTGGCAGCCCGAGCTCGCCATGGGTGCCGTCGCGACCGGCGGCGTCCGGGTGATCAACGAAGAGGTCGTCCACCAGCTTCAGGTCCACCCGGACGAGATCGATCGAGTGGTCCAGCGCGAACGGAACGTGCTCGAGCACCGGGAACGCCTCTATCGGGGAGATCGACCACCGCTGCTGTTGCGGGACAAGACGGTGATCGTGGTCGACGACGGCATGGCCACAGGAGCCTCGGCACGGGCCGCCCTTGCTGCCGTACGAACGCACGAGCCGGCGCGACTCATCCTGGCGGTACCGGTGGCTCCTACCCAGACCGTCCACGAGCTCAGTCATCTGGTCAACGAGCTCGTCTGCCCGCTGACGCCGGTCCCCTTCGAAGCCGTCGGACGGTGGTATCGCGACTTCCGCCCGACCTCGGACGCGGAGGTCCGAGCCTTGCTGTCGGCGAACCCGGCCGTTCCCGACCGCGACCAGGCCACACGATCGACGGATCGTGACTCGAAGGAAGATGACGCCGGCTGACTCGCCCAGCAGATCACTCGTCCGGCACAGCGCTCGAGCAGCTGGGACCGTCCACCACAAGAAACAGCACAGAAGAAGGGGGCCGAGCCAGACCACCCTGGCCCGACCCCCTACACCGTGCTGACCGACCGATGGTCACGGCCGGCCTTCAGTCCTGCTCAGAGGTTCGACAGCAGGTTCGCGATCACAACGACGTCGCCGACGTCGACGAGGTCGTTCAACGAGTTGTTGAGAAAGTGGTCGACCGAGCGGTTCAGCACGTTGTTCAGAATGTCAGCCACGTCGTTCAGAACGTTGGCGTCGGTCGTGACCTGCGCAGGCGCCACGGCAGCCGAGGCCGGCGTCGCGAAGACGGTCGGTACGGCGAGGATCGCTGCGGTACCGGCGGCAGCGAGGAGCTTCCTCATCACAGTCCTTTCCATGGGTTATACGGACAGTACTCACCTGACTACCCTGGAGCAGACCGGTCTAATCCCTCGAAAAGGACCAAAATGACATTTGCCACATTCACTAACGCACAGGCTCACCCGGATGCCCGCTAAGCGGGAAGAAAGCCCGCCGAACGTCAGTCGACGGTCACCCAGCCGACGACACAGGCGCCTGAGTCACTGACCACAGGCCTCAGGCTGAGCGAGGAGGCGGCGAGAGCACCTCGACCTTCAGCTCCCCGTCGGCGTAGCGCTGCCGCAGCAGCTTCTTGTCGAACTTTCCGACGCTCGTCTTCGGCACCTCCGCGACGAACGACCACCGCTCCGGCAGCTGCCAGCGAGGAACCTTGTCGATGAGGAAGTCCCGCAACTGCGCCGCGGTGACGGCCAGCTCAGCTTCCGTTTCGCCGTCTGCGCCGGTGTCGGAGCGCAACACGACGGCGGCGAGAGGCCGCTCGCCCCATCGTTCATCCGGTACGCCGATCACACTCGCTTCCGCCACAGCGGGATGAGCCATGATCAGGTTTTCCAGCTCCACCGAGGAGATCCATTCTCCGCCGGACTTGATCACATCCTTGGCTCGATCGGTCAAGGTCAGAAAGCCGTCCGGATCCAAGTAGCCGACATCGCCGGTACGCAGCCAGCCGTCGTGGAACCTCTCCTCAGGTTCCTCGGCGAGCTCCGGGCCAGTCGCCTCCGCCGCGCCGTGGTAGTAGCTCCCAGCCACCCACGGCCCGCGTACCTCCAACTCGCCGACCGTCTCACCATCCCAGGGAGCGACCGTGCCATCCGGTTTGACGATCCGGCCCTCGACCAGCGAGACCAGCCGCCCTTGCGTCAGCCGGTAGCGCCAGCGCTCCTCGCCTTCGACACCGGCCGGCGGATGCGCCACCGTGCCGACCGGCGAGGTCTCGGTCATCCCCCAGGCGTGCAAGATCCGGACGCCATGGCGGTCGAACCCCTCCATCAGCGCACGTGGGCACGCCGACCCGCCCACGATCACGTCACGCAGGCTCGACCAGTCACTCTCCGGATGCGCGTCAAGGTACTGCAGCACACCAGCCCAGACGCTGGGCACCGCCGCCGCGAGCGTCACCCGCTCCTGCTCCACCAGGCGCACCAACGGCTCCGGCCTCAGGAACCGATCCGGCATCACCAGCGAAGCGCCCACGAGATAGCACGCGTGCGGTATGCCCCACGCCAGGACATGGAACATCGGCACGACCGGCAGTGCGCGATCCCCGCTCCCGATGGCGAGGGCGTCGCCCAGCGCGACGCCCATGGAGTGGAGAACCACGGAGCGGTGGGAGTACGCCACGCCCTTGGGCAACCCAGTCGTACCGGAGGAGTAACACATGGCCGCCGCCGACCGCTCGTCGACGTCCGGCCAGTCGAAAGTGTCCGGACGACCGGCAAGGAGATCGTCGTACGCATGGACTGCGACGCCCTCCGGTACCTCGAGACTCGACGTCGCGTCTCCGTGCCCGCCGACCACCACGACGTGGCGGACCGTCCGGAGCTGCGGCAGCACCCGCGCGAAGACCGGAAGCAAGCTGGCATCGACGAAGATCACCAGGTCTTCGGCGTGGTTGGCGATGTATTCGATCTGGTCCGCAGGCAGTCGGATGTTGAGCGGATGGAGCACCGCGCCCATCGCCGGGACCGCGAGATACGCCTCGAGGTGCTCCTGGTTGTTCCACATGAACGTCCCGACCCGCTGATCATCGGTGACACCGAGATCCCGGAGGGCGTGGGCAAGGCGGGCGGCGTTGCGAGCGACCTCCGCATAGGAGGCAGCGCGCACCCCGCTTTCGGTCAAGGTGGTCACGGTCCCGGTCCGCCCGTGAACCATGGCGCCGTGCCTCACGAGCGCACCGACCGTGAGCGGGGTGTCCAGCATCGTGCTACGCATGTCCCGATCTTGACACCGATGACGATCTGATGACACCCCTTGGCATGCGGGTAGAGAACCTTTGTCCACAGGTTTGTGCGGCGAGTGGTTGGTGGCAAACTGTCCGACATCTCCGCAACGTCCAAGTGGCCGACGCGTACGGGTTGGGCGCGTACGACCTAGCCGGACAGGTCTTGGCGGACTTTCCCGATTGCCGGGCAGAGACCAATGCTGCGGAAATGAGATTGAATACACTCCATGGGTGAACGTGTCGGGAGCGACTACGGCGGCTTTGGCGTGCCGACCCGCCGTCCGCACCCTCCCGGCCCGCCGAGTCGGATGAGTTCCTCGAACCGGCCGAGCTCACCCACCCGGCCGAGTCAGCGCCGGCGCCCGTCCATGTCGTTCCCGCTCGCGCTCGGGCTGACCGTGATCGGCACGCTCATCCCCGGCACTGGCTTCCTGGCGGCAGGCCGTCGACTGCTCGGCTCGGTCGTCCTGTCGATCTTCGTCCTGCTCCTGCTCGCTTGCGGGTACTACGCCCTGACCACCGACCTCAGCTCGGTGATGCACCTCGCGGTCTCACCGGATCGGCTACGGCTTGTGAGCATCCTGCTGCCTGCCGTCGGAGTCGCCTGGGTGTGCGTCACCCTCGGCACCTGGCGGACGCTCCAGCCGCTCAAGGCGAACACTCTGCAGCGACTCGCCGGGTCCGCGCTCGTCACCGGGCTTGCCATCGCCATCTTGATGCCGTTGGCGATCGGAGGGCGGTACGCCAGCGTGCAGAAGAGCGTCGTCGAGAACGTCTTCGCGAGCTCGGACAGCCGCAGCGAAACCCGACCGAAGGGCGTCACCCGAGAGGACCCGTGGGCCGGGCAGGAGCGGGTCAACGTCTTGCTGCTGGGAGGCGACGGCGGTAAAGGCCGGATCGGCATTCGCCCAGACAGCTTGCAGGTGGCGAGCATCGATACCCGCACCGGCAACACCGTGCTGTTCAGCCTGCCGCGAAACCTGCAGAAGATACCGTTCCCACCCGACTCGCCCCTGGCCGACGCCTATCCCGACGGGGTGTATGCCGGCGAGGGTGACCCGCTGGAGTGGATGCTCAACTCGATCTACGAGAACGTCCCGGCGCAGCATCCGGGCCTGCTCAAGAGCGACAATCCGGGCGCTGACGCCACCAAGTTCGCCGTCAGCGGCGCACTCGGGATCAGGATCGACTACTACGTGCTGATCAACCTGCAGGGTTTCGCGGAGCTGATCAATGCCCTCGGTGGCATCACGGTGAACATCAACGAGCCGGTGCCGATCGGCGGTTCGGAAGACTCGGGCGTCCCGCCCCATGACTGGCTGGAACCTGGGCCGAACAAGCACCTCGACGGCTACCACGCGCTGTGGTTCGCGCGCGGCCGCTACGGCTCCAGCGACTACGACCGGATGAAGCGCCAGCGCTGCACCATGAAGGCGATCATCGAGCAGGCCAACCCCGCCAAGGTGCTCACCCGGTACGAAGCCATCGCCCAGAGCTCCAAGAAGATCGTCTTTACCGACATCCCGAGCGAGCTGCTGCCCGCCTTCGTCGATCTGTCGCTCAAGGTGCAGAAGGCAAGCGTCAGGAGCATCGCGTTCACCAACGAGATCATCGACTCGTCGGATCCTGACTACGAGCAGATCCACTCGATGGTGCAAGCCGCCATCAAGGCGAGCGAGCAAGCGGCGCCGTCGAAGAGTCCGCGACCGACCAACGGGCAACCGAACGGCAAACCTCAAGCATCGAAGAACGGCGATGCCCCGGGCCAGACGTCGGCACCCGACGAGGCAGACCAGACATCGGATGAGGGTAGCTCGAGCGGGTCTGAGGCTGCGGCCTCCTCGGACGAGGACTCCACACCTGACCCGGCCGGTGAGTCACTCGAAGAGGCCTGCGCCTACTCACCGAAGCACTGACCGGTTAGCGGTGGACTCCTAGAGCAAGAATCACGGACTACGGGTCAGAGTGGCGCCGCCCCAGCGCACGCGCAGGCCGCGACGACCGGGGCGGCGCCACCGCGATACGCCCTGGAGGGATGGCGCACTCATGTGCGTAACGCCGGAGCATCTCAGTCACGCACAGCGTCATACTAAGTCGGACTTGAGCAGAGCGGACCCAATTCTGAAAACCCTCCTCTGCAGAATGACCACGTTACGTCGGTTTGTCACAGCTTTCCGCGGTATAAATCCGCCTCGAAGCTACGAAAAGCCGAGGAGAGTAAGCACCGGATAGCACCTGCGACGAAGTTTCGACCCGGATGGGCAGGGCACGAGTCGGCTCGATGCCCGTCAGCTACTCGCACGCAGCCGCGGACCTCAGTCCGCGCCAAGCGGGCGGTAACCGTGCGCGGCGTCCAAACGAGTACGCAGCTCGGACTCGAGCCGCTCCACCTTGATGTCGAGCACGCCGGCCGCAATCAGGCTTCGGCGACCGTCGCGCAACTCGAGTACGACAAATGGGCCGGTAGCCGCCTCCATCCGGCGTACGTTCGACACCTCACTCCACGTGGCCTCGCGCACGCTCTCGCGCCGCCACGTCGTGCGGTTCCGGAAACCGTCACGAGTCATGACAAGCGGCGTACCCCGACCCACGAAGATCCAGGCACCCCAAGCCACGACCACACCGACCGCGGCGAGCAGTATCCACTCCACTGCCGTGACGAAGGGATGGTCCAGCCCGGGTATCGCCCGCCGTACGACGTCCACGACGATGGCGATCCCAAGCCAGGCGCACGCCATGCCGAGGATCCGGACCCGCAGTGCAGGCCGGAACCGCACCACCATGGTGCCGGACTCGTCCACCTCGGTCGTCTCGGAGCCGAAGTCGGCAGGGGACTCTGCCGCTTCCGGAGACGCCGCGGCTCGCTCGGGCTGAGGGTCCTGCAGTTGCCGTGCCATGGCCTCGAGTGTGTCATGCCCGCGCTGACGTCCGACACGGCTTCCGGCGAATTTCGCCCGGCGTAAAGCCGACCTGCGAGCCGACGCTCCGGGATCCGGACATCCCGTCACCGGCATCGGACGGCCGACCCCACGCCGGGCGATCACCACTTCGAGTCGATCACTTGAGCGCGCCGCGGGTGAGACCCGAGACAAACTGCCGCTGGAAGAAGATGAACACTGCGATCACCGGGAGCGAGGCGAGCAACGCTCCGGACAGCAGCATTCCGTACCTGAAGTCGTACGGACCCACCAGCGAGGCGATTCCGAGGTTCATGACGAACATGTCCGGATCTGTGGTGATGATGAGCGGCCAGAAGAAGTCGTTCCACAGACCGAGGAACGTGAGGATGCCCAGCACCGCGACACCCGGCCGCACCAGGGGGAGAACGATCCGCCACCAGATCCGGAACTCGGTTGCGCCATCGACGCGAGCGGCATCGAGCAGCTCGTTCGGCACCGAGAGCGTGTACTGCCGCATCAGGATGATGCCGAACGCCGTGACCGCGCGCGGCACGATCAGACCCTGGTATGTGTTGAACCAGTCGAACGCGCGCATGATCTGGAACTGCGGCACGAGGAGCACCTGCGTTGGGAGCAGCAGCGTCACCAACATGATGACGAGCAGCACATTCTTGAACCGGAAGTCGTGCTTTGCGAACGCGAACCCGGCGAGCGACGCCAACAGCACCGCCACCGCCGTACCGAGCACCGCCACAACCGCCGTGTTGAACATCCACCGCGCCAAGGGGAACCCGGTGATCAAGGCCTCCATGTTCCCCAACGTCCACTCGTGTGGCCACAGCGTCAGGTTGGAGGAGAAGATCTCCTCGTTGTTCTTGAACGCCCCGAACGCCATGAAGAGGTACGGCGTCACCTCGACGAAGACGCCGACCAGCAGCACGAGGTTCACCACCACCAGGGCGACGACACCCGGCCAGCGCCGCGGCAGGCTCACCCGTATGTCGCGTACGGATCCGACAACCTTGTCAACGACAGCCATCTCTACCTCTCACCGACTCATTCGCCCGGGGACGCCCAGCCACCAAAGAACTTGATGTTGATCGCCGAAACCGCCAGCAGGAAGAACGTCATGACGTAGGCGATGGCGCTGGCGTAGCCGACGTTGAAGAACTGGAAGCCCTGGTTGTAGATGTAGAGCGTCACCGTGAGGGACGCGTCCGACGGCCCACCGCCGGTCAGGAGGAGCGGTAGGGCGAAAAGGTTGTACGAACCGATGATCGCCTGGAGCACGACGAACAGCGCGATCGGTCGCAGCAGCGGCAAGGTGATGTAGCGGAACGACTGCCAGCGTCCTGCTCCGTCGATCGCGGCGGCCTCGTAGTAGTCGTTGTCGATCGCATTGAGACCGGCCATCCAGTAGAGCGCGTTGATCCCGGTCCACGTCCACAGCCCGATGAGGACGATGGACAACATCACGATCTTCGGATCGGTGAGCCACGCGACCGGACCGAGGTTCACCTTGCTGAGCGCGAAGTTGAGCAACCCGTACTGCTCGTCGAGGATTCGCGCCGCGATGACGAAGACCACCACCTCGGAGGTGAGCACCGGGAAGAAGAAGGCCGTACGGAAGAAGCCCTTCCACGGAACCAGCCGAGAGTTGATGGCGAGGGCGAGCAGCAGCGAGACGCCACCGATCAGGACGATGCTCCCGAGCGCGTAGATCGTCGTGTTGCGCATCGCCATGCCGAAACGCTCGTCGCTGAACATGTGGATGTAGTTCGTGAGGCCAGCGAACGACCGCTCTTCGAAGCCGAACCCCTTGGTGAAGCTCAGGACGAACGAATAGATCACGGGATACAGCCCGAAGATCAGGAACAGGATGAAGAACGGCGAGATGAAAATGTACGGAGCGATCCGGCGTTGCCGGCGCCACCACCACTCCCGGGCCGGCCACAACGGTCGGCCGATCCGGGACGCCAGGGTCGACGTGCTCATAACCAGCCCAACTTCCCTTCTTACTTGCCGCTACGCCGTCATGAACTCGATGGTGTCCAGCGTTTCTTGCTGCGCCCTCCGGAGCGCCTCCCGCGGCGACATTCGGAGGTTCTGCATCGCTGGTGTCAGCGCCAGCCGGACGAAAGCGCTCGTCGTCTCTCCCCAGAACGGCGACATGTACGCCGTGTTGATCTCGGGAGACACCTCGCGGATCAGGTCGCCGACACGTTGGCCGTCGAAGAAGTCCAGCGGCTCGGTGAGCTTGGGGTCACTGAACGCTGGTCGGTACGTCGGCCAGACCTGTCGCAGCTCGTAGTCGTACAGCAGGGCCTCGGTCGTCGTGTGCTCGAAGAGCACGAAGTCCATCGCCTCTTCGATGAACTCGCTCGTCTTGAGCACCGCCACTCCGGTGCCGCCCTGCGTCCCCGTGCGCGAGCCGCCCGGCTCCCACCTGGGTATCGGCATGAGATGCCACTTCCCAGCAGTGCCGGGGATGTTCTGCTGAACGAACCCGCTGAACTGCCACGACGGGCCGAGCAGTGACGCGACCTTGCCCTGCTCCAGCGAGATGTTGTAGGGGACACCGGTCGGCCGCAGCGTCGACCAACCGTCCCTGATGGCGTCCTGCATCCAGCTCAGCGTGCGGACACCTTCGGGGCTGTCCAGCGTGGGCTGGCCCTTGGCATCGAAGAAGCCCCCGCCCTGCTGCAGGGTCATGATCCACCACTGTCCCCAGTCGAGGTACTGCTGGTCGATCAGGTAGTTGCCGGTGTCCCGGTGGAACCGCTTCGCTTCCTCCACGAAGTGGTCCCAGCTCTCGATCTCCGTCGACACGCCGGCCTTCTCCCAGATGTCCCAGCGGTAGCTCAGAAGGCACGCGTTCAGCTCGTTACCGATGCCGTAGACCTTGTTCTGCCATGACCACGGGTCGGTGGCCGACGGGTGATAGAGGTTGTCCCATTCACCCATCTCCTCCAGCTTCTGCCTCAAGTCGACGAAAAGGACGTCACCTTTGATGAACCGGGGGAATTGGCTGATTTCCACGTCTGCGATATCGGGCCCACCAGACTCCGCCTGCGCCGTGATGAGCAATTGGTCGTGCATTTGGGTATACGGCAGGATCAGCCACTCGATCTCGAAGTCCGGATTGCGCTCCTTTTTGTAGAGTTCGAACGCCTTTTTCTGCCAGTTGATACGCGTGTCGGTGAAGGCCCAGAAACTCAACTTCTTCTTGGCACCGCGGTTGAAATTGGGTGCCCCTCCGCAGCCAGCGAGCAACGACCCACCCGCAACAGTCGCACCCGCAGCCGCGGCACCCTTCAGGACAGTCCTCCTGCTCACTGGCGCCATGACCACTGGCCTCCTCGGGCTTCCAAACCTCGATCAACTTCTCGATACTTTTGCCGGACGCGAAGAAAGTTTCGCTTCCAAGCCATCACTGTTGTTTGTCTGTTTCGACGTCAACACACCGAACCAGCGGTTCGTGGCGCTGAGCGTACGCGCAGCGGGTTTGACCGACTAGAACGGTGACCAGCTTCGGACATCGTGCGGAAATTTCGGTAACGCATAGTGGCCGAAGGTCCGGTCTCAATGCAAGGTGACAGAACCGGGCACTTTGCCGTTCGACGTCTTTACATCGTAGGGAATTTAAGGCCCGTCGAAAATCAGCAGGCTGCGCACCGCTGCGAAAGCTCCAATACCTCACCATAGACGTCAGCTTTCGCAGCCGGGTATATACCCCGTGTTTGGTGCAAGTGGACCCAGGACCGGCTTGGTGAGGGCTGCGTCAGCGGAGTGTCTCGCGTACGACGGCGCTGGTTGGAGGCATTGAGGAGGACGAGCGGGCATGGATGCCGAGCCAACGTCGGGGCGGTCCAGATCGCGGAGGCGGGCGATCTAGACCGGCCCGGCGCGGGCTCGCGAGCGCAACTTCGCTGATCAGCGACGGCGCTCGATGCCCGAACCAACCGATGGATCGACGAGGCCAGCCCGGCAGGCACGACACAGCGCTCGACGACCTCTTCCTTGCCTCATGACGTCTGGTGGGCGACGCCCAATTCACACCCCCCACTTACGCGGAACTGCGACAGAAGTCGCTCGCCGTCAAGATACTCCGGCACCGTGCCGGAGATTGCGTGTCGACCGGCAAGCTCGAACGTCGAAAGCGGGTCCAGGCCCACGACGTTGCTGTGCGGGCAGGTCGTGAACCACGCGGGCGCCACGCCTGCCTCATCGCGCGAAGTACGAACGCCGTGGGGACGATCCCTGGCTGGCGATAGCGAGTGGTGCCACGCGCCCGGCCATGGGAGAACATCTCCACCGCGTCGTGCTCCACGTGCACATCGGGTGCCGCGCACTCACCACGGCATCCGTGATGTACGTAGCTTCTTTCTTAATCGTCATGGGCCAGGAATGGAACACCGTAGGGACAAATTTCTGGCCTCGATGCAGATTCCGGCTTCGCGAGAGGGCGCAGTCGGCTCCAACTGACCCTCGAGGGCGTCGACTGCACGTGCATCTGCGCAGTACGCACTAGTCGTGGACGGGTCCCTCGTGCCCGCGGTGTTCGACCGACTCGATCTGGAACGTCGAGTGCTCGACGTCGAAGTGATCTGCAAGACAGGTGCGCAGGGCATCGAGCACTCGCCCGGTCTCGCCCCCACTGATCGTCGTCTCGTCGACCACGACGTGGGCGGAGAGCACCGGAAGTCCCGACGTGATGGTCCAGGCGTGCAGGTCGTGCACGTCGAGGACACCGGCCACACACCGGATGTGCTCGCGCACGTGGTCGAGGTCGACGTGCTTCGGTGTGGCCTCGAGCAGGACGTCGATCGCGTCACGAAGCAGGACCCAGGCCCGCGGCAGGATCACCAGACCGACGGCAAGCGATGCCACGGCGTCCGCGGCCACCCATCCCGTCACCGCGATCACGGCGGCCGCGACCACCACGGCGAGCGAACCGACCAGATCGCCCAGCACCTCGAGATAGGCACCACGCAGGTTCAGCGACTCCGCCTGTGCCCGGTGCAGCAGCACCAACGAGGCCGAGTTCGCCGCCAGGCCGATCAGCGCCACCACGAGCATCAGGCCCGACGCCACCTCGGGCGGGGTCACAAGCCGGCGGATCGCCTCCACCAGGATGTAGAGCGCCAGCCCGATCAGAAGAACCGCGTTGACGACGGCGGCGAGGATCTCCACTCGCTGCCACCCGAACGTCCGACGCGACGTCGGCGCCCGCTGCGCAAGCGTCGCTGCGATCAGGGCCATCAAGATCCCGGCCGCGTCGGCCAACATGTGCCCGGCGTCGGCGAGCAGCGCCAGCGATCCGGACAAGAAGGCGCCAATGACCTCGACGAGCAGAACCGAGACCGTGAACCCGAAGACGGCGGCCAGGCGCGACCGGTGAGCCCCCGTGACCGTGCCGTGGTGATGGTGTCCGGAGCCCCGGTTGTGACCCGCGTTCATCGTTCACCCACGTTAGCCCGCGGGATCCTGGCGCGCCTTCAGCAGAAGCTTGGGCACGACACACGAGGTCATCGGAAGAGCTCAGACCAGGCGATCGACTCCTCGATCATGGCCGGCAGCCGTTCCAGCTCCTGCGTGGCCGAAACCTCCTCATGGCTCGAGTCGGTTCCGTTGCCCTCGCTTACGTCGAGCGTCGCACGAATCAGTCGGGCCACGTGAGACAGTCGCATGCCGACATATCGGGCCACCGCTGCACGACCGGCCGGCGGCGCCTGGCCACCTTCGGCGACGTATGCGGCCACGGCCCGTCGCACGCGTTCCGGCTCTGGAGAACGTCGGTCAAGCATCGCGACGCTCACCACGGCGTGAGCCGCCTCGAGTGGGGCACTGTCCGGACCCGAGCCATGCCAGTCGACCAATATCGGTCCGGATGCGGTCATCCAGACATTGCGAGGTTCAACGGCGCGGTGGGTCACCACATACCCGGCCGCCGAGGCGAACGCCTCAGCGATCCAGGCCGAGGCCTCGGCAATCATCGGAAACCGCTTGCGCAGCGCCGGAGCCCACGCGAGTCCACGCAGCTCCCCAGCCTCCAGCCACTGCCGCCACTCCTGCTCGCGGAAGAAGGAGTACCACTCCGGCGCCGAGGAAGGAGCCGCAGCCAGCGGCATGAGGCGATGAAGGCGGGCCAACGTCGTGCCGAGCCATTCGGCGATCTCGTCGGAGCGGGCCAGGACGCGATGGCGCGGTCGTTCGTACACCCGGAACAGACCGTAACCGTGCACCCGCGCCGCAAAGCCGAACGCCGGCGTGCGCGGTGGAATCGGCCGCATCAGCGCAGTCCCCGCCTCCCACGCGCGTCGCTCCAGCTCCATGGCCTGCTCGAGGCGGTGCCGCCACGGGGGATCGGGTCCGGCCCAGAGGCGCATCACGACGAACTCGCCCGACAGGGTCGTGAGCGTCCACGTCTCCTCGCTGATGGCACCGAAGCGGTGTGGGACCAGTGAGACGATCGGACGGCCGAGGTCGAACGCCTCGGCGACCATCGACGCGGGCGGGGACGATGCAGGTGGGGGAACCGGTTCCATCCCCGATCACGTTAGCCGGACTGGCAGTCGATAAGTACCTTGACGGCGTTTCCGCCCGATTCCAGCCGGTCGAATGCCACCGACACGTCACGCAAGTCCATGACGTCGGAGATGAGCGCTTCGGCGGGCACCGTACCGTCGCGGACCATCTGGACCGCGTCCTCGAAGTCACGTCGGGTGTAGACGCGAGCGCCGAGCACGGTGAGCTCCCGGAGGAAGACCTGGTTGAGGTCGACGGGAATCGGAAGCGGATGGATGGCCACCACGACCAGCCGACCCCGCACGCCGAGCACGTCGACAGCGGTACGCATGCCAGCTTCCGCCCCTGACACCTCGAATGCGATCGGAACGCCGGCGCCACCGGTCCAGTCCCGGACGAACGACCGGACGTCGGTCGCGGACGGGTCGAGCGCCGTGAGTCCGATCCGTTCGGCGACCGTACGCCGGTGGGGGTCCGGCTCGACCAGCACGACCTCGGCATCCGCTGCCTGTGCGACCCGGGCGATCAGGAGCCCGATCGGTCCCGCCCCCACGACGACCGTCGCCTCACCCGGCTGCAGACCGGCCCGCCGGACGTCGTGAACCGCGACCGCTGTCGGCTCGACGAGCGCCCCCTCGCGCAGCGGCAGGTCCTCGGGGAGTGGCACCACCAGCTCGGCCGGCACGGTCCACCTCTCCTGCATCGCACCCGGGAGGTCGACACCAACGACCCGGAGCTTCTGACAGACGTGCGCGTGGCCGGAACGGCACGCGGCGCATTCGCCGCACCACCGCAGCGGCATCACGGTGACCTGCTGGCCGACCAGGTCGGCAGGCACGTCGTCCCCGACCGCCGCGACGGTGCCGGACGCCTCGTGTCCGAGCACGGCGGGATGCGGGACCCGGTCGTCCATGGCGCCATGGCGGATGTGCAGGTCGGTGCCACAGATCCCGACGTACGCGACCGCGATCTGCACCTCACCCGGACCCGGCGGCACCAGAGGGCGATCCACGATCCGCATCATGCGGTCCCGCGCGTACACCGCCGCTCGCACTCAGTCACCCTCCTCGCTCGGCACCTCAAGGGACGGCGTTTCACGCCACGTCTGCCGGGGCTCGTCAGACGGGTTCTCAGCGGCTGAACAGGCGGCGGGTGTCCGACATCTGCGAGGGGCCACCGGACTGTCGGCGGCGCGGCGCCCAGATGATCATCGTGATCACGAGCCCGATCGCTCCGACGACCATGAGAATCCAGCCGACGGCGTTCAGGTCGACGTACTGCACGTCGTACTCGATTGCGAAGGCAAGAATGGCGCCGACAGCAATCAGCAGGATGCTGGCACCAATACCCATCGAAACCACCTTGAGCGCTGCGATGACTGTGAAATTCTCTGGTCGGTGACCCCCGAGGTCCCCCTCAAGTCTCCCAACCCCCGCACCGACCGCTCGGGAGTAGCGGAGCCATGCACGGTGTCGTTCGGACACAGTAGGCCATGAAGCCGTGAGAGCGCGAACCGGCAACCCGGACGCACGAGCACGCACAGTCGAGTCACCGCTTCGCTGTGTCACAAGGGCCGCCGCATGCGGCACGACCGTCCCACCACGCTGTTCGGCGTCTCGAGATGATCGTTTGGGCGCCGGCGCTTCGGCATGTCGCTGTTAGGTTTTGTCGGGTGAATCCCCTGCGGGCAAGTGGCAGGAAGGACGCGAGGAGGGATTCATCCCGTCGCGGACCGCGCCGTCAGGCGACCCAGCACGACGGTGAGCATTCCTTCGCCGACACCCTCTACCAGGACTACTACACCCCGCTTCTGGCGTTCGTCATGCGGCTCACCGGCGGGCAGCGGCAGTGGGCCGAAGACGTGGTACAGGAGACGTTGCTGCGCGCCTGGCGGAACGTGGAGGATCTGGACCCGAGCTCTCGTTCGCTCATGCCATGGCTCGGCACCGTCGCACGACGCATCGTGATCGACGATCGCCGGCGACAGGATGCGCGGCCCGCGGAAGTGACGCAGGAAGTTCCGGACGTCCCAGTCGACGACCAGACGGACCGCCTGCTCCGCACCGTCACCGTCACCGAGGCGCTGCAGGAGCTGTCGCCGGCCCACCGTGAAGTGATCGTGGAGACCTATCTCAAGGACCGTACGGTGAGCCAGGCGGCCGACGTGCTCGGTGTGCCGGTGGGCACCGTGAAGTCCCGCGTCTACTACGCGCTGCGCGCGTTGCGGCTGACCATGGAAGAGCGAGGGGTGACCCTGTCGTGACGCCTTTCCGTGACCCTCTTCCACCCGACCGTACGTACAGCCTGATGGTGAAGACGTCATGACCTCGACCGCCCACACCGACGTGGCCGCATACGCACTGGGCCTGCTGGACGAACCCGACCAGCAGGCGTTCGAGCGACATCTCGCCGGATGTGCTCGATGCCAGGCCGAGGTGCAGGAGTTCAGTGGGCTGGCCGAGGCGTTGAGCGAGGTGGACCTGGCCGCCGTGCTGCAGGGTTCCCACGACCCGGCGCTCCCCGTCGATCGCAGCGTCGTCGAGCTGCGCGCCCGTCGTCAGGCGCCTGCGTCGCACTCACCAACCACCACGCGCAGCCGGGCATGGTGGCAGCCCGACCGGCTGCTGGCCGCCGCGGCGGCGATCGTCCTGCTGGTGGTAGGCGTCGTCATCGGGTCGTTCATCGCCGGTGGTACGAGCGGGACCGACAGCATCCACGGGCCGGCCGCCGGCCTCATCCTCACCGGGGAGCGGTTCAGCTCGACCGACCGCACGACGGGAGTCACCAGCGTCGTCGGTCTGGAGAGCCGGAAATGGGGTACGCACGTGGCGTTGGAGCTGCGCGGTGTCCGAGGGCCCCTCCGCTGCCAGCTGATCGCGGTCTCGCGCGACGGCACCCGGGAAGTCGCGATGAGCTGGGACGTGCCGCGCGCTGGCTACGGCGTTCCAGGCTCGCCGGACCCGCTCGTGATCCACGGTGCGACCAGCCTTTCCCGTGACGAGCTCGCTCGCGTGGAGGTTCGCACGACTGACGGCGAGCGCCTCGTCATGGTCCCGATTTCGTGACGTCGTTCGGACCCGCCACCGCGACCAGTCCGGCACCAACCAGGCCGGCGTCGGCGCCAAGCTCTGCTCGCACGATCGGCAGTGAGCGAGTCGCCGGCGCCCAGATCAGATCACGCGCTCGCTGGATCGCGGCCTGCACGTAGAGGCCTCCCGCACTACCCAGACCGCCACCCACGACAACGGCCGCCGGATCGAGCGCATTGACGAGGTGCGCGAGCGCTTCGCCCAGCGCCTCACCTGCATCCCGTACGACCTGCATCGCCGGCTGGTCACCTGCATGCGCCGCGCTGAGCACCGCACGCGCGTCGGGCAACCGGACGTTGGTGAGCTCCGCATACCGCTCGACCAGCGCGGGTCCCGCCGCGACCGTCTCGAGCAGGTCTGGCCCGTCGTCCCCCGGCGAGGCGGAGTCACGTCGGGTGCGGTGGGTGGGCGAGACCAGGATGAGCGCGTTGCCTCGCGCGCCGGTGTACGGCACACCGTGCTGGACCAGGCAGCACGAGATGCCTGTGCCGACGGTGACGTAGCAGAACGTCTCATGACCCCTACCGGCGCCGAATCGAGCTTCCGCGAGCGCCGCCGCGCGGACGTCGGCCTCGATGCGGACGACACAGGGGACCGGCTGCACAGCCCGTGCCAGCGTGCTCGCCACCTGCTCGCGACTCCACGCCAGCAGGTACGACGAGGTGATCCGGCCGTCGGGATCCACGAGCTCGGGCACTCCTACACCGACGGCCACACCGCTTCGACGGTCGACGATGGACTCGGCCAATGAGCGAACGAGGTCAGCAGCCGTGCCGAGCACCGCATCGGAGCCGTGCTCGGCACATGTCGGGACGACCACCTTGTCGTGGACAGCCCCGCTCGCCGGATCGACAAGGCCGCCGGCGATCTTCGTACCGCCGACGTCGAGGCCGATCGCCAACCGTTCCGTACTCATCCAGGGCTCATCTACGACGACTCAGCCAAAGTCCTCAGGGACCCACGAGGCCCAGTTGGGCACCTCGACCCCTGCCCCGCTCATCCGGAGCTCCCGCTCGTGTCCTGCCCCGACACGTCACGCTGTCCCTCGACGTAATGCGGAGCGACACCGAAGACGAACTCCACCGGCTCGGCGGACCAGTTGTAGTACTGATGCGCGACACCAGCCGGCACGAAGAAGCCGTCACCCGGCGTCAGCTCGAGCCATGAACCGTTCGAGCAACCCTCCGGCACGTGGATGTTGAGCCGGCCGCGCGTGACGTACAGCGCCTCCTCCCCTGGATGCCGCTCCACGTCCCCACGCGCTCCGGGAAGCAGCTCGGCCACGCCGACCGTGAGGTGTTCCGTGGACGCGAGCAGGCCGACGACCAAGCCTTGGTCCGGGCCCTCGAGGCGTACCCGGCGGTCGGCTGTCCCGATCCGCGTGATCGTGTCGGCGGCCAGGATCGAGTCACGCGCCGCCGGCCACGAGCCCAGCAGCTCGTCCTGGGTGTAACGGGACTGCTCGAGATACGGCTTCGTCTGTGCGTAGCTGCCCGACGTGCCTTGCGAGGGAGGCGGAGCGAAGTACTCCAGCACGCGCAGCTCGTCCGAGCTGTGGTTGATGACGTGATGCCAGGTGTCACGGCGGAAGAACGCGGCCTCACCCGGCAGCACCCGGTGCACCTCGCCGGTCTGCGGATTTGCGATCAGCATGACGCCGCTCAGCACGTAGAGCACCTCGTCGGCGGCGAAGATCGTGCGGTACGAGTCGGAGTGGCCGAAGCGCCCACCCGGTGGCAGGCCGAAGACCAGTTGGTGAATCCCACCGCTCGACACGTAGATCCAGTCGGACACCCGGCCCGCCTCGTCGTCGCCCCACAGGTGGCGGGTCACCGAGCTGTACGGAATGTGGGTGGGTTCGTCGTACGCAGGACGCGGAGATGGCGCGTAGGCCACGATCCTCCTTTCGAACGGGCTTGTCCGAGGGCCTGAACCCCCAGTGGACGAGTCGAACGTCGGCCACCTCAGGGGGCAGTCTCCACGGACGTGCTGACCGCGGTCATTGTGGCCTGGGCTGCGTTGCGACTGCTGGTCACGACGAACTCGAACCTGTCGGCACGGTAGACCGCCTCGAAGTACTCCACGGGTCGCCCTTCGTGATCGGCCGTCACACCACGCAGGGCCATGACACACGAACCCGGCGCAAGCTGAAGACATCGCTGCTCGAAGGCACTCGCCGACCGCGCGGAGAAGTGCTGTCGCGCACTCGCCAGGCGCAGGCCGAAGTCGTTCTCGAGCGTGGCGTAGAGCGACCGACCCGTGAGGTCGACGTTCTCCAGGCCCGGACACAGCGCCGCCGGGACGTAGCTCGTCTCCAGCAACAACGGCTCACCCGGCCGTCCGACTCCGGGCGTGCTTTTCGCGAACGTCCCACCCTCACGTCCCACGTTGGCCTCGCTGTGGCCCCGGCGCAGCCGCGACACCTTGACGACCCGACCTCCTGCGGCATCACCCAGCCCGAGCTCGTTCGCCACCAGCCGGGGAGGCTCCACCAGCCGCTGTTCCAAGACGTCGGACGTGGTCGTACCGCCCTGCAAGGCCAACGTCTCGCTGAACCCCAGGAGGTGCAACGCGTCGTAGGTCAGCCTCGGCTCGGCGACGAATGTCCCGACACCGTGGCGCACGACGAGCAGGCCTTCCGCCACCAACAGGCCGATCGCCTGACGTACCGTCATCCGGCTCACCCCGGCCTGGCGGCTGAGGTCCGCCTCCGAGGCAAGCTGCGTGCCCGGCCGCAGCGTACCGTCCCGGATCTGCTGCCGGATGCTGGCCGCGAGCTGGTGATAGAGCGGGAGCGGGTTGTTGCGGTCACGCCGCACGGGCTCGGTCGGGCCCGGTCGGGAACCCTTGGACGGTTGGAGCGCGGCCTGGCGGCGTTCGGTACGCACGGCGGGTCGTCCTTCAGCTTGCATGCGTACGGTCGTGGACCCGGTGTGCCGCCTCCCGCGAGGTCTCCCCATCGCCGAACGACAGCGGCGGGAACGTGCTGTGCACCTCGTGATGCCTGCCGTCCTCACCGGAGGCTATTGCGGCCAGCATCACCTCGAGCACGTGGTAGGCGTGCTCCGGTGCGACCAGCGGTTTCGTGCCGGCGCGCAACGACTCGACCAGGTGCTGCAGGCCAGCGGTCCACGGCCAGGGGTACGCGCCGAAGAGCTGCCACGAGCCCGCAGAGTTGCGCCAGAGCTCGTACCCCTCCGGCGCCCAGTCGTCGCCCAGCATCTGGATGGTCCCCTCGGTGCCGTAGATCTCCAGGGCAGGCGAGCGGTACTGCTGGATCGAGAAGCCGGTGGTGACGGTCGCGAAGACGGAGTTGCCGAAGTCGAGCAGGATCTGGAAGTTGTCCGGCGTCTCGACGTCGATCAGCTTCCCGTCGACCATGCGCTGCTCGTGCACCTTCCCGGTGAACGCCGACACCCGCCGGACCGGTCCGAGGAGGCCGGTGAGCGCCGTGATGTTGTAGACGCCGAGGTCGAACAGCGGCCCGCCGCCGGCCTGGTAGAACCACGGCCCCCAGTCCGGTCCCGCCCACCCGTACCGGCCGCGGGCAAGCGTCGGGCGGCCGATGTCGCCAGCCGTCACGTGGCGCCACATCGCCTGGAACGTCGGGCTGAGGATGACGAACGGCGCGCACACCAGGTGGCCAGGGCTTCGCTTGGCCAACTCGACCAGCTCGGCCGCCTCGCTCAGCGTGATGGCCATCGGCTTCTCGACGAGCACGTGCTTGCCGGCCTCGAGGGCGTCCTTGGCGAGCGGCCCGTGCTCGGGCATGGAGGTCAGCACCATCACGATGTCGACGCTCGGGTCCTCGACGATCTCACGGTGGTCGGTGGTGAACGAGACGACGCCCGGCGTGTCACGGACGAGTTCGCCGACGTCCGGGTTGGCGTCGCAGGTGACGATCTGGTCGAGCTGACCTCGGAGGCGGAGCTGCTGGATGAGCGAGAGATACGGACCGCGGAACACCCGACCGCATCCGATGACCCCGAGCTTGAATGGCTGCAGCGAGGCGGACACTGGCAACCTCCGAGTCTCCTAGACGTCTAGACGTCCGCCAACGGTAAGGGGCACTAGGTCGTCCTGTCCACTCGTGTGCCGGTCCTGCTCGCTTCCTCTGCCGGCTTGTTCGTACCGCGGCTACTCGTCCGGATCCCGCCGGGTCTCGGCCGTGGCCTCGGCCAGCCGTTCATGCAGTCGGGCGCGAATCTCCTCAGGTGTATAGGCTCGGCGACGGCGCTCGGCCCGCGCGATCACCACCCCGGTCGCCGCGACCCCGGTCAGGGCGGCGAGGAAGAACCACTTCGGGGATACGGAGGTCGCCCTCCGGGCCAACACCTTCCACCAGCGCACGGGCCTAGGCTACGACCATGGCTGGTGCGACGATCACCCTGGACGAGGCCCTCGATCTGACGCGTACCGGCGATATCTGGCTGTTCCGCGGCCGGAAGCCGGCCGACCGTGCGATCCAGTTCACCACCAACAGCCCGGTCAACCACGTGGGGATGTCGGTCGCGATCGACGACCTCCCTCCTCTCATGTGGCATGCCGAGCTCGGTCGATCCCTGCCCGACCTGTGGTCTGGTCGCTATCACCGCGGTGTCCAGCTGCACGATCTGCGCTCGGCGGTCATCGTCTGGTGCCGGCGGTACGGGCAGCGCGTGTGGCTGCGGCAACTCGACGGGCACGTCACCCGCGAGATGGAAGACGCCTTGCTGCGTACGATCGCCCGGCTCGACGGCACACCGTTCCCGTCGACGATGCGGCTCGCGGCCCGCTGGATGCGTGGGAAGCTGCCGTCGCGGATCCGCGTACCGTTCCGGCTCCCCATCGGTCGTCGATCTCGGAGCACCGGCCAGTCAACTGGCCGGTCGATGGCCACATCGGTTGCCTCGGCGAACGTCGCCGCCCAGGGCGCACGCCTCGACGGCGACCAGAGCCGGCGCCTGGAGACGGCATACTGCGCCGAGGTCATCGCATTGACGTACGAAGCCATGGGCCTGCTGCCCAGCAACCGCAACGCCAGCTGGTACGACCCCGGCCGGTTCTGGAGTGGCGACGACCTCGAGTTGCTTCGAGGATTCGCGCTCGGCGGCGAGATCGCCGTCGAGGTGTGAACGAACCGCCGTAGCCGGGTGCGGCGCCGGCTTGGTGTCAGTCACTCGACATAGGGTCGGGCGACATGACGGATCGGTTTCGGCTCGTTCCTGCCGTGTACGTCGTGCTGAGGCGTGGCAGTCATGGCAACGAGGTGCTGCTGCAACGACGGAAGAACACCGGATACATGGACCGACTGGTCGGTCGGGGCAGCAGGACACGTCGAGGCGGGTGAATCCGTCCTCCAAGCCGCGTGTCGTGAGGCACGCGAGGAACTCGATGTGCTGATCGAGCCGCACGACCTGGTTCCCTTGACCGGTATGCACCGCACCGGAGGCGGCACCGATCCGTTGGACGAACGGGTGGACTTCTTCTTCGAATGTCGGCGCTGGCAGGGTACGCCTCGGCTCACTGAGCCCACCAGAACCGCTGCCGTCGAATGGTTTCCGCTCGACGCCCTGCCGGATCCGGTCGTGCCGCATGAGCTTTTCGTTCTCGAGACACTACGGGCTGGACTGGCGGCGCCGATCACGACGTTCGGCTTCTAACACTGGGCCGATGCGAAGGCCGGCCACCACACGGTAGCGGCCGGCCAACGTCACGACGGACTACGAGAAACCAAGTCCGCCCGATCCCGACCTGACAGGGAGGTAAGAGGCGGGACCGTCACCTGAGGATTGTCGAACCTCTGTAGCGAGCTCGCACTCGCCATCAAGGCCGCACCTCACCAGCGCCGTCTTGCTACCTTGCCTCATTTCGACGAGCACGGCACCGGTGTCGGGTTCGACCGTCGGGTTGAGGGCCATCACGCCTTCGAAGACGAAGACCTCCTCGCCCGTGCTCGCGTCGAGCAGCACTGTCGTCTCGGTCGTATCCTCCTCGCCGACGTCGACTCGCAGCGCTACGACATACCGACCATCGGTAGTGAAGCGCTGGAGCTGATCCTTGCACGTACGCCAGACTCGCTCGCTCCGACTGCCATCTACGCTCACGTCGAGGACCTCGTAGCACGGCTCCGGGCTGCTACTCGGGTTGCCGACAATGAGGCGACGAGAGTCGTCGGTTGCGAGGATCTCCTGCTTTATGTCGATCTCAGTTCTCGCGCCGGTCTGGGGATCCCACAGGGCGTTGGGTTCGTCGAGTTCGGCCGCCAACACGACCTTGTCGCCCAGGAACCCGACCATTTTGCCGGAGCCCTCCGAGCGTTGCCTCTCCTTGCCGGTCGCGGCATCGGCGGCAACCATCTGGTAGTAGCCGTGTCCTTCTGGTGTGGCCTCCTGCCAGGCCAGCATCGTGCCGTCTGCCGAGACGAGTGGGAAACTCGCCGTCTCCGGGAACTCCTTCTTCGGCTCGCCATCCAGGCCGATCAGCCGGGTTGCGCGAGTATCGTCCGAACCGTCCCAGCAGCAGAAGGTCTGCGTCACGTACCCGTCCTCGACCGGCAGGAACTGCACACTTCCCTCGTCCGGTGCTTCTACGGGGATGTTCCGCTGACCGCTGTGGAGAATCCCGTCGGCATACCACGGCACCGAGGGAGCATCACCTCGCGGCAGCCCGTCGAGGTCGATCTCAGGAGTCACCGGACCCTCGGGTCTTTCGGACGGCTCAGGTTCCGGCGCATCCGGAGCCGGTGTGTCCACAGGCGTGATCTGCGTCTTGCCGGTGATGTCACCGACGTTCGCGAGGTCGTAGCCGACCGGGACGGCGATCCCCAGGGCGACGACGCACGCAACCGCGCCAGCTACCCGACGGCGCCGCCTCAGCCGCCGCGCCCGGGCGTACGCCTGCTTGGCGAGGTCCGGACTGGCACTGATTCGCCTCGCCTGGTTGTTCAGCGACGCGCTGATCCGCTCTTCGAGCTCGGGCATCATCGGGTTCCATCCTCCGCAGTGAGGTACGTCGTCATCGAGACGATGCCGTGATCTGCCAACCGTGCCCGCAGCGTCGCGAGAGCCCGGCTCACCTGGCTCTTCACGGTTCCGACCGAGCAGCCGAGCACCTGTGCCGTCTCCGCCTCGGTCATGTCCTCGTAGTAGCGCAGCACCACGGCCGCTCGCTGCTTCGGCGGGAGCGTCGAGATGAGCTCCCAGACCTCGTCCCGCTCTGGAGCCTCCGGTGGCTGATACACCGCATGGGTTTCAGGCAGGACGTCGGTACTTCGTTCCCTGCGTCGCCACGCCCTACGCCACCATGCGGTGTGCTCGTTGACCATGACTCGGCGTACGTAGGCGTCGATCGAGCCCTTGTCTCGGATCTTTCCCCACGCCAGGTAGGTCTTGGCTAATGCCGACTGAACAAGGTCTTCGGCCGCATGGTGGTCACCGGTGAGCAAGAACGCCGTACGGACCAACGCGTGCTTGCGCGCGGCGACGTATGCGCTGAACTCCCCCGTCCATTTAGCCACCCCTCGTGCTCCTTCCAATCGGTCATCCTCGTCTGGAGACGCGACCACGTGCGCGGGCGGTCGAACGGCGGAACGCCCGCCCAAGCCGAGAACGCCGTCCATGTCTCACCCAACCAGAACAGCTATGTCGAGGACCTGCCACCCACTGACGTGACATGCGTGACCAGCACGTCGGTCCACGACACATGAGCGACGTCCGGCGACGGACACCTGCCCTCTGGTATCGCTCAGCACCGACGACAGCTCCTCTCAGACGCTCGACACGGGCGCATCCCCTCGGACTGGATCACTCGGTCGCTCGGGGTGCCCCCTAGATGCGGGGACAGCCTCGAAAGGTTGCAAAGCCGTGCCGGTCGCGTTTTCAGTCGGGCAGCAGCGGCACGGACAGGCCAGGATCCCGGCCGAGCAAGATGCCACGTGTGATCGCCTTGCTGCCGAACCGGGTGCGTACGTCGTCGACTGCCGCATCCAGCGCGCTCCTCGCGTGCCGGTCGAACCCCAGCTCCAGCTGAAGCGCGTCGTCGTTGTCGAGATTGGATACGGCGACCCCGATCAGCGTGATGCCACGGGACTCGATGAGCGGCCTGGCCACGGCCAACAGCTGCCGGGCAGCCTGCAGAATCGTCTCGGTCTGCGCGGTCGGTTGAGAGAAGGTGTGAGACCGCGTCACTCGGCTGAAGTCGTTGAAGCGCAGCCGCAGCACGACCGTACGGCCGACCCGGCCTGCCGCCCGCATCCTGCGGGTCACTCGGTCGACGAGCCCCACCAAGGCGGCATCGATCGTCGCGTGAGACTTCGGGGCACGACCGAGCGCCCGTTGGGCACCGATCGAGCGGCGACGCCGGCCTACCTGCACCGGACGCGGATCGCGATTGTGCGCCAGTGCGTACAGATGCGCTCCGGCAGCCGGACCGACCATCGCGACCAGCAGGCTCCGTTGCAGCGCAGCCACCTCACCCACCGTTTCGATGCCACGCGCCCGGAGCTTGCGCGCGGTCACCTCACCCACTCCCCAGAGTCGCTCCACCGGTAGCGGGTGGAGGAACTCCAGCTCACGCTCGGGCGGTACGACAAGCAGGCCGTTGGGTTTGGCGACGCCACTCGCGACCTTCGCGAGGAACTTGGTCCGGGCGACGCCAACCGTGATCGGCAGCCCGACCTGCTCCATGACGTCGCGGCGCAACCGTTGCGCGATCTCGGTCGGCGTGCCGGAGATCCGCCTCAGGCCGCCGACGTCGAGGAACGCCTCGTCGATCGAGATGCCTTCGACGAGCGGTGTGGTGTTCCTGAACACCTCGAACACCGCCTTGCTCGCCTCTGCGTACGCCGACATACGAGGCTCGACGACGATCGCCGACGGGCAGAGCTGGCGCGCCTGCACCCCGCTCATCGCCGTACGCACGCCGTGCGCCTTCGCCTCGTAGCTCGCCGCGAGCACGACACCCTTACCCACGATCACTGGCCGTCCGCGCAACCGTGGGTCGTCTCGCTGCTCAACCGACGCGTAGAAGGCGTCGAGGTCGGCGTGCAGGATGTGCGCCCCGGACACGAACACATGTTCGCATCAAGTACCGACACGCAGCCAGCCGTCCTGCCAGAATGACCACGTCCGGTATTCCTTGTGTCAGCCAGTTCCTCCCACGGGGTAGACCATGACGGAGATCACCGTAACCAGCCGCGGTGGACGCGAGTTCGACGTGGACGTCAAGGAGAACTCCCGGCATACGCGGCACCGGGTCAGCGTGCCGGCTCGAGTCGGTGACGTGGTGCTCGAGGGCGACCTCGAAAATGTCGTACGCGAGTCGTTCCGCTTCCTACTGGAGCGCGAACCTGCAACGTCGATCTTGCGCGAGTTCTCGCTCGACGTCATCACCCGCTACTTCCCCGAGTATCCGGAGGAACTGGCCCGCCGGCTTGGGTGAATGAGTCCCGGCGCACAGGAGCGGACGTCGGCCACGCTGTCACCTCGGCACGACCACACCCCGGCTCGATCCCAACCACGGGCTACCGGCGCGGCACGTCAAGGTGTCGACCTGATCGGCGACCTCAGCATCTACGCGGAAGCCTCGATACCAGAGCGCGGGCATCGAGACTCCCTCCGCAGGCGCTGAGGTCGTTCAGCCGGCGGCACGGCGTTTGCGCTGGCGCTGGCGTTGCTTGGACTGGCTCGGACGGATGCAGGAAGGCTTTCCCCAGAACTCCTCCCACGTCCGCTCCGCCTCGGCCACGCCCCTGGCGTACGCCTCTGTTGCCTCCTCGGACTCGTCCCAGGTCTCGTGACCCTCGAACTCGGCCGGCCCTCGACCTAGCCGCTCTGCGATCAACTGGTCGTAGATGGGCGTCTCGGTCATCCCGTTCTCCTAGCCCGTTTGGCTTGACGGCGCTGCCTGTCTCAGCCGCCGGGCCCATCCCCCGAGATGTAAGCGTCCGCCGAGATCGTCGTCGCGTCAAGTACCCGAGCAGAAACAGAGCGTGAGTACCGCATCGTGGACTATCACGCCTCGGTACGGCGTCCGCGGGTGAGCCCTCGCCTCGCTGGGTGCGGACTCCGGGCGTGGGTGGCGACTACCCGCCGCGCCTGGTCATTGTGAAGCGGCGACTATCCGCCGCGCGGTCATTGTGAAGCGGCGACTATCCGCCGCGCGCGGTCATTGTGGAGCGGCGAAGTTGCCAGAGGGGAGAGCGGGGCACGGCATTCTTCAGGCTCGTGAGCAGCGCGTCGTACGCCGGCTTGGGCTTCAGTTGGTCGTCGTACGGCAGCGGTCGACGCGGTGCGCCGTCCTCCCGCGGGAAGTCCTCCTGCAGCCAGGTGTACCGATCGGAGAGGCCGAACGTCAGCACCGCCTTGACCGCCGGCTCGTCGAGTGCCACGTCCAGGTAGCGCCGGTAGACGTCGGCCACTGCCTGGTCGCGAACCGTCGGATCGGCCGAAAGACCGTCGTCCAGTACGTCGAGCTCGGTGACCAGGATGTGCAAGCCACGCGCAGCCACGTCGGCGAGGAACCGACGGTACGTGTGAGTGTTGAACCGCTGCGCGAACCGGTCCGCCAGCAGGTGCGCCTGCACTCCCAGCGCGTGCACCGGCACGCCCTCGTCGAGCAGGGTGTCGATGACCTGCAACGTTGCGCGGCGCCGGTGCTCCGGCCGGTCGCCGAACTCGTTGACCGTCTCGAACCCGAACTCGTTGAGCACCAGCACGGCGTCCGGATCGTGCTCGTGGGCCAGGTGGAAGATCTCCGATACGTACGACGGGCCGATGGTCTCGTACCACGGAACGTCGGTGCGGAATCCGTCGACGCCCTCCGGGCTCGTCACCTCGTTCGCCGCGATCCAGGCAGCCACCCGACCGCGGTAGTGCTGCACCAGCGCGGTCGCCGTCCCGAACAGCAGATCTCGCGCCTCCTGCTCCGACAGCCCCCAGAGGTCCTCCTCGGTCCACCCCTCACCGAAGCCCTCGTCCCACACCAGGTGGGCACCCACGACGAGCTGGTCGTTCGCTTCGGCGAAGCCGACGATCTGGTCGCCGAAGCTGAAGTCGAGGTCCGACTCCGGTGTCGGCTTGAGCCGGTACCAGAGCAGGTCGTCCTCGGTGAAGAGCATCGCCGCCTCGGATGCGTGCAGCGCCGCGTACTCGGCATCCTCCAGCTGCCAGGTCGCGGCCGAGGACCCGAAGACCAGGCCGCGCTTCCACGCCGCGCGCCACAGCGCACCGGGCGTGCACCGCACCCGGCGCCGCCGACCAGCCGCCAGGGCCTGGCTCGTACCGCCCAGCACCTGCGTCGCAAGCCCTCCGACGAGCCCGGTGGCTCCCAGCATCACCGACCGTCGCGTGAGTCCCGCCGCCGTGCGACCGCTCGCTCCAGGAGAGGAGCCCAGTAACCGGCGGGAACCAGCCTCGGCGTATCGACCCATTGCCTTGCTCCTTTGCCAAGAGCCGGCCCTTGGACCACGAACCTCCTTCAGCCCTTGAGGCCGGACAACGAAATTCCCTGGATGAACCTGCGCTGGAAGATGAGGAAGACGATGATCATGGGCAGGGTCGCGATCACCGAACCCGGCAACAGCACGTCCCATGCCGTACGGTTCTTCACCACGTACAGCGCCAAGCCGAGTGGCGCGGTGTAGTGGTCAGGGCTGGAGATGATGATGAGCGGCCAGAAGAAGTCCTCCCAGGTGTAGGTGAACGTGAAGATCGCCGTGGCCGCGAGTGCCGGTCCGGTGAGCGGCAGGACGATCCTGGAGTAGATCCGGAACTCCGACGCACCGTCGATGCGCGCGGCGTCCAGCAGCTCGTCGGGGATCGACATCATGTACTGCCGCAACAGGAAGATGCCGAAGGCGCTCACCGCACCCGGCAGGATGAGTCCGTAGTACGAGTCGAGCCAGCCGTGACCGCCCTGGCCGAAGATGTCGTTGCCGCCGAAGAGCGGAATGTGCTTGAGCACGATGTAGTTCGGGATCAGCGTGACCTGGCCGGGCACCATCATGGTCGCGAGGAACCCCAGGAAGATGAGATCCCGCCCGGGGAACTGCCGCTTGGCGAAGACGTACGCGGCAAGCGAGTTGAAGAAGAGCTGCAGCGCCGTCACCGAGCTCGCGACGAAGGCGGAGTTCACGAACCACCGCCACGGGTTCTCCGCCTCGGTGCCGGCACCGGTCGTCTCACCCAGGCCGAGGAAGGTCTTGTAGCCGTCCACCGTCGGGTCCTTCGGGATCCACTGCGGCGGCCACGAGAAGATGTCGCCCAGCGGTTGGAACGACGCGCTCAGCATCCACGCGAAGGGCGCTACGAAGAGCAGTGCGCCAGGCACCAGGACGACGTACGCCAGGACCATGCCCAGCTTGTGACGTCGGCCGGCATGTCGCCAGCCCACCCGGACCAACGCACCGTTCACGTGTTCGTCCTCCGATACAGCCGAAGTTGGATCAGCGTGAAGACGAACAACATGGCGAAGAGGACGTACGCCAACGTGCTCGCGTACCCCATCTCGTAGAACTTGAATGCCGCCTCGTAGATGTAGAACACCATGGTCGTCGTCCGGTCGACCGGACCTCCGCTCGTCATCACGAAGATCTGCGTGAACACCTGGAACGAGCCGATGATCCCCATCACCAGCAGGAAGAGCGTGGTGGGCCGCAGCATCGGGATGGTCACGTATCGCAGCCGCGCGAACGCTCCGGCACCGTCGACCTTGGCGGCGTCGTACAGCTCTTCCGGAATCGACTGCAGACCAGCGAGGTAGACGACCATCGAGAAGCCGACCCCACCCCACACGCTCATGAGAATGACCGCGGGCATGGCGAGGTTCTTGTCCGCGAGCCACAGCAAAGGCTCGTCGATGAGATGGGTCTTGAGCAGGTAGTAGTTGAAGAGGCCGAAGTCGCCGTTGTAGAGCCACTTCCAGACGATCGCCACGACGACGAACGGCGTGACGACCGGGAGGAAGTAGAGCGTCCGCAGGATGCCGCGACCGCGCAGCGGCTGGTTGAGCAGCAGCGCGACGCCCAGGCCGATCAGCATGGTGAGCGGCACCGACGCGCCGGTGAAGTACATCGTGTTGTAGACCGAACGCCGGAATCTCTCGTCCTCGAGCATGTCGCGGTAGTTTTCGAGCCCGATGAACGGCCGATCCGGCTCGATGATGTTCCACTCGTGGAACGTCAGGTAGAAGGCGAAGCCGAGCGCGAAGACCGTGAAGACGCTGAAGAGCAGCAGACCAGGAGCGAGGTAGAGGTACGCGTCCCAGTTGCGCCGCATCCGCCATCCGATGCCGCGGCGATGTTTCCTGGTCGGCGGCTCGGTGGAAATGTGCCCGCTCGTGCGCGGCTGCACGGGTCGCGCGTCCTCCGCGGGCGCGCGCCGACCGTCGACGGTTGCCACGTCCCTACGACTCCACTCGTTCTCGGGTGTCCCTTTGAGGGGCGTCCCGCCCGTCAGTCCTCGGCGAGGATCTCATTGCCTTTGGCTGCAGCGTCTTCTATCGCCTCCGTTGCCGACTTCTCTCCGTAGATCGCGCGACTCAGCTCTTCTCCCAGTGCCTCCTCCACCTGGCCCCACTTCTCGTTCGTGATGATGTTGCTCCGGCCACACGCCATGGCCTCGGCGAAGCCCTCGAGCACCGGCTTCTCCTCGATCAGCTCAGGCGAGTCCAGCTGACTTTGAATCGGCGGGAGCAGGGTGCCCTCGCTCTTGTAGGTCCACTCGGCGACGTTCTCCGGAGAGCCGAGGAACTCGATCCACTTCCAGGCCGCGTCAGGGTGGTCGCTGTTGGCGAAGATCACCAGCGCGTCACCGGCTATGGTCGTCGCGCAGCCGGCCTCGCCCTCAGGGAGCGGCGCGGACGCCCACTTTCCCGAGATCTTCGGGAACTCGTCCTCGAGCACACCCGCGAACCACGCGCCGGCGACGTACATCCCGACCTGGCCGTTGGCGAACGCCACACGCCCGTCGTAGGAGTTGGAGTTCAGGTAGTCAGGCGTGGAGTACTCCTTCAGGCCGACGTAGAACTCCGCCGCCCGCTTGCCAGCCGGCGAGTCGAACGCGACCGCCTTCTGGTCCTTCGTCAACAGCTCGCCACCGGCCTGCCAGAGCCACGGGTACCAGTAGTAGGCGGCTTCCGGGGCGAACAGCTGGAAGCCGTACTGCTTCTTCTCCGGCTTGGTGAGCGCTTTCGCCGCCGCCTCGAACTCCTCCCACGTCGTCGGTGGGTGCTCGATACCCGCGGCCTCGAACATGTCCGTGCGGTAGAAGAGTCCGGTGGACTCACCGTCGAACGGCAGCCCGTACATGCTGTTCTCGTACGTCACGAAGCTCTTGAAGGCCTCGACGTACTCGTCCGGGTCGATGAGCTCGCTCCGCTCCAGGTAGTTGTCCAGGTTCAGCAGTGCGTTCCGGGAGGCGAAGGCACCGACGGTCCCGGCGTCGACGTACGCGGTGTCCGGTGGGTTCCCGCCCGCGAGCTGGGTGGTGAGCTTCTGCTGCGACTGTTCCGCCGGAACGTTCTGGAACTCGACCGTGATGTTCGGATGCTTCTTGCGGAACTTCGCGTACAGGCGCTTCATGCCGGCTTCGTTGCCCACCCACGACGAGAAGGTGATCGTCACCGGCTCGGTCGGCTCCTTCACCGGACCCGATCCCTCGGGTCCCTCGTCAGAACCGCCGCCCATGCCGCAACCGGCCATGCCCGCCACCAGGATGCCCGCCACGAGAAGGGTGAAGACCAGCCGACCGGACCGACGTCGGCGTGTGCTGTGCGTCCTTTTCATCCCAGTTCCTCCCGGCCGACCCGGTGCCTGACCCTCGCCACCACGGCCCTCGCTATCCAGCGATGCAAATCGTTTGGCATAGTGGCGTGACGCAGAGCGTGCTAGACGAAGTGAGGTCTGTCAAGGTGTCGAGACGATCGCGGGTCACCATCGGCGACGTCGCACGGCACGTCGGTGTCAGCCCGACAACGGTCTCGCACGTCCTCTCCGGCAAGCGACTGGTCGCCGCGGCCACGAAACAACGGATCATGCAGGCGATCGAGGAGCTTGGCTACCGACCGAACAGCGCCGCCCGCCAGCTGCGTACGAACCGGTCCCGGATGGTGGCAGTCATCGTCCCCGACATCACGAACCCCTACTACAGCGTGCTGACCCGCGGCCTGGCCGACGTGGTCGGAGCCGCCGATGCCGGTCACGACTACGGAACGTACGTCTGCAACACGGACGGCTCGCTCGAACGGGAACGCCGGTACCTCCACGACGTGCTGGACCGTGGCGTCGACGGCATCGTGGTCGCGTCGGTCAACCTGGCGGCCGAGCCGGACCTCGCCCGACGCCGGCTCGGCACTCCGGTCGTGTGCATCGGCGGGGAGTACGACGACCGCGACGCCGACATGGTGACCGCCGACGACCGGGCCGGCGCCGAGGCTGCGACAGCTCACCTGCTGTCGCGCGGCGCGAAGCGGGTCGCGATGATCCGAGGTGCGCCTGACGCGGGTGTCGGCCGGGATCGGGGCTACGTGGCGGCCCTGACCGCCGCGGGACATCCGGTGCGCGAGGAGTGGATCGTACGCGGTCACTGGACCCGAGCCGGTGGCCAGGAGGCCATGCGTACCTTGATGTCACGCCGCCCTCGGCCCGACGCGGTGTTCTGCGCGAACGACCTGATGGCGATCGGCGCCATCGACGTAGCTCACGAGCTGGGATTGCGGGTTCCGGACGACGTGGCGGTCGTGGGCTTCGACGATGTTGATGCCGCCACGATCGTGCGGCCTCCTTTGACGACGGTGCGAAATCCCGCATACGAGACGGGCGAAGAGGCCGGGCGGCTCCTGCTTGACCGGATGCGAGGCGTCTATACGGGCTCTGGCCGCACGGTGGTGCTGCCCTGCCCATTGGTTGTGCGCGAGTCGGCTTGATGTGGCCATGCTCGCCGTACGTGCTGCTCGAAATCGTCACCTGATGCCGTAATTCGCATGGACCAGCTCGACGCGTGTCGTCCCGCCGCTGACCTCCACCGTGCCCCCGGCGCCCCGCACGTCGTTAGTTCTCGGTGATCGTGACGCGCATCGTCGTGTTCGGAATCGGCATCGTGAGCGCCTCGGCCTCGATCGCTTCCTTGGCGTCGGCGGTAAGCGGCTCGGCGAGCTTGATGCTGAGGTTGCCGCCTTCCTGCCCCACGCTCCCACGATCCGGCCATCGACGACGACACCGTGCGGGCGGTAGGAGTCGTGCACCGGGGTGTGCTGGGTGAGTCCTGGACCGATGAAGAGTCCGGTCTTGTCCTGGCCGAACAGTCTCAGCTCGTTCGCCATGAGGAGGCGAACACCTCGCGCATGCTGGGCGTTGACGAGACGTTCCTCCTCGTTGGCTGCAACCCAAGCCGGTCGGCCACAGAAGTCGACCTCACGCAGCTCGTCTGCCAGCTTCTCAAATGAGCGCAGCGCATCGCGTCGCGAGACCGACGCCCACCACGCAAAGGCCTCAGGGGTCGTCGGACCGAAGGCTTGAACATGGCGCCGGCACAGCTCGAGTCGCGCCTCTTCGCCATCGATCGCCGGCCGCGGAACCTCGCGCACGTAGAGCGGGCTCGCCGTCCACCGGATGGCGATTCGGCCGCTGGCGCAGGCACCGCGGAGGTTGCGGTTCTCGAGAGCACCGCGTCTCTCCTTGCCCGCCAGTTCTTGGCAAATTTGCTCCGCGGTTCGTTCGATCTCTCGCCTGGTGTCTGGATCACGAGGAAGCGTGCCCACGGTGAACACGCCAAAGTCCACTCGCGGCAGGACGTAGACGGCAGCCCCGGGGTCTGTAGGTTTGGATGAGCTCGGGATGCTCCCAGGCTGAGGGTTCACAATCCTGAACGCGTGCATGCAGGCTGAGCAATGCATCTCGAGGGGCCGGTGTCCTGCAGGCCGAACTTCGCTGCCATTTGCATACGATCCCGCCGGCAGTCGTTCAGCGAGGTTGTTGACCGCCAACCGGTACGCCACTTGCTGATAGCTCACTCGGGCACGGCCCACAGCCCTCATCATGCCCGATCCGAAATGACCACGTGTGGCGGGTGTGTGGTCGCCATGGTGGGTGCCGGCACCCGTTGAGGCTGCTGTACGCCCATCGCGGCGTAGCCATCAACACCCCATTTCACCTTGCAGCACAGAGATTCCGCCACAAGACCCCCAACACATTAGCCGAGCGAAGTTAGCCTTACACCACAGGAGAGACACCCACAACCACACACGTAACAAATCAGCAACAGTGCAGGTTTCCCCTGCCACATAAGAGCCTTCGAGCACTCAGTTGTCGGTGGTCAGGTTTAGCCTTACCACCATGAACAGCCACACCAACACCACCGGCACCGGCAGCGGTGTCGGCTCTTCGGTGGTCGGTGTGGGTGCCGCCCCAGACTTTTCTGCAGCCAACCCTCAAGGCAGCACCAGGACCGGTACGGAATCTCCGACGGGCAGCACTGAACCCGGCGCCCAGGAGAGCGTCGAGTCTGGCTGGATCCCCGCCGCACGAACGGATGCCCGCCACCCGTTGACACGGTTGGTGGACAGGGCGCGGGCCCGGTTCGCCGACCAGCACCCGGTCTACCTGTGGTCGGTGTCTGATGGGGAGTTGGTGGGGTTGATTGAGGGGTTGCATGCGTTGGCGGCGCAGGTGGAGTGGTTGAGGCTGGCGGTGATTCGGGAGGCTGACCGGCGTGACCTCGCTGGAAGGGACGGGGCGACCTCGACCGGGGCGTGGCTGGCGGGCAGGCTGCGGGCCCGCCCGGCCCACACCAACCGCGCGGTCAGGTTGGCCCGCGACCTGGACCAGCAGCTGCCCGCCACCAGCCAGGCGTTGGCGGCGGGGCGGATTTCGGCGGATGCGGCGGATGTGATCGCCGAGGGTGCAAGATTTTCTGTGTAAGTAGGGCGGCCTGACCGGGTGGCAGGCCTGGGCGCCTGCTGCTAGAAGGGAACGCTCTGTGAGCGCGGAAGTGTCCTCGGAAGGGTCGCAGGACGAGACG